>Ga0210408_10000183_pt1 | contig 95367 bp, 83 predicted proteins | sample IncBWH4MmetaG_FD_155471 | JGI IMG/M metagenome (GOLD analysis project Ga0210408, IMG submission 155471) | Forest soil microbial communities from Barre Woods Harvard Forest LTER site, Petersham, Massachusetts, United States - Inc-BW-H-4-M | ecosystem: Environmental > Terrestrial > Soil >...
TTGGCTTCCTTGCCGGTCCGCCCCTGATCGGGTTTGTCGCGCAGCTTTCGACCATTCGCGCTGCGTTATGGATACTTGTGGTCTTGAGCGGGTTGAGCGCTTTCGCATCAACCTCAATGAAAAGAACTTCGCCTCTCAGAAGAATTCCCTGACATCCAGTCTTCCGCAAAGATGCCGAGGGGTTGGCCGTATGGCAGCGGCAACGATACGCTTGTCAATGTATCCCACGTCCGTGCTGCTGCGAAAAGAGCATCGAATTCGAGTGGCACTGGCCCGAACCGACGCAAGCTTGTTGAGCGGTACGGGCAGAAGGATCACCCAAGTTGACGGTATTCGCGAAGCGCAGCGGGCGTCCTATCTGGATCTGCCTATGAAGACCCATGTCCCGTGAAGCCCCGGCTATGAGGTACTTCTCACGACTCAGCCATGCGGTAAACGACAACCTCGGATTGGAGGGCACCTGAGGGTGGTCATGGCCCCCAGGCCGACTTCTGGACAACGTCGCCGGAGTCCGCCTGAAAACGTGAAAACATAACTTCCGGATTGCCCGTGATCCAGGAGTCTCTGCGATCGATTTACACAAGCTGACTTCCCGTTACCTATCTTCCGTAGCGCCCGACGCCCTCTTTTATGCACCGACCTTCTATCTCATTTTAGTGTGAACAGAATCTGCTGCACTGCAAATGCATTTCCATAGATCGTAAGAGCATAGGTGCCGGGTGCATAGTTTTCAAACTCTAACTCGCGGTAGTAGCTCTGGCGGCCGCTGGAGTACCGGAATGCGGGCGGCGGAAGCGTTAGCGTCTCGCGGGACACTGCGTGGCCTTGTGCATCCGCAATCATGACAATCGACAACCCAGCCTTGGCATCGCTCACATAGGTCCCCGGGTTCGGAATCGATAGCAATTGAAAGCGAACGCTAATTTCTGACCCGCGGTTGAACACACGAGGGTCCGTGGCTCGTAGCGGCGCTCCCATCTGAAGCGCGGCAGCACCTTGGGGATTGCTGGCGCCAAGGTCCACTGCGACGAAATCAGAGAAGCCCTTGGTCTTCCCTTTGGTGGTTGGGTCGACTCGCTGCGCGAGGAACTCGGTAAAGATGTTCTCCCATTGCGTTGAACCCGTCGGACGTCGCAAGAATCCGGGGTTGAAAATCGATTGCTGCGTGTCGTAACTAGTCTTCACGTTGATTGAAGCAGTGGACAGGGCCGGACAGCTAATGACATTTCCGTTTGCGTCCGTGCACGAAACTTGGTAGTCGACGCAGTTGCCCCCTGAGCCGGAGTAGACGATGCAACTCGCATTGACGAATGGGGATCCAGCCACGCCCTGCTTGAATCCCGCTTGCGTGGTTTGTGCCGCCGCGACCGTCATGTTCACGCCCGAGAAAGTTGCACCGGCTGGATATTGCACGGTAAAGCTGTTCGTTCCGAAGTTGAACGGATTCGGCGCGGTCGGACTTAGTGGTTGGGTTTGTGTCTGTGTAGTCGGGGGAGAGGACAAGAAAAGGGCCGCTCCCAGCCAGATTCCGGTCGAAGGAATGCTACCCGTAACGCTGTGGCTGGTGGTAGAGATCTGGTCGATGGCATTCAAGTCGAGGACGTAGAGCGACGATCCATCCGGTGAAACCACCACCCATCCCGGTGTCCCAGTCGGACCAACCGGAATTGTGGATACGAGAGTCTGGGTCGCCGTGTTGATGATCGAAATCGTGGAGTCGGTCTGATTATCCACGTACGCGGTGGATCCATCGGGTGAGAAGGCAACATTGATGGGTCCATTGCCCACGGGAATGGTCCCCACTATGCTGTTCGTCGCCGTGCTGATTACTGTCACCAGCGGCGCGCCCGAATTCATGACATACAGAAATGCCCCGTCGGGCGTGACGGAAAGACTGAACGGGTTTGCGAGTCCGTTGATGACCGTCGCCACTGAGTTGGTTGCTGTACTGATCACCGTCACCGATCCGCTCGCGCCCCGGTTCGTGACGTACACCCACTGCCCGTCCGGGGAGATCGCGACGTCGAACGGATTCTGAATGCCTGTGATGGTGGTGGCCACGGTCCTTGATACCGCATCGATCACCGAGACTGTGTTGTCCGCGCGATTTGCAACGTACACGAAAGCTCCATTAGGTGTAACAGCGATGCCCAACGCGTCATTGCCCACCGTGACGGACTGGGCCACGGTGTTGCTTGCAGTATCGATGACATTGACCTGGTTCCCGGTCGACACATACAGCTGGGTCTGGTCCGGTGAAGCCGCTAAAAAGCCGTTGTTCGAACCCGAAGGAATGGCAGCGAGTTGCAGGTTCACGGCGGAGTCGATCACGAGGAGGTTGTTCGCCGCTGGGTTCGTGGCGTAGAGGAAGGGGCCTTGGGCACTGACAAAGCCGTGCCGAATCCCGGCCCCGTCAACATATGCGCCAACCAGCTGTCCAGTATCGCTAACATCTTCAACGAGAGTATCGATGCTGCCCGGTACCACGGTGCTGGAATATGATCCGCTGCTCAACTCAAATCCCAAGCTCGGAGACGTCGAGGTCACGTCATAAAAGCCAACGATTTGTCCGCCGTCATTGATTCCAAACGCTATCGTATCGGCGGCCCCGGGGTAATCGAGCTGAGAGAAAGATCCGTTCTGGTAGAGAAGTCCCTGGGCTTGCCCGTTGGAGTTACTAAACCATCCAACCATCGCGCCCCTGTTATTGATCTTGTAGATCTGGGTAAATAGGGATCCCGGGAAGTCGATATTGGTGTATACACCAGCGCTCAAGAAAAAGCCGTGCTGGAGCCCGTTCGCGTCTATGTAAAGACCAACGATCTGGCCCGTATCGTTAATGCCAAGAGCAAAGGTTAGGAGCGCGCCGGGAGGATCAATACTGGTAAAAGAGCCGTTGCGATAAAGGAAGCCGCGGCTGCGATTGAGGGTAGGATCAAAGTAGCCGCCCGCAACGTCACCGTTGTTGTTGATACCCCACGCTTCCGATTCCGTAGCTCCCGGGACATCAATATTGGTAAATGTGCCGCGGCTCAGCGTGAATGCATGAGTCACATTGGTTACATCGATGTACCGACCTGCCATTGCTCCTTGGGCGTTAATCCCATGAACCTCGGTCAGTGTTGCCCCCGGGTAATCGATGGTGATGAACTGTGGGCTCAGCTGAAGGGTTAAGATAGCGGTACCGGTATCGCTTACGTCGGTCGTCCCGGAAGTACTCGTTACAATGTTGACTAGGAACTGTGGAGGAGCAGTATTTTGGATGGTTCCAGTTATCATGCCGGAGCGCCCATTCACCGTGCTGACGAAACCCGCCGTGACTGAGTGCCCATCACTGGTACCCGAAATGGTAAAAGTGTTGGTTTCTGATCCGCCTGCGTTAGCCAGCACGACGAAAGAACCAGTAATGTTTCCTTGACTGTCGTAGCATGTGACTTGAACTCCTGGGGTGGGACTGGAAATGGTAGTTTCCGTTAGGGTGGCGGTAAAAGGTCCCGCAGTAAGTAGGGAGCCATTGATTTGAAGTTGGACATTCGGCGCGGTCCATGTCTTTGAAGTCGTCGCCACATTCGGGACACAACCGGGCGGCTGGGGCGCGGAGAATACCACACTTCCAGTCGCTGAGCCTGCCCAGGTCTCAGCACGTAGAAGGTGACACCACTGTGTAGCGAGAAAGAAGAGACAGACGGACAAAAGGGATTTTGTCCTTATCATAGTCGGCACATCCGAAGTGGGAATGGGAACGGGCCGACTCAGTCGGACTTCACTGCGCATCAGGGGAAGGTGGCGCCGCTGAGTAGGAACAAAATACACCTGGAGGCGGGATTGTCAAGGAGAATCCCAAGGGCCTTGTGAGAGTGGCGAGTTGTCCGATTTCCGTCTTCGGCGCTCAGCACGGACCTTTTCGGCGGTTGGGAACGTGCACACACCAGACAATGTCACCCAAATTGATGAGGATGGGAGCCTCCTCCCCCGAGCCGCAGGAAGTTGAATTGATCGTGAGAATCGCTGCGACGATGGCTACATATCTGAGCCGCTAAGGAAAAGCGAGCCGTTCACGGTCAGCTGTTCGTAGACCGACCCGAGTCAAAAACTCGGGAGTCTCGCCACGGAAAATTCTGGCTCCGGAAGATGAAAACCACAAGCCGTAATCATAGAGGCCGTTCTGATTCCCATTGCTGAAGGACTTTCCAAACCTTCGCTAGTTTGGAGGCTCGAACAGCTTCCTTCCCACAAATCTTTTCTAGCGTGTGCTGGTTCACGCCCCGCCGGATGAACTGGACGAGTCGCAATCATGGATATTGATGCAGTTCGAATTAATCCTAGATTTTCCGGGGGTCCGAATCATCAACGGCTGGCACTGCTACCGCCCGAAAATGGGACTAACACCGACTGAAAGGGGGGAGGCAAAGAAAACTGCCGGGTGGTATCCGCTCATAAATTCAGGATGTCAAGGCTGAAAAAGCGTGACTCCGAGGCGGAAGCCGCGTCTGGAGCGGGTTTTGGGCTCTGCTGGCAGACGATTTATGCCTAGATAGCCAATCTTACAGATAGTCCTGTTCCTTTCAGGCGTGGCGAAGGTCTTTGGCCAGATATTGACCACCCTCGGGAGCGAGCATAATATCGCCTCCGATTTATGATTGGCACTTTGCTATCGCATTATCGGGTGCTGGAGCAGATCGGGGCGGGTGGAATGGGTGTTGTTTTCCGCGCCCATGACGATCAACTCGAGCGCGATGTAGCCATCAAAGTTCTGCCCGCAGGAATGTTGTCGGAAGAGACGGCACACAGGCGCTTTCGCCGCGAGGCTCTGGTGCTGGCCAAGCTGAATCATCCGAATATCGGGGTGGTATACGACTTTGGGAGTCAGGACGGGACCGATTTCCTAGTGATGGAACTGGTCTCCGGCGTCTCCCTTGACCACAAGCTGATCGGCGGTCCACTTCCTCAAAAAGAAGTGCTGCGGTTGGGCGTTCAGCTGGCTGACGGACTGGTCGCTGCTCACGAACGGGGAGTTATTCATCGCGACCTGAAACCTGCCAATTTGCGACTTACACCCGACGGGCGTCTCAAGATCCTGGATTTTGGTCTGGCGCAACTGACTAGACCCGAGACGGACGTAGCACTCACCACCAGCGTCGGCGGCCGAGGCGGAGTTACTGGGACGCTGCCCTACATGGCACCCGAACAACTGCGCGGCGACCCCAGTGATACTCGCGCCGACATCTGGTCAGCCGGTGCCGTACTGTATGAGATGGCCACCGGGCGACGGCCCTTTCCCGAACGCAACCTGCCCATGCTAATCGACTCGATCCTTAATCAGGAGCCGGAGTCTCCGACCTCTGTAAGTCCAAAAATATCTCCCGGTTTGGAATATCTGATTCTGAAGTGCCTGGACAAAGATCCGGAGCGGCGGTACCAGTCGGTTCGCGAACTACGCGTCGACTTGGAACGTTTAACCGCACCAATATCTGCGATCCCGTCTACAAGGGCGACCTCGAGCGCCTCCGGAGGTCAGCTAGCGAATGCATTAACAGTCGCGGCAGTCCGCGCTGGGATAGAGGAATCGCAGCGTAAGGAGCAGGACAGCCGCAATCGCCGAGCCAAAATCGTGTTGGCATCCGCCGCGTCGATTTTCCTGGCGCTCTTGGCCGCGATCATCTTCCATTATTCTCTCAGGTCACATCCGCCTGCTCAGCAAGTCGCCGAAAACCTTCAAGCGCGTCGTTCCATCGCGGTACTGGGTATAAGAAATCTCAGCGGGCAGCCTCAATCCGCATGGCTGTCAACGGCTCTAGCTGAGATGCTGACCACGGAAGTGGGTGCAGGCGAAAAACTGCGCATGATCTCGGGCGAAGATGTCGCTCACATGCGGCTGGATCTGGCCCTTCCCGAGAGCGACACGCTTGGGAGTAGCACGTTAGCTCGCATTGGCAAAAATGTGGGCGCCGATCTGGTGATCTCAGGTTCGTACGTGTTGTTGTCGGGCGGCCAGATTCGCCTTGACTTGCACCTGCAGGATGTTGCTACCGGGGAAGTCCTGGCTTCCGTCCCGGAAGCAGGCGATGAAGGTGCTCTCTTCGATTTGATCAGCCGGGCCGGCGCTCGTCTTCGGGAGAAATGCGGCCTTGGAAAAATCAGCCCGAGTGAGCAGGCCGGCGCCAAGGCTGCGCTCCCGTCCGGAACCGAAGCGACCAGGCTCTACGCTGAGGGAGTGGCGCGTCTCAGGGTATTCGATGCGCTAGGCGCGCGTGACCTGCTGCAGAAGGCGATAGCAGCCGATCCGAATTATGCCCTGGCACATTCTGCTCTGGCGGCGGCATGGTCTGCTCTCGGCTATGACGAGAAGGCCCGGCAGTCCGCCAAGAACGCCTTCGATCTTTCAGCCGAGCTTCCCCGGGAGCACAAACTGCTCGTCGAAGCACGTTATCGCGAGAACAGCAAGGAGTGGGATAATGCAGCTGGAATATACCGGACGCTCTTTGGGTTCTTCCCCGACAATCTGGAGTACGGGATTCTCCTGGCGCGCTCTCAGAGCAGTGGCGGACATGCCAAGGACGCGCTGGCCACGATCGATTCCGTCCGCCGTCTATCGGCACCCCCTCGAGACGATCCGCGAATCGGCTTGTCGGCGGCAGAAGCGTCGCAAGCCTTAGGAGATTTCCAACAGATGCTAACCTTTGCTGCGGAAGCTGCGCAGAAGGCACGGGATAGAGGATCGAAACTCGTGCTGGCGCGCGCGTTGTACCTGGAAGCATCCGCCCACGAGAATCTTTCCCACCCGAAAGAATCCGCGGAAACCGCAGAGGAAGCACGAAAAATCTATGCTGTGGTGGGGGACTTAAAGGGCGTTGCCAGTACCTTGGAGGTATCTGCCACCGTACTGGCCGATCAGGGAAGTCTCGCCGCGGCCCTCGATAAATATAAGGAAGAGCTTGCGATCTCACGGAAGCTGGGGAACCGGCGTGGGGAATCCTCTGCCCTCAACAATATGGCCCTAGTTCTCGATGAGCAGGGCGATCGTGAAGGAGCTCGTGCATTCTGGCAGCAGGCGCTTTCCGGATTTCGAGACATCAGCGACAAAAGCAATTCTCTCCGCACTCTCGTCAACATCGGCGGTGTATTCAAAGACGAAGGCGATCATGCCATGGCGAAGAAGACCTATGAGCAGGCTCTGGCCGTTGCCCGTGAAATCAACGATCGGGACGGCATTTCCCTCGCGTTGGCTTCGATTGGCACGATTCTCGACGCGCAAGGACATGGCAATGAAGCTAGGAAGATGCTGGATGATGCATTGGCAATGGATACTACTAGCGGACAACCCACGCCGGCAGTCGATAAATTGATTGACCTCGGAGATGTGCTGCAGCACCTTGGTGATCTGAGGGGTGCGAATGGGTATTATCAGGATGCTTTGCGCCTTGCTCAGGCTGCCGGCGACAAAAGCATGACCGCGTACGCGCTGATGGGCCTAGGATCCCTTGCGCTGAAAGCCGGACAGATTCCTGAAGCTCGAAAGAACTACGAACAAGCGCTCACATTGCGCAAGGAACTGGGGGAGAAAGACGGTATTGCGCAGACACAAGTTGCCGTCTCTGAAATTCTTCTTGAGGAAGGACATAGCCCGGAGGCAGAAGCTGCTGTTCGGCCTGCTCGAGATCACCTCCATGATGTCGGACTCAAAGACGATAAGGTCTCAGCGACGGCAGTTCTCGTCCGCTCTCTACTGGCACAGAATAAAGTTGGCGATGCCACGCGAGAGCTTGCCTGGATGACCATGGAAGCCAGCAAGCGTCAGAATCTGACAGTTAAACTCGACTTTGAAATCGTCAACGCCCAAGCGAGCATTACTGGTGGAAAGCTTGCTGCTGCTCGGAAGAGTCTGGAGTCCGTATTAGCACAGGACAACAGGGCTGGCCTGGCGGGTCAGCAATTCGAAGCACGCCTCGCGTTGGTCGAACTCGAACTGAAAGCGGGCAACATTCGGGCCTCTCGTGCGCAACTCAATCAGCTGAAGACCGAAGCGACGGACAAAGGATTTCTTCTCATCGCTCAAAAGGCAATTGCGCAGGCCTCAACACTTCGTTTCTGACAGCATCTGCCTTCTGCTAAAAACCTGTCATTTGGTTGGCAGAGATGAACGCAATTGCCTCCAGAGGTGAGCTTTGCACTTCTAAAAGCAGAGAGAGAGGCGCACTAATTCCCAATGTGAAGCTAAGGGCGGACTTCCGCGACAGGGGCCAGAAGTCTGGCTCCAGCCACAGTTCACTACCAACAAACGGGCTTGTCGCCATCAACTCCCGAATTGTCGGCAACCCTTACCTTATCTTACTGGATTGTGGAAGGTAGCCCGTCAACCCGTAATTCGGGGAATCGTGAAACAGGCATTGTCCGCCCAGGTAACCAGTGGACGACGTTCAATCTGCCTACAAGTTCTTCTCCCGTAATAAGACTCTCAAGCAAGGATCACGCAAACTGCAGCGACTACAAACGTTCACCTTGCCAAATGTCGTTTCGCGACAGTCATAACTTCCGGAGATAAGGCCCCGCGACTTTCCTTTTTATCAGGCGGGGCCTTCATCCATGAAATAGACCTCAAAGCGCCAACTCGCCAGAATCGGTGCTCTCTTCCCGTTGACTTTCGATGGTACCGGGCCGATAATTCTCGCGAATCGCATCTCCGAAGAGCATCCTTCACGGGTTGGAATGCCCCTGAGACGAACGGTTCCTCGCCCCGATCTCAACAAATTCAAGCGGAAAATAAAACAGGTTTTCCCTAGCACTCGCTCGATAGTTTTCTTTCGTACGCCTGGTTGTTTGCTCGAGAGGATGCAATGAAGTCAAAAGCGTTCTGGCTTGTTTCTCTTTGTGTACTATTCACCCTTCGATTGTTTGCTCCCAACATGCAAGCCCAGAGCGCCGCCACCGCCATCAACGGCGTTTACAACGGCAATTACGCGTGTGCGCAGGGCCCGAGAACTCTGAAGCTCTCCCTGCTGGCATCGGGCAATGGATCATTGACCGGCGTGTTCACGTTCTATATGCCGCCCAATTCCCACAGCCAGGCTTTCAGCTATAGCTTGAGTGGAACGTTCGACGCGTCATCCGGGAGATTCAGACTGAATCCAGTCAGTTGGGAGACTCAGCCCCCCGCAGGTTATGCCATGATCGGAATGGAGGGCGCCTTCGATCCTCGCGGCGGACAGGTCGCTGGCAAAATTACCGCGCCCGCCTGCGGCAACTTCCAAGCGAAGCGGGACCAAGCCCGACCGGCAAACGTCGCTAGCGTCATCGCTCCTCAGACATCGGCAGCAGGAACGCAGGCCACTCGCCAAACTAGTGCCCAGCCCGCGACACCCCCAGGGCAGCCCTCCGCCACCTCGATGACTGGCGTCTACATCGGCACCTACACCTGCAACGGCGGCGCTTCAAAACTCAAAATCTCACTCATCGGTGAGCCCGACGACACTTTGGCCGGATTTTTCACTATTGATCTGCCCTCCGACGGTCCCCGGTTTACCTACAAGCTCACCGGAAGGTACGCCTGGGGGACACACCAGTTCCTTCTCACCGGCGTCCCTTGGGGACCTGAGCCGCCGGCCGCCCACTCGATGACGCAATTGACTGGCAAATACTATCCCGGTTCCGACATGCTCCACGGGAACGTGACCAGTATGTTCTGCAGTGACTTTTGGGGCGAGCGGGACAAGTCCGAGTCGCCCGAATCGATAGCAGCGGCGATGCGGACACCGCCGGTACCGAGTTCATCCCGGCCGCAACCCGCCGAACCCAGCGCTGCCGCAATAAAGGCCGCTCTGCCTCCGCCGGCGCCTCCCAACGGCCTTGTCCGCAAATCAAGAGCTTACTGGGAGAACTATCGGTATGACCTTACCCGGCAAGTCTTCGGCGGAGGTTTCGGCAGCGACATCGATTCCGACAGGGATTTCCGGTTCCTCTTTCACGCTTATGTGGACATGTATTCGAAGCACTGCCGTGCCTATCTCCCCGCCCAGCACGTAACCCTCGAGATCACTCAACAAGGCCAGACCGCGATGGTCGTGGTCGATTCCCGCTTTGCCCCATCCTATCGCGAACCCATGCTGTCAGCCGGGGAGACTCTCGCCGGAGCCGTCGCGATTTCTTCCGGCAGCGTCAGCGCAAGCGACTACTTGAGTTCAAGCGCAGAAATCGAGAAATTCTTCGCAAAGGAAACCTGCAAGAGCGCGGCCATGCACCAGCTCAACGAAAACCTCCTGCGAGCGGCGACCAAAGAGCGTTCGCTCCAACAGGCCGGTGCCACCATCCCTGGCGCAGCGGCCGAAACCGACAAGTCCCTTCCCCCGGGCCGCTTCGCGCGGTTTGTGGATGGCTGCAACGCGTTTTTTCGCGAGCCGGCGAACTCCAGGCATAGGCCTGCAAACGCTTGGTGCAAGTGTCTTAGTGAGCATTATCAAACTCTGATGTCCCGCGACGAAGAGTCTCTTTATGGCAACGATTTCGAGCGTCTCTTCTTTAGAGGGATCGCACAGCCGAATTCAACCGACCCAGGATGGCAACGGTTTCATCCGGCGTGCGGGCAATGCGCACGATAGAAGTTTCATGAACGGATTTAGCAAATCTCTGGTGGCTACGTTTCTGTCAGCGGAACTCAAGGTGCGGGAGCGGATCTTGGTTTGGCTGGATATGTCTTCCGGCTTGCGGCGCGGTGAACTAGCCGGTCTGCGCTGGCAGGACATCCAGTTCCAGGAACTGGCGATCCTGGCGCAGCGCTCGGCGGTTGACCAGATGGTTGGCGACATCAAGACGGAGGCATCGAAGCGGCCGATCCCTATCGATCCGTATATCGCGGAGGACTTGCTCTTCTGGTATCGGACCACGAAGTACAGCGGACCTGACGACTACGTCTTCGCGACGGATGCTCCGCGGGCCGGCAAGAAACGTGGCAAGCAGCCAGTTTTGCTTTCGAAGGTGATGTCGTACCACATCCAACCGGCGGCCAAGCGACCCCTTATCACGAGCGTATCGGCTGGCACACATTCCGGCGCACATACACGGCTCTGCTACATGCTAATGGCGAAGATGTGAAGGTAGTGCAGGAACTATTGCGTCATGGCTCGTCCCGGATCACGCTGGACGTCTACGCCCAGGCGGTGACACCGGCAAAGCGGAAGGCACAGGGAAAAGTGGTGGCGATGCTGCGGGACACCAAGAAGGAAGAGACGTCGGGCTAAGAGTCGTGTGTCCCCGCTGTCTCCCCAGCGAAAATCGGTGTTTCCACCAAGTCTTTTGGATTGTTGGCGTCCCCGACGGGATTTGAACCCGTGTTACCGCCGTGAAAGCAGGATGGCTAAACGTAACTCTAACAAACTACAGGAACACGGACGCACTGGATGGCGTTCTAGGAGCAGCAAGAAACACCTTATTGTGTCCCCGATGTGTCCCCGGCATTTTTTGAGATTCCGGGCTTTCCCTGCCCGTTTCTGACTCTTTTAAAACAATTGGTAGAGCAGTGCTACGTTATGCAGTATTTTAAACAACTTAAGTGACTTGAGGTGGCCGCTAAGGTGCTTGAGAAGCAGTGAGAGACACGCGAATCGTGGGTGGAAAATCGTGGGTTCAAACCGTGCTTGCAAGGGCTACAACGGCCAGGGGCGAAGTTCATTGCCGGTTCCAAGAACCCATCAATCGCGGCCTCTGCCGTGACAGGGCAGCAATGAGATGTAACTGATTGATATCAAACGGTGTCGGCGGACGTCGTTTGATACAAAAGGGAGCCGCATGTCACTTCTTATCGTCCCCTTAACGTCCCCAGAATTGAAGCGCTCAAATTTCAATCAGCCGCGCAAGCGCGTTCTACGTTGTCCTTTGTGAAAAATCCCGTGCCTTGGATGCTAATTTCTGGCCGGTTTTACTGCGCGGCTGCGGTGATGGATACGAGTGCCAAAACGCTCAGAACGACTACCGCTCGTTTTATGGAGTACTTCAGTTCCATGCTTGGTCTCCCTGTAATTTCTGCAATGTCGTTTCTCGGCTTTGGGAGTGGAAGTAGCGCCCCTTAGGAGGTTCATCGCAGCCATGATTAACACCTCCTGCAGCGTGGAACCGTGACTTGTGATCTTCCACATGGCCGCCTCTCGATCGATTCGAAGCATCGCAACTGTCTTCAAGGCAGGAACGGTGCCAAACCTCGTGGCACGTGTATGTGTTGGAAAACCACGGCAGCTAGCAGAAACCCCATTAGACAAGGGGTGTTGAAAGCGTCAAAACTGTCGATTGCCGATGGTGGGCAAGCAGACAAAGACAGCTGCACAATTCGTGAAACAATCACTCGGCACGAGTCATCACGACTCGCGTGGCAAGCTGTGCCCACGAAGAGATAGCCGACTCCTGCTGCTTCCAACGTCGATAGCGGCGCTCCAAGCGTTTGACACCTGGCGGAATCGGTCCTGAATGGAGCTTTGGAATGCTAACTGCTTCTGGAATACCCCGGAACCCTCTAGAATCGGTTCGCTTGGCACACTTTGTTGCCACCTGTAGGGGAAGTGAGTCATCATCTACTTGGGACGAATTAAAGGCCGGCCAGCGGCGAGTTTCTGGATGGTAAGGCTATGGGTACAGACCCGATCATTGCGCCTCAGAGCGACACCCGCCGTTATGAGGCCATTGTGCGCATCAGCGAGGCGATCGCCGCTTGCCGCGAACCTGAGCAGTTGGCTGCAACTCTCGCAGATGAAATTGGCAAGTTCCTGAATTTCGACCACCTGTATCTCGTTGTGTTGAAGGAGAGCTCCAAGGAAATCGAATACCTTCTGTGGGGCAAGAGCCCAATCCCTTCGCCGGACCTGCCGATGGAAGAGCTGCCGACGTGGTCCGCGATCAATAGCCGAGACCCGCAGCATACTCCTGATTGGAATACAGAAGAGCGATTTCCCCGATTCAAGGAATACGCAAAGAAAATAAAGCTTGGCTCAAGCATCCGCGTTCCATTAGTAACTCCGCATCGTCGATTGGGTGTGTTCGGAATCATCCGCGATTTGGTGAACCCATTTAGTGACGAAGAGATAGATTTGCTGCGGCTGATCGGGCGTGTCGTCGCGTTCGCACTGGATGATGGTTTAAATCTCAGGCGTTCGCAACAGCAAAATGAGCGGCTCAAGTTGCTTCTGAATCTGACGAGTCGCATCACGTCGAACCTGAAGTTTCGGGAACTGTTGCGCGAGATTGCAGCGAATATTCGCGAAGTGATACACGCCGATGCCGCGGGTATCGCCTTTTACGACGCGGCATCTGCTAAGAGTCGCATTTACGTTGTCGATTTTCCCAATGCCAGAGGATTCGTGAAGGAAGAGATCCTGGTCACGCCGGGAGACGCTTTCATGCGCGCTTGGGAAAGCTCTAAGCCGGTCACGCTAGCCGCAAATGACAGGAGAGAACTCGGGACGGAAATATACGAATTGGTCGTTGCGGAGGGGCTAAACGCTCACTGTCTGATACCACTCGTAAGCCGCGATCGCCCCGTGGGAGTTCTCATTCTTGCACGCAGGGGTGAGGGATTTACCGACGAAGACGTTGATTTTCTCCGCGAAGCATCAGGCCAGATTGCCATCGCCATTGAAAACGCGCTGGCATATCACGAGATTTCGCAACTCAAAGACAAGCTCGCCCAGGAAAAGCTCTATCTCGAAGAAGAAATCCGCAGCGAGATGAACTTTGAGAACATCATCGGAAACAGCCCGGCGTTAAAACATGTTCTGGAGCTCGTTGAAACGGTCGCTCCCAGCGACTCTACAGTCCTGCTGCTTGGAGAAACAGGTACGGGCAAGGAGTTGATCGCCCGTGCTATTCACGACCGCAGCCGGCGCAATGAGCGCACGTTTGTGAAGCTGAATTGTGCCGCCATTCCTACCGGTCTGCTGGAGAGCGAACTGTTTGGACATGAAAAGGGCGCGTTCACCGGCGCAATTACGCAAAAAGTCGGCCGAATGGAACTGGCAGATCAAGGCACTTTGTTCCTGGACGAAGTGGGAGACATTCCCACCGAAATCCAACCGAAGCTGTTGCGTGCATTACAGGAGCGCGAATTTGAACGACTGGGAAGCACTCACACGCGAAGAGCCAATATTCGGCTCGTCGCGGCAACCAATCGCGATCTCGAACAGATGATTGCGGCCCGCGAATTCCGAAGTGATTTGTACTACCGGTTGCATGTATTTCCGATTCGGATACCGCCTCTGCGGGAACGTAAGGAAGACATTCCACAACTGGTCAGTTATTTTGTGCAGAAGTTTGCCAAGCAAATGCAGAAGAAGATCGACGCCATTTCACCCGCCGTTATGAGGGGACTCGCGGCTTGGGACTGGCCCGGCAATATCCGTGAACTTGAGAACTTCATTGAGCGCGCGGTGATCCTGACGCGCGGCAGGTCCCTGGAGGCACCTCTCGGAGAACTCCGGAGAACGAACACGGTAGAGATCCCGCGCGAGCGCAAACTCGAACCAATCGCTGGTGAAAGAACGAATTCGCAAAACGACAAAGCCAGCGTTGCTGACGAGTATGAAAAAAAGCAGCGCGACGAGATCATACGGGTGCTCACCGCGTGCAGAGGGCGAGTTGGTGGCTCTGATGGTGCTGCGGCCCGTCTAGGAATGAACCGCACGACCCTCCTTGCTCGAATGAAGAAATTCGCCATCTATGCGAAGCAGTACGCTTGATCGGCAGCCCTTCTCGTACACTTCTTCAACCTAGCCTTCGCTTGAAGCTTCGACAGTTTTGACCCTTTCAACTCCTTCGACCTCGATATTTCGAGGTCCCAGCGTTTCTCTCCTGTAGATTCAGCGACTTACAGTTCTCCAGGTTTGGTGTGCGCCTTGCTTTAATCGCAAGCGGGAGAAGCAATGCTGAAGATATCGCTCGTTGATAACGCCACGCAGCGTCGGTTGATTGTGGAAGGGAAACTCATTGCGCCCTGGGCAGCAGAACTGAGAAGTGCATGCGAAAAGGCGAGAGCAGACCTTCGTGGTCGTGAGCTCGTTGTCGAGATGAAACACATCACGATGATTACCCAGGAGGGCGAGAACGTAATTCTCGAATTGATGAACCGAGGAATTAAATTCCGCTGCCACGGCGTGTTTACCAAGCATGTGGTGAAACAACTGACTCGGCGCGCAAGTAGAGGTTTAGGAACACGAGCATGCGATTGAATGGGACCCATTTCAAGGTCGGAAGAGTAAGCAATCGATCCGCAGGTCGTGAAGACTTTCGCAGGACTGGGGAGAAAGAGTATGCAAAACCGAAACACATATGGAGAGAGGGACGGACGCCAGGCAATTGGAGCTGAACAAGGGGCGGCCCGACAGTTGGAGCAAATTCTCGCTAATGGCCTGGCCCCACTGTACAGAAGGGCATACCGCATACTGGGCAATACCGCCGACGCAGAGGACGCGGTCCAGGATGCCCTTCTCGCTGCCTATACCCACCTGGACCAGTTCAGAGGACAGGCACAAGTCTCCACTTGGCTGACCACCATCCTGCTTAACTGCTCTCGATTGCAGCTACGGCGGCGGCTAAGACACGTCCATGTGTCTCTCGAAGAATCCGTTGAGGAACTGCAATCCTTTCCACTGGAGCGCCTAGAAGATCACCGGCCTACTCCCGAGCGTGAATTCATAGAGTCTGACCTAAAAACCCGCTTGTCTGGTCTGCACACGCAGCTCTCGCCCACTCTGCGCAGGACATTTCAGCTGCGCGACGTTGAGGGGCGATCGATCCGTGAAACTGCGCGGATTTTGGGAGTGCCAACCGGGACTGTAAGGGCTCAGTCAGCACGAGCTCGCAAAAGACTCAAGGAGTTGGCGCGGCATTGCCTTAGGCCGCGTTCTCACAGCCTCAGCAATCGGGTGCCGGGTTTAGCCGGGACACGCATGTGGTTGGAAAAGGCTGCAACAACACGTATTCAGTGAGAAAGCGAGTTGTGCGTACGCCTGTCCTACAAAATTGCCAGTTCTTTGTCGCGTCTGTTTGTGGTTATTGCGGATTTCTCATTCTTGGCGGTTCGGCAAAGGAGTTGCGGGACGAGGAAGACCAGCACGCAATCGAGTGCAAGGCAACCCACGGCTCCGTCGGCGTAGGTGGCATTGAGGGCTTACGAGCAGAATGCCGATTTCACCAGGGCACTCACGTTTCGAGTGGAACATGGCTGCATTTTACCCGGTTGCGAGGTGGCTAAAGAGATGACAAAAGCGCCCTCCCTTCAAAAACGCGAAACAGATCTATACGCCACTAACGAGGATTTTCACTCAATCTTTAGTGAGGGTCTTACGGAGCTCTATAAGCTTTCGTTTCTGCTGACGCGTGACCCCGAAAAAGCCGAGCGATGCTTGGTCACTGGCCTTGACGATTGTGTCACCGGAAACCGCATTTTTCGTGAGTGGGCGCGTTCGTGGGCGAAGCGAGCGATAATCCAGAATGCAATTCGTGAATTGAAGCCCCGACCCAACCACTCCAATTCATCCATATCTGGAGCTATCTTCCCCGATGTTAAGCAACTGTTGAGGGATCCAGGGTTAACTCTCAAAATTGACGCCGTGTTGCGGCTTGAAGACTTCGAGCGGTTTGTGCTCATCCTCTCCGTGTTTGAACACCACTCGGAGCATGACTGTGCTCTCCTCCTCGGCTGCCCTTCCAGAGAGATTCGCGAAGGCCGTGCTCGCGCTCTTAAAGAACTGACAGACTTAAGCCGGAACGATTGTTTGCAAAACCAGCATTTCCTTCAGGAGACAAGGTGAAATGACTCATTTCGCGCATTCAGTACCGGCGAGGCCGCATTTTCGTAGCGTAAGCGGCCCTCAAGGCAACGCTCTCCTTCGAAACGCCAGTCCGTTTGGAGAGCAAGCATGAAGCAGAAGGGATTGGGGAACTTTCCCTGTGGCAAGGCGAGCGTCTTATGCTGACAGATCACGATTCTCACTGGAATATCGAGGACGTAACCGACACTGAGATCTGTGCTGCAATTCGCTACCTTGAGCCCGATACAAGAAACGCGAGCGAAGTGGGCCAGGTCGTCGACAAGAAAGATAAAGGTGGAGTGATCTGCATCTGTTTGTACACTGCACTGTTAGTCTGTTTTGCCTTCTTCTGGTTCTACTGGAGATGATGCTCGTTTCTGGCACCCTCACAAATGAGATTCATCGGCACATCTTGGGACTCGGCGAGCATTTCAGCATTGGCGGCCATCTTCGGGTCGCTTACCGGTGCATTGGCATCCAGTGTGAGTACCTGGATTACGCAAAGACACCAGAATCGACGGGATATCCTAGCTAAGCGAATCTTTTATCGTGAACAGATGTATTCCGATTTTATCAGCGAAAGCGCGCGTGCCCTAGCTGACGCCGTCCAACATAATCTTCAAGATTCGAACCAGCTCAGCCCGACCTATGCACTTCTGAGCCGCATACGTTTGAGTTCCTCAACGACCGTACTTGCCAGCGCCGAACGGGTAATTCAGCACATTGTCAGTGCATATTCGGAGCCCAACGTTAGGCCCGAGGAAATGCAGTCCAGGGCAGCCAGACGCGAGGATCCGCTACGTGAATTCAGCAGTATCTGCCGTGCTGAACTTGAAGCGATGCAAAATAAATTGCGATGATGTTCCGAAGGTGGAATCAGAAACCCGGCCGCCGACTTCCACAGTTGTGCTCAAAGTCATCTCTCGTCGTTTTCGACACTTTTAACAGATTTGCCATCCACGTAACGCAAGCGCCTGGGTTTCATCTCCAGAACTCAATCACTTAGTTTCACCGGAACTTTGGCATCAGCCTTGCCTTCTCCATGAGTAACGGCACGGAAATTCCAAATGGAGAGTGCAGCCATGGTTCACAGTCAATCTTTGTCGCTGCTGCCGCGAAATGGTCATTCTGCTCCCTTCATCGAGCTGCGTCAGACGGTCGCAAGTCAAGTCGCGGCCATCTCTCCCTTGGCAGATCAACTCATGCGCTTCATTCTGAAGTTTCGCTGCGCGGACGGAAGTGAGACCGACATCGAACTGGCTCTGCATGAAGCCTTAGCGAATGCTGTGATCCACGGTAATGGCGACAGTTCCAGTAAGCGCATTTACGTTACTTGCCGCTGCTACATGGACGGCGAGGTTTCAATTACCGTTCGGGACGAAGGAAGAGGTTTTGACAGTAGCGCGGTGCCGGATCCAACCCACCGAGGAAACCTGCTATTGACGCACGGCCGCGGAATCTACTTGATGAAGGTGCTGATGGACGAGGTCAGCTTCGAGGAAAGCGGAGCGCTTGTCATGATGCGAAAGAGATCCAACGCGGGTTCAGCCGAACGGAGGAAACGAAAATGACGCGGACACTTTCAAGCGTGGTGCGTGGAATATTTCGAGCCGCAGCGCTTGTATCCATGATGCTCTTACTCTCAGGCGTCGGCTTGGCGCAGAAGGTAGTGACCGCGAGAGCCACCATTCCATTCAAGTTTTGGGCACAAGGTCACGAGTTTCAGGCCGGGGACTATGTCTTCGACAACGAGGTCCCGGGCTCCGCCTCGATCCACCGTGAAGGCACAAATTCAGCTACTGGGGTCTCAATTATTCTCTACGAAGTGCCGGAAGAAAAAGACAATCCCAGAGTGATCTTTGTACGTCGAGACGAACAATATTTTCTAGCTGAACTCTGGGGTGTCCAGAACCGGTACGTGGTTATTGCCGAATTCCAGCATCGCGGCGAAGTCAGCGAACAGCGACGTCAACTGCCATTGACGATTGTGGAGGCACACGACCAATGACTTTCGCACTCGCGCCGTTAATCGCCAAAGCAAGACCTCAAGAAACGCTAAAAGGTAAACCAATCAATGAAAACTCATCCTTTCCCAAGCCGTGCGCCGGGTGGTCCGGGCATTGAGCCGCGGTGGACACACGGCGCCAAGGTTGCCGTCGGTACGGCCTATTCGACCTCCAGCCGAGTGTGGTACACGCTCGATGCGGGTTGTGTAACCGAAGTCTACTACCCCACCATTGATACTCCGCAGATACGCGATCTGCAGTTCCTCTTTACAGATGGAGAAACCTTTTTCCACGACGAGCGGAGGAACTTCACATCTGAGATCGATTGTGTCTCCGAAGCAGCACTGGGATTTGAAGTGACAAATCGGGAGAACGAAGGTCGCTACACTGTTTACAAGACCATCCTTGGAGACCCCTATCAGAATTGCCTGCTCATTCACGTCCGTGTTGATGCATCTCTTGAATTGCTGTCCAAGCTTAAGATGTATGTCCTTTGTGCACCGCACCTCGAAATCGGCGGCTGGCACAACAACGGCGAAATTCTACACATTGGGGATAACAACCTGCTTCTCGCACACAAGGGAAATACATGGCTCGCGATAGGGGCCACCGTTCCGTTCACCGAAGCATCTTGTGGATATGTCGGCGTGAATGATGGCTGGACCGACCTGGCTGACAACTATCGCCTCGATTGGCAGTACGAAGAGGCACTGGACGGCAACATCGCTCTGACTGGTGGACTGGATCTTTCTCACGGAACAGAGTTCACGGTTGGGGTCGCCTTCGGCACAACTCAGCACGACGCGCTGAGTACTCTCGGTCAGTCGCTGAACATTCCATTTGAACGAACACGCGAAGTGTTCACTCACCAATGGGAGCAGACCTCCAAACGGTTTTCGCTTGCGTCAAAGTCCAACAATGCGAAGCTGTATGAACGCAGCGTGAATCTTCTGTTGGCGCACGAAGACAAGACCTACTCCGGCGCGATGATCGCCTCGCTAAGTATTCCGTGGGGCGATCAAAAAAGCGATGAAGAGTTGGGTGGCTATCACCTGGTTTGGACGCGTGACCTGGTAAAGTCCGTTACTGGATTGCTGGCCGCTGGAGATACAAGCACGCCGCTGCGCTCTCTCATTTATCTTGCGGTGTCGCAGCGGGAAGACGGCGGCTTTTATCAAAATTTCTGGATCGACGGCCGACCCTACTGGACGGGCATTCAGCTCGATGAGGTTGCATTTCCAATTCTGCTGACGTGGAGGCTCTGGAAGGACAAAGCTTTGGGCAACTTCCTTCCCTTTGAGATGGTTCGTCGCGCTTGCGGCCTCCTCATTCGCGAAGGGCCGATCACAGCGCAGGAACGCTGGGAAGAGGCAAGAGGGTATTCTCCATCCACTCTCGCCGTACACATCGCGGCGCTAATTTGCGGAGCGGAGTTCTTTGATGACCGTGGCGACCACGCTACTGCCGAGTTCATTCGCGGCTATGCTGATTTTCTCGAATCGCACATAGAGCCCTGGACTGTAACGACCGAAGGAACCTTGGTGCCGGGAATCAGGCGCCACTACATCCGAGTCAATCCCGCCAGCGCCCCTAATTGTACGGATGAAGACCCGAATTGCGGCACGTTAACGCTTGCCAACCGGCCTCCCGGCGCTCGATATGAGTTTCCAGCAAAAGAGATCGTTGATGCTGGGTTTCTCGAACTCGTCCGTTACGGCATTCGTAGCGCTGACGATCCTATTATTAAGGACTCGATCCGCGTGGTGGATGCCGTGCTGAAGGTTGAAACTCCCTATGGTCCCTCTTGGCGTCGCTATAACCACGATGGCTACGGCCAGCGCGAAGACGGCACATCTTATGTCGGCTGGGGCACAGGACGGCCGTGGCCCTTACTGACAGGCGAGCGCGGACATTATGAAATAGCTGCGGGCCGTGATCCTTCACCCTACTTGCATGCTCTTGAAGACTTTTCGCAAGGAATCGGATTGATGCCGGAACAGATCTGGGACGGGCCGGACCTGCCTCCGTATCTTCGTCTCGGCCGATCGACCGATGCGGCCATGCCGCTGCTTTGGGCGCATTCCGAATACGTCAAGTTGCATCGCTCTGCGGCCGACCGCAAAGTCTTCGATTTAGTTGAGCCAGCATACGATCGATACGTCACGGGGAGCGGCGAACGCAAGACGTTGGAAATCTGGAAACTAAACCATCAAGTGCAAGCCGTACCGGCTGGCACTGTCTTGCGAATCCAAGCGGACTCTCCGTTTCTTTTGCATTGGACGAGCGACGACTGGCAACACTCGATCGATAAAAGGTCACAGGGAACAGCGATTGGAGTCGAATTCGTGGATATTCGTGTGCCCCAAAAACAGAAGAGCCCCATTCGATTCACTTTTCTTTGGCTCGAAGAAAATCGCTGGGAAAGCAGGGACTACACAGTAAATCTGCAACCAAAAGGGGCCGCAGCACGCAGCAGAACGAATGTGCGTGGGGGAAAAGAGCGCTTCGAGGAAGTAACTACGGTCGGATAAGCACGAACTTTGCACGCGCTCGCCTAAACGACGTTACTGGCCCGTACCCGAATGTCCTGCTGCCTTGACATCGGCGTGCCGATGGGAACGCGTATCCAACGATTGCGCCTGTGGCGTACGCTGCAACTGGGCGCCCACGTTCTCCTGAGGATCACGTGAGTAGTTCAGCAAGATGATGTTTCGAGATCGTTCGGGAATTGCGACGTCATGCAAATCAGCCTCCGAATGGGAGCACTGAAGGCCGTCGTTCCCAAGAACTGCTTTACTTCGGCCAGAGATGCTCACGCTGTAGGCTGTCGTTTGTTGCGCGATTATTTCCAGCTTGTACGTTCCGCTGAGCGGCCCGCATACCTGGACTACTCCTCGACAAGTACCTCGACCATCCAGATCATCACAATCGATGTAGCCTTGCGCCACAGGTAATGCCTGCCAGGCATGTTTGGTAAGCGGATCAAACCCGATGTGGCGCCCATGTGGGTCCGTCGGTATGACACCTACATTGGGCGGACCATAGTTGTCCGTTCGGAAGACGATGTCGAGTGCGCCCAGCGAAAGGCAGTCGCCTCTATCGTCGGGATCGAGTTCGTCCACGAGTTCGCGAACGCTTGTATCAGTCGGATTTGAGACATGTACGGGATTGGCGTCGCCGAGAGAAAATCTCGGGATGATCACAACAAATAAGGTGAGCATCTTCGCAATTCTGCAGTTCAAGGTAATGGCTGTCATTTTTTGACCAGGCCTCCTTTTGACGTAGCGGAAGCGTCTCGGCTCTTGCCGACGGGCTCGTTCAGTCCATTCGAAGTGTCGCAATACATTTGCCAGACACGCCGTCGGTGAAATTCCTTCGTCTTTGCGCGTTCTCAGGCGATTTGGCGCACGCTGACGGTTTGCCATTTGGCGAATTGGACGGTTCACTAATCGGCTCTCTTGACACTTTCGACCTCTTTGACACCAAGCGTGGCCAAGCGTCTGAAAAAATCGTTCATTTGGCGAGATCTAGCACGGCCTCGACTCTGGCATGCGACTTGCGTTTGTGAAGGTTGGAACGATCGAGTTTACCGGCAAGGCAGTCGCGTGACTGACGCGCCTGAAATCGACGAGACGACTCTCAGGGCACTTCCCTTCAACCGAGCAGCGTCCCGATTCAGGCGCGTCAGTGACGCGATTGAAGCGAAAGTTTAGTAACCACGATTGAGGGGAAAGAAATGATGAAGCAAATATCTACAGCTTTAGTTAGTGCAGTGCTCCTCCTGAATGCGCTTGGGTGCAGAAACGGTAACGTCCGGGCTGCAGCCCCGCCTCCACCACCGGTCGTCGAAGTCGCGCCGGTCATTCAAAAGGATGTGCCGGTTCAGGGTGAGTGGGTGGGAACGCTCGAAGGCTACGTCAACGCGCAGATTCAGCCTCAGGTGAGCGGTTACCTGATTCGCCAGGATTATCACGAAGGCACATTCGTCAAGAAGGGTCAGCTCCTCTTTGAGATCGATCCCCGTCCATTTCAAGCCGTGCTCGATCAAGCCAGAGGACAACTGGCGCAAGCTGAGGCGCAGATGGCGAACGCCGAGCTGAACGTGAAGCGCGATATTCCCGAAGCGGAAGCTCACGCCATTCCCCAAAGTCAGTTGGATACGGACACGCAGTCGCTCCGTGGGGCAAAGGCAGCAGTTGAAGCGGGCCAGGCGTCGGTTGAACAAGCCGAGCTGAATTTGGGCTACACGAGAGTCGTCTCGTTAGTCGACGGAATCGCCGGCATCAACACTGTACAGGTGGGCAACCTGGTGGGGCCGTCCACGGTCCTAACAGCGGTTTCGCAGGTAAGTCCGATCAAAGTTTATTTCCCCATCAGCGAACAGGAATACCTGCGCATGGCGGACGGCGGCGGTCCGGGGAGCGTGGACTTTCTGACTCACGCCTCACGAATCCCCTTGCAGTTAACTTTGGCCGACGGGAGTGCCTACCCGCATCCGGGCAGAATCATCTTCGCGGACCGCCAGGTAAACACCCAGACCGGAACCATCCAGATCGTGGGCGAGTTTCCCAACTCCAACAATCTGCTGCGGCCGGGCCAATACGCACGTATTCAGACGCCCACCGGAAACATCACGGGAGCGCTCCTGGTGCCGCAGGCGGCGGTAAACCAGCAGCAAGGAACGTATCAGGTCACCGTGGTCGGCGCCGATAACCGCGCGCAACTCCGCACGGTAGAGGTTGGGCCGAGAGTGGGCATGCTCTGGGTGATCACCAAGGGCCTGAAGCCGGGAGAACGCGTCGTGGCTGTCGGTGCAGACAAGGCAAAAGAAGGCGAAGTGGTGAATCCCACGCCGTACAAAGAAACCGAGGAGCGCTAATCATGGCGAATTTTTTCATTCGACGCCCCATTGTCGCGATCGTGATTGCGATCCTCACGGTCATAGTCGGCGTAATCACAATCGTCACTTTGCCGGTAGCGCAGTTCCCGCAGATCGCTCCGCCTGAGATCAGGCTGCAAGCCAACTATCCAGGTGCAGATGCGCAGACTCTCGAGCAAGCAGTTGCTACGCCCATCGAGCAGCAAGTCAGTGGCGTCGACAACATGAGCTATATGTACTCGCTGAACGCCACGGCGAACCAGCAAACGCAGTTGCTCGTCGATTTCGACCTCAAAACTGATCCCAACACGGATCTGCTGCTCACGCAGTCGCGTCAACAGTTGGCCAACGGTCAGTTGCCGCCCGAGGTAAACAACTACGGAATCACGTTGAAGAAGTCGACCACTGCGCCGCTCATGCTGGTGGCGCTGTATTCACCACACGGAACTCGCGATTCGAACTATCTGGCGAATTACGCCTATATCAATCTCAATGATCCGATCGCGCGCTCATACGGCGTCGGCCAGACCCAGGTTTTCGGCTCAGGGCAATACGCCATGCGGCTATGGGTGAAGCCTGATCAGATGGCGAAGCTAGGCATCACGGTCACCGATATAGCCAACGCCCTCAAGGCTCAGAACACCGTCAATCCGGCGGGTCAAGTCGGGGGCGAACCAGCCCAAAGCAATCAGCAGTTCACCTATGCCGTGTTGGCTCAAGGCCGCCTGACTTCTCCGGAACAGTTCGGCGATGTTGTCGTGCGCGAAGCGCCGAACGGTGGGACCGTTCGTGTTAGAGATGTCGCTCGAGTCGAACTGGGAACGCAGGATTACAGCCTCATGTCTCGACTCAATGGCAAGCCCAGCGCCGCCGTTGCCGTCTATCAGTTGCCGGGTAGCAACGCTGTTCAAACCGTTGAGGGCGTCCGCAAACTCCTCGCGCAAATGAAGCAGCGTTTCCCGCAGGACATGGATTACACCGTTTCGCTCGACCAGACACTCCCAGTCACGGAGGGCATGAAAGAGATCATTAAAACGCTCGTGATTGCCATTGTGCTGGTCATCTTTGTGGTCTACCTCTTCCTGCAAGATTGGCGCGCCACGCTGATTCCAATGCTGGCCGTGCCTGTCTCCCTGGTGGGAACGTTCGTGATCTTCCCGTTGTTCGGTTTCTCAATCAATACGCTTTCGTTATTCGGGTTGGTGCTTGCTATTGGGCTGGTGGTCGACGACGCCATTGTGGTCGTTGAAGGAGTGCAGCACCACATCGAGGAAGGACTGAGTCCAAAAGATGCCTCCATCAAGGCGATGCAAGAACTATCCGGCCCAGTGGTGGGTATTGCTTTAGTCTTGGCTTCCGTGTTCGTGCCCACAGCTTTCATACCTGGCATCACTGGCAGGCTGTATCAGCAGTTTGCCATAACGATCGCGATCTCGGTAATGCTCTCTGCGTTTAACGCTCTTACCCTGAGCCCTGCACTCTCGGTATTGCTCCTCAAACCGAAGAAGCAGACTCGCGGACCGCTGGGAAAGTTCTTCGGCTGGTTCAACGCATACTTTGACCGCTCCACCGACAGTTTTGTCCGGTGGTCCGGTGATCTGATTCGCAAGGCCAGCGTGGTAATGGTGCTTCTTGTAGTCGCCGGCGGTGCAGCATGGCTCTTTAGCAAACATCTTCCCACCAGCTTCCTGCCCGATGAAGACCAGGGCTACCTCTATATCAACATGCAGCTTCCTAAAGCTGCCTCCATGGAACGCACAAGCGCGGCGGCAAGACAGGTGGAGGATGTTCTCGCCAAAACGCCGGGGGTTCAGTACACCACAAGCGTCATCGGTTTCAGTCTGCTCAGCTACGTCCGAACCTCCTATAACGCCTTTTTCTGGGTTTCGCTGAAACCGTGGGGTGAGCGCCAAAGCCGTAGCGAACAATATCAAGCCATTAAGGCGCGTTTGAACCAGGAACTCAAGACGCTCCCAGACGGGACGGTCTTCGGTTTCTCGCCTCCCGCTATCCCGGGTGTCGGCACTTCTGGCGGCGTAACGTTTGTCCTCGAAGACCGCGCCGGCAAAGATGTCAAGTTTCTTACAGATAACCTGAACAAGTTCCTGGCAGCCGCTCGCAAGCGCCCTGAGCTTGCCCTCGTCAGCACCACCTTTATCCCCAGCGTGCCAGAAGAGTTCATCAATGTGGATAAGGAAAAGGTTTTGAAGCAAGGCGTGAATTTGACGGATGTGTACAACACAATTCAGGCGTACATGGGCGGATTGTTTGTGAACTACTACAACGACTTCGGCCGCACCTGGCAGGTGTACGTCGAGGCTGAAGCGCCCTACCGGGCCACGACGAATGATCTCGGACAATTCTACGTCCGCAACGGACAAGGGCAACCGGTTCCGCTTTCCGCACTGGCAAGATTCGAAACCCGTTCCGGTCCCGAGTTCACGATGCGATACAACGAGTATCGGTCTGCGCAGATCAACGCTAGCGCCGCGCCCGGCTATAGCTCCGATCAGGCATCAGCGGCCTTGGAAGATGTTTTCAAACAGACCATGCCGCGGGAGATGGGTTTCGATTACCTGGGTATGTCTTACCAGGAACAAAAAGCGCGGCAGGGAGTACCACCGTCCGTCATCTTCGGATTCTCGCTGCTGTTCGTTTTCCTAATTCTGGCAGCTCTCTATGAAAGCTGGACAGTGCCTTTTAGCGTGCTGCTCAGCACGCCAGTGGCAGTATTCGGAGCTCTCGCATTCCTGTGGCTGCGGCGTTTCGTAGTTGGCCTTTACCTGCCACAGTACATGGTCCAAATCGAGAATGATGTCTACGCCCAGATCGGCTTGGTGATGCTGATCGGCCTGGCTGCGAAAAACTCGATTCTGATCGTGGCGTTTGCTAAGGAGGACTTCGAACGCGGCATGTCCCTCGTCGATGCGGCACTCTCCGCCGCGAGGCTTCGCTTTCGGCCACTCATGATGACCGCGCTCGCCTTTATTCTCGGCTGCGTGCCGCTCTGGACAGCGTCCGGAGCAGGCTCTGTGGCGCGCCAGATCATGGGCACCGCAGTAATTGGCGGCATGGTGGCGGAGACCTTCATCGGCAGATTCTTTGTGCCGGCGATCTTCTATGTAGTTGAAAAATTGGCAGGCGCCGAGCGACGGAGGGCATTGCCACTCACGGCCGCCGAGGCGCCCAGTCAGGGGGATTGAATTATGAAGAACACTGCGCTCTTAGCAATCTTAGCCGTGCTGGTTCTGGAAGCCGGCTGTATGATGGGGCCGAAATACAAGCGGCCGACTGTGGATGTCCCGCAGGATTACCGTACGCCGGAACCGCGACAGGCCGCGCAAGCCTCGTCGCTGGGCAATGAGCAATGGTGGCAGGTTTATCAGGATCCGGTACTCACGCAGCTGATTCACACCGCCATTGCGGAGAACTACGACGTGCGTATCGCCGCCGCCCGAGTGCTCGGAGCACAGGCGCAAGTCGGCATTACCCGTGCCAACCAGCTACCCTCCGCCAGCGTAGGTGCGAATGTTTTCAGCGAGCAGAACGCCAAAGTTTCAAACCTATTCCCCGCTTATCAGGTCAATGGCGGCGAACTGAACCTCTCGGTCATCTGGAATCTGGACTTCTGGGGGAAATACCGACGTCAAACCGAGGCGGCTCGAGCCCAATTACTCGCGACCGAGTGGGGACAGCGAGCGGTACTTTCTTCGCTGGTGGCTAATGTAGCGACGGCTTATTTCCAACTTCGCGCACTCGACAGCGAACTCGAAATCTCGCAGCGCACCTTGGCCTCGCGGCGAGAGTCCCTCAAGCTAACCCAGTTCCTTGAAAGCCATGGCTCGAACTCCGGACTGGACGTGAGCCAAGCGGAGCAACTCGTCTACACGGCTTCGGAGACGATCCCGGATCTCGAGCGGCAAATTCAACAACAGGAGAACTTGCTCAGCGTTCTGCTCGGCGAAAATCCCCAATCCATTCCCCGTGGACGCGCGCTTACCGAACAGCGTGTTCCCCAGAACGTTCCGGCCGGCCTGCCTTCCGAATTGCTGGAGCGTCGGCCGGACGTCCGCCAAGCGAAAGAGATGATGGTTGCAGCGAACGCACAGATCGGCGTTGCTAAAGCTTCATTCTTCCCTAATCTGTCGCTGACTGGACTCGGGGGACTTGAGAGCAACGCCTTGCACCAGTTCATCAGCCAGCCCTCGGAGATTTGGTCCGGTGCCTTCAGCGTGAGTCAGCCCGTCTTCCAGGGCGGAGCGCTCCGCTCTCAACTCAGGCTTGCACGCGCCAACTGGCAAGAAACAGTGCTCTCTTACCAGCAAACCGTCCAGAATGCCCTTGAACAGGTTTCCAATTCGCTCGTCGCTTCTCAAAAAGACCGTGAGTTCCGCGAGCAACAAGAATTGCTCACACAGGCAGCGCAGCAGACCGATCAACTGTCCGAGGTGCTTTATAAGAACGGCGGCGCGAGCTACCTGCAAGTTCTGACCAGCGAAACGACTTACTTCTCGGCGGAACTCAACTTGGTGCAAGCCCAGCTCAACGAGCGATTAGCGCTTGTGCAGCTTTACCAGGCGCTAGGAGGCGGGTGGCAGCAATAGCCGGTGGGCACAAATGTAGTCAAGAGAATTCTGGTGCTCATGACCGATCTCCTGAATGTGCATCTGCGTCATATGGAGAATAAGCAATGAACCGAGAAGAAATTCGTGTCGGAATCGTCGGTGCAAGCGCCAAAACAAGCTGGGCGAAGATCTCGCACGTGCCGGCGATCAAGGATCTTCCCGGCCTGAAGTTGGCCGCTGTGGCAACGAGCAACGAGCAGAGTGCGCGGGAAGCGGCTGAAGCCTTCGGTGCTGATCGCTGGTTTTCCGATCCTTTCGCGATGATCCATGATGAACGGATTGATGTTGTAACCATTTCGGTCAAGGTGCCGGAACACCGTGGTCTCGTTCTGGCGGCACTGGAGGCCGGCAAAGCGGTCTACTGTGAGGCGCCTCTCGGACGCAACGTCGCCGAGACCGAAGAGATGGCAACCGCGGTAGGTTCACGTCATACCGCTATCGGATTGCAGGGTCGGTTGAATCCGGCCGTGTGGCGTGCAGCCCAGCTGCTCTCTTCCGGAGAGATTGGTAAGCCATTCAATGCAAGAATTGTCTCGACGACCGTCGGCTTCGGGCCGGAATTGCCATCCTCGCATGACTACTTCAACAAGAAATCATCTGGGGCGAATCTGCTGACGGTTACCGGTGGGCATACGCTCGATGTAGTGGAAGCAGTCCTGGGACCGATTTCAGAAGTTGACAGCAGGGCCGAGATTCTGTGGCCCACCGTGAACTTGACGGATGTCAGCCAAGAGAGCTTGCGTGAAACTGCTGATCAGATCGACATCCTGGGCAAGACGCGTTCTGGCGTCGTATTCACGGCTAACATTCACGGTGGTTCGACACCCGACGATGCTCGCTTCAGCTTTGAAATCAGGGGATCGAACGGATGGCTCAGCCTAACAAGTAGTCACCCCTACGGCTTCCAGGCTGGAGATCTCAAACTAACGTTGAACATCCCATTCGAGAAACCTCAGGCTGCCGTGGTCTCCGGTGGCTTCATGGGCTCCGCGATCAACGTTGGAGAGGTCTACGCTCATCTTATTCGCGATTTGCGCGCGGGCACCTACAACACACCCAGTTTTAGACACGCACTCCACAATGCCCGTCTCATCGAGGCTGTAAGGCGCGCCGCCGAACGCGGCGAGCGGCAAAGGGTCCTTGAATAGAGCGAAGAGTTCGATAAGTTGAGAGCGATGATTCACACGTCAGTGCTCGCGACATTTAGGGATAACCCAAGAGGTACGGCGACGTGTGCACTTCTTTGGATACGCCTGAGTCTCTGAACCGATATCCTCCCGAGTACGAATTTGAAGGCAGGCGAACTCACTTCGACAACGTTTCTCTTAGCACTGAATAGCGAGCATCGCCTCGGTCTTTGTGCGCGTAGTTGAATCTAACGTCACCTCTGTTGACCCCTCTCGACACTTTTAACAGATTCGACACTTGCATCAGGCACACGCGTCAGTGCAGCTCTAGGATTCAATCACTTAGTTCAGCCTGACATTTGGCAAGAGCCTTGCCTTCTCCATGAGTAATGGCTCGGAAATCACAAATGGAGATTGCGGCTACGATCCAGGCACAGCCGGTGTCGCCTCTCCCGCGAAATGCGCCGTTCTGTTCTTTTCGTTGCGTTGCCACTTTCCGCGCCTCTTACAAAAAGGAAATCGCAACCATGCGAAAACTAACAATTGTGATGCTCATACTCGGGCTGATAAGTGCTGGTGCCTTCGCGCAGGGTACGGGGCAGCCGAGCGGAGCAGTCCAAGGCCAAGTGTTTATCACGGATGCGGATGGCGGGCGTTCGGTCGTTGCCGCCACGAAGATTACGTTGGACGGTCCGACACATCTTGAAGCTTTAAGCGATAACGAAGGCAAGTTCGCCCTCAGTGCAGTTCCGGCGGGTTCATACACGATCGCCGCAAACACTCCTGGGATGACCGCAACCCAAGGCGTAGTTGTCACCGCAGGATCGGTGTCGCAAGCCCAATTGGAAATGAAGCTGGAAGCTGTCACCGAATCGACCACTGTAACCGCCATCACAGATTCGGTGGACACAAAAACAGAGCCCTCTGGAACCAACACTATCGCTGAATCGGCGGTCCACAACATGCCCAACCCCGATGAGCATTTCCAAAGCTTGTTGCCGCTGGTTCCAGGCGTGGTGCGCGGTCCGAACGGCCAGATCAATATGAAGGGGACGCGAGCGTCGCAGAATGGCTCCCTTGTTAACAGTGCCGATGTGACCGATCCAGCGACAGGCACAACCGCGATCAACATTCCGATTGACGTAGTTTCGTCCGTAAAAGTGCTCTCTACTCCTTACGACCCCGAATACGGCAAATTCACCGGTGCCGTGTCAGATGTGGAAACGCGATCCGGGGACTTCAACAAGTTCCGAATGTCGGCGCAGAACCTGTTGCCGCGCGTGCGAAGAGTCGACGGGTCGATCATGGGCCTTGCTGCGTTTACACCGCGGATGACCCTTTCTGGCCCGCTTGTGAAGGACCGCGTGGCGTTCACCGAATCGGTCGAGTACCGCTATGAGCGAGACCCGGTGGACAGTTTGCCGGCGCTTCAAAGTTATAACCGTACGGAAAGCTTCAACTCTTACACGCAAATCGACGTCAACATCACCCCGAAGCAAACAGCGACGGCATCGTTCGCGATCTTTCCCCAACATCTTGACTACTACGGCTTGAACACGTTCACGCCACAACCCAGCACTGCGGACTTAAACGAGCGTGGATATCAGGCCGCTCTGCAGCACCGATACGCAACTAACTCTGGCGATCTCCTCACCTCGCAGTTGAGCTTCAGACGGTTCGATGCCGACCTGGTGCCGAATAGCGATGCGCCTTACCAACTTCTCGTCGAAACCACCAAGGGTGGGTTTTTCAACCGTCAAGATCGCCAGACAGCGCGCACAGAATGGGAAGAAACTTACCGTTCGTACCCGCATCACTTCTTGGGCTCCCATGAACTGGACGCCGGCACGGATTTTGCTCACAGCTCATATGACGGTGGCCAGCAGTTTTTTCCGGCGCAGATCATTGGCGTCGCCGGGTACCCATTAGAACAAATCCAATTTGGCCCGACGGCGGCATTTTTCGTTGATCAAAACGAAATTGCCTGGTTCGTAGGCGACAAGTGGACCGTCTCAAATCGCCTCACGTTCGATTTAGGGCTGCGCTTTGATCGTGATTCGGTCACAGAGTCAGTCAACACCGCTCCTCGCGCCGGCTTCATCCTGGCACTGACCGGCGACGGTAAAACCTTGTTAAAGGGCGGAGCAGGCTTTTTCTACGACCGCGTTCCTCTCAACATTCCGGCATTTCCCTATTTGCCCGAACGCACAGTAAGTGAGCTGAATCCAGAAGGCGGAATTATCAGTTCTACCGAATACGCCAATGTCATCTCTAACGGGCTGCGGAATCCACGCAGTGAAGTGTGGAACGTCGAAGTGGATCGTCAGGTGACGAGCGACTTCCTGATCAGGGTCGCGTATCAGCAGCGCAACACGGTACGCGACTTCTATATGAATCCCATGGCGTCAGGAGCAACTGGCATTCTTGCTTTATCGGACCGGGGTAGTGATTTCTACAAGGAATTTCAAGTCACCGGCCAATACCGCATCCACCGCAGCACACTCAATGCGTCCTATGTCCGCTCGCGAGCCTACGGTGACCTAAACGACTTCAATCAATTCTTTGGGAACGATCCGCAGGCGGTGATTCAGCCGAATCAGCGCGGCCGGCTGAACTTTGACGCCCCAAATCGACTCTTGGCCTGGGGAGAGATCGCTGCACCGTGGAAATTAACCTTCGCGCCCGTGCTTGATACTCACACGGGCTTTCCGTATTCAACCATCGATCAGCATCGCGAATTTGTTGGCCCCAGAAATGAACTGCGGTTCCCGCGATTCATTTCGACGGATTTGCAAGTCTGGCGCGAAATCCGGCTGCCCATCAAAGAGAAGCACGCGCGGGTCGGGTTCGGAGTTTTCAATGTTTTCAATCGCGCGAATTACCGCGATGTACAGAACGATCTCGATAGCAATCGGTTCGGCGAGTTCTTTAACGGTATGAGCCGGAGTTTCCACGGCAAATTCGTGTTGGAGTTCTGATAATGAAATCGACTATCAAGACCGCTCTTTCCACTCTGGCAATCATGATTTCGGCAGTTACGACTGCGTCCGCGCAAACCAGCGATCCACTGCCACCCGCGGAGGAAGTAGTTGCGAAGATGATGCAGTTCGATGCCCAACGGCAATCTGAACTTACCGGTTACACCGCCATTCGCCAGTACACCGCCGTGAACAAGAAACGGCACGCGGAAATGGTCGTGCGTGTCTCCTGCGATAGCTCGGGCGCCAAAGAGTTCACAATTGTTTCTGAAGAAGGTTCGGGCTCGATTCGTAAACATGTCTTCCAAAAACTCCTGAACGAAGAAACTGAGGCGTCCCGCCGTGGAACTCGAGCCAGCACCCGCCTCATTCCCGACAACTACCAGTTTCAGATGGTGGGACGGGAGACTCTTGAGACGGGACCGGCGTACGTGCTGTCGGTGACTCCGAAAACAGCCAACAAGTACCTGATCGACGGCAGAATTTGGGTAGACGCAAACGATTATTCGATCGTTCGAATTGACGGCCAGCCGGCAAAGAATCCCTCTTTCTGGGTGCGCAGCGTTCACTTCGTTCACACGTATCAGAAGGTAGGGGAATTCTGGTTCGCATCTTCCACCCACACCACCAGCGACATCCGGATTTTTGGCGAATCGGAGTTAACAATCGATAACTCTGATTACAGCCTGAACCCGCCTCCCGATCACATGGCCCAAGCCAATGAACACGCGGGGTTGCTCCGATGAAAAAGGGCCACCTCATTGCGGCCGTTGTTTCACTGGTGACGTTCGCCTGGGTGATCACTCATGTTGGATTCTCAGCGATGCTGGTGCAACTGAAGGCGATGCGAATCGCTTTGCCGATTGTCCTGGCACTGAGTGTCCTTCGACTGTTACTCCAGAGCATCACCTGGTCTGCCTCCCTCCATGGTGAACATGTATCGGTCGACACGGCGAAGTTGATGGGAGTGCGACTTGCCTCCCAGTCGATGGGATACCTCACGGTCCTGGGTCCCGTTATTTCTGAGCCGATGAAAATTAAACTCCTTGGCACTCCAACTGAGCCAACGATTACTGCCACTTTTCTCGACAACGGGGTGTACTGGTTCACCTCGGCCCTGCTCGGGATTGTTGGAATAATGAGCCTTCCCTTAGTAGCAGTGCAGGGTGCACGCTATCACGCAATTCCAGCCCTTCTGTCGCTTGCGGGGATGCTCTTCGTAATCATGCGCCGCAGTCCAATCCTTTCCGGTTTGGTTCGTGTGCTTGGCAATCACGCCCCATCATGGCTTGTACGCGGCGGGAAGTTGGAAGAGTCCATTCGAAGCTATCGGCTTCATCACCCTGCCCTCGTCGGTCGCATGTTCTGGATCGACCTGGCCTGTCAAGTGCTGATCACTTCCGAAGTCAGTGTGGTTTTGTGGTCGCTCGGCTTCCCCATTCGCTTTTTCACTGTCGTTGCCATTGACGGAGTCACGCGTGCGTTGAAGCTAGCGAGTGGCTGGATCCCCGCGCGGATCGGCTCCGACGAAGGCGGAGCCATTTCTGCATTCGCTCTGACTGGTTTTTCGCCACTGCTTGGCCTGTCACTCGCGCTGACTCGACGTGTGCGCGATCTACTGTGGGCGCTGACTGGCATCCTTTGGTTTGTCTGGAATTCTCGTGTTGCCAGTGGTCGAGAAGCAGCCTCAAGTGGCGTGACTGCGACCATTCTGAAGGAGATTGTCGATTGCAGGCAGTGATCGCCATTCCGGAAATCTTTACCCGTCTAAGCCAAGAGAAAGTAGTGGAACTCCTGCTACGTCCGATTGCAGGTGTTCCTCTCGTAACGAGAACCATGCTCACCGCGGCCCGAGCTGGGGCGAACGACATTCTCTTTATCTGTCCGGCAGCATTAAGCGAGCAGATCATTCAGCAACTCGTGGGGAGCAGTGCGCAGTTTGGGATTCATATCACCGTCGTTCAATTGGCAGATTTCGATCCATTCGCTTCGTCAGCATGGCGAGCGCTAAAACCGCATCTCCACCAGCAATTCCTCTGGGTGCCATGGAACTGGGTTACCACGAAACAATCTCTTGCTGAGCTGCTTCTAGTTGATATCCGATCTGTCGATTGGTCCAAGCCTGCTTATACAAGGTTCCATGAGGTGACCCGCGACGATTTCTCTTCTGCCCTCCTCCATCCTGAGGGCGTCGCGGTCACCTCGCCAGAGAGCGCTGCGAGTGCCGAACGGTTCCTGGTTGCTCGCTCGGGCAAGGTACTTGACGGCATTCATACCTCTTTCAATCGCCGGCTCTGTCGCCCATTCGTAAGAATGCTTTCTCACTCCTCAGTCACTCCGAACACCGTCACGTACTGCGGAGTTCTTGTTTCCACTCTTTCTGCCATCGCTTTTGCGCATGGGACGTACTGGTGGTCAGTGCTGGGCGCTCTGCTTTTTTACATCGCGGGGCTCTTCGATGAAATGGACGGTATGCTGGCCCGGCTCAAGTTCGCGGAGTCACCGCGCGGAACTTATCTTGAAGGCTTTGCCGACGGACTTAGCTATTTGCAGCTCTTCACGGGGATCACCATTGGCATGTATCGGCATTACGGTCGGATTGCAATTGTCGTGGGCATTGCGCTTGTCGTGGGTGCGGTTCTCGCGTTGATCACTACAACGTTGCAGCGAAAACGAGCTACCACTCCCGACCGGCCGAATGAATATCTTGGCCGATTCTATGAGTTGCTCGAGAAAGACTCCGGGAACTGGATTTCCCGCGTCGTCCGCCAGGTTCAGGCTTTTCAAAGAAGGGGGATATTAATCCACTACATCGTCCTCTTCGCTATTCTTGGGCTCCTACCCCTCATATTCTTACTCGCAACTCTTGGAGCCCACCTCACCTGGATTTTGACACTCTATTTCAACCGTAGATTCTTCATGCGGTCTCAGACCGACGTGAAACCGAATGTAAGCAAGTTCAAGGAGGCTTTATGAAGGCGGTGATTTTGGCCGCAGGCAGGGGTACGCGGATTCGCTCCGTAAATGGGGAACATCCGAAGTGCCTGATTGACGTCGACAATAGCACCATTCTGGATCATCAGCTCGACGCTCTAGCGATGGTTGGAATCAACGATGTCGCGATTGTTGTCGGGTACGAGAAGGAACAAATCATTTCGCATATAAATACCAGAAAACTTCTCACGCAAAGGATTCACTTCATCGACAATCCGGCGTTCGCTATCACCAATAACATTTATTCGCTCTGGCTAGCCCTCGATTGGCTGCGGGGTGACAGCTTCATTGTTCTTAACGCCGACGTCATCTTCGATCCGGAAATCCTTGACCTCGCGATGCGCCCACAGGCGCCGATCTCGATGATCGTGGACCCGTTATGGCGGGATGAGACCATGAAAGTCATCATCGTCGACAACCACGTAACCAAGATGAGCAAGAAGATCTCACGGGAAGAGTTCAGCGGCACTTATATCGGTATTACAGTTTTTTACAAATCCGTACAAACCAGATTTTTCCGAAAGATGAAAGATGTCATCGCGGCCGGTCGGGTCAGCGAATTCTTCAATATCGCCGTTCAGGAACTGGCGAACGAAGGAGTTCCTGTCGGCTATACGAATACTGATGGTTTGCCCTGGGCGGAAATCGATGATCCAGTCGATCTGATGTTTGCCCAGCAGAGTGTGTTCCCGCAACTTGCAACGGCGGTAATTTGAACGTGGCGACAAGCGAAATCATTGCCGAGAACTTCGCGCCTGCTCGGTGGCTCTCCTGGCCGCGCAGTTCCATTCGAATTGTGGATTGGAACATCGACCGCGGCTTGCAGCTTCGCCCAATCATAGATTTTCTGGAAAACGCAAACGCTGATGTTTTTGTTCTTCAGGAAGTCGACGTTAATGCACGGAGAACCCATCGTCTCAACATTGCTCAGGAAATCGCCCGAAAGCTGCGGTTGAACTATGTTTTCGGACGAGAATTTGTGGAGCTGACCCAGGGCTCCAAAACCAGCCCGGCCTACCATGGTCAGGCTACGCTCTCCCCGTGGAAGATCTCGAGGCCGCGCGTCATTCATTTTCGGCCGCAATCCGACTTTTGGAAGCCTCGCTGGTTCAAGCCCACACTGCCAACATTTCAGGAGCGGCTTGGGGGCAGAATCGCTCTTGCTGCCGAGATCAATATTCAGGGCGTCTCAACTATCTGCTACAACCTTCACTTGGAGAGCCGCTCCAATGATGAACTGCGCCTTGCGCAGTTGAACGAGGTCTTGCAGGACGCTGCCGTTTATGACTCCACTCAGCCGGTTGTCATCGCAGGCGACCTTAACGTCAATGCTTCCAAGCCTGCGACTGCAGACGCACTGGCACGTGCCGGATTTTGGGATGTTGTGCCAACCTCTCGCATAGCTACCACGGCTGCGCGACATCTGCTCGAAGCTGGCCGCCACATCGACTGGGCTTTCGTACGTGGTCCGGTGCAGGCGAACGCCGGCAGGGTTCACAGGTCCGTCAGGGGTTCTGATCATTACCCAATCTCATTTGAGTTGCATAGTGTTACTTCGGGCCTGTAGTCGCGCAGAACAAAATAAGAGAACAGGCTGAGCCTGTTTAGACTCGCTATCGAAAGTTCATCTTCTCGCGGCTTGAATCTCGAGATTCGCCAGCCGGGCAGACCCGGGTCCTTTGTGTTCCTGCATTCCACGAACATCTCAAACGAGCTGGCTGCGACCGAAAAGTCAAAATGGTCATTACCTTCCACACTCTCGACAGTTCCCTAGTGCGCTCTACGCGGAACTTCATGGACTTAGCGCCGCGTCAGTTGGCATGCGCCTTGCACTAAGCAGATCGTTGTAGCGATTGAGGCAGCGAGAGGACGGTCGGTACGAGTTTACGGTCCGCACGTTAGGCCCGCTGCGGCAGTCGATTGATGTCTTGAAAAAATGGATTCACAGAAAGGAAATCAAGAGTGAAATTTCGATCGTTTTCGCCACACGTCGCGTTGCTGACATTTGTTGTGATCTTTGCGGCTGGGACTTCTGCCGTCGCACAGGATGGCACACTTCGCCTCCATGTGAATCCCAAACAGGCGTATCTCTGGGTCGACGACCGCGCTGTCAGTGAGGCTAGTAAACATTCCAGCCTGGAACTGAGTGCAGGTGAGCACAAAATTGAATTGGCAAACTACGGATACACGCCGATCACTCGGACGGTTACGGTCACCGCCGGGAAAACCACTGACCTCGACGTCACCTTAGAAAAGGTCGGCGACAAGGTGTCAGGTCCTTTCGGCGCCATCGCCATCAAGGGTGCCGACCGGGATGCCGTCCTGCTTAATGGGAAGACTCCAGACTTCTTCGTTGGCCATGGCGACGAGTTCAATACCGATTTCTTGTGGTGGAAGCAGGAGCTTGTTGTTCCGCCTAGCACCTATGAGGTGACCGTACAAGGCGGAGACAAGGATATCTGGTCCGGCCAAGTTAGTGTTGCTGCCAATCAGCGCGTAATCGTGGACGTTCCGAAAGGTGTCAGTAAGACCGAACCATGGCATCGTGGTGAGAAACTCGCCAGCGTTCCACGCTTTGCCGCGGGCGTTGCCAGCGCGACCGTAGCCGTCGCAAAGCCCTCCGCGGAAATGTCGGCGACCGACTCGCAAATCTATTGCGGCGAAACGTCGCAACTGAAGTGGACTTCCACTAACGCACCCCAAGTTGAAATCAGCCCCGCTGGCGCAGTAGCGAGTTCTGGGGAACAAACGGTCCAGCCGAAGCAGACAACGACCTACACGCTTGCAGCGACAGGGCCCGGCGGCACAACCACGTCCGATGTCACTATCAATGTGGACAACGCGATCGACGTAGATCTCTCGCTCTCACCGGCGGAGGTCCATTACAAGCGCGTGGGCGACGAGGTCGTCGAGAACGATAGTACCGCGCTGAATTGGTCGGCCATCAATGCCTCAAGTGTGTCAATCGATGGTCTGGGAGCCGTCGATCCCAGCGGCAGCAACAGATTGAAAGTCTCTCCGCAGCAGAGCGATCCCGGACCTGTGGACGAGACCGTCACCTACACCCTGAACGCAACGAATGATTGCGGCGGTCACGAGACGCGAACGGTTGCACTCCACATCGTAGGCACAATCGAACCCGGCGAGCTCTTCATGCGCAGCGTTTATTTTCCGACGGATCGGCCAAGAAATCTCATATCGGAAGCCGATCTTTTGCCGAGCGAGCAAGAGGAGCTCAGAAGCATAGCCGAAGCCTTCAAGAAATATCTGGCATACAAATCAGATGCTCGCTTGATTCTTGCGGGGCATGCCGATCGCCGCGGGCCCGACAGCTATAACCAGTTTCTTTCGAAACGGCGCGCCGACCTAGTGAGACGCTTTCTTATGGAGCAGGGTGTTCCAGAATCCAGCATCGACGTGCAGGCGTTCGGCAACAAAGACAATCTCACCACAGAGCAGGTGCAACAGCTGCTCGAGCAAAGTCCTGACCTTAGCGCCCAAGTCCTCGAAATCATCACAAAAAAGCTGGGCAACATCGTCCTGGCCTACAACCGTCGGGTCGATCTTACGCTAAGTTCGACGGGGCAGGAATCTGCCCGTGCATATCCGTTCAATGCCGAGGACTTCGCTGCGCTTGCTGAACGCGACCCGAAGAAGGGGCCGGCCCCGGTACAACTGGCGGCAGAAAAGGAGCACATCGGCAACTAATAGTGTTCCTGGTGTGAAGCAACGCAAGGGAGGTAATTATGAAAATCTTACAGAAAATTATCGCGGTGTTTCTTTCATCTTGGCTGTTATTTGCGCCTGGTGTCATCTACGCTGCTCAGTCAGACCAATCGGCTGGACAATCCGCAACTCAGGTCGTGAAGCAAACTCCCGAGGAGTTGCAGCAGATGGTGGCGCCGATTGCGCTCTATCCAGATGCCTTGGTTTCACAGATACTCGCTGCGGCAACATATCCAACGGAAATTGTCGAGGCAGATCGCTGGGTACAGGACCATCCGAACCTCAAGGGGAAAGACTTGGCCAACGCTGTGGACCAACAACCTTGGGATCCAAGCATCAAGGCGATCACCCAGTTCCCCTCCGTGCTCGCCAACCTGGACAAGAACCTTGCCTGGACATCTGCGCTCGGCGAGGCCTACCTAAATCAATCAGAGGCTGTAATGGACGCGGTGCAAGTCATGCGGGCTCGCGCGCAAGCATCCGGAAATCTGAAGAGCAACGAACAGGAGAAGGTGGTGACCGAAGAGAAGACAATCGTCATTGAACCTGCAGATCCTGAAGTCGTTTACGTTCCCGCATACGATCCATGGATCGTCTACGGCGCGCCAGTCGTCGTGTGGCCTGGATGGTACCCGTATCCCGGCCTATATGTTGACGGCCCCGCCATTTCTTTCGGTGTGGGCTTCGGGATCGGATTCTTCGCTGGCTTCGGTTGGGGATGGCATGGCTGGGGATGCGATTGGGGCCATCGGACCGTGATTTACAACCACAATACATTCATTTCTAACAGTAAGACGTTCTATGGACACGGCGGGCACCAAGGATTCCACGACTTTGGAGCTGCACGCGGATATGAAGGCTCCCACAACTCTGGTGGCGAGCGGGGATATGAAGGTTCCCACGGCTTCGAAGCTGGGCGCGGAAATGAAGCATCGCGCGGTGGAAACGTCCGTGGCAACGAATTTCACGGCGGCGCCGCTGAGCGTGGCTCTTCGGAGTCGCATCCCGAAGCCGGCAAGCATTCCAGTGCCTTTGGTGGATACGACCACGGGGGCACCACCCGCGGCTACTCGGATCGTGGCTTTTCGAGCCTGCACAGCAGCGGCTTTGGTGGAGGCGGTTTTCACGGAGGTGGCGGCCACCGTTGATTGCATTTCTCGGATTCATTCGATAGCTACCTATATGGAGAGATACATCATGAACGAAACAACTAAAGTCATACGAAAGCTCCAGTTTCCTCGGCTGCTACTAGCCACGCTCTCGGTCCTGTCGATGCTCGCATTCTCGAGCCAGGCAACGCTTGCGCAGCAACTCAACCAGCAAGTATTTCATTCCCCGGAAGAAGCCAGCGCCGCCCTATTTGCGGCGGCGCAGCAAACCGACAATCGTGCCTTGCTGGAGGTTCTCGGTCCGGCGGGAAAGGATCTTGTCTCTTCAGGCGATCCTGCCGAGGATCGGAAAAATCGCGATCACTTTGTTGCGAAATATAACCAGATGCATCGTGTCGCGAAAGAACGCGATGGTGTGATGATCCTCTATATAGGCGCCGAAAACTGGCCTGATCCGATTCCGATCGTAGAAAACAATAGCCGCTGGTATTTCGATACGGATGCGGGCAAGGAAGAAGTCCTAGCGCGCCGAGTGGGAAGAAACGAACTGGCCACGATCGATGTTTGCTACCAGCTTGTCGATGCCGAGCAGCAGCATTATGCAAGGACAAATAACGGCGAACATCTGTACGCGGTGAAATTCGTTGCGGATAACAGTAGCCACGATGGCTTGTTTTCGTCTGAGAACGCAGAGCAATCGGTCAGTCCTCATGACGCACTCATCGCCTCCGCAGGTGTAGAAAACGGGGCGGCCACATCCCACGACCCTGTCCCGTTCAACGGTTACTATTTCCGCATTTTGAAGGCTCAAGGAAACAACGCAGAGGGTGGGGCAAAGAATTATCTCGTGGACGGCAAGATGGTAAGCGGCTTCGCCTTTGTAGCGTATCCAGCCATCTATCGTTCTACGGGCGTCACAACCTTCATCGTGAATCAAAGCGGCATCGTGTACCAAAAGGACCTCGGTCCGGATACCGAAAAGATCGCTAATGCAATGACCGAATACGATCCGGATTCAACGTGGGATCGGGTGGACTGATGTCGTCTGACTTTGCGCGAGCTGTGCTCGATTGGGGCCCCCATTTACACGCGAGAAGGTTGTGTTTGTGGTTCGATCTACATGGAGCGAGACGGCTATGTGTGACCTCTTCCTAGCAGCATTAAGCTTGGCTCCGCTCGGACTCTTTCTTCTGTTCTGGAGAGTCTTTCCCCGTGACAGCGCCGTCCACCCAATTTATCGGGAGTCCGAGATTGAAACGACAGGTAAAAGAACCGAGGTCCAGGACATGATACCTTGGAGGCCGAATACGCGAACGGTTCAACGCAAAGACAAAGTAGCTTGAGCACTGATCGATCTCAGGAGTCGAAGTGCAAGAACAAACTAAGGAGTAAGAACATGAAAGCGAAATTAATTCTCTTTATCATCCTCATGACTGTCATTCCAATCCTTACCTCGGCGCAGACCAAGTCAGGAGATGACAGTTCTCCGACTAAACCCACCGGCACAGCCGATTCGCTCCTCTCGGACCCAAGCACCACAAACGTGCCCACTGGCCCCGGCTCCATCGAACCGCAAGACGTCTTACAGGAGTATCAGACGGTGATGGTGTCCATTACACAGACCTTCACAGAAAACCTCGCAGGCATCACTGAAGCTGTCGAAGAAGGAAAAATGAGCACCGAGGAAGGTAAAACCTCAAGCGCCCAGCAATATCTCATCGCACAGATGCAATTCCAACTGCTTAGCGCATGGCGCCAGATGGAGAAACAGGATCTGGCCAAAGTTCCTGCGCCTGAAGATAAAAGCGAAGCTTCTGCGGCTGACGACAGCCAGATCGTTTTGGTAGAGCTGCCCTTTTCATCCTTCGAGCTGACAGAAGGAGTGGCTGAACACCTAAGCTTAACTGAATCACAGAAAGAAGCGATCCAGCAAGTGATGGCCCGTGAACGCCATAACATGGAGCCCTTGTTCGCACAGCTAAGAAGCGTGAGGGAAAAGCTGTTCGCTCTCGACATTCAGCACACCAATAAAAAAGAAATCAAAACTCTAGCCGATGCACAAGCAGCTTTGTTGGCGAAATTCATCCTGGCCAACGCGCGTATGCAGTCGGAAATCTATAGATGTCTTACGCCGGAACAGCAAAGAAAGCTCGACTACTTGAAGAGAAGTGGTGAGTCAGGAACAGTCGCGAGCAGGTGACGATCCCAGCACGCTGGATCTGAAATGGCTCCCTTTTCCGGTCGACCCAGGACAGTTGCCTTTCGCTTCTCTGGTCGATAGCTACACGCTAGCCCTCGCCAGTGGCTTCGACAGTTTCGTTTGACACTTTCAACATTTTCAACATCAGGGATTTCGTTAGCTGTCGAGGCAGCCCTGCGTTTGCAGCCAATTAGGGGTCCACAGCGGTTGACTTCACTTTGGCATTACGGTTGCCCTTTGCCTAATCGTTGGAGGTACAAGGATATGACCCGACAGACGAGCCAGCCAGACACCAATCTCCAAGCCGAACTTGATCGGCTTACTTATTTCGCCTATCTGTTGACGCTCGATCCCGGCAAGGCTTTTTCGGCGGTCGAGAGAGCCATCGATGGATCACTGCAGGAAACCACCGTTCACTCCGATCTCCTTGCACGGACCGTGGAACTCGCGCTAGAAGAGGCACTCTCCGAATCCCGAACAAGCTGGGATGGTGAGTCATCGGCCTTTGATGTAGTGCTCTACGGACACTCCCAGGCGATCAACTCAAAGACATTTCAATCGCTGCAGGATCTGAGCGGCAGCCCCATTCTTCTGCTCGACTCGACTTCCCGTATAGCCTTCGTGCTCCATCACCTGCCGGGATACAAGATCGGTGATGCCGCCGCAAAGGCGCGGCTGACTGAAAAACAATATCGTGCGCAGTTGCGGCGAGCGTACGTCCAGTTAGCCTCATTTCGGTTACAAGATGGCACTCCGGCAAGTCATGGAGTGGAGCAGTCCGCGCCGAGCTGGGAACAAATCTATGAGCTGGTTGAAATGGAGTCTTGCTTACTTGTTTGATTGCGTTCATCCACACACGACATGGCCGCACAGTGATCGGACTGGATTCGCGTACATCTGCTGCCTGGATTGCGAAAGAGAGCTGCCCTACTCACTAGAGCGCATGAGGATCGTGGCTCCAGAAGAGCGTTTCGCAGATCGAAAACGAGAGACGTGGCACCGACCGTGGCACGCCTACCAAGGTCAGAAAAGCCGGGTCTCACTGCGAGAAAGACCGTGTGTTCGAAAAATACCTTCCCCCGAAGAAGCGTCGCGACAAGGCAGAGCCATTTCCAAATTGAGATCCTTACTGTATTTTCCCCACCGCAAGCCATTTAACGGCAGACGCCAAGCCCTTCTGGTCTGCGCTCTACCACTCGTCAACTCTAGCGGATAAGAGGACTACGAATATCGAAGATCATGGATTTATGAAATATCGAAGCGATGTATAGGATTAAGAATGAGGTGCAAACTATTGAAGATGAATTATTTGGTGGCCAGGGAGGGAGTTGAACCCCCGACGTCAGCCTTTTCAGGGCTGGATACTAGCAGCCTATCTCCCTTGTTGCTCAATAACTTAACTTGTCGAGGTGGCCACAGTTTTGTGACCATTCTGTGACCAGCGCCGATGTTCGCCTAAGAAAGAGGATAGGCAAATTCAAGCGAGCCCTTGAAGTGTGTTCTCATCCTGAGTACAATTGTTCTCGGAATGAGTACATATAACGGTCTGGCGGACCTTCTGTTTGGACGCACGCGGGGTGCCATCCTGGCTCTGCTCTTTGGCCACGCCGACCAATCCTTCTACACGCGCCAAATCGCACGCGAAGTAGATGCCAGCGTTGGCGCGGTTCAACGAGAGCTTGAAAACCTCTCGAAAGTGGGACTCATCGTTCGGAACTCAGTCGGCAGTCAGGTTTTCTATCAGGCAAACCGAGACGCTTCCATATTTCGAGAGATGCACGGCCTGGTGAACAAGACAGTTGGCATCTTCGGTGCTCTCCGGTCAGCGCTGCACCCTTTAGCGAAACGCGTCGTTGTGGCATTTGTATACGGGTCGGTGGCACGGGAGGAAGAGACGGCGCAGAGCGACGTAGATCTTCTGGTTGTTGGGAAGGCAACACTTGAGGAAGTGCTATCGCGGCTCTCTACAGTCGAGAAGAGCATCAGGCGTCCCATCAACCCGACCGTATATTCCGTCGCGGAATTCAAGTCGAAACTTGCGAGCGGGAATCATTTTTTGACCGCCGTGCTCAAAGGCCAAAAAGTATTCCTGTTGGGAGACGAGGATGAGCTTAGAAAAGTGGGTGGAATACGGTTGGCTAAGGCGGGAGCCGACCAGTCCCGGTGAGATCAAAGATCTTCTGGGAATTGTGGAACGTAGCATCTCGGATTCAAAGGTCGAAGCTGTATCGACCGATCTTCGACTCATCGCTGCCTTCAACGCGGCGCTCAGTGTCGCGACGACAGCGCTCCGCGCCTCCGGTCATCGCACCGTTACCCAAGCAGGCCATCACGTCAAAACAATCGAATCTCTGGAACTCACCATAAAGGCCAGCCCAAAGGTCATTCAAAGATTCAAGACCTTCAACAACAAGAGAAACAAGTCGGTCTATGACGTTGCTGGTGCCGTATCGGAGCAGGAATTGAAAGCAATGATGGCGCTCGCCACTGAATTGAAGGATAGTACGATTGCATGGCTACGACAATTCCATCCAGACCTCTTACAGGGGTAGTCCCTTCCGCAAATCGACCAGCGGTGGATTTTGGAAGCTCCAATCGTTATTCTCTCCGCCATTGCGCGCGACACCTTATGCGGCGGAGATCTGGGCTCCTCTTGTAACGACAACGTTGTGGGCTGACGCCGCGGCTGAGAACAGAGGTATGAGACCTTCGACCAGTGTTGGGTGAGTCAGGACCGCATCGCGCAGGGCGGTGTAGGGCAGCCCTGCGATCATCGCAATCTGGACGGCGGCCAGAGTCTCCCCCGCACCCACGCCGAAGGCCGTGAACCCGAGAATGCGATCGCTATCAGCCTCCACGAGCGCCTTCACAAACCCGCGGGTCTCCGAAAGAGTGTGTGCACGCAGGTTGGTTTCCATGGTGACCTTAAACAGGCGATACGCTATCCCTTGAGCCTCCGCTTCTGTTTCACTCAGGCCGATACGAGCAAGTTCGGGGTCGGTAAACAGACAATATGGGACTTGCCTGCCCGTGGTCACACGGTTGCCGCCGGTTAAATTGGCATGGACTACGCGGAAATCGTCGATGCTGATGTGCGTGAACTGCGGGCTACCTGCGACCTCACCGATCGCCCAGACGCCGGGCGCGGTGGTCTGCAGTCGCTCATTGACCTTGATGTATCCCCGGTCGGTGAGCTCAACGCCGGTCAGTTCCAGGCCGAGTCCTTCGGTGTTCGGATTGCGACCTGTGGCGACCAATAGATGACTACCCTTTAGGACTTTCTCCATTCCATTCTGCTCGACGGCGACACTTACCGAGTCGCCAGATTTGCCTGACACTTGCTTGATTCGTGCATTCAGGAGAATATCGATGCCTTCATCTGCGAGCAGGTTGCGAAGAGCCTCGCATACGTCCGAGTCTTCTTTGGACATCAATCGTCCATTGCGATCAACCACCGTCACTTTGCTGCCGAATCGCCGCATGGCCTGCGAAAGCTCTACTCCTACGTAGCCACCGCCGATAACGAGCAGATGTTCGGGGACTTGGCCTAATTCGAGCGCTTCGATGTGCGTGAGCGGTTGTGCTTCAGCAAGACCAGGAATTGGTTCCAATGAGGCCCGTGTGCCGGTGCTGACGATCACATTAGCACCGCGGAGTTGACGAGTGCTCCCGTCGAGGAGGGCTACCTCCACAGTTCTCGGAGCAACGAATCGCCCGGCGCCCAAAATGAACACGGCACCCGTTTTCCGGTAATTCTCCATATACATGTCGTTCAGCCCGACCACCATTTTGCGTTTGCGGTCTCGGACGCCCGACATCTCAATCGCGAAGCCATTGTGAGCAATGCCAAACTCTTTGCTTCGGCGAAAGTAGTCCGCAACTTTCGCACTATGAATAATGTTCTTGCTCGGAAGGCACGCAATATTAGGGCAAGAGCCGCCAATATACTTCCGATCGACGACTGCGACACGCTTGCCTTCGCCAGCAAACGTCCACGCAGCGACGGTTGAGCCCGTGCCGCCACCGAGAATCAGCAGATCAAATTCTTCCGGCTGCGACTGCATAACGTGGGCGGATGGAGAGGTCTCGGTGCCCTTCATGCGACTTTTCCTTTCCGAGCGGCAGATTCACTCTTGGCTCGCATCGATTTGACGAGGTCGGCGGACGAAGCTCCTTCGAGCGACAGTCCGTAGCCAACTTCTCGCGCGATGCGTTCTTTCAGGGGTTGAATGAAGTGGATGCGTGTGTTTCGGCGGGTCACTTCGGGAGCCTTCAGGTACAGCTCGGCCAATTCTCGCGCTCGACTGAGCGCCTTACCGTTCGACACGACTTCGGCCACCACTCCCCATTCATGAGCGGTACGCGCCGTCAGTGGCTGCGGATTCAGCAGGAATGCCTCTGCTCGTCCTGCTCCCGCGCGATAGCTCCACGTGGTAAAGATTCCGTCGCCGGGTGCAACGCCCGCGGAGAAGTGGGCTACATCCTCAAAGGTCGCACCTTCACCCGCCACAATTACGCTGGCAAGCAGCGCGTAGTCGGAGTGCACATGGGCACGTCCTTCGATAGCCGCGATGACCGGCACGCGTATATTGGCAATATTTTCCAACACTTGAACACCTTCGTCGTGAACCTGGCTCCAAACGCCGGGATCGGCGACATCGCCGAAAGAGGACCAATCGACATCTGTAATAAACTCCCCACCTGCGCCCGTGAGGATTACGATCTTGTTCGCCCGATCCTGCGAAATCCGGTAGAAGGCCTCGACAAGTTCCGTGTGAGCTTGCGCGCTCATAATGAACGGCCCGCCGTTGTTGTGGAACTCAGCAACCAATACACCCTTGTCATCTCGTGTCAGTTTCAAGTTGTGATAAGCAGTGAAATAGTCACTTTGAAATTGCATCGGTTTCTCCTCTCTGTGTTGCTGTGGTCGCGTTGTTATTGCGAGGTCAGCACGTTGCCCTCAGGTGGCTACAATGAGACCGCCTGCGGCGCGAATGACCTCTCCGGTAATCCAGCCTGACTCGTCTGATGCCAGGAAAACCGCCAGAGGTGTGATATCCGTGACCCGGCCCAGCCGGCCAAGCGGCGTCTTCCCGGCCAGAACGGTGCCGGCCCCACCCGCGAAAGTCCCCGCAGTCACGTTGCCTTCGGTTTCTGTATGACCGGGAGAGATGGTGTTGACGCGGATCTTGCGCGGCGCCAGTTCGAGCGCCAATCCCCTGGTCAGAGTTTCGATGGCGCCTTTCGCGGAAGCGTAGAGCAGGGCGTCCGGCACCGGAGGCGACCCTACAATGGAGCTGAGGTTGATGATGCTCCCGCCGTCGGCCCCGAACCGCTTGATCGCCTCTTGCACGGTGAGAATCGCCCCGAGAACGTTGACGTTGTAGTGGAGGTGAAAGCTCTGTTCAGTAATGTCCGCGAAGGCGCCGAAGCGGAATACCCCGGCGTTGTTGACCAAAACGTCCAGTCTTCCGAACGCAGAATCAACTTCTTTGAATAACCGCGGGACATCTGCGGCCTTGGACACGTCGGCCCCGACCGCGATCGCCTCGCCCCCGTTGTCGGTGATCGCCTGAGCGACGCGCTCGGCGCCTTCCCGATCGGAGGAATAGTTCACGGCCACGCGCGCGCCCTCCCCTCCCAAGGCCGTTGCAATCCCACCGCCTATGCCTTTGGACGCGCCCGTCACTACTGCCACTTTATTAGGTAATCTGCTTATATTCACCATTGTTCTTTATCGCTGTGAATTGCGCCTCGCGGGTATAAAAATCTCGATTTATTTTATATCCACAGTCTCAGTGAGGATCGTTATGGCTGCGGCAGGGGCAATGCTGATTGCGATGTTCAGCCACGCCGCAGACAGAAGCGGACTGAAAGCGGACTGAGCGTGATGTAATTCGAGTTTAAGTCCTTCACCATCATCGTAGCCAGGAAGCCCGGATCTCGCCGAAAAATAGCGGACTGAGAGGCCAAAACGCGATTCCGCTAAGTTTAGAATGTGGTGGTTGCTCTATCATTCGACGAAATCCACCGCCACAGTGGAGGTTTACGAACGGCGCTTGTCCGGCGAGGAAGATTAAGAAGCCTTGAACCGGTGTTGGTTTATGCCCAACTTTCTTATTTTGGATTCGAGTGTCTGTCGGGGAATGCCCAGCTTAACGGCGGCGCCGGTTGGACCCCCAACCACGCCTTCAGATTCCCGGAGAGCGGCTCGAGGATCTCTCTTTCGTGCTCTACGAGGTCAGCAACCAGCGGAGCAGCCGTCGCAGCCAGTTTGGGAGTCACGTGCGTGAGCCAGGTCTCATCCACAAAGAAAGTCTCCCCTTCAGACAAAATCACCGCCCGCTCGACTACATTTTGCAACTCGCGGATGTTGCCGGCCAAATCATATGCGTGGAAGAGTTCGACCGTCTTCTTGTCTATGTTTCGAATCTTCTCGCCCAATTTCTTGGCGTAGCGGTCGATCAGGTATCCGACTAACAAGGAAGTATCGCTAATCCGCTCGCGCAATGCCGGCAATCGAATCGGAGAAACGTTGAGGCGGTAAAATAAATCCTGACGAAACTCGCCCTCGGCCACCGCTGAAGTCAAGTCTCGAGTCGTGGCCGGGGTTCGGATTCTCCTGCTTAATGTTTGCTGCTTCTTCACTTCGTCTCAAAATCGGTGGAGACGCTGAGTTTCTTCCAAATTCGTGCTTCCTCTAATCGCGCAAGATCATTCCTCTCCGCGGCGGCGTACGCATCGCTGCCCAGCAAGAGTCGCAACGGAGGGTGCCGTTCTTGCGTCAACTGGACGATCGCCTGAGCTGCCTTTTTGGGGTCACCAGGCTGCTTGCCGTTGTAGTTCCGCTGAAATCTTGCGGTAGCTCCAACCGTCGAATCGTATTCAGGATGACCTTCGCTAAGTTCGGTGGAACTGCCCGCGAAGTCTGTGCGAAAGCCACCGGGTTCAACGATGGTGACCTTGATGCCGAGCGGTGCCACTTCGCGCGAAAGCACCTCGGAGAAGCCTTCGACACCCCACTTCGCCGCCGAATAAGGCCCACGTCCCGGAGGGCCAATCCTTCCGCCCACCGATGAAAACTGAATGAACTGGCCTGCTTTCTTTTCGCGAAAATACCTAAGAGCTGCCTTCGTCACAATAATCGTTCCAAAGAGGTTCGTTTCGATCTGTGCCCGGAATTCCGATAGAGGCGTGTCTTCGACGGACGAAAGATTGCCATATCCCGCATTGTTAATGACCACATCCAGCGAGCCAAATACATCGACCGCCGCCATTACCGCGTTTGCTGCTGCTGCTTCGTCGGTCACATCCATTGCGAAGAGCTTGACCTGATCTCCATATCGTTCCGACAGATCAGCCAGCGACTTAATGTCCCGAGCTGTCGCCAACACCTTATTGCCCGCAGCGAGGCCCGCTTCAACAATTGCATGACCCAGACCACGAGAGCTGCCGGTGACTAACCATACCTGCGCCATTCATCCTCCTCTATCAAGCCACCCCCCGGATATTCTGGAGAAGCTTCTCAAACTCAGGATTGGATGCGCAATGGGTGTACGAAAGGACTTGTTAGTTACGGAGGAAATCGCAGAATCTTCAGACCTCAGGACGACTCCCTTTGAGTTTGAGAGTGAGTGACTGTCTTGCCACACCGCTGGCTCTTGCGAGCTCCTGGGAATCTAAGGGCGCGGCTCGGCGCATTGTTAAAGATAAGGGCTCCGGACTTATCAAACCCATCGAAACCCACCGAAAAAGAACTGACCAGTGCAAAGAATTGGAAGGATTCTTATGCGGCGAAACAGCGATCGCCCGGCCTGTGTCGCGACAAGGCAGAGGCAAGACGCCGAAATCATCTCTCCTACACGGTGATACCGCCTGCTACTGGTTGTTCTCCGCTCTGCTATTGTGAGGCGCCGAAAAGAATCGAGCTCACCATGGTTTCAATCCTGGCTGCCATCTCCTCCGCAGGGATGCGATTGGGAGTCTGGAACCAGCGGCGTGCGGCTCCAAAAACGGCCCAGGCCGCCGTGGTCGCGGGGAGTGACGCGTCCGCACCGGGAGCCATTCCATGATGGGCAAGTCCTTCCTTGAACATATCCTCAACGATAGGAATGATCGAGCCTTCGAGCGCCATCCGCGACAACTGGGTGGGACAACCAGTGCTCTCCGCAAGATAGTCGCACACGCCGAGTGCGATCGCGCGCAATGCTCCATTGCAATCGGTAAAAGTTATGGCCCGGCGCTCGATCAGATCGCGGAAGCGGGATTCCGTCATGGCGTGCAGTAACGCGTTCTTGTCCGCATAATGCAGGTAAAATGTGGCCCGATTCAACGTGGCCTCGTCAGCGATCTCCTGCACAGAGACGTCTGCGAACTCCTTTTTAATTAAAAGCCTGGCCAGCGCTTCCATGAGCATGCGGCGGCTGCGCAGGATGCGCGGATCCGTCGTTTCTGCCTCGTGTTGGAGAAGCTGGGCCATTTCTATATTGATGAAAGCATACCTCTTTACGGACTAAAGCGACAGTTGTTTATTTTCTTGAATCGACATATGTCGTCTACTAATCATATGTCGTGCAAGAGGAATTCTCAATGTCAACACTGCTTCACATCGATTCCAGCCCGCTCTATGGACGGTCCGTCTCCCGCGAGCTCACATCTGCGTTCGTCACGCAATGGAAGGCTGCGCACCCGGATGGAACGGTCATTGACCGAGACCTCAACGCAACGGCCATACCGCCAATCAATGCGGAATGGGTCGGTGCCGTCTACACGCCGGAACAAGCGCGAACTCCGCAGCAGAAGGAATTGCTTTCCCTCTCCGACTCTCTGCTCGCCGAATTGGAGCAGGCTGATGAGTACGTCATCGGAGTGCCAATGCATAACTTTGGCGTGCCTTCGGTTCTCAAGCTCTGGATTGACCAGATCGCGCGCGTGGGCAAGACCTTTTCCTACAGTGAGAAAGGGCCGAAGGGCCTGATCACCGGCAAGAAGGCAACCTTCATCATCGCAACGGGTGGGATCTACGACGCCCAGACGCGGATGGCCTCGTTCAATTTCGTGGAGCCGTATCTGCGGTCCGTATTTGGTTTTCTCGGCGTGACGGACGCGACCTTCCTCACCGCAGGTGGGACCAGCGCGCTGAACCAGGGGAAGGACCGGAACACATTTCTCGCACCACACCTTAAAGCCGTGCAGACGCACGCGCAGACCTTCTAAGAGAGGACACTCATGAAAACTACTTCAATTGTTGCTCGCTATTTACTGGGCCTGATGTTTACGGTCTTTGGATTGAACGGATTTCTCAACTTTATCCACCAGCCGCCGCCCACGAATCCGCTGGCGTTGCAGTTTTTTGGCGCCATCGTTGCATCGCACTTTGCCGCGTTCTTCTTCGCGGGGCAGGTGTTTGCTGGGCTGTTGCTGCTCTTCGGCCGATTCGTGCCACTTGCGCTGACACTGTTGGCTGCGGAGCTCTACAACATCCTGGCGTTTCACCTGACGATGTCACCGGCTACCATCGCGCCGGCTCTGGTCGCTTGCGTGTTGTGGATTCTGGTCTTCCTGCAGTACCGCGAAAGTTTCAAGGGCATCTTCAGCGCGAAGGCTGCGACGCAGGCATAAATTGCGTCGCAGTATGAGCGGAACGGTACTTGCGCGCTGAGTGCAGGATCGGCGATACGGCACTCGAATGGCGCAAGGGCCCATTCAGTAAGCGTTTTGAGTGAACGGAGAATTGATTTCAGAAGGAGAAGACATGTCGCAACAACGCAGTATTCAGCGGGCTGGATCTTTGCCGCGACAAGGCAGAGGCCCGGAGAAATAGAATCTCACTCCTGCAATACCCAACCTTATTAGTATTAAAGCTAATGGCAGACGCCAAGCCTTCTGGTCTGCGCTCTGCCACTCGTTAACCCTAACGGACACAGAGGATTATGAATATCGAAGATTGATCGATTTACAAGAATATCAGCGCGGTGTACCGGATCAAGAATGATGGGTAAATCACTGAAGGTGAATGATTGTGGTGGCCGGGGGCGGGATTGAACTGACGCCAGCCTTTTCAGACTGGCGTTAACAAGTGTTCAATGACTTAACCGGACTTAGGTGGCTGCGGTAGCGGAATATTGGCTTCGGTTGGGCTTGAATCTTGGGCTAGACGTACAAACTCGGACAATTTGGTGCGGACTCTGCCGTGACAGCCAAACATTTGCTCGTAACTGCACAGCCGCAGACAAGACTCGCAAAACGGCTCGAACGATGAGGCCTCCTATTTCGTTGGCCGTGAACCGCTGATGAGGATATCGATCAGCCTCCTGGCACTTTGTTGCCAGTCGGGTGTGGAGGCCACGTTGGACACGCCGATGAGCGCTCGGAGCAGGTCGAATGGATCAAGGTCATCGCGTATATCGCCGCTCTTGATGGCGCGCTTTACCAGCGCATCGATCGCTCCTTGGATCTGACCGCGGGAAACTTCGTAGAGCTTCGCGGCGCCACCCACGATTGTATTCAGTGCAGGCGCAATGATGTGTTTCGCCGCAATGTAATCAACGAACAAAAGCATCCAGGCCCGCAACGCCCCAATCGGAGACATTGTCTCTGTGAACTTTCGCTGAGCTGCGGCCAACTTCTCAACCTCGGTTCGATAAACCGCCTCGATCAAGGCATCGCGGCTGGGAAAGTGCCGATATAGGGTTCCGGCACCCACACCTGCTTCTTTGGCAATGTCGTCGAGGCTTGCATTCGCGCCGCGGCGCGTGAATGCCTCCTTCGCTACCCCCAGAATGCGCTGGCGATTGCGCTGCGCGTCGGTGCGCGGCTTCCGCTCGACCGGTTTTGAGCTCTTTTTAGCCATCCAAAAATATTTGCAACCGGAGATAGTCTCCGGTTATCTTATCAGTAATTCGGAGACACTCTCCGTTTTATTAGAACTTCCGATGTTCGTCAACCGTGAAAAGGAGTACCGGCAGATGATGAATCAATTCGCAATCCCCAGGCAGCCGAGAAATCCGGATTGCGCCGACTCGATGAGCGTGGCGGAGCGAGAGTTGGCGGCCTTCTTCGCAGCCGTAAAAGAGTTGTTTGGATCGGAACTGGCGGAGCTCTCCGCAGAAGAATGGTTGCGTGAGTTGGAAACAACCAATGATCTACCCGCTTCAACGCCCGAATGGCAAAGACTGACTGCCAAGGCTTCGTTATGGCTCGCAAATCGAGTGAACGCCTTGTCTCTAACGACTGAATTCGCAACTACGTAGGAGGAAAACATGCGTATTTTCGTAACTGGCGCCACTGGGTTCATCGGTTCCGCAATTGTTAGGGAACTTATCGAGGCAGGCTATGAAGTGCTCGGTCTCGCCCGCTCCGATAAGGCCGCAGCATCTCTCGCCAGGGCAGGAGCCAAGGTGCATCCGGGCTCGCTCGAAGATCTTGAGAGCCTTCGGAGTGGAGCGGCCGCGACCGATGGCGTTATCCACACCGCATTCATACACGAGTTCAACAATTATGGACCTGCGGTCGAGGCGGATCAGCGTGCCATCGAAACAATTGGTACAGCGCTTCAAAGGTCCGGCCGCCCGATGATTGTCACGTCTGGCCTTGCCCTTCTCGTTCCGGGGCGGCTCGCCACAGAAGAGGATGCACCGAGCCCAGACTTCCCGCGCAAATCAGAACAGACAGCTATGGAGTTCGCATCGCGCGGCGTGCGGGCGTCGGTTGTGCGCCTGCCTTTCTCGGTGCATGGTGACGGCGATCACGGATTCGTTCCGCGGCTGATACAGGTCGCACGAGAAAAGGGGATTTCAGCCTATATAGGTGATGGGCTCAACCGCTGGCCCGCCGTGCACCGGCTAGATGCTGCCCGTCTCTACAGGCTCGTGCTGGAGAAGGGTTCCACGGGAGCCAGATATCACGGGATCGGAGACGAAGGAGTGCCGACACGAGAAATCGCGGAGGTGATCGGCCGCCGCCTGGATGTGCCGGTGGCCAGCAAATCCCAGGAGCAGGCCGCTGAACATTTTGGGTGGATCGGAATGTTCTTTGGAATGGGTGTCTTGGTATCAAGCTCGCTAACAACGGAAAAATTAGGATGGCGGCCGACGCACGTCGGCTTGATTGACGATCTCGAGACTGGGTCCTATTTCAAAACGGAAACGATCGCCGCGGCTCTGCAGAGTTAGGTGTTCACGAATTTGTTCGTATGAAAAGCTCAGCGTACAAGGAGGAAAAAGTGACAAGCACGATGACGAACATATTTGGATCGACATCAACAACAGAAGATGTTTTGTCGGGAATCGATCTGCGGGGCAAGCGGATCCTTGTTACCGGCGTCTCGGCGGGCATCGGCGTCGAAACCGCGCGATCTCTCGCTGCCCACGGTGCATCGGTTGTGGGCGCGGCGCGTGATCTGGAAAAGGCAAGAGTCGCGACCGAACAGGTCCGAAAAAATGCGGCGGCCAAAGGCGGCCGCTGTGAACTCGTCGAACTCGATCTGGCTAGCCTTAAGAGCGTTCGTGCCTGCGCCGATCAACTGCTGGCCAAAGGCGAACCGTTCGACGTGATTATTGCTAACGCCGGAGTTATGGCCACGCCGCTCGGCCATACGGCCGATGGTTTTGAAACGCAGTTCGGCACAAATCACTTGGGGCATTTTGTCCTTGTCAACCGAATTGCGAAGCTGCTGGGTCCTGGCGGGCGGCTGATTAACCTGTCGTCGGCAGGTCATCGCTTCTCCAACGTGGACTTTGAGGATCCGAACTTCGAACGGACGCCTTATGAGCCCTTCGTTGCATATGGCAGGTCAAAAACCGCAAACATTCTGTTCACCGTTGCATTCGACAAGCGGCACCGAGACCGTGGCGTACGCGCCGCCGCCGTGCACCCGGGAGTGATCCAGACCGAGCTAGCTCGCCACATGGATCACAGCCACCTGGAATCGATGCTCGAACAAATGAATCAGCAACTCGCTGCCGAGGGTGAGGGGCCCTTCCGGTGGAAATCCGTTCCTCAGGGAGCCGCAACTTCGGTGTGGGCCGCTGTGGTGGCACCTGCTGACGAGATCGGCGGTCGCTATTGCGAGAACTGCCGCGTTGGCGAAATCGTGCCTGACAACGTGACGATCAGTGGCATCAGCGAAGGAGTACGCAGATATGCACTCGATCCGAAAAACGCTGAGGCGCTCTGGAAGAAGAGTGAAGAATTGGTCGGAGAGTCGTTTTAACCTAGTGAGTGAGCGAGCAGAGATAGGAGATGAGAAATGACTGAACGGACTGATCTCGCAGGCAGCTTCACCCTGCCTGGCACATCGTTGACCGTTAACCGCATGGGCTACGGCGCCATGCAACTCGCCGGCCCGCACGTCTTTGGGCCTCCACGCGATAGCGACGAGGCCGTTGCAGTTCTGCGGGAGGCGGTGGAGTCGGGCGTGAACCACATCGACACCAGCGACTACTACGGTCCGCACGTCACCAATCAGATCATTCGGCAAGCGCTTCATCCTTATCCGAAAGGTCTGGTCATCGTTACCAAGCTTGGCGCGCGACGGGGTGCAGATGCCTCCTGGATTCCTGCTCTCTCCCGGCAGGAGCTGATTGACGGCACTCACGACAACCTGAAGAACCTCGGCCTCGACGTTCTGGATGTCGTCAACCTTCGGGTCGGTGGATTTACAGAACCATCTGAGGGATCGATTGAGGAACCGCTCACCGTGCTCGCTGAACTCAAGCGGCAAGGGCTGATCCGGCATATCGGTGTGAGCAACGTAACAGCGAAGCAGGTAGCTGAGGCGCAGGCGATCACCGACATCGTTTGCGTGCAGAACTTCTACAACGTGGCGCAAAGGAAAGATGACGCCCTCATCGAGGACCTCGCCTCTCAAGGGATCGCTTATGTTCCGTTTTTCCCTTTGGGAGGGTTCACTCCATTGCAATCGTCGGCACTCGACACAGCCGCAGCATCACTCAAAGTAACGCCCATGCAGCTTGCGCTTGCCTGGCTTCTCCATCGCTCGCCCAGCATCCTGCTGATTCCGGGGACATCTTCCCGCAAGCATCTCCGCGAGAATTTGAAGGCCGCGTCGCTGCAGATTCCTCCGGAATTGCTTGCCGATCTTGATTTAGTCGGTAGAGCTCCAAGATAACCAGAACCGCTCTTGGAATTGGAGGCTGCGACGGCGCGCGCGGTCTACGATGAACGCAACGGTTGGGGATCTGGAATCGTATGCTGCCGAGGTCGTGTCACAAATACCGGGAACATTCACTCGGCTTCAAACAGCCTTCAGCTCTACTCTCAAACGAACATTCGGTTGTAGTTTGGGAACTGCGGAGATCAAGTGTAACGGGTGAGAATAGCCGCGTGAGGCTAAGGGTCTGGCAGATTCGAATAAACTACGTGTCGCTCTCGCTGGACTACGAATTTGAACATCTACCGTGGAAAGCTCTCTCCAAACATGGGGAGCTTGCTCTTGGATTCCTCTTTGGTTGCTTCAGGCTGGATCACGTCCCAATGCTCCTCGAACACACCGTCCTTGATACGCATAATGTCGACGACAACAATGGCGGAGCCGTCCGGGTTGGAGTAGCGGCTATGAATCATCACGTAGTCTCCTTCAGCCATCATGATGCCGTGCTCCCATTTGGAATCAGCGGGCAGTGATTTCACTAGATTGAACAATCCATCTCTGCCCGGATCGATATGTGAGCTGTGTTGGATGTAGTTCGGCGACCAGTACTTCTCCGCGCCGACAAAATCGCGTTTGTTAAAGAGAACATCGAAACCTTCGAGCAGCAGCGCCTTGTTCTTTTCTTGTAGAGTCTGGGACATTTATCTCCTCCTGAATTGATCTGTGGCGAGTCACGCTCCCAAGACTCCCCGTGCCGATCTTCCGCCATCTCTTCTCCAAGTTGCTTTAAGAGCGCAGCGATCCGTTTTGACACAGAGGAGTTCCCTATCCACAGTCGGAGGGCACGAGTAGTTTGGTCGCTCTGGCGAGGGTGCGGATCGTCACACGGTGACTACGTCTCAAGCAGCGAGCCAAGCACCTCGGGCCAGCGAGTTTCGAAGACGCTGTCTCGTTGCAGTCCGCGCTCCAACAGAGCATGAATTCGCTGCTGCGCTTCAGGCCAAGCCAGCGCGGTCTCAAAAGAGGTGATGGCGTCAAGGAGCCGGTCGGCGGACGGCAACGAGACTTCGTTAACGAGATTCTTCGCAGCGGCGATGGCACGCCGGTCGAAGGAGGCGATCCGGCGCGCGAGCGCGTCGACGAAACCGTCCAGTTCGGCGTCCGGAAGTGCGCGGTTGACGTATCCGTATCGCTCCGCCGTAGCACCATCGAAGTCGTTTGCGCCGAGGACAATTTCGAACGTCCGCCCGCGACCGACCAGATGTGGGAGGCGTTCCGCCCCACCGCCACCGGGATGCAATCCGACGCCGACTTCAGGTTGGCCGAGTCGCGTATTCTCGCGCGACGCGAAGCGCATGTCGCAGGCGAGGACGAACTCGCTGCTCACGCCCCGGACACAACCTCGGATCTTTGCGATGCTGACCACCGAGGACTTGGTGAGACGCACGAATGTGTCCATCAGGATCGGGAGGCCCGAAGCTCCGACAGCTGTCATGATGTTCCCTATCTTGCCGGTCAAATCAAAGTGGGAAATGTAAAAGTCGGGGTTCGCGCTTTCGAATACGACGACCCGCAGGCTCGGGCTGTCGTCCATTCGCGCGAGCAGACCCTGTAGAACTTCGAACATAGTGGCATCTACGATGTTGAACGGAGGATAGTCGAACACAACCCTCCAGTACGCAGACGTTTCCTCGATGAGGCGGAGAGGCGCTGCTGATTCAGTCATAATTCGCTCCCTGCTTCGACCACGATTGAGCACAAGCCTGAGCTCACGTTATCCTTCACAGAAACAAATACGCGACCATCTCAGAAACTTGAGCATCTCAGCCTGTAGCATTTCGTAAGAGATCCTCGACTTTGCTATCTAAATCCCGGGCGACGTCTAGCGCGTCGCGATTTCCGTAGGGAGCGAGAAGGCTCGTCATCTTGTCATAGGACAAATGCACACCATCGGCGCGCTCATCCACCAGGACTGTAACCGGCGCGTAAGAGCCCGCGTCGGGAACATGCTTGGCCATTTCCTTCATGATGAGAGGGTTGCCGATAAGCAACCGGATGATTCGAGGTGTGTCCTGACCAGTTTCTTTCCGCACAACAGCGCCCTGATCAAGTTGCATAAACAGCATCAGTCCTACTTTGCTCAAGCCTTTCTCAACTGTGCTTTTCAGCTCGGCGAAAGAGCGCGCTTCGTGAGTTGATCTCCCGAATTCATCCATATCCGGATGACCGATACCCGCATGAACAGCCTGCACGACCTGATCGAACGGTTTAGAGGACGTAAGGCTGAATCGCTCAATCTCGATTTTTCTGATCATGTCGAAGCTCTTTCCTGGCCTTGCCCGATGTAAAAAACACGGCTCAAACGTCGTAACTGTTCAGCCCGACTGGACGACAGATCATCACAACCCAACTGAACAGTTACTGAGGTTGATCGCGCCCCGGCGTAAAGTCCCCGGGGACTTTACGCTGCTACCGTGGCTGCTTGAACGGCTTTCGCCGCGGTGCGAATCACGTCGGTGACACGTTCCGGTTGGGAGAGCATTGGCACGTGGCTGCTGTCGAGCTCATAGGCGGTTGCACCCATGCGCTTGGCGAAAAAACGCTCCAGATCGGGGTGCACAGTGAGGTCTTTTTTGCCGACGATGTACCAGCTTGGCTTCGACTTCCAAGCCGTTCCCCCGACTTTCGCCTCGAACAAGTCGGGTTTGGGGACGCCCTGAGTCGCCCAAACGAGCTTCTGCTCCTGCTCCGAAAGATCTCCGCAGAAATATTTCGTACCTTCGGGACGAAGCCAGATACGTCCATCCACGACTTCGATCTGTGAGAAGACGTCGGTCTTCGGGAAGTTCGATTGCTGTGTCTGCGATGTCTCATCGGCGTCCGGAGCGAGCGCGCAGATGTAAACCAGCCCGGCAACGCGATCGTCGGTTCCGGCGCCAGTGATGACGCTTCCCCCGTAAGAGTGGCCGACGAGAATGACAGGGCTGCTGACCCGGCCGATGGTTGCCCTCACCAAGGCGACGTCCTCTGCCGTTGTGTTGAGTCCGTACTGCGCTGCAATGCACTCATACCCCTCCGCCTGAAGAGGACCGATCAGCTTGCTAAAACACGAGCCGTCTGCCCAGAGTCCGTGGCAGAAAACGATGCCGGGTTTGGTTTGCGTAGATTTCGCTGTCATTGTTGTTCTCCTTTTTTTCCTTTCATTTCTTATTACGGTGCATCTACTTTTGTTAGCCGACCCTCGTTTCGTGGCGACATGGGACCGTTACCACGGTTCTGGCTGCTCTTTCGGCTGGCCTCGTTCCTGCAGCATCCATTCCCTGATGTAAGCCGAACAGTACAGGATCGAGACTCCTGCCGACTCACACGCAATGAGAAAACGAACGCCTTCGAGATCGATGAGATCCAATTCCTCTAGATCCAAAACGACCGGCGATTCGCAGCGCTCGATTTCCGTTTTGACTTGATCCACGTGACCAACTCGAAGTTCGCCGCTGAGCCTAATCCCGCCTTTGACCCGTTCAATCCGCAGCGTCATTTTTCTCCCGGCTCCGGAAGACAGTGACGGCAGTGCAAGTCACAGGCCGTTTCAATCGCCTGTGGCAGTTGGATTTAGAGTGGCAAATCGTCCTTATTTTTCAGGATTTCCTCTTTGATCAGGAAACGACGGCGGTCTTATAATCCCCCGATGGCTTCGGTGACACGACAGCGATCGCAAGAGAAACTCAGCAGAGCGCTGGACGAATTAAAGAACTCGGAAAGAAAACTTCGGCAGGTGATCGACACCATCCCCACGCTGGCTTGGTCCATCCTGCCGGATGGTTCGAACGAGTTCCTCAACAAACGTTGGCACGAGTACACCGGTCTTTCGCCGGAAGAGTCCCATGGTTCAGGTTGGCAGATTGCCATTCACCCAGAGGATCGAGTCGCATTGCTGGAGAAATGGCGGGGGCTTTTGTCATCGGGTGAACCAGGCGAAATGGAGGCGCGTCTCCGCCGCTATGACGGGCTGTTTCGCTGGTTTCTCATGCGGGTTGAGCCACTACGGGACGAGACTGGCAAAATCGTCAAGTGGTACGGAACATGCACTGACATCGAAACCCTAAAGGAAACGGAAGCGAAGCTCCGAGAAGAGGAACGCGAACTCCGTCGTATCACCGACGTAATACCACAGGCGATTGTCGTCCAGGATCCATCCGGCGCCCCCATCTACGCTAACCAAACGACGCTCGACTACACGGGTCTGAAAGCCGAAGATGTGATTGCCCCGCTTTTTCGGGAACGAATCTTCCACCCCGACGACCTCGAAAGATTACGCGAGGTGCGCATGGCTGCTCTCGCTCACGGGGTTCCTTTCGAAATTGAACAGCGAGCTCGTCGGAAAGATGGCCAATATCGCTGGTTTCTGATTCGTTACAACCCTTTCCGAAATGATCTGGGGCAAGTGACTCGCTGGTACGCAACCGGAACCGACATCGATGACCGTGTCCGAGCGGAGGAAAGAACCCGCAATGAGAACCTGGCGTTGCGAGAACAAATCGATCGTGACTCGATGTTCGAGGATATCGTCGGCTCTTCGGAAGCGCTTCGGAAAGTGTTACGCCAAATCACGAAGCTAGCTTCTTCAGATTCGACAGTGTTGATTCTTGGCGAAACCGGTACCGGAAAGGAGTTGATAGCCCGCAGCATCCACAAGCGATCCAATTGCGTGGATCGGGCATTCATCGGCGTGAATTGCGCTGCCATCCCACAATCTCTCGTCGCGTCGGAGCTTTTCGGTCACGAGAAGGGCGCTTTCACCGGCGCAACCCAACGACGCCTCGGACGGTTCGAATCGGCAAACGGCGGGACAATTTTTCTGGACGAAGTTGGCGATCTGCCTCCCGAGATTCAAGTCGCATTGTTACGGGTGCTGCAGGAGCGTGAAATCGAACGCGTGGGCAGTAATAAGGCCATTCCCATCGACGTCAGGATCATTGCGGCGACTCATCGTGATTTGAATGCGCTCGTAGCCGACGGCAAATTCCGGGAAGATCTCTTATATAGATTGAATGTAGTTCCTATCGATGTCCCGCCGTTACGAGAACGCGTAGCTGACATTCCCCTGCTGGTGGAGTATTTCATTGACCGCTTCGGCAAGAAAGCTGGAAAGAAATTCAGAACAATCGACAAGAAAAGTCTTGGAGTATTACAGGCATATGACTGGCCTGGGAACATTCGTGAACTACAAAACGTAATTGAGCGCGCCGTCATCCTGTCCGAGGGTGAAACCTTTTCGGTGGACGAGACCTGGCTTCGGCGCGAAATCCCGGTTGCTCGTAGCCGAGTGAGTACGCTTAATCGTGTCCTCGTGCGGCAGGAGAAGGAAATGATCGAAGCCGCACTAGAGGAATGTTATGGACAGGTCTCGGGCCCGTCGGGCGCAGCCACGAAATTAGGGCTGCCCGCGCGAACGCTCGATTCGAAAATCAAGCGTTTCAAAATCGACAAATATCGCTTCAAAATGCAACGCGCTAGCTAAGTCAGTTCCGGCGCTTTTGTGAAACGTCTTGCGAAGACAGGTCGCGCGAATTGAGACTAGACTCCGTGCTTTCGGATAAGCATGGCTCGTGCTGAAGGGAGACTCAATTGGGAGGCTTGATTCCACTAAGCGATGCCTCGCGACGCCCGGTGCGATTGCCGGTGGTCACTGCGTTCATTATCGTGGTGAACGTATTCGTTTTTCTGCTTGAGCTGATGCGTGGTGACGCATTCGTCACGGAATGGTCCGCGATTCCCGCGCAGATCATTTCCGGCCATCACTGGATCACCATCTTCACTGCGATGTTCATGCATGGCAGTTGGTCGCACATCATCGGGAACATGATTTTCCTGTGGGCCTTCGGCCCTGAGATCGAAGACGCGATGGGCCGCGGCCGATATCTCCTCTTTTATCTGGCTGGCGGACTGGTGGCCATGCTCGCGCAGATTCTGGCCGATCCTCATTCTACGGTTCCAAACTTGGGCGCGAGCGGAGCCATCGCTGCAGTGATGGGCGGGTTCATCGTGACCTATCCTCGCGATCGGATCAAGGCGGTACTCTTCATTTTTGTATTCGTGCGAATCACGGTGATTCCGGCCGCGTTCTTAATTGGGTTTTGGTTCCTGACCCAACTCGTGCATGCAGGTGCTGTTGCGCAGGTACAAAGGGGCGGTGTGGCTTATTTGGCGCATGTCGGCGGGTTTGTTTTCGGGGCCGTGACCGCACGTTTGTTCGAAGGTTCGTCTCGAATTATTGACAAGCCGTATGCCAGAGAGTAACCAGGTGTCATCACTGACCGCCTCTGGGCCGTCGCACGCTCCTGCGGTAGGACAGCAACGTGTTGTGATCGTCGGCGCGACTGGATGGTCGGCGGATATGCCCTTCGCTATGCATTCGATCACCCCGCCATCGGATCTGTGACTGCCGTCGGGCGCAAGAGGCTGGGCATCTCGCACCCCAAGCTGCAAGAGGTTCTGCACGAAGACTTCGGCGACTGCTCCGCACTGGCGGAGGCGCTCTCGGATAAGGATGCCGCTGTCTTTTGCCTGGGCGTCTATACAGGCGCAGTGTCGGACGCAGAGCTTCGCCGGATAATCGTGGATTACACGATCGAGTTCGCGCGAGTTCTCCGCGGCAGGAGCCCCGAGGCGTCGTTCTCATTCTTAAGCGGGGGTGGCGAGACCCGACCGGACGAAGTCGGATTCCTTCCGCACGTTATATAGGAGAGGTCGAGAACGCACTCCTCGCGGCCGTTCCGCCACGTTTATATTTTCCGTCCCGTGTGCCGGTTGGCGCCATCGTAGTTAGTGAAAACGACCAATGAGAAGCCACTGAGAGGAATACAATTTCTTCCCTGGTTGTTGCGCAGCGTCCAATAAAGCCTGCTGCACCAAATAATCCCTGACGCGTGGGAACCCGGAGGATTTGCTTATGGTCAACGCATTTGGATGGTTGGCAACATTGGCGACAGCGGTTGTAGTTGGAAGCAGCATTTTATATTCAGCCGCTTACTTACACTCGCCTCCGATGCAAGGCGAGATGTCGGTCAGAGAGCAGAGTCTTATTGAGAGTGCATACAAGGCATATCTCCGCGCATGGAAAGATAAAGATTATGCCGCGCTCGATCGGTTGCTGAGTGACGACTATAAGGCCGTCAACTTCCGCGGAGTCGTCAGCACGAAAGCAAACGAAATCGCCACTGCAAAAGAAGATCGCGATTATGCCGAAATGAAAGGCGATGTAATGTCAGTAACCTTGTTCGGAGACTGTGCAGTCGCATCAGGCCTCATAGACGCTAGCTGGCGAGATGAGCAGGGAAAAACGCAACAGATCACGGTTCGTTTTCTAGCAGTGCTCCGGAGACAGAAAGGCGAATGGAAACTGGTAGCGACGCAATCCACCAGATTTAACAAACCTAGTAATGGATAGTCCCAATACGGGCTGAAGTGGGTGCCGGCTAGGTGCGCTAGTACCGCGAAAGATAACTTGATAATCGAGCAGCTCTCTGGGAGCGATACGAGGATCGCTTGGGGGAGCGACTACATCGAAGATGATTGTGGGGCCCTCTGACCGGTTTTTGCTTTGGGCTGCATGACCGCATGGCCGCGTGTTCGGCCAGAGGCCCCTTAATTCTTCAGAATAGACGTGTGGAATTTCGGCCACCCTGCAAGCCTGAGCGATACACCCGCAAGGGCGATGAGGCGCATCCCCTTCGAAGATCTCCGAGACATGACCCAATTTTGCTTCCGTCAGGTGACGCTCTAAAGGAGGCAACAAGGCTTGCGCTTGGCGCCTGGCCTCCTCCCTTTCCTCCATTCACCTTTATATAGGCAGTAATGAACGGCCCCAGCAGCCACGGCCAAACAGTTCCTAGGTGGCAGGCTCCATTGCGCTCTGAACGGCTGCCGGTATAGGATCCGCGGTATCGTGGGTCGTTTGGTGCGAGGGTGCGAAGCCTGTAAGCGGGTGTTGTTCAACTTTCTCCACCACCTTTCTGGCCCGAGCCCGGGCAACATGCTATGAGGCGGGCTGACAGCGAAGATCTGGTTAGCAGCTGCGTCTTTCTTGTAGCACCCGTCGGACCGAAACTAGAAACTAGAAACCAAACGAGCATCTGCCCTGGCGGTCATATGAATAGCCAAGGTCCGGTCGTGCACGGACCCGAGAATCCACAAGTTGCCCGATGATGGGACAACTCCAGCCCACAACAGATCACAAGGAAATCCGCCCCTCGTTGGGCTGGGAGTGGATACGACTTTCCAAGTGGTTCCGTCCCAATGCAGTAGCAGTGTCATTTGGTGCCCCGATCCGTCGGCAGAAAAGTAGGAGCCAAACGCCCAGATATCACTTGCCGAATTCGCCGTCAGTCCGAGCAAACGGTTCGACTGATTCGCGCTATTCGGTCCAACATTCGGACTCGGCACCACTGCCCAACTCGTGCCGTCAAAGTGCTCAATCAACGTCAGCGTGGCAGACTGTTTGGGAGGAGCGACCGGCGTGGAAAAGCCCACGGCCCAGACATCGTTCGGCGCCAGCGCCAGCACGGCGTTTAACTTGTTTGTGCCCTCGCCTACATTAGGAGTTGCCATACTCTTCCAGTTCGTGCCGTCCCAGTGCATCGCAGAGGTTTCGATCTTGTCTGAACCGCTGAATCCCACCGCCCAGGCATCATTCGTGGCGTCGGCGGACGCGCCAAACAGAAACTTATTGTTCGATTCCGTAGTTGTCGCCGTCCATGCCGCCCCGTTCCAGTGCTCGAAAAGCGGCGAGACCAGCCCGGTACCAAGGTTCACAAGGCTGCCGATCGCCCAAACGTCGTTCACCGAGCTAGCGGTCATGGCGAAGACATTCGCTTGGTCTTTCTTCGCGAACTTGGGGCCTGGAAACAGGCTCCACTTGGTCCCGTTCCACTGTTCGATCACCTGCCCCCGATGGGCCCCGTCGGTGACGTTTCCCGCCGCCCATGCCAATGTCGGAGAAATAGCGACCACCCCCTGCAGAAAGCTCTTGTTGTCGCCTTTGATCATGGGAGCGGGAAACGCCGTCCAGGTCGTGCCATCAAAGTGGATCGTCGACTGCCCCACGGCCCAAATATCGTTGGGAGAAGACGCCGACGCCGCAAACAGTTCGCTGTTGAAGTTTTCGTTTGGAGTTGGGACCACTTGAAAAGTCGGGCCTGTCGTCGTTCGTTCCTGCGCTGTCGAGTCTCGAAACCAGACAACGGTCAATCCCAAAAGCATTACCGCGCCAAGTGTAAGTTTCACAATTCCACCTGAATCGTGCTGAGCTAAACGATGTGTCGGCTTTTTCACCTTCACCAGTTGATAACTCGCACGAGTCGGTCTTATTCCTACTGCGTTTACCTTTTCAAATGACGCTCAGGAGGCAGCGACTTTATCTTCAGACAATCGCTCGGAGTTTGAGTTCTGTGGGTGGTTCGGATTTTGGTTCAGTCTCGCGAAGACCTAGATGGTATTCGAGTTCCAGGGCGAGCGTTGTGGTGAGTGCGTTGCGAATAATGCCCCTGTTCATAGGAAGATGCAGCAAATCGTCTCCAGCTGCATTCTTGATTGGCAGGTTTACCGGTTGGCCGATCATGATCCCTTCCCGTGCCGCGCGCTCTCACTTTTCAGATTGTCGACTCTAACTTGCTTGACGATGTCGGCGCTGGTCCTGCTCAATCTATTTCATTCGATCATGTTTCCGACCATCCATCATCACGTTCAAGAGCATTTGCAGTTACGCCGACGTCACGGATTTCCGGCGCGCCTCCGGGCGCGCCGGGCCTCACGATGATTACCAGAGTTCACTTTGCGTTCCTTGAAGAATTACCTAGCTGCCTCACCTAGGGAGCAACATGGTGTCCACGACCGATTCTGCCACTTGCTGGCCTAAACGCTTCCCGGCGATATGGTCGGTGCGAAAATGCTGTCCCGCATAGATTCGGCTCAATCCTGCTTCCTGGGCTGCGTCCGAAAAGCTGTTGAAGTGGCGATTCACTCCCTGCAACGACTCGGAGGTGACATCAAAAGCGAACCGATCTCCGAAGTAGGCCTTCAACACTTCGGCGCCAGCAAAACTGATCGCACTGTGAGCGCCCGGGTAGGAAGGGTCCGGAGCAGTTTTGGTTGACAGCGGCAGCCAATTCGAATCGGGCTTCGTTCTGGAATCGCCGTCTTCGCTCGCCAGTCGAATCGCAGTCACCGGGCGCCAGAATACGTATGTGTACTTCGCTTCGAAGAAGCCGATCGTCGTGTCGGCAAGACTGATGTTCAGGAGTGCAAAAAGTCGCGCGCTCTGTGTCAAGCTAAGGTGGTGCCCTACAACCGCCGTCTGCGCGATCTCATTCCAGAAGTCCTGAATGTTGCCGGCCCAGAACTTCCCAATCAAAGTCTGCTCCGGGGTACGAGTTGTGCTGTTAACGATCCCCAGACTCTTGACTTCGTTAAAGGCTCGGGCATACGCGTCGCTGGTTAATCGTGGCGGCGGGCTCGGTCGAAACTCATCCGCGCGAGCGAGCGCGAACGGAGTGACGGTCGGCCATTGCGTGAAATCTGCAGGCGCGAAATTAGGAGGGGTCAGTTGATAGTCTCCAGCGTCGGTCCCCGCCTTGAATGGTGGTGGTGTGACGTTCGCTCCATCATCCTTCCGGAAAGCCAGAATCTGAGCCGCGACGGTTTCGCCGACGGCCATGCCATCTGTTTTGTCCTGACCCTCTGCAATTTGTGCCAGGTCTTGCTGAAGTTGCTCATCGAGGTTTGACTGAAAAGCCGGATAAAGCGCGACCAGGACGTCATGAGCAGCCTGGTCAGCCGCGGCCGGTTCTGAAGCTTTCCGCGAGATATTCGAAAGGCGGACCAGGTACGGGCTAAACCTTCCGTCGATATTGTTGATTGCGTCATACATGGCGACATGCAGGATGGCGAAGTTGCGCGTCGAATGAATGGTTGGTGACTCAGCGCCAGGCGTCCGTACGATCACGAGAAGAGTTCGGTTCCATTCTATGACCGGGTTGGGCAACTCCGATGCGAATGGTAAGGATTCCGCGTCTGGCTCATTCGACGTTATTGCGACCTGCGCCTGAAGACTGGCGCACGTAAGCGCGAAGATGATCAACATCTTAGACATAACTTTAGTCCTCGTTCTTCTCTTTGTTTGAATTTAGTGCCCGCCGTGGCGCAAGCAAACGCACGACGCAGTCTGGCACTCACGCCTTGTAGAACTAGACGGACAGGAAAATATTCCTCACCCACGATAAATTTTTGCGTCCCCAGTTTGTGTCTGGCCCCTCGCCGATACTCCGCATGGCGTGACTACCCACGCGATGCCTGGCGAGAAGAGCTCACCCGGCGCATCCGGTCATGCCCTCAGAGGTCCTTTCCCACGAATCCACGATGATCGGCTCAGGCAACGCGTATTGGATGCCAGCGTGCCTGGTAAGACGGTTGTCTCGGGAAGCCTGGGTAGTTCGGAGATTCTCGAGCGCTCGCCGAAGCTGCACACGCCCCCGCCGTAGCCGAGATCTCACGTTGATTTCTGAGATGGCAAGAATTCTTGCTGTCTCCGAGATGCTGCAAAGGTGTAGGTCACGCAGAACAACGACTTCGCGATGACATGCAGACAAACGTCTGAGAGCCTTGAGAATCGCAAGTCGAACTTGCTTTTTTTCCAGTACTTCGAATGGGCCTTCTCGCGAGTCTCCAATCTCCGTCACGAGCTGGCCTTCTCCATCTTCATTGTTATTATCGAGCGATTCGTGAATATGCCTTCGGCTACTCCGTAACCACATCCGGGCCTCGTTGACCGTTATTCTGAAGAGCCAAGTGTAAAAAGATGCTTCCTGTCGAAACTGAGAAATCTTGTTGAACGCTTTGAGGAGGGCATTTTGAACAACTTCCTCCGCATCCGCGTCGTTACCCACAATAGACAAGGTCTTGAGATAGAGCCTGCGCCCGTATGGGCGAATCAGTTCGCAAAAGGCCCCTGCGTCGCCGCCGCGAACAAGCTGGATCTGCATCTCTTCGCTAATAGCTACCTCCCTTGAAGCCATACGCGTCTCCCACTTCATCGGTCTTGCCGTACTGATAACGTAAACTTGGCCAAGGTCTTTTTATTCCTGCGGGATCGAATAGTGGGGTACTACTGAGCTGCAATGCCTTCTTCTAGGTCAACTTGGAAAGGCTTCCAGCACGCTCTGAGGCGCCAGCGTCGGAATGATCCTGCTAAGGCTGTATCCTGCCGTGTTAAGCAAGGCGGCAAATTCAGCTCTGGTACGTTCGCGTCCTCCCGTCATTACCATCATGTTCAGGTCGAGAAGCTTGCTGAAACAGTGAGCGTCATCGTCGGGCACGACCACTTCCAGGAGTAACAGCCTTCCTTTTTGGTTCATAGCGAGACGGCAATTCCTAAGGATTTGGACAGCGGGATCGTCGTCCCAATCGTGAATCACGCCACAGAGAACATAGGCATCCGCCCCCTCCGGAACGGAATGGAAGAAGTCTCCGCCGATAGCGGCAAGTCTGCCGCCACAGGGATCCCCATGAGAGCACTGCTTTGCCTGCTCAATGGTAGAAGGTAGGTCGAAGATCGTACCCTTCATCTCTGGATGCAGCTGAAGGATGGTGCGGAGAAATTGTCCATGGCCGCCCCCGACGTCTACGAGGGATGATATCTGTGAAAAGTCGTAGGCCAGAAGAACCGCGTAAGCCAACATAGATGCGACATCGCTCATTCCTCTGTTAAATGTATCGGCGGCCTCTGGGCTGCTCTGCAGGTACGCAAACAAAGAGGTTCCAAATGTGCTTTCGAAACCCGTGGACCCAGTTCGAACGCTATGAAGAAGGTTTCCCCAAGCCTGGTAATGGACTTCACCGAGCGTCATTATGATGGCTCTCTGCGATCCAGGAGCATCTCTTTGGAGGCTCTTGCCCGCGGTCGCTAGCGCAAAATGATCGCTTTGCGTGTGCACGAAAATGCGCGCCGCTGAAAGTGCCCTCATCAGTCGGAAGAGACACTGGGAATCGGTGCCCGTTACAGCGGCGAGTTCCTGGCAGGACCTTGGACCATCCCTCAACAAATCCGCCAGTCCCAGTTTCGCGGCAACGTACACTGCCTGCGACAGCCAATAACCAGTTGCCATCTGAAAGAGCGCAGGCGGCAAATTGCCGTTGCGGCTTCCTGCTTCTTGCGTCCCGCCAACTCCGGACCGATCGCGTAGCCAGAGCCTGGATAGGCAAAGTTTCAGAAGTGGCCTCGCTTCATCCCACGAGACGACTCCTCTGGCTCGCAACAGAGATCGGAGCACCCGCCACCGCAATAGCAAACGGGCTACCATCTCAGTAATGCCAGTTCTGCCGCCATGCCTGGCCCGAGCCCAACCATGACTCCAATGTCACCTGCTTGAGGATCACCTTTACGGACCACTTCATCCAATACGAACATCACAGTGGGAGATGACATATTTCCGTAATTCCGCAAGACGTGCCGTGAGAATCGCATCTGCGCTTCTGTGAGATCGAGATACTGCTGTAGATCGTCGATCACCTTCCGTCCGCCTGGATGCAATACCCAGAACCGGATATCAGACCGCGACAGCCCATGCCGATGCAGCAAGCGCTCGAGCGCCTTTTCAATCATAGGGCCAGCAATTTTATGAATCGAAGCTCCGAGTATGATGCGCAGTTTGCCGTCCTGATGTCGTAGTCCGACCTTTTCGATCTGCCCAGGGTCAAGAAACGTTTCGAAGTCCACTGTTTCGGGGTACCGGCGATCAGGTGAGGAATCTCGGGCTAGCAGAAAGGCCGCGGCACCGTCCGCACAAATTGCATTCCCCACCACGGTCTCGAGGGTGTTATCGACGTAGTAGCAGGCCGAGCAGATCTCAACAGCGACCATCAATGCCACCCGAGTCGGATTGGCACGAACAAAATCGGTTGCACGTTGCAGCGTCGGAAGAGCTCCCGCGCACCCGAGGCCAAGCATGGCCCCTCTTTGCACGTTGTCTCTGAAACCCATGTGCGCAATGAAGCGACTGCCAAGGTCAGGACAGACATAGCCGGTGCAGGTACACACCACGAGGAAATCGACGGCGCGCGCCGTCAGTCCACCCAATTCCAGACAATTCGTGATAGCGCGGCAACCCGTCTTCATGGCACCACGCAGATAGCGTTGGTTCAGTTGATCCGAGCTCTCCCCACGACTGAAGTCTCCTTCCAGACAAAAGTGCCGAAAGTCGATGTCGCTATTAAGGAACATCTTTCGAACGCGTTCGGTTTGGTACCCCGCGGCATGAAAGCTTTGTTCCTGCGTCAGCCGGAGCGGTGGATTTGCTGTACCAATTGCAACAATTCGAGGATTGCTCATCGATGAACTCTTCACTTTCCTTCACAGAGTCGCCTTGGATCTACTTATCGGCGCACGCCTGTCTCTCGCGAGCAATCCGAACACATTTCTCGAAGATTCATTTCCCGTAGTTGCAGTTTATTATCCTGTGCTCGATCCCACAGGAGTCGTGATTGCGAGCGTACGAGGTCTCTTGACTGGTCCGACAAGAAGGGGTGGGCACTTCCCCCAAGGTCGACTCACATGCGCCCATCCTGTCTTGTCCAACCGTGTAGTGCTACTGCCCCGCTGCCAGTTGATCGGCAGCTGCATGGTTCGCGGCTGACTCCCTCTCACGACTTCCGGGAATTAGTTCGTAGCCTTCCGCGTTACCCATGAACCACACCTGAGCGACGAACCGCTCGCCTCCGTAACGATGAAAAACCAGACGCTCGTGGTTTCCGGTCTTATTGGTTTCGACGGGTACCGCGAACACGATTTGCCGAGCGCTTCCGTCTTCGGACCTAAACAGTAAGGCTCCGTCACCGGATGTTCCCCACGACTGGACGACGTAGTCGCCGGCCTTGAGTTGCTTGTTCCCCACGAGGAAGTCGAACGGAATTGTTATCTCGATCTTCTTCGTATCGTCCGCACGGCCGGGTATGGCTGACAAAACGAGCATCAATCCGAGAACAATGCCAGAAAGGTACTTTGCTGAATGTTTCATTGTCGTTTGGTTTCCTTTTTTATACGATCAAGAATTGACTTACACCATGGATAACCCGTGGGGCAACCCTTTATTCCTGTTGTGCGTGGTAAGAATCGAACGACAAGAGCGTGACAATCAAATGACAACTGGGGTTATCCAGACCTAACTCATTTCGGATTTCGGCTCTTTCACTTCAGGACAAAACTTGGCGGATTTAGCTGGCATCTGCTGCAGGTGCAGATGAAAGATTCTGAAACGATGCGAAGCAGAGCCTAGAGTTGCTTCGACTGATCTCGAAATTGATGATAGCGGAGGGAAGACGAGCATAAACGACAGGGCCTAAAGATAGTCTTCCGTCGTGGGCCCAGCCAGTTCGCTGACACGACAACCACCTGCTTCAGGGTACGAACATGTACCCACAGCTGTGAACAATTCGAAAATAGAGAGGGTGCGCGGGGTCCACCTCCAGCTTCTGCCGAAGTCTTAGGATGTAGTAATCTACACTTCGACGGGAGTCACACTTGTGACATCCCCATACCGACTGAAAGCGTTCCGTTTAGGAGCTTCAGCCGCTCCTCCATGCTGATGAGACCAAGACCTCTGCTCTCCTTCGCCGCTTCGAGGTCAAAACCTGCGCCCCCCACTCCAAAATACTCTTCGTGACCCAAGAATCTTCTACCGACTGTCGCGCAGGAAGCTCTTGGCTTGGGGCCATTGGGCTACGTTGTCAAGGCGCATGCCGGAAGAGAGCTATTGGTTGCCGTGGAAGCTGTGCGTCAAGGGCAGGCGGTTTGTCAGTGCTGGATTGGCAGGTCACGTTTCCGCCAAACTTGGCGATAGTCAAGTCAGCGAACCTCCGTTTTTCATGAGACCTCCGCATCGCTACGGGAGGAAACGGCCTAAAAGCTCTTCCCAAGCGTTCGTACCCAGCGGCACCCATGGAATCGCTTCCCAAACGGAGAGGAACACGAGCGTGGATCGTCGTACCACGTTTGAGTTGCGAGTCGATTGAAAGCGTTCCCTTCACCAGTTTCAGTCGCTCCCGCATGTGGTTGAGACCAAGCCCTCCAGCCTTACTCGCCATTTCGAGGTTAAAGCCCACGCCGCAATCACCGACCGTTAGATGAATCTCATCCGACGCTCCATTCAATTGCACATCGAAGTTCCGCACCCCGCTATGCTCGACCGCATTGTGCAGGGCTGCCTGTAGCACACGGAAGAGGCACAGGGAAATGTCCAGCGGTACGAAGTTGGGTAAGCCGTGGCTCCTGAAGTCAATCTCCACTCTTTGCTGCTCACGGAAGTCTCTGCAGAAGCTTCTCATGACCCCTGCGATACCAAGATATTCCAGCCTTGGAGAGTACAGTTCGTGTGCCAAGGTTTTGACATGGGTCAGTATCTCTAGGCTTTGCTTCAGTAAGCCGTCAATCCGGTTAGCCATCTCAACCCGGTTGAGCGAATCTGCTTTGAGTTGTTCGGCCTCAATAATTAGCAAAGTCACACGTTGACCAATGCCGTCGTGAAGGTCTTTTGCGACTCGAGAAGTCGTTGCAGCCATCGTTGGGCAGATCGATCCTCCACGACCACCAGGACTCGCGGCAAGAGATGCATCCCTGGGACCGCAACCACCGAACTCGGCATGTAACTCAACCGTGGATCTCCTCTCAGGTAGAGTATCGAGACCACCGGGCGTCGTTTCTCGAGACACTGCCGGGATCATTGTTGACTGGTGACCGCTCTTAGTATCTGGTGGTCGCTCTGAGCGAACCGGAGGTTTCAACCTCCCTGGCGTTTTCCCCTGCAAGAAAACAAGCCTATTCCAGGGTCCGAGGGGCATGAGAGTCGGCCTCGAGTTCCGCTGTAAGTTGAGACTTGAAGCCGCGGCTCGCTTCTTCGAACCGCGCTTTCGCTCGCGCCACGTCAGCGAGCACTATGTGCAGCCGCTTCGGTCCCAGGACCAAGAGTCCGAGCAAGAGGATGAACAGGATTTCTGCGCCAAAACCCACACATCACCTCCTGTTTTAAGCCTTGCTCGTGGGCAATGTGTTTGTGGTTGTGCTGTCCGAGGCCTCTTGCTCTTTCATCGCTGACTTGAAGCCGCGGATGCCTTCTCCGATTCCCTTGCCGAGTTCGGGAAGCTTCTTCGGTCCGAACACAAGCAAAGCAATTCCGAAGATAACCAGCAGGTGCATCGGTTGAAACAGTCCTTCAAACATAAAAGCTCCTTAGGTTTGGCGATGAGTGCCAACACTCAAAGCGGTGAGTGGTAACAATGCAGGCGCTGTAACCGTTGACGGTTACAGCGCCCGCCAGTGGAGCAGGGGGAGAGCGCCTAACAATTAAAACCCGCGTTGAACCGAGTCCGCTGCGACCGCCAGCTGCATCGATAACTGAAGAAACGCAGGCGGTTGACCGATGAACAGACCGTCATCGAAGAAAGCTTTCACCGTTGCCACCGCTCCTCCCTTCTGGGTGGAGGTCGGTCGGATTACCGAACAGCGCGGCAGGCTCTTGCTGATGAAGTTGCACGGCTCAGGCAGGATCTTGTTGGTTTGGGTGAGCTCGGTCGCAGGATTGTTCAGATCCGGAAACGTCAACCCGGTCACGGGATCGACCACACCGGCCAGGGGTTGCGATACTGCGTTGCCGCCCTTGTCGTGCCACAGCCCGAAATGATCAATCTCGACTCCGCCAATGCTAACCAAGATCCGCAGGACGGTTGGGTCGGTTGCCTTGAAAGCCAGCGTCGGATAGAGGCTCGCACCCCCCTGCTCAATGAACGCGAAGTGAAATCCGGCGGTGTTGGCGATCGCTTGCAAACGCTCGGCATCACGGCCTGTGATGGGAATCGTTGGATTGGTGGTAGGCGGAGTGTCCGTATCGTTGAGAGGAATCGCGGGTTGGTTCGTGATGACGAAGGGTCCCTTGAATGCCGCACCTAGATCCGGGTTCTTTCCGCTGCGATACCGGGTATACCAACTGAGGTCCACATTGAGGTTCATGAGGTTGGTAATCCGCTTGATTTGCCGCGCCCCAGTAGCTTGACTACTCGGCAGCTTTCGAAATGGCTCCAGGTCGAGAGGTACTTCGCCTTTGGACTTCAAAAAAGCCGTCAGAAAAGCTGCGTGGCTCAACTCATCGTCAGTGTTGTCCGTGATGTACTGCGGCATATCGCCATCCAGATTTTGAAGCGCCAGCGTGTAGGCTGGATTTCCGCCGATGAACCCCTGGAATTCTTCATCCGCTTGGGCGGCCCCACCGCCCGAAGGCCCGACTCCGCCGAGTTCCGCGTATTGCGTCCAAAGATCACTCTCGACAATTTCTGCCCAGAGGGCGAACTGCAGAAGTGCGGCGTCGCCTCGAGAAAGCCTGTCGTTACTCGAACTGCTTTGAGCCCTACTTTCGGTGGCGAGTAGTGTGCTCGCGGACAACGTTGCCCCCGCCATGCCGAGCCCTTTCAAAAACGAACGTCTTTTAACGACACCCTGCCAATGGCGTTGAACGTCGTCGCCCGTCGAAGAAGGAGCAGTTTCTGGTGAAGTCGCCTCAGGTACCACCGTAGATGGAAGATTTTCTTCTTTCATGCACTACGCTCCAATTCTGGTCTGATGATTTTGCCGTGCGGTCCTGCTACTGTGTGAAACTCGCGCAGGCAAAAAATATTCCCCAGCTACGAAAATTCCTTCTCACCTAAGTACTGGTGCTGGCTTCTCACATCTGAGGACTGTCATGGGTAGTGGCAAAAGCGGAAAGCATGAATCACTCGGCAGATGTTTCGTTCTCAGGTCGACTTCTTGGACACCTCAACCTGGGACGCGACCACCTGTGCGCGACTTCGCCGTTCCGATTCGCATTCTCCGGGTAAGCTAACTCACTGGGTTTCTGGAGTCTTGGGAGCGATTTACCAGCCACGCGACGCCGATGCTGACGGCGTAGAGCGCGATCATGGGAGCCGCAAACAGGCACATATTCAAGATGTCGGTGGTGGGCGTGACGATTGCGGCTACGACAAAAATGGCAAGGATAGAATATCGCAGATTCCGCCACATCCAGCGGGCCGTCACCACGCGCATCAGAGCAAGAAAGAAGATAAGGACTGGCATTTCGAAGATTAGTCCAAGACCGACGATGACCGTCAAGAAAAGCTTGGTATATTCCCCAATCGTGATCATCGGCTGGAAGCGCTGACTATAGCCAATCAGGAAATCAAGCGACGCCGGGTAGACCATCCGGTAGCCAAACAGGCCGCCCGCCAGGAACAATCCAACTGTGCTTATCAGGAACGGCAGAATATAACGTCTCTCGTTGCGATACAGTCCGGGAGCAATGAACAACCACAGTTGATAGAACACGAATGGCGAGGCTGCAAACAGTCCAGCGACGAAACCCACCTCCAGATAGAGATTGAACGGTTCAGTCGGGTTCAGATAAACCAGCCCGCCGCCGAGTCCGTGGTGACGCAGCGCTTGAATAATTGGCTGCTGCATCAAACCGAAGATACGGTCAGCCAACGACCAGCAGGACAAAAACCCAACGAGCACGCCTACCACCGACAAAATGACTCGTTTCCTCAACTCCTCCAGATGCGCAAGGAGTGGCATGGACGGCGAGTGTGGTTCCAGGGCGACAGCATACGCATCAGCCATGGGAAACCCCCACCAGTCCCCGTTCACGCAGCAGACTATTTTCGTCGAAACCGCTGGGGCGGGCTTGAGCAGGAGATGTCATTTGGACGGACAGGACCAACCCAGTAAACTCTTCCCTGCCGACGGGCTCTGTCCCGGATTGAGTCAGGGCTACGACACCGGCATTTCGAAGGGGGTTGATCTTGGTCTCGTCAACGAGACTCGGCGAGCGATTCGCCTGCAGCGCAGCTCTTTCCTCAGCCAAAATAAAACAGAAGGCTGCCACCAGGATTAGACCCAGGGCGATCAGTCCATAGCTAGTCGCTTCCAACATTCTCGCATCTCCGTTTCTTTTGTGGTTCGAGCCCTGGCGGTTAGTCGCCTGACCGAGTTCTTCGCAGGCAGCTACGCGAAGGGTGCCACATACCAAACGTAATAGGTCCCCACTCCGCTTACCAGAACAATGGACCAGAGCACGGCCTCCGCTCGCATCCAACGCTTCCAGTGCGTGAAGCACAACCACTGCGGAAGAAGGTTCGTACCAGCCACGATGATGATATAGAGTCCTACAGCCTCAGCCATCATCCCTGCGAGCGCGTGTATCGTAGCCGCCGCGTAGTACAACCTATGAAAGACCTTCGGAAGCGTCGGCCTCAACTGTTGCTGAAAGGACGGCCACATCACCAGTCCGATCATCAAGAGATTGACGAGCAGCACTGTCGTCTGACAGATGCCGTGCGTTCTGAACCGCTTTTGTTTCGCGAAAAACACACCCGCGATCAAAGCTGCTCCCATGATGAGCTGCATGACGAGGTTGAAATCTGCCGCGAATGGGGCGCCAGTGCCTAGAAAGCCTTTTACAGGAAAGAGGGACATCACAAAGGTCGCTCGATCATGCTTAGTAGCCCGTAAACTCTTCTGTCCGAATGTCGTCTTCATCCACTCCGGCATCGACCAGCATTCGGCGCGTCGCTGCAACCATAGTCGGCGGCCCGGCAATGTAAAAGATCGGACCGCGCAGGTTGCTTACGTGTTTGGAAAGCATCTCCGGTTTTATATGGCCAATTTCACCCAGCCATCCCCGTGATGTACCGTCGATGCGCGTGAACGTTGGGACGAAACGAAAGTTTGTATTCGAGCTCTCCAAGTCCCAGAGAGCATCCATAAACGCCGCGTCTTCGAGATATCGGTTCGCATAAAAAAGAAAAATATCGGGCCGGGCCTTGTCCACTGCAGCCGAGCAAAGCATGCTCAGAAACGGGGCGATTCCAATTCCTCCGGCCAGAAAAACGGCTGGCTTTGAGGTATTGCGATGCAAGCTAAAGGACCCCATAGGACCGCTTAGGTTCACATGAGTGCCCAACGGCAGGATAGAAAGTACCCGCTTGAATGCCGAATCCCGTATGCGCGTGACGATCAATATCTCTTCGACAAAGGGGGAACTCGCGATCGAAAACGTATGGGTGAGGCAGTCCGAACCATCTGGTCTAACCCCCAAGAGAGTCAGATTTATGGACTGGCCCGCCCGGAATAAAAAGTTTTCTGGTCTTTCAAACCGAAACGCCACGGTATCTTGCGCAACGTCTGTGCGGCTAAGCAATCTGCTCGCGTAGCCGAACAGGGGGAACCCTTCTTGTTGTGATAATTCGACTTGTGAAGACACTTTCTACCTCAATTCGTGTATCGCCAGAACTCCTCGACCATGTACCTCGGCAACTGGACTATGAGGCGCAGAGGCGCAGGTCTCCTCCCTCCAGCCTTAGGGGAATAGCTTGCGCCGGCATTGCCTCAGCGCTGTCCTTTTGTCCTCCCGTGGCCGTAGCGCGCCCGATCAATGACCTTCCGTCCCTTGGCACGAATGCCATTAGGACTGAACGACGATGCTGCCGGTCATCTTCGGATGCATGCGGCAGTAGTATGGGTATTCTCCCGGCTCTGCGAAGCGAAACTCGAACTTCTGGTCCGTGTCCAGCGCCGCCGATTTGAACTTGCCCTGCGTACTATCGACCGTGTGCGGGATGTCATCGTGGTTGATCCAGGTCACTTGCGTTCCACGTTTGATCGTGATGGCTCCCGGCGTGAAGGCAAAATTGTCGATCTTCACTTCAGGTGTTGAATCGGTCGAAGCCCCGCCTGAGGCCATCGCTGCCATGTCTGTGCCGCCGCCATTCCCGGACATTGGCGAGCGCGAGCTGTCGAGTGGCGAGTCGATGATTGCCAAGCTGCTACCGCTGACCAGGTAGTTGACATCTGTAATTCCCAACACCCGTTGTAGCTGGTCGGCGGGCACTTTCATTGGCCCCGCCGAGGGAGCAGTTCCCGGCGCAGGCTGAGGAAACGCAGTGGACATTGCCGTGTGAAATGAAACCTTGCCTTCGATCTTCTGCATCACCTGATGAATGTGACCGTTCAGCACCGTCACAGAACCGAAACGCTTCACATACGACAGAGCTTGTTCACTGTCGTCGGTTCCCCAGCCCCAGTCCGGATAGATGGTCCAGAGCGGAATGTGTGCAAAGAGGACGATCGGAGTGCTGGCAGAGCGGCCCTTGAGATCGTCCTCCAGCCACTCCAACTGCTCGTGACCGAGTGATCCCAGGCCCCCAGCTTTCAAATTGACCACGTTCACCAAACCGACGAAATGGACACCTTTCTGGTCGAAGCTGTACCACCCTGCGCCCTTTGTGTTCTTTCCGTAGCGCTGGAGATATTGCTCGCCGTTGTCGGTCAGCACGTCATGCTCGCCTGGCACGAAGTAGATCTGCTTCGGAGAAGCTCCCCTCAATACCTGGTCGAGGGTGTCGAATTCACTAGGCTTGGAGAGCTGGCTGAGATCGCCCGTGTGAATGAGAAAGTCCGGTTTGTGAGGCATTGCGTTGATCTTGTTAATTGCCGTTTGCAGAGTGGCGGTGACATCTGGATTTGCCGGCTTGTTAAAACCGATGTGGCTGTCACTAATCTGGACAAAGGTAAAGTCGGCTCCCTTGCCGGCAGTGTGACCGGCGCCTTGGGCGAAAGCTCGTGATACCGGAATACCGCCACTCATGGTCCAGACTAGCCCGGTACCTGCCCATGCCATGCACTTGAGAAATCCGCGACGGTCGACACCGTCGTTGTTGAGGTCCTGCAACCTCTGGTCAATGAAATCTTGCTTCTTGTCCGCCATTTGCCCTCCATAGTTTGTCGCGTTCGGAGTTGATAACTGGCGCCAGTTGCTTTTATTCCCGGGTAAGTCGAGGGAGTGTTGCTTCCCCGCTCTAACGCACCGATCTCGCCCCCTAACCGGGCCCGTTGACACCGCTCAGGAAGCCGCCCAAGTGACCGGTAAGGGCCACGATTACGATGCCTAGAAGCTCGATCGGAAGGCGGTAACTGGGTAACGCTTTTGACGTGCGCTGCGCGCGGAAATGCAGCCACCAGGCCAGCCAGATGATCACAGTCGAAACGCATGCAAGCACTAGGTGCAGCAGCAGAATGCCCTTGAGTTTCTGCCCCTCAAGCTGGAACTGCCATGCGAGGATACCCGTCGCCAGAACAGGGATCGTCGCAAGGGCTGCCACTAAGAGGTTGTAATAGGCTGCCTGCTTCAAACCCGCTCCCTTCGTCCAGTGATCAACGAGATCGAAGGCCACTGCAGTAATAAACAACGCGATCGGAAAGTGAATGAGCACTACGTGTTGCGCGTGTTTTGCAAGCAGGACCGTCTTCGGATCAAAGGGATTCAATCCACCCTTCAGGAGCGCGAACGTCATGTGGATGACCTCAAGGGAATAAAACCGGTCCTTCCCGGAAATATTCCCGTGGCCTGGCGTTGAAGGAAAGAGGCCCCTGCCCCGGTGAGTTCGGCTCCCGACATTAAGAAGGGATTCGACCATTTCTGTCTTGGCGCGCTAGGGGAGGCGGCCCCGGGGGGCGCACAGTTTTCGCCGTTTGCCCGGGGCCAAATTTGGGTTTGCCTCGAAGGTCGTTTACCGCCCGGACAGCTCCCAGAAATTATTTGGCATGGAATGGAATAAAGTGACCAGGCCTGCGGTTTACCACATTGACGTGTCAGGAGTGGATCCCCAATCCGGTTCGTTCGAAGAACTGGCGATGCCACTCTTCGATCCCCTGTACAATTTCGCACACTGGCTGACCCGGAATCGTGACCAAGCCGAGGACTTGGTGCAGGAGACCTACCTTAAGGCTTTGAAAGGATTCTCGTCTTTTCAGCTGGGTACTAATTTTCGGGCATGGATGTATCGCATCTTGCGCAACACGTTCCTGACCTCGTGCGCTGGACTAAAAGCGACAACGACACTACCGCTGGATGATGCCGAGGACGACGAGGGGCCCGAACTGGCAGTTGAGTTCGTTACGCCAGAAACGATTCTGATCGACCGCTCGAATGCTGATCTGATCGAGAGAGAGATCGATGAACTACCAGTGCATTTCCGTGAGGTTTTGCTTCTGTGTGAGGTAGAGGAGATGTCATATCAGGAGATTGCGGAAACGCTTTCGGTTCCGATCGGTACGGTGATGTCGCGTCTGTCGCGCGCCAGAAAAAGGTTACGAGATGGTCTGCGGCAAGGGATGAATGAGGGATCGCGATCGGGGGAGACGCCAGTGAAAAACGGAATGATCTATGGTTTGTGAGCTTTGGAAGACCAGACTCGATACCTACCTTGACGGAGAACTGGCGTCAGAAGAGATGCTAGCCTTCGATAGCCATGTGCACAGTTGTCCGACCTGCGGGGCGGATGCGCTTGCGCGCGTCCAGATGAAACGCAGCATTCAGGCTGTTGGAAAACGATTTACTCCCCGCCCTGAGTTCCGCAAAATGGTACAGCGACGAATTGAAGCAAAACCACGGCGGAGCAGCTTCGGCATTGCATGGATGATGGCATCGGCTGTCACGGCTGTTCTGGTGGTTATAGGCTTGGCGACTATCTATCGGGGACGAGATACGGACCGTACGGAACAGGTCTATAGCGAGGTAGCAGACCTGCATGTGGGAATGCTGGCTAGCTCTGCCCCGGTGGATGTCGTTTCTACCGATCGGCACACGGTGAAGCCCTGGTTCCAGGGGAAGATTCCGTTCACCTTCGATTTGCCTGAACTCCAGAATTCCGAGTTTTCGCTGCTCGGAGGTCGCATGACTTACCTCGCTCAAACGCCAGGGGCGCATCTCGTGTACGAGGTACGGAAGCACCGGATTTCTGTGCTCGTATTCCAGGAAGGGTCGCTGCGGGCCAGGTTGGACGAGAACGCTCCTGCGAAAAAAGAGCTATCGTTCAATGTGGAAACCTGGAGTCATGGCGGCCTCCGCTATTTTGTCATCGGTGACGCGAGCGCTATTGATGTCCACAATCTGGCTGAATTGCTGAAGCGTGCCGCCGCATAGGCAACCAGACAAAGAAAGCTTTCCCTTTAGCGGGGACGAGTGGCTTCGTTTAGTGTCCAATTTCGTTATGCGATCCCATCGTTTCAAGTTGATTTTGCGCTCTCTATTCCTGCTCTGCGCACTATTAGGGCTTTCGGGGGTGGTTCACGCGCAGTCCGGCGGCCTTGCGCTCACCCATGTCACCATCATCGATCCAGCTGTTGGCAAGCCACAACAAGACATGCCCTTCCTCGTCCGCGGACACGACATTGCCGCTGTCGGCCGGGCGAAGCGGATCACCATACCTGCCTCCGAAAAGGTGATCGATGGGACCGGCAAGTTTGTGATCCCGGGAGTGAGGGACATACATTCTCATTTCCGCGATGCACGCCGTGACCTAAAGATCGACAGAGAATCGTTTCAAACAGCGATTAAATACTCCCACCTTGAGATTGTGGACAAGTGTTTCGCTTGCACATAACACCGCGCGCTGCTTTGTGGGTTGACCTTCCTCTCCAACGAACGCAGTCACAGGAGTGAACGACCTTCGAACAAGCAACGAACGCTGCCTTTCCCAGGCGTGCGTTCTGTGGATGTCTTTGATCGTGTGGTGGAAACAAGCTCGGGACGTCCGCGGCTTTGACCCGTGTCTGTGATCCCGGCTTAGTGTACGTTCTTGCCTTTTCCGTGCACGGTTTTCATCGAAAACCTTCGCTTTGAATGGCACAGGAATTATTTTTGTACTTGGGAATATTCCGCACGTGACGGGAGTTACACATCTTGCACGGAATGTAGTCTCGACAGCAATTCGCAGATGCTCTTGCCGTGCTTGTGACTGACTCACCGTGTTCACTATTCAGTACCGCAACGTGACGGAGGAAAAGGATGTATCTGAAGACAATCTCTAGATTGTGCACAGCGTGCGCTCGCACGCTTGCCACCGTACTTGCTCTCAGCGCGCTGGGTATGGCGCAAGCCTACCAACAAACCAATTTTGTTTCAGATATTCAGGGCCTCGCTCAAAACCCGCCAAATGGCCAGCCCGATCTACAGCTTGTGAACCCTTGGGGGCTTACCTCGAGCGCTACAAGTCCGTGGTGGGTTTCGGACAACAACGCCGGTGTTTCGACTCTCTACAACGGACAAGGACTGAAGCAAGGGCTGATGGTAAACATCCCGTCACCAGTAAATGGTGTCGTGGGTACGCCCACAGGAGTAGTGTTCACGGGTGCCGCGGGATTTACCTTTCAGGCGAAAGGCACTACTGCGGGTGCAGCCTTCACCTTCGTAACCGAAGATGGAACTATCGTCGCTTGGGGCCCGGGAATCAATCCCCAAGACCTCCCCAATGACGCATTCGTGGTGGTGCCCAACTCTACAAATCCTTCCGCCGCCACCGGTGCCGTTTACAAGGGTGCGACCATCGCGCAGATGACGGCTGGCGGGCCGTTCTTCCTCTACGTCACGAATATTCGCTCTGGGCGCGTCGAGGTTTACGACACCAACTTCAAGCCCGTGAATCTTAGTGGCGACGACGATGGTAGCCCAGCGTTCGTTGACCGCAACATCCCACATGGCTTTGCTCCCTTCAACGTGCAGGAGGTCAATGGGAATCTGTATGTGACCTATGCCAAGCAGAACGCCACCAAGCACGACGACTTCGATTTCCCGGGCTTTGGATTCGTCGACCAATTCTCTCCCAAAGGCAAGCTGCTGCAACGGCTGGAGAACGGTCCGTGGCTAAATGCGCCCTGGGGTGTGGCGCTGGCGCCGCCGAATTTCGGCTTTTTCAGCAACCATCTGCTGATCGGCAACGCCGGGAGCGGGCAAATCGCTGTTTACGATGTCGACAGCGGGCGCTTCGATGGCCTCCTCCGCGACGCCAATGGACATGCGCTGCAAAACGACCGGTTGTGGGCGCTCCGCTTTGGCAATGACCATGCCGCTGGACCCAGCAATTGGCTCTTTTTCACCGCCGGTATAAGCGATGAGGCTCACGGCCTCTTCGGGTTCTTTACGCCTGCGGACAATAGCGCTCCGGAGGTCAAATAGGCCGGAGTGGCCAGTGGCCGGACGTGCTCGCCGATCCAAACAACAATCCTGGCTCACGAATTCAGGGTGCTGGTGTGAAGACTGGGGTGAACTTGAATGCATTCAGCTACACCTTCCTGGGACACATTGGAGACTCGGGCCGGAACCAGTACTACGGTCCGAATTACACCGATGCCGACATGGTGCTATTGAAAAATGTCCGCCTCAGCGGACGCTTCCGGGATGCAAATCCGCTCCGAGTTCTTCAACCTATTCAATCACCCGCAGTTTCGTCAGCCGGCAACGTGATTGAGAACCCGGGAACCTTTGGATTGTCCGCCCAAACCCTGACCCGGCCGGACGGAACCACATCCGCACGGCAGATCCAGCTTGCCTTGAAGCTGAATTCCTAGCGGGAGCGAGACGGCGTAGTATGGAAGGCCGGTCTGCGAAGACTGGCCTTTCATGAAACGAATCTCTCTTTAGCGCTGTCCGGGCGGTTCAATTCACAGAGCGGTTCTTTGCGCGCGATTAGCATTCGCACCGCACGGGTCGATCAACGCTGAACTTCTGTTGCCGCCGCACGAGGTACTTCACCGTTCCGACTGGCCAGCGCAACACGAGTGGTGACGGCCAGTGCCCCGCGAACGGCCTTCCTGGCGCGAGTGAGCCGGGACATGACCGTGCCGATCGGGATCGATAGAACTTCTGCGATTTCCTTGTAAGACATCTCTTCGACATCGCAAAGCAACACGACTTCTCGAAACGCGGGCGGAAGCATGTCAATTGCATGCAGGACCAAGTGAGCATCGGCACGCTCAATCAGAAAAGACTCAGCCGTGCCCATCGTCCCCGGTAATTCGAGTAAAGTCTCGTCGGGATCGAGTGCCACCGTCTTCCGCCGGTCCAGCCTCGACTGCGAGGACAAGAAGGTGTTTCGGAGGATTTGGAAAATCCAGGCTCGAAAATTTGTCTCCGGCCGGAAAGAACCGAAGCCTCGTAATGCTTTGACAAATGTCTCCTGCACCAGGTCCTCTGCGTCCTCTCGATTCTGGGCAAGCCAGTGCGCGAAATTGTACAGAGAACCGAATAATGGCATGGCCAGTTCCTCGAAAGTCGTTCGGGAGTGGCCGTATATCGGTGTATGGTCCTGGGCTTGGACCAGAACCCGCGGTTCGAACCCATTGTTGCTCTCCATGACCTGCTCCTCCAGTTGGCCTCGGCCAACCGGCCCCAAGCGGGTGCCCGTTTGGACCATCAAACGCACCCAGGGAGCAGTGGTCAATTCACTGGGGGTTTTCTCTTCATATCCTCGACATTTCCGCGCATCTCATTGACTGCCGGTCGTTTTTGGGGAGAAGGGCGATTTCAGCAAAGCTACGAGCGAAGTTGGAAGTCCTTTTTGGAGTGCCCTCGAACGTGGCTACTCGGGGAGGGGAATCCTCGCAGCCGAATACTGCCAGAGACCGGCTCTAGCACGCACCGGAAAAACTCGGTAGTAGACGAGTCCCCTAGCAGGAAGTGCAAGTTTTTTAACCCAGTGGCGACAAGCGGCGCGAAAACTAGGTGGGCAATGCGGCGTTCATCACCGGGTCCGCGTCTATAGAATTTCCGCCGAAGTGATGGGTAAGATAGATGCGGATGAGTTTCAGGCTGGGATCGATCCAGACGATTCCTCCGCTCGCGCCATTTGCTCCGTAACTTCCATCTGTCACGGCATAGCTCATTTCTGCCGCCTCTTTGGGGTGAACAGCCCACCCCAAACCTGAATAGTATTCCGGGAAGGAAGTCGGCATTTCAGGACGAATCATCTCGTCAATCAACTTGGGGGACAGAATCATGCGACCCTGCCAAGAGCCGCGATTCAACATCATCTGGCAAAAGTGCCTTAGGTCCTCCGCAGTCGAGAAAAGCCCAAACTCAGGGCCGGGATATTTCTGGCCGGGGCGTGTAACATCCATCACGTCTCTTACAAGATGACCTCTTTGATCCGTATACATCGTTGGGATGCGATTAATCTTGGCGCGATTCGTGAAGAAAGAGCTGTCCCGCATCTCCAACGGCTCGAAGACGCGCTGCTCCATAAAGCGTTCAAAGGGCTGACCGGACACCACCTCGACCACTCGCCCAAGGACCGAGATTCCCGAGCTGCTGTATGTCCACTTGCTACCCGGAGTGAAATCCAAGGGTTGCTGGGCTACCAAAGCCACAGTTTGAGCAAGTGTGTGATCGAAGGTTCGGGTGATGTTCTCCAACTCCGCCGGCCTCTCCGCAGCTATGCCAGAGGTGTGTGTCATCAATTGGCGGATTGTAATCGGAACACCTGTCGGCTTTGTTTGGCCCTTGACTTGGACCCGCGAGAACTCAGGCAAGAACTTAGCCAGTGGATCGTCCAGTCGAAGCTTTCCGTCGTCCACCAGAAGCAGCGCTCCAAAGACCGTGATCGGTTTGCTTATCGAGCGAATGTCGAAGATGGCATCTGTGCGCATTGGCCTCTGAGTATCGAGGTCCGTGTATCCGGCAGCTTCGAGTGCCAGCACCTTATCTCGCTGAATTACCATCATCACGGCACCTACAGTTAATCCGTCCCTCACACCGAGGTCCATCTGTGCCCGGACGCGCTGTTCTAACCCTGACTTCTGTTCGCTGGATGCGAACTCACCCCTCAGCAGGACGAAGGAACACACGGAACACAGACCTGTGACGAAGCTACGACGATTCAAAAGGGCTCCTGCGGAGGGGGGTTGGGATTCGCCACTTCCATGAAACAGAAGAATTCTAAAGATCGAATCCACCGCGAGGAACATTGTCCTCTAGCAGTGCACAAGATTTGAAGAAAAACTGACGGTTCCGTCAGGGCTTTCAGCCCCGCGAGGACTCCGTGCGCCACGGCATTCTGGCTACTTGAGCGGCTGCACTCTTCAGCGATACCTGTAGCTTTCGTGCTGCACTCGTCCCTTCTGGTATCAAATGCGATGAGGCACGGAAATTTTCCGAGCCTCGCCGCAAGTTCGTCGGACTACAAAGAGTTCAGGAAGGCGATCAATTGTTGCTGCTCGTTGGGAGTCAACTTGCGGAAGCGCTCGGAAGCATCTCGGGCCTCGCCTCGGTGACGCTGGATTGCATTCTCGAGCGTCAGAGACTTCAGATCATGCATGTAGCGGGATTTCGTACGTAGTCCCCAGAGCGGGCTCGTGCGCAATTTGTTCGCGGTGTCCGGAGGGCCGCCCTGGACGATGCCGTCGCCGGTCCCCACATCATGCAACAGGAAATCGCCAAAAGGATGAATGACTTTGTTTCCCAGAGCCTCGGGGATAGTGAAGGTCCCGCCATCCACCACCGTTCCAGCGGGCGCCGTAGTAATGGATTCAACGTGGCAGGTGCTGCACTGAATTCCTTCGAACAGGTGCTGACCCTTCTGAGCATCGTGAGTTGCCGCCAGAGCAGCGTCGCGCGGTGGGACCTTGGTGCCACGAACGAATTGAGCAAAATGGTCGATGTCCGCTAACCCCAAGCTATCCGGTTGATCCTCAGGATCGGTGGTGGTCTTGCAAACTGTCGTAGTGTCGTGGGGCCGCAGTCGGCTGGTTATACCCATTTCATTCAGGTAAGCGTCGGCGATGAATGAGAGCAGGCTGCCGTGCTGATCTTTCCAGCCAAACCGGCCGACCCGGGTTTGTCCGGGAGATTCAAAGAGAGCAACTTGAACCGCTTCACCTTGGATTTTGCCATCGCTCAGCCCGGGCTGCTGGTTGGCGATGGCAATCAGCGTATTGTCATCGATTGCCTCGACAAAGCCTTCCCCTAGTGTATTGTTCACCGCTCGGAGAGTACGGATGGTCTCGGTTGCTGGCACATGTTCTTGAGCCTGTGGGCAAATAGCGCGGTCATTGACAATTGACCGGCCGGAAATCGTGTTCTGACCGTCATCGATCAGCACAGTGGGGTTGACAAAATTGCCATCTGCATCCTTATGCCCGACCCGCATTTCGGTAATCTGGCTGGGTCCCCCAGATACTGGATTCTGATGACAATCGACGCACGAGGTCGCGTTGAAGACCGGGCCCAGGCCGGCGTGGATGTCTTTCCTTTGTTCAAAGATCTGCTGATCGAGGGCAAAAGTGTCGCCGGTCGGTTCGGTTATTCCATTGCTAACGCTCTGAGCGGGCGTGAAAGTTGGAGTATCAAAACCGGCCGGAGCTTCTGTTGCGGATTGCTGCGCGATTCCGGCAATCCCAATTGCCAGAAGCACAAATAGGCTCAGGAGAAGGTGCGGTATCTTCTTTGTCATTGGAGGATATTCCTTCATTCTTTCGGTTGGACATCCCGCGCAGGGATGTTAACGGTTCTATGGGTCTGCCGCCCCCACGGCCTGCGCGAGAAACGGCGCGGTTACAAGCATTCGAGAATTTCCGGGCTCCTGTGGGTACAAACCTTGTTAGGGACGCGTTATTCCCGCCGATGGAAAATTAAAATTTGGAAGAAACGCCGGGCTTGCCGCATTACACAGGGAGCAGGTTCGCTCCCATGTGCTTTGCGAGTCACCGCCAGCCAAAACGTGAGGCCTCACATTCGCTTACGATTCGACTTCTTGTTTGTATTAACTATCGAGATCGCGTCTTATTCCCAAAACCCTGGGAGGTTCGCGCTGAAAAGAACCTCTGGAATCGCTGCAAAACGGGCGGGGCTAAACACAGTGGAAGACCAAACGTCTAGATATCGGCCCGTGGATTCTGCGTCGGTGATGCAGTACCTGGGGAGGTGGTTGACTCGCAGACAGTATGCGATTGCAAAGGCAACGGTTTCGCTCCGCCGCTTGATGAAGCTCCGAGCGGCCGCTGCACAGCCGTTCCTGGATCCACAGAAAGTAGGCGGAACGTTGTTATTCCGAACTGGCATAATAGCCAGTCTTGGCGTAGACCCGGAGCGGTGGCAGCCCTTTAGGCGGCGCCAATTTCACATGTATCTTGTGCCATTTACCATCGTGGACGGGATTGCTTGGCCGATATCCGAGCACATATTGGTTGCGTAGCTCGATCCCGATCTTTGTGGCGACGTCCGGCAAATCGTTCGGATTGTCGATCGAGAATGCGCGCCCACCTGTGAGTTCAGTGATGTCGCTCAGCAGCTGTGGACCCAAGCGTTCTTCGTCAGTCGGAAAATAATGGTCGTAGATACCGATCGCATAGATCTGCACATCCGATTCCTTCACCAGGTTCTTGATCTCGTTTTCCGTATACCGGCTGTGGTTGTCTCCGCCGTCCGAGATGATGAGCAGTGCTTTCTTCCCGTACTTGGCCTGCCTCATCTTGCTGAGACCCAGATAAATCGCATCCAGCAGGGCCGTGCGCCCCTTCGGAACCGTATACACCAGCCTCCCCTCGATGTCCTCCACCGACTGTGTAAAGTCCGTGACTTCTTCCGGCTTGTCGGCAAATGCGATCATAAAAAACTCGTCCTGAGGGTTCGCTGTCTTGAAGAACTCCACCACCGCCTCGCGGGCTCGCTCGATTTTACCTGCCATGCTGCCGCTCACGTCGAAGATGGCGCCGAGGGAAACGGGAGCATCCTCACTCGAAAAGTGTCGGATTTCTTGCCTTTCCTTGCCCTCGAACAATTGGAAGTTCTCTTTATCCAGCCCAATGACTTGGCGGTTCAGGGGATCCAGGATCGACACCGACACCAGGACCAGGTTCACATCGACCTTGATCGGTTTCATGTAAGTTTTCAAAGCCGGATCTTCAGTTGGCTGCTGATTCTGGGTCTGCACATGCTCAGTCCGCGGAGTTATGTGCACGTCCTCCGCGGAGCCTTGCGCCCAGGCAGCGGGCATAAGCCCGCATACTGCAATGAGCACCGTGGTTACCCAGGTGCACCCCGACATGAAGTAGGAAGTCGTCATTTCCATCTTTGGTCCGGGCCAGCGCGTGGCCAGAGGCACTGCCAAAGGCGGCCGTTGCTCGCCAGAAACAGCAGGTATGCCTCGCAGTGCATAACCGCTCAGCCGTGGGGTTTATTCCCTCCAGAATTTATTGAACGCTGAAGATAGTTCGGGCGGGCAGCGGTGATCGAAGGAAGGTCTCCGGATTCAGGGCCAACGGCACAAGGTAGAGCAGATCTTACTGGGGCAGGCCAACGCGGTGCACAAGGTTTTGAAAGCGCGAGTCGGAGCGGAGAGAATCGAAGCCCGGTCGCAGCAGGACTCCTGGGTTAAATCGCTCTTCGTAGCCTTTTTCGAGCCAATCCATGGCTTGATTCGTATCTCCGAGAGATGCATAGGTCATGGCAATCTCCGAAGCATTCGAATAGCCCGGGTTGGAGCGCTTCTTCAGGTCGCTCAGCAGGCTTACCGCTTCGCTCCTCTTGCCCGATGCGACAAAGGCGCGAGCAAGATTAGCTATGCATGTCGGGCTACCTCCAGAGAGCTGGACCGCTTTTCGCAGTTCCGCGACCGCTTCATCGTACATGTGCTTTTGAAGATACGCTTGGGCGAGTTGATTATGTGCCAGTGCAAAATTGGGATCCATTTCGATCGTCTTGCGGCTCTGTCGTATTGATTCGTCGTAAGAGTGGGCGATGACGAGGAGCTCTGCCAGATCGGCGTTAATGATAAGAGATAGCGGGTCCAGGTTTTCCGCTCTTCTCATTTCCGCGATCGCTTCGTCATACCGGCCTAATAGACTGAGGTGCCAAGCATACCAATGGTGAGCGGTTGCGTAGCCTGGGTTTAGTTCGATGGCCCGCTGGAATTCCTTCCCGGCAGAGTCAAAATCCCAGTCGAATCCATCCAGAATGAACGCAAGCGAGTTGTGGGCTTCGCCGAGCGTACTGTCTAATTCCAGAGCTTTGAGCACCGCAGTCTTCGCCTTGGGGAATGCTTCCGTGGGGGGCATCACTGCATACTGCCAGTCTCCCAGCAAGGCATACGTGTCGGCTAAGCCAGAATAGGCTCGGGCGTATTTCGGGTCTTCTTCGATTGCCTGCTTGAAATAAGCCAGAGCGACCTTCAAACTATCCGCGGTTCGCTTATTCCAGAAGTAGCGCCCTTTAAGATAAGACTCGTAAGCTTCCGGATTAACAACCTTTACGCTTTTCAGCGCAGCTTGTTCCTGCGGAGTCACATTAATCCGAATTTGATCTGCGATGGCTCTAGCCACGCTGTTCTGGAGCGCCAAGGTGTCACGTAAGTCACCCTCATAGCTCTGAGACCATAAATGCTTGTCCGTAGACGCATCTATTAGCTGCGCCGTGATGCGGACCTGGTCGCCGGAACGGAGCACGGTGCCTTCTACGACGGCATCCACGTTCAGCTCGCGAGCGATCTGTGGCAGTGGCTTGCGCGCTCCCTTGTATGTCATTACGGAGGTGCGGGAGATCACCCGCAAGGCGCTGATCTGCGCCAGGTCGGTGATCAACTCGTCCGTCATGCCATCCGCGAAGTAATTCTGCGAGGTATCGGCCGAGAGGTTGTCCAGCGGAAGCACCGCCAAGGATCGGATACCCTTGGGCGCACGGCCACGCGAACGAAATAGCCGAACGGCAAGAATCGACAAACACAGCAGGAGCGCCAAGGCGGCGATGACAGGAAGCGTCGGCCACATCCGGCGTTTGGGGGCAACGGCCAGGCCACCGCCTTGGACCTTATGTCCGGGCTCTGTCGTCGGCAAATCTCCAGGGGAAGATGGCGGGTCTTTCAGGCGGGAGTCTGTATCGATAACCGACACGTCCGCAATGAATCGATACCCACGTTTGGGAAGCGTCTCGATAAACCGAGGATTTTCAGCCGAGTCGCCTAAGGCACTCCGGAGTTTCGCGATGGCGATGTTGACAGCTTGGTCGAAATCACCAAAACTTTCGTCGACCCAGATTCGGCTGCGCAATTCCTCCCTCGTTACGACTTCCCCCGGACGCTCCAGCAAGATCTCCAGCAATTTCATCGGTTGCTGCTGGACTTTGATTCTCACGCCCCCTTTGCGCATTTCGCCGGACTGGAGAGAAACCTCGTAGGTTCCGAATCGCACGATCGCCATGTGGCGCACAGGTTCCATAGCGCACTTGGGTTCGGCATGGAAGTCTAGCACCTGTAGCAGACCCAAGTGTCAGACCCAGCCAGAATAATGTGCAGAGCTAACCCCTTAGACACCAATTGCTTAACAAGCAGCAAACGGGTTATGGCGAGAAAAGCCTCAGTAAATTGACGCCGGAGGACTGGCACGTCAGATTGGTCGGAGATCACAAGATCAAGGAGATGGTCATGGCAAAGGTGATTGAGTTTTGGGTACCGAAGAATTTCCGGAAACCGTTGAAGTGGAGACCTCCTCAGCAAGGTGGAAAAGTCATTGAGTTTTGTTCGCAGACAAAAAAATCAGCATAGCGGAGAGTGGGTTTCGAACTGGTTTGGGAGAAGGCAAATGAGGCGTATCGCACTTGGGCTACAAGGGATTGTCGGATTCGGGACTTCATCCTCACAAGACGATAAATCGTTGCCAGGGTTTGAAGAGTTGGCCATGCCCCTGTTCGATTCCCTTTACAACTTCGCGCGCTGGCTTGTGCACAACCAGAACGATGCCGAGGATCTCGTGCAAGAGACTTATCTAAAGGCTTTACGCAGTTTCGCATCATTTCAGCGTGGCACCAACTTCCGGGCATGGATGTTTAGGATCCTGAAAAACACTTTTCTCAGTTCATGCTCAAAACTGAAGCGGCGTATGACCGTTGCGATCGACTCGGAGAAGGACGGCTATGAACCGCCAGTTGATACGGAGACTCCCGAAACGATTCTGATGAATCGCTCTAACTCCCAGCTAGTGCAGCGCGCCATCTACAATCTGCCCGTGCATTACCGGGAAACCCTCCTACTTTGTGAAGTGGAGGAAATGTCGTACCAGGAGATCGCAAGCATATTGTTGATCCCGACAGGAACCGTCATGTCACGCTTGGCCAGAGCCCGGAAGGCAGTTCGCGAGTCACTGGTATCGGTAGCGCCCTCTGTGGACCGACATCCGCGCACAGAGCGCAAAGAGCCCGGGGCGACGAGAGAGGTGTCTGTCGATCCGGACTTTATTAGAGAGAAAGACAAGCCGCTTGCTCGTCAATTCTCGGATTTGGAGATCGAATCGATCGGTCGAGAAGACCTCCACCTGTGATGAGCGGGGCCGCATCGCGATCTGCAAGTCTCCAATTTCGGTGAAAAGCTCAAAAGGTTCGAGTTGCAGCTCCGCTCCTGACGCGGCACATAGTAAAACAATCAGAATCGTTGATTAATTTCCCTCAAACAACAACTTGTTTCGAGAAACACAATGCAGGCAGGGCGAGTGGCAATACCACACTTTTGGCAAGCGCTTCTGACAGCATTGTGTATTCCCGACTCCCCCGAGAACCAACTCCTCAGGCAATAATCGTTGAACTGAATCACTTGCTGGTATCACTCCACGATTTCTGTGATCGAGTGGAATAAGGGACCAGAAAGTCCGTTATCCATGGTGAGACTCGATTTGCGGGAGGGGATTGTGAAGAATTTAAGAAGCAGCCTCGTTAAGTTCAACTCGGCGGCCTTGGCAGTTCTTACCACCGTGTTCCTTGTGTCTGGTGGAGCATCGGCCAAGAATCACAAAATCAAAACGTCCGACAACCAGGCAGATGTGGTCGCACATATTTCGTTCCCTGGACAATCGCCTGTCGACATGGCAATACAGAAGAAAGTCAATGACAAGTACTACCTCTACGTGCAGCACTCAAAAGATGAAGGTATTTCGATTATCGATATCAGCAAGCCCGCTCAACCGAAAACGGTTGGAGTAATTCCGTGGCCAGATCCAGCTGTGTCGAGCAGGATGAACGTGACGGGTGATTTGGCGATCATTTCCGGAACCGGAGACCGACCGATGCACGGCGGCACCTCCAACGAGGACCTTGTGCTTTGGGATTTGTCGAATCCAGCCGCTCCTCGAGTAGTGCAGAAATTCTCGGGAGTGGTTAAGTGGCTTCAGGACGAGCGCAATTTCATTTATGTCTTGAACGGCGACGGGGTATGGGTGGTCTCAAAGCCAGCAGATCATCAGCCGGAACAAATCGAGTCCTCGTATAGCGGGGGGTGAGGATCGCTTCGGGGGCAAGATCCCTAACCAGAGAGGCGGCACGGTGCCTATTGCAACGTCCGCGCCAATGTCTCCCTGGAAGCCAGACAGCCCGAGGGCCAAGAGCGGCGAATCGAACGACTGCAAGCCTGGTAACTAACTCTCGCTGAGGGCAGCCACCGAGGATTCCGCTTAAACAAACAGATCCAACATCGGAAAGGAATACAACAATGACGAGTAAACACGTGTGGGTAGGAACTTTCGTGGCGGTAGTAGTTATTGCGATTGCACTGCTGTCAGCGGGATCCCCGAACGCCAGTGCGAGCGACCAACCGTCCTCGCCAAATGTGGACGTAAAGATCGACAATTTCAGTTTTGGGCCGCAAACGGTCACAGTACCCGTCGGAGGGACAGTGACGTGGACCAACCGTGATGACACTCCCCATACGATTGTCAGCACAGAGGGCGTGTTCAAGTCCAAGGTGAGGGATACAGACGAAACGTTTTCCCACACATTTACCAAGGCGGGAAAATATCCCTACTACTGCTCGGTTCATCCGAAGATGACAGGCCAGATCATTGTGCAGTGACACCCCGGTTTCTGGATGGTGTTGCTGCGGAATCGGTTCTTTTCCTGGCAGTACCCCAGTTATACGTACAGTCCCCTCCCTCGACAAAGCGGCGTTCTAAAGCGACCTTAGAGAAGATGACTGTAGACTCGGCACGATTCGAACGGGAGTTTAGAAGCCTCGAGGCGCCGCACTATATGTGAATTCTCTGTCCAACCGGTAACTGGCAGCTTCGGGCCGGAAAAATAAATATCCGACGGCAGGCTCGTACAAATCAAAAAGCAGGGTTATGGAGGAACAACTTGAAAAAAGCAATCATCTTATTCGGACTGCTGATGACGCTAACAACTCCTTTGGGACTGCTCGCGCAGCAGGTCGGCTATTCCCAGACCAACTTGGTGTCTAATACTGCCGGCGTAGCCAAGACCACAGACTCTCAACTGCTGAATCCATGGGGAATTTCCATACTTCCGGGGCAAGATTTTTGGATCGCCAACAATAACGGTGGCACCTCCACCCTCTATGACGGCCAGGGTAACAAGAATACTGGTCTCGTGGTGACCATACCCGGGGCCTCGAGCAATCCGAACGGTAATTGCAGCCCTGGCTGCCCTACGGGGAACGTCTCAAACGGAAACGGCACCTATTTCAGCGGTGGGCAGTTTATCTTTGACACCGAAGATGGCGTGATCGCCAACTGGATTGGTACCAGCAATACCGCAACGGTTGCCTTCGATAACTCCGCCAGCGGCGCAGTCTACAAAGGTCTGGCGCTTCTCAACGGTACATTCCTTTTGGCGGCGAACTTCAACAGCGGGAAAATCGATGTTCTTGATCGCAACTTCAACCTCACTTCGTTAAGCGGTTCGTTCGTCGATCCGAAACTTGCTCCGGGCTTCGCTCCCCATGGCATCCATGTCATCGGAAACCAGATCTACGTGGCGTATGCCATGCAGGATGCCGCCAAGCACGACGCTCAGCCCGGCGCCGGTCTGGGGCAGGTCGATATCTTCGACACGAACGGGAATTTCATCAGCACCTTTGTCGCTGCCGGTGGCAAACTCAATGCGCCTTGGGGCGTGGTGACGGCTCCATCTACCTTCGGCACGTTCC
>Ga0210408_10000185_pt1 | contig 93309 bp, 88 predicted proteins | sample IncBWH4MmetaG_FD_155471 | JGI IMG/M metagenome (GOLD analysis project Ga0210408, IMG submission 155471) | Forest soil microbial communities from Barre Woods Harvard Forest LTER site, Petersham, Massachusetts, United States - Inc-BW-H-4-M | ecosystem: Environmental > Terrestrial > Soil >...
AGTTCGAATAACAGGAGACTATGATGAATCGCCGAACATTGATCGGGGCTTTCGCCGCTGGCGCAGCCCTTCCCTTGCTCAACCAAGTCGCCAGCTCCCAGCCATCGCCGAAGACGAAGAATGTCGTCTTCGTGCACGGACTGTTCGCCGACGGCTCCTCGTGGTCAAAGGTCATCGCCCGCCTCCAGCAGAACGGCATCAACTGCACCAGCGTGCAGAATCCTCTGACCTCGCTGCGGGAGGCGTCGGAGGCCGCGCGGCGGGCGATCGCATTGCAACCCGGCCCGACGGTGCTCGTTGGCCACTCTTTTTCTGGAATGATCGTGACGGAGGTGGGGGTGGACCCGAAGATCACCGCATTGGTCTACGTCGCCGCGCGAGCACCTGATGCCGGCGAGGACTATGCCGCGCTTGCGAAGAACTACCCGACGCCGCCTGCCTCAGCCGGCGTTGTGTTCAACGACGATTGGGGTCAGTTGACCGAGGAGGCTTTCCTGCACGACTTCGCGGGCGACCTGCCGAAGGAAGAGGCACGCGTCCTCTACGCGGTTCAGCAGCCCTTCAAGAAGTCGCTGAACACAGACAAGACGACAAACGCCGCCTGGCGCACCAAGCCCACCTTCTACGCCGTGTCCACCGAAGACCGGACGATCAATCCCGACCTGGAGCGTTTCATGGCCAAGCGGATGGGTGCGAAGACGATCGAGGTCAAGTCGAGCCACCTGTCGCTGATCTCACACCCTGATGCGATCACGGACCTGATCCTGCAGGCGCTCGCCGTCTGAGCGGATCACGGTCGATCTCAATGTGCGGGCGTTACCGATACCGTGGGAAGCGCTCTTCCCAATTAGACAGGAGTAAAAGCATGTCCGTCTATGATGCCAAATTTATTCCAGCCGAAGTGACGGCAGCGATATCACCTACGTGCACTACCCGGACCTGTCCCACGCTTTTGTTCAAATGACGGCCCACTCCAAGCGCTGCCTGGAGTCAACGCAAGAGGTCGCTCGCTTGCTCGGGAAAGGTCTTGCAAAGGCATAGGCAGGATAGCGGCTCCGGCAAGAACTACCCTGGCGCTGATCTTACATCCCGATGGACCACGAACCCGGTCCTGTACGCGGCGATTGCACCGTCGCATTTCGAAGAGAGGTTGCCTTGGTACAGACCATTCTAAGCGCACTGGCTCCGATCGTCTTCACCCTGCTGCTCGGTTTCGTGGCTGCTTGGCGCCACGACTTCGGGCCGAAGGAAGCGTCGGTCCTCAATCGCATGGTGCTGTTGTATGCCGTGCCGCTCGCGCTTTTCGTGGGCACGGTGGGCACGCCGCGCGCGGATCTGGTTCAGGATATTACGCTTGTTGTTGCGCTATTCGCGGCGATCGTGGGCTTATATGCGCTGGTTTTTCTGCTGTTCCACTTCGTATTTCGCTTTTCGTTGAGCGAGAGCGTATTGGCGGCACTGACTGCGTCCGCTCCGGCAGTTCCGTTCATGGGTCCGGCCATTCTCGGCGACCTGTTCGGCAAAGCTAGCGCCGTTACCGTTGCAATCGCCGCTCTGATCATCAATCTCATCGTCGTGCCGATTACGATTCTCGGCCTGGCGTTGGGAAAAACACCCATTGGGACGCCGGCGCCGTCAACGACGCGCCACTCGGTCTTCGCGGAAAAGCTGCTGGAAACGGTCAAAGAGCCTATTGTCTGGGCGCCTCTGCTCGCCTTCGTTCTCGTGCTGTGCGATGTCCGCATCCCCTCAATTGTTGACCACGGACTTTCACTTTTAGGGCAGGCCACGGGCGGCGTCGCGCTGTTCGCTTCCGGCATCATGCTTGTCGCTTACAAAATCGAAATCGATTTGACGGCATTATCGTTGGCGTTCTTGAAGAATCTCGTTCAGCCTGCGCTGGTCCTAGTTGGACTGCGCTCACTCGGCTACGGCGCCCCCATCGTCCCAGAGGCGGTGCTGACGACGGCCATCCCAGTTATGCCGATCGTGATCGTGCTCGCCGCCCAATATCATGTGCGCGAAACGCGCGCGTCCTCTGCGCTATTTCTCAGCGTGATTGGTTCGATCTTCACAATAGCAGTTTTCATCGCCCTGACAGAGTAAGCGATTCAGCGGAAGGAGACTTGCCATGACCCAAGTGGAAGCCCTCGCCAAATATGCCGCTCGCGCCTCGTTCGCCGATCTCTCGGCGCAGTCGCGCCAGCAGTTGCCGGTACACATTCTCGACTCGCTCGGTTGCTGTATCGCCGCCTTGGGTGCCGGCCCGGTCGAGGCCTGCCGCGCACAAGTCGCGGATTTCGGCGGCAACGGCCCGTGCGCGCTGATCAGCGGGGGCAACGCCAACCCAATCTTCGCAGCGTTCTGGCACACCGCGCTGGTGCGCTACGTGGACTTTATGGACAATTTCCTGGCGCCGACCGAGACCTGCCATACAGCCGATAACTTTGGTGTGGCGCTGACCATTGCTGACTATGTGGGCGGTAGCGGGCGCGACCTAATGCTGGCAGTGGCGCTGGCGTACACAGTGCAGTCGCGCTTTGTTGATCACGCTAACTTCATGACGCGCGGCTTCGATCACACCGCACAACTCGCTTTCTCGCTCAATGCCGCTGCGGGCAAGCTGCTCGGCCTGAGCGAGCCGCAGATTGCGGATGCCATCGCCATGGCAGCGGTGAGCGATGCCTCATTCGCCGTCGTGCGGGCCAAGCCGCTATCGCAGTGGAAAGGGTTGGCCTCAGCGCAGTCAGCGCTGGGTGCAATGAACACCCTGTTTCTGGCACGTCGCGGCGTGGAGGGACCGCTGCAGGTGATAGAAGGCCCCAACGGCATCGACAACTTGCTGCACATGCAGATACACATCGACTGGGACAAGCAAGGTTACGAGGGCGTTTTGGAGAGCACCATCAAAAAGTACAACTCCATGATCCATACGCAGTCCGCGGTCCATTGCATGGTCGAACTCGTCAGACAGAACAAACTCGACCCCGGCAAGGTAGTTTCGATCGAGGCCAACGTGATCCGGATCGCCTATGATTTTGCCGGCGGCGGCCTCTACGGCGTGGACAAGGTCGTCAGGACCAAGGAACAGGCGGATCACAGTCTGCCATACTTGCTCGCGGTGGCGTTGCTTGACGGCGATGTGATGCCGGCGCAATTCGAGCCAGACCGCATCATGCGCGCCGATGTGCAGCAGCTCCTCAAGAAGGTTTCGGTCCGGCCGGATCAGGAATTCACCGACCAATATCCTGCGAAGATGCCTGCCAAGATTGTCGTCCGGCTACAGGACGGTAAGGTCATCGAACACGAGGTTCAGGATTTTCCAGGGCTCGCCTCCCGTCCCTTCACGTGGGAGGAGTCCGTCGAAAAGTTCGACAGACTCACGGCCGGTCACGCCGACGAAGGGACGTGCCGCGAGATCAAAGATGCCGTGCATTCTCTCGAAAACATTCAAGTTGCGGATCTGATGGCTTTGCTTGGCCGTGTGAAAGGCGTTGGCGCGCGGCACTGAAAGGGAATTACCAATTTCCGCCATTGACGCTGTGGACGGCTCGTCCACAGCACGGTGAGTGTCATGGAGGTGGGTACCAGCATTCTTCTCGAAATTTGTGCAGTGCATGAGTCCCTTTTTGGCACGAAACCGACATGCCGATGCCGTCGGGGCATGTCCGTTGTTGAGGGAGGAACGGACCTGTCCCGGAAGTTGTCCGACTTCCGAAATTGACCCCCACAACTGACATCGCAGCCGTAACAATCCAAGAAACTTCTGCGAATTGCCGTTCTTTGGGACTATCGTCACATCGCGCTGATCAAGGAAACTATCCCGGTCAGGAAATCAGCCGGAGGAACAGATGAGACGGCGGAAAAAATTCTATGCCTGGGGCTATGCCGACGAGGATCTGACCCCGGACGAAATCAAGCCTTGGGAAACAGATGTCGCAAAGCGATATGGGCTCTCCGGGTTCGACGTCACGCCGCCGCCCAAGGCTGAAGAGATTACGCTGCGTCCGTCACGCGTTGTCGTACCATCCGCGCTGCAACCCGTCGTTCGCACCGATCATCTCACGCGGCTGGAGCACTCTTATGGCAAGGCTTGGTTCGACGCCTGCCGCATGTTCCTGCGCTCGGTGCCCAATCCGCCTGACGCGGTGGCCTTTCCCGACAATGAACAGGACATCGTGCGCATCCTCGGCTGGTGCGACCAGATCGACGCCAAAGCCATTCCGTACGGCGGCGGCTCGTCCGTGGTGAAGGGCATCGAACCTGCGGCTGAGTTCGAAAAGGTCGTGACGATCTCGATGCGCCACATGGATAAGGTGCTGGAAGTCGATCCGGTAAGTCACGCTGCGCGTATCGAGGGCGGCGTTTACGGGCCTCACATCGAAGACCAGTTGCGCGAGACGCCGTTCACGATGCGCCACTACATGCAGGCTTACCGCTGCTCGACGCTGGGCGGCTGGATCGCCACGCGTTCGGGAGGTCACTATGCGACCCTTACCACCCACATCGACGATTTCGTCGAGAGCACGCGGGTGGTGACGCCGGTCGGCACCCTTGAGACGCGGCGCCTGCCGGGCTCCGGTGCAGGTCCAAGCCCCGATCGGATGTTCATCGGCTCCGAGGGTATCCTCGGCATCATCACCGAAGCATGGGTGCGGCTGCGTAAGAAGCCAACTTTCCGCGCCGCAACCAGCGTGCGCTTCAAGAACTTTTATGCTGGAGCTGACGCTGTGCGCGGGATCACGCAGGCTGGCCTTTATCCCGCCAACTGCCGGCTGCTCGAGGCGCGCGAGGCTCTGCCTAATATCCCATGGGAGAACGAAGAGGCCGTGCTGATGCTCACGTTCGAGTCGGCCGACCACCCGCTCGATGCCTGGATGGCCCGCGCGCTCGAAATCTGCCGAGATAGTGGCGGTGTCCCGGATGCCGCAGCAGTGGACGAAGAGAACTCGCACCGCAAAGGCGCCGCCGGCGCCTGGCGCAACAAATTTATCCGCGCTCCCCATTACAGCGAACACGCGGTCGCGCGCGGGTTGCTCTCCTCGACTTTCGAGACCTCGATGACATGGGAGCGGTTCCGCGATTTCCACGCGAAGATCACGAAGATCACCCACGATACCATCAGGCAGGTGACGGGCCGCCAGGGTACGGTCACCTGCCGTTTCACGCATGTCTATCCCGACGGGCCGTGCCTCTACTTCACGTTTGGCGGCATACTCGACAAGCGGATCATGCTCGACCAGTTCATGGCGGTGCTGACGACCTGTACGGCGGCGACTGTCGAGCATGGCGGTACGACGACCCACCATCATGCGGTGGGCCGGTTCCATAGGCCGTTCTATGACAGGCAGCGGCCCGAACTTTTTGCCCGTGCGCTGCGGGGCGCCAAACGTGAACTCGATCCGAAGGGCATTATGAATCCCGGTGTGTTGATTGATCCATGATCAGACACTGGGGGCGAACGCGCGTTGCCCCCAAAAAAAGGCAGCTGGTTGTGTAACAGAAGCCGATCAGTCCAGGTATCGGGGTTGTAGCGGTCAGTTTTTCTGGTAAGCGATGTGGTCCCTCACGTCCGCGCGAAACGTGTCAGCGGGCCCATAAAATTGCGTTCGTTCGTCACCCCCCAAAGTACTTTTTATCGGATGCAGAGCAGACCTCGGCCTGCTTCAGGATCGCTGTAAAGCTGGGAATAAAAATACTGACGAATATTCGTCAAATATATCGAGGGAGTATTTTCCTCATATTTATTCCGTAAAATATAAACCTTCTGAACGTGCTAGAATATGGGGTCCAAGCCGCGTCGGCTTTATGTTTGTGACTCAACCCCATGCGCCCGAAGAAATCAGCACGTTTTGACACTCTTCGTCTAAATACCGCCCCTCGTTGTCAGGCGAAATCTAAACAGTCTGGCGAGCGTTGCCGAGGGCCTGCCGTTCGCGGAAAGCGGACGTGCAGAATGCACGGTGGTGCCGGTGGTGGCGCTCCCAAGGGTCAGCGCAACGGCAATTATCGGCACGGCGGCAGCACCAAGGCGGGCTTAGCCCTGCTTCGGCACGTCAATATGCTGGGCAGATTGCTAAAGCGGCTCCCGCGATAACCGTCTGACGGCAGGGCATGTCCGTGAAGGCTTTAACCCTACCTGGCGAGCGATCAGCAGGTCACCAGGACAAACCTAAAGAGCGTGCGCTCCAGTGAACGCCCATGGAACAAAATTGGGAAACGGCGAGTGGGAAACCGTTGATCTTGCAGGAAACTACGAGAATATTGCCGATTGAAACAGCGTTAAGCCGAAACCTTAACTTCCGCTCTTCGGCGCCTTGTTGCGCGTTTTGAGTTCGCGATACCGTTTGGCGCCACCTTCACGATTGATCTGCTGGCCGCGCTCCACGGCCATGGCGTCATCTGGCACGTCGCGCGTGATGACCGAACCCGAACCGATATAGGCGCCGCTGCCGATCTTGACCGGGGCCACCAACGAGGAATTGGTGCCGACGAATGCGCCGGTACCGATTTCGGTTTTGTGCTTGCCGTAGCCGTCGTAGTTGCAGGTAATGGTGCCCGCGCCGATGTTCGCGTGGGCGCCGACATGCGTATCGCCGATATAACTCAAATGATTGACCTTGACGCCGGCATCGAGCGTTGAGGCCTTCGCCTCGACGAAATTGCCGATTTTGGCGCCCTCGCCGAGCGACGTTCCCGGTCGCAGGCGCGCGAACGGTCCGACCAGCGCGTTCCTTCCGATCGAAGAATGCACGATGTGGGTGAAGGAATGGATCACCGCGCCGTCCGCGATCGAAACACCGGGACCGATCACGACGAACGGCTCGATCGTCACATCGTTGCCGAACGTCGTGTCGGTGGAAAGGAAGACCGTCTCCGGTGCGATCATGGTCACGCCGGCATCAAGTGCCGCCTTGCGCAACCGTGTCTGCATCACTCGCTCGGCTTCGGCGAGTTGAGCCTTGGTGTTGATGCCGCGCACTTCATCCTCGCTGGTTTCGATCACAACAGCCTCCAATCCCAGGTCGCGAACGATCGCGACCGCGTCGGTCAGATAATATTCGCCCTTGCTGTTGGCGTTACCGATCTTTTCGAGAATCGCAAGCGCCTTGCTTCCGTCAAAGGCCATCACGCCGGCATTGCAAAGACTGATCGCGCACTCCGCCGGGCCGGCATCGTCCTGTTCGCGGATCGCGACCAGGTGGTTGTTTTCGACCACAAGCCGGCCATAGCCGGTCGGATCGGCGGCACGAAAGCCGAGCACGGCAAGAGCGGCGCCGTTCTTGAGGGCTTCGCGCAGCCGTTCGAATGTCGCCGCCGAAATCAGCGGCGTGTCGCCGAAGGCAATGAGCAGATCGTCCGCGCCAGCCGCGATGGCACCGCGTGCGGCGAGCACCGCGTGCGCCGTTCCCAGACGTTCGCGCTGGACAAACATCGACGCCTGCGGCCGCACGCGCCTGACTTCTCTTGCCACCGCATCGTGATCCGGCCCCACCACCACCGCGAGCGCACTCGAATTCGGGACTGCGGCCAGCACGTGCGACAACAGCGACTGCCCCGCAACCGGGTGCAGGACCTTGGGGCTTGCGGAGCGCATGCGCGTTCCCTCGCCGGCCGCAAGCACGATGGTGACGGCAGTCCTGCCGGTGGTCATCCGAAATTTCCCCGAAGTTCTTCGATGTGCGCGGTCATAAAGCGTTTTTGCACTGTTTGGAATAAGGCGGATTTGCAACCATAAGGGGCCGGGATTAAGGATGAGGGGAGAATTCCTGTTAATGTCTGGGTTGATTCGGTCAGGACCCTAAACTTGCCATGGCAAAGGATTCCGGCAATCTGGAGAAGCCTTTCGAGATCGAGAACTCGGGCGGCGTGCTTTCCGGGCTCCTGGCCGAGGAGGATGAATTCGACCGGCGAACGCTGTGGCGGCTCGGGTCCTGGGCGGTTGGTTCGGTCGGCGCGGTGGTCGTGGCCATTCTCGCAAGCCAGCTTGGAATGCGGCATGAGCAGATAGCTTCCGCCGACCTGGCGCGGCAGTCGCAGCAGATCGAACAGGTCGCCAGAGAGAACCAGAGCGAAGCCCGGCGGCTGGCATCGGCGATCGACACGCTCAACAGCGATCGAGATCGGCTCTATGCGCGGATTGGGGTCCTGGAGCAAGGCCTGGATTCGGTGACCGGCGCGATATCTCGGCAGAATCCGCAACCCCCATCCCCGCCCAGTGGCACACTGGCCGTTTCCGCGAGCGTCATTCCTCCGAATACGGCTCAAAGTGCCGCCGCCCAAAACGCCGCTTCATCAAGCAGTGCTTCCACCAATGCCGCGGCCGCCCCGCCTGCCCCGGCCGCGGCTCATTCCACCACGGCCACTGCCGCTGCGGCCGTGCCAGCGCCCGTGCAACCGACGGAAGCGCCGGCGAGCCCGCAAAAGCCCCCTGCGGCCGCCCCCGTCGTATCCCCCATGGCCGGAAGTCCACCGGCGACAGTCGAAAAGCCGCCAATCGTTGCCTCGAGTGCGGAGCCCGGTCCGACCCCGGCGCCTTCGGCAGCAGCTCCGTCAACGCCGACGGTGCCGCCTGCAATCCCGCCATCCACCTCGCTCGTGGCCTCGAAATCCATGATGGGGCCGCCCGATCCGGCAGCCGGAAAGCTGATCGAACCGCTTCCACCGCAGAAGGTCATTACGGCAGCGCCGATGCCGGACGTGGTGGCTTCGGCATCGCCAACCGAGGAGATCACGGAAGACGACCAGGCTCCGTCAGTGCCAAAGCTCGCGGTTCAGCGAACCGAATTTGGAGTCGATGTCGGGGGTGCGAACTCGATCCCCGGCTTGCGAGCGCTGTGGCGCGGGCTGCTCAAATCGAGGTCGAACGCGCCGCTCGCCGACTTGCGACCGATCATCGTGATCAAGGAAAACCGCAACGGGCTCGGCATGCAGCTTCGGCTTGTGGCCGGTCCGATCAATGATGCCGCGGCGGCAGCCAAAGTCTGTGCCGCGATGATGGCCAATGATCGAACCTGCGCGACGACGGTGTTCGAAGGCCAGCGCCTGACGATGAATGCCGACGAACAAATGCCTGCAGTGCCGGCGGCAGCTATCAGGCCTGCCGCGGATGCAACGCCTGCTCCCGACGTCAAACCCGCCCAAAAGCGATATGCGCCAAAGCGAGCGGCGCCCAACGAAGAGCCGGGCCAGAAACCCGAACAATCGAGCTTTTCGCAGATTTTCGGCCGGCGCCAATAGAAGTTCGGTCTGTAAGAATTGTTTCATTCTCAATGGCTTGCAGAAGGTTTCTCCCGGACTGCTGACGCGCGGTAACCGGCTCCGGAGGTCTCTTGCGGCCCTCGCGCAAAATCTTGCTTGCCACTTCTGGAAAAGCGGGTACGGCTGCTCCCGACAGACTTACGCGGCGTATCGCTCTTGGTTTTCGGAAAACAGGCCCGTGAAGAAAACTCCGTTTCGGCTCACGCCCTATCAAGTGCAGTTTCTGCTGGTGGTTGGCTTCGTCACCGTCGGCTACGCGCTCTATATCCGCTATCTTGCGATCGAATTTTCCGGCGAGGCGCTCGCCTGCGATGCCGGTTTGCAGACCATGCTCTGCAAGGCCCGTTCGCTGGCGACCTATCTGTTTCGAAATTCGGTTTTTGGCGTTGTCGCGCTGATCATCGCGACGCTTCACGTCATCCGGCCGTCGATCGTCCTGCTCACGGGCGGCCTGATCGCCGCCGGTCTTGGCGTCGTGCTTTACAACGTCGCCCTGTCAGGTCTTGCGATCGGGCTGCTTATTTTGGGATTTGCGCGGCCCGCGCCTGCCACAGCGTAGCGGCAAGCAGCAGATAGATCGCGCAGGTCCACAGCGACTGCCAGTTCTGCGGTCCTTCGTTGATGCCGGTGTAGACCGCCGCGCCCGCGAACAAGCCAGCAAATACCTGTTCGGCAACCGGACGCGTTCCCTCCTTCGGGCGATTGAGGAGCGTGAGGGCGGCGAACGGGATCGCCGCCATGGTCAATGCGGCGAACGGGAAATCCCTGTAGCGCGGGTCGAACACGAAGCCGAGCGCCGTCTCTGCGCCGATCACGACCGTCACGATCAGTGATAGCCCAAGCATGATCGTCAGGACCGATCGGCTCCTTTGCTCCTTCGGACCCAGCAATTCAACAAAGGTCGGCAACGCGCGGCCGGACATCAGGGCATGAGCGCCGAAAAGGGGAGCGGCTGTGGTGGCCACCAGCAGCCAGCCCCATAGCAGCGCTCCACCCACTCCGTAGCTTTCAATGAACATCTTGCGGGCGGCGACCCCGAACAGGATCCCGCCCGTCGTTGCCGACATTCCCACGGCGAACCAGGAAGCAAGCCGTGGCTGCCAGGGCCTGCGGCGCAACGCCAGCCAGGCCGAGCCGAACACCAGGATCGCCAGCGCCATTCCGCCTCCCGTCGCAAGCTTCCAGGACGGAAAGTTGGTGACTGCGATGCCGGGTGGATATTTCAGTGCTCGCCGCACGGAATCGAACAGACCCCAATATCCGCCGACCGTGCCCTCGAGCTGGCGCTTCCACGGCTGATCGTAAGCCTCGATCAGGTTGACGCGGAAGTTTTCGCGCCTGGCCATGTCGAGAATTTCCGAGACGACCCGGGCCTGATTGGTACGGGAGGGAAGCGCCGCGTCGCGCATCCGTCCTTCGCTCGGCCAGCCGGTTTCACCGATCAAAATCTCCTTGCCGGGAAATGCCACTGCCATTCGCCGACGGATCTGGTCGACATGGGCAGCGGCAAACCTGGCGCGGACCGGAAAATCCTCCCAGTATGGAAGGATGTGAATGGTGACGAAATCGACCGCGTCGTAGATTTCCCGGTTGCGCAGCCAGTATTCCCAGACGTCGGCATAGGTGACGGGGATGGAGACCTGCGCCTTGACCGAGCGGATCGTGGCGGCAAGGTCGGATACAGTCATTTCTCCCCGCAACAAAACCTCGTTGCCAACCACGAGCGCGGTGATCGTCGACGGATATTCCTTGACGAGTCTGAGGGTGGTCGAAATCCGCGCCAGATTTCTCTGGCGATTGCTCGACAGCCAGATTCCCTGAATGACTTTCAGCCCGACCTTCGCCGCGAATTCGGGAATCTGATCCAGCCCATTATCGGTCGAATAGGTGCGGATGCAGTCCGTGATCTTGGCAAGCTGGGCGAGATCCTCCGCGATCTGCTCCGCGCTCACTTGCGTCGCCGGCGAAAGCGGCGACTGCTCGCCGCGGAACGGGGCGTAGGATACGCATTGCAGCCTGGCATCCGGATCGATCGGCGCGCGCGCCAGATTGATCGGCGTGGCCAGCCACCACCACACCGCGGCAATCGCACCTAGGGATATCAGGAGAAGCGCCAGCGGCGTGCGTCGAGAAATCAGTTCCGTCCTCCGGCTAGTGTGGTGATTCAGAAGTTCTCTTCATTGTCGCCGCGAGTTCGTCAAGAGAACTTCTGAACCTAAACCACACTAGAATCATAGATTTCTAGTGTCCTTTCGAATCCGAAGTTCGCGAAAGAAACCGCCGCGAACGCGGCGAACTTCGGATTCGGGACACTAGTGGTCCGAATCTAGCATTCGCTCCCATATGCGGAGCCAAGTTCGCGAATGTCAGAATCAAGGGACAACCAGCAAGATATTAATGCTAGTGGAGCTCGCGATTTGACGTTCGCCTGAAGGATTCGCGGCAGAAGGGGTAGCGAACGGCAAATCGGCTCCAGTAGTGATCGTCGATTAGCCGGTCGCTGGCCGTCTGCCAAGAGCAGGAACGGCGGCAATCGCTGGCCCGGCAACGCCGTGCGCTTTTACCACAGCGCGATAAAGTTGTGAGTTTGCTGGACAAAATCCAAAATGTCCGTCATGGGATTGCGCCAAACCGCTTCGCCGCATTGGAGACCCATTTGAACGGCATTGCGTAGCGGCAGGACGGGCAGGAACAAGATCGGGGAATTCATGCGTCAGCGGGTGCTTCAGCTCAAGATTGCGGTTTTGCGTCACCTCGCCGTCTCCGGGTTGGCACTGCTGATCGGCGCCGGCGGCGCGTTTGCCCAAAGTGGAGCCCCGGCCAATCAGGACCAGTCCGGCAAACCAGCCGCCGGCAGCGCCGAAGCCGCCAAGGACAACCAGCGCAGGACGGATGAATTTGCGGAAGCTGCGCAAGCGATCAACGGCCCCGCCGGTAACCCGGAATGTGTCTGGCTCGGCCGCCGGGTCGTTCGCCTGATGTGGCGCGACGACCTCGATACCGCCTTTCGCCACCTCGACCTTTACGATCGTTTCGGTTGCCCCGGCGGGCATGTCCAGGCCACCTTCCGCTGCCTGACGCGGTTTGGTGCGCAAATCGACGACAAGGTGCAAAAGAGCCTGGATGATCGGGTCCACGCCTGCTGGATCAACCCGAACGCCCAGCCCCAGGCTGCGGCGGCAGCATCCCCTGCTCCCCCGGCCACGGCCGGCAATGCCGCCGCGGCGCCGGCCGCCTCCCCTTCGCCTACGCCAGCCGCATCCCAGGCCGCTCCGGCAAAATAGCCGGCCTGGGTGTTGGAACGCTGCTGATATCGGCGGGTTGACACGGCGCGCCCTTAAAACGCCACTGCGTCATACCAGTTGTTAAATCACGTGGCAGGATTATCTTCAGAATCGCTCCCGTGTCGGCCGAACCTAGGGGACGGGTTCGCTTGTCTCCATTGCAGGCCCCGTATGGTCTAGTTGCGATGCGCGCCGTCGTCGCCGTTTTGGTGTTTGTAACCGCTGCTCACGCTGCGCTTTGGGGAATATTCCAGGAAAAGCAACAGGCTCCTGATTTCCGCGGTATTCTGCCGAGCGTTTCCTATGCTCCGTTTGAAGGAACCGCCCATCCCGACGTCGACAACATTCCCACCGTCGAGAAAATTCGCGCCGACCTGAAGAAGCTCTCCACGATCACGCGCGCCATCCGTCTCTATTCATCCACCGGCGGCGTCGAGCTTGTTCCGCCGATTGCCGCCGAATTCGGCCTCAAGGTCACGGTCGGCGCCTGGATCGACAAGAACAATGATCGCAACGAGCGCGAGATCGATGCCGCCATCAATCTTGTCCGACGCAACAGTAACGTCATCGGTGTCGTCGTCGGCAACGAAACGATCTACCGCGGCGAGCAGAAGGTCGACGACCTGATCGAACTCATCAAGCGGGTGAAGAAATCGGTCAACGTGCCGGTGACGACCGGCGAAATCTGGAACATCTGGCGCGACTTTCCGCAGCTTGCCTATTCTGTCGATTTCATCGCCGCGCACGTCTTGCCCTACTGGGAAAACTTCACCGCCGGCCAGGCGGTGGACCAGGCGGTGGCGATGTTTCAGCTGTTGCGGGACCAGTTTCCGGGAAAGCGGATCGTGATTGCCGAGTTCGGCTGGCCGAGCGGCGGTTACAATTTGCGCAACGCTGTCCCCGGCCCCTTCGAGCAGGCTTCGGTGCTGCGCAATTTCGTCACCCGCGCCGAAGCCATTGGCATGGATTACAACATCGTCGAGGCGATCGATCAGCCCTGGAAATTCTTTGAAGGCGGCGTCGGACCCTATTGGGGCATTTTGAACGCGGCGCGCGAACCGAAATTCAGCTGGACCGGACCGATCGTCAATCCTGATTACTGGAAGCTTGCAACCATTGCGCTCCTCGTAGGCATCCTGCTGTCGCTGCCGATCCTGGCGCTGGCGCAGCCGACCGTCATGCAGGCGCTGCTGCTGTCCGCCGCGGCCAATGGCGTTGGCGCCTGGGCCGCCACGGTGTTCGCCTATTGGGCCGGCCATTACTTCGTCTTCGGCTCGGCCTTTGCCTTGACGCTCGGCCTGATCCTGCTGGTTCCACTGGTCTTGATCGCGATGGCGAGGGTCGAGGAAATCGCCGCCATCGCCTTTGGCCGAAGGCCGCGCCGCCTCTTGGTCAAGGACACCGTCGCCGTCACCGATGGCGCCCATCCAAAAGTCTCGATCCATATTCCCGCTTATTTCGAGCCGCCGGACATGCTCAAGCAGACGCTCGATGCGATCTCACGGCTCGATTATCCGAACTTCGAATGCGTCGTGATCATCAACAACACGCCCGATCCGGCGTTCTGGCAACCGATCCAGGATCACTGCCGCGCGCTTGGCGAGCGTTTCAAGTTCGTCAACGCCGAGAAGGTCGAGGGCTTCAAGGCCGGCGCGCTTCGGATTGCGATGGAGCGCACTGCGGCCGATGCAGAGATCATCGGCGTGATCGATGCCGACTACGTGGTCGAACCGGACTGGCTGAAGGATCTCGTTCCGGTTTTCGCCGATCCCCGCGTCGGTCTGGTGCAGGCCCCGCAGGATCATCGCGACGGCGACACCTCGCTGATGCATTACGTCATGAACGGCGAATATGCCGGCTTTTTCGATATCGGCATGGTTCAGCGCAACGAGGAGAACGCCATCATCGTGCACGGCACGATGTGCCTGATCCGCCGCGCGGCGATGGACATGGCGGGCGGCTGGTCCAGCGACACGATCTGCGAGGACACCGACCTCGGGCTTGCGATCCAGGAGCAAGGTTGGCTCACTCACTATACCAATACCCGCTATGGCCACGGGCTTTTGCCGGATACCTACGAGGCGTTCAAGAAACAGCGCCACCGCTGGGCCTATGGCGGTTTCCAGATCGTCAAGAAGCACTGGCGGCGTTTCCTGCCTGGCGAAAGCCGGCTGACGCGCGACCAGAGACGCGAGTTCCTGCTGGGCTGGCTGAACTGGCTGGGCGCCGAAAGCCTCGGGGTGCTCGTCGCCATCCTCAACCTGATCTGGGTGCCGATCGTCGCCTTCGCCGACATTGCCATTCCCGACAAGATCCTGACCCTGCCGATCATCGCCGCCTTTGTGGTTTCACTCCTGCATTTCCTCATCCTTTATCGCCTGCGCGTGCCGGTGAAATGGGGACAGATGCTGGGCGCGATGGTCGCGGCGATGTCGGTGCAGTGGACGGTGTCGCGGGCAGTCGCCAATGGCCTCATCACCGAACATCTTCCGTTCTCACGCACTTCCAAAGGCGGCTTGTCGCGGATGTCGATCGAATTCCAGGCGTTCTGGGAAGCGGTGATCGGCGTACTGCTTCTGGTCGGCGCAGCCGTTCTTGTCGTCACCAATAACTTCAAGGAAATTCGCGAAATCTATATTTTTGCGGTGGTGCTGGTGCTCGAAAGCCTGCCGTTCCTGTCGGCGGTGGCGATCGCGATCCTGGAGAGTTCACGGATCAACTCGTTTACCTTCTGGCGCGAGACCGGCATCCGGACGGCCGAACTGATCGGGCTGCGACCTGTGGCGATGCCAACCGTGGCAGGCCCGTCCCAGCCCGTCGCCTCCGAAATCCGCCGGGAGGCGAGTTGACAGGGCGCGCGCCTGTTTGGCAGGCGGCGCTCGAGGAGGGCTTTTTGACAGGCAGAATCTTCAGGCTGGCGCGGTTGTTGGCGTTGAGTGCGCTATTGACCGGCAACCGGCTGCCCCCTACACAGCGCGGCGAGCGAGCGCGTAGCTCAGACGGTAGAGCACGTGACTTTTAATCACGGGGTCCTGGGTTCGATCCCCAGCGCGCTCACCAACGAAATCAAACTGTTAGCCTGAATCGCCTGCCTGCCTGTTTCCCAATTTTGGTTATGGGAAGCGACAACGTGCCGCAGCTTCGTGAGGCGTTTTTCGAATGCCAAGGAGGCCGGAGACGCCTGCTGCGGGAACCTGATCGACTTGTTTGATGCCGTTGCAGGTCCTTCAACGCTTGACGATCAACCTGGGTGGTGAATCGGACACGGCTTAGCGAATTACGGTGGTTTGGCTGCGCCTCTACGCGCTTCCGAGTCCGGCCCGTGAGGCGGTCAGGCCAGAGGCCACAGAAAATAGACTGTTTGCAGGGGTTTCGAGCAATTGCGAGGCGCTGGATTTTTCTTCGCGGCGTCGCCAAAAGTTGAGGCGGCCCCGGACCCAAACCCGGAGACCGCATCAACACGGGATCACCATCCTCGATGAGGCGGTGCGAGCGAAGCTCAATTAAAGCCTGTCATGCTCCCCCAGGCGCCTGCCTCACTGGAATAGTTCGTTTCCGGCAGAGCGGGAATCTCACCAGCATTGGAGTTGCGGAAGTGCTGGCTTGTGAACAGCCTCGCATCACGGACGTGATGACGCTCTTTTGAGTAGGCAGTCCCTGTGGTCATCAAGGCTGCACCGAGAAAAGCGAGAACGATCTTGCGCATAATTGCCTCGTTTTTGGTTACTCGAGATCACGTAAGGCATGACACTCGTTTTGGTAATTCCGTGACCATCACAAGAACATTCGTTTTGAAAAATCCGCGACCATCACAAGAGCATCAAAGGAGAGTGAATGCATCGATCCAAAGAACGGCGAGGTCGTCGCCGAAGGGTGCGAGGCTTGGGATCGCCAGTTCAGCGATCAATCTTCCCCGATGCGCTCTCAGGTCATCGAGCGCCTTGCGGTTGCGAAGGCGGACGCGTCGACGATGCTTCTGATTCCCGGCTCCATGCGTCGATATTGAACCGGAGGGCGCCCAGGATCAGGATTTCGTTCATGAACGCCTTTTAATTCGGCGGCCCGGCACACAGCCCCCGCCGAAAGTGTGCCGAGCCTAGCCAGTGCGCTGGTCAAGTGAACCGGCTGGAATAGATGATGGCAACAATGGGCGATTCTGAGAACATGCGCGACTGCAACACTGTCGAATTATCTCTCGCGTTGTAGTCGCCAGCCTTTGCCGGTTACGAAGAGAGGCGCGACCGAAACCTGCGGCGCTCCGAACCGTCTCTTTTCCAGCCGGGCAGTCTGGCACAATCAAATTGACCACCCGCCTCGGGCAGTCGGGTGCCGGCCGATCGGTGCCAGCCAATCCTGGACTACCGCAACGCGAACCACACAAGGCCGATCCCCAAGGCAGTGACGTCGGCGCCGACATCGACAAGCACAGCGTTGTGCGATCCTGAGAGCAATCCCACCCCTTGTCCGAACCAGAAAAGCCCGAGTGCAATAAATAGCGGGCCAACGACAAGGACGATCTTCATTGGAACCTGCCTTGCAGGGATTTCGGCGGCTCAGCACACAGCCTCCGCCGAAGGCGTGCCGAAGCAGCGAGTATGAAGCCTGCGTCGGATGTGTAAGCGCGGGACCGAAGCCTTCGCTTACTTTAGAGGGCTGTTTGCAGCCGATGTTAGTTTCCCACATTCGCAGCGAAATATGCGAAGCGTCCGGCCGTCCTTTGGGCTGTTGATGCTGAGCATAAGCTCAGCCTTCCTTTGGCATCGGACGCAGCGAATTACGTCCGCTTCAAACGCAGTACTTCGAAGGGTCATGCGACAGGCAGTCAGCCGATGCGGAGGTCTTCGGCAGCCGTCTTGCCACCTCGCGTCGTCACAAGCTCGTAGCTGATCTTAACGCCCTCGGCGAGACCGGCATATCCAGCCTTCTCAACAGCCGAAATATGGACGAACACGTCAGCCCCGCCACCATCTGGCTTAATGAAGCCATAGCCCTTCGTCGCGCTGAACCATTTCACCGTTCCCATACCCACTTCAAATCTCCTTCAAATAAAACCAACGATTCAACAGATGTGATTCTTCAGTCGATCTAGCGGCAAGTCCGCGGCAAAAAGCCGTCGCTGTTACGATACAGCGACGGCCGTTTGCCCAAAAAGTTAACGGATGGCTATGTCGGAGTCTCCTGGCGCGGTAGGGCATCCCGGGCAGAACAATGCCGCCGAGTACGGCGCAGCGGGATCGAATCAGTGTAGTTGAGACCTCAGCCTTCGACGCGCCCAGGAGTTGGCTGCAATAGACCCGTCGGCGCCACCCGAAGAACGCGCTCTGCATGGCGCCGACGTGCGACCCGACTTCGAACAAGCCGGGCGCACTCACCAAGGGTTTTTGTGGACTACTCCTTTTGCCTACCGGAAACGACGCAATCACGACAACATTGCCCAGCCGAGCTGGGCGTTATTTGTCAGTCGGAGTCGGCCATCATGGCCAGGCGTACCGTAAGCAATCATTGGTTCGTTTCAGTTCAAGCTCTAAGATCAGGGCATCGACTCGCACCATTTGCCAGAGAGACGAAGACATTTCCAACGGAGGCTGAAGCCAAGCAATATGCGAAGGAGATGCTCTCCGAAAGAAGCAAGATCATCGCGGGCACATTTCTGAACGCTCATCAGCCAGTTCGTCGTATCATCTCGGGTTCAGAGCTCCATCGCTGGATTTGGGCATTGTGACCGAGCAACCTGCCGCAATGGGCTTGCGGCAAGCGGGGCGCCGACGTTCGGCCTGACTTTGATTGGGATAAGCGATGATTGGGTATTGATGTTCCGAAACAGGAACTCACGAGGTTCTCGGGGATGTTAGTCCGCGTGAGCCAGATGTGGAGCCGGAACGAAAGCCCCCGCCGCGACTTTAGTCTGAGAGACCGCCGCTCGCCGTTACCAACGACGGCGCATGTCGCGGATAGCCAAAGGTCTTCTCGGACCCGCTGTTCAAAAAACAGCGTTTGCGAAGATAGCCAAAGGCGGCGGTCTCGGCTCCAAGGGAACGTGGTCCCGCGCGATCGTGGATAGGGATTGGAGACCTTCAGTTTGGACCCGCTCACACGGGAGGTCCTCCTATGCACAACCGCATTGATATTGACCACCGTCACAGTCTGGCAATTTCACGAGAGATTGGCGAACGACTGCAAGCGTCGTAAGGGTAGAGCCTGAGTTACCGCCAAGCATCAGGAACTGGATCGAACGGTTCCGCGAGTTGGACGACCAATCGCCGTCCATCGCTTCGACTATGGAGCGCGGTGCCGAAAACGAGCCGCGCACTAGCGAGAGGTCCGCAGAAACCGCCGCGCGAACGCGGCTTGGTTGGTGGCGACGAAAACATTAGGATCAGCCGCCTGCAAAAGATCACGTTTGCTGAAATGCGTTCCGCCGGTGTGCGCGGCATGCTGATCTATTGCGCGGGTGCCGCAGACCGATGGCCGCGCGATGAGGCCATCGGATCATCCTGCCCACGCAAGCGCCGGCAGAGACGACGACGTGAAGATCTTAAAGAACATCCAGGGGAGGAGGAGGAAAAGCAGCATATGCTACCTCGCTGTGCCAGTCGCCCATTTTCCATTGCATGCTTGATACTAATACCTGAGTCGCTGCCGCGATGCAGAGTCTCCCGGCGGCGATCGATGGCACGATGATGTTCGCCTGTCTGATCTCGAGCCTGAGTTCACATGCTCAGCTTGTGGCAAGCGGGGTGCTGACGTGCGGCCCGATTTCGATTGGGACAGACCTGGGGCGCAGACCTTGGGCTATTAAGCAGGGTTATCCTGTTCTTGCCGGGTTACGGAACAAAGCGATAGTTGATGCCGAACTTCACGGTGGAGATGGTCTCTTTGATGTTGATCCCCGGCACCACTTCGGGGACGCCGAAAATGGTCCCGGTGAATGTGACGCTGCGTGTGCCGAAGTCGTAGAAGTCGTACTCGAGTTTTGCAGACCAATTCTGCGAGAAAGCCCATTCGACGCCACCGCCAACGGTCCAGCCTGGCCGCGTCTCGTTCGCCTCGATATGTTCCACAAAGATTGGCACGTCTGCCGAATACCTATCACCGGCCCATGCTGCGCCACCCTTTGCATAGATGAACCAGCGATCCACTGCCCAGCCGATACGCCCGGTGACGCTCGCTATCCAGTCCGTTTGAGCATGTGCGGTCCCGGTAATCCCCAAGACAGTCGCGTTCGTGTCTCCCTTGATGGAGGTGGCCGAACCATCACCTTCGATTCCGATCACCCAAGTCGGTGCGAACTGATAGTTGCAGCCGATCTGGCCGCCTCCAATCACGCCGCTGGTATCACCTGTAACAGAAATCCCCGGGGCAAGGACCGGAGCAGAGGCGGTCTCGCGTCCCCAGCCGCCGCCAACTTGTCCACCGACATAGCAACCCGTCCAAGTAAATAGGGGCGCCACAGGGGGCGGAGATCTGAGAGGCAGATCAGCCGCGAGCGCCTGCGCACCCATTAGCCCCAAGAGAACGGAAAAACCGACAACGATTTTTTTCATGGAATGCCTCAAATATTGTTATGGGCAGCATAGCAGGATGCCAGCAGGCCCGGTGTTACCGCTACGTCACACCCGACAGCTTTAGGCTCTCGCAAAAGCGCTCGCAGGCACCTATTTTTGGCGCATGTTTAAGTCCTTTGAGTTCTGTACATGTTTAAGTCCTTTGAGTTCTGTAAACGTAAGCTTCTCATAATCAACTTCGTCTTCGAACGGGAATGCTAGATCGGGATGATCAAGGGCCATTGCGTAATCGAAGCAAGCCCTCTGCGCTTCCTTTTGGCTTTCTCGGTTTGCTCGGTAAGCACCAGCTTTGGACCAAGAGGCGACATTTCGGTGAGACTTGAACTTGAACCGACAACCAGACCGTTACGAGCGGGAGGTTTGGGATCTCGGTCGATTTTGCGGCGCTTTTCGCTGATCGAGCGCGTTCGTTGTGATTTGACGGGATGGTTTCTGGTGCGAAACTGCTGTGCGGTCAGACGTCTGAAGGACTACGGATTTGCGCACGACAACCAACGTCAAGGTGGAACTCGACGCCGGCAGCAAGACATTTGCGTCAGGTCTTTTGCCGGATTTGATAGCTGCGCTGCGCCATATTCGTAAGGGCGATCTTGTGGCGGTGACTAGCGGCGATCCAGGCATCGGCCCCGAGCTTGAGACCTGGTGTCGGTTTACGCGCAACACCTTGGTCGACACCAGAAATGAAGAAGGCCTCACGCGCTGGGTGCTACGGTATGGCGAGGCGCCCGAGAATGTGGGAGAAGATCGGCCCCTCGGATCACGCCTCTGGCTTTACACCAATTTCGACTGCAATCTGAGCTGCGACTATTGTTGCGTGCGCTCGTCACCCAAAGCGCCGCGGCGGCCGCTAGGTATCGAGCGGGTGCGGCGAATCGCGATCGAGGCGGCCGAACTCGGCGTAAACGAGATTTTTGTTACCGGCGGTGAGCCATTCATGCTGGCGGATATTGGCGAGATCATCACTGCATGCGCTGCGGCGGCGCCAACCACGGTTCTCACCAATGGAATGCTGTTTGCAGGGAGCAGGCTCGCAACGTTGCGCTCATTGTCGCGCGAGCGCGTGACTTTCCAGATCAGCCTCGACAGCCCAACGCCGGAGCTTCACGAGAGCCATCGTGGAAAGGGGACATGGGCGCGCACATGGAAGGGGATCGAGCTGGTCCGCGCCGAAGGTTTCCGGGTACGATTGGCGGCAACAGTGTCGACTGATTTGGAGGCCGAGGAATTCCGCAGCTTCCTTGATGTCCACCAAGTCGGCGAGGAGAACCGGGTCATCAGGCGAATTGCCCTGCGAGGATCCGCGATACAGGGTATCGCTTTGGCAAAAGCCGACTTGGTTCCCGAAGTGACCCTAACGGCGGAAGGCGTCTTTTGGCATCCGGTCGGAGCCGAGGATGACGACCTGCTGGTCAGCCGCGAGATCTTTCCGCTTGCTGACTCCTTCGCAGCCGTACGCCGTGCCTTCGATCGCGAAAATGAGCATCAGCGCCGGTTGGCGAGGATTTTCAATTGCGCGTGACAAGACCGCTGAATTTCCTAAAGAGCGCAACTGGATCTTGTCACGCCCGCTAAGCCGAGGGCCGCGTCAGAAATCCCTGCTGCCTGGACGCCTCCCGTAGTTCTGCATACCCCTCGAGCTGCGGCGCTATCCATTGGCGCAGCCCTTCCGCCTCGAGCACAGGTCGATGCGCCTGGTTGTCGTAGCTCATGCCGAACAATGCTTTGGCAAACTGCCGCTCCAACGCGGGGTCCAGATCGGATCGAGCCGTAAACATGCAATGATTATACGGCCGCGAGGTCCAGATTTCGGTGAGTGCACCTTCGGGCACGAGACGCTCGCTGCGCACCGCGTTCCAGAATGGGCTACCGATAGCGCCAGCATCGGCGCGGCCATCGAGAACCGCGCGAACCACATCGGATTCGCTCGTACCGGTGTCGCCGTGCTTGCCGAGGTCGGAGTTGAACCGAAGAGTTCGATAGTCTTTCTCCTCAACCAGTTCCTCGCGCTGGAGAAAATAAGTCGGAAGGATTGCCGCATGGCCGCTGTCGCGGCTGCCGAGAGCAAGCGTGCGGCCCTTGAGATCGGCAAGCCTGGCGACCGGTCCACCGGTCACCGCAACGATCTTGGTCATCCAGCCGACGTCGGTATCGCGCATCGCGATGGGTCGGCAACGGTGTTCGCTCCAGGCATCGGCCTGAATATAGGCGAGGTTCGTATTCCATCCGATGTCAATGCGTGGCAGCGGCTCGCCAGGCGAGGCCAGGAGAGCGGCGACCTGAGCCTCGTAGCTCTGAAACAACACGACTTCGAGCGGTAGATGTGCTTCGTCGTGAAAATAACGTCGCATGCCCTCCCAGATACCCACCACCTTGGGATCATATGCGACGGCACCTACCCAGATCGTCCGGCTCATGATTGCTTCCCGCTTCACAGTGTTTGAATGCGATCAATTGCGCCCGAGCGCTGCCAAGAATCGCAGCGCTATCCAGTCAGAACAGCGGAATTCCCAAAATGGCTTTGCCGATGAATTCGCGCAGAACATCGCCCGTCGGCGCCATGACGGCGCCCGCTTGCGCGTCGCGGAACAATCGCTCGATGGCCAAGTGCTTGGAAAACGCAGCGCCTCCGCAAACCCGCATCGCTGCCGAGGTGACGGCGATGGCAACATCACCTGCCGACGCCTTGCTCTCGAGCACGCGCAACACCGTCGTATCCCGGGGGCGCTCCAGATGATCGACAAGGTCATCGATGCGTGCCGCGAGCCCGTCAGTGTCGATCTGCATCGTGGCAAGCTGCGCACGAAGGGTCGGTAGGCTCTCTCCGAGCGTCTGTCCCAAATGCTCGAAGCGAGCGGTCTTCAGGTGAGCGGCCGTTTCTGCCACCGCGGCGCGGCAAAGGCCCAGCGCAACCGCCGATGTTCCGAGGTTGAACAGCGGAAGTACGATCTCCAGCATCGCCTTAAAGCCAGCGGCGTCGTCGGTCAGCTGGAGGCCGGGCTCGACCTCGCAATCCTCCAGTATCATCGGCGCGGAAGCGTTGGCGCGCATCCCGAAGCCGTCCCATGGGCCCGCAACCGACAGTCCTCGCGTACCACTGGTGAAAAGGTAAAGAGTCGAATCCGTCGGGCCTTTCCCTTCAGGAGCCAGGGCCGAGACAACGTAGCTTTGGGCGTGGCCTGCGCTCGTCACCCACGATTTCTTTGCCGTTATGTACAGGTTGGCGCCATTGCGTTTGGCCCGCGAGACAGGTGCCCAGAAATGGCTGCGCGATCCGGCTTCGCTGAATGCCAGGGTAGTCAGGTGTCGGCCGGCTGAAATTTCTCTTAGCGTTTGCACGACTGCAGCACCGTGAGGGGCCGCGGCGATCGTCGCGGTGGCGCACACGTGCATCAAATAAACCATCGCGGCGGAGGCGTCCGCTTCGGCAAGTGTCGCGATGACGGCAGCGAAAGTTCGCGGTCCCAGAGCCAACCCGCCCACCTCGCCGGGGAGCATGATCCCCAGCAATCCAGCCGAGCCGAGGGCTGTAATTGTGTCGGAAGGAAATCGAGCATCCTTGTCGTTTTGCCTGGCTGCTGGCGCGAGGATGCGATCGGCGATCTCCTTGGTCTTGGAAACTGCGGTCTCGTGATTCATGACGGCCCTCACCATCAAAACACCCTGGTGGCCGGAAACTAATCCTTTGCCACAATCTACCTACCCACTAGTGTGGCGGTTCAGAAGTCCGCATCATTATTGCAGCGAGTTCGTCATGCGGACTTCGGAACCGGGACACTAGGTGGTATCTGTGATTAATACACTATTGGAGCCTATCTTGTCAGGTGGCCCGGCAGTTTGTGACATCATCGTCACATTCTGCCAGAAGCCTGTCCTGTAGTCGCTCAGGTGATCGATCAAATGGGCCGTATCGACGAGAATTTTGAAAAGGGCGAAGCGGACGGTAGCCGTCACACGCTGCAATTGATCGCGCTCGCCACTGATCGCCTGTGGTCCCGGCTCCCGCCGTGAGCGTCGCGGCGATCGGGATCATTTGCAAGGCGCCGGAACCCGGCCGTTCCAAGACGCGGCTTGCCACTGCCATTGGCGAAGTTGCCGCATCGGAGCTCTCTGCCTGCTTCGTCCGAGATGTTGGCGCAGCGATCGAGGCAGTACCGGAGACGCTCGGCAGACGTGGCTACGGCGTCTATGCTCCCGCGGGAGCCGAACACATCATGCAGCAGCTGCTGCCCGCAGGGTTCGGGATGTTACTACAGGCCGGCGATGACCTGGGGTACGTGCTGATTGGCGCGACGCGCGCTCTTTTGCTTGCCGGACATGACTGTGTCCTGCTTGTCAATGGCGACAGCCCGACCTTGCCAACTCACCTGCTGGTACAGGCTGTTAAAACCCTGCGTGAGCCGGGGGACAGGATGGTGCTTGGGCCAGCGAGCGACGGCGGCTATTACCTCATCGGTTTGAAGCACCCACACAAGCAGCTGTTTACGCAGATCGCATGGGGAACAGAAACTGTCGCTCGCACTACATGCGAGCGCGCCGCCGAAATCGGACTCGCCACGACGCTCCTTCCGGAATGGTACGATGTCGACGACGTCAAGACGCTGCGTTGGCTGCAGGACGAACTGGCCGGCCGTTCAACCCGCTTTCGTGACGGCGGATTTGCAGCCGCGAGCCGGGCTTTTCTCGAGGCCGGCCCGCAAATAAACGCGTAGAGCCAATGCCGGGCGCTGTTGCAATTCAACTCAGTCGACTGGCGCGGGCCGCCAACGACGTGCCTCCGCTCTATCTCTTGGCCGGCATCGGTGTTGCCCTGGCTGGTCTGACCCTGGTAACTCCCTTTGCCTTCCAGGATTACGGCGACAATGCCTTCATCGCTCTGACCATCGTCGCAGGATTGCTGACCATTGCGGCGACGCATGCCGCAGAGCGCGCACCAGCCGATCGCGCGCTTTGGCTCATCTTCGGATTTGGAATCACGATCAGGATCTATGTGCTGTTATTCGATCCGCTTCTGTCCAGTGATATCTATCGCTATATCTGGGACGGGAGGGTTCAGGCCGCCGGCATAAATCCGTACCGCTATTTCCCAGCCCATGGAGCGCTAGCGTTTCTGCGCGACGCGACAATCTTTCCCAATATCAACCGCGCCGATTTTGCCCTCACGATCTATCCTCCGGTGGCGCAGTTTTTCTTCCTCATCGTTACCCGCATCGGTGAAAGCGTGACAGCGATGCGTCTCGCCCTGCTAGGGTGCGAGCTCGTCACTGTAATACTGATCAATCGCTTTCTGCGACGCATGAACCGCCCGGCAACGCGCATAGTCGCTTATGTCTGGCATCCGCTTCCACTATGGGAGATTGCCAACAGCGGCCATGTCGATGCGCTCATGGTAGCGCTGATGCTGCTTGGCCTGTGGGTTGCCCTGACCGGTCATGCGCTCCGCGGGGCCGTCTTGATCACGTTTTCGATGCTGGTAAAGCCAATCGCTGCACCCGTACTTGCGGGGATCTGGCGCCCATGGGACCTGAAAATGCCGCTGCTTGTTACTGCAGCCATCGCGCTTTCCTATCTTCCCTATCTGTCAGTCGGTTGGGGGGTCCTTGGATTCCTGACCCAGGGCTACATGGTGGAAGAGGGCATCAGAGACGGGAACGACATTTGGCTTTTGTCGCTCTGGCGCCTTGTGTTTGGCGAGCACCCGGGCGATGTTGTCGGTTACGTCGTCGTGGCCGCGATTGTGCTCCTGTTCAAGGGATTCTCGGTGGCCCGTCGTTCTGATCGAACCATGTTGCCCACGCTCGACGGCATCAACATGCTGTTACTCCTCGCCCTACTGTTATTGTCGCCAAACTATCCCTGGTATTTTTTGGTCATCACACCGTTTGTTGCTCTTTGTGGCTCGCTTCCAACCTGGCTCGTTTCGATCGCCGCGCTCCTCCTGTCCGAACAACTGGACTGGGATTTTTACATTCCGAGGATGGTGACAAAATCAATTCTGTTCGGAGGTCTCATCCTGGCTTGGGCGTTTACGACCTGGCGGACCCGAATGCAGCGGACCGCCGATGCAGGATCATCGCAATGAGTCCTTCCGGCAAAGTGTCGGTCACTCAAGCGCCGTTCGATCCGCGCCGCTATCACGAGTCGGTCGCGGGTGAGCGCACCGAAGTAGCCGCCCGACCGCCGGTCTGCCTTTATCTGGAAGTGACAAACCGCTGCAATCTCTTGTGCACCACTTGCCCGCGCACCTACGAGGAGCTCGAGCCGCCAGCCGACATGAGCTGGGACCTCTTCACGGCGATTGTCGACCAGGTCCCCGGCCTTGCGCGGGCAGTCCTGCATGGCGTCGGCGAACCAATGTTGGTCGCAAACCTGCCTCGAATGGTCAGGTACCTCAAGGATCGCGGCGTTTACGTCCTGTTCAACACCAATGGAACGGTCCTCGGCGAGCGCAACGGCCGTGCGCTGATCGACGCTGGGCTTGATGAGTTGCGCGTATCATTTGACGCGTCAAACCGCGAGAGCTTCAAGGCGATCCGCGGCAAGGACTATTTTGGCCGTATCATTCGCAACGTGCGCGCGTTTCGCGAGCTGCAGGAGCGGGAAGGACAGACCAGGCCGCGGGTTTCGGTTTGGCTCACCGGCCTGAAGGAGACTGTCGAGCAGCTCCCGGCGTTTGTGAAACTTGCAGCAGAAATTGGTGTCAAGGAGGTCTATCTGCAACGACTCGTGTTCTTCAATGAATCGGCGATCGGCAAAGCACGGCCCGATCAGGCCCTGTTCGAACGCCTTACTGAGGAAGACGCGGCCTACTTGAAGCAGGCCGAAGAGCTGGCGCGTTCCCTTGGCATAACGTTCAGTGCGTCGGGCGCAGCGAGTGAGCCGGGCCTAAGTCTGAAGGGCAGCGGTGACGTTTCGCCGTGGTCGCTCTGCCGCCGGCCGTGGTCATTGATGTATTTCACCGCCAATGGCCGCGCCCTGCCCTGCTGCATCGCGCCGTTTTCGCAGCATGGTTATGACAACTATACCCTCGGCCATGCGGGGCAGCAGTCCCTGCCGGATATTTGGAACGGGCGCGCGTATCGGGACTTTCGTGCGGCGCTCCTTTCGGACAAACCCCCGGTTAGCTGCGCCAATTGTGGCCTGCGCTGGAGCCTGTGAAAGCAGCGACCCAGGAGATCGAAGTGAAGCCTCTCTCGTTGCGCCAGGTGCCCGTGGTTTCAGCAATCATACCGTGCCTCGACGAGGAAACGGCGATCGGTCAGGTCGTAGCTGCGGTGCGAGCGCAAGATGTGAGCGAGGTCGTCGTTGTCGACGGAGGCTCGCAGGACCGCACCGCCGAGCGCGCCAAAGCCGCGGGGGCTCGCGTGATCGTCGAGCCGCGGCGCGGCTATGGTCGCGCGATCCAGGCTGGGATCGCTGCGGCACGCGATGACGCCGATATTCTCGTCTTCCTCGATGGCGACGGCAGCAATCCTGTGGAATTCATTCCCGAACTTGTGTCGCCGATCGTCGCCGGTGAGGCGGTCTTCGTCCTCGGTTCGCGCGTTCGCGGTTCACGCGAACCCGGCAGCCTGGCGCCGCAACAGGTCGTTGCGGCCCATGTCGGCAGGCTGCTCCTCCATGTCTTTTGTGGCGCCAACTTCACCGACCTGTCACCGTTTCGCGCCATCCGGCGGGATGAACTCGGACGTCTCGGCATGAAGGAGGAGACGTATGGCTGGAACCTGGAAATGCTGATGCGGGTCGCGGCGGTCCGTCTGCCGGCGCTGGAGATTGCCGTCGGGCAGCGGCGGCGGGTCGGCGGCGTGTCGAAGGTCTCCGGCAATCTCGTCGCAGGCATCAAGGCAGCCTGGTCCATCTCGGCGACGTTTGTTCGCCTGGCGCTCGAGTTGCGAGGCGATGCTGCGCGCAGGGGATCGTCGTAGCGGTAGATCAGCGGGTGCCGGGACGATTCCCGCAGGCAACAATTTCGCCGGGAGATTTTCGAGTTGCTTCTCGTGGCGGCGAAAACACCACCAGATATCCGCCATCGCCTGCAAGCTGATGTGTGGCTATCTCCCGATAGCCGACGGCGGATAATTCGCAACGCAAAAGCTTGATTGGGGTGCCGTGCTCCGACGTAGGGCGCTCCTGGTCGACAATTCCGATCCGCGCCCCTTGCTTCAAGGCGGGCGCGAGATTGTAGAGAAAAGCGTAGGGTTGGCTGATCTCGTGGTACATGTGAACCAGGATGGCGACATCGAGCGAGGAAGCTGGCAGTCGCGGATCGTGGGGTTCGCCGGGCGCGAATCTGACGTTTGGCAGTCCGAGACGTTCAACTCGCCGGGCTAGTTCGATGAGGTAATCCCGCGTGACGTCCTGCGCGATGACTGACCCGGTTGGGTCGACAAGAGGCGAGAGCCGGATCGTGTGATAGCCACTGCCGGCACCGATATCGCCGACCGTCATTCCCGGCTTTATTTCAAGAAGACGGGCGATCTCACCGGCCTCATTCAGGGAATCACGGTGCTCCTCGCCGGCGCGGCTTGGGCTGACGATTGACGCAACTGGGCGCCGCGGCGAGGGAAACTCTTTTGCAGGGACGCCGGGCGCTGCCAGGTAGCCGAGATCGGCAGCGTGCGCGCACGTCGTGCCCAGCGCTGCGAGAAGCACGGCTGCTTGGGCCGATGCCTTCATGCGTTCGCCCTTCACACCAAACGATGACTATCCGGCGATATTGAAGAACCAGCCGACGATGCCCCTTCCGTCGCGCACCGCCGGCACTTCGCGACGCAACCAGGCATCAAGGCCAAGGCTGCGGCCGGCAGCCTCCACCACGAACAGCAACATCAACAGCACCAGGAACATGTACGTCCACGGCCACTCGGACGGATTATCATAGAGGCCGAGCCAAAGTTGCAGAGTGTACGCGACGGCCAGGACGCCCACGAACCGAACCGCAAGCCCGAGCATCATCGATCCGGCGAACACCAGTTCGGCGAGAAACACAATCGGTCCAAACACGTTCATATGAGGCAATACGACGGCCTTCAGGAAGGTGCGGTGGAACTCGAAGGCTGCGCTGGTCGATTCCTGTCCGGTCCAGTAGTTCAGGCCGTCGGACACCGGAAGCGGCAGCTTCCACAACATGCCTTGGAACCACATGATGCCGATCAGGACCCGAACCAGCCAGATGCCAAAATGCCGTCCCGTCCGTTGCGACGGATCCTCCTGCCAATTCCGGACGGCCACTACGACGCTAGCGAGCAGCAGTACCCAGAACAGCGCCAGGATCAGATAGCGCCAGCTTCCCTGGTGCATATAATCACTCGTCGTTGCGGTCAGGAAATGCCAAACGTCGGTGAAGGGATTGGCGGGCATGTGCGCGTGCTCCAGGAAATCGAACAGTTGCTCTACGTGGCGGCTGATTGAATCGTTAGTGTGCGCATTAGTTAACTGACAAGGCGCGCCGCCGCGTGGGCAATACAGCGGTGCGCCTTTGCCTTCAGCATCGATAAGCCGAACGAAGCCTTCCGACCGTCATTGTGCGTCGATCCACTTGTCTGATCCCGACAGCTTGACCGACACATCCGAAAAGAAAAGGCGAAACGGCTTTCCATCAATGGTCCCGTGGTGATCCGTCGAGATCAGCAGCGGGCCGGCCTTCTTGTAGTCAGCATAAGTGGCGCTCACGAGAGTGGGCGGCGGAGTGGGAGCGCCGCGGTGGTACACGATCTCCTGGATACGATTGTCGACGCCAACGTAGAGGTCCCAGGTGTCGCCGGGTTGGTAGCCACCCTCGGACGGATATTTGGCCACAACACGCCGGGCGGAGCCGGTACCCTGGGGGAGTTTCTGCATGCCCTCGTCTGTCACGGTTGCCCCATCCCATGCGACATGGAACGGAAGCAGCAACCAATACTGATCATTGGCGAACGCCGGATCGATGTCTTTCTTGACGGCATCGCTTTGGCCCGAGATCTGCGAGCGCTGATAGCTAACCTTTACCGGATTGCCTTCCTTGTCTTTCCCTTCATAAGAGACCGTATCCCTCTTCGGACTCCATTCCCAAGTCCGAGAAATCTTACGGCCCGGAGCATCCACATTCCAGGTGTAGCGGATCACCTCGATTTGCCCAAACGAATCAAGGCCGTAGGTCTTGGCGATCTGCTCCGCAATCGGAGTCTGTTGCGCCCCAGACGTGGCGGGGAAGTTCAATAGCATGATGACCGCCAAAAGGCGGATCACATTGAATCTGTTTTCGCTGCGCATCTGAAATCGAGTACTGCTCATGATGGGCTCCCTGGGTTTGGGTGCAATTGCGATGGCTCGGTTGCCAGATCATCGTTCGAACAGAAGCCTGAAGATTACACGTTATGTGTGGTTGGAGGCTGCTATTTTTTTGCAAGTCTGCGAGGCTGTCGAAGACTGACGGCCATTCGCTGAAGAAGCTCAGGATTCGGCTTGGCCGTTCTTGCCAGAGGTTGCCGAACGTCTGATCGAAAAGCAAAGTTTATAGCGTGAGCGAAGCTGCAGCATAACGTGGTCGTTCGCTTGAGGCTGATGGGCGGATCGTCTGAAAGCGCTTGACCCCAAACGGCCGATTAGAGAAGCGGACATCGCTGCAGGAATTATCGAAGTCGGCTATTTGCCAAAACGGAAGCAGGCCCTACACGATCATCTCGTCAGCACGGGCGAGAAGCGCGGGCGGCCTTCGCGATCGATTACAACGGAAACCCTGGCCAGGACGGTCGACCAGTTGGACCAGCATTACAAGTGTAGCGGGTGCAATCTTGGTAAACGCCCCGACACTCGGAGGATGGTATTTGTTTCCTGGACCGGCAGTCGCGATACCGCGCACGACAGGTGTTTACGCATTGCTGCCTGGCGGATTGAGCCGCTGCGAAGGTGAGCGGGGTGACATCGGCGTCGTGCGCATGGAGTGCTCCCGTACTCGATGACAGAAGCACTGCGAGTAGCACGGAGACGACAGCAAACGAGCGTTTGCTACATTTCATGGCTCAGCTCCCTCTGGGTCGCGACCGTCCGTATCAGGCTGGCCGGTCCAAGCACTGGAAAGTGAAGAACCGGAGCATTCGGCGATGAGCCGGGTGATGGAGGCGTTCGGTTGACCCGCTCGCAGAATAAAACACCCGAACGGCCGGTGCTCCGGTTACGGGCGATGTGAGCGGCATCGCCCGGCACGATGCAGGTGAAGCCACGCACGCGGCGATAGCTGCGTAGGCCCGGCGACCTGTCGGCACACCCCGCCATGAGGAAGCACATGGCCGCACAACGGCGTGCCATTAAGCTCACTCCATTCCCGAAATTCATCGACCGTGAGACCGGCACGCGCTGCCTCGTCGCGCTGGTCGCCGCCGTCAAACATTGTTGATCTCCTTGCGCACCCAGATTCGCTGATTCGCATTAAGTGCCACAGGAGGTGAGCGGATTTTCAAATTGGATGCGGCAAAATAGTGGCAGGTGGCACAGCATGCTTTGAAACATGGGGCTGGAAGGCTTGCTGTCGAAAATCCGGGATCGTCCGTATCAGGCTGGCCGGTCGCAGCATTGAGTGAAGATCAAGAACCGGCAGCACCCGGCGACGGATCGGGTGGTGGAGGCAGGTGCCTTTCTCCCTTATCCGCATGAAGCCGCCCGAAGCGAATGGGCGGCAAGGCTAGATGCGCATAATTCGTTGCGTCCATAACCGTCGCCGTCGGTTTCCTGGATCAACGTCACTCCGCGGGTTTAGCTTGCGCTGCGCCTTGGGCTTTAACGGATGCCGCCTGGCGGTCGCGCGCGGCGATCAGTTCTTTCTGAAGTTTCAACTGTTCGTCGGCCGTTGTGGCGGGCCTCTCCCGCTTCGGCGGCAGGAATATCGGAGGATAAACGCTTGTTTTCGGAGGCGCAGGTGCTTCAGCCCGCGCGTCCATTGGTGATGAGCCAGCAGTCGAAGTCGCACAGCCGCCGAGGGAGACGGTCAACAACAGGACCGTTCCCGCCGCGAGCGCCGCTACCTGCCCATTGGCAATACCCATGCAAGCGTATTCCACGAGCATTGCGAGCCAAATATGACCATCAGCCGGGGAACCGTGTGGCTTATTTGCAGCAAAAAGGTCCGCCGGTCCAAAGAAGCGCGGGACCAACAACGGACGATTCTGAGAACGGACGCGGCTGCAACACTTTTGAATTATCTGTTGCCCGCATTCACTCAAACACCTCCGGATCGAAAGATTTGATGCATGCCGGTGGTTAGCTCTATCATTGAAGGCCCCAGGATGCACGCGATGTTGGACTTTCACAGAATGGCGATGTTTTTGTTGGTACTTTGGATTTCGGTGGCAACAACCATGCCGCTTGCGAACGCTCAAGAACCGGCAATTTCGGAAGGGGAGCGCCGCGGGCTTGCGGCCTGTTTGACCAAATGCCCCGATGGCGAGATGAAATGTAACAACCGGTGCATCTCGCAATTTCAAACCAGGGGCGCCTGGAGCGATCGTGCGCGGGCTTGCATCAGGAGTTGTAGGAATGGATATCGCGGAGGCACCCAACAGGCGGCCGATGGGATATTTGGTTGCTCAGTGAGCTGCGTGCCCTGATCGAAAGGTCCGGTTGTCCTCTTGTCGTCTCCTTGCCTGAAGGGTGCCACATCTCAAGTCCCTCCGCCCCCATAACGTCCCGCTCGAACCACGTCAAAGCCTGCTGGGCAATTTCGGTCCGCATGATGGTGCTCGCCACTGCAATGGCCTGACCGTAATTATAAAGACGCGGAAATCATCGTGGCCGCGTGGCCGCGCTCGCGAAAAAGCATCGCTGTTCCGTGCAACAGCGACAACATCAGATCACTCCCATGCACCATAGCAAAAGGGCGCCGTAGGCGGGGATGGTGGCCGCGGCGAGCGCCAGGACGATGACGTTGCGCCAATCGGTGCCGGAAGGTCGCGGCTCATCAGCCGACCAGCGCGGCGAGTCGGAACGATCGGAAAGGCTGCTCATTAGTAGTTCACCCGATTGCGTGCCAGGCTCGAAATCCACTTAATGTTGGCGTCGCGCAGCGTCTTCAAATCGTCCTGGGAAAGCGTGTCGAGCAGTTTGCAGAGACCCGTGTAAGCGGCGCTGGTCGGGTCCACGCGATCGACGGCACCGTAGGCCACGCGAAGGTGTTCGACCATGTCAGGAGTTAGTTTGAGGGACATCTGCTCGGCTCCGTTGTTGACCGACGCGGAATGTCGATTTTACTCGCGACAAAGACGGGCTGGTGATGAGAAGTTCTGGATAGAGTGCTGAGTTACGTTTCAGAATGCCAGAAAACCAACTTCGGAGATTTCAGTGCGCTCGTCGGCTGGTTGAAGTCGGCCGCATTGTCACGCAGCGCGCGGAAGTCTTGAGGCTGAGACGTCACCCTTCGTGCGCGATGTTGCGGGCCCCTGGAAAGCACGGTCCGCTTCACTCCGAAGACCGACCAAATTTCTCTCAGCAGTAAAAATAACGCGAAAACCCAATAGCACCCGTCGTCTATTCGACCACGCAATCAGCTTCGATCTCGACGAGCCAGGCGGGATCGATGAAGCCGGAAACCTGGACGAACGTGCATGCCGGGCGAATATCTCGAAAGACCTCGCCATGTGCGCGAGCTGCATCGCGCCAATTTGAAATCTCGGTCAGCATGATCCGGGTCCGAATGATGTTCGCCATTGTTCCGCCCGCCTCCGCTACAGCTTCGCGGATGATTTCAAGGCAGCGGATCGTTTGACCATAGGCATCGCCCAACGCCGCGGTGGCTCCCGCGGCTGCAATCGGCGCCGTCCCCGCCACAGCAATGAATTGGCCAACTCGCACCGCGCGGCTAAAGCCGATCTCGGGCTCGAGATATGATCCCGACGAGATGAGTGTTCTAGGCATGGCGGGGACTCCGTTGAAGTGAAGCTCATACAGTAGACATTGTTGTGAATGTCGCAAATGAACCGGCCGGGACAAACCACCGCCGCAGCAAGACGGTCCGCAGCTTGGTCGAGATCGGGCTGATTTTTGCAGCTTTACGCCTTCGATATCCTGGCCCTCGATGGTGATCGATATCCGCTCTCTGCCGTTGTCCATGACAAAGACGAACCTTGAACGGCTGTTGGCGCGGGGGTCTGATCGCATTTTTGCGGCCGCACATAAGTTCGCTTCGCGGCACGAGCAAAGCGACGGGCGCACGCAGGAGTGAGCGCGGGATCTCCAAATGTCACGTTAGGTTGAAGTTTCTGACAGGGAATTTAGCGGTGACGGCGCAACGGCTTTCCTACGTCAGGGTCGTCATCGTCATCACGAACCCAACAGGAGAATGCCAGTGGCCAATCTTAAAACACTAAGCGCGATTGCTATTTTTACCGCCGCCGTTGCTACGCCAGTGTTCGCTCAACCGGCCCATCATAGCCGAGCCTTGGATCGGTATCGCGGAGCGTATAATCAGGTGACCCAGCCGTCCGATGCCACTCCACGAACGGGTGGGCGGAACTTGGAGGACTTCGAATTCAACCACTCGTTTCCCGGCGGTGAAGACCCGTCGAACAATCCCCCAGGAAACTAAAGCTTTTAAAGCAGGCTGCATTCCCATGTCGGCTGCGCAAGATAATTCCTCGCTGCTGCTAATTTAGCAGCAGGTACGGCGGGGCGGCCCACTGGGTTATCGATCTCCAAGGCGTCAGCGGCCGCCCCGTCATCTTTCCTTGACAAGAGTTCAACAGGTGTTGCTCCCATCGCCGGTCCTAAACTGAAGTCGATGGTCCAGTCGGGCGGACCAACGATGTCCGCGCGGATCGGCGTCATGAATTCGCTCAATCGAAACCTCGAGCGCGTGGTCAACCTCGATCGGAAAGACCACCATTGGAGAAAGCAGAAGCTGAAGAGGGACGAATAGTCAAAATGGGACCGATCGGATGCATCAGCTCACACGATATCTTCGATCTCGCGCAGAAGCTTTCGCTTGTCGTTGATGAAATAGCAGCTCGATGATTGACCGATCAATCCGCGCCGCTTCAGTTCGGTCAGAGTTCGACTTACGTTTTCGCGCGCAACGCCCGCCATTGCCGCGATGTCGCTCTGCCTGATCTTGTGCAGGATGACAATTCGTCCGGATTCAGTCTCGCGACCGAGATGCTCAGCAAGTTCGAGCAGCGCGCGCGCGACCCGGGCCCTGACCGTCAGGAAGCTTGCCGCGGCCATCGCATGGTCGGCCTCGCGTAGGCGTGACACCAGGGTGGAGACGAGATTGCTGTAGATTTCGGGATATTCTCGCAGGCAATTGACGAACGCTTCCCGGCTGATGAAGCTCAGCTTGCAATCCCGGACCGCGACCACGGTGGCCGATCTCGGCAGCCGGTCGATGATCGCGAGCTCTCCGACGATCGAGCCCGGGCCAAGGATCGTCAGTATCCGCTCGTCACCTTGAGGAGAAGTGATGCTGACCTTGAGCAGGCCTTGTTCAAGACGATAGCAACCATCGGCGACGTCGCCAGCCTCGAATAGCACTTCTCTTTCGGCTAGCGATTGCTGCTTCGCGTTTGCCAACACGCTCTCGGAAAACTGTGCCGGTAGGTTAGCCAATATGTCGGAGAAGCCGCGCTTTGAGGGCACGCCTGTTGTATTACTTGTCTTCGGTGAGAGCTTTCGGGCCGGCATCGGTGGAGCAATCGTTCCAGAATTTGCATTATTTTGATTCATATCACAGACGCAGTATCGCAGCGGGTATACGGTCAAAACTGGGCGGTTTCTACAACGACTTAAGTTCGGGTTGGGGTATTGTTAATGAGTGCACTTCATCGCCTCGCAGCCGTCACTGACGCGACAACTCATCTCATTGCTCAGTTACGCGAATTGAACGAACTGCGCGAGCAGGTCAGGAAAGCAGAACTGTCAGCGCGCAGATCGCGGCCGATAAGTCCAAGAAAAAGACGGCGCCATCCGGTAGCGCGACTGCATCGATAACATCTAGTCCGAGAGAGAACCACGATCCGGAGAGCCTTCGTGCGTTCGCCTATGCCTGCGCCCGGCGAGCGTGATCAGCTGAATTATAAATTCGGAAATCGTCGAGTTTTTTTCCCGACCTGAGCAGTGGACTGAGCCAACGTGGCTTCCTTCCGCGACCAGACCAAGTCTCAGTGGGATTTTTCGGGTTTTGATATTTGGGAAATACCTTCGGGTATGGCCGTCGCATGCGATGGTCTTGTCGCTGCAGCTGACGCAGCCGTTCCTCAAGCTTGGCCTTTTCCGCCACGAGTTGGCTGCCCAGTACGACGATCATCTCCTCGTGAAGCTTCCACAGCTCCTCCAAGGGCATCGACTTCAGGTCTTTCGTTTCCATTGGACTCCTCGCGAGTTCCACAATGGCGCTGGCATCCGCGGAACGCACATGGTTCCCGGTATTTGCAAAAAAATATGGGTTAATCCCCGCCATATTCGGACCCATTCGAATTTTTGCATCGCACCCAAGCGCGGTCCCTTCCGGGCGTGGGCGAAGAAGCACACCCTTTAGCACACCGAGCGAAAAACGCCCGAGGCGACCAAATTAGACGACATGTCGGATGGTCACGCCCACCTTTTTCCAAAGACCGGCGACTTAGGTTGGTCGACTTTCCAGTCGAAAAAATCATAGTTGCCCGACCATGCGTGAACTTTGACGCCGCAAACCTCGCAGCTGAAGCTGCCGGAATGCTTGGTTGGATGCTGCTCCCTCGTCGCGGTGTAAGGCAGCCCGCAGTTGGGACAGCTAAAAAATTCGGTCGTCCATATGTTGCTTGCCATATCGTGATTATGCGAGGGATCGAGCACATGTTCCAGCCCGGCAGTCCGCGATGATCAACGAGCCACTAGCCAAACCTCTAAAACCTGCAAATATCTCGTCTCGTTTTCTTAACTTCACCGTTTGGGCGTGTACTCGTTGCTGTCGCTTCAAAGCGGCGACTGAAAGCCTCGCTTTGCGTGTCCGTTGTGGCGTGCAGACGTGACGGCGCCTTAGCTTGTCGGATGTGCGCGTCCTGGCGCGGAGATATCGCGCTCGCTATCCAGCATATCGAGAATTGGACAGAGCGATCGCTCTTCACTGCAGCCCTCGATCAGGATTGCGAGAGTTCGTTCCATTTTGGCGAGAGCGCTGATTTTTTCTCGAACATCGGCCAGGTGATTTGCCGCAATCGCCTTCACGTCGGCGCAGGAACCGTTGCCCGATTTGTTCAGCACCAGAAGTGATCGAATTTCTTCAAGATGAAATCCCAATTCGCGCGCACGTCGAATGAAGGTCAGCCGTCGGAGGTGCTCGTGACCATAATGGCGATGGCCACCTTTGGTGCGGATCGGCCTCGGCATGAGACCAATCCGCTCATAGTACCGGACAGTCTCGAAGTTGACCTCCGCGGCCTCGGCAAGCTGGCCAATTTTCAGCCCCCCAATGCTCATGCCGAAAATCTCTGCTTGAACCTGTACTAAGTACAGGCTGCACACTAACACCCTCACCTCCCGGCAGGGAATAAGGTTTTTAAAAGGGAAGTCACGCGCCTGGAAATGAAGGGAGGTACGCCGAGCCGGGCGGTACCAAGCTATTCGATCGCCCTGGAGGCCTCTTTCCGAATAGATCGGTAAGGCGCGGCCGACAGCAGAAGGAAGAGAGCCCTGTTGGCCTGATATTTGGCGGCGGGGCGGCTGGTTTCCGAGCCGCACATCAGGATTTTGCCTTCGGTTGTCGAGACGAACCACCTCCAGGCCCGGCCGCGTCTGCTTATTTTCGTGTCAAAGACAGGAAATTGGTCAGGCCTTGCCACCGTCTAACCCCTCTGATGCCGCTGGTATATATGTCGCCCCACATCGCACGAGGTTCAAAATTCGAAAGAAGCGAAAACGCCGACCAGTTTGTATCCCACCAGGAACTTTATCAAAAACTTGAAGCAATTTTGCCTTTGCGTCGGGGACCAGATGTCAATCCATTCGAACAGGATCGCGCTCTTTATCGACGGCGCCAATCTATTTGCCACCGCCAAGTCACTCGGATTCGACATTGATTACAGGCGTCTGCTCGCGGAATTTCAGAATCGCGGGAGCGTGGTGCGCGCATTCTACTATACGATGATCGTGGACGACCTCGAGTTTTCGTCCATCCGCCCGCTGGTCGATTGGCTGGACTACAATGGCTATACGGCAGTCACCAAACCGATCAAGGAATTCAAAGACGCCAACGGCCGCCGCAAGGTTAAGGCAAATATAGACATCGAACTCGCCGTGGATGCCATGGAGATGTCCCAACACATCGACGAGATGGTTCTCTTTTCAGGCGATGGCGATTTTCGTTCGCTGGTTGAGGCGATGCAGCGACGCGGCGTCCGGGTCACCGTTGTTTCGACGATCTATACGCAACCGGCAATGATCGCCGACGAGTTGCGGCGCCAAACCGACGTCTTTCTCGACCTGAGGGAATTGCAATCGAGGATCGCCCGCGATCCGGTTGAGCGGCCGCTGGCGAACGCTGATCGTGCCCCCAGGACGCATAGCAAACGGCCCACGCCTTCACTTTGAGTTTTTGTCGGCTCCGGCCGTATGCGGCAAAGGCGGAAAAACATCCGGACACGACCCCCCATGCCGGGCGCACGCAATTTCAACTGGGTAGGTGCCGCGAACGCAAGCTTCAGCCTTGACGGGAGGCTCGGTTCGCATGACAAAGGGTTTGCTGCCAATTGTCGCGCGGGACCATGGCATGAGACGTTTTGACGTGGTCGCGATGTTTGTAAGCCTCTGGCTTCTGGCCTCAATGGTGCTTGACGTCGCGACGCCAAAAGAACTCACCGTCTACATGATCGGCGCTGCGATCGCGCCGGCTGCCACGATCTCAGCGCTTTTATACTGGCTACGGGTGCCGAGATTCGACTTCGTGGTGAGCTTCGCGACGCTTTGGATGGTCTCGGGGATGTTGATTGAGGTGATCACGCCCAGGCCTCTGTCGCCGCTGATTGCCATTGTCGCGGTCGCACCGATGGTGATCGTCGGTGCCGTGTTCAAGGTCCATAATTGGCGCGGTTGGAGGCGGAAGCCGATATCCATGTCGCAGGATCTTGTGGGCTCCGACTGAGTGGTGCCGTCTGCCACAGGGAGCGATGGCGGCGCCTCGGTTTTTGGACGCTCGCTGAAGAACGAGTGCCGACCCCGGCCGGATGATCTGCGGGAGCGGTATTGAGAACCGGTCCGTTCATACCCGGAGCTTTTTTGGTTCGACGGATAGTAAGAACGATACTATTTATTTCCCGGGGGCACGGCTTTCGACGTCCAAGGTTTTACGGCAACCAATATCGATCTTTACTGACCCATGATCGGTGCTCTCATTGCGTTCGCGTTATTGGCATTTGCTTTCGCCGCTGGCTATGCGACGCGAGCATTCGTCTCTCAAAGACGACGGACGAGATACCTGCTTTACCAACCCTATCTTCCACGCGGAACAAGGGTCGAGGCGGATGCTCGAGGGGACGATTTGGCGTCTCTTCCTGCCGAGCCGGCACTGGACCTGCCGGACGCAACCGCCAGTCCCCCTGCGACAGTTACCGATCAAGATGGCCTTGACGAACTGCTCCGGCGGATGGAGCGCGAAGCCAACAGGTCTCGGCGGAACTAGCCATCCCTGGATCGGCCTCGCTTGGCACTACCTGACTACCCTCATACATCGATCCCCCACGCAGGGCGCCAGCCGTGTCCCTCCGTCGAGACCGCCACGAAACCATTTTCCGAAATGGCGAAATCATCCTGAAACCGACGGCCGTATATCAAGAGGGCCTGGTGTTGGCGTACAGGGTGAGTTCGATGGTCGAGGTTGTAGCAGCACTTCTTGCGTTGTGTAGCGCGGGCATCTTTTTGGCACACGCTGTCGAGGCCTATAGCACCCGCTAGAGCAGCAATTGGTGCACAGGCTTGGAAGACCGATGCGTGGCGCTTTCCGCCACTACATATCTACCGGCGGCAATGGCCAGCCGGATCATCTTCGCTCCCGATCGAGGCTCGGTTTGTCCGCGAACACGCGGGAGCCAACAGACGCATTCATTCAGACTACTTCCTTTGCGCGCGAAAAAAAACGCAATCCCAACAACATTGCCCGACCAAGCTGGAGCCCTCACTCCCCCGGCCTCTCCCGCCCATGGGGAGACAACTGATGGCCCCGGCGCACCATTAGTCGGGGCCATTTTTAATGCACCCCGGCCGATGATATCCGCTTTCGGTTCTTGAAATCGCTTGCGAGTACCGCGCGCTGCCGCCGGAATATCGATCGGACTGACGGGAATGCCCCGGTGACGGCGCGCTGGGGGAGGCCCTCTCGGCGCTGCCATTCATAGTAAACCGATCCTTAACCCGGGATTGATATCTGTTGCCGAGCCCGGGTGGTGACCGCCCGGCTAGCGGGAGTGAACATCATGCCCGTCGAGATGCTGACCTATGCCGAGCTGGGCGAGAGGCTCAAGATCTCCCCGGAGGCGGCAAGGGCATTGGTGAAGCGACATCGATTGCCGCGTTCGCGCTCCAATGACGGCAAGACGCTGGTGCAGGTCGATCTTGCCGAAATCAGCCATTCCCCGGTTCCTCGTGGGCCGCAGGTTCAGTCCGCTCAACAGGTCGTCACCGCCCTGAAGCAGAAAATAGAGACATTGCAGGCCGAGCTGATCGAGATGGAGGCCGTCTCCAGCGGGCATCGTGCCGACTTTGAGAGAGAGTGCGAACGCACCAACAAGCTTTTGGCCGAGTTGCTCAAGGCGAGCACCGAGAGCATGGCAGCGCGCGAGAAGGCGGCCCTGCTCGAAGGCAAGCTGTCGATGCTGACGCAGCCGTGGCGGCGTCGACTGGTCGATGCTTTCACGCTCGTGCTTCCGCAAACCGCGACCAACGTTCGCAAGAGTGACCGCATCGCGCGCTCACATCGTTGAAGCGACCTCGATCAAGGCGAAGATTCGGAAACGACCAGATCTGACCTTCGGGGCTGCTTGACGAGCCGGCCCCGAAAGCTTCCTCTATCGCGAACGCTGCATCGGGCCGGGCGTGATAACCGCCAGATAGGGAGGCCGTCGGCGCCCGAGCGGATGGCGTTCGACGGATTGAATCAAAGGCCGACGCAGCACGCTGGGATGGCGCATTACGACCAGCCTGCAGCGGGGGCCTTCCAGCCGGTTCAAGGCTTCCAGCCACGCATCGAGCAAAGGATGGCACTGTCTGAGTGCGCGAATCGCCTTGGCCGCATCGTGGGTCCGAGTTTCCATGAATCAAGAATAACCGATGTTGGTTCATAAAGAGTCAAAACGGCCCCGACCTTAGGGGGTGCCGGGGCCGTCAACCTCCGAGGTTTTCTCCCCGGATACATGCGCGGCGGTTCCGGAGAGCGAGGAGTCTACCCTCAGCCAGGGCGTATGGTTCCAATTGCTCCCCATGCTCGCCAAAGGCAAAGGAAACGGCAATCGATGTCGTTGGAAGCGCTGGTTTGAGGCACCGGCCGGCGCGTCAAGCTGTGGTGATGTCTTGTTTCAGTCGGCGGGCGCGCAGGCCTTGTAACGTTTGCGCCAGACGTATTGATAGGGACAGAACGGACGCGGTTGCGCGCCTGCCGGACATTCGTTCCATACGTTCGCTCCGGTTCCCCAACCATCGACGACGCATGCACCCTGCCAGGTGATGTGGCAGCCTGGACCACATCCGCCTGCCGCGTTAGCCATGCTGATGCAAGCAAGTGTGGTCAAGAACAGGACCGCGACGAAAAACGCTTTCATGAACTTCTTCCTCCGCTCTTCCTGCGCTATGCGCGCAAGACGCGCGCGATCCTTCCCGCAGGGGGCACGCCTGCCCTGCCTGCGCTCGATCACCGGCCGCCGAGCCGCCGCGCTCGAGTTGCCGGATTTCCATGATTCGCAAGCTTAACCCGTAATCTTGCCCGTCCGCTAGCCGGGTGCGGTCCTCCTTCGGCCGCGCCAAGGACCGAAGCGAGAGTTCGCGGGAACGAGCGACCTCGGCCCGACCCAATGGAGCGCGATTCCCTGGGGAGTACTCCGGATGGCTATGGCGTTTGCAATTCCCCGACTCAAACGAAGATGGCATCATCCATCCAGGGGTAGGTCAAAGCGAGCATCCGCGATGACCAAAAAAGTAATCGCTTTCGAATTCGTCGTGCCGACGGTGTTGGCCGTCGCGCTTGGTTTTGTGTTGTCGATTGGCGCCGTCTTTCTGACGAACAAATATCTCGGCCCGATCGACCAGGCGGAAGCCAATTTCTCCGCCACCGCGGACCAGTAACTCCACGACCTTGCGTCGCCTGGGGCTGATGACGGCTCGCGTGGTCACGCCTAAAACTCTGCATGTTCTTTCAGCGCCCGATCGCTCGATCGGAGTACTGCCGTTGCCGCCATGTGCCTGCCCGTCTTCTTCGTGAGATCACGAAGTAGCCGAGCGCTTGCGCTCTCTGGGGTAGGTGAAAAGGGCGGCGCCCGGCTACTCGGCCGCGCGGCGGTGCGGCCTTTCTATAACACCATCAATGACTTAAAAAATCGTCTTCGGATGCTGCGAGAACGCGGTGGCTCGCTGGCCGAGTTGCCGCGGCCGCCGGCCTACTAGCGCTCCGATTCCGAAGTTCGCAAATATTCGCGGCGACCTCTGATGCGAACTTCGGAATCAAAGGAGCACTAGCAAGTTAATGCTTCTAGTGCGGTTGTGAAGTTCCGATGACGAGATTGAAGCAACACCGACAGGAACTTCAAATTCACCGCGCCAATCGCGTTTTTCAAACTCTGCGCTGAGTCCGGGATCGGCGTTCGAGTGCGGCCGTCTCAGACAGAACGACCGCGTTCTCATTTCTCCAATTCGGAGACGTCGACCTTCTTCCAGGTTTGATCGGGGTTGAACGAGGTCATGCGCTCGGCGATCCGCGCGGTGCGCTCGCCGAGGTCCTTCTGGAAAACGGTGCCGGCATAATTGACTACGAATGTCATCACGCCGGAATTGCCGTATTCGGCCGGATAGGCCACAAGCGCAAAGCCGCCGATCATCTTGCCGCGCACGACGTAGTCCACCTCCCCGCCCGCGGCCATCGGACCCTGGCGGGTCAGGATCCTGTAGTAATAGCCGTGGTAGGGGACGCGCTCGCCGCCGATCGCATAACCTTCCTTGCTGGCTTGAGCGACGAGCTCGCCGAGCGGGCTTTCCTCTTCGCCCGGTGCAGCCGGCCAGTAAAGGCCGTCCTTCTTGCCCGGCCGGCTGACGATGCGCTGCGCATAGGTGGCGCTGCCGGCACCGGTGCGATCCTTCTCGGCATATTCATTCTGCGCGTCGACATAGGCGAGGCTCGCCTTGATCGCGTTGATTTCATTGCGGCCGATCCGCCGATAAAGAATCTCAAGTCGGCCAGTGGCCGTATCGAACTTCCAGGCCGCGCCTTTGCGCATCAAAGGAATCGGGAACGGAAAATCATCCTTGCCGATGATCATCACCGCCTTGTCGTCGCCTTCCTTCTTCACCTCGTGCCTGGCGTCGTAGGCGGCGAGAAATTTTTCGCGCATTGCCTCATCGGAGGTCTTGTCGCCGGAGGAAACAATCTCGTCGGCATCGGGGCCAAGCACAGCGATCACGCCTTTGGGCCAGTTGTTCTTGGCGGCGTTCACCAGCGCCTCTGCTGCGTCCTCCGGCGATTTGAACGATTGCTGGGCGCAGGCCACCGAGACCGACGCGAGGATCGCGGCGGCGGCGGTGAGGCAGGTAATTTTTGCAGGAAACCAGAAAATCCCGGTCATGGCAGTTTTCACCGTCTATTGGATTTGCGCTTGTCTGATTCCGGCCACGGAGGGAATTCGTGCTCCGGAGGCGACCCAGTGGTCATAGGTCTCGAACTTGAGGCCGAGCTTTTCGTAGAAGACCCGCAAATACCCGTCGCGTCCGCGGACCACGGCACGAGGCATCACCTCTTGCACTTCCTGCGCCATCACGCCGACATAGGCCTTGTCACCGCCGTTGTAGGCGTAGCGATAGAAGCCAAGACCGTTGTCGAGCACCCCTAACAAAACAATGTCGTGCTTGAGGTTGATATCCGAGCGGCGCCCGCCGCCGCCTCCGCCTCCGCGACCGCCGCCACCTGCGGCGCGCGCTCCACCGCCACCGCCACCACGCGGTCCGCCACCGCCGGCGCTCACGCGTTGACCGCCTCCGCCACCACCTCTGGGTCCGCCAGAGCTGCCGAGACTTTGCTTGCCGCGCGCGGCCTGGTTATTGGCGACCCTGCCCGAGGAGACATTCATGGCGCTGTCGCGTTTCGGTGCGCCTGCGGTCGGACGGTTGCCGCCGCCTGAGGGTCGGTTTCCCGCACTGGGCCGATCGCCGCCTTGCGAAGGTCGATTTCCTGCACCGGGTCGATTGCCGCCTTGCGAAGGCCGGTTTCCGGCATCGGGCCGATTGCCTGGTGTGCGATCTCCCGCGCCCGGACGGTTGTCGCCAATATTACCTGCGCCAATGTTGCCGGCGCCGCCACCGGGCTTGAGAACCTGATCGCCGTTCCGGCCGCGAAAATCCATGCGATCGGAACTTCCAGCGCGAATGTTGTTGTTGCCGCCGAATTTCTGCTGAACGTTCGTGTTGCTGTACTTCACGCCCTGGCGGTGCACCGGATTGTGCTGCCAATTATTGCCGACGTTGATGTTGCCGGTATTGATGTTGACGGGCCGGTTGACGTTGATGTTGCGGTTGCCCCAGTTCAGACCGCCGCCCCAGTAGTTTCCACCCGAGGTCCAGCGCCCGAGCGCATAGCCTGCGCCGAATGCCAGGCCAGTGGCGAGCAGCGCACCGGAAACGTAGCCGTAGGGCGGCGGGAAATAGTACGGCGGGTACGAGGCATAGGGCCATGTGCCGTAAACCACGGCGGGATCGTAGTACGGCACGTAGACCGTGTCCGGCACCGCCGGTTCGATGACGATGACGTCCCTGCCCTGCTGCGTGGTCGTCGTGACCTTTTGTTCCTTGGTAGAGGTCAATTTATTGTTGGCCTGGGCTTTTGCGCGCAGGCGCTGAACCGCGTCCATCACGTCAGGTTGCTGGGCAAGGACGGCATCGCCAAGCTTCTGGGTCCAGTCGAGCTTCGTGCTCATCATCGAAAGTACGGAAGGGGTTGCAACAAGCGCCTTCACACTGTCGTCCCAGCTTTGCTTGTCGACCGCAGCCTTGAGCTGATCGCCCTTCAGGTTCTTGTTTTCGGTCGTCCATCGGTCCGCCTGCACGACCTCCAGCGGATAGGTCGAGGCCATCAGGATCTCGGCCAGAAGAGTATCGGGATAGAGCGCGATCGGTGCCAATAGCTGATCGAGTTCTTCGGGTTTGAACAATTGTTGCGATTGATCGGGGGCGGATGCGGCGGGGGTCTGTGTGGCGGGAGTCTGTGCATGGAGGACTGCGGTTTGCGGCACCATCAAGAACAGTGCCGCGATAAATGAACGAACCATCGACAGATGCATTGGGCGTCTCCCGGAGGCGCAAAAGATGGAAAGAGTATTTCCACACCGCGGGGGCACCGTGTTTGCGCTAGATCAATGCCCTGGGCGTGCTTAACGCAATGCATTTTGAGGCGATTTGACGGCAGAAAGTGCGGGGTGTCGCGTTCATGGACGATAGTATGGTAGCGGGCTCAAGTTTCGCGAGCGGCTTGCCGCCCCCGTTCTCGTCGATTAGCAACCGCGGCATTCCTGTCGTGCTTGAAGGCTGTTGTGGAGACTTTTTCTCCTCGAGGAATTCGACAACACCCGGAATTTGAGGTGCCCTTCAGTGCCGCTTCACCCGCGGCAGAGACGATTGGGTTCGTTTCGCAAAAAAGTCGGCGCTAGCTCTCATCGCTTCTGCTTTGCCGCTTCCGGAGACGTACACCGGGTCCATCACCGTTCCCGTCGATTAACTCGACAGGAAGCCCTTCGATGTTGAACTGCAGGCTGCTGGCGTTGATTTTGCAGGAGGAAATTGGGTTCGTTTCGCCAATTGACCTACCCGGGATCATCCTCGAAGCAAAGGCGGATAACTTTGTTCCGTCTCGCAAGTGCGCGATGCTCATAGCGATCGAGCACGCGAAGAAGCGGGACCGCAAGCTCAATTGCTCCGGCCCCAAAGTTGTCTTGGGGCGATCGATCCGGCGCCGAGGAGATTGTGGCCCTGCTAACATGTGTCGCGAGCGCGTTCCTAACGACAGCCGTTGAAATTGATCTTGCCCTGAGGACCTCCTGCTGTGCCTGCGCAATCGATCGGGCGTGAAAGAGATCAATCTTGCCGCGGGTCGAATCGACGATGTCGCGCGCCTGCTGTTCCACTCTTGCGGTCCAATCGGAACCGACCGGGCCCCCTCCGGCCAGCCCGTGACGATAGGCGTTTTGGCTCGCGCGGCGTTTGCCGCCGCGCGAGTTCGGCCCGGTGCTCCTTTTTGAATTAGCGCGGTTAGCCGCGATCTGGCGTTCAGTGGCCACGCCTGTCCTCCCCTTCCCCGACGTTTTCAATGCGAGCAAGCTCCTCAACTTCTAGCAAGCGGCCCGTTCCCTGTTGAGATTGTCGCGCTATCATTTCGCGATAGAAAGCTAGGTTTGGCAAAGTCTTGTCCCGGCGCGATGCGTGCGACGCTTCTGACTGCTCAACCGCCGCCAGTTTGCCCGAACAGCGAATAAAGGCTTCAGCTTCGATCGCTGTTTCGTCAAGCCCGTATCTCTCAAGGATTTCGACCACCTCAGACTTAGCGTTCGCGTCGTCTTTAGCCCACCGCTCGACCAAGAGTTGGGCGTTGCTGCGGTCCATCGCGCCCAGCTGCCGGGTAAGAAGATCGTAGAGCGCTTCAATCAACGCCGCTTTAAGGATGGCAAAAGCAAAGTGTCGCCGCTGCGAGGTTTTCAAATTATAATAACTGATATCCTCGACGTGCATTTGCTCGATCTTGTCCCGCGGCTTGATTGCGCTCTCGAAGGCGAGACGCTCGCTTTCAAAATGTTCGGCTGACTCTGTTGGCAAAACATAACGGGCAGGCTTTGGCAGTACCGGTCTTTCGAGTTTCATGATTACCTCATTACAATCATTAGTTGCAATTTATCGCATATGCGGGATGACGTAGGTCAGCGCGTGCGCTCCTACTTTACCAAGCCGACGACTAGTCCCTGGCGGGCACGGCCGAGGCGCTGGGCTTCGCGGAACGAAGTTTGCTGCTTCGACTTCTTAATCTTCTCCAGTCGGGTGAGCGCCTGCGCGATGATTTTATCGATCCATTCCTCAAACTCGAGCTCGCGCGCAAACACATCATCTGTGAGAATCGTTGGTGGGTCTGCGAAGCGAGCGGCCGCCGGCGGCAAACGTTTTTGGAACTCCTTTTGCATAGCCTTGAACCAATCCTCCGCCGTCCGAAACTCACGCCTGGGGCATGTGGCCTCGAGATGATCAGCAAAATCAGCGAAAGGCCCACCCAGTTGATCGAGAAATCGCCGAATCCCTCCACTGTCCGCGGCGTCCTCTCCCGCGGCGTGCCTTATCGCAAAAGAGAATGCGTTAAGCACCGTCGCCTCATCATATGGCTCGTGACGGCGGTCGAATTGCGCAGTAGTTACTCTGGCTGCCAAAAAACGCTGATACCGCTGCTTATGCCAGAGGCATTTTGCAATGGTCAGAACCGCATCTTCTTCCAAAGGGCCATTAGGTGATAGTTCCTCGACGAGTCGCGCGTGCATTATTTGGAAGTCGAGGGGATTCTCGCCCGGTAAAATGACAAAATCGGTTTCGGCGGCGAATTTCAATTGCGCGAAATCGAGAGCCTCGGCTCCAGACCTCGCATGATCGGTCTGGTTCGACGCACTGAACTGCGTGCTCTTAGGCGGCTTGCCGCAGCCGACCTCCGCGCACTTGCGGGTAGTTCTTGACTTAAGAGGAACTCGTTTAATCATGTAAATCTCCCAAGTGGGCAAGTCAGAGTCTTGCGCCCGCGCCGGTTGCACGCGGGCACGCGCGAAATTCCATTCTGTCTCTGACGCCTCCGATTTGCCCGGTCCTTAAGGACCGTAGCTGGTTCTTGAACCTGCGCTCTCGGAGCTGTCGCTGCGGACCACAACAAACGGTGGCCGCTGAATCAGCGAAGGTTAGAACCGTGTTTTTTGTAGTGTTTGGCTCACTCCCGCCGAAAGTCAATCAATTGAACCGAGTTCCTGAATCAAATACCAAATATTGAATTCGCGCAGAGATTTGAAAGCGGATTTTTGGCTTTCAGCGACGAAGCACACGCCGAAAGCAATGTTGATTGATTCCCGCGAGACCTCTTCATTCGGTGAAACGATGAACTCGACGCCCGCGGTCTGAGCGCGGTACTCGTCCTGCCTGAGGGCTTGCATTGCGTTCATCCTTCAAAGATATACGTTATAGCTCCCTTAAGGAGAAGACGACGATGCGCGTTGAGTTCCGCAAATGGGGCAACAGCCTCGCGGTGCGGATTCCGAAAACCCTGGCGGACTCGCTCAAAGTCGGTGTGGGTAGACAGGCCGAGATTGCAATTGAGAATGACGCGTTGGTGTTGCGGCCGATCAAGAGACCGAAGCGGAAGCCGACCTACACGCTAGAGGAATTGCTGAGAGGCATGACCAAGGAAAACGTGCCGCAGGAGGTCGAGTGGGACGAACCACGCGGCAATGAGGCCTGGTAACTTGACCGCCTATGGCCCTGACGTCGGCGACATCATTTGGCTCGATTTTCTCCAGTCCATCGCCAACGAGCAGGCTGGAAGGCGCCCTGCGCTGGTGCTTTCGCCGCGCGTTTTTAATGAATTGACGGGCCAGTGCGTCGCGTGCCCGATCACGCGGCGCGACCGCGGAGTTTCCATGTTGCGGTTACCGGCATCGACGATGTCCAAGGCGTCGTTCAAACCGATCAGTTGCGCAGCGTGTCCTGGGAAAAGCGCGGATCACGTTTTATCTGCTGGGCGCCCGCGGCTGTAGTTGATGAGGTCAGGGCCAAGCTAAAGCCGTTGCTGTCGCTGTAATGCGGCGAGCCCGACAAAGGCGCGAGCCCACTCGCCCGACATTGAATGCTTCGGCTTGCGGCCGATGCTCGTGCCCTCGGCACTGGCACGGCCTTCATGGGTTCGCTGCAGGATCGGCCGAGCTCGCGTGTCGGCGCACGGCTCGCCGAACGGCTTGAACCCAGCGCCTTTCTTGGCGATCTGGTCGACGAATCCGCAAGAGGTCGAGCTTGGTTACCACCAGCACGTCGGCTGCCTCGATGGTGACTACTTCTCCATGAATCCAGACGCCATTCCACTCGTCGGCCGGCGGATCCGCCTGATAATAGCGGCAACGGTCCAGAAAAATCTGGGAGGACCGATCCTGCGGAGCCAGTTCAAGCGCATCGGCAAAGTGCGCGATTCCGCCCTGCCAGTCCCGTCGTCGGTAGCAATCGAGACCAGCCTCATACTCATTGATGACCTTCGTGAGCTTCGGGAAGGTCTCGGCGGTATGATGCGCGAGAGACTCGTAGACCCGGCTCGGCCGCGATAGGCCCCTGGGCTGGAGCAGATCCAGTCGGCGCAAAACCGCCCGCGATTTCAGACTATCGACCGTACTCCCTGCCAGCAACACCGCCGTGCCGTAGTACTTGTTGGCACTCTCGAGCCGGGCAGCGAGGTTTACATTATCGCCGATCACCGTGTACGCCATGCGCTTTATCGGACCGACGGAGCCGGCCAACACCTCGCCGGTGGCAAGCCCGATACCGATCTCCATCGTCTCGAGCCCGCGCTCCGCGCGACGCGCATTAAACCCTCGGAGCGCCCGCATCATATCGGTCGCGACCAGCAACGCATTGTCGGCATCGACAGAGCGCTCAATCGGCGCCCCAAAAATCGCCATCAGCCCATCACCCAGATATTTGTCGAGCATACCCCCGCGAACGAAAATCGTCTCGACCATCTCTGCGAAATACTCGTTAAGCATTGTCACCGTTTCGCGCGGGGTCATTGCTTCCGAAAGCATCGCAAAGCGGCGGATGTCGGAGAATAGCACTGTGGCAACGAGAGAACTTCCTTGGAGAACGTCTGCGCCACTGGCAACCAGTTGATCGACGACCTCCTTGGCGACGTAGCGGGGCCATCGTGTTGCGCACCCGTTTTTCGCGAGTTGAGGTGTTGCTGACGCGAGATTCCAAGCTCAATCTCGCCGATCGTCACCACGCTGAGAAACAAGTCAGCCGCATTTACCTCGCCTAGCCAGGCGACCACGTTGCGGTTTCTCCTGCTCCGTCGCAGTTCCGAAAAAACATCGGTATCGACGAGATACATCAGAGGCCGCTCTCGCGCAGCGGTCCTTTCAATCGCTCGAATTCACCATCGTCTGTCGGCATGCCGAGAAGATGATTGGCAAAGTTCGGAGCTTTCAGAGCTTTGAGATGCTGAAGGCGCTCGTATTCTTCGGCAGCCAGCACCACCACGGCGGGTCTGCCATGTTTCGTCACCGTCTGTGGTTCGCGCCGCGCCGCAACGACCTCGCTGAACCGATTCTTGGCGTCCTGAACCGACCAACTGCGACGAGCCATGGCCTAATTTTCTAGCTAGAATTTCTGGCTAGAACAAAGCCCGTCCGGTTTGTCGTCAAGTTGTCAGCGTCCTCATGCGTCTGATGCTGCTTGCTACTTTTATGCGTCACACGCGAGCCGCACTTCCCGCACCCCCCATTCGCCTCGATGAATTCGACGCCGGCGGAATTCGAGGTGGCTTTCAGCGCCGTTTCACTCGCCGCAGAGACGATTGGGTTCGTTTCGCAAAAAAGTCGCCCCTAGCTCTCATCGCTTCGGCCTTGGCGGCTTCCCGAGGCGTACACCGGGTCCGCCACCGTTCTCGTCGATGAACTGAATGCCTCCTTTTTCCAGGGCGGTTTGTATCCTTTTTACTGTCGCCTCTCGTCCACCTAGCTGGCCATCAGCTGATTCCAGCCGAGCAATCGTAGGTTCCGAAACCCCGGACTCCGACGCGAGGTCCGACTGAGACCAGCCCAATAGCGCTCGCCCAGCTTTTATCTGCCTCACAGATACCATGCCGCCCAGGCCCTTTTGATAGAAATTCTATTGACGAGGAGCCGGAAAGAGATTAATAGAATTTCTATCAATTTCACCCGACTCATTGAGCAAATCGTAGGGAGGATAGTTTGAACACGTTGGCAAGCAAGTCGGTATGGAACCGACGTGGGGTCATCGGCGGCTCCGATGCCCGGATCATCATGGGCCAGGACGAAGCGGCGCTGGTCAGCCTCTGGAAAGAAAAGCGGGGCGAGATCGAGCCCCAAGACCTGTCCGGCGACCTCCTGGTCCAGCTCGGCACCGTGACCGAGCATTTGAACCGGTACTGGTACGAGAAGAATACCGGACAAGTGGTCACCGACGTACAGCGGCAGGTTTTTCATGCCATCCACCGCTGGATGGCCGCAACCCTGGACGGCCGAGTCGAGGCAATTGGCGCCGTGTTCGAAGCCAAGTTCATGCTGCCGTGGAATTTTTCGGAAGAGGGCGCCGCCGAGAAACATATGGCGCAGCTGCAGCACAATATGTGGGTGACCGCCTCGCGGATGGCGGTGCTTTCTATCATCACCGGAGGCGGCAAGTGGGTGGAGATGACGATTACAGCTGATCCGCTCTACCAGCACCTGCTGCTGACCGCAGAAAGGAAGTTTTGGCGCGGTGTGGAGACCGGCGAGCCCCCTCGCCTCTTCGGCATCGAGCCGCCGCGGCCACGGGTCGAAGCAGTCAGAAACGTCGACATGAGCGGCTCCAACGCCTGGTCTGAATTTGCCAACCTCTACCGGCTAACCCGGTCTGCTGCGATTGACCATGACCGGGCTAAGACGGAGCTAAAGGCGCTTGTGCCAGAGGATGCCAAAGAGGCGTCAGGATACGGGGTGCGGGCGAAACGATCGAAGTCTGGGGCGATCAGTTTTGAACTCCTGGACATGGAGGTCGGCCGTGCAGCGCTCTAGCGAAAGCGTCGGGGCGATCGCGGCAGCGCTGGCCAAGGCGCAGGCCGAGATCCAAAACCCGGAAAAATCCTTGACCGCAACCATCGTCTCCCCTTTCCCGCGCGAGGCGGTGCGGAGCTTTCGCTACGCCCCGCTGTCGTCGGGGCTTGATCTGGTGCGCAAATGCCTGGGCCAGCACGAGATCGCAACCGTGCAGGCCACCGCCATCGACGGCGAGAGCGGCCTGATCCGGCTGACCACGACGCTCGTCCACGCCTCCGGCGAATGGGTGTCCTCGGACTGGCCGGTCTGTCCGGTCACCGAGACGGCAGCGCCGCATCGGCTAGGGGCCGCCCTCACCTACGCCCGCCGCTATGCCCTCTTCACCCTGGTGGGGATTGCCGGTGAGGATGATCTCGATGCGCCCGATCTGCCTGCGGCGGGACTCGCGCCGGAAGCCCAAAGAGCCCCACCGGCGTCTCAGCGACGTCCGGGCGCGTTGCACCAGCCCACCACAGAGGGAGCATCGGGGACGCCTTTGCAGTCATCCGATAAGCGAGCTCGTGGCGAAAAGCCCAAGCCACCAAGTCTATCGCCCGACGCCTCGGAAAGTCTTCGGCATCAGTTGATCTCGGAGCTTGAGCAGCTGAAAGACGAAGAAGCCATTGCCTCTTGGGCGCACCGTGCGCTCCCTCTCAAAAACCAGCTATCCGCCTCGGATGCCGAGGCGGTCGAAGCTGCATTTGCAGTGAGACTCATTCACCTTGGTGAATCAGTGCCTGTGTCGAGGCCAGACAAGCGAAAAGCAAACGAACGGCGGAGCAAGCCCGGTTCTAACGAGGTCACCGTCATCGGTAAACCGGTGCGCGAGCGCGACCGCGAACACCTCAAGTTTGTGGCCGCCCAGCCGTGTCTCGTTTGCGGCCGCACCCCCTCCGACCCTCATCATATAAAATTTGCGGAGCAACGGGCGATGGGACGAAGAGTTAGCGACCGCTTCACCGTCCCGATTTGCCGGCTGCACCACCGCGAGCTCCATCGACGTGGCCATGAGCGTGCCTGGTGGAACCGCCAGGGCATCGATCCCCTCGCGATCGCGGCAACCCTGTGGGGCAAGACGCATGCGATGGCATCGCCTGCAATTCTGGCAGACGGTACGGATTTGGCCGCCATCTTCAACGGCAAGCAGATCAGCGCCGCGGTCCAGATTCAAAATGACGAAACGAAGCCAATTCTTCGCCCGGAGGCAGAATGACATCCTTCCGGCAAATCGACGCCAACCGCCGCAATGCGCAGCTGAGCACGGGGCCTGTCACCGAAGAAGGCAAGAAAAGGTCCCGGCAAAATGCCATCCGTCACGGACTGACCGCAGAAACCGTGATCGACGCGCTGGAGGATGCCGAGGACTATGCAGCCTTCGAAATCGCCATCACGGCCGACTATGACGCGCAATCGGCCGTCGAGAGAGAACTTGTGCTGAGACTAGCCAGCCTGTTGTGGCGGCTGCGTCGGGCTACCGCCATCGAGAGCGGCCTCTTCAAGATCCAGGCCAAGCACCTGCTTCAGTTCCGCCAACGGCGCCAATTTCATCAGGATCGCCAGAAGATCATCGACAGCATGTACCGAAATTCCGTCGCGACCGAAGACAGTGCAGAGCACGAGCGGCCTTGCGAGACGACAGGTTCAATATCGGCCGGTGACCCCGCGGATCAGTTCGACGACGTCACGCACTCCTTTGTCCGCCTGTCCAATCTACCAACCTACCCCCTCGATCGGCTGAGCCGCTACGAGGCCACGCTTTGGCGTCAGGCCTGTCAGATCCTGTTTGCGCTCCAGTACCTGGATCGACGAAAGCCATGGGACATCATGCAGAATAGAGCGCGCCGATGTGGCCCGTGATGGCCGCCACTTTGCCGACGACAGCTAAGGTTGCTGGGGCTGCGATTGGGTTGAGTTCTGCGGCAACCGGCCAGCTTGCCGTGACGGCGGCTTCGGCGCCGGCCTGGGCGTCGCGGTCGCATTCGGCTGGGGTGGAGATGGCGATGCTAATTTTGCGGGGCGTGGCTGTTTGGGCGCCTGTGTTGCCTTAAGCTGTTCACTTATACCCGAAATCTGTTCTTGGCGCACCTTAAGTTGCGCGGCCAAGCTCAAATTATCGCGGGTCGTTTCTTCCTGCGCGGCCTTGAGCTCCGCGGCAAACTCCGCGTCGCGCCGACCCATTTGGTCCCGCGTTTCCTTCACAGCACTAGCCGCTGTTTATGGCCGCTTTAATTCCCCTAGCATTGTGTTGCAGGCTCCCTCGGCGTCCGCGAAGGTATTAAACGGTGAGCCTATCACCTCGAGCGCGCCTGTGCTCGAATGGAGCGGTCGCCACGATGCAAGGAAGCCACGACGCCCGTGAAAGCCGGGGCCGGTCGGACTAGCGAATGTGATGACGAACGAAATGTCAGCGCTGCTCAGTTTTTGAGTTCCAAGGCCCCGCGAGATACCTCATGCTGAGGGCCTCTGGGCGATTCCAGTTTTGAATCGTGATCTGGAAATCCTGATTCCGAGGTGCGCTCCTCGCGTTATCTGCGGTTTTCAAAAACCGGCCGTTGCCTGTGGGGAGAATTCGGGAATTGCTGCAGTCGTGTTGATTGCAATGGGCGCCAGACAACGCTTGGCATCCGGCCGCACTTCAAATCTGGGCGGAGGCACACGTTCTTACGGACTTATTGAATCGCGGGGTCGATCATCACGGACCCATGCCATCATAAGCTCCCAGCCTACGGCCAAGATGATGGGCCCTATAAACAGGCCAACGAGACCATGCGCCAGAGTTCCGCCGAGCAACCCGATAAATATGACGCTAATCGGGGTTGTCAGACCGCGTCCCATGACCAAAGGCTTGAGCACATTATCGGCCAATCCGACCAGCACCAGGTACACGGTTACGAGAAGTGCCGTTGTAAACGTTTTGGTCATCCAGATCCAGATAACACACGGAATCAGAACGAGCGCGGCACCGAGTTGCAATATGGAAAGGATCATCACTACGAAGGCCAGCAAGCCGGCATGGGCAAATCCGGCAAATTTCAATCCGACTCCGAACAGAAACGACTGTATCAGGGCAATACCGATTACGCCCTGGGACACTGAGCGGATTGTTGTGCCGGCCAAGGCAACAAAATCCTCGCCACGCTGCGGCAACAGCTTTGCCACGATGGTCTTGCTTGTCTCAACCAGCCGCGGCCCCGAGGGTAGCAGAAATCCAGCCAAAATCACGGCAGCGAGAAATTGGAGCGCGTCGAGGCCGACGCCGGCCATCGCGGCAAGCGCAGAGCCCGCCAGCGGTTTGAGATGCGGCGCAACTTGGGCGAGGACGGCTTCAAGGTTGGTGGACGCCTGTACCCATAGATCGTACAGCCGATCACCAACGAGCGGCCAGGTCTTGATTGAATCGGGAGGCGAAGGAATCGAAAGACGATCCGAACCAAGCTGTTCCGCCATCGTTCTCAACCCGTCAACCAGACCCAAGCCAAGCCACGTAGCGGGGCCAATCACGATCGCGGCCGCAGTCAGCGTGATGATGCCAGCTGCAAGGTTCGGACGCCGAAGACGATCGGAAAGCCATTGATAGAGTGGATACAACGCAACAGCCAAGACCATGCCCCACGCAAGAATCGGGATGAAGGGTCGGATGATGACGAAACACCAGATGACGAGAGCAGCGAGCAGGCAGAGGCGAATAGCGATCTGGATCACTTCCGCGCTTGACCGTTCCTGCTGAAACCCGCGCAAAGACATAGCGTCACCCCTCAATGCGCTTGACCGTACGACCACAAGCAATTTTAGCCTATTAGCGCATTCGGGGCCTCGGGCTTGATCTGGATCAAATAAGAACCACCCTGTTTGATCGGATCTCCAGCGGCGAGAGCCCGTTTGCTTTTAGTATTATGTACTGCCTGTTCTCACTTGCGCTGCGGAGACCCTCGTGTGAGTGCAACTGCAGCGCCGCGAACAAGCCAGTTCGGCCAAGCAGGTCAATCATTCACCGCAAGCGTCACACATGTTTCTCGGCGCTGCTGTTTAGCAGCGACACGCCGAGGCGTTCGTGCACAATCAACCCGTGCCACCCTTCATTACTTCTCACAGACCAACTGGTCCATCAAAGTGTCAGCAGGTCACTCCCCTCGCACACCTGCTGGCCGCGCGTCGGGCAGGCGTTCTTATGCAGGCGCCGTTGACGTAGTGCATACCGGCCCCACATGCCTGACGCACCTTGATGACCAATTTATCCGGCTGCTGAATCGGCGTAGGCTGTATAGCCTGAGCGGATGAAGCCAAGGCCAGAACAAAAACAACTGCGACCACCCTGATCATTGCTTTCCTCCTCTGTCACAACTGCAAAAAGCTGGCGATCCCTGCATTTTGCGGGGCAGGCTCATCATCCAACTTCAGCATCCACAGCCGTTGATTTGGATCAATACTGGCACTCCGCTTGGAGGCTCTGTTGGAACTCACTCGTTGTGGCGTAGCGAACATGAAGGAAACGATCGAAATTCTTAGTGAGTTGTGCGCCGGAAGCTGGCATTCAGCCGCTAAGGGCCACTAAGCGGCATGGTTTTACGCAAGCGGAACCTCTTCCTGCGTCTCAGAGCAGCCGGATCGGCGTCGTTCAGCCAGCCAATTTTGTCCAGGCCACCCGCTCGGAATCGACCATAAAATCGCGCATGATCGGCACCGCGTCACGTTTGGTCGACAGCAGCAATTGAAACACCATGTGAGAGCCGTGCAAGAATTCGAGTTCGACGGCAGCGAGATAAAATTCCCACATTCGGCAGAAGCCTTCGTCGTAGATCGAAGCAGCCCGGGCTCTATTCTTGGCGAAACGCTCGCGCCAATGCTTCACGGTGTATCGATAGTGCAGCCGCAGCACTTCCATGTCGTCGCACCACAGACCACGCTCCGTCGCAGCGAAGGTTTCGCAGAGCGCAGGCACGTAGGCGCCGGGAAAGATATATTTGCGGATAAATGGCCCGGTAGTGCCGGGCTGCGACATCCGGCCGATGCAATGGATGAAAGCATAGCCGTCAGGCTTCAGGAGCTCGCGGATTCGTCAAAATGTCCGATGCCGACATGCTCCATCATGCCCACCGAGACAACCCGGTCAAACTGTCCGGTAAGCTGGCGATAGTCCAACTCACGAAATACGACGCGATCGGAAACGCCGGCGGCTTCGGCCATAAACGCGTGCTGCAGTGATTTGTTCGGGTGAAACATTGACCGCGGTGGCGTGCGCTCCGGTCTCGCGCCAGATGAATGGCAAGGCCGCCCCCGGCCAGAGCCGATCTCTGCAACCGTCATACCGGCATTCAACTGAAGCTTGCTGGTGGCGTGGATCAGCTTGTTCCGCTGTGCCTGTTCGAGCGTTTCATGCTCGGGATTTCGAAAGTACGCACGGGAATATTGCATCTGATCGTCGAGAAACAGACGATAAAGTTCGGTCGAGATGTCGTAATGGTGGCGGGCGTGAGCGGCGGCGAGCCCGATTGGGTTGGCCTGATGCCACCGACGGAGGCCGCGCCATACACGCCGCAAGAGCTTTTGTGAGCCGTATGAATAAAGTCCGGCGCGTTTACCGGAGAAAAGCAACAGAAAATCAGCGTCAGCGTGCCGTCCATATAGGCTTCCGCGGCGTATAGCTCCGGATTGATGAAAAGTTTCGTGTAGAGCTTGCGATCGTGGAGGCGGATCGCGACGTCCGGCACGGGCAGGCGTTCACCGAAAACATGTATCTTGCCGTCGGCGTCGTAGACTCGCAGGGTGCCTTGACGGATGAAGCGTGGAAGCAGTTTGGACAACAAAAGCACGCCGAAGTCCTCCGTGGTCGCCGCCGGCTCTTACAGAGCAAGCGATCCTATGCTTTTTTCTTTGCCATTTTCGTGAGCGTGGCAATTTGCCTGAAGAAGTCCTTTATGGGCTGAGCTGGACTACCAAGCACTTTGGCACCTGGAGCCACATCCGACATGACGCCCGCCTGTGCCCCAATCTCCGCGCGTTCGCCGATCCGAAGATGCCCAGTCAGGCCCGCCTGCCCTCCCACACGAACGAAGTCCCCAAGCACGGTCGAACCCGAAATACCGACCTGCGAGACGATGACGCAGCACCGGCCCAGCACAACATTGTGGCCGATCTGCACCAGGTTATCGAGACGGGAGCCAGCGCCGATCACCGTGTCTTGCGATGATCCTCGATCAATCGTTGTATTCGCGCCGACTTCGACATCGTCTTCAAGAATGACTCGCCCAAGCTGGGGTACAGAGAGAAATCCGTCCTTGGTGTAGGCGAACCCAAACCCTTCCTGCCCGATCCGGGCGCCGGGATAGACGCAAACGCGTGCTCCCAAAAGCGCGTGGCTCAGGCTGACATGTGCGCCAATCCGGCAGTCTCGACCAACAATGACGCCTCTTCCGATGGCTGCGCAAGGTCCTATCCGGCTGCCTTGCCCTATTTCTGCTTCGGCTTCAATCACGGAAAGCGGTCCAACCTCCGCCGACGGATCAATCAGCGCACTATCCGCCACGACCGCCGACGGGTGAATGCCCGGACATGGAGGTGGCATGGGATAAAACAGCGCAGCAACACGTGCCCAGGCTGCGTATGGTTCGCTCGTTACGATCGGTACTGCTGTCGATGGTACTCGCGCTGCCATATCAGGATGCACAACGACAGCACCGGCCAAAGTCTGATCCAATGCGGAAGCGTAACGTCGGTTGTCCAGAAAGCTAACGTCGTTTCGTCCAGCCGTTTGCAGAGGGGCCACACCTTCAAGGAGCAATTCGACTTCATTGGCAATGCCACGTGCCGTGCTCGCGACGACTGCAAGTGGATATGGCCCACTTCGGCTAAAGAACCGCGGGTTGCCCAAAGTTGCTTCGATCATTCCCGTTCTCCGGGCCATAAAATACGGCGCATACGGAACCCAACCGTTGATTTTTGTCAAACTTGAGCACGACCGCGCGGCTGCCGACAAGGAGAACCCAACAGCCGCCCGATTTCACCCTTCGTAGAGAGGTTCCACTTTCATGACGCAATCGATCAAACCGCCGGGCCCGTGTGGTCCACTAATCACGGCGTAAGACGCGTTGACGTAAGGGAAGCGCCGCAAAGGACGATTGAAATTCTCTGCGTGCGCGAAGCCGGTTTTTCCGGCTTCTATTCGATCTTTGTCCCGGCCCACTGCAGTTCTCCTTTTGCATTTCGAATGCTGGATGAATTGCTGTGGACATCGGTTGATTGGCACCAAGCCGTCGAGCGTTCCGTCGCGGCGGCGCCGTTCGCATTCGTTCCAAATTTCGGTGCTCGATTGCAGGGAGTTGCTTTAAGCTGCGAAGGACATTCGTTTCGCAGCTTCACTTCTGCAGCTGCACACGTTCTGAAAGGAGAGCAAAAACCTTTGAGTATCGGATTAATCGCTCTGTTAGATGATGTCGCGGCGGTGGCAAAGGTTGCAGCGGCCTCCCTTGACGATGTAGTAGCCCAGGCCGCCAAAGCGGGGGTCAAGGCGGCGGGCGTCGTCATCGATGATGCGGCGGTTACTCCGCGTTATGTCCTCGGGTTCGCTGCTGCGCGCGAATTGCCGATCGTGGGCAAGATCGCGGTGGGATCACTTCGCAACAAGCTCCTTATCCTGCTTCCAGCTACCTTGGCCCTGAGCTACTTTCTCCCTTCGATGATCACGCCACTTCTCATGATTGGCGGTGCTTACCTCTGTTACGAGGGGACGGAAAAGGTTCTCGAAACCGTCATCCCACATCAGGTACATGCCTACGAAGCTCGGTTGGGCACGGTGGCGCTGAACGCACATAGGCTCGAGGATGAGAAAGTCGCAAGCGCTATCAAAACTGACTTCATCCTCTCGGCAGAAATCATGGCGATTACGTTGGCGACAGTTTCTGATCAGACGATTTTGATCCAGGCGCTCGTGTTGGCGGTCGTGGGAATTGGGATGACTGTCGCAGTCTATGGTTTGGTCGCCTTGATCGTGAAAGCCGACGACATCGGTGTAGCTCTTGCAAGGAACGACAGCAGTTCAATTGCTGGACGCACAAGCCGCGCACTGGGACGTGGCCTTGTGCGTGGTATGCCAAGCTTCCTGACATTTGTCGGCGTCATTGGCACTGCCGCCATGATTTGGGTTGGTGGTGGCATTATCGTGCATGGTCTCCATGCATACGGACTGCATTCCGTTGACCAGGTCATCAACTCCGTCGCCGAAGCGGCGGCTCACGCGCTGCCGTCCGCCGCCGGGCTGGTGAAATGGACGGCTCTGGCTTTCCTAACGGGGATCGTTGGGCTGTTAATCGGCGCGGGGTCGATCCCGATCTTTGGATTCGTCCTCCCACCAGGCTGGAAACTGTTGAAGGGCGTTTTGAGGAAGCGCCAAGGATAAATAAATGGTGAACTTCGGCAATGGATCTTGGCCGCAGAAAAATGCGGTGACGCCGAAATCGCAATCTCGGTCGGGCGTTGTGCGCCGGATTCCGCGGGCCGGGACCGGTAGCATTTATGAGCGGTCTGATTAGTGATCGCCGCGACGGGCTTCCTCACGAGGCGTTAGTGGAACCTCCCAGGGAAGCCTGTCGACATTTCCAAGCGGCGACATTTCATTCGAAAGGAATATCACGGCGCGCAATCCGTCGGTGTAATAGGGATCGCCGGTGAGGTTCAGGCGCGGTGCGGAAGCCGGAGCCGCGCCAACGCCACCGACATAGCCATATCGTTCGACAAATCCGGACATGAGGAGATCCTGAAGCAGATATGCCCGATCGAAATCGACGTCGGGCGCAATTTTATGCGTGGTCAAATTCCATGTCTTCGAAGTGAGGCGCACTCCGATATCCCTGCTCACCTGTCCGATCCATATCCTTCGTCCCTCAAATGTGTATGGCGTCAGCCAGAACCGTGCATGAACACGTTCATTTATCGTGGATCGCGCCTTTTGCAGAACGAAGTCTTCCTTGCGTTTGAAAAGGTACAGTGGACTCACAGGAGAAGTCAGGAACTCATCCCGAAATATGAAGGCGCGTGCGGTTTCAATCGCGCTTGCCACATCGAGTTGCCTGGCAAGATGCCAGCCACGGGAGATGAAAGGAACAATCGCACTTTGCCGACTTTCGGCAATAACAAGATTGAGCGGATCGCCGTTGCGCGTTCCGTCAGCGGAGGTAGCGCAGCAGACCTGATTCGCAAACGTTGTTCTCAATGAACCAAGGTCGAGATCTTCGATCTTCCTGCCGGGATAGATCTCATCCGAACGAATGTTCGTGCCGACAAACTCGGGTCCCGGAACGAGCAACGCGAAGTCGAAAGCTTTCACGCGCTTTTGTCCAGCAATGATGATGTGCGCGTACTTGATCCCCGCGTCGAGGACGCCGTACACAAACCCCGTCGTTTTCGAGTGAGGTGGAAGAATATTTGCAATTTGCTGTTTGAGAAAGAACTCGTCGCGCGCGCGATTGGCGGCAAAGGACATGAGGCCATGAAATCGATAGGCGACCTCGTAGGGTGAATAGTAGTCCGGGTCCATCGCAATGGGAATGAAAGCGAGTTGGTCCTCCGTCCGGTTTTCAATAGACAGCCAGACGGGTTGAATATTGTGCCTGGCAAGATTTTCTCCGAAGAAGCGGAGGCTTTCGGTCGCCCCGAGCACGCTGGCGTCCACCTTGATGCCAGGGGCAGACTTCTGCTGCGCCCGAGCCATGAAAGTTGGGGCATCGCTTGGGTCGGGGTTAAACCGGAATGAGTTGACAGCCGCGACAACCGCCGCCAATGCAATCATCACGATCGCACCGATAAGAATTTTACGCGTCCGAGAGTTCTTCATCGCCAGCAATCGAGTGTCCAGAATGTCCGATCAGCAAGGCAAGCTTTACGAGCAGTCCTCGAGTCCAGCGTGTGTTGGCCAGGCTGGACCCCTCCCAGGTTATGTGAGTTTCCACATAAAATCGGAAGTTGGCGTCCGATCGTTGACGTGGATCAAACAGATTTAGTTTGCGCCCTTTAGAATTGAAAGACTTTGCTTGGGCGGAAACCAGAATATGAAAACCATTTCTGAAGTCGATGCGGTCGCCCTGATTCCGGACGGCGCGACTTTGATGATTGGCGGGTTCATGGGGGTCGGCACCCCGGAACGCCTGGTCGATGAACTCGTCAGGCAGGGAAAACGCAACCTCACCGTCATCGCCAACGACACAGCCCTCCCCGGCCGCGGAATCGGCAAACTTGTCGATGCGAATCTTGTGACGCGCACGATCGCAAGCCACATCGGTCTTAATCCAGAGACGCAGAAGCAGATGATCGCGGGCAAGATGGCGGTCGACCTCGTCCCGCAGGGCACGCTGATCGAACGTATCCGCGCCGGTGGCTGCGGACTCGGTGGCGTGCTCACACCCACCGGCATCGGCACCGTCGTCGAGGAAGGCAAGCAAAAGGTCGAGGTCAATGGCAAGAAATATCTCGTCGAAGTTGCGCTGCGCGCCGACTTCGCGCTCGTTAATGCCTTCATGGCCGACTACCTCGGCAACCTGGCCTATGTATTGACGTCAAGAAACTTCAATCCGGTCATGGTCATGGCGGCGGAAACCACGATGGTTTGCGCGGAACACATCGTCCCGGTAGGTTTGATTGCGCCGGACCACGTCATTACACCGGCTCCGCTGGTGGATTACCTCATCAGGAACAGGTGACGGTCATGGATGCCCAAACGATCATCGCCAAGAGAATTGCCCGGGAACTCAAGACGGACATGCTCGTCAACCTCGGTATCGGCATCCCGACCAAGGTCGCGAATTTCATTCCGAAGGATGTGAAGGTGTTCTTCCAGTCGGAAAACGGCCTGATCGGCACCGGTCCAATTCCGGAAGAAGGAATGGCCCACCCGCTCCTCACCGACGCCGGCGGCAATCCGGTCACTGCCTTGCCCGGAGCCAGCACCTTCGACAGCGCGATGTCGTTCGGTTTGATCCGTGGCGGGCACGTCGACGTCACCGTGCTCGGTGCCCTGCAAGTGGACGGAAGCGGCCTGCTCGCCAACTGGATGATCCCGGGCAAGATGGTGCCCGGCATGGGCGGCGCGATGGATCTCGTCACCGGTGCGAAACGGGTCATCATCGCCATGCAGCACACCGCCAAAGGCAAGCCGAAAATCGTCGAAAGCTGCACGCTGCCGCTGACTTCCGTCCGCCCCATCGACATGCTGGTAAGCGAGATGGCGGTAATCACCTTTAAGGACGGCAAGGCGACACTGCAGGAGACCGGCCCCGGCGTGACGGCCGAGCAAGTGGTTGCGGCGACGGCCGCCAAGCTCGTCCTGCCCGAAAAGATTCCCGAAATGCCGTTGTAAAAGCAGCCGACCGGGCGCACGAGCGATAGCTGAACGTTTGTGCAGTCGATTGAGGCCCGACTGCGTTCATCAGGCGCGAAACCTCGATCGCCTCTCATCAGCTTCTCGCAGTGACGTTGGTTCTCGACCAGGTCAGCAGTTTGATCTGCGTCAATGCGACCTCGGGTGGTTGGTTTCCACTTCACGATCTCTCCTCCAAACAGCGAGATGTGCCATGGCCGACCTTTTGACATTGCAAAACTTCGCCGCTTTGAGCCCGTTCGAGATCAAGGATGAGCTGATCAAGCTGGCCAGGAACACGTCTCGGACAACGCAAAGCGCGTTCCTGAACGCCGGCAGAGGTAATCCGAACTGGGTCGCCACAACCCCTCGCGAAGGATTTTTCCTGCTGGGCCAGTTCGCCGTCGAGGAGAGCAAACGTGTGATGGAACATCCGGCGGGCGTCGGCGGAATGCCGCAAGCGAGCGGGATCGCCGCACGCTTCGAGGCATGGCTGAAGAAGCATGCGGACTTGCCCGGCGCCTCGTTCTTGAAGGAGATGCTGCCCTTCACGGTCAAGGAATTCAAATTCGATGCGGATGCGTTCGTCCACGAGCTGGTGGATTCGATCATTGGCGACAACTACCCGGTTCCCGACCGCATGCTGGTGCACAATGAGCGGATCGTGCACGAATACCTGATGTGGGCGATGTGCGGCCAGCCGCGCCCGGCCGGGAAGTTCGATCTTTACGCCGTCGAAGGTGGCACCGCGGCCATGTGCTACATCTTCAAATCGCTGAAGGCGAACCGGCTGCTGCTGCCTGGCGACACGATCGCGCTCGGCACTCCGATCTTCACCCCTTACGTCGAGATGACGCATCTGGAGGACTATGACCTCAAGGTGGTTCAGGTCGCCGCACCCCAGGAGAATCGGTTCCAGTTCACCGACAGCGAACTGAAGAAGCTCGAGGACCCCAAGGTCAAGGCGTTCTTCATCGTCAATCCGGCCAATCCGACCGGTATGGCGCTCGACAAGACAACCATCGGCAAGATCACCAATCTGGTGAAGACCAAGCGTCCCGACCTGATGCTTCTCACCGACGACGTGTACGGAACGTTCATCGACGATTTCCGCTCACTGCTCGGCGAGCTCCCGCAAAACACCATCGGCGTCTATTCGTATTCGAAATATTTCGGCTGTACCGGCTGGCGGCTTGGCGTCATCGCCATCCACGAAGACAATATATATGACAAGGCGATCGCGAAGCTGCCCGCCGCCGAGCTCAAGGCGCTCGACAAGCGTTACGGTCCGCTGACGCTTGAGCCGCGAAAGATCAAACTGATCGATCGCATCGTGGCCGACAGCCGCGACGTGGCGCTCAACCACACCGCCGGCCTGTCGCTGCCTCAACAGGTCATGATGACGCTGTTTTCGCTCAGCGAAATGATGGACGTCGAGAAACGCTACCAGAAAGCCTGCAAGGAAATTGTCAACAAGCGATTCTGGACCATGATCGAGCGCCTCGGGCTCGAGCTCCAGGAGAACAAAAACTACGACCGCTATTACGGGCTGATCGATTTCGAGTTCTGGGCTAGGAAAAATATCGGCGACGATGCGGTCGAACACCTGAAGAAGAACGTCCATCCGCTCGATCTCGCGTTCCGTCTGGCGGAGGATCACGGCATCGTGCTGCTCAATGGCGGCGGGTTCGAGGCGCCCGACTGGTCTCTCAGGGTGTCGCTGGCGAACCTTCCCGATGAGGCCTACGACGAGATCGCACGCGGAGTTCGTGTCGTGGCCCGCGGCTACAGGGACGCCTACATGGCTTCGAAGAAGAAGTAGAGGCAGGCCATCACTGAGGGCTCGTTGAGCGCAAACAAGGGTGACTGTCATGGCGTTGGTCGAGTGGTTTGTGAAGGTGCTGCACGATCGCCCAGAGGTGGCGTTTTTTCTCACCGTCATGATCGGCTATGCAATCGGCAAGCTACGGATCGGCTCCTTCACGCTTGGCGCGGTGACGGGCGTGCTGCTGGCGGGCGTGCTCGTCGGGCAACTCGGCATCACCCTGCCAGCGTCGCTAAAGCAAGTCTTCTTTCTGCTGTTCCTGTTCGCCATCGGCTACCGGACCGGCCCACAGTTCTTTCGGGGGCTCAAGAAGGACGGCCTTGTGCAGGCAGCGCTGGCCGTCATTTTTTCGGTCGTCGGTCTTGTGATGGCATACGTCGTTGCACGCCTGGCTGGCTATGGGGCCGGTACCGCGGCTGGTCTGATCGCGGGGTCGCTGACCGAATCAGCGACCATAGGAACGGCAGGAGATGCCATCGCCAATCTGCCGATTAGCAAGGAAGCTCAGACCCAGCTCGCCAATCAGATACCGGTGGCCTTCGCTGTGACCTATCTTGTCGGGGTCATCGGAGCCGCCTGGTTCCTGGCACAGATCGGTCCGCGCCTTCTCGGGGTCGATCTTGCCGCCGAATGCCGCGCCTACGAGGAAAAGATGTCCGGCGGTGAGAAACTGGACACATTCTCTGCATGGCGGACGTTCGACATCAGGACCTTTCGGATCGACCCGGCTTCGTCGCTGGTCGGGCGTTCGGTCCGCGAGGTTGAAGCTATTGTCGAAGGCAAGCGCCTTCATGTGGACCGCGTTCGCCGGGGCCAACAGGTCGAATCTCCGACGCCCGATTATGTCCTGAAAGCCGGCGACGTGATTGCGATGGCGGGACGTCATGAGGTGATTGTGGATCGCGGGCATACGTTTGGAACGGAAGTGACGGATCAGGATCTTGCCCAGGCCGCTCTCGATGCGGTGGACGTCGTCATCACCCAAAAGCCGATCGACGGCACGACACTCATGGAACTGGCCGAGAAGCCTTTTGCGCGCGGAGTTTTCCTCCGCAGCATCAGCCGGAGCGGCGTCAGCATTCCAGTCTCCGCTGGCACGATAGTCGAACGTGGCGACGTGCTTTCGATCGTCGGTAAGCCAGAACGGACGAGGGCGGCCATCGAGGCGATCGGCGTTGCCGATCGTGTCAGCGATGTCACCGACATGGTCTTCGTCGGACTCGGCATTTTCCTGGGCGCAATCGTCGGCATTCCGGCCCTGCGATTCGGCGCGCTCGAGCTCGGATTGAGCGAGAGCGTCGGCGTATTGCTCGGCGGCCTCGTGTTCGGTTGGCTTCGATCCTTGCGGCCAATTTTCATCCGGATCCCCTCTCCGACACTGTGGCTCTTCGAGTCGCTCGGGCTGACAGGGTTTATCGCCGTGGTCGGCTTGTCGGCGGGACCGGATTTCGTGCGTGGTCTGCAGGAATCCGGATTGACCCTGGTCGTGGCCGCGCTTGTCGTCCTCGTCGCCTCCCAATTCGTAACACTGATGGTGGGACGGTACGTCTTTAAAGTACACCCTGGAATCCTGCTAGGCGCTTGCGCCGGCGCCGGAACGGCGACGCCGGCCCTCGCGGCGGTGCAGGAAGTCGCAAAGAGCGCGGTTCCGACTTTGGGATATGGCGTCAGCTACGCGGTCGGCAATGTCCTTCTTGCGCTCTGGGGCACGGTCATCGTCTTCCTGCTGAGGTAGTGATGTGTGGGCCGCGCCTCCAGGCGTTCGATCCTTTGGTGATCGCGATTCGGGCCAGCAAAGTCCGTCGAGGACAAATCAAATACTGGCTTGTTGCATTAATCGTTGCCTGGCTTGCCTCCGCGCCTCACGTTTCCGCTCAGGATGCAGCGACGGGATCGCCCGCGCCGCAGTTGGTAGAAGAAGTCTGGGGTCTGCCGCTTCCCCTTCCCTCGATTGCCTATGTGGTGCATCCGCCAGGCAAAGGCCCGTTTCCGCTTGTTATCATGAACCATGGTGTTGCCATGGATCCGAAGGAACGGAGCTTCTTTCCGCTGGTCGAATTTCGCGCGGCGGCGTTCTGGTTTGCCCACCGCGGATATTTCGTCGTAGCACCAGCAGGGCCTGGTTACGGAGGTGCCGGCCTCGACATCCCAGAGCGCGGAGTCCATGCCGTGTTTTTTCAAAAGATCGGAAAGTGCAGCAATCCGAATTTTCGTGACGCTGGATTGGCGGTTGCGGCAATTGATCTTGCGGCCATCAAATATCTCTCAAGCCGCAAGGATGTCGTGACGGACAACGTCATTGTCGTGGGCCAGTCAGCCGGAGGCTGGGGATCGATCGCGCTGGCCAGTCAAAACCCTTCCATGATCAAGGCTGTGATCGTATTCGCTGCCGGACGTGGCGGTAGGGTCGACGGAAAACCCAACAACAACTGCAACCCGGACAAGCTTGTGGCGGCGACGGCCGAATTCGGGCGGGCCGCGCGCTTGCCTATGCTTTGGATCTACACGGAAAACGACACCTATTTCGGTCCCGATCTGTCGCGGCGCATGCATCAGGCCTTCGTCGGCGCCGGTGGCGACGCCGAATATCATCTGTTGGGGCCATTCGGAAATGAGGGTCATGGTCTCATCGATGCCCCAGAAGGCGTCCCGCTCTGGTCGCCGCTCGTAAGCCGGTTTTTGGACCGGGTTCGCTGAGAAAGGTCTTGCCGGGAGGATATGATGACAGTTCAACGCGGCCCGGTTCTTAGCGCGCTGCTCGCCTTGCTCATTTGCACACCGCTATACGCGGCAGGAAAACCAAAGGCGCCGCTGACGCCGCCGCGGGAAGACGCAACCCTGTCCGAGCCGGAAGTGGCGCCGCGCGGCCGCCATGCGCCTCGCGACATCACCTATTCGCAATGGCAAAAGCTTTGCTTCAAGGTCCCGGGGAAAGATCTGTTGTGCCGCACCAGCACGACCGGCACATGGGATACCGGACAGATGGCCATTCGCATCGATATGATCGAGCGACAGGGCAACGCGCGTCTTCAGATATTGCTGCCGGTCGGCCTCTATTTGCAATCGGGCGTCAAGCTGAAAGTCGATACCAGCGCGCGGGAAGTCGAGATCCCCTTTAATTGGTGCTTCTCAAATCTCTGCGTCGCAGCCGCTCCCGCCAGCCGCGATATGATCAAGGCGCTTGAGAGGGGTCAGAAACTTTCGGTCGACGTCGTCGACACAAATTTCGTCACCCTCACCGCGACGATTCCCGTTGGCCAGTTCGCGGCCGCTTACGAGGGTGCTCCGGCCAAGACGATCGAGCAGGTCATCGATGAATAGCGAGCGCCGGAAAGCAAGATGCTAACTTCGAACCACCGATGTGGCGGCCTCCCACTGATACCACGACCTTCGCGTGTGCAGCACTGCTCTCCTTCAGCTGGTCCGAGCAGCGCGGTGTCTCGCTGTCGATCGAGAGCGCCCAGGCGCGCATCGGTCGCCCGTTGACCAGGCCTAAATGGAGAAGCCGCCTTGGGGCGGCTTCTCTAATTCTGGTTGTTTCCTTCACCCCCGCTCCGCCTCTCGCGCCGGTGACGGGCGAGCGAGCCCTTGGCGCACGGGCTTTAAGCGCACTTCACGTCGAGGTGAATGGGCGCCTTTGGTTGAACGTCAATAGGTTCGAGCCACTGACATATGCAGGCAAATCATGGCGCCAACGTGTTTTCGCTGCAGGTTACCCCAGGAAACGAACCGCTCCGCGCCCGCACCGACTGGTTCTCCCCGAACCGGCTTTGGGTCGTGGCGTGGAATACCGGTGCTGTCTACTCTCCGGACGGCCGGGTCATTCAATTCGACAACGGCGTGATCTGGCGCAAGTGCTATTACTTTCACCATCACTGGCAACTGCAGCCATCCGATCCAATAAAGGTGGAACGAAAACCGGAACGTAAACGCAAAATTGCGAAGCATCGCGCAGCGCCTTGGTTCCTGGTAGCGCAACGGCCGCAATTTGGTTGGTATGGCCGCAGCTTCTGGTGAGTAAGGTCAAGCGCGTGCCGCGTCTTGAGCATATTCGCAGGAGTACGCCACAATGTGCCAGTCGCCAAAGATCGCGTAATCCTGGTTCGGGCGACTACGGCTGCCGCAAATGACAATGCCCCGCCGACCAATAAACCAATGAAGTCGCCCGAGGCGGAAAGCGCGTTCAAAGCGATTTGGTCAATGTTCCTTCTGGCGGGCTACAGTAGTTGGTAGTTGGCCGTGCATCAGCATCCTCACCCATTTGGGCGCAGATCGGGTGATCGCTTTCCAAAATAAAAAGCCCCGGACCAGCCGGGGCTTTTAAGTATGCCGGTAGAACTCAGATCAGTACCTGGAGACGACAGGGGGAGCGCCCAGGCCACCGAATTTGTAGTTGAAGCGGACGGTGACCATATCGACATCCTGGCTGATATGGTCGCCGAGAACGGGGCCGATACCCCCAAAGAACGAATTGTCGCGGTGACCCATGAAGAGGTGATCGTATTCGACGCCGACCGACCAGTTCGGCGTGAAGAGGTACTCCCAACCGACGCCGATCGTGCCACCCCAACGAGTCGAGTTGATATCGAATTGAGCTGTCGTAATCGTGTCAAATATAGTGAACCTATTGCTCGTCACCGCCGCGCCGCCCTTCACGTAAAGCAGCGACGGGCCCCAGGTATAGCCGATCTGACCGGTGAAAAGGCCCAAGCCGTCGAGTTTGGAGGTGGTTATGATCTCTGGAACAAAAAAGCTGACGTGCGAATTCGAGATGTCCGCCCAGTCGCCCTGCGCTTCCAACCCGACCACAAACTGACCCATCTGCCAGCGGTAACCGACCTGGCCACCGATCAAGCCTCCGGACTTGTTGAGGCAAGCGTCACGGTCGAACACGCCAGCTATGTCAAGGTCCACGCAATTGCGAGACTCTCCCCAACCGGCGTTGCCGCCGATGTAGAAGCCGGTCCAGTCGTAGATCGGCGCAGGCATCATCGGAGGAGGCGCCTTGGTGTAGGTTCGCGCCGGAAGATCAGCGGCGAAAGCGGGCGCTGCCATTGCAACAAGACCCAGCGTACCCAGCAAAAATTTCTTCATGTTATTTCTCCAAGCAACATTACCCGCGACTCGGTTCGATGAGCCCGACGATGCAGCTAAAATACTTTATGCGGCTCTAATTCCGCGTACCAATTATGTCACATGCCGATTTTCAAGTGTGACCGGAACGAGGCGCAACTTTCGGAAGCGGTATTATCTGGTTTCTGAAGCGGTATATCTGGAGGATTGCGAGGCGGACATTCAGGAATGCTGATGGCATTCCTGAATGCGCATTCACGGCAAGGCTTTTGTCGCCTACGTCAGCAAGATGACGAGGACCATGCCCCAGATGGTCAGCAGTGTATTCCCGACCGCGTAGGTGACGGTGTAACCGAGCCCGGGGATCTGGCTCTTGGCGCGGTCATTGATCATGCCGAGCGAAGCGGTCGTGGTGCGCGCGCCGGAGCAGCATCCCAGGACGATCGCGTCGTCAAATTTGAACAGGTATTTTCCGACATACATCGCCAATACCAGCGGCACCGTCGTCGCGAACACGCCCCACAGGAACAGGCTGAAGCCAAGCTGCTGCAGGCCGGCCACGAAGCCGGGCCCCGAGGAGATGCCGACCACCGCGATGAAGACGTTGAGTCCGACCGAGTTCATGAACCACACCGTGGACGAGGGAATTCGGCCAAAGGTCGGACGCACCGAGCGCAGCCAGCCGAAGAACAGACCGGAGATCAATGCGCCGCCGGAGGTGGAAAGCGTCAGAGGAACGCTCCCGATCTTGTAGACGATTGCTCCCACCAACGCGCCGATTGCGATTGCCGCACCGATAAAGGCAACGTCAGCCACGTCGGACGCACGGTCCGCAACTCCCAACAGCTTGGTCGCAGCCGCGACATCCTGGTTTCGCCCGACAATGGTGAGGATATCGCCCCGCTCGACCTTGGTGTCCGCCAGGATCGGAATGTCGGTGGCGGTTGCGCCGCGGGTGATCTTGCGCAGGAAGACGCCGCGCGCCTTCTCGGAATTCGCCAACTCGGCGAGCGTCATGCTATCGACCGCCTTGCTGGTCACGTAGACGTCGACGCCCTCGATTGGTACCGCCAGCAGTTCGCGATCCTCGACCTCTTCTGCACCGGCGCCGATCAGATTGACGAGCACCTCGCGCTTGCCCGCCACTGCGAGCACGTCGCCCGCCTGAATAACAAGATCGCCGGTTGCCTCCTTGATCTCCTTGCCACGCCGAATGCGCTGGATGAAGACGCGCTCCCCACCGGCGAGCGCTTCGGCGGCCACCGCGGTCTTGCCGACAGCCAGTCCCCCTTCCTTGACGCGGAACGCGCGCAACGCGAAGCGATTCCAGGCCGTGCCGGGGCCACCCAATTCCTTCTTGCCGCCGTGCTTTTCTTCGTAAGCCTTGCACGCGGCCTCCAGATCGACGCCCAGCAGTGCCGGGCCGAACAAGGCCAGAACGATCGCGGAACCGACCGTTCCGAAGATGTAGGTGACGGCGTAAGCGACCGGGATCGAGTCGAGAAGCTTCTTGGTGTCTTCGGCCGACAAGCCGAGGCGATTGATCGAATCGGTCGCAAGGCCGATCGACGCCGAGATCGTCTGGGAGCCCGCATAGAGTCCCACCCCGGAGCCGACATTGTATCCGGCGAACTTCGCCGCAAGATAAGGCGCGATCAGACAGAACACGCACGTCACCGCGGCGAACAAGGCTTGCGGGACACCGTCCTGCGAGATGCCACGCACGAATTGCGGACCAACCCCGTAGCCGATCGCGAACAGGAACATCAGGAAGAAGAACGGCTTGAGCGGCCCGGTAACCGTGATTCCGATTTGACCGATGATGACGGCGGCGATCAACGTCGCCGTCACCGCGCCGAGACCCAGGCCCTTGTAGGTGAACGAACCGAAATAGTATCCAAGCGCCAAAGAAAGGAAGACGGCAATTTCCGGATACGTTTTGAGCGTGTGGAAAAACCAGTCGATCATGGCGTCACCTGTTCATGTCATAGCAGTCGAGTTTTGTTGCCGCCGCCTCACGCCGCCTGTTTCGCCGACGCGCCGGCGCTCTTCGCCAGCGCCTCGGCTCGCACCAGCTTCAGCCCTTCCGCGGCGTCATAGCCGTGGATCTCCTTCACATCGAGCTTGCGCATGAAGTCGATCGTCTCCCGCGTGACGACCTGACCCGGCACCATGATCGGGAAGCCCGGCGGGTACGGGATTACGAAGTTCGCGGAAACGAGATCGGGACCCTCTTTCAGACGCCGGTCGATCTCGGCATCGTTGAGGCGGATGTACTCGCATCCGGCCTCGTCATAGGCGGCGTAGAAGCCGCCGCGGATATCGCCCTCGTTCGTCCGTTTGCCGGCATCCTTGCGGTACGCATCGTGGAAGTGGGAGAAATTGGGCAGATCCGGCACGTCCGTCATCAGACTCTTCACCCGTTCATCGAAGGTCTTGCGGACGTTGGGACCGCCCTCGTTCAGGCGCTGATCGATTTCGTTGCAGATTTCGACCAGCACGCGGATCAGGTGCGCGACGTCGCTGCGCGTGTTGTTGATGTTGGACTGCAGCAGGACGGAATTGCGCGAGGTCTTGTTGAGCTGGATGTTGTAGTTGTTCGCCAGCATCCCCTTGAACTGCGTGCCGTCGAATCCGGCGGTGCCGCAAACCAGCGTCATCCGGGTCGGATCGAGGCAGAATTCATCCTCCTGCAGGCTGCGTCTTGCGGCCACCCAGTTCGATTTGGGGTCCAGATAATCGGTGAAACCGCTCTCGCGATAGGCTGCGGGCACCATCTTGTCGGCACCGAGGATATGGAAATACTTCGAAATCAGCGGGTGTTTGGCGACCGCCTGGCGGATCGCCAGTGCGATTTCGATCGCGTTGTGCACGAGACCATAGCCCTCCAGCTCCATCTGCCGGCGTGCCACGTCGAGGCTGGCAATCAATTGCTGGTTCGGGCTGGTGGAGGCATGCGTGAACACGGCCTCCTTGAATTGTGCCTCGACCGTGTGGAATTCGATGTCCTTCACCAGCAGCATTGAGCCCTGGCGCAACGCCGACATCGACTTGTGGGTCGAATGGGTGTGATAGACGCGAAGCTTGACCTTGCGCGGATCTGGAATGAGGCGGGTATTCAGCAGCGCTTCTTCCGACGGATTGGGGCCGAGTTCACCCTGTTGCTTCTCATATTGAGACACCGACTTCGGGTCCTGGAGCCAGACCTCGATCTCGTTCGCTGCGCCCATCGCCGTGCGCGGCCGCAGGAACGGCGAAAAGCGGGCGAATCCGAACCATGCTTCATCCCACAGGAAGATCAGGTCCGGCTTGATCGCCAGGCATTCCTCCATCACCCGGCGCGTGTTGTAGATGTGGCCGTCGAACGTGCAGTTGGTCAGGTCCAGCATCTTGGCGCGGTGGAGTCGTCCGTCCGCCTTCAGGTTCAACAGCGCCTGCTTGATGGTGCGAAGCGGGACGGCGCCGTACATCGAGTATTCCGTCATCGGGAAAGCCTCGACATAGAGCGGCTGCGCGCCCGCCAGGACCATGCCGTAGTGGTGCGATTTATGGCAGTTGCGGTCCACGATCGCGATGTCGCCTGGCGCCAGCAAGGCCTGCACAGCCATTTTGTTCGACGTTGACGTGCCGTTGGTGACGAAGAAGGCTCGTTCGGCGCCGAAGGCGCGCGCGGCCATGTCCTGGGCCTTTTTGATATTGCCGGTGGGTTCCAGCAGGCTGTCCAGCCCGCCCGTCGTGGCGCTGCTCTCGGCCAGGAACAGGGTCGGGCCGTAAAATTCGCCCATGTCGCGGATCCAGTCGGATTTGAAGATCGACTTGCCGCGGGCGATCGGCAGCGCGTGGAAGGTGCCGATCGGGCGTTGCGCGTATTTCTTCAGATTGTTGAAGAACGGCGTGTCATAGCGGGCCTGCACGCCTTCCAGGATCGCCAGATGCAATTCCAGCAGTTCTTCGACCGCGTAGAAAACTCGGCGCAGCACGTTGGCCTTTGCATCTCCTGCCGTGTCCTCGACCCGTCCATTGGACAAGAGGTACAGGTCGAGTTCCGGCCGTACCCGCTTAATCACCTGCGCCAGATGCAATGCCGAGGCCTGTGAAGTCTCACGATGGTCCTTCGCCTCCTCCAGCATTCGCAGGATGGGTAGATCGTGCCGCGACTTGAAGGCAAAGCCTTCGTGAATGACCACGGCAGCGAGGTCGGGATTGAGAATGGTCGCGCAGAACCCGTCCTCGAAACTTCCGACCAGGACCGGCTCATAGACGAATGCATCGAGCGGCCGGCGCAGGCGGCGCCATTCTGTTCGAAGAGCGGGCCAGCGCGTGGCCGGCGCTCCCGTCACGATCAGGACCTCGAAATAAGGCCTGCGGGACTCTGGGCTTCCGAGCGCCGGCGGCAGCACGTCCGCGGTAGCTCCCTCGCCCTCTTCCTGCGCCTCCCATTCGCCGGCGTTCTGACGGTATGACCGTGTGAGTACGGTCCGGGTGATCTGGCGGGCAAGCCGTGCAACCGTCTCCGCGTTGTTCGCGTCGGCCTTCTCCTTGAGCGCGGACATCAGCTCGTGTCCGGGATAGGCATAGAATCCTTCCGTAACCATCATCTTTCCAAGCGCAGCATCGAACGCCTCACGGCTGCCGCCGTTCGACCATGCCTCGGCCAATTCCACGAGATTTTGCCACGCATCGCCACGGGATCCTGGCCCCGAGAAAAACCGGTCGATCTGGACGGGATGGCTAGTGGCTGGCGTCGGCATAGGCGTCTCTCCTTGTTCAAAAAATTCCGTATTCGAAAAATTAAACCAGGGAAGCACGGCGGCCGGGGCGTCGGTTTGATGCAAGTCAATTGCTTTCCGGTGGTTGTGAAAGAATGTGCACGCATTGGCGGACCGATATCCCGGACCGCTGGAACCGAGAGCGTTTTGCGATGCGAATGTTTCAGGACTTCGAGGAGATGAAAGGCGCCGTTGGCACCGAGATCGGAGAGAGTGACTGGGTCCAGATCACACAGGATCGCATCGACACATTTGCCGAGGCGACCGGCGATGAACAGTGGATCCACGTCGACGAGGAACGTGCCGCCCGGGAACTACCGGGCAAGACCACAATCGCGCACGGATTGCTCACGCTCTCGCTGATCCCGATGTTCATGCGCTCGATCGTCGGGTTGAAGGGCTTGAAAAATACCCTCAATTACGGCGCCAACCGGATCCGTTACCTTTCGCCGGTCCCCGCAGGCTCACGGCTGCGAGCGCGCGTCGACGTGATGCGGGCCGAGGATGTGCCACCCGATGCGCTTCGCGTTACCTACAAGGTCACCATCGAGATCGAGGGCGGCAAGCGTCCCGCCTGTGTGGCAGAGGTGATCGGTCAACACTATCGCTGAACATGTTTCAAATGGGCGCGGTCATTCCCGCTCTTACGCCCCGGGGGCGCGGCAGAAATTGAATGGAGGATTACTCCGCTGCGATATCTTCGGCCTTGCTTTGAGAGCTTTCTGTCGCACCAGGCTGTTGCCTCTTCATCGGGCGCGCTCCCGGCCGCAGCCGTTCGCGAACGGCCTGGAACACCACGTAGAGCGGCGGAATTGCGAATATGCCGACGAACGACGCTAGGATCATGCCGCCGAACACTGGCGTGCCGACGCCGCGTCGCGCCAGTTCCGAGGCGCCCGACGCGACGACCAGCGGCAGAAGCCCGAGGATGAAGGCAAACGAGGTCATCATCACCGGCCGGAACCGCAACCGCGCGCCTTCGGTCGCGGCCTCGAGCAGAGGCACGCCCTGCTCTCGTTTCTCCTTGGCGAACTCGACGATCAGAATGCCGTTCTTGGCCGCAAGTCCGATCAAGACGACCATGCCGATCTGGCCGTAAAGATCGAGCGTCAGTCCGGTCAGAACGATGGCGCCAAAGGATCCAAGAATTCCGACCGTGACCGAAAGCAGGACCGGGACCGGAATGGTCCAGCTTTCATACAGTGCTACCAGGAAGAGATACGCAAACAGCAGCGCGAAGCCGAGAATGATGCCGGTCTTGCCCTCGGCCCGCTTCTCCTGGAAGGCGGTATCGGTCCATTCACCCGCATAGCCCGGAGGCAAGGTTTTCGCGGCAACTTCCTGCATTGCATTCAAGGCTTGTCCGGAAGAGACGCCGGCAGCCGGACCGCCTTGCACGGTGACCGCTCTGACGTTGTTGTAACGGATGAGGGCCGGCGGTCCGACCACGACCTTGACCTCGGCAAGGCTGCGTAGGGGGACCATGTTCCCATCCGTGTCCCTCACATTGATGCGAAAAATATCCTCCACCTTCGATCGGTCGGAGGCTTCGGCCTGCACCTGCACCTGCCAGGTGCGACCGAACAGGTTCATGTTGTTCACGAAGTAGCCACCTAGCGATGCCTGCAGCGCCTGAAACACGTCGCTGAGCTTGACCCCGAGGATTTGCACTTTGTCGCGATCGATATCGAGATAGATCGATGGGTTTGTCGCGGAGAACGTGCTGAAGACGTTATTGAGCTTCGGGTCCTGGTTCGCCGCGACCGTCAGGCCGCGCAAGACCTGTGCCAACTCTTTCGGATCGCCGCCTCGCAAATCCTGCAGCACATAGGCAAAGCCGCCACCCGATCCAAGCCCAACGATCGGCGGAGGCAAAACCGGCACTACCGCTCCCCCCTGCATCGCACGGAATTTCGGAGTGAGCCGCGCAACCATCTGGCGCACGCCAAGTGATTTATCCTTGCGCTGCTCGAAGGATTTGAGCGTAACAACGATAAATGCCGAGTTCGGCTGCGAATAGCTGTCGATGAAATTCAAGCCGACGACGGACGTGACGTCTTCGACCGCCGGATCTTCTCGCAAGATCGCCTCTGTGCGCTGGACGACTTCGCCGGTCCTCGCCACCGAAGCACCACCGGGCAACTGGACCACCACGAACAGCCCGCCCTGATCGTCTTCGGGGAGGAAGCCGGTCGGCGTGATCTTGCCGAGCGCGAGGATGCCCGCGCCGCAGATCGCGACGATCACAATGCCGATCACCGACATTTGCACCAGACGCGCGACAACTGCGCCATAGGCATCGCGGACAGAATCGATGAATCGCATGACGTAGCCGATGAGTCCGCGGCGCGGACCGTGGTGGGGGCGCAGCATCACCCCGCACAACGCCGGAGACAGTGTGAGCGCGTTGATTGCGGACAAGAACATCGAGACGGCAACGGCCACGGCAAATTGCCGGAAGAGCTCGCCGGAAATCCCGGGGATGAAGGCGACGGGCACGAACACCGACAGCAGCACAAGTGTGATTGCGATGATCGGCGCGGTGATTTCGCTCATCGCCCGCTTGGTCGCCTCGGCCGGCGAAAGATCGGGGTGCTCTTCCATCACCCGTTCGACGTTTTCGACCACCACGATGGCGTCGTCGACGACGATGCCGATCGCGAGCACGATTGCGAGGAGCGAAACCGTGTTGGCAGAATAGCCGACTGCCAGCAAAACAATAAAGGTTCCGATCAGGCTCACAGGAACGGCGAAGGTCGGAATCAGGGTCGCGCGAAAACTGCCGAGGAACAGGTACACGACGAGAACAACGAGAACGAACGCCTCGAGAAGCGTCTTCACCACTTCGTGGATGGTGTCCTTGACGAAGGTCGTCGGATCGTAAGTGACCGTCCAGGTCAGATCTTCCGGAAAACGCTTCTGAAGCTCTGTCAGTTTGGCCTTGACGGCGTCCAGGGTTTTGATCGCATTCGCGCCCGGCGACTGATAGATCGCGATCGCCGCAGCGGGCACTCCGTTGAATCGCGTTTCCCGGTCCAGGTTCGCGGCGCCAAGCTCGACCCTGGCCACGTCGCCCAAGCGGAGGATCGAGCCGTCGTCGTTGGTTCGAATAACGATCTTCTCAAATTCGGCCGGCGTCGTAAGCCGGCCCTTAGTCTGGATGTTGAGTTGAAGCTGCTGATCGTTGGATATCGGCCTGGCGCCGATTCGCCCCACGGCCGCCTGAACGTTCTGGCTCTGGATCGCGTTGATGATATCCCCGGTCGTCAGATTGAGCCCGGTCAAGCGGTCGGTAGAGACCCAGGCGCGCATGGCATAATCCTGCGGCCCCCATAACGAGGCATCACCGACGCCGGGCGTGCTCTTGATCTGATCGAGAATGTTGATGGTGACGTAGTTCGACAGATAGAGCGCATCGTGCGTGAGCTTCGGCGAGGAGACGGCAACGACGCCAAGCAGTGCGGAAGATTTCTTCTTCACGACCACGCCGTTCCGCTGGGCTTCGGGCGGCAGGCTCGACAGCGCGACCTGAACACGGTTGTTGACATTCACCGTGTTGATGTCGGGATCCGTACCAAGTTCGAAGGACACGACGAGCGAATAGCTGCCGTCGTCGCCGCTGACGCTTTTCATGTAGATCATCTTGTCGACGCCGACGACCTGGGCCTCGATCGGTTGTGCGATCGTCGCATCGACGACGGCCGAATTGGCACCGGGATAGAATGTCGTGACGGAAACCTGCGGCGGAACGATATCCGGGTATTGCGCAATGGGAATCGTGAAAAGCGCCAGAGCGCCTGCGATCGTGGTGACGATCGCGATGACGATGGCGAGCCGAGGACGGTCGACGAAGACGGAGGACAACATGACTTTTAGCTCCGGTCGATGGTCTTCGGCATTGGGGCGGCCTGCACCGGCGCGCCGGGCCGAACGCCCTGGAGGCCCTGCACGATGACCTGCTCGCCCCCTTTCAGGCCCTGATCCACGACGACATCGACACCGATCTCGGCGCCGACCTTGACTCTCCTGGCGACGGCTTTGCCGTCTTCGACCACGAAAACATAAGTACCAGCCTGATCGGCGATCAATGCGGCTTGCGGCACCAGCACCTTCTCTTCGGGCTTGCCGCTTTCGATGATGACCTGCACGAGCTGACCGTCGATGAGCACGCCGTTCGGGTTCGGGAACGTCGCTCGCGCCAGGATCGTGTCGGTCGACCGGTTCACCGTCACGTCCACGAAGTTGACCTCGCCGACTTCTCCGTACATCGTTCCGTCCGAGAAGCGGAGGCGCACTTTGAGCTCGCCGACATTTGCCTTTTGCTCGCGAGCGGCCAAAAACTCCCGCTGGCTGACCGGAAAGCTCACATACATCGGGTCCTGACTGACGATGGTGGTCAAAACGCCGCTGTTGGGACCGACAACGTTGCCCTTGGTGATGTTGGTCTTGCCGATCTTTCCCGCGATCGGCGAGTTGATCTCGGTGTAGCCGAGGTTGATCTTCGCGGTTTCCAAATTGGCCTGGTCGCCCAGTACCTGCCCGTCGGCCTGTTGATCGGCGGCCAGCGCCTGATCGCGCGCGACAACGGTCCCGGTATTCCGGTCGAGCAGGTCCTGTGCCCTTTTCAGTTGAATTTCGCTCAACGTCTTTGCCGCCTTGCTTCGCTCGAGCGCGGCCTCCGCGGAGGTGACGGCGGCCTCGAACAACCCTTTTTCGATGCGGTAGAGCGGCGTGCCTTCCTTCACGATTTCGCCTTCCTTGAAGAGAACCTCGTCAAGGAATCCCGTCACGCGTGCCCGCACCTCGACACGCTCGATCGCTTCCACCCGACCGACCTGCGTTCCGCTCCTCTCGATGGGTCTGCGCTCCGCAGCGACCGTGCCGACTGCGATTGCCGTCGGCGCTGCCTGCTGCGCCTGCGCCTGCACGCCAGAGCAAGTGCCAGTGAGGGAAACCAACGTGCTGAGGAGATAGCCGACGACTGCGAACGCCAAACGCTGCATGGTTCGACCCCGTGGTTTTTTGCGTCCAAGCGCCGATGACAGAAGCAAGCGAACAGCCAACAGGCCTCAAGATCGAGCCTTGGCTAGTGTCCCTTGGGTTCCGACATTCGTGAACATGCGTGCGGCAAAGTCATACGAACGTCGGAACCGAGACACTAGGGTTTCGACCGGCCTTCCGGCCCTCGACCCCGCCTGAGGCGGTTTTTCTGCGCTCTCAGGCGCTCGGTCTCTTCGTTGAGGGCTTCAAGCTTGTCGTCGAGAAGCTCCATTTTCGTGCTGTTTTTTGCGTCGTTGCTACGCAATTTATCCAGCACCTTGTTGACGGAGAGCTTGTTAATTACAGCCATCACAAAATCCTCCGCGATGCCCACGAGCAAGGCAAATGGGGTCTAGAACGAGCAGCGGGTATATTTGATTTCCATGTTTTCGATGTTCGGCAATATCCTGGCGAAGTTGTTGTCGTCGATCACCTTGAGAATGAAGTCCATATTCTGGGTCATGATGCGGGTCGCGCATGCCGCGGTGAGGTCGAGATTATCGCCGTTCTGCTTTCGCGAAGTGATCGTGCATCGGGCGGCTTTTCCCCTGATCCGATTTCCCTCGATGAGGAAGCCGGATCCGTAGAGGTCCGAAAGCTCAGCAAATTCGACGGTGTTGCCGTTCTTCGTGAACACCAGCTTGCAGAGATCTCCTGAGACGCCCAGGCTCCCGTCAAATCGATCGCGTGAGCCGGAACCGGCAGCAAAAGGCCCGAACCAAGCAGCAAGACTGCCATTGCCAACGACCGGCATATCCTGGACATTCTCATCGCTCTCCAAATTTGTTTAGACACGAAACGGGCGGCATTTTCGCACCAACAGAAGGTTTCTGGCTGCGATCCCCCGCTCAATGACCTCCCAATACCAGCACCTTCAGCGGCATAACGATGGCCTTCATTCGGATGATCAGCGCGTGGACGAGAGCCACTGTATCGACGATATGCAGATAAACCTTTTCAAGTGAGCCGACCTTGCCCGATGCAATCAGGTCATGGTTGTTGGAATAGGCATTCACGATGCAGCTGCTTCCCGGAGGCACACCATCGAGTCCCCCCTGGTAGAGAGGCTCGAGGAACACGGTGACGGTGCCCGGCGCGCCGATCTTGCTGAGATCGGTCAGCTGGTCGGTAGCCCTGATCTGGCCGGCGGCGATGACGTTCTGTTCCCGAGTGACCACAAGGGGAATAATGGCCATTGGCATGCTCACGCACGTGGCCTCGGCTGCCATGCCGATCTTGATTACCTGGGATTCGAGCTGGTTGAATCCCGCCACGAGCTGGTTCTCGCCCGCGCCCTCCGGAATGAGGATGCCCGCTGCCCTGGTAAATGGCGCTGGCTGAATGACATCCCCGACCCGCAACACGAACTGGTCAACCCGCCCGGCGACGCCTGCGCGCACCATCTGGCGGTTAAGTTCTACCTTAGCCGCGGCGAGCTCGGCCTCCGCGCTCGCCTTCTGTGCCGGAATTACCGACGAAATACGCGTTTGCGCCGACTGCTTGGCAGCCGCCGCGGCATCGACGGCTCCCTGTCGTGTCGCCACCAGCGTCTGCAGCTTTTCGATCTCACGCGCGGCGACGATGTCGGCGTTACGCTGCTGCAATTGGGTCTTGGTCCGCAGTTCGTCTTGGGCCTGTTCCAGAGCCCCCTTCGCCTCCTGAAACTTACCCTCACTGGTCAGGATGTCGGCTTCAGCCGTCGCGGCGGACGCATCCACTTCGGCGACGCGAGCCTGAGCCGTCGCGAGTGCCGCCTCCTGTCTGGTGCTGTCCATCTTGAACAGAGGGTCGCCCTCTTTCACACGATCGTTATAGCCGACGTAAACCTCCGACACCCGACCGCCAATCTCGGGATAGATCGAGACGGTCCGGAACAGGGAGGTGACGTTTTCCGATTCCGGATGGTTGTACAAGACCACCGTGATGAGGAGCACAGTGAGTATGAGGCAACATGTGATGCCGTAGCGAAGCTCGTACCACACCGAAAACAGCGTGATCTCGTGACCCAGGCGCTTGCCCTGGACAAAGCGCCGGATCAGAAAGTCCGGGAGAAGGGTCAGCATGGAACACAGCATGAGTTCAAGCATGGGCCGCCCCTTTTCGATCCTGACGGGGTTTTTCAACTGGTACGGGCTTCGACGGGGTGGGTTCGGAATGATCGGCAGGAGGACTGTCGGCGACTTCCTGCCCGGCCAAGGCTTCTACCGAAGATGCTATGCGATTGACTGGGGTCAGGAAGTCGGGAATGTCGATGAAGGCAAGGATGAGGGCCGCTAACCATAAGACATGCAGATGCAGAAGGAGGGCCAACAGGCAAAGGACCGCGATGAGGTCCATTTGAATTTTTTTTGACTTGTGCGCCATTCTTTCCGGCAAAGAGTGGATGGTCAGGAAGAGGACGCCGGTCAACACAATCGCTGCTACGACGAAAACCAGCGTAATGTTGTAGAGCACATCGGTCTCACCCGGCGGCGTGATGAAGAATGGCAGGTGGTGTGTCGCTATCGGATTAGCCGCGGCTGAAGCTGAATCTGTCAAAGGAGTTCTCCCGAATGCCGGTGGCAGTTTGCCGGGCGATTTCGGTTAGAGGGTACTCAAGTTCCCCGGTTGATTCAAATCAAGAACCCCGGTCCCCTCCGGCTTTTCAGGTTAGCTTTAGCCACATTGGGCGGCCGGCAAGCCGGTTCCCGACACCCTTCAATCGATAATGTGATAGCCGCCATCGATGTAGATGGTGTCGCCAGTCAACAATTTGGCGCCGTCAAGCGCCAGGAAGGCCACCGCCTTTCCGACGTCGTCGATGCTGACGAGGCTTCGCGTCGGCGCTTTTTCCTGCGCTTTCGCCAATAGCTCGTCGAATTCCGGAATTCCGGAGGCCGCGCGCGTGGCGAGCGGACCGGGCGAGATAGCGTGGACTCGAATGCCTTTGGGCCCCACTTCCGCTGCGACGTAGCGAACGGCACATTCCAGAGCGGCTTTGGCCACCCCCATGATGTTGTAGTTTTCCACTACCATCTGGCTGCCATAATAGGTCATCGTGAACATGGTGCCGCCGTTCTTCATCAGCGGTTCCGCCAGATGGGCCATGCGAAGGAATGACCAGCACGAGACATCCATCGTCTTGAGGAACCCGTCGCGACCGACATCGATCACCCGACCATGCAGGGCTTCCTTCGGGGAAAACGCGATGGAGTGAACCAGAAAATCCAGTTGCCCCCATTCTTTGCCGATCTTCTCGAACACCGCTTCGGTTTGTCCTTCAGCCATCACGTCGAGCGGCACGAAGATCTTCGACTCGAGCGCCTGGGCCAGCGGCTCGACGAATCTTTTTGCCTTTTCGTTCAGATAAGTGACGGCAAGCTCGGCACCGAGCGCGCGAAATGCCTTCGCACAGCCCCAGGCGATCGAATTTTCGTTGGCGATGCCGACCACCAGACCTTTTTTGCCCTGGAGGGCGACCTTGGTTTCCGGATAGACAGGAATCGTTGTCATGACGCCCTCGCCTGTTTTGTCGAGCCCTCTGCCCTCGATAATAATGAAAGCGTGTGCCGGGCGATCATCAGCTCCTCGTCGGTCGGCACCACGTAGACGGGCAAGCGGCTGTCGCGCCCGGAAATCAACAGCTTGTTCGCCCCGTTCGCCGTTGCATCCACGGAGGCACCGAGCCAGCCAAGCTTGTCGACGATCGCGGCGCGAATCTGCGGTGAGTTTTCGCCAATACCTGCCGTGAAGACGAAGGCATCGACGCCCTGCATCGCCGCGGCGAGCATTCCCGCATTCAATCCGACACGGTAAATGAAGTAGTCGACCGCCAAGGCCGCGTTTGGATCGCTATTGCCCTGAAGCTCGCGCATGTCGTTGCTGATTCCGGAAAGTCCCTTCAGGCCGCATTCCCGGTAGAGAAGATTTTGGACCGCTTCCGCCGACATGCCTTTTTCGGAGATCAGATAAAGCACGACGCCAGGGTCAAGCTGACCCGGCCGTGTGCCCATCGGCAGCCCGTCGAGGGCGGTAAATCCCATCGTGCTCTCGACGCTTTGGCCGCGACTTATTGCGCACATCGAGGCGCCGCTGCCGAGGTGGGCGACGATCACGCGCTTGTCGGCGATTTCAGGCGCCACCTTCGGAAGCGCGCCCGCGATATATTCGTAAGACAGACCGTGAAAGCCGTAACGCCGCACGCCTTCCACGTGCAGTTGCCGCGGTATGGCGTAGCAATCCGCCAGCGCGCCGTGGCCGCGATGAAAGGCCGTATCGAAGCAGGCGACCTGCGGGAGTTCCGGAAAATACGCCTGGATCGATCGGATCGGCGCAAGGTTATAGGGCTGATGAAGCGGAGCCAGCGACGCGTACCGTTCAAGCTGCGTCAGGATCTTTTGGTCGATCCGGACCGGCTTGTCGTAATCCGGGCCGCCATGCACCACGCGATGTCCGATCGCAATCGGATTGATCTTCAACTCGGTCCGTAGCCACGCACCCGCCGTCGCCAGCGCTGCAGTCACGTCACGGACCGCGTCGTTCTCGTAAGTCCGGTCAACCAGCACTCTGCCGTCCGCAGCGGACGCGCGGAGCCTCGGGCGGCTTCCGACCCCGTCGATCTGGCCCTTGAGTTGCCGTCTCAGGCCGCCGCCTGGTTCGACCTCGAAAACCTGAAATTTGACGCTGGACGAGCCTGCATTGGCGACAAGGATCGTATCCATGGCGTTCACGCCGCCGCAACGGTTGCTTTTCGACGACGGGAGTCGGCGTAGAGCACCGAGATCGCACAAGATGCGAGACGAGCCCTCAAGGAATCAGCCCGCGACGTCAGAATGATCGGAACCCGCGCGCCGAGCACGATGCCAGCGGAGTCCGCCTTTGCCATGAAGGTGAGGTTCTTCGCTAGCATATTGCCAGCCTCGAGATCGGGAACCAGGAGGATCTGCGCCTGGCCTGCGACGGGCGACTTGATGCCCTTGATTCTGGCGGCCTCAGGATCAACCGCGTTGTCGAAAGCGAGCGGGCCGTCCAGCACGGCGCCCGTGATCTGGCCGCGATCGGCCATCTTGCACAGCGCCGCCGCCTCGATGGTCGAGGGAATTTTGGCAGTCACTGTTTCGACCGCCGACAGGATTCCCACTCTCGGCTCGCCAAGACCGATCCCGGCATAGAGATCAATCGCGTTTTGCACGATGTCGCGCTTGGTATCGAGATCCGGGAAAATATTGATCGCCGCGTCCGTGATCCACAGCGTTTGGGCGTAATTGGGCACATCGATCGCAAAGACATGGCTGATGCGGCGATCGGTGCGCAGTCCGGTCTTTGCGGTAACGCTGCGCATCAGTTCATCGGTGTGAAGGCTGCCCTTCATCAAAAGCTCGCCCTTTGCTTCATGAATGAGCTCGACGGCCTTTGCCGCCGCCGCTTCGCTGTGGGGAGCATCGACGATTTCGAAACGCGAAATATCGAGGTTGGACTGTGCTGCGGCGGTCTTGATCTTGCCGGCCGGGCCCACCAGCACCGGCTTGATGATTCCGGCGCTGGCAGCCTCGCACACACCCTTCAACGAGGACTCGTCGCAGGGATGAACCACAAGTGTCACGGCCGAGGGCACCTGTTTGGCCGCGGCAATCAGCCGTTCGTACTTGCCTTGCGTTCGTGATTCACCGCTATCCATCGGGACTGCGCTCATGCTTCGACTCCAGATTTTTTCGACTGACGCTACGATGCTTTGGCCTTGTCCACGCCCGGTTTGACTTTCTCCGCGCTCGGGGCGAAAGGGACCTTTTCGGCGCCCATTCCCGAAGGCACCCCTTCGTCGACGCCGAACAACGCCGCGACTTTCTTCAACCGCTCGGCCGCTTCGCCGCCGATTTCTCCGCTGGAACTGAGGACATTGCGGATCGCAGCAAGCCCCTTGCGACGCTCGGCAAGATCTGACGGCAGCAATTTGGGAATGGCCGCAAGGGTCGCTTCCGGCTCAAGCAACAGCAGGAAGAACTGCTCGCGCGCCATCGACTTGAATTGCGCGAGCGTCATCTTCGAACCTTCTTCGGTCAGGCGAATTCGCCGCAGTGCCGCGACGCCGCGCTCATCGACAGAGCCCCGCGCCGCCCCAATATAGATCAGGCCGCGGACGGTGCACTCCTGCAGCCCTCCCTTGTTGATTCCCGATTTCAGTTCGGCGATCCGCTTCTCGACCAGCTCATGGTGCCGCGGAGATTTTCCCGGCCGCCGTGGCCGATCCGCCGCCGGGTCAATTCCGACCGCAGCCTGCAAAGCCGGCATTCCATAGATTGCCAGGAACATCTGCTCGGAGAGTTTTTCCTGCTTCTCCCGCCAGGCGTCGAGCGAGCGGACGATCTGGTCTGAAACCTTCTCCTGCATGGCGATGAACGGGTTGTCTTTGGCCGCAGGTCTTCGCTGTGCGTTGACCTTCTCGGCGGCGCTCGCCAGCATCGGCATGAACGGATTGGAACTGGTGAAGGCCTCGTAGGACATCCGAAGCGGATGCCAGCGCTGCAACCAGTCTGCCACCGACGGCGTAACGAATGCCTTGACCATCGGCTGCATGAAGGCGCGGTACAATGAAAGATTGATCTCCGAAACCCGCGCGGCGGTTGCGAACCGCCGTTCATCCTCCGGCGAATTGCCGCCCATCGCGCGAAGGTCATCCAGCGTCCGCGCCTCGCAGCGCATCACCCAGTCGCCCGACACGAGGTCCGAATGGCTGGTGTCGCCGGCCTTGCGTTCGAACGTCGCCTCGTACAGGCCCGGCGGCAGCATGTCGATCAGATCGATGTTGCTCGAAAATTCATTGTGCTCCTTCTTCGCCACCCCGCCGGAGACGAAAATGCCGAGATGTCCGACGCTCTCGTGCACGGTGTATACGATGGTCTGGCCGAAGGACCTGATCTCGTCGACGTCGTCGTAGAGGTCGAGGATCCAGCCGAGCGCCTGCTGGGGCGGGGTGATGTTGTCGCCCTTTGAGCAGAACACCACGATCGGCGAGCGAATATTGCGGAGGTCCACGGCTGTTCCGTCCGACATCTTGATGCGCCCGGCCGCCAGATTGTTGCCGATGAAAAGCTCGTCGACGATGAACTGGATTTCCTCGGCATTGAGGTTGACGTGTCCGCCCCACCAGCGTTCGAACTCGAGATAGCGCGGGGCTTCGGTGTCGACCTTGGAGTAGACGTTATATTGCTTGCTCCACAGCGTGTTCGCCGGATTCTGGTTTTCGAAATTCTGCACAAGCCAGCCGCCGTCGAACTTGCCGGCGCCCATGTCGCCGGTCAAAGCCGTCAGCCAACTGCCGCCGAGCAAACCGCCGGAGTAACGCATTGGATACTGGCCGCGCACACCGCCCCAATATGACAGCGGAGCACCTGCGATGATCAACGGTCCGAACAGCTCCGGCCTGATCGCAGCCAGGATCATCACGGCCCAGCCGGCCTGACAATTGCCGATCACGCATGGCTTGCCGTCCGCCTTCGGATGAAGCGAAATGACCTTCTCGAGGAATTGCGCTTCGGCGCGGGCGATATCCTCGATGGTCTGGCCCGGCACGGGTTCCGGCATGAAGCCGACGAAGTAGCAGGGATGCCCTGCCTTCATGGCAACGCCGATTTCGCTGTCGGCCTTGAAGCCGCCAATGCCCGGCCCATGGCCGGCACGGGGATCAACGACCACGAACGGCCGACGGGCTGGATCGATCTGGACGCCGGCGGGTGGGATAATGCGTACCAGAAGGTAGTTTACCGGACGCTTCAGCGTCCGGCCGTCCATCACCAGCTCGGCCTTGTAGTCGAGGACATGAGGAACCGTTTCCGCGAGGTGTTCGCGATATTGTTCGCCGCGCTGGCGCATCACGTCGAAAAACAGGACGCTGCGCTGGGCTGCGTCCGTCATGTATTCGAAGGCTGCGTTGTAAAACCCCAAGGGGTTGAGACCCGATACCTGTTTAGCCGACATTTTGGTCTCCATATTCTGGCCGATTTCTGGGTTGGCCCCTCTTATCGCTGCGGCGCATCACGACGTTGATCTATCTCAACAGCTTTGCTGGGGTGCGCGTTAATTTTTCATCAAAATCGCCACCGCAAAGCGCGGGAAAACAGGTTCCGCGACTATTAGTACGCGTCCGGGATTTCAGGAGTTTCGACCATGGTGAACATCAACGAGCTGCTGCCAAACGCAAACGACATCAAGAAACAAGCAGCGCTAAAGGAAGCTGAAAAGGCCGAAGCGCATGCTCGCCAATTGGCGGCGGCTGAAGCCGAAAAGCATGCGTTGATCGAGGAACTCACTAAGCCTTCCGGCCTGTCGGAAGAAGAAAAGATCAAACGCGCCTCCGCGGTCATTCAACGCGCCGTGAGAAACGGGCTCAACGAGATCCAGGTCTACAGATTCCCGAACATTGTCTGCACCGATCGCGGCCGAGCGATCAACCAGATGGAACCGGGCTGGGAAAACACGCTGACCGGAGTCCCCAAGGAGATCTATCAGCTCTGGAAGGAATACCTGCAGCCGCGCGGTTACAAGATCTCCTATCAGATCATCGACTTCCCGGGCGGGGTGCCGGGCGATATCGGCATCACCTTGAGCTGGGCATGAACTCCCTCGACCTATCCATTCAGACATCAGGCTGAAAATCTGGGGCGCAAATCGGGCGAAATAACGATGGCAAACGACAATGGAAAGATGAAGCGCAAATCCTATGAGAAGGAATTGCGCAAGCTTCAGGTTGAGCTTTGCCATCTGCAAGGATGGGTAAAGACAAAGGGCTTGCGGGTGATCGTGCTGTTCGAAGGGCGCGACGCCGCGGGCAAGGGAGGCACGATCAAGGCCATTACGGAAAAAGTCAGCCCGCGCGTATTTCGAACCATCGCCCTCCCCTCGCCGTCCGACCGGCAGAAGAGCCAGATGTTCATCCAGCGCTACATGGAATTCTTTCCCGCCGCCGGCGAGATCGTGATTTTCGATCGCAGCTGGTACAACCGCGCCGGCGTGGAATACGTGATGGGCTTCTGCACCAAGGAAGAGCACGAGCGTTTCCTCGAGCTCTGCCCGGAGATCGAGCGATACATCATCGACGGCGGGATCATCCTGATCAAATACTGGCTCGAGGCCGGTATGGAGGAGCAGGAGTTGCGGTTCAACGCGCGGATCGACGATCCCCTGCGGCAGTGGAAGCTGAGCCCGATGGACATCGAATCCTATCGGCGCTGGTATGACTATTCGAAAGCGCGCGATGTGATGTTCAAGGCCACCGATTCCAAGCATGCGCCCTGGCACCTCGTCCGTTCCGAGGACAAGCGGCGCGCGCGGTTGAATTGCATCTCGCACCTCCTGACGATGATCCCCTACAAGCGCATTCAGCAGGAAAAGGTCAAATTGCCGAAACGATCCGACAAGGGCCGCTACAACGATCAGGCAATCCTGCGCAAGATGACATTGGTACCGGAGCAGTTTTAGAGCTGATCAGCTCCGCCTCATGGCCAGGCGTGCTAAAGCGATTTCACCGTCGGTTACGTAATGGTTGACGTGTTCGGTCGGCAAATACTGTCCGGATTGATACATCTTCGGGGCTTCGATGCGTCCGCCTTTGATCAGTTCAGCAATGATGTAGTCACGCTCGGTGTTGGTGTCCGAATCAGTTGCGTGCGTGATCTGAAAAGACAGACGCGTCAGGGACAGGCCGATGTCCCTTGTCCCCGCTCCGACCCAGATCGCGGTCTCCTTGTCTGATGGCCGGTCCGTGTTGAGCCAGAAATTGGCCTCGCCCCATGTGCTTTCGGCACGTGTCAGGCTCAATGCCCAAAACCGAACGTGATGACGCTTGCGCGGGCTGTTATCGATGGCTTTCTGAAAACCGATGTCCTGCCTGCGTCCAAACAGATAGAGGGTGCTAAATGGTGCGGTCGGATATGGCGAGTTGAGCACGAAGGCGCGGACCATGCCCCATGAGCTTGCAAGATTCAGCCGATCCGCTTCCGACCAGCCAAGCGCCGCAAACGCTGCACGAAGTTCTCCCAGCGTGCCGACGAGAGCGACATTGACAGGGTCTCCGGGCAAGCCGTCCCCAGTGACGGTATAACTTGGGACACGTTCGCGCTGCAGAATCCTGAGGCCGAAATGAATGATGCGCGGAAGAATGACGTATGCGGCCAATCCGTAAGTGATGCTCAATGCGATAATCCAGGGGAGCCTGCGGTCCGCTATTCTGAAAATGACATCGACGATCAGCCAGACGGTGAAGATGCCCAAGCCTAGGATCAGCAGGCGTTGCAACAAGCGCTTGAGAAATTTCATGACGTCGCCGTCTCAATAAACGCCGGCGGCGCGGAGTACACTCTCGACCGTCGCAGTGCGATCAAGTCCGCCAACCTTTTCCTGGATACCGTCGGCCCGCAACAAGTCGCGCGATGCGCCATGGGCACCGACCACACGCAAAGCGGCCCCGCGGGCAGCGAGCTCGGCGTGAAGCTCATGCAACATTCGGCAACCGGCAAGATCAAGATAGGGCGCAGCAGAGAAATCGCAGACGACGAGGCGGACGGTGGAGGCAGCTGCCTTGCCGAGACGCGTGAGCACCGCTTCCAGAACAGCATCCGCATTCACGTAAATGAGGGATGCCTCGGGACGAAAGATGATGACGCCATCAGGCGGTTCATTTTCGGGATGGCGGTCCATATCCGAATAGCTGTTGGTGCCGGGAACGCGGCCGAGAAACGCAACGTGCGGGCTCGACACCCGCGCGAGCAGCAACAATATCGAAGCCATAGCGGCGAGCAGAATACCTTGCAGGATTCCTAGAAGCAGAACGCCTATGAGAGCGATCGTGGCGGCAAAAAAATCCAGCCGGCTGACGCGCCACATGCGCAGCAGGGCGGGAAAATCCAGAAGGCCGTAGATTGCCGTCAGCACGACCGCGGCCAGCACCGCCTTTGGCAGGTTTTCGAGCCATCCTGTCAGGAAAACTAGGCAGACCGCCAGCATGATCGAGGCGAAGACAAGCGCGAGCGGCGTGCGCGCGCCGGCCTTGTCGTTCACGGCCGATTGCGACAGCCCGCCGGCGACCGGATAGCCCTGCCCCAATGCCGCTGCCAGATTGGCCGCGGCAAGCCCAAGAAGCTCTTGGCGGGCATCGAGTGGGTATCCGTACTTCGCCGCGAATGTGCGTGCGGCAGAAACGCCCTCGATATAGGCGAGCAGCAGGCAGCCGGCGGCCAACGGCACGATCCCCTCTTCGTCACGTAACCTGAGCGCGGGGCCCGCCAATGTCGGTAACCCCGCCGGAATGTCTCCCGTGATCGGCAAGCCAAGCTCGGGGAGGCCCAACACCGTGGCGGCCGCAATCGAAAGCGCGACGACGGCGAGCGCGACCGGCTTTCCGGGCAGTATCCGTTCGCCGAGTACGATCAGGACGATGGCAATGACCCCGACGAGAAGGACGAGGAACTGCATTTCGCCAAGTTGGCCAGCCAGCAGTACCGCGCGTTCGAAGAAATTGTGACCGCCACCCTTCACCCCGAACAGGCTCGGCAGTTGGGTAACGGCGATGGTCAGGCCGGCCCCGGCCTTGAAGCCGACCAGAATGCTGTTGCTGATCAGTTTCACCAGCACGCTGAGGCGGAGCAGCCACGCGCAAAGGCTGAGTGCGGCTACGGTGAACGCCACAAGGCTCGCAATCTGGGCGTAGCGCTGCGCATCGCCTTCGGCCATCGCCCCCACGGTGGCGGCGATCATGAGCGAGATGGCGGAGGTCGGCCCGATGGCGAGCTGTCGCGACGATCCAAGCAGTGCATAGCCGAGACCGCCCAAGAGATAACCGTAAACGCCGACCTGCGGAGGCAAGCCTGCGAGACCGGCATAGGCAAGGGACACCGGGATTGCATAGGCCGCAAGCGTCACACCGGCGATGATGTCGCTGGGCAGCCCGTCCACGCGGTACCCGGCAAGCCAGCGCGTGGGCGGAAACCACCAAAGCCAGCCCGCCCCTCCCTCGATCTTCGTTGTTTCTGACATGCCGGACGATCAGCCAATTTGTATCAGCGCTCAATACCGGCGCTTCCGCTTGCCTTCTTGATGCATATCAACGCCGTCCGGCCTTTTGACCTGAAGATGGAACTCGATCGCCTTCCTTTTAGCGCTGCCGAAAGCGATCCGACGTCAGGGATGTCGATGAATGCCAATTTCGAGCGCTTGCCTGCCTTCGAAGCCACGACGGACGGCTGAATTCATCTTGTCGCCCCCTGAACGATCTCCGTAGTCGAGCTTGGGCTCCAACATGCTGATAAGGTGGAATCAACGATACGTCCTCGAGAGCTATCTCAAATCGTCGCTTTGGGTCGTCCCGTTTTTTGCGATTCCGTTAGCCTTGATCTCGGTCAGGGGGCTGGAACGGCTTGACGCCTGGCTGGGTTGGAGGCTCCTCGGGTTTGAGGCAGCCGGCGCCCAGACGTTGCTCGCAGCCTTCGTCTCCGCAACGCTTGCATTTGTCGTCTTTACGTTCGGCTCGCTGCTCGTTGCGATTCAAGTCGCGAGTGCGCAGATGACTCCACGGATCATCGCCACCACCCTGTTGCGGAACGATGTGGTCAAATACACAGTCGGCCTTCTGATCTTCACCTTCATGTTCGCACTGGGGACGCAGAACAGACAGGACAAACAGGTCGACCAGCTGCTCGTGTTGGTGGCCATCCTGCTCGGCATATTGTCCTTTGCCGCCTTTTTCTACCTGATCGACTATGCGTCCCGGCTGTTGCGGCCTGTCAGCATTCTGACGCGCGTCGGGGATGAGGGCATTGCGGTTATTGAAACCGTATATCCGAATCCAAGTTCGGGACCAGTGAAGAACAGCAGGCCTTTCAAACTCGCCGCTCCCGATCGCACAGTTAGATGTCGGGGAGCCTCGGGCATTATCCTGGCGGTCAAGGTCAGACGGCTGATGGAAAAGGCCGAGAGTGCGGACGGCGTCATTGAATTCGTGCCCCAGGTCGGCGATTTCGTCTCAATAGACGATCCTCTGTTCAATCTCTTCGGCGGCGCCGCATCGATCAAGGAAAACGATCTTCATGCCCTGGTGGCGTTCGGCTCGGAACGTACCATGGACCAGGATCCAACTTTTGCGTTTCGCATTGCCGTCGATATCGCGCTCAAGGCGTTGTCGCCGGCCA
>Ga0210408_10000186_pt1 | contig 92581 bp, 88 predicted proteins | sample IncBWH4MmetaG_FD_155471 | JGI IMG/M metagenome (GOLD analysis project Ga0210408, IMG submission 155471) | Forest soil microbial communities from Barre Woods Harvard Forest LTER site, Petersham, Massachusetts, United States - Inc-BW-H-4-M | ecosystem: Environmental > Terrestrial > Soil >...
GGGTGGGCGTCGGGAGGTGGATCATGAGAGCACTGCTGGTTGCGTTGCTGCTGGTGCCCGTCGGCGCATGGGCCCAGAGCAGCCGGGACTGGGACTTGTGCAAGGCTGTCGATGCCGATCAGCCAGCGCTCGCCGCCTGCACACGACTGATCCAGGCGAACACGCTTGCCGGGCACGACCTCGCCGTCGCCTACTTCCTTCGTGGCAAGGTGGACTGGCAGCTGCGGGAGCTCGACGCCGCCATCGCCGACGACGACAAGGCGATCGAAATCGACCCGGACTTTGCCGACGCCTATGCCGCGCGCAGCGCTGCTGATCTCAGCAAGGAAGATGACGATCAGGCGATCGCCGACGCGAGCAAGGCCATCGAGCTCGATCCGCGGAATGCGGTGGCCTACGGCAATCGCGGCCTGGCGCGCGCCCACAAGAAGAAAGGCAAGGACCTCGACGGCGCGATCGCCGATGTGACGCGGGCGGTCGAGATCGACCCCAACAACGTTCAGTCCTATCTGTCGCGCGGGAGCATCTACAAGCAGGCACGCGAGCCGGGCCGCGCCTATGCCGATTTTGGCAAGGCGACTGAGATCGAGCCCAGGAGCGGCTTTTTCGGCTACCGGCTTCGCGGAATAGCCTTCCAGCTCAGGGGCGACTATGGCCACGCCATCGCCGACTACAACCGCTGGATCGACATCGATCCCGGCTGCGCCTATGCCTACACAAAGCGCGCCGACGCCTACAAGGAGAAGGGGGACGTCGAGCACGCCCTTGCCGATGCCAGCAAGGCGATCGAGATCAATCCGCGATCGGCCGACGGCCATCGTGTCCGAGGCTGGGTCTACACGTTCAAGGACGACGCGCAGCACGCGATTGCGGAAACGACGGCCTGGATCGAGATCGAACCCTGGAGCGGTCGCGCCCACAAGGCGAGAGGCTATGCGTACATGTCCAATTACGAATACGACCGCGGGATCGCCGATTTGAGCGAGGCCATCGAGATCGACCCCGATGATGCCGGGGCTTATCGGATGCGCAGCCTCGCTTACGTGAAAGAGAAGAAGCCGACCGAAGGGCTCGCGGACTACAATCGCGCGATCGAACTGACGCGACAGAAGGTCAACTCCGGCGATCCCTGGTTCCAGTAAGTGTGTCCTATTCCCCCTCGTCGCTCGCGAGCACGCCGCGCACCGCGCGCGCCCAGCCCTTCAATTTGCGCTCGCGGGTCGCGGCGCTCATGTTCGGCTTGAAGCGGTGTTCCAGCCGCCAGTTGTCGGCAAATTTCGACGGCTCCGGATAGACGCCCGCCGCAAGGCCGGCGAGATAGGCGGCGCCGAGCGCGGTGGTCTCCTGGATCATCGGGCGGTCGACCGGCGCGTCCAGGAGATCGGCAAGCCGCTGCATGGTCCAGTCCGACGCGGTCATGCCGCCATCGACGCGCAAGACGATGTTGGCAGCCGTCGCGTCGGGCCAGTCGGCGCGCATCGCCGCCCAGAGATCGAAGGTCTGGTAGCAGACGCTTTCCAGCGTCGCGTGCGCGAGCTCGGCCGGGCCGGTGTTGCGCGTCAGCCCGAACAACGCACCGCGCACGTTCGGATTCCAGTAGGGCGCGCCCAGCCCGACGAAGGCCGGCACCAGGTACACGCTCTGCATCGAATCGGATTTGTCCGCGAGCGGGCCGGTCTCGGCCGCCCGCTTGATGATTCCCAGCCCATCGCGCAGCCATTGCACCGCCGAGCCCGCGACGAAGATCGAGCCTTCGAGCGCGTAGGTTCGTTTGCCGCCGAGTTGATAGGCGATGGTCGTGAGCAGCTTGGTCTTCGAAGCGACCGGCGTCGCGCCGGTGTTGAGCAATGCGAAGCAGCCGGTGCCGTAGGTCGACTTCATCATGCCCGGCCTGAAGCACGCCTGCCCGATGGTCGCGGCCTGCTGGTCGCCGGCGATGCCGGAGATCGCGATCCTCCCGCCAAACAGGTCCGTCGTGGTCTCGCCGAACAGGTGCGAGGAATCCTGCACCTCGGGCAGCAGTGAGCGCGGCACGCGCAAAAGTTTCAGCAGCTCCTCGTCCCACTGCCCGGTGTGGATGTTGAACAGCAGCGTGCGCGAGGCATTGGTGGCGTCGGTCGCGTGCACCTTGCCGCCGGTGAGCCGCCACAACAGATAGCAATCCACCGTGCCGAACAGGAGCTCGCCGGCCTCCGCGCGCTTCCGCGCGCCGGGGACCTGGTCGAGGATCCAGGCAACCTTGGTGCCCGAAAAATACGGATCGATGATCAGACCGGTCTTCTGCGAGATCATGGGCTCGTGGCCCTCGGCCTTGAGCTTCGCGCAGGTGTCGGCGGTGCGCCGGTCCTGCCAGACGATCGCGCGGTGCACGGCCTGCCCGGTGGCGCGGTCCCACACCACCGTGGTCTCGCGCTGGTTGGTGATACCGATCGCGGCGATGTCTTTTGCGGCCAGGCCAGCCTTCTCCAGCGCATCACGGCAGGTCATGACGGTGGAAGTCCAGATGTCCTCCGGCTCGTGCTCAACCCAGCCGGACGCCGGGAAATGCTGCGGGAACTCCTGCTGCGCCACCGCGGCAATGGAGATGTCGGAGCGGAAGACGATGGCGCGCGAGGAGGTGGTGCCCTGGTCGATGGCCAGCACATAGGACATTGGCGGTATTCCCTGAGGCGTTTTCCCGGAACGGTTTTGTGTTGTGACGTGCGACAGGAAAGGGGATTGGAAGAGGAAGGTCAAGGCGCTGTGACGACCACGCACGCGGTGCCACCCTCTCGTCTTACGGGCCCCCTGTGGGGGAGGGTACGACCGAGCAAGCGGAACGAGAGAGTGGAGACGCCTACGCCGACGCCGTGGTGACGCCGCCGTCGACCACGATGGTCTGGCCGGTCATGAAGGTCGAGGCATCGGAGGCGAGATAGGCGACCGCGCCGGCAATCTCATGCGGCTCGCCGATGCGGCGCAGCGGCGTGGTGGCGCAGCGGCGCTTCAGCCGTTCCTCGTCCTCCCACAGCGCGCGGGCGAAATCGGTCTTGATCAGGCCGGGCGCAACGCAATTGACCCGCACGCCCTGCGGGCCCCATTCGCCGGCGAGGCTGCGGCACAGCGCGAAATCCGCCGCCTTGGAAATCCCATAGGCACCGATCACGGTCGAGCCGCGCAAGCCGCCGATCGAGGAGACGATGATGACGGAGCCTTTCCCGCGCGCCGCCATCTGCGGAATCGCGAGCGCACAGAGCCAGAGGTTGCTCTTGACGTTGGAGCCCATGATCTTGTCGAAGGCTTCGTCCGTGATGTCGAGCAGCGGGCCGTAATAGGGATTGACCGCGGCATTGCAGACCAGGATGTCGATCCCGCCGTAATGGGCGATCGAGCCGTCGATCAGCGCCTTGACCTCGTCGCGGCGCGAGATGTTGCAGGGGATGACATGGGCGTCGCCGCCCGCTTTGCGGATGCCGTCCGCAACCTCCTGGCACGGCTCGGCCTTGCGGCTGGAGATCACGACCTTGGCGCCGAGTTGCGCCAGGAGCTCGGCCGAGGCGCGGCCGATGCCGCGGCTGGAGCCGGTGATGACGGCAACCTGGCCTGAGAGATCGAACGGGGTGTTGGTCATGGATATTTCTTCCTCCGCTTTCTTGCTCGTCATGGCCGGGCTTGTCCCGGCCATCCACGTCTTGCTAGGCCTCAAAGACGTGGATGCCCGGCACCGGTCTTCGCCTTCGGCTGCGACCCGGCACAGCAGCGGCGCGCCGAAGCTTCTTAGCGGAGGCGGCAAGGCCGGGCATGACGATGTTTATCGTGGTGGCGTTCGCGTTCACAACGGCTACACCAGCCCGCCGGCCTCGCTGACGCGGCGCAGGTGATACTCGCTGTCGCCAAACGCGTTCTCGATCATGGTCAGCCGCTTGAAGTAGTGGCCGATCTTGGCCTCCATGGTCATGCCGATGCCGCCATGGAGCTGGATCGACTGCTGGCCGATGAATTTTCCGGACTTGCCGACCTGCACCTTGGCCGCGGCGACCGCGGTGGCGCGTTCCCTGGCGTTCTCGAAATCCGTGGCCATGGTGGCGAACAACGACATCGAGCGCGCCTGCTCCAGCGCCACGAACATGTCGGCGGCGCGGTGCTGCAGCGACTGGAAGCTGCCGATCGCCACGCCGAACTGCTTCCTGGTCTTCAGATATTCGACGGTGGCCTTCAGCGATTCATCCATCGCGCCGACCGCCTCCGCGCAGATCGCGGCGCGCGCCTCGTCGACCACGCGCGCGATCAGCGGCAGGCCGTCTTCCGGATCGCCGATCGCGGCATCGCTGCCGACCTCGACGCCGGTGAAGGTGATGTCCGCGGCATGCAGGCCGTCCTGGGTCGGATAGCCCTTCTTCGAAACTCCCTTGGCATCGGCCGGCACCAGGAAGACGCCGACGCCCGCCTTGTCGTGACGCGCGCCCTTGGTGCGCGCGGTGACGATGAGCGTGTCGGCATTCTCGCCGTTGCTGACGACGAATTTCTCGCCGTCGATCACCCATCCGTCGCCCTTCGCCTTGGCCGAGGCGGTGACGTCGTCGAGATCGTAGCGCGAATTCTTTTCCAGCTGCGCGAAGGCGAATGTCCTGCTGCCATCGATGATGGGCGGAATGTGCGCCTGTTTCTGCGCGGCCGAGCCGCCATGGCGCAAAAAGCCGCCGCCGATCACGACGGTCGCGAGATACGGCTCCAGCACCAGCGCCTTGCCGAGCGCCTCCATCACGATCATGGTTTCGACCGCGCCGGCGCCGAAGCCGCCATCGGTCTCCGAAAACGGCAGCCCCAGCAGACCCTGCTCGGCGAGCTTGCCCCAGATCGCGCGGCTCCAGCCGCCCTTCTCCATCATGTACTTCTTGCGGCTGTCGAAATCGTAGGCATCGTTCAAAGGCCCTTGACCGCTCTCCTTCAGAAGCCGCTGCTCCTCGGACAAATCGAAATCCATTTTGTTGTTCCTCGTACCCGGACTATCCATGTCGTCATTCCGGGATGGCCCGAAGGGCCAGGCCTGGAATCCATAGCCACAGCCGGTGGATATGGATTCCGGGCTCGTCACTTCGTGGCGCCCCGGAACGACGGTCGAATGCTGGCTACAGTCCCAGCACGGCCTTGGTGATGATGTTGCGCTGGATCTCGTTGGAGCCGCCGTAGATCGAGACCTTGCGGTTGTTGAAGTAGCTCGGCGCGATCTGCGCGGTCCAGTCCATCGTCTCGTTGGAATCCTCGTCGCCATGCACGTCATAGGGCGCGGCGAACGGGCCGATCACCTCCATCAGAAGCTCTGTCGTGGTCTGCTGGATCTCCGAACCCTTGACCTTCAGCACCGAGGAGGCCGGATTCGGCTTGCCCTTGCCGTGCTTGCCCTCATCCGCGACCACGCGCAACTGGGTGAGTTCGAGCGCCTTCAGCTCGATCTCGCAGGCCGCGAGCTTTTCGCGGAAGGCCGGATCCTGGATGATCGGACGGCCGCCGGACTCGACCTTGGAGGCGAGGTCCTTGATGCGCCGGATGCGCTCCTTGGAGACACCGACCCGCGCGATTCCGGTGCGCTCGTTGCCGAGCAGGAATTTTGCGTAGTCCCAGCCCTTGTTCTCCTCGCCGACGAGATTCTCGACCGGCACCTCGACGTCGTCCAAAAACACCTCGTTGACCTCGTGACCGCCGTCGATGGTCTGGATCGGTCGCACCGTGATGCCCTTGCTCTTCATGTCCGCGAGGATGAAGGAAATGCCGGTCTGCTTCTTCGCGGCGGGATCGGTGCGGCACAGGCAGAAGATCATGTCGGCATGCTGCGCCAGCGTGGTCCAGGTCTTCTGGCCGTTGACGATGTATTTGTCGCCCTTGCGCTCGGCCTTGGTCTTGAGCGAAGCGAGGTCGGAGCCGGAGCCCGGCTCGGAGAAGCCCTGGCACCACCAGTCGTCGACATTGGCGATGCGCGGCAGGTAATGCTTCTTCTGCGTCTCGTTGCCGAAGGTGTAGATCACGGGACCGACCATGCTGACGCCGAAGGCGAGCGGCGCCGGCGCCGGATGCATCTGCAGCTCCTCGTTGAAGATGTAGTGCTGCACCGAGGTCCAGCCGGTGCCGCCATATTCCTTCGGCCAGTGCGAAACGCCCCAGCCCTTCTTGTTGAGGATGCGCCACCAGGTCACCATCTCGTCCTTGGACAGATGTCGCCCCTCGACCTGCTTGCGCCGCGTCTCCGGCGGCACGTTGTCGCGGAAGAACGCCCGCACCTCCTCGCGAAACGCCTGTTCCTCTTTCGTGAAAGCGAGATCCATCGGATCCTCCTGTGAGCGAAACTATCGTTCAGCAACAAACTCAATCGTCATTCCGGGGCGCGCGAAGCGCGAACCCGGAATCCAGAAGTTGCGGCGCGAGATTCCGGGTTCATTCGCGTTCCGCGAATGCCCCGGAATGACGCCAAGACGTCAATGCACCAACTCGAACAGGCCGGCCGCGCCCATGCCGCCGCCGACGCACATGGTGACGACGGCGTATTTGGCCTTGCGGCGGCGGCCCTCGATCAGCGCATGCCCGGTGAGCCGCGCGCCCGACATGCCATAGGGATGGCCGACCGCGATCGCGCCGCCATCGACGTTGATCTTGTCCGGATCGATGCCGAGCCTGTCGCGGCAATAGATCACCTGCACCGCAAAGGCCTCGTTCAATTCCCAGAGATCGATGTCGTCGACGGTCAGGTTATGGCGCTTGAGCAGCCGCGGCACCGCGAAGACAGGACCAATGCCCATCTCGTCCGGCTCGCAGCCATGCGCGACGAAGCCGCGGAAAATGCCGAGCGGGTTGAGGCCACGTCGCGCCGCTTCCTTGTCGCTCATGATGACGGTGGCGCTGGCGCCGTCGGACAGCTGGCTGGCATTGCCGGCGGTGATGGAAAAACCGTCGCCGCGCACCGGCTTCAGTCCGGCAAGCCCCTCGGCCGTGGTGTCGGGCCGTGGACCTTCATCCTTCTCAAGCGTGACGTCCTTGAAGGACACCGCGCCGGTTGCCTTGTCGGTCACCGCCATCTTGGTCGTGATCGGTGCCAGCTCGTCGTTGAACTTGCCGCCCTGCTGCGCGGCGGCGGTGCGGCGCTGGCTTTCCAGTGAATATTCGTCCTGCCGCTCGCGCGAGATGCTGTAGCGCTTGGCGACGACCTCGGCGGTGTCGATCATCGGCATATAGACCTCGCCCTTGATCTCGAGCAGTGCCGGATCCTGGGCGTGGAACGTGTTCATCTTGTCGTTCTGCACCAGCGAGATCGACTCGCCGCCACCGCCGACCGCAACGGTGACGCCGTCGAAAATCACCGAGCGCGCGGCAAGCGCGATCGCCTGCAGGCCCGAGGCGCATTGCCGGTCGATCGTGGTGCCGCCGACGCTCACCGGCAGCCCCGCACGCAACAGCGCCTTGCGCGCGATGTTGCCGCCGGTCGAGCCCTGCTGCAGCGCTGCGCCCATCACAACGTCCTCGACCTCGCCCGGATCGACCTTGGCGCGCTTGACCGCCTCGGAGATCGCGTGGCCGAGCAGCGTCGCGCCCTCGGTGACGTTGAGCGCGCCGCGATAGGCCTTGCCGATCGGCGTGCGTGCGGTGGAAACGATGACGGCGTCGGTCATGACGAGGTTCCTGTTGCGAGCTTCATTTGTTGCAATGGCGTATCCTGCCGCTTGCGCAATTCGTGGCGCGACAGCTTTCCGACCGGCGTGCGCGGCAGCTCGGCAACGAATTCCAGCGCGGCCGGCAGTTCGTGTTTTCCCAGCTTGCCGGTCAAGAATGCGCGCAGCTCGTCGAGAGAAAACGGCGCGGCGCCGTCGCGCAGCTTGACGAAGGCTTTCGCCGCTTCGCCGCGATAGGCGTCCGAAATGCCGATCACGATCACCTCATGCACGGCAGGATGGGTGTAGATCGCCTGCTCGATCATCTGCGGATAGACGTTGAAGCCACCGGAGATGATCATGTCCTTCTTGCGGTCGACCAAAAAGAAATAGCCGTCCGCATCAATGTAACCGATGTCGCCGGTCAGGAAGCGGTCGCCGACGAAGGACTCCGCGGTCTCCTGCGGCTTGTTCCAATAACCCCTGGTGACGTTCGGCCCCTTGATGCGGATTTCGCCGACCTCGCCCGGCGGCAGCACCCTGGTCGGATCATCCAGCGCGACGACATCGAGCTCGATGCCGGGCAGCATCAGCCCGATCGAGCCGGGCTTCTCCGGCCCGTCGTCGGGATGGCCGGTGCCGGGCGAGCAGGTTTCGGTCATGCCCCAGCCGCTTTTCAGCTTCTTGCCGACCTTGCGCTCGAAAATCCTGGCCACTTCCTCTGGCAACGGCGCGCCGCCGGAGCCGAAGGTCGCGAGCGAGGAGAAGTCGCGCGTGTCGAGGTCGGGCAGTGCGGCGAGCGCGATCCACATCGTCGGTACGCCGGGGAAGGCGGTGGCGCGCTTGACCTCGATGTCGCGCATGACCGCCTCGACATCGAAACGCTGGTGCAGCGAGATCAGCGTGCCGCGCCGGATCGCAGAGAGCATCACCACCGTGAGCGCGAAGATGTGAAACAGCGGCAGCACGCAGATCACGCGCTCCGCGATGCCCAGGCGTTTCTCGCGCGCCGGCCTGCCCCAGACGTCGTAGATCGAGACTGCCGCGGTGAGGTTGCCATGCGTGAGCATGGCGCCCTTCGGCAGGCCGGTGGTGCCGCCGGTATATTGCAGCAGGGCGGTGTCGTCGGATGAGATCGAAGGCCACGCGGCCGGCGTGGCCGCGCCGTCGATGAACTGCCGGTAGGTGATGACGGCGGGATCTTCGGGCAGCGGTGCTTGCGGCGTGCCGGCCTTGCCCCATCGGTCGTCCTCGCAGATGACGAGGCGGTCGAGCAGGCCCTTGTCCAAAAATTTCAGCGCAGTCGGCAGCAGCGCCGCGAGATTGCTGGTGACCAGCACGCGCGCGCCGGAGTCAGAGAGCTTGTGCGACAGCGCGATCTCGCCGTCCAGCGGCGAGAGATGCGCGATGCGCGCACCCGCTTTCAGTGCGCCAAAGAAATTGATCGGGTGGTCGGGCGTGTTGCCGAGGAACAGCGCGACCGAGGTGCCCTTGCCGTAGCCGGCGCCGAGGTAAGCGGAAGCCGCGACCTCTGCCTGCGCTTCAAGCTCGGCGTAGGAGATCGGGCGGTCGCGGAATTCGATCGCCGGCCGCGTGCCGTAGTCGGCTGCCGCCTTCGACAGCAGGTCAGGCAGCGTGCCGCGGGTGATGATGTCGTCCCAGCGCACGCCTTCCGGATAGAATTGTTCGCCGGGATGGGTCATGGTTGCGCCACCGGGATGGAGATCGGCGCGATAGCGCCACGTGAGGCGGGCACGAGTGGATGGGCTCCCCTCCCCCTTGTGGGGAGGGGTCGGGGGTCGGGGTACCCCGAGCACTGTGCTTGCGGCTTACCCCCCTCCCTCCCCCCTAAGGGGGGAGGGAACTGAGAGAGCGCCTTGATGCCCATCACGCAGCTTTCGGGGTTTCTGACGCCAGCGACGCAAACGTCTTGCCCTCGGCCGCCAGCCGCTTCAATAGCGGCGCCGGCTCAAGCGACGGATCGTTGGTCTCCTTGGCATAGAAGGAGAGCCGATCGGCGATGTGCTTCAGCCCGACGCTGTCGGCCCAAAACATCGGGCCACCGCGGTAGATCGGCCAACCATAGCCGTAGAGCCAGATCACGTCGATATCGCTTGGCCGCGCCGCGACGTGCTCGTCGAGAATCTTCGCGCCCTCGTTGATCATCGGATACATCATGCGCTCGAGGATCTCCTCGTCGCTGACGGTGCGGCGCTTGCGGCCGAGCCGCGCCAGCGTCTCGTCGATCAGCTTCTCGACCTCGGGATCGGGCAGCGGCGCGCGGGAGCCGCTCTCATATTTGTAATAGCCCTTGCCGGTCTTCTGGCCAAAACGCCCGGCCTCGCACAGCGCGTCGGCGATCTCGGACTTGATGCCGCGGTCCTTGCGCGAACGCCAGCCGATGTCGAGGCCGGCGAGGTCGCCCATCGCGAACGGTCCCATCGGCATGCCGAACTTCGTCACCACGGCATCGACCTGCTGCGGCAGCGCACCCTCGAACAAAAGCTTCTCGGCCTGCTTGCCGCGCTGCGCCAGCATGCGATTGCCGACAAAGCCGTCGCAGACACCGACCACGGCCGGCACTTTTGCAATCTTGCGCGAGATCGAAACCGCGGTGACCAGCGCGTCCGGCGCGGTCTTGGCGGCGCGCACCACCTCGCACAGCTTCATCACATTGGCCGGCGAGAAGAAGTGCATGCCGAGCACGTCCTGCGGACGGCTGGTCTCCTTGGCGATCTCGTCGATGTTCAAATAGGAGGTATTGCTCGCGAGCACCGCGCCCGGCTTGGCATGCTGGTCGAGCTTGCCGAACACCTCTTTCTTGATCGCCATGGTCTCGAACACCGCCTCGATGATGAGGTCGGCGTCTTTCACGTTCTCGAGTCCCACCTTGCCGTCGATCAGCGCCATGCGCTTGGCCGGCGCGTCCGCCGGGATGCCGCCGCGCGCCGCGGTCGCCTCCCAGTTCTTCTGCATCACGCCCATGCCGCGCTTGAGCTGCTCCTCGGTGGTCTCGATCAGGGTGACCGGGATGCCGGCATTGGCAAACGACATCGCGATGCCGCCGCCCATGGTGCCGGCGCCGATCACCGCAACGCGGTCGACCTTGCGCGACTTGGTGCCGTCGGGAACGCCGGCGATCTTGGCCGCCTCGCGCTCGGCAAAGAAGGCGTAGCGCTGCGCCTTGGACTGATCGCTGACGACCAGCTTCATGAAGCCTTCACGTTCCTTCTTCAGCCCTTCGTCGAACGGCAGATCGATGGCGTAGCCCACCGCATCGGCCGCGGCGTACGGCGCCTCCAGTCCGCGCGTCTTCTTGGTCATGGCCGCGACCGCATTGGTGAAGATCGAACGGTCGGCCTTGGCCGCCGCAAGCTTGCTATCGTCATCGCGAAGCTTGCGCAGCGGGCGCTTCTCGGCCAGCACTTTGCGGGCAAAGGCTTCACCGCCCGAGGCTGGCCCCTCGACGATCTCCTCGATCAGCCCGCTCTTCAGCGCTTCCGCGGCTCCGATCGGATCGCCGCCGACGATCATCTTGACCGCGAGTTCGGGCCCGACCGCGCGCGGCAGCCGCTGCGTACCGCCCGCACCGGGCAGCAGCCCGAGCTTGACCTCGGGCAGACCGAGCTTCGCCTCCTTGACCGCGACGCGGAAATGACAGGCGAGCGCAACCTCGAGACCGCCGCCGAGCGCCGTGCCGTGAATGGCGGCCACCACCGGCTTCGGGCTGTTTTCGATCTCGGCCAGAACCTCGTTGAGCGCCGGCGGCTTCGGCGGCTTGCCGAACTCGGTGATGTCGGCGCCGGCGATGAAGGTGCGGCCCGCGCAGGTCAGCACGATCGCCTTCACCTGATCGTCGGCGATCGCACCGCGGATGCCTTGCTGGATGCCGCCGCGAACCGCGGCGCTCAATGCGTTGACCGGAGGACTGTCGACGGTAACGATGGCAATGTCGTCGTGACGTTCAAGCTTGACCACTTCGCTCACGGCTACGCTCCTTGGGATTTTTGTTTTTTGATCAATTTCGCACTGCGGAATTTAATTCCACATCTTGACATCGAGGGTTATTTTGAAGCACGTGCCTTGTCAACGAGGACCGCTCAACGAGGACCGCAACCTTAAGCGCGTCAAAGGGCCCATCCGAGGGAATGAAACGACAAGGCAAGAAAGAGGCGAACGATCGCCGTTTCGTCGTCGCGCTGTCCCGCGGTCTCGACGTCTTGCGCGCATTCCATCCCAATGACGGGCTGCTTGGCAATCAGGAGATTGCGGCCCGCACCAATCTGCCGAAGCCGACCGTTTCGCGGCTGACTTACACGCTGACCAGGCTCGGCTATCTTACACCCGTTCCGCGGTTCGAAAAGTATCAGCTCGCGCCCGCGGCGATGGCACTGGGCTATGCCGCGCTCGCCAATCTCGGGGTGCGGCATTTGTCGGAGCCATATCGCGAGGAGTTGATGCGGCAAACCGGCGGCGCGGTCGCGGTCGGCGGGCGCGACCGCCACAGCATGATCTATTTCGGCCAGAGCCGGAACGGGCTGACGCTGGGCGTCCAGCTCGATGTCGGCTCGCGCATTCCGATCGCGACGACGGCGATGGGACGCGCCTATATCTGGGCGCTGCCGGAAGATGAACGTACCATCTTGTTGCGCGAATTGCGCGAACATTACGGCAGCCGCTGGCCGAAGATGCGCGACGGCATCGAACGCACCGGCGAGATCGTCGCCAAGCGCGGCTTCGCGATATCGGCCGGCGAGTGGCAGGACGACGTCCATGCCGTCGGCGTTGCACTAAAGTTAAATGACGGGACCGGCCCTTATGCGTTTAACTGTGGCGCCCCGGCATTCCGCTTTACTGAAGACCGGTTGCTGACCGATATTGGACCTCGTCTCGTGGCGATGGTAAGGAACATCGAGGCGGCCCTTGGCGGCCCGGCTCCGCAGCCACAAGACACAATCAAAACAAGCAAAAAAGAAGCAGTCAAAAAGCTGAAGTCAGGAGGGAAAGGTGCACGTCTTGCCGAGGGGATCAGATAGCGCCGCTCGACGGCGAACGCATTTACCATCCCGTTGCGCGTCGTTCCGCCATCGGGGTGGAACGAAATGACAGAGGCCGGGCTTGCGCCACGTCGGGATCCCCTGCTCGCGGTTTGCGACGTCAGCGTCCATTTCGGCGGCATCGTCGCGCTCAACGGCGTCTCCTTCATCATGCATCAGGGGCAGATCCTCGGCCTGATCGGCCCCAACGGCGCCGGCAAGACCACGCTGTTCAATTGCCTCTCGCGGCTCTATCAGCCGAGTTCCGGCGACATCCTGATGGACGGGGCGAGCATCCTGTCGCGCCCGCCGCACCGGATCGCCGAGATCGGCATCGGCCGCACCTTCCAGAACGTCGCGCTGTTCCCCAATCTTTCGGTGCTCGACAATGTCCGCGTCGGCACCCATGCCCGCACCCGAAGCGACATCATCTCGGACTCGCTGAAACTCGCCTGGGTCCGTCATGGCGAGACGGCGATGAACAAGAAGGTTCACGAGATCCTGGGCTACCTCGATCTCGAGGAGGTCGCCCACAAGACCGTCGCAGGCCTGCCATTCGGCACCCAGAAGCGCGTCGAACTGGCGCGCGCGCTCGCCGCCGATCCGAAGATCCTGCTGCTCGACGAGCCCGCCGGCGGCCTCAATCATGAAGAGGTCCACGTGCTCGGCGAGCTGATCAAGCGGATTCGCGATGACCGCAAGGTCACCGTGCTGCTCGTGGAGCACCACATGGGGCTCGTGATGTCGATCGCCGACCATGTGGTCGCGCTCAATTTCGGCCGCAAGCTTGCGGAAGGCACGCCCGCCCAGGTGCAGGCGGATCCTGACGTCATCAAGGCCTATCTCGGGAGCAAGGACCAATGACGGCGCTGCTCAACGTGAAGGATTTGCGCGCGTTCTACGGCCAGGTCCAGGCGCTGCACGGTCTCTCCTTCTCGCTCAACGAGGGCTCGCTCACCACGCTGCTGGGCGCCAACGGCGCCGGCAAGACCACGACGCTGCGCGCCATCTGCAACATGGTGCGTTCGACCGGATCGATCGAGTTCGAGGGCGCGCCGCTCAGCAGCCGCTCGACCGAGGGCATCGTCCGGCTTGGTATCGCGCATGTGCCGCAAGGCCGCGGCACCTTCACCACCATGACGGTGGAGGAAAACCTGCAACTCGGCGCCATCACCCGCAAGGACCGTGCCGGCATCGTCTCCGACATGGAGCGCATGTACGCGCATTTCCCGGTGCTGAAGCAGCGCTACACCCAGCAGGCGGGAACGCTTTCCGGCGGCGAGCAGCAGATGCTCGCGGTCGCCCGCGCGCTGATGCTGCGCCCGCGGCTGATGCTGCTGGATGAGCCGTCGTTCGGGCTGGCGCCGCTGGTGGTGCGCGACCTGTTCGGCATCCTCGGCAAGATCAATCGGGAGGACAAGGTGTCGATCCTGGTGGTCGAGCAGAACGCGCAGCTGGCGCTGGAACTGGCCGACCAGGCCTATGTGATCGAGACCGGCCGCATCGTGATGTCGGGCGCGGCCAAGGACATCGCCAACAACGAAGACGTCCGTAAATCCTATCTCGGCTACTAACGGAGCGGCGGCCATGGAGCTTTTCACCAATCAAATCCTGGCCGGCATCTCCACCGGCGCAATCTATGCCTGCCTCGCGCTCGCGGTGGTCATGATCTACCAGGCGATCGACCATCTCAATTTCGCGCAGGGCGAGATGGCGATGTTCTCGACCTTCATCTCCTGGCAGCTGATGCAATGGGGCATACCCTATTGGGTGGCCTTCGTGATCACGATCGCCTTCTCCTTCGCGGCCGGCATCGCGATCGAGCGGGTGCTGTTCAGGCCGCTCGCCAAGGCGCCGATCCTGACCAATGTCGCAGGCTTCATCGCGCTCTATTCGATCATCAACTCCTCCGCGGGCCTGATCTGGGACTTCACCATCAAGCAATATCCGACCCCGTTCGGCTCCGCGCCGTTCCTCGGCAGCCAGCTGATCTCGACCCACCAGGCCGGCATGATCGGCGTCACGCTGCTGCTGCTGGTCGCGCTCTACGTCTTCTTCCAGTACACGCGGGTCGGGCTCGCGATGCGCGCCGCCGCCTCGCTGCCGGAATCGGCGCGGCTGGTCGGCATCAATACGAGCTGGATGATCGCGCTCGGCTGGGGCATGGCGGCCGCGATCGGCGCCATCGCCGGCATCCTGATCGCGCCGGTGGTGTTCCTCGAGCCGAACATGATGCTGGGAACGCTGATCTACGGTTTTGCCGCCGCCGTGCTCGGCGGGCTGACGAGCCCGTTCGGCGCCGTGGTCGGCGGCTTCCTGGTCGGCATCTTCGAGAACCTCGCCGGCACCTACATCCCCTACGCCGGCAATGAGCTGAAGCTGCCAATCGCACTGGCCCTGATCGTCTCCATCCTGGTCGTCAAACCCGCTGGCCTGTTCGGCCGGCACATCGTGAAGCGAGTTTGATCATGAGCGCTGTCGAGGACGTCGCCACCCAGGCACCCGCGGTCGAAGCCGTTCCGAAGCGCGCCATGACGCTCGGCGCCGGCACCTCGCTGATGGTCCTGGCGCTGCTGTTGATCGTGCCGCTGTTCGTGAAGAACTTCATCATCTTCCAGATGACGATGCTTCTGATCTACGGGGTCGCGGTGCTGGCGCTGAACATCCTGACCGGGGGCAGCGGCCAGTTCTCGCTCGGCCAGAGCGCGTTCTACGCCATCGGCGCCTATACCTCCGCGATCCTGATGGAGCAGTACGACGTCAATTACGCGCTGACCCTGCCGGTCGCCGGGGTGGTCTGCTTCGCCGCCGGCTTCCTGTTCGGCCAGCCGGCGCTCCGCCTGTCCGGCGTCTACCTGGCGCTCGCGACCTTCGCGCTGGCCACCGCGATGCCGCAGCTTTTGAAGCTCGGCTATTTCGAGAAATGGACCGGCGGCGTGCAGGGTCTGGTCGTGACCAAGCCGGATGCGCCGTTCGGACTGCACATGTCGCAGGACGTGTGGCTGTACTACTTCACGCTCGTCATCACGGTCGCGATCTACATCTTCTCGGTCAACCTGTTGCGGTCGCGGTCGGGACGCGCCTTCATGGCGATCCGCGACAACGAGATCGCGGCCTCCGCCATGGGCGTCGATGTCGCACTGTACAAGACGCTCGCCTTCGGCGTGTCGGCCGGAATCACCGGGGTGGCCGGCGGCCTCGGCGCAATCGCGGTGCAGTTCGTGGCGCCGGACAGCTATACCATCAACTTCGCGATCGCGCTGTTCCTCGGCATGGTGGTCGGCGGCGTCGGCTGGCTGCCCGGCTCGTTCATCGGCTCAGCCTTCATCATTTTCGTACCGAACATCGCCGAAAATATTTCGAAGGGCTTGTCCGGCGCGGTTTTCGGCGTCCTGCTCTTCCTGGTCATCTTCCTGATGCCGCATGGGGCGAGGCAGATCGCCGTCGTGGGTCAGCAATTGCTCGGCCGTCTGAGGAAATAGTCGGAGAGGGGACAGGATGCATTTCCGTCATTCATTGCACGCTGCCGTTCTGGCGGCGGCTATCGCCGGGTTTGTCTCCAGCACGGCATTTGCCCAGAAAAAATACGACAACGGCGTCACCGACACCGAGATCAGGATCGGCAACATCATGCCGTATTCCGGGCCGGCGTCGGCCTATGGCGTGATCGGCAAGACGGAAGCCGCCTACTTCAACAAGATCAACGCCGAGGGCGGCATCAACGGGCGCAAGATCAACTTCATTTCCTACGACGACGCCTATTCGCCGCCCAAGGCGGTCGAGCAGGCGCGCAGGCTGGTCGAGAACGACGAGGTGCTGCTGATCTTCAATTCGCTCGGCACACCCTCGAACTCGGCGATCGAGAAATACATGAACGCCAAGAAGGTGCCGCAACTGTTCGTCGCGACCGGCGCCTCCAAGTGGAACAATCCGATGGATTTCCCCTGGACCATGGGCTGGCAGCCCTCCTATCAGGCCGAAGCGCACATCTATGCGGCCTATCTCTTGAAGGAGAAGCCGGGCGGCAAGATCGCCGTGCTCTTCCAGGACGACGATTTCGGCAAGGACTACATCAAGGGCCTGAAGGACGCGCTGGGGCCGCAAGCCTCCATGATCGTGGCTGTCGAAAGCTACGAGACCTCGGAGCCGTCGATCGACGATCACATCGTCAAGTTCAAGGCCGCGGGCGCCGACGTCTTCCTCAGCGTCACCACGCCGAAATTCGCGGCACAGGCCATCAAGCGGGCGGCCGAGATCGACTGGCATCCGCTGCAGATCGTGGTCAACGTCTCGTCGTCGGTCGGCGCCGTGATGAAGCCGGCCGGCTTCGAGAATTCGCAGGGCATCCTGTCGGCCAACTATGCCAAGGACGCCGCCGACCCGCAGTGGGACAACGATCCCGGCATGAAGAAGTTCGTCGACTTCATGGCGCAGTACTATGCCGACGGCAACAAGCTCGATGCGGCAACGGTTTTCGGCTACGGCGCCGCGCAGACGCTCGTCCAGGTCTTGAAGCACTGCGGCGACGATCTGACGCGTGACAATGTCATGAAGCAGGCGGCAAGCCTGAAGGATTTCCAGCCCGATACCCTGCTCCCGGGCATCACGATCAATACCTCGCCTGCCGATTTCGCGCCAATCAAGCAGCTGCAGATGATGCGATTCAAGGGCGAGAAGTGGGACATGTTCGGCGATATCATGAGCGGCGATCTCACGCACTGACGGCCTGCCCGGAAAATGGGCGGTCCGAGCAAATTTGGCGCCGCTCGCCTGAAAGCCCTCAGACAGGGAGTTTTTGCCGGCAGCGCGTGGGCAGCCGGCCGCCTCTACCCTAACCGACTAAAGACGCAGGCGCGGCCGCCCCGTCGCAGGCGCATTTTTCACGAATTCTGATAGGATCAATCGCCACAAGAGCCTTCAACCAAGAAGGCCGCAATCTCAGATCGAAACGAGGGAGAAACGTAATGCCCATGATTGCCAATCCCCTGGCAACGGCTGCGGCCGCGTTCGCACTGTTCGCCGCCACCGCCGGCGGCGTGCTCGCCGCCGAGAAGAAATACGACACCGGCGCGTCCGACACCGAGATCAAGGTCGGTAACATCATGCCCTATTCGGGTCCGGCGTCAGCCTACGGCATCATCGGCAAGACCGAGGCCGCCTACTTCAAGAAGATCAACGCCGAGGGCGGCATCAACGGCCGAAAGATCAACTTCATCTCCTATGACGATGCCTACTCGCCGCCCAAGACCGTGGAGCAGGCGCGCAAGCTGGTCGAGAGCGACGAGGTGCTCTTCATCTTCAATTCGCTGGGCACGCCGCCGAACTCGGCGATCCACAAATACATGAACTCCAAGAAGGTGCCGCAGCTGTTCGTCGCCACCGGCGCGACCAAGTGGAACGATCCGAAGGATTTTCCATGGACCATGGGCTGGCAGCCGAACTACCAGAGCGAGGGGCGGATCTACGCAAAGTATCTCATGAGGGAGAAGCCTGACGCCAAGATCGCCGTGCTCTACCAGAACGACGATTACGGCAAGGACTATCTCAAGGGCCTGAAGGACGGGCTCGGGCCTAAGGCCGCGACGATGATCGTCGCCGAGGAGAGCTACGAGACCACCGAGCCGACCATCGACAACCATATCGTCAAGCTGAAGTCGGCCGGCGCCGACGTCTTCTTCGACGTCACCACGCCGAAATTCGCGGCGCAGGCGATCAAGAAGGCCGCCGAGATCGACTGGAAGGTGCTGCACATCCTCAACAACGTCTCGGCATCCGTCGGCAGCGTGATCAAGCCGGCCGGTTACGAGAATGCGCAGGGCGTCATCTCGGCGCATTATCTGAAGGATACCACCGATCCGCAATGGGCGAACGATCCCGGGATGAAGCAGTATCTGGAGTTCATGACCAAGGACTTTCCGGAAGGCGACAAACTCGACAACGGAACCATCACCGGCTACGGCGTCGCGCAAACGCTGGTGCAGGTGCTGAAGCAGTGCGGCGACGACCTGACCCGCGAGAACGTCATGAAGCAGGCCGCGAACCTGAAGAACTTCCGCACGGAGGTTCTGCTGCCGGGCGTCGTGATCAACACGGGGCCCGACGATTTCGCCCCGATCAGCCAGTTGCAGCTGATGCGTTTCAAGGGCGAACGATGGGAGCTGTTCGGCGACGTCATCTCCGGCGACGTCGGCGGCTGACCGCTCCAGCAAGTCTCCACCCGCGACGCCCCCGCAGGGCCCAGCGCCTTGCGGGGGTTTTCTTTTTCGACGGAAGGATGGATAACAGCCGGCCTCTGACTTCTTCAGCGAAAGAGCCGTAATGACGAACCGCCGCCCGCTGTTGCGTTCGATTTTCAATGCGGCCGTTGCCGGCGCGCATCCCGACGTCGTACTCGCCGCGCATCTGCGCCCGCTGCCTGCGGGACGCGTCATCTGCCTCGCCGCCGGCAAGGGCGCGGCGGCGATGGCGGCGGCGGCGGAAGGCTACTATCTCGACAGGCTCAAGCTCGACGCCGAACGCCTGATCGGCATCGCCACCACGCGCCACGGCCATGGCGTGCCGACCCGGCGGATCAAGGTCGTCGAAGCCGGCCACCCGATGCCGGACGAAGCGGGCCTGAAGGGCGCCGAAGCGACGCTGCAGATGGCAGCCGGCGCGCAAGCCGATGACCTGCTGCTGGTGCTGCTCTCGGGCGGGGGATCTGCAAACTGGATCGCGCCCGTTGCTGGCATCACCTTTGGACAAAAGCAGCAATTGACCCGCGCGCTGCTGCGCTCCGGTGCACCGATCGGCGAGGTCAACACCGTGCGCAAGCATCTGTCGCGCATCAAGGGCGGGCGGCTGGCGCGCGCCGGCGAGCGCGCAGCCGAAATCGTCACGCTCGCGATCTCCGACGTGCCGCATGATGATCCCAGCGCGATCGCCTCGGGGCCGACCGTGCCAGACCCGACCACGTTGTCCGATGCGCGCGCCATCATTGCCAAATACAGGCTCGAGGTCGACGATACGATCCGCCGCGCGCTCGACGATCCCAACAACGAAAGCTGCAAGCCGGGCGACGACGCCTTCGCGCGGGCGCATTTCGAGCTCATCGCGCGGCCGCGACAGTCGCTCGATGCGGCGGTGGAGCTCGCACGCGAGGCCGGATACGAGACCATCGATCTCGGCGCCGACTTGGAAGGCGAAGCGCGCGAGGTCGCGGCCGAGCATGCGCGGCTCGCCTTTGCTGCGCGCGCCGAAGGCAGGCGCGTCGCGATCCTCTCCGGCGGGGAGCTCACGGTCACGGTGCGCGGCAACGGGCGCGGCGGCCCGAACCAGGAATACGCGCTGGCGCTGGCCGCGCTGTTGAAGGACACGACGGGCGTCTCGGCGCTTGCGGGCGACACCGATGGCGCCGATGGTGGCGCGGGCTCCGCGTCCGATCCGGCCGGCGCGATGATCGACTCCGGGACATTCGCGAAGATGGCGGCACTCGACCTCGACCCGCAGACCTATCTCGCCAACAACGATGCCACCGCGTTTTTCGCCGCGACCGGCGATCTGCTGCAGACCGGGCCGACGCTGACCAATGTGAATGACATCAGGGTGATCCTGGTGGAGCGAGGTGTGTAGGATCCCACATGCAGAAACAGACCGATCCCAAGCAGGATGCAGTGCTGGTGCGGGCCCTCGACGCGTTCGATACGCAGTCCATCGAACAGGCCGTTTCGGTGATAACCTCGTGTGGCGATCCTCTCGAGGCCGCCGCCGCGTTTTCCGCACTCGGCAAGGTGCTCTATCGCGATCGCAAGGATGTAACGGCCATGATCGCCATTGCCGACGCGGGCATCACATTCTGTCTGCAGCAAGCCAAGTGCACCGTGGACGCGGCGACTGCAGCCGGGCTGAAGAAGCGCGCCAGGGACATCGCCTTCAATACCGCGGCAAATTGCTGGCCGGGCTGGGGCGATGACGGCATTCGCATTGACAAGGACCATTTGCAGTCCGGACTGGCGCTGGCCGGAACTTGTCGCGATCTCGTCGATGAGCTGCAACTGGGGCAGCGAGCGCTCGGCGGCGCCGACTGGCTGATCGGCGCGCTAAAACTTGCGGCAGGCCGCCCTGGCGAAGCGTTGGAGGATTTCGAGCGTGCCCGGCGCGCCTTTGAAGTGGGATGCGATGTGGCCTACGAGCTCATGGCGCGCGGTTATATCGCGCTCGCGCGAAAGGCCGATCCGGTCTCGGCTCCGGTCGGAGCGCGCGATTTTTCGGCCGCGTTGCAAGAGCTGCGCAACGAAGGTTCAAAAGATTCCATATTCTTTGCCGAGCAGCTGGTCGTTGCCGAACGGACGCTACTGGCGCATTAGCCGCGTCCCACTCTCGCCGCTCACATGCTGCAGCAGCGCGAGCAGGCCCTTGAGCAGCGCGGTCGGCGACGGTGGGCAGCCGGGGATGTGGAGATCGACGGGGATCACGTCCTTCACCCCGCCAACGCAGGCATAACTACCGCGAAAGACACCACCGTCCGCGGCGCAACCGCCGACCGCGACAACCCATTTCGGATCTGGCGTCGCGTCATAAGTACGCTCCAGCGCCTCGCGCATGTTCTTTGTCACCGGCCCGGTCACCAGCAGCACGTCGGCATGACGGGGCGAGGCGACAAAGCGCAGCCCGAACCGTTCGAGATCGTAGAACGCATTGGCGAGCGCATGAATCTCGAGCTCGCACGCATTGCACGAGCCGGCGTCGACCTGGCGGATCGAAAGCGAGCGGCCGAGCCGCGTCTCAGCGGCGGCGCGCACGAGGCCCGCCAGCTCGGCGAGCGCGGCTTGATCCGGCGCGGGTGGCGGTTCGGTCAGGGGCCCGCGGGTCAGGCTTTCGAGCATGGTCTTCCGCATCGCGTGCCTCCTTGGAGCGTTTTCGAGCGAAGTGGATACCGGTTCGCGTGAAGAAAACGCGTCAAAACAAAAGACTCTACAGATCCGATCCGGCGTAGGAGCAGTTGAACGACTTGTTGCAGAGCGGGAAGTCAGCCACGATGTTGTGCTCGATCGCGGCCTCCAGCAGCGGCCACTGGAACCAGGACGCGTCGCGCAGGTGGCAGCGCGCCACACGGCCATCGCCGTCGAGCCGCACCCAGACCAGCACGTCGCCGCGAAACGCCTCGACAAGCGCCATGCCCTCGCAGACCTCGCCGCTCGGCGTGACCGGGATTCTGATCTCGCCTTGCGGCAGGCGGTCCAGGATCTGATCGATCAGCCCGAGGCTCTGTTCGACTTCGCGGATCCGGATCCACACCCGCGCGTTCACGTCGCCCGCATCGAGCACCGGCACCTCGAAGGACAGCTGGTCATAGGGCGCGTAACCGACCGAGCGCCGCGCATCGAAGGCCCGGCCCGACGCGCGGCCGACAGGGCCGCCAGCGCCGAACTGGCGGGCATACTCGGCCCTGACGATGCCTGTGGTGACGGTGCGGTCCTGCAAGGAGGCCGTGTTGTCGTAGAGTTCGATCAGGCGCGGGAAGGCCTTTCGGATCTCGGCCACGAGTTGCCGCATTTGCGCGACGCCGCCGGGCGCGACGTCGCGCGCAACGCCGCCCGGCACGATGACGTCCATCATCAGGCGATGGCCGAAGGCGGCATCCGCCGCACGCAGGCAGCGTTCGCGCAAAATGCCGGTCTGCGCATGCATCAGCGCGAACGATGCGTCATTGCAGATCGCGCCGATGTCGCCAAAATGGTTGGCCAGCCGCTCGATCTCCGCCATCAGCGCACGCAAATAATGTCCACGCGGCGGCGCGTCGCGTTGCAGTGCAGCTTCGACAGCGCGCGCAAAGGCATAAGCATAGGCGACCGTCGAGTCGCCCGAGGTGCGGCAGGCCAGCCGCGCCGCCTGATCGAGCGAAGCGCCCGCGAGCATCGCCTCGATACCCTTGTGGACGTAGCCCAGCCGCTGCTCAAGCCGCACCACATGCTCGCCATTGGCGCTGAAGCGGAAATGCCCGGGCTCGATGATGCCGGCATGTACCGGACCGACAGCGATCTGGTGCAGCGCCTCACCTTCGGCGGGGAGAAAACGATACGGCGCCGCCTTGCCGGCGCTGCTGCGCTTCTGCTTGCCCAGTGGAAACCGCCCGCCCCAGGCGCCATGGTCGAGCCAGGGCCTCGTGTCCCCCGCACCTTTTGCCGTGAGGCCGAACAGATCGTGGATCGTCCGCTCCAGCCGAAGCGCCGGCGGATGCGCGAGCGCCACGCTCGGAAACGAACCGTCGCTGCATTCGAGGCTGACGACCGCGATCTCATTCGTCTCGCCCGCGAGCAGCGCCATGTGCACGGCGTCGGGCTCGCCCCAGAAACCGAGCAATGTCGTCTGGCCAGCGACGAGGTCACCGATCGCGGCCTGCCATCCCTCCTCACCCACGATCGCGCGCAGCCAAGGATGGTGGCTGGGAAGCGGGGCGCGATGCGGAATGCCGTCGAGCAGGCTCATGGCATCTACCCCAACAGCCGTGCGACATTCTGGAAGCCCAGAACCAGCACCGGCGGCAGGTAGATGCCGGCGAGCAGGACCAGCGCGAGATGGGTGAACATCGGCACGTATGACGCCTCCGCCGACGCGGTTGGCCCGCGCACTTCGCCGAACACGACGCCACCGATGCGCAGCAACAGCCCGCCGAGCGCAATCAGGAGGCCGAAGACGAGGATCGTCGTCAGGACAGGCGCACGCGTGAAGGTCGAGCTCACCACCAAAAACTCGCTCATGAAGATGCCGAGCGGCGGCAGGCCGACAATGGCGACGACGCCGAGCATCAACCCCCAGCCGAGCACCGGATTGGTCACGGTCAGGCCGCCGATGTCGGCGATCTTCTGGGTGCCCTTGACCTGCGCGATGTGGCCGACCGCGAAGAAGATCGCCGATTTGGTCAGGGAATGCATGGTCATGTGCAAGAGACCTGCGAAATTGGCGAGTGGCCCGCCCATGCCGAACGCGAATACGATGATGCCCATGTGCTCGATCGAGGAATAGGCGAACATGCGCTTGATGTCGCGCCGCCGGTACAGCATCAGGCTTGCGAAGATCACCGAGATCAGGCCCATGGTCACCATCAGCGGCCCGGGCGCGATCGACCCCGGATTGACCGCGAGCAACATCTTGAAGCGCAGCAGCGCATAGAGCGCGACGTTCAACAGCAGGCCGGACAGCACGGCCGAAATCGGCGTCGGCCCTTCGGCATGGGCGTCCGGCAACCAGGCGTGCAGCGGCGCGAGCCCGACCTTGGTGCCATAGCCGAGCAAGAGGAACACGAAGGCGACGTTGAGCAGGGCCGGATCGAAGGCTGCGGCGCGTGACACCAGCACGGTCCACACCATGGCATCGGTTCCTTCGCCGATCACAGGACGGGCCGCCATGTAGACCAGGATGGTGCCGAACAGCGCCAGTGCGATGCCGACGCTGCCGAGAATGAAATATTTCCAGGCCGCCTCCAGCGCCTCATGGGTGCGATAGATCCCGACCATCAGCACCGTGGTCAGGGTCGCGACCTCGACCGCGACCCACATCAGGCCGATATTGTTGGCGACCAGCGCGAGATTCATCGAAAACATCAGCGCCTGGTACATCGCGTGATAGAAGCGCAGGAAGGCCGGCGTCAGCCGGCCGATCGCGATCTCGTGCTCGATATAGCTCGCGCTGAACACGCCGGCGGTGAAGCCTATGAAGGTGGTCAGCACGATGAAGACCTTGTTGAGGTCGTCGACCAGGAGATATTGGCCCGAGACCGGCTCGACCACAAACATCGACAGCGCCGTGAGGAAGGTGAGCAGCGCCGCCGTCACGTTGAGCCGCGCGGCGAGCCGGTAGCCGGGCAGCAGCGCCAGCACCGCGGCTGAGACCGCCGGGATCAGGAGGATGGCGGTGAGCGCATCGATCGTCATCGCCGTTCTCCCCGGAAGCGGTCGAGCGCCTGGATGTCGACGCTGTCAAAGCGCTCACGGATGCGGAACAGGAAGATCCCGATCACGATGAACGCGATCAGCACCGAGAAGGCGACGCTGATCTCGACCACCAGCGGCATCCCCTTGGCGCCGGTCGCCGCCAGCACCAGGCCGTTTTCCAGCGACATGAAGCCGACCACCTGGCTCACCGCGTTGCGCCGCGTCACCATGATCAGCAGGCCGAGCAGCACGACCGAGAGGGCGAAGGCGAGGTCTTCGCGCGCCAGCGCGTCGGCGCCGGGCGTGACGCGCAGCATCACCACCATCGACAGCGCGACAAGGCCGATGCCGGCGATCATGGTCAGCCCGACGCCGACCGCGGTCTCGATCTCGCGGTGAATGCCGAGCCGGACGATGATCCGGTGCAGCGACACCGGGATGATGATGGCCTTGAAGATCAAGGCGATGGCGGCGGTGACGTAGAGATGCGGCGCGTGCTGGACGAAGGCTTGCCACGCCACCGACAATGCGAGCACGGTTGCGTGCAGCGCATAGACGTTGAGCAGCGCATAGAGCCGGTCCTGGTACAGCATCATGAAGCTTGCCAGCACCAGCGAGCCCGCGAGCATATGAGCGATGTCGAACTCCAGCCCGTGCATCGTTACAGGCTCCCCGATACGAACCGCAGCAATGTTGCGAGCAGCGCCAGCATCAGCGCAACGCCCAAGAACTCCGGAATGCGGAACACGCGCATCTTTGCGATCGAGGTCTCGAAGACGGCGAGCAGGCTGGCGCAGAGCGCGAGTTTCATTAGATAGGCGACGGCCCCGATGAGCAGCGCGGCCAATCCGGCGCCGGCCTCGGCGGCTCCCCAGGGCATGAACATGCAGGCGATCAGCGAGATGTAGAGCAGCAGTTTCAGCTCGGCCGAGAGATCGATCAGCGCCAGATGGCGGCCGGAATATTCCAGCACCATTGCCTCATGCACCATGGTGAGCTCGAGATGGGTCGCGGGATTATCGACCGGGATCCGCGCATTCTCCGCGATCGCCACGATGACCAGCGCGAACAGAGCGAGGCCGAGCGACACGCGCAGGCCGACCGCGCTCGATCCCATGAACTCGGCAACCGTGGAGAGCTGGGTCGAGCCCGCGATCATCGCCACCGCAAACACCGTGATCAGGATCGCAGGCTCGGCCAGCGAGGCGATCATCACCTCGCGGCTGGAGCCGATGCCGCCGAAGGCGGTCCCGACATCCATGCCCGCCAGCGCCAGTGCAAAGCGGGCGCTGCCGAGCAGCGCGATGATCGCGATCAGGTCGGCCGACCAGGAGAACAGCAGCCCATTGCCGAAGGTCGGCACCAGGGCGGCGGCGACCCAGGTGACGGCGAAGATGACATAGGGGATGACACGGAACAGCCAGGAGGCATTCACGGCGAGCACGACGTCCTTGCGCAGCAGCCTGAGGAGATCGCGATAGGGCTGCAGCAGCGGCGGTCCCTGCCGGCGCAAGAGATAGGCCTTCAGCTTGCGCACGAGGCCGGTCAGGAGTGGCGCCAGCGCCAGCACCAGGAACATCTGGGCACCCTGAACGATGAGATCGCGGATCAGCATCATAGCGACAGCACCACGAGCAGGAGCACCAGGGCCACGAAGACCAAAGTGAGATAGCGGCGGATGGTCAGGAATTGCAGCACGTTGATGCGCAGCGTGGCAAAGCCGACGACCTTTGCGATCGGCGCATAAAAGCCTTCCCAGATCAGGTCGTGCATCACGACGGTGAGCCGCGCGGTCGCGGCCGATCCGGGCGGCGGCATTTCGCCGACCTCGCGCGCGCCGAACACGAGTGTGCCGAACACGCGGCGGATCGGCTGCGAGAAGCTGGAGGCGGTATATTGAATGGCGGGGCTATCGTCCGGAAAACCGCAATCCCAGGCCGGCGCCCGGCGCACCCGGTCGGACGCCAGCCGGTGGATCGCGACCGAGGCGATCGAGCCGGACAGCAGCATGAAGGCGAACACCAAGAGGCCGTCATAGGAGCTGCGGCTTTCGGCGATCGGCACGATGGTGAACCATGGCACGCTGGACTGGTGCGGCATGCTGTTGCCGACCATCGCATTGGCGACCGGTGCCAACGCATCGATGAACAGGCCGGGCAGCACGCCGCCGATCAGGCAGAGCGCGGCGAGCAGCATCATTGCGGCGAGCGAGAAGCCGTCGACCTCCTTGGCCTGAGCAGCCTCGGCGGTTCGCGGACGGCCGAGGAAGCCGATGCCAAAAACCTTGACGAAACAGGCCGCGGCAAGCGCCGCCGCGAGCGCCAGCAGGCCACCGACCGCGGGGATGATCAGCTTCAGTCCCCAGGACGGCAGATGCGGACTGAGCAGGATCGCCTGGAACGTCAGCCACTCCGAGACAAAACCATTGAAGGGCGGCAGCGCCGAGATCGCGATGCACCCGACCAGCATCACCACGGCGGTCTGCGGCATGCGATGGATCAGGCCGCCCAGCTTCTCCATGTCGCGCTCGCCGGTGGCGGTGAGCACCGCGCCTGCGCCGAAAAACAGCAGGCTCTTGAACAAGGCATGGTTGAGCACGTGAAGCAGCGCCGCGGTGAAGGCGAGTGCGGCGATGACGTCGCTGCCCTCCGCCTTGAACGCGAGCGCAAGCCCGAGGCCGGTGAAGATGATGCCGATGTTTTCGATCGTCGAATAGGCCAGCACGCGCTTGAGGTCGCGCTGCATCAGCGCGTAGAGCACGCCCAGCGCCGCGGTCGGACCGCCGATCGCGAGCAGCACCATGCTCCACCACCATTCGGGAGCACCGAGCAGATCGAACACGATCCTCACGAAACCGTAGACGGCGACCTTCGTCATCACGCCGCTCATCAGGCCGGAGACATGGCTGGGTGCGGCGGGATGCGCGAGCGGCAGCCAAACGTGCAGCGGCACCAGGCCGGCTTTGGAGCCGGCCCCCAGCAGCGCGAGCAGGAGGACGACGCCCGCCACCGCGGGGGTCTCGTGCGCGGCGCGGATCGCGGCGAAATCGTAGGCGCCGCTGCCGCCCGTGAGCACACCGAAGGCGAGCAGCAGCACCAGCGTGCCAAAACCTGCCATCAAGAGATAGACATAGCCGGCGCGCAGGTTTTCGGGGTCCCTGTGGTTCGAGACCACCAGCGCCCATGAGGTCAGCGACATGAACTCCCAGGCAACGAGAAAACTGAAAGCATCGTCGGCCAGCACCACGATGTTCATCGCGGCGAGATAGGCGGGATAGAACGGCAGCACGCGGCCGGGCTCGGTTTCGTGGCGGCCATAGCCGAGGGCGTACAGGCTTGCCGCCGCGCCACCGAAATTGACGACCACGAGGAAGAAGGCCGAGAGCGCGTCGATGCGAAAATGCGCGCCCAGCCAGGGCAAGCCGATCGGCAGGACGATGGCCGTGACCGGTCGGGCCGGATCGAGCAGGATGACAAGCGCAATGGCGCAGAGCCCCGTCGAGACGACGAGGCTCGCGCCATAGACGATCAAGGAGCCGCGCGCAGTCTGGGACAGCGCGATGGCCACTGGCGCCAGTGCCAGCAACACCGCAACGGCCCATAGCGCCGCCTGGATCATGGCCGCTCCGCCGTGGTGCCGTCGCGCGCGCGCCTCGCGTTTGCGCTCGATTGCCGTGCGCTCATGATTTGAGCCTCACGCCGCGTCCGCCACTGGCGGAAGCCGCGCCTTCGCCAATCAGCTCGATGCCGGCCGAGGCCAGCGCCTCGACCAATTTCATCAGCGAATCGACATTGCCCCGAATCACGCCGTCGGAGGCTTCCATGCGCTGGATCGTCGGCAGCGACAATCCACAGCGCTGCGCCAGCTCGCGCTGATCGATGCCCAGCAGCGCGCGTGCGGCACGCAATTGCGCTGACGTGATCATGGGAGCGTTGCCCCGGCCCGGAAGAGAATACAGTTATCATATATCTAAATTGATGTGTCAAGCATCAGTTAGGAGGTTCTTGGCATCAGCGGACTTTCGTCATTCTCATAAGCCGCCGCAAAACCAAAGGCCGTCGTGCCCCCGCGAAAGCGGGACATCCAGTATTCCAGAGACGGCGGAGCTTCATTGAGAAGCCGCGGCGTACTGGATCGCCCGATCCCGCCGACGCCAAGGCTTCGGCGCGGCCACGCGTTCAAAGGCGCGCCGGAGCTTTAGCGAAGGCAGCACGTCGGGCGATGACGGGTGAGTGCGTGGATGGTCCCTCATGGTGAGGAGCACGCTGAGCGCCCGGATCCGGCTTCTTGGACCCCATGGTTCGAAACGCTTGCTTCGCAAGCTCCTCAGGACGAGGCTCCAAGATCGTTTAGAACTCGCGGGCGATCTTCGACAGCATCGACAGCAGCGCGGTGCGGTTGGCCGGGCCCAGCAGCTCGTTGAGGCGCGACTCGTGCTTGCTCGCGACCAGCTTCTTGGCGCGCTGGAGCACCGCGCGGCCCTTGTCGGTCAGGACCAGGATATGGGACCGGCGATCATTGGTCGAACGCATGCGCGTGCAGAGGTCGCGGCTCTCCAGCCCATCCAGCATCGCGACGAAATTCGGCCGGAGGATACCGAGCGTATTGGCGATCTCAGTCTGGTTGCGCCCGGGATTCTTCTCGAGCAGGATCAGGACGGAAAACTGCGCCGGCGTCAGCTGCAGCGACTCGACGCAGCGCAAAAAGTCCTCGAATACCTTCAGCTGCGCGCGCTTCAGCACGTAGCCGAGCAGCTCCGACAATTCACCAAGCTGCAATGCGTCCTGTTCGCTCGTCCCTTCGGACGTCTCCTTGCGCACCTTGGCGGACTCCCCCGTCGCGGTCCTTGAAACAGACATCGCGTGATACCCGCAATCCCGCTAGGCTCATGACGGCCTCGGGCTTGAGATTATATTTGATAATTGTTATGAAGTATATCAAATTTCGGCGGCAGTGATCAACTGCCGCGATCGGACCGCAGGCCCTGTCCCGAACAGAGCCGCGATCCGGACGAAAGCTCAAGGGGGAGCGTCCGGCCTTGAACACGACAATCATGCTGTTCCTGATCCAGGACGGCATCACCAACGGCGCGATCTACGCGCTGCTCGGCCTGGCCACCGTGCTGGTGTTTGCCGTGACCCGCGTGATCCTGATACCGCAGGGCGAATTCGTCACCTATGGCGCCCTGACCTACGCATCGCTCGCCTCCGGCCAGATGCCGGGCACGGCGCGGCTGGCATTGGTGATGGGGATCGCAGCCTTCGGCTTCGACCTCTACGCCGCCCGCCGTTCGCTGCACGGGGGGAGGATCGCGCGGGCCTTTGCCGTCAACATCGTGCTGCCGGCCGCTGTCCTTGCGCTGACGGCCTGGGCGGCCGGACATCACCCGCCGGTCGCGCTCTGCATCGCGCTGTCGCTGATCATCGTCGCCATGATCGGCGTCTTCCTGTACCGCATTGCCTTTCAGCCGCTGGCGCACACCTCGGTCCTGGTGCTGCTGATCGCATCCGTCGGCTGCCATCTGGCGCTGCAGGGGCTCGGGCTGCTGTTCTTCGGCGCCGAAGGACAGCGCGGCCCGACCGTGGCTGATGCGGCGCTGATGGCGGGACCCCTGCGCTTCACTGGCCAGAGCATCGCCGTCTATGGCGTCACGACAGCCTTCATGGTCGCCCTCTGGCTGTTCTTCGGCCTCACCCTCTATGGCAAGGCGCTGCGTGCGACCGCTGTCAACCGGCTCGGCGCGCGGCTGGTCGGCATTCGCACCTCGCTGTCGGGGCAGATCGCCTTCCTGCTGGCGTCCCTGATCGGGGCGCTCTCCGGCATCCTGATCGTGCCGATCACTACGCTCTACTATGACACCGGGTTCCTGATCGGCCTGAAAGGCTTTATCGCCGCCATCATCGGTGGCCTCGTGAGCTACCCACTCACCGCGATCGCGGCGCTGGTCGTCGGCACGGTCGAGGCCTTCTCCTCCTTCTATGCCTCCAATTACAAGGAGGTCATCGTCTTCATGCTGCTGATCCCCGTGCTGCTGTTGCGCTCGCTGGCCGCGCCCGCGGTCGAGGAAGAGAAGGACTAGGCCATGAGAGAGCGTTGGCCGATCCTGATCTTCGCCCTTGCCATGGCAGCGATCCCGTCCATTCCCGGCATGCCGCCATTCTGGATCGTGCTGCTCGACAATATCGGGCTGTCGGCGCTGGTGGCGATGGGGCTTGTGCTGCTGACTGGCGTCGGCGGCCTCACCTCGTTCGGCCAGGCCGCATTCTGCGGCTTCGGCGCCTACACCACGGCGGTGCTGACGACGACCTACGGCCTCTCGCCCTGGCTGACGCTCCCGCTGTCGCTGCTGGTCGCCGGCGGCGCCGCCGTCCTGCTCGGCCTGATCACGGTGCGGCTGTCCGGACATTACCTGCCACTGGGCACGCTGGCCTGGGGACTGGGGCTGTTCTATTTGTTCAGCAAGCTCGAATTCCTCGGTCGCAATGACGGCATCTCCGCGATCCCGCCGCTGTCGATCGGATCGTTCCGCATGATCGCACCCGACACGATCTATTATGCGATCTGGGCCGCGGTACTGGTCTCGGCGCTACTCACGCTCAATCTGTTGGACTCGCGCACCGGCCGCGCGATCCGGGCGCTGCGGCGTGGACACATCGCCGCCGAATCCTTCGGCGTCGTGACGCCGCGCGCCAAGCTTCTGGTGTTCATCTATGCCGCGGTGCTCGCCGGTCTCTCCGGCTGGCTCTATGCACATTTCCAGCGCGCCGCCAACCCGACGCCGTTCGGCGCGCAGGCGGGCATCGAATATCTGTTCATCGCGGTCGTCGGCGGCGCCGGTTACGTCTGGGGCGGCGTGCTCGGCGCCGGCATCGTCGTGGTCCTGAAGGAAGTGCTGCAGAGCTACCTGCCCTATCTGCTGAAAGGCGAAGGCCAGCTCGAGACCATCGTGTTCGGCATTTTGCTGGTGGCGCTGCTGCAGTTGGCGCCCACCGGCGTCTGGCCGTGGCTGACGAGCTGGTTGCCATTGAAGGTGGCGCGAAAACGCCCCGACACCACGCTCACCTTGCCCGCCCGCGCCCGCGCATCGGGCGAGTCCAATGTTCTCCTGCAGGTCGACAAGGCGCGCAAGCAGTTCGGCGGCGTGATCGCGGTGAACAATGTCTCCTTCGACGTGCAGACGCGCGAGATCGTGGCGCTGATCGGACCCAACGGCGCGGGCAAGAGCACGACCTTCAACCTGATCACCGGGGTGCTGCCGCCGACCGGAGGCGCGGTGTCGGTGCTCGGCAAGCCGATCGGCCGCGCGCCGCCGCAGGAGGTGGTCAAGCTCGGCATTTCCAGGACCTTCCAGCACGTCAAGCTGGTGCCGGACATGACGGTGCTGGAGAACGTCGCGATCGGCACCCATCTGCGCGGAACTGCCGGCGCGCTCTCCAGCATGCTGCGCCTCGACCGTGCCGAGGAGGCGCGGCTGCTCAGCGAGGCCGCGCGCCAGATCGCGCGGGTCGGCCTGGCCGACCAGATCGACCAGCTCGCGGGTTCGCTCTCGCTTGGCCAGCAGCGCATCGTCGAGATCGCCCGCGCGCTCTGCGTCGACCCGATGCTGCTGCTGCTCGACGAGCCGGCCGCGGGCCTGCGCCACATGGAAAAACAACGGCTCGCGGCGCTGCTGCGCGAGCTGCGCCAAGGCGGCATGTCGGTGCTGCTGGTCGAACACGACATGGGTTTTGTGATGAACCTCGCCGACCGCATCGTCGTGCTCGATTTCGGCACCAAGATCGCGGAGGGCACGCCGGCGGCGATCAAGAGCAACCCCGAAGTGATCAAGGCCTATCTGGGAGCCGTGGCATGAGCGCGCTGCTGTCGGTCAGCGACGTCCATGTCGCCTACGGCAAGGTCGAGGCCGTCCGTTCGGTGTCGCTCGACGTCGCCGACAACGAGATCGTCACCATCGTCGGCGCCAATGGCGCCGGCAAGACCACGCTGTTGAATGCGATCATGGGCGTGCTGCCGCTCAAGGGCCGCGTCAGCTTTGCAGGCAGCGACCTGGCGCGGATGGAGATCGAGGACCGCGTCGCCGCGGGCCTCAGCCTGGTGCCCGAGCATCGCGAGCTGTTTTCCGCCATGAACGTGGAGGACAACCTTCAGCTCGGCGGCTTCCGTGTCGCCCGGGCGAAAGCAGCGAGCTCGTTCGAACGGGTCTACGCGCTGTTTCCGCGGCTCAAGGAGCGCCGCAAGCAGCTCGCCGGCACGCTGTCCGGCGGCGAGCAGCAGATGCTGGCGATGGGCCGCGCCCTGATGGGCACGCCAAGACTGCTGATGCTGGACGAGCCGAGCCTGGGGCTGGCCCCGATCATCGTCGCCGACATCTTCCGCACCGTCACCGAGCTGCGCAAGGCCGGCGTCTCGGTGCTGCTGGTCGAACAAAACGCGATGGGGGCGCTCAAGATCGCCGACCGCGCCTATGTGATGGAGCTCGGCGAGTTCGTGCTGTCGGGGCAGGCCAGCGTCATCGCAGCCGATCCGCGCGTCGCTGCGAGCTATCTCGGCTTCGAGGCCGAAGGCGCAAGTGCGAATTAAACAAGATGGTCATGCCCCGCGAAAGCGGGGCATCCAGTACGCTGCGGCTTCTCGGCTCTATTACAGCTACCACTGGAATACTGGATCACCCGCTTTCGCGGGTGATGACAGTCTTCGTGTTGCAAGCGCACCCCTACTTCAGCAGCATGTACTTGCCGTCCTTGACCGTCAGCAGGATGCGCGAGCGCTCGTCGAGGCCGTAGCGGTCCTTCTCGGTGAAATTGTAGACGCCCTGGCTCGCGGCGATCTCCCGCTCGGTCAGCAGCGCCTGGCGAATCGCCTCGCGGAACTCCGGCGTACCGGGCTTCGCGGTTTTCAGCGCCACCGGAATGACGCGATCGAGGATGAGAAACGCATCATAGGAATGGCCGGCGAACTGGCTGCGGCTGTTCGGGCCGTATTTGGCTTCATAGGCCTGGTCGAGCGCCAGCCCCGCCTTCTTGGTCTGTGCTTCGTCGGGCTGATCCTCGGGATCCATCACCGGACCGGATACCATGATCACGCCTTCGGCCGCCTTGCCGGCAATGCGGATGAAGTCCATGCTGGCCGCGCCATGGGTCTGGTAGATCAAACCCTTGTAGCCGCGATCGCGAAGTTCGGTCTGCGGCAGGCCGGCCGCCGTGCCGGACGCGCCGACCAGGATCGCGTCGGGATTGGCGGCGACGAGCTTCAGCACCTGGCCGGTCACCGACGTATCGGGACGAGCGAAGCGCTCCTCGTCAACCATGGTCATCCCCATCGGCACGGCCTGGGCCTTGAAATCGTTAAACCAGAGGTCGCCGTAGGAATCGGAGTAGCCGATGAAACCCACGGTCTTGATGTTATGCGCCTTCATATGGTCGTAGAGCGCCTTGCCCACGATCGGGATCGGCTGCGGCAGCGCGACCGACCATTTGGCGCGCTCCGGCGTGATCGGAAATGGCGCGAGCCCGAGATGCGGAATCCCGGCCTCGTTGGCGACGTTGGAGACCGCGATGGTCGCCGGCGTATTCGACGATCCCATGATGATATCGGCCTTGGACTCGGTCACGAAGCGCCGCGCATTGGTGGTGGCGGTGGTCGGATCGCCGGCATCATCGAGCACCGTGAGTTTGATCGCGTGGCCCGCGATCTCCTTCGGCACGAACTCCAATGCGTTGCGTTCGGGAATACCGAGCGCCGCCGCAGGTCCGGTCGTCACGATGGTAATGCCGATCGTAATCTCGTTGGTCTGCGCGCGCGCCGGCGATCCCGGCAGCGCCAGGGCAGCCGCAAGCGCCGCGGCTGATAAGACAACCTTTTTCATTCGCTTCTCCCTCCAGGTACGTTCGTTGTTCGATCTGTCGTTCGGCCGTTCGAGCCGGCCCCTCATGTGACAGGGTCGACGCATTCGCGTCAGCCCTGCATGAATTTCGCGATGATCTCCTGTGGCATCGGCGCCGATTTCAGCTTGTCCGGGTCATCAGGATGGGGACCGACCAGGACACGCGTCTCGAACGCCTCGATCGCCAGCGCCTCGCCCTTATAGACCTTGTGAATGACTTCGAAGCTGGATCGGTTGAACTTCTCGATGCGACTTTCGATGGTGATCCAGTCGCCATGGGTGGACGGGATGTAGAATTTCGCCCGCGTGTCCACCATGGGAATGCCGACCAGGCCGTATTTGTGGATGATGTCCTGCTTGGAGAAGCCGGCGGCCTCGAACATGATCGAGGTGGAATCGTCGAACATCGCGAAATAGCGCGGGTAATAGACGATGTTGGCGGGGTCGCAATCGCCCCACTGGATCTGCACATCGCGCCGGTGGACGAACATCAATTGGTCCCCCGCTAGCGCAAAAACGGCGGTGAGCCCCCTCTCCCCGCTTGCGGGGAGAGGTGAACAGTTTCCACACCTCGACGATCTCGGGCAAACATCATCATGCTTAGCGCGGCGCCATGCGCAGCGCGGCGTCGAGCCGCACCACTTCGCCGTTCAGATAGGGGTTGTCGATCATGTGCAGCGCCAGCGAGGCGAACTCGTCGGCCTCGCCCAGGCGGCGCGGGAACGGGATCGACGCTGCCAGCGAGTCCTGCGCCTCCTGCGGCAAATTGGCGAGCAGCGGGGTGAGGAACAGCCCCGGCGCGATGGTGAGCACGCGGATGCCGAACTGCGCGAGCTCGCGCGCGATCGGCAGGGTCATCGCGACGATGCCGCCCTTGGAGGCCGAATAGGCCGCCTGCCCGATCTGGCCGTCATAGGCCGCAACCGAGGCCGTGCTGATCACGACGCCGCGCTCGCCGGTCGCGAGCGGCTCGAGCTTTGACATCTCGGCGGTGGCGAGGCGGAGCATGTTGAACGAGCCGATCAGGTTGACCCTGATCACCTTGTCGAAATCAGCCAGCGGCATCGGCCCATCGCGGCCGATCACGCGCTTGGCAACGCCGATGCCGGCACAGTTGACCAGCACCCGCGCCGGGCCATGCGCCCTGGTCGCCTGCAGGACAGCGGCTTCCGCCGAGGCGCTATCTGCGACGTCGCAGACCACCGCCGTGCCCTTGATTTCGGCCGCCACGGTTTCGGCGAGCTTGGCGTTGAGATCGCACACCGCAACCTTGGCGCCTTGTGCCGCAAGCTTTCGCGCGGTCGCAGCTCCGAGCCCCGAGGCGCCGCCGGTGACGATCGCGGCCTGATCCTTCAATTGCATGACGGTCTCTCCAAATGTCTAGCCCAGCGTGATGACATGATCCGGCGGCGCCGGTGAATAGATCTCCTCGATCAGATGGCCGCGATGCTCGAGCACCGCGCGCTGGTTGATCGAGCCCTTGTCCGTGACCTCGCCGCGATCGATCGACAGCGGCGTGTCGATCAGGACGGCGCGGGCGATCCGGGTCGAGGAGCCGGTCGCAGTGCCGAGGAAGCGGACAAAACGCTCGCGAAACGCATCGCGGATCAGCGGGTCCGCCGTCGTGGCGGCGTAATCGTCCGCTGGCAGCGTCGGATTGATCAGCCGGCAGCCGTCGAGGTCGAGCACGACCAGCGCCGAGATCTCGTCGCGATTGATCCCGGCAATGACGACGTCGCGCACCAGCGGCGCGCAGGCCGCGACGAAGCGCGCGCGCAACGGGCCGACCGAAACCCAGGTGCCGCTCGCCAGCTTGAAGTCCTCAGCGATGCGGCCGTCGAAATCGAAACCGGCGTCGAGATTGTTCGAGTCGGCGGGTTTCAGCGCGTCACCAAGCTTGTAAAAACCCTCCTCATCGAACGAGGCCGCGCTCACCTCCGGCTGCCGCCAGTAGCCCGGCATCACGTTCGGCCCCTTCGCCCGCACCTCGAGCTTGCCGCCGACGGGCACGAGCTTGGCCTCGTTGCCCGAAACCGGCAGGCCGACATGGCCGGAACGGCTGGTCGCAGGGTTCACCGACATGAAGAACGGCGCGGTCTCGGTGGCGCCGAGCCCCGTGAGCATCGGCACGCGCGCGCCGAGTTCCTCGACCGCAAGCTCGTCGAGCGCATTCCAGACATGGGGCGACATCGCAGCACCCGAGAAGAACATCGTCTGCAGGCGCTTGAAGAACGTCGCGCGCAAGCCGCGATCGTCGCGCAGATAGGGCAACAGCGATTCATAGCCCTTCGGCACGTTGAAATACACCGTCGGCGAAATCTCGCGGAGATTGCGCACGGTCTGCTCGATGCCGCCCGGCACCGGCTTGCCCTGGTCGAGATACATCGAGCCGCCATTGTAGAGCGTCAGTCCGATATTATGGTTGCCGCCAAAGGTGTGATTCCACGGCAGCCAGTCGACGATCACGGGCGGCTCGTCCTTCAGGAACGACATGGTCTCCCGGAGCATCACCTGGTTGGCGCAGATCATGCGCTGCGTGTTGATGACCGCCTTGGGATTGCCGGTCGAGCCCGAGGTCAGAAGGAATTTTGCAATCGTGTCGGGTCCGATCGCCTCGTGCGTCGCGTCGAGCGCGGCATGTTCCGGCGTTGCGACGAGTTCGGCCAGTGTCGTCACGTCACGGCCCGGCACCTTGCCGAAGGCGACCGCGATTTCAGTCCCATCGGGCACGTTGGCCTGCAATGCGTCGGCGAATTTGTCACCGTCGTCGGCGAACACCAGACCCGGCGTCAACAGCTTTATCAGATAGGACAGCTTGCCATAGTCGCGGGACACCAGCGAATAGGCAGGGGATACCGGGCAGAACGGGATGCCGGCATAAAGCGCGCCGAAGGCCAGCAGCACATGATCGATCGAATTGGCGGAGAGGATCATCACCGGACGTTCCGGTGACAGGCCGCGCGCGATCAGCGCCGAGGCGATGTGGCGGCTCACCGCCAAAAGCTCGGCATAGCTCAGTTCGCGCCAGCCGCGGCCACCTTCGCGTTCGGCCATGAAGACGCGGCCTGGCGCGGTCCTGGCCCAGTGATGCAGGCGGTCGGTCAGCCGCCGCGGATAGTCGGGCAGCGACCGCTTCGGGCGCAGATAAAGAGTGCCGTCGTCGCGACGCTCGACCGAGACGGCGGGATCGCTGAACGAGAGCGCGCGCAGCGGATACTGACGGGCTCCCCCGGCGGCCTCGTTCGCTGCCAAAGTCGTGGTCGGTCGCGCGCTCATTTCTGCCCCGGCTTGACCTTGGCCGTCTTGTGATCGAGGAAGGCGCGGATTCTCCGCTTCGCCTCCTTGTCGCTCTGTGCCACCGTCGCCATCAGCGATTCCATCAGCAGACCGGCCTGCGGATTGGCCTCCGCAATCATCGGTAGCGCCTGCAATACGGCAAAATTGGTCAGCGGCGCGTTGGCCGCGATGCGTTCGGCAAGCTCCATCGCCTTCGGCATGGCGCCACCGGCCTCGGTCAGATACTGCGCAAAGCCATAGGCCGAGCCTTCCGTGGCCGAATAGACCCGGCCCGTCAGCATCATGTCGGTCATTCGCGACACGCCGATCAGCCGCGGCAGCCGCACCGAGCCGCCGCCGCCGACGAAGATGCCGCGCTGCCCTTCCGGCAGCGCATAATAGGCCGACGGTTCGGCGACGCGAATGTGCGCGGCGCAGGCAAGTTCGAGGCCGCCACCGATCACGGCGCCTTGCAGCGCGGCGATCACCGGCACGCGGCTATATTGAATGCGGTCGAACACGCGATGCCACATCTGTGAATGCAGCAGCCCGCCGGTGGCGTCGTGATCGGTCAATTCGGAGAGGTCGAGGCCGGAGGAGAAATGGTCGCCGACGCCGTGGATCACGACCGCGCCGAGATCATCGGGCAGATTGGCGAAGCAATCGCCGATTTCGAGGATGATGCCGTCGTTCAGCGCATTGCGCTTGCCGGGCCGGTTCAGGCCTACGGTCAGCACCGCTCCCTGTCGCTCGACCTTGAGGTGCGTTCCCTGGCCCACAGGGCCAGCGGCGTCGGCGTTTCCCATCGGATCTATTGCGTCCTTTTCAGAATAGTTATGTTCTATAACTATTGGCGCGAGAGTCAATAAGGCGAGCCGCGCGTTCCGCGGCACCCTCTGCCCCACGGGCGAGGGTACAACTCGGCGCGTTGTTACAACACCTGAAAGACGTCGATCACGACGCGATCGGCATGACGCGCCGCGGACGCGACGAACAGGTGTTCCATCAACCAACGGTATTTTTCGTGCCCGGTTTCGAACTTCGGCGCCGTGCGGAAATAAATCAGGCCGGGATCGACCGGCTCGCCGCGCTTCAGCTTCTGCAACAAATCGATGGGCCCGAACCGGATGCCCTTGTTCTCGACATAGACGATCGCGCCGTCATCGGTCTCGAACGCGTATTTCGCCTCCAGCTCGATCAGCTCATTGGGCCGGATGACCTGGAAGTCGGCGCCGAACGGACAGACGGTGCCGTTGACCCGCTCGCCCCGAACCTCGCCGCCCGTGATCGGGATGATGCGGCGCATGCCATGGCCGGTCTCGCCGGCGGTGACGACCTCGCCGATCCGCGCGGTGATGGTGAAGACATGTTTGGTTTCGAGAACTGGGGTCATCAGCTTCGCTTGCATGAGGGGGGAACGAACGCGCAGCGAATTCGGTATGTCCCCCCTTGGGGGGAGGGAACTCCACCGCCCGAGCTAGCCCGCCATGTGCTGCGGCAGCCAGAGCGCCAGGATCGGGAACACGATCAGAATCACCAGCCGCACCAGATCGGTCAGCACAAACGGGATGACGCCCTTGAAGATGGTGGCAAAGGACACCTCCTTCACCACGCTCTTGATGACAAAGACGTTCATGCCGACAGGCGGATGAATCAGGCCAAGTTCGACCGTCATGACGATGATGACGCCGAACCAGATCGGGTCGAAGCCGAGATGGGTGACGACGGGAAAGATGATCGGCACGGTGAGGATGATCATGGCCATCGCATCCATCAGACAGCCGAGCACCAGATACATCAGCATGATGACGGCGAGCACGCCGTAGCTGCCAAGCCCGAGCGAGGTGAGGAACTCGGTCACCTTCTGCGGGGTCTGCGTCACGGTGAGGAAATAGCCGAAGATCAGCGCGCCGATCAGCACCGTGAACACCGCGGCAGCCGTGCGGGTCGCCTGCAACAGCGACATCAGGATCTTCTCCCTGTCGAGCCTGCCGGTCAGGACGCCGATCAGGAACGCGCCGGTGGCGCCGACGCCGCCGGCTTCGGTCGGCGTGAAGCGCGGCAGGAAAGGCAGGCCATAGAGCCCGCCGATCACGAACACGAACAGCAGCACCGGCGCCCAGATGTCCTGCAGGCCCGCCAACCGTTCGCGCCAGGGCACGGGCTTGCCACGCGGCAGGAAATCGGGACGAAAATACCCGATCAGCGCGATCGTGAGCATATACATGGTCATCGCGAGCAGGCCCGGGATGATGCCGGCCATGAACAGTTTTCCGATATCCTGCTCGGTGATGATGCCGTAGACCGCGAGCACGGTCGACGGCGGCAGCATCGCGCCGAGCGTGCCGCCGGCCGCAATCACGCCGGTGGCAAAGGATTGCGGATAGCCGAAGCGGCGCATCTCCGGATAGGCCACGGCGGAGAATGTGGCGGCGGTCGCGACCGACGAGCCACAGATCGCGGCGAAGCCGCCGCACGCGGCGACGGTGGCGATGCCGAGCCCGCCGCGCAGATGGCCGACAAAGCCGTTGGCGGCACGGAACAGCTCGCGGCTCATGCCGGAATTGGAGACGAAGGTCCCCATCAGCAGGAACATCGGAATCACGCCGAAAGTGTAGTCGGTGACCGTCCGCATCGAGGTCTGGCCGACCAGTTTCAGCGCCGGCGCGCCGCCGACCAGATAGCTGAAGCCGGAGACGCCGACGAGGCCCATCGCCATGCCGACCGGCACGCGCAACAGCATCAGCGCAAACAGCGAGACGAAGCCGAGGATGGCGACGACATTGGTGCTCACGCAGCGCTACTCCGTGCCCTTGATTTTCGGATCGTGCATCTCTTCGGGATGGAAGATCAGGCGATAGCTGCGAATCGCGATCAGCAACACGGCCGAGACGTCACCGATCCAGGCGACGGCGAAGAACGGCCAGGTCGGCATGTGCATGTCGAAGGTCAGCACGTGGTCGTTGTAGGTGCCGCGCACCTTGTCGAACAGCGTCCAGGTCTGCACCGTCACCACGAACAGCAGCACGAGGGTCGCGAATACGTCGATCCAGCGCTGATAGCGCGGACCGACATTGGCCCAGATCAGGTCGACGGTGATGTGGGTGCCGCGATAGCTGGTCGCCGCGATCCCCCAGAAGATCAGGATGCCCAGCAGCATGCGCCCGATGTCGAAGGAATCCGGGATCGCAAAGTTCAGCGTGTTGCGCAGCAGCACGGAGAGAAAGATGTCCAGCGCGACGATACCGACGAATCCCGCCGCAATCCATTCGATCGTATCGATGAAACGATCCATCGAACTGCGCGTCATGCCGGTTTCCGTCCTGTTGGTGGTTACACGCAAACGGCGGCAGGAGTTTCCCACCGCCGTATCCTATCGCGTTGATGCGATCACTGCGTCAAGGCGTTGTACTTGGCGAGCGAGGCCTTCAATTCCGCCAGTGCGGCATCGGGATCGACGCCGGTCTTCTTGACACCGTCGGCCCAGGTCTTGACCAGCGGCTCGGCCGCCTTCTTCCACCGTGCGGTCTGCTCCGGGGTCAGCGCGTAGACCTCCTGGCCGGGTTCCGCTCTCACCTTGTCGACGCCGGCATCCTCGAACTTGCCCCAGGGCTCGCCGACGCGGCCGGCGGCTTCGGTGTTGCAATTGTCGTCGATCGCCTTCTTCTGACGATCGGACATCTGGTTGTACTTGTCCTTGTTCATCACGAACGCGAAGGTCGTAACGTAGAGCGGCGCTTCCATGTGATACTTGGTCACCTTGTCGACGCCGAACAGCACCAGCGAGCCCCAGGGGAAGGTGACGCCGTCGGCGACGCCGCGCTCGATGATGTCGCGCACCTCCGGAGCCGAGGATTGCACATTGGTACCACCGAGCTGGGTGACGAAATTCGCGATCGTCGCGTCGGCAGGACGGATCTTCATGCCCTTGATGTCCTCGGGCACCACGACCTTCTTGGTGCGGGTGTGGAACGAGGAGGGGGCATGAATGAAGGCGAGGCAGAACTTGACGTCGCCCATCTCCTTTGCGGCATATTTCCGATACCAGGCGTCGAGCCCTTCCGAGCCGCCCTTGGCATCCGACATCAGGAAGGGAAGCTCGCCGGCGCCGATGATCGGGAAGCGGCCGGGCTGGTAACCGGGATTGACGTAAGTTACGTCGGCGATACCGTCGCGTGCCATGTCATAATGATCGAACGCCTTGCCGAGCTGCTGGGCGGGGAACACCTGCGACTTGATGGTGCCGCCGGAAGCCTTTTCGACCGCAGCGGCCCAGTCTTCCAGCGCCTTCTGCAGCGGATGCGAGGCCGGCACCCAGTGCGAAATCTTCAGGTTGAAGGTCTGCTCCTCCGCGAACGCGGGCGTCACGCTGGCGGCCAGCAGCAGCGCCAGAATCGTCTTCCTCATCGGCATCCTCTCCCTCGTGGCGCGGGGCTTCGACGGCCCTCTGCGGTTATTGTTATGGGATATAATCATCATTGCAGGCGCGCGGCAACGACCCGCAGCCGTTCTGCGTCTGAAATCTATAATATACCGATGATCGCGTATCGCGGACAAAAGTCGAAGACCTGTCTTCGGGGAAGGATTTTAGGATGCTGACGCTTTTTTTCGCACCTGGTTCGAGTTCGATGGCCGTGCACATCGCATTGCACGAGGTTGGCGCGGCCTTCGAGGCGAAACCGATGTCGTTCCGAGCCAAGGACATGCAGGGGGCGTCCTATCTGAAGCTGAATCCGGAAGGCAGGGTCCCGACCCTCGTCATCGACGGGCGGCCACTCACGGAGGTCGCCGCGATCCTGTTCTATCTGGCAAGACGCTTTCCGCAGGCGGAGTTGCTGCCGCACGACATCGAGGCCGAGGCGCAAGCGCTGTCCTGGATGTCGTTCATCGCAGCGACGCTGCATCCGGCGCGCCGGCAGGGCTTGGATCATGCGAGAGAGGTCTATGCGATCGCGGACAGGCGCCTCGGCCCGACATGGGCGCTCGGCGCGCACTGCTCGATCGCCGACATTCATCTGTTCCGGCTCTATTGGCGGCTTTTCAATTCGCTGAAGCCCGCGCCCGGCACGTTTCCGAATCTCGATGCGCATTACGCGCGAATGATGGCCCGGCCGGCGGTCAAAAAGACGATCGAGATCGAAAGCGCGATCGGCTACGAGCTGCCGGGGTGACGTTCTCGTCGTTTGCGAGGCGCAAAGCGCCGAGGCAACCCAGCCTCGCCGCAACACTGGATTGCTTCGCTTCGCTCGCAATGACGTTAATTCAGCGAATTCAAACACCAGCGCAAATTGCGTTTAAAACTTTGTAGGCGGTGAAATCCGCGCCCGCATCGCGTTCAATGGCGTCGTGGCATCACCACGCGAGACGCCCATGACCGTCACCGAGATTCCCGCAGGCTTCGAGCCGCATTTCCGCAAGAGCCCGTTCACCGATCCCTGGGAGCCGCTTTATTCGAAGAAGACGAACGAGGCGGTGAGCATGGGACTGTGGCTGGCGAAACCGCACACCAACGCACGAGGCCTCATCCATGGCGGGCTCATTGCATCGCTTGCGGACAATGCCATGGGCTATAGCTGCGCGCAGGCGACGGGCTGGACGACCTCTTTTGTGACGGTGTCGCTTGCGGTCGACTTCGTCGGCAGCGCGCAGATCGGGCAATGGCTCGTGGTCGAATGCGAGGTGATCAAGACCGGCAAGACCATCTGCTTTGCACAGTGCCTGATCAACGCGGGTGATGCTGTCATCGCCCGCGCCAACGGCACGTTCCGCGTGGTGCCGAAGAAGGAATGACGGAACGTCACCCGAACCGCCAATCCGCGGTCTCGACCACGAGGTCGATGAAGGTGCGCACCTTGGCCGACAGCAGCCGCGAGGTCGGATAAACGATATGGATCGGCAGCGCCGGCTGCTCGAAGGAGTCCAGCACGATTTGCAGCCTTCCGCGTTTGACCGCGTCCGCCGCCTGGTAGGCCAGCACGCGGGTCAGCCCGCCGCCCTCCGCCGCATGATGGATCGCAGCGTCGGCGCTGTTGGTGACAAGGCGCGGCGCGACATCGATGCGAACCTCCCGGCCATCGCCGGCGAAGCGCCATTCCGCGGCCAGCGCGCTTGCGCCGAACTGGATGGTGTCATGCGCCGCGATCGCGTCGGGGGTCTTCGGCTCGCCGTGCCGCTTCAGATAGGCTGGTGACGCGACGACGATCCGCCGCATCTCGCCGACCTGGCGCGCCACCAGTGAGGAATCGGCGAGATGGCCGATCCGTACCGCGAGATCGATGCCATCCTCGACCAGGTTGACGATGCGGTCCTCCAGCCGCAATTCACCTGTGACCTCGCGATAACGGCGCAGATAGGCCGACATGACCGGGCTGACATGGAGGCGTCCAAAACCGATCGGCGCAGACACCACCAGCCGCCCGCTCGGCCGCGTCCGCTCGCCCTCGGCGGCGCGCTCGGCTTCCTCGACATCGGCCAGGATGCGCCTGGCACGCTCGAGATAGCGCGTGCCGACATCGGTCAGCGCCAGGGAGCGCGTGGTCCGCTGCAGTAGCCGCGCGCCGAGACGCTGCTCCAGCGCGGCGACCAGCCGCGTCACCGCGGACGGCGACAGTTTGAGCTTGCGCGCGGCCGGCGCGAAGCCGCGCAAGTCGGCTACCGCGACAAAGGCCTGCATGGCGTCGACCCGGTCCATGGCTGTTATTGCATATCTTGCAATGATGAAGTGTCAATTGGCTTGATTGTTTAGTTTCTGAGAAGGCTCATATTGGGGATGAAAAGCGGAAGCATCCGAGATCGAGAGGTTTTCATGACCGACACCGAGACCTATTCCAGCGACGTCGCCTTCACCCCGGCGGTCAAGGCGGTCCAGGCCCGCAAGGGCTCGCGCGAGGCTTATGCCCGCGTCGAGCAGCACGGCGGCTGGCGCACCGAGATCGACGAGAATCTTTCCACCTTTCTCGCCGAGACCAACAGCTTCTATCTCGCGACCGCTTCGGGCGACGGCCAGCCCTACATCCAGCATCGCGGCGGGCCGAAGGGTTTTGTCAAGGTGCTGGACAAGCGGACGATCGCCTTCGCCGATTTTGGCGGCAACCGGCAATACATCACCCAGGGCAATCTCTCGGAAAATCCGAAGGCACATATTTTTGTGATGGACTACGCGCACCGGCGGCGGGTGAAGATCTGGGGCGAGGCGCGCGTGGTGGAAGGCGATTCTGCGCTGCTGACCTCGCTGATGCCCAAAGGCTACCGGGCGCGTGGCGAACAGGTGATTGTGTTCAAGATCGCGGCCTGGGACACCAACTGCCCGCAGCACATTCCGCAGAAGTTCGACGCCGCCGACGTCGCGGCCGCGCTCGCCGGCCGCGACGCGCGGATCGCAGAGCTCGAGACGGAGTTCGCGAGGGTGAAGGGCGAGGCGGCGCCGGTGACCTAAATCGAGGCATGGTTGACGCCGGCTTGGCGGCAGCACCGTCATTGCGAGCCGCAAAGCGCCGAAACAGTCCGGACCGCCTCCTCGGCAGGGACTGGATTGCTTCGCTGACGCTCGCAATGACGGTGGAAGGAGGCGTCGACGGCTCGGGCCAGGCCAGAACGTCAGGCCGCTTCCTGCTCCCTCGCCCAGGCGAACTCCGGATAATGTAGCCCCATCATCCGCTCGACATAGGCTGTGAGATTGTCGAACTCCTCGGCGCGGCGGCGCAATTGCGACGAGAAGAACGGCGTCAGGATGCCGGCAAGCGCGCCGAAGGCAGTCGCATCCATGCCGCAGGGTTTTTCGCCCATCAGATAGGGCCGGTCGCCGAGTTGAACCGACAGCGCGAGCAGCGAACGCAGCGCCAGATCGAGATCCTCGTCCGGCGCGTGGCGGCCGAGGCCGCTCAACAGGTAGTTCTCCGCGACGCGGAACTGGGCGTCCTCGCGCAGCTTCTCACGGCGGTCCGCCGGCGCACCATCGAAGAAATGGGCCGGTCCCTTGGCAAAATTCTCGGGATCCACCCAGCGCGCGCCGATCAGCGCCCAATAGACATGGTGCTCGATCATGCGCGCGAATGCCCATGCCTGCGCGCGCTGCCGCTGGTCGAAGCCAGCGTCGAAATCAAAGCCGTATTTCTGCTCGATATGAGCACGGATGAAGGTCGAATCGGCGATCTTCGCGCCGTCATCCTCGATGAAGGGCAATTGTCCTTTGGGAGAAGCGGGCGGCATCGCGCGCTCCTTGCGGTAGGAAAGGCCGGCCATCTTCAGCTGCACCTCGCTCTTGGTGACGAAAGGGCTGATCTCCGGCAGGCCAAAGCCCGGGCCAAACCCATAGAGGACGATCATAGGCGCACTCCCGATTTCCTGAATACGCGCTTGAGGCTATCGACCCCCTGCTGCCACCATGGTGTCAGCAGTGGCGTCATGGACGTCCAAAACTCGTAGCCGTAGATGATCAACATGGGACAGAATCCTCTTAGTTCGAGTGTTGTCCCGTTATAGATTCCCCCTGCTGCCAACATCCTGTCAGCATCGGAGACTGCGTTCGTAAAGAGACGAGAAGAGACGAGCCATGAGACGCGCCGACCGACTGTTCCAGATCATCCAGGTGCTCAGGCGTACGCGGAATCCGTTGACGGCGGACGCCATCGCCGCCGAGCTCGAGACCTCCAAGCGCACGATCTATCGCGACATCGCCACCCTGATCGGGCAGCGCGTGCCGATCCGCGGCGAGGCCGGCATGGGCTATATCCTGGAAAAGGGCTTCGACCTGCCGCCATTGATGCTCACCCCCGATGAGATCGAGGCGGCCGTGCTCGGCGCGCAATGGGTGATCGGCCACGCCGATCCGGTGCTGGCGCGCGCGGCGGAGGACCTGATGGCGAAGATCGCCGACACCGTGCCGGAGCGGCTGCGGCCGTTCGTGCTAGAGCCCGCGAGCCGCGCGCGGCCCTATTGGCGCAAGGAGCCCGACCGCATCGACATGTCGCGGACCCGCTCGCAGATTCACGAAGGCAAGAAGATCACGCTGCGCTACCGCGACGAACACGGCCGCGACTCGGAGCGTACGATCTGGCCGATCGCCATCGGCTATCATGAGGCGGTGCGCATCCTCGCGGCGTGGTGCGAACTGCGCAAGGACTTCCGCAGCTTCCGCACCGACCGCGTGGTCGATGCGGACTATCTCGACGAAAGATACCCCGAGCGGCGCGACGCGCTGCGGGCGAAATGGCGAAGGTCGCTGGTCTGGGAGCACCCGCAGGATGTCTGAGGAGACCGACGAGTTTTCGCGCGTCTGCCAGTCCTGTGGCGCATGTTGCGCCTATTCCGCGAACTGGCCGCGCTTTTCGACCGAGGACGATGCGGCGCTCGACCTGATTCCGCCCGCACTGGTCAACGCGACGCAGTCGGGAATGCGCTGTGACGGCGATCGCTGCGCGGCGCTCGCCGGCAAGATCGGCGTCGCCACCTCATGCACGATCTATGACGCGCGGCCCGAGGTGTGCCGGACCTGCCTGCCCGGCGACGCCGAGTGCAACATGGCGCGGAAACGACACGGGCTGCCGCGGCTCGACGAACGGGCGTCGCCGCCGCCCGATTGACCGGGAATTTACCCGATCGCGGCTGCGGCGAGTTCGTCGTCGAGCTCGTCATCGAACGCCGCCAGCGCACGCAGCGGCGTGGTCGACAGCGTGATCGGCTTGCGCCCGCCATGGGATGAGACGGGCGCGAGGCGCGCCGGCGCCGTTTCCCTCGACAGCGCGTAGAGCGCGAGGCCCACCCGTCCGCCGATCTTGAAGAGGTCGCGATCGCTGCAGCTCGAGGCGATCGCAACCGCCAGCGAATGCAAATGGGCCCTGCGGTAGCAGAACAAGGCGAGCATCGCGCGCACATCGGGAGCGACGCTCTCGACGAGTCTGGACAGGCCATTCTGGTCTGCACGGTAGAGTTCGCCGAGCAATTCATCGCGAACCGGGCAGAAGTCGTTTTCGTAGGCGTTCTGGCTTGAAAACATGTTCAGGTTCTCCCTCGCACGCCAAGGATTGCCCTGCAACTCTCTAACGGAAGGTAAACTATTTTATGGGCGGTAGTCGTACGGGGAGAAAGCACGTGAGATTCCGGAGAGTGCGTCGTCGGCGACACGCATTCTCGCTCCGCGCGCGATCATCGGAATTGCGCGCGATGGTCTCTCATGTGCGATATTCGCGCGGATATCAGCCGTTCGCCGCCATGAAGATGGCAAGGCCGAAGCCCGTCAAATGATGCAGCGCCTGGTCGATGCCGATCAGGGTCCAGAACCACGGATGCTCCGGCGTCATCTTGAACGTCGACGAACAGATTCCCTTGGCGCGGTCGATGGTGATGTGAATGGCGAAGTCGACCAGTGCGACGAACCAGAAGCGCGGCGCGACGATCAGCAGCACCGGCATCAGCACGCCGAGATGGATCAGGCAGTGAACCAGGAGCGGCAGCGCCCAGCCGGTCTTCTGGTCCTTGCCATAAGCCATCCAGGAGTTCTGCAGCACGAAATCCGCGATGATGTGCTTGGCGGTGACAAGCAGCATCCAGCCGACCAGTGCGCCAACCGGAACCGACGACGACAAAGGGGGAAACGACAAAGCTCGCGTCCTCGCTGGAACAAACCTCAGGACTGCAGGCGTGCAGCGGAACTCATGCTCAGAACCGGGCCCATATTGACCTTTTATGACATCCCGGCCTCTTATGACATCTCCGCGGCCGGAATTCACCTGTGGCGCGCCGAAAAAACCACAGGATCTGGCTTGACAGCGGGAACCCGAAGACTCCGCCCGTGTCAGCCCGGTGAGGTCATTTGCAATTCGAACCGGCCAAATATCATCCGGATTGTATGAAATTATCATTCCATTTTAAGTAGTTAGGCTTCCGGGAACCTCGTCGGTGCGGAGCAATTATCTCGAGCGCCACCCATGCGACGCGGCGCCGGCCCGGAGCGACGACGCTGCGGTCGTGAAGACGGCGCGCAGCGCGTCACCCCGCCGCGTTCGCGGCGGTGCCGAGCGCCCGCGCCCGGATCTGCGCGATGGTGCGCTTGAGCGAGGCCTGCCGCGGATCCGGCATGGCGGCCGCGCGCGCCTCGGCAATGGCGCCGGCCAGATCGGCAAGCGGCAACGCGCCGTCGAAAACCGGCTTCGCCAGCGTGTCGATGATCGTGTGCCAGTCGGCGAGGCCCTGGCGGTAGGCATCGCCATAACCCTGCACCATGGACGCGGTCTGGATCACGGCCGGGACCGATTGCGGCTGCTTGGCGAGGCACCGTGCGATCATGTGCAGCCAGCGCTCGACCCAGACGCGCTCCTCGCCGTAGCGGATCGAGAACATCCGCCAGCGCCGCAACCACGCTTCCAGCTTCAGGCGCCTGATCCCCCACCGGCTGGCCGTCGAGAACGGGATCGACACCTGCTTGTGCAGCCAACCCAGACGTCCGAGCACCGTGAGCACGGGCTCGGCGGCAACGGCGGGAAGCGCATCGACCAGTTCGTCGAATCTCAGCTTGACGATTTCGACGGAACGAACGCCAGTCTGGTCGAACTGGGCGAGCTTTGATTGCGCGATCCGGATCGCGTCCTGATAGGCCATGCGGGTTCCGAGCAATCGCGCAATCTCGGTGAGCATCGCGGGGCTGATGTCGACCCTGCCGGTGAAGCGCTGCAGCCTTTCGATATAGAGCGTGGCGTAGCCGACGCCCTGATAATCCATCAACAGGGAGATCCCATCGCTCGCGACGGACGACACGGAATCGGGAAGGCCGCCGGGCAGGCCTGGTGGCGTCGTGTCCTGTTCATCGAGGAAATCGGCGAACAGATAGCGAAGCGATGACAACAGGCCGTCGTCGTCCGGCACGCGTGTCTCCGAACTCTCCGAGTAACTCATGCCGGGCTCGGCGCCGCGGCAGGAACCTTCACCGTCTCGAGCGCCAGCCGCTCCTCGAGCCTGCCGATATTCTCGAACAGGCGGGCGCTGACCAGGCGGAGGAAATAGAAGCCGAAGGCCGGGTTCTGCACGTAGAGCTGCTCGACCTGGTCGTAACTGACACTCAGGATCAGCCCATCCGCGGTGCATTCCAGTGTCTGGGTTCGCACATTGGAGGGCGACAGCATGCCGAACTCGCCGACGATCGCACCGACCGGCAGCTCGATGCCGGACTCCACCAGACGATACCGGCCGCTGACGATGTAGTACATGCTTTCGGCCTTCTCGTCCTTGTAGAACAAGACCTCGCCGGCCTTGCATTTGCGCTCGGTCATGAACGGCTTCAGCCATTCCATGGAAAGATCGCTGTTGACCGATTTCTTCACGTTGCGCACCAGCTGCAGCATCTGGTGCAGCCGGTAGACATTCAGCGGCAGCAGCACCGTGTGCAAAATCAATGTCGGATAATTATGCGTGGGGATCGCGGTCGTGAGCAGCACGATGTTGGTCAAAATGGCGAACACACGCAGCGGGATCATCGTGCGCATCGACAGCGTTGCGACCACGAAGATCGAGGCAAAAAAGCTGCCAGCAGCGCCTGCGTGCTCGGCAAGGTGGGAGGTATCCATCGGGGCCAACCAGCGTTTGAAGAATGAGAGCAGTCTTTGCGGGTTCGTCTATCCCCGCCACCGAAACGTTCGCGGCACTCCGTCATATAGGTCGAAAAGGCGACGTTTTGACCGGTAATCGGAGTGATTCCCGCTAAAAATTACCTATCTGATCGCGAAAGCCGCCGGGAATAGACCCGAATTATCCGCGATCTCGCCGCGCCCGTTTCACCGGGAACAACCGATCGCCGGCTTGATCTGACGGGATCAACCGCCCGCCATGGACATGGGGCCGTGCGAGAAGGTTCGTTGACGGGATTCCCCCCGCCGGGGCAGTTTGTCGATGATGGCCGCGATACACCAGCGGCCGGTTCGTGACCGTCAGGCGCAGCCGTCCAATGTCCAAGCCGCTAGCTTTCTCCGCCCTCACGCAGTTCGTCGCGGCAACGCGAGGCCGCAACATGACCAAGGCGGCCTATGCCGCCATCGTGATCGGCGTCCTGACCATGGTGCTGCTGTCGATCGATACGGCCTATGAGACGGCGCATCGCTGGGGAGGCGGCGTGCTGTGGGCGTGCCAAGCCTTCTTCGCCTTCGAATGGCTGGTGCGCCTCCGCCATGCCAGGCGCGGCAAAACCGCGGCTGGCTATCTGATCTCGCCGCGCGGACTGATCGATACCGCGGGCGCCGTCGCGGTTCCGCTGGCCTTGCTGCTCGGCGTGCCGGAGCGAACCGCCTGGCTGCTTGCGGTGCTGTGGCTGGTGAAGGTCATTCCCGGGGTTCCCGGCCTTCGGCAGTTGCGCCGCGTCCTGGTGCAGGAATCCGGACCGCTCCTGAGCGTGCTGGTGTTCTTCCTGATGGTGCTCTTCCTCGGCTCGGTCGCCGTCTACTATTTCGAGCGCGCCGCCCAGCCGGCGAGTTTCCCGAATCTACCCGCCGCGCTGTGGTGGGCGGTGGTGACGCTGACCACGACGGGCTATGGCGACGTGGTGCCGATCACACCGCTCGGGCGGATGGTGGCGGCACTGGTGATGATCTCGGGCCTCGGCGTGTTCGGCCTGTGGACCGGTATTCTCGCCACCGGCTTTGCCGCGGAAACCCGCCGCGACAATTTCCTGAAAACCTGGGAGTCGGTCAGCAAGGTGCCGTTCTTCGCCACGCTGGGGCCCTCGGCGATCGCGGACGTCACCCATATGCTGCGCACCATCGACCTGCCGCCGCGCACGACCATCATCCGCAAGGGCCAGCACGGCGACTGCATGTATTTCATCGCCTCCGGCGAGGTCGAGGTCGACCTGCCGGGCAAGAAGGTGAGGCTCGACGAGGGCGCCTTCTTCGGCGAGATGGCGTTGCTCGGCAACAATCTGCGTTCGGCCAACATCACCACGACGAGACTCTCAAAGCTCCTGGTGCTCGATCTCGTGGACTTTCGCCTCTTGATGGCGCGCCATCCGGATCTGGCGGAAACCATTGACGCCGAGGCCAGGCGGCGCGCGCTGGAGAACAAATGACGCAATCACAGGCTGCTGACGCCGCCGACGCGGCGAGCACCCCCGTTCTCACAGTCGAAGGACCGCGTGCGACCATCCGCCTCAACCGGCCGAAGCATCTCAATCGATTGCAGCCCGAGGATCTCGATGCCCTGGTCGATCTGTTTGACAGGATCGAAACAAATCCCGCGATCCGGGTCGCGGTCCTGACCGGGACCGGGCGCGCCTTCAGTGCCGGTTATGATCTCGGCTCGATCGCCGACCGCGCCGCCAGCGCGGGACCGCAAAGCGCGGGAAGCGCGTTCGAGATCGTCGTCGACCGGCTGGAAGATCTTGGCGTCCCGACGATCTGCCGGCTCAACGGCGGAGTCTATGGCGGCTCGACTGACCTGGCGCTCGCCTGCGACTTCCGGATCGGTATCGATACCGCCGAGATGTTCATGCCTGCAGCACGGCTCGGCCTGCACTACTACAAGAGCGGCATCCGCCGTTATGTGTCACGGCTTGGTACCGACAATGCCAAGCGACTGTTCCTCAGCGCCGAGAAGATCGACGCGAGGGAGATGCTGCGGATCGGCTATCTGACCGCGATGGTCCCGCTGTCAGCGCTTGATGAGGAAGTTGACCGGCTGGCGGCGACGCTCGCGGCCAACGCGCCGATCGCGATGCGTGGTATGAAACATACAATCAACGAAATTGCCCGCGGGCAATTGGACGAAGCTGGCGCCGACCGCCGTCACCGCGACAGCATGCAGGGCGCCGAGATCAAGGAAGGCATCACCGCCTTCGCCGAGAAGCGCCCGGCGAAATTCTGAAAATTTTGAACGGCGAGATTTTGAGCGGTATCGTTGTGTTGCTGCCGCTCCAGGCGCATCGTCAACTGAGACGCCGCGGTCGACGAGACAGCAAACTTCGGATCTCCGCGTCCCTCGAACTTGAAGTTCGCTGGCGAAATCGAAGGCAGAATGAAGCTTCGGTTTCGGGACGCTGGATGCGAAACACGCGAGGCATGGCCGCAAAAGGCACGCGAACGGATATCAACCGCGGGTTGAAAAAAGATTCAACCTCGCCGAGGGTGCCCGCGAGGTGCTCAAGATATCATCTCTCTGAGGTGTCTTGAGGTGTTCGGTGGCGCCATCGATTCGATTTGAACCGACTACTCGCGTTGTCTTCGATGCGTATCCGCGCTGTCTTTGGCACCCAGACACCGCTCGCTGCGGAGCGAAATGCGTCGCAGCGATAAAGATTATACTCCTGAACATTTCGCTTCGGCGAAAGCGCTCATAAGAATCTCGTTACAAACAACAACGCGGTTTATTCCCTGGAGTTTGCGATTGACTAAAGGTTGTCGTCGTCTAGCTTGATTGTGAGGTCGGAGACAGACGAATGCAGCAACTGGAGCCTTATTGGGGACGGCGCGCGCTGGACTTCGTCGATGCCATCGAGGCGACGGACAGCTTTGCCGGCGTGATCACGCAGTTCGAAAAGATCATCGGTGATCTCGGTTTTCACGCCTACATCATGGCGCGAATTCCAACCGCGGGTGAGGCGCTTGCCGAGATGACCGTGGCCAATGGCTGGCCTGCGCAATGGTTCGAGCTCTACAACCGAGAAAACTTCAACGCGGTCGATCCGATTCCCCGGCACTGCTTCAACACGTTGAACCCGTTCGAATGGAAGGACGTGCCCTACGATCGCGAGCGCGATCTGGCCGCCGACAACGTCATGATGCGCGCACGCGACTTTCGCCTCAATGCCGGCTTCTGCATCCCGATTCACTACGACGACGCGACCTCCGCCGTCAGCATCGCGGGTGAGCGGCCTTATCTCGATGCGGAAACCAAGAGCGCGCTGCATCTGATCGGGGTGTTCACCCACGGCCGCCTGCGGGCGCTGGCCCGCCCCACCCTTGCGGCGCCTGCGCGGCGCCTGAGCGAGATCGAGGCGGAAGTGCTGCGCTGGGCGGCGCGCGGCAAGACCGCCTGGGAGACCGGCCGGATCCTCCAGCTTTCGGAGCGCACCGTGCGCTGGCATCTCGAGGAGGCGCAGCGCAAGCTGATGACGAAGAACAAGACGGCCACCGTCGCGCTCGCGCTTGTCAACGGAGAAATCAATCTCTGAACTGGGAGTTCTTCCAGTGGATCAATTCGTTTCGATTGGCATGCTCGCTGACCGGCTGAGTCTCAGTTCGAGCGGTGATTGCGATGCAAGATATTCACGTCGTCCGGAAAGACAACCGACATCTCTATGAAGGCTATTTCGATCCCTACTTCCGGCTGCGCCACGAGATCTATGTCAAGCAGCGCAAATGGATGGCGCTGGACAGGCCCGACGGAAGGGAGATCGATCAATTCGATACCGAGGAAGCCGTCTATCTGTTCTGCATCGACAACGACCAGTTGATTGGAGCGATGCGCGCCGTGCCGACCGTGATGCCGACCTTGATGAGTGAGATCTTTCCCTATCTCAACATGCGCGGACCGATACATCGGTCCGACGTATACGAGTTGTCGCGCATCTTCGTGATCCCGGAACGCCGCGGCGAACACGCCGGCCCGCGCGTCGACATGCTGCTTCTGACCGCGATCATGGAATACGGCCTCAGCACCGGCCTGACGGGATTTTCGATCGTGCTGGAGTCCTGGTGGTTGCCCCGCTTCGAGCGCTGCGGCTGGAAGGCCCGTCCGCTTGGCGTGCCGCACATGATGGACGGCATGTCGGTGCTGGCCGTGCTGGTCGATTGCGACGAGGGAACCTGGACGACGCTGTGCAGTCAGATCGGCCTGAGCAAGCCGGTCCTGACCTGGCGCGGACTGACGGGGGTCAATCGCCGGAGTCTGCCGGATATTTCCCCTCGTGTTCAACCAACTGCTCAGCAAGCGCAATGAGTTCCTCGCGATGCCGGCGATTTTTCAGTTTGAGGAAATATCTCATCAGCCTCAAGCCCGAGGCCGTCATCTCGTCGGGCTTCAAGGATGCAAGCTTAGGCGGCATCTGGTCGGAACCCATTGCTGACATTCCGGATTTAATGACGTGACCGAACCATCACTCGACAAAGTCATTGCACTACTGCAATTTTGCATCGTCGACGCGAGGGCCATGCAACTCAAAATTTTAGAGCGAATTTTGTCAATAGCTCTACTTGAGGCATATGAGGCCCAAAGCAAGTCCGGCGCCGAGCAGGGGAAAGGTCACGCGTAGCGTGCATATTGCAGCACAAGTGCTCGCGCAACAAGACGTTATAATTTCCTAATATATTGGAATCATTCCGGCCTGCCCCCGCTCGATGCCGTCCGATGAGCGCGGAATCCCGGTTCCACGAGTCCCCGGTTCTGGCGGTCTTATCACCTCGCGACGAGCTCGTTGATGTACGTCGGAACGGAAGGACACGAGTAAATTCAAGATTCTAGCAAAGCCATGATTCTGGTTCTGCTTTCGATCTGAGGTCGCTGTGATCGACTTTGCTGCGCGAGAGCGAGGGACTTCAGATCAGCGGCACGAAAGCGCTTCCCGCTCGTTCTGATCCATTCCTCGGTCCGACTAGAAGAGCGGGAAGCGCTGTCGAGTCTTGTATTGGCGCATGTCCTTATCGGCGAACCGGATTTCACTTCGCCGCGACATGCGCTAGTTGCCAACGAACCTCACTGTGTCGGCGATCGTGGCGCGACTTGTGCGGTAGCTATTGGCCTTGTGCGTGTCGTCCGCGTATCCGAACGAAATGCCGCAGACCACCCTTCGGTCGTCGTCGATGCCGAAATGCTTGCGCACGACGTCCGAATGGAACGCCAGCGCCGCCTGCGGAATGGTGGCAACGCCAAGCGCCTGAGCTGCGAGCATAAAGCTGGTGACATACCCGCCGCAATCGATCGCGCCGTAGACGCCGAGTGCTTCGTCGGTATGCAAGATGGCGACATGCGGGGCGCCAAAGAAATTGAAATTCTCCAGCGCCTGCCTGGCGTAGGCGACCTTGTCCCCGCGGGGAATGCCGAGCGAATTGTACAGCTGGAATCCACTTTCGCGGCGCCGCTCCAGGTAGACGCCGCGGTATTCCCTTGGAAACGGAAAATCGCCGTTGTACGGCCGTCCGCTGGACGCGGCCTGATACACTGCATCGCGGAACATCCGGGTCGCCTCGCCGGAGGCGATCTCCAACCGCCAGGGCTGGCTGTTGCACCACGACGCGGTCTTCTGCGCCGCGATGAGAATGCGCTCAATGGTCGCGCGCGGAACCGGCTGCGGCAGAAATGCGCGGCAGGAGGAGCGCTGCCCGAGAAGATCTTCCAGGACGTCGATCGGTTGCTGCTGTTGGCTGACGGAAGCGGAGTCCATGAGTGTCCTTCCCGGGTATGGCGCGTGGGCAGGCCCACGCCTGCCCTCCGCAGTCGCCCCTCATGGTGAGGAGGCGCCTTGATCAGGTCTTCCGTTCAACTCCGTCCCCTTGTCGGGATCTTGTTGAACGGCACATCCTTGTCGACGCGAATGTCACCGGGCAGGCCCAGCACGCGCTCCGCGATGATGTTGCGCAGGATTTCGTCGGTGCCGCCGGCAATGCGCATGGACGGCGACGACAGCAGCATCTGCTGAAACTGGCCGCGCGCCTGCTCTTCGTCAGCACCGGTGAGAACGCCGGCCGCGCCTTCGAGATCCATCGCGTAGGTTGCGATGTCCTGCAGCATGGAACCCGCAACCAGCTTGCCGATCGAGTTTTCCGGTCCCGGCCGCTCGCCGCGCGACAGCGCCGAGATCGCGCGGTAGCTGGTGTATTTTAGCCCGCTGGCCTTGACCGCCCAACTCGCGAGCCTCGATCGCGTGGCGCGATCGTCGATCGCAGGCCCGTCGTCGAGCATCAGGCTGGCGCAGAACTGGAACATTTCGGGGAAACCGGTCGCAAGCCGCGAGCCGATCGACATGCGCTCGTTCATCAGTGTGGTCAGCGACACGTTCCAGCCGTCGCCGACATTGCCGAGCCGCTGACTGTCGGGAATCACGACGTCGGTGAAATAGACCTCGTTGAACTCCTGCATGCCGTTGGCCTGCTTGATCGGCCTGACCTCGACACCCCTGCTTTTCATGTCGAGGAAGAACATCGTCAGCCCCTTGTGCTTGGGCACATTGGGATCGGTGCGGGTGATCAGCAGGCCGTAGTCGGAATAATGCGCGCCGGAGGTCCAGATCTTCTGGCCGTTGATGATCCAGTCGTCGCCCGTCTTCTCCGCGCGGGTGCGCAGCCCTGCGACGTCGGAGCCGGCGGCCGGTTCGGAAAACAGCTGGCACCAGATCTCTTCACCCGAGGCGAGCTTTGGCAGATAGCGCCGCTTGGCGTCCTCGCTGCCATAGGTCATCACGGTCGGCCCGCACATGCCCTCGCCGATCTGGAACGGCTGCGTCAGCTTGCCGTAGACGCCTTCTTCCTGCTGCCAGATCACCCGCTCGATGGGCGTGGCGCCACGGCCGCCATATTCTCTGGGCCATTGCAGGCAGGCCCAGCCGGCGTCGGCTTTCTTCTTCTGCCAGGCCTTGCCGACCTCGACGATGTCGCGGTCGGCAAGGCGGATGCGCCCGAGCGAGGACTTTGAAAGCTCTGCCTCCAATTCCCTGGGCGCGTTGGCGTCGACCCATTGGCGGGCGAGGTTGCGAAATTCGGCTTCCTGCGGCGTGTCGTCGAAGTTCATGACGTAAGCCTCACTTTGTAGGGTGGGCTTAAGCGAAGCGTGCCCACCATTTGAGTTTTTACGCGGTGGGCATCGCTGCGCGATGCCCACCCTACGGATCGCGCTGTGCTCGCCCTTTGGTCGGAAGCTGGTTGAACGGCACGTCCTTGTCGACGCGGATGTCGCTGGGCAATCCGAGCACGCGCTCGGCGATGATGTTGCGCATGATCTCGTCGGTGCCGCCTTCGACACGGGTACCCGGCGCACGCAGCAGCATGGCCTGGAATCTCCCGGCAAGCTCGGCTTCCGCTCCGCTCAAGACGCCCGCCACGCCCTGCAGATCGAGCGCGAACATCGCGATATCCTGGATCATCGCGCCCGCCACCAGCTTGCCGATCGAATTTTCCGGCCCCGGGCGCTCGCCTTTCGACAGCGCCGAGATGGCGCGGACGCTGGTGTATTTCAGGCCGCTCGCCCTCACCGCCCAGTTTGCGAGTTTCGAACGGACGCTGCGGTCCTCGATGGCCGGGCCGTCCTCCAGCATCAGGCTGCCACAAAGCTCGAACAGTTCCGGAAAGCCGGTCGCGACGCCGGCGCCGATCGACATCCGCTCGTTCATCAGCGTGGTCAGCGACACGTTCCAGCCGTCATTGACGGCGCCAAGGCGTTGGGAATCCGGAATCACGACGTCGGTGAAATACACCTCGTTGAAATCCGAATGCCCGCTCGCCTGCTTGATCGGCCTGACCTCGACGCCGGCGCTCTTCATGTCCAGGAAGAACATGGTGAGACCCTTGTGCTTCGGCACGGTCGGATCGGTGCGCGTGAGCAGGATGCCGTAGTCGGAATAATGCGCGCCGGACGTCCAGATTTTCTGGCCGTTGATGACCCAGTCGTCGCCACGCATTTCCGCGCGCATGCGCAGGCCGGCGACATCGGAACCGCCGGCGGGTTCGGAGAACAGCTGGCACCAGATCTTCTCGCCTGACGCCAGCGGCGGCAGGTATTGGCGCTTATGCTCTTCGGCGGCAAAGGCCATCATGGTCGGCCCGCACATGCCATGGCCGATGATGAAGACGGCGGAGAGCTTGCCGAAGACGCCCTCCTCCTGCTGCCAGATCACCCGCTCGATCGGCGTCGCGCCGCGCCCGCCATAGTCCTTCGGCCAATGCAGGCAGGCCCAGCCGGCCTCGGCCTTCTTCTTCTGCCAGGCTTTGGCGACGTCGAGGATATTGGCGCCCGCAAGCTGGGTCCGGCCGAGCGAGGATCTGCGCAGGTCTTCCTCGTATTGCTTCGGCGCATTGGCCGCGATCCATGCACGCGCCTCGGCGCGGAACGTGGCTTCCTGCGGGGTATCGTCGAAGTTCATGACGTCTCTCTCTTCTGTCATTCCGGGGCGCGAGCAAAGCGAGCGAACCCGGAATCTCGATGTAAGGAACCTGGATTGCGGGTTCGCGCTTCGCGCGCCCCGGAATGACGTTCGAAAATTCAGGCCGCGTTCCTCTTGCGCAGGCGGTCGATCAGCGCGTCCTCCCAATAGGACATGCTGCCCAACCCCAAAGCCAGCGCGTTGGCGCGGCGATAATACATGTGACAGTCGAACTCCCAGGTGAAACCCATGCCGCCGTGGACCTGGATGTTGTTCTTGGCACAGTGCTGGAACGCCTGCGTCGCGCTGATGCGGGCGGAGGCCGCGGCCTCCGGCAGTTCGGCCGCATTGGTCGAAAGCGCCCAGGCGCCGTAATAGCAGTTGGAGCGCGCCAAGGTCGCCGAGACATACATGTCGGCGAGCATGTGCTTGATCGCCTGGAACGAGCCGATCGGCCGGCCGAAGGCGATGCGGTCGAGCGCGTAGTCGCGGCCCATCTCCAGCGCACGGTCGGCGCCGCCAAGCTGCTCGAAAGCGACGAGCACGGCGGCGCGGTCGAGCAACTGGGCGATGATGCCAAAACCGTCGCCGACGCGGCCGAGCGGCTCGGCCGCGCTGTTCTTGAACGTGAGTTCGGCCTGTCCCCGCGTCGGATCGAGATTGGTCAGCGCCCTGGCCTCGACACCGCCGCCCTTCATGTCGGCCAGGAACAGCGAGATATCGCTGTCGCGGCCGCTTGATCCTGTGCGCGCGGCAACGATCGCAAAATCAGCGACCGCGCCGTCCGCGACCGGCTTCTTCATGCCATCGAGCACGCCGCCGGTCGCATCAAGCTTGATTCCTTCCGGCGACAGGCTGCCCTTGCCTTCGAACAGCGCGAGCGTGCCGATCGCCTCACCGGAGGCGATCTTCGGCAGCCATTTTTGCTTCTGTGCGTCGCTGCCAGCCAGCAAGAGCGCTTCGGCCGCGAGATAGACGGTCGAGGAAAACGGCACCGGCGCCAGCGCCCGGCCCATTTCTTCCGCGATCACGCACAGCTCGAGATGACCGGCACCGGCGCCGCCATACTCTTCCGGGATCGCGACGCCGAGAAAGCCCATCTCGGCGAGCCCCTTCCACAGCTCGCGATCGTAATCCGCCTTGCCGTCGAGCACGACGCGGACCGCCTTCGGCGAACACTTCTCGGCGAGGAATTTTCGCGCCTGGTCGCGCAGCTGTTTCTGGTCATCGGAGAAATCGAAATTCATGGGTGTTACCTTTTACTTTCTGTCATTCCGGGGCGCGACAAAGTCGCGAGCCCGGAATCCATAACTCCGGCCTGTGGTTACGGATTCCGGGCCTGCGCCTTTCGGCGCATCCCGGACTGACGTGTTGAGAGAAAATCGCTTCATTGCAGCACGATCACAACCTCATCCGGCACATCCGCATAAAGCCGCTCGACCAGCGCGGCACGGCGCTCGAGCCCTGCGCGCTGGTTGATGTAGCCCTTGTCGGTCAGCTCATTGCCGTCGATCGAGGGCGGTTCGACCAGAAACATGGCGCGGGCAATGCGTCGGCTGCTCGCGCCCTCGCAAGCCGCATTGTGCGCCTCCAGCCCGCGCTTCAGGCAGCCAATGACGGCCGGATGTTTCACGACGTCTGCGAAGCTCGCCTCGCCATTGCCGACCAATTGCCGGCAGGCATGGAGATTGGGCCAGGCCAGCAATCCGATGAACGGGCGATCCTGGCCGGTGACCAGTGCGTCATGCATCACGGGCGTCGCGGCTGCGATCGCATCGGTCCGGAGCGAGCCGACATGAACGAAGGTGCCGGTGGTGAGCTTGAAGTCCTCCACCACGCGGCCGGCAAAGATGATGCCCTGCACGGGATCGTTTGGATCGACGAACACGCCGGCATCGCCGATGCAGTAAAATCCCTCATCGTCGAACGCCGCCTTGGTCAGATCGGGACGCCCGAAATAACCCGGCGTGACGTTGACGCCTCGCAGCCGCAACTCGTACTTCGCGCCGCACGGCACCATCTTCAATTCGACGCCGGGAAACGGCAGCCCGATCAGGCCGACGCGCTCGGTGTCCCAATAGGTGCCGGTCGCAGTCGGCGCAGTCTCGGTCGAGCCCCAGCCGGTATAGAACACGATGCGCTGGCCGGTGGCGCGCACCGCCAGCGACTGCATGCGGTCATAGAGATCGTCCGGCAGCCGCGCGCCGCCATAGGCCATCAGGGTGAGGTTCTTGAAGAAGCTGCGGCACAGCGCGTCGTCCTGCTCCATTGCGGCGGCCAGCGCCGCGTAACCGGCCGGCACGTTGGCAAAATAGGTCGGCGAGATCTCGCGCAGGTTCCTGATGGTCTCCTCGAACTGACCGGGGATCGGCCGGCCGTCGTCGATATGGAGCGTGCCGCCATCGATCAGCAGCGGATTGAACGCCGCATTGCCGCCCATGGTGTGGTTCCACGGCATCCAGTCGAGCACGGTCGCCACAGGCCCGTTGGGATCGCGCGGCCGAACCTGCGTCATCATGGCCGCATTGGCGCACATCATCTCCTGCGTGTTGATGACCGCCTTGGGCATGCCGGTCGAACCGGAGGTGAACAGCAGCTTGCCGACCGTCTCCGGCGTGATCGCGGCGATCGAGGCCGTGACAGCGCCAGTCGCGGGTGTGGCCGCGAGATCGGTGAAGGCGATGCTCGCGATGCCGTCGCAGGGCCGCGCGACATGGATCACGGTGACGCCGTCGAGCGGCAGCGCTTTCAGCGCCTTCTCGAAGGTCGGACCATCCTGCACCATCACGGCCTGCGGCTTGATCAGGTCGAACAGATATTTCAGCTTGGCATGGTCGTGGCTCATGAGCGAATAGGCCGGTGACACCGGCGCCGCGGGGTGCCGCGCCTGCATCGCGGCCATGGTCATCAGCGCATGCTCGATCGAATTGCCGGAAAGGATCGCGATAGGACGCCCAGCTTCGAGCCCGAGATCGATCAGCCCCTGCGTCAACGCATCCACGCTGCGCTTGGCCTCGCCATAGGAGACCTTGCGCCATTGGCGGCGCTCGCCTGTGCGCTGCGCCAGCCAGATGCGCTCCGGCGCCTCATCGGCCCATTTCGCCAGCGCAGCCGGGATATGCTTGTCGTAGTGCTTGAGCGGAATGCGCGACTTCAGGATGATGACGCCGTCATCACGCCGCTCGACCGCGATATCGCGCTGCAGCCAGTCGATCCTGCGAAAGGCCGGGCGGTCGAGCGCGGTGGCGGCAGTCCCTTCCATATTGCGTCTCCCTAAATATCGTCCCCTTGCAGGATCTTCGTTGTCATAGCCTGATATTGACCGGCTTTGGTTCCCGGAGAAAGAGCCACCGCCGCAATCGCTCATGCAACGATGGCGATGCCGGTCATGGCGCCTAACGCGGCGCCATGCGGATCGCGCCGTCGAGCCGGATTGTCTCGCCATTGAGCATCGCATTCTCGACGATGTGCACGGCAAGGCTGCCGTATTCCGAGGCCTCGCCGAGTCGCGCCGGATGCGGCACCTGCGCACCCAGGCTCTTGCGCGCCTCCTCGTTCAGGCCCATCAGCAGCGGCGTGAAGAAGATGCCGGGGGCGATGGTGTTGACGCGGATCTTCTGGCTGGCGAGATCGCGCGCCGCCGGCAGCGTGAGGCCGACGATGCCGCCCTTCGACGCCGAATAGGCGATCTGCCCGATCTGGCCTTCGAAGGCCGCCACCGACGCGGTGTTGATGATGACGCCACGTTCCTCGCCGACTGCCTCCGCGGTGACCAGACGCTCGGCGAACAGCCGCAGGCAGTTGAACGTGCCGATCAGGTTGACATTGATGATGCGCGCGAACTTTGCGAGCGGATAGACGCCGTCGCGGCCGACGATGCGCTGCGAGCCGCCGATCCCCGCGCAGTTCACCAGCACGCGCGCGATGCCGTGCGCGGCCTCGGCTTTCGCAAGCCCGGCCTTGACCTGGTCCTCGTTGGTGACGTCGGCGTGGAGCGCAACGCCCTTCACCTCGGCTGCGACCTTTTCCGCGTTCTCCATGCTCTGGTCGAGCACCGCGATTTTGCCGCCCTTCTCCGCCATGGCGCGGGCAGTCGCGGCGCCGAGGCCCGAGCCTCCGCCGGTGATGACAATTGCAACGTCTTTCAACTGCATTCTGACTCTCCTTGGACGTTTCTTCTCTCGACTTTGGCAAATAACGAGCAGCGAACAGGACGGACGCCGCGCGCGCCGCCATTCACCCTTATTGTTCGCTATTGGCTTCTTTCGTGGTCGTCGCTGTCGCCAACATGCCCCCGCAGATCAGCGCCTCCATATGCTTGATATAGGCGCGGCAGACCTCGTCGCTGATGGGGCCGACGCCGCTGGCGCGCGTCATCGCGTGCCGGCCGAAGAACAGGTGATCGCAGGCCCCGATCAGGCTGGTGTAGAACAGGATCGGATCGATCTCGCGAAACACGCCGGCCGCGACGCCCTCGGCAAGCAGCCGGCGATGAAAATCCAGCAGCGGCGCGACAAAGAACTTCGAGACCTCATCGGCGGCCTCCGTCGAGCTCTCATGCAGCAGATAATGGATCAGCCGGTTCATATAGGGGAAGCGTCTGTAAGCGCGGATAATGCCGGCGATATGCAGCTTCAGCTTCTCGGTCGGCGTGATCGGCTGGCCCAGGAGATATTCGAGACCCTCGACTTCGGTGGCCGCGTCGCGCGCCAGCAGCGCCAGCAACAGCCCGTCCTTGTTGCCGAAATGGTATTTGACCAGCGCCGAGTTGACGCCGGACTTTTGGGCGATGTCGCTCAGGGAGACGTCGATCGAGGAGCGCTCGATCATCAGATCGCTCGCCGCGACCAGAAGCTTTTCGGCCGTGCCGTTCTTGGCCGCTGGAAGCCTGTTCAGCGCGCTGATGGTCAAGCGGAGGTCTCGTCTTGGTGTGCCGGACGTGGCAGATAACCTGATGAAACCGCAGAGCTCAAGAGTTAATTGATCGATTGACTAAATCGATTGGCGCGACTTAAATCCGCCGCCGATCTTCAAAGCCACGTGAGAAAAATCAGGGAGATAGCAGATGGCCGAGGCCTATATCGTCGCCGCCGCGCGGACCGCGGGCGGGCGCAAGGGGGGACGTCTGGCCGGCTGGCATCCGGCGGACCTGGCCGCAACTGTGCTCAACGCCCTCGTCGCGCGCTCGGGCGCCGCCCCCGACCAGATCGAGGACGTGATCATGGGCTGCGTGATGCAGGCGGGCGAACAGTCCAACAATGTCGCGCGCAACGCGATCATGGCCTCGAAACTGCCGGAGAGCGTGCCTGGCACCTCGATCGACCGGCAATGCGGCTCGTCGCAACAGGCGCTGCACTTCGCCGCGCAAGCCGTGATGTCGGGCGCGATGGACGTCGTGATCGCCGCCGGGGTCGAGTCGATGACGCGGGTGCCGATGGGGCTCGCCTCGCAGCTGCCGGCCAAGAACGGCTTTGGCCACTACAAGAGCCCGAACATCGAGAGCCGCTATCCGAACATCGTGTTCAGCCAGTTCACGGGCGCGGAAATGATGGCCGAGAAATACGGCCTCTCCAAAGACGACCTCGACGAATATTCGTATAACAGCCACCAGCGCGCGATCGCGGCGACGCAAGCAGGCCACTTCAAGACCGAGATCGTGCCGGTCGAGATCAGGCGCGCCGACGGTTCGACCGACACCCACACGGTCGACGAGGGCATCCGCTTCGATGCGAGCCTCGACGGCATCAAGGGCGTCAAGCTGATCGCCGAGAACGGCAAGCTGACCGCGGCATCGGCGAGCCAGATCTGCGATGGCGCCTCCGGCGTCGTGGTGGTGAACGAACGCGGCCTGAAGTCGCTGGGTGCCAAACCCCTGGCGCGCATCCATCACATGACCATGATGGGTGGCGATCCCGTGCTCATGCTGGACGCGCCGCTGCATGCGACCGAGCGCGCGCTGAAGAAGTCCGGCATGTCGATCGACGACATCGACCTGTTCGAGGTCAACGAGGCCTTTGCTTCGGTGCCGACGGCGTGGCTGAAGACATCGGGCGCCGATCCGGCGCGGCTCAATGTCAATGGCGGCGCGATCGCGCTCGGCCATCCGCTCGGCTCATCCGGCACCAAGCTGATGACGACGCTGATCAACGCGCTGAAGCAGCGCGGCAAGCGCTATGGCCTGCAAACCATGTGCGAAGGCGGCGGCATGGCGAACGTGACCATTGTCGAGAGACTTTAGGCGCTCTCTCCTTTCCTCTCCCCGCTTGCGGGGAGAGGATCAGGGTGAGGGGGATTCTCCGCACACGCGACTCGTGGAGATTCCCCCTTCACCCGCATCGTATCTGCCGATGCGATGCGACCTCTCCCCGCAAGCGGGGAGAGGTGAGGAGACAGCCTGCTTGAGGATCACAATGACCCATCCTTCCATTCACGCCCGCACGCAGCCGAACAAGATCGCCTATCAGATGCGGGGACCGGCAAGGCCATCACCTATCGCGAGCTCGACGAACTCTCGAACCAGGGCGCGCATCTGTTCCGTGCGCTGGGGCTGGAGGCCGGCGACCATATCGCGCTGCTGATGGAAAACCGGCTCGCCTTCATGGAGATCTGCTGGGCGGCGCAGCGCGCCGGGCTCTATTACACCGCGATCAGCCGCTATTTGACCAAGGACGAGATCGCCTACATCGTCCAGGATTGTGGCGCAAAGGCCTTCATCACCTCGCCGAAATGCGCCGAGCAAGTCAGGAATCTCGTCACCGGCGCGCCCGGCGAGCCCATCTTCTTCATGCTCGATGAGGCGGAGCCCGGCTTCCGTTCCTGGGACAGCGAGGCGATCGTGCAGCCGGTTTCCCCAATTGCGGACGAGGTCGCGGGCTACGACATGCTGTATTCCTCGGGCACCACCGGCAGGCCCAAGGGGATCAAGAAGGCGTTCGAGGGCAAGCCGATCGACTGGCCCAACCCGCTCCTGATGACGCTCTGCGCTGATATGTGCGGCATGGGGAACGACAGCATCTATCTGTCGCCGGCGCCGCTCTATCACGCCGCGCCCTTGCGCTTCAACATGATGGCGATCACGCTCGGCAGCAGCTCCATCATCATGGAGCGTTTTGATGCGGAGGAGTTCCTCGAGCTGGTCGAGAAGCACAAGGCCACGCAGTCGCAGCTGGTGCCGACCATGTTCGTGCGCATGCTGAAACTGCCCGAGGAGGTGCGCAGCCGCTACGACATCTCCTCGCTGAAAGGCGCGATCCATGCCGCGGCACCCTGCCCGGTCGATGTGAAGGCAAAGATGATCGATTGGTGGGGGCCGATCCTGATCGAATATTACGCCGGCTCCGAAGGCAACGGCGTCACGGTCTGCTCCTCGCAGCAATGGCTTCAGCATCGCGGCAGCGTCGGCCGCGCGGTGGTGGGCAAGATCAGGATCCTGGACGAGCACGATGCCGAAGTGCCGGTCGGCGAGATTGGCGCCATCTATTTTGCCGACGCGCCGGTTTTCTCCTATCATAATGATCCCGAGAAGACGAAGCGCGCCTACAATGCAAGAGGCTGGTCGACGCTCGGCGACGTCGGCTATCTCGATCAGGACGGCTTCCTCTATCTCACCGACCGAAAATCCTACATGATCATCTCCGGCGGGGTGAACGTCTATCCGCAGGAGACCGAGGACGTCCTGATCAACCATCCCGCCGTCGCCGATGTCGCGGTATTCGGCGTGCCGAATGAAGAGATGGGCGAAGAGGTCAAGGCCGTGGTGCAGCCGCACGACATGGCGAGCGCCGGCCGGGCGCTCGAAGCCGAACTGATCCAGTTCTGCAAAACGCATCTGTCGCCGCTCAAATGCCCGCGCTCCGTCGATTTCGAGGCCGAGCTGCCACGCACGCCGACCGGCAAGCTCGTGAAGCGGCATCTGCGTGACCGCTACTGGCCGAAGCCGCCGGCGCGCTTGTGAGGCGTCCATGAACGAAACCACGTCCCGTCCCGACATTCCGCTGCCGCCGACCATCCGCTCACGCTACATCGAAGGCATCAATGGCCTCACCATGCACGTGCTCGAAGCCGGCTTCGAGACGCGCGGCCGGCCCTGCGTGCTGCTGCTGCACGGCTTTCCGGAGCTGGCCTATAGCTGGCGCAAGGTGATGCCCGCGCTTGGCGAGGCCGGCTATCACGTGATCGCGCCGGATCAGCGCGGCTATGGCCGCACCACGGGATGGGACGCGGCTTACGATGGCAACCTCGCCCCGTTCCGGCTCACCAACCTCGTGCGCGATGCGCTGGGACTGGTCTTCGCATTCGGCCACCGCAACGCCCATGTCGTCGGGCACGATTTCGGCAGCCCGGTCGCGTCGTGGTGCGCGCTGCTCCGACCGGACGTGTTTCGCTCGGTCGCGATGATGAGCGCGCCGTTCGGCGGGCCGCCACCCCTGCCCTTCGCGACGGCCGAGCTACCTGCAAAGCCGAAGCCGGAGGATCCCGTGCATCGCGAGCTCGCCGCGCTGCCGCGACCGCGCAAGCATTATCAATGGTATTATGCGACACGCGCGGCGGACGCCGACATGCACCACGCGCGCCAGGGCCTGCACGATTTCCTGCGCGCCTATTATCATCACAAGAGCGCCGACTGGAAGCCGAACCAGCCGCATCCACTGGCCGCCTGGTCAGCGACCGAGCTTGCCAAGCTGCCGACCTACTACGTGATGGATCTCGACAAGACCATGGCGGCGACGGTCGCGGAGGAGATGCCCGATGCGGCGACGATCGCATCGAACCAATGGCTGCCCGACCGCGAGCTGTCCTTCTACGCCGCCGAATATGAACGGACCGGCTTCCAGGGCGGCCTGCAATGGTATCGCTGCGGCACGTCGGGCACGTTCGACACCGAGCTTCAGACCTGGTCGGGCCGTACCATCGACATCCCCTCCGCATTCATCTCGGGACGTCAGGACTGGGGAACCTATCAGCGGCCGGGCGTGTTCGAAGCAATGCGGACCAGGGCCTGCACGCGGATGCTGCTCTGCGAACTGATCGACGGTGCAGGGCATTGGGTGCAGCAGGAACAAGGCGCGGAGGTCAGCCGGCTGTTGCTACACTTTTTGCGAGCGGCCGCAGACGAAGCATCCTCACAGCTGCGCTGATCCGAATCTCAGCTGATTTCGCGTCGCGTCTCGACATTCCAAGGAACTTTCGAATGTCCACCGTGTTTGCTTGAGCACTTTCGCATTCGAGATTGGAGAACCTTATGGAAAAGAAGATCGCCGGAGTCTTGGGAGCGGTGGCGGCGCTCAGTACCTTGACCGCCGTCCAGGCCACGCCCACCGACGTCTTGCGGGCCAATTCCTACGCCGAGCTCCTCAGTCCGATCCCGGATGCGGCAGCGCAGCTGAAGGCGCTGGATGAGCGCGAGGCCTCAGGGGCGGGCGGACAAGAGAAGAACCTGCAGCTCGCCTATCATCACCACCATCATCACCATCACCGGGCCTATTTCCACCCGCGGGTCGTCATGGTGCCGCATCGCCATCATCACCACCACCACCATCACCATCATCATCATTATTGAGAACGGCGGATCGGCGAAGGACTCCGCGGCCATGCTGCGGAGTCCTTCTGTCGTTTGCTTGATGTCTGCCTGAATGCATCCGGCTCTCGCCGTTGCTTCGGCGATTGCCGAGGAACCCGTTTCATCCCAAACGTGTTACCCGCTCGTGATTCGGCAGTTTCATTCAGATCCCGTTCAGCGGTGACGCCGGATAATGCGCGTTGAGAAAGCATGCGATCGCACCTGAAGTGGGTGCCAATGCTTGGAGGAGGATATATGGACAAGAAAGTTGCTGGGCTCTTGGGCGCCGTGGCCGCGCTCGGCGCAATGCATGCGGTGCAGGCGGCAGCGGCGCCGACGGACGTCCTGCAGGCGAACTCTTTCGCCTCGTTGCTGGAGCCGATCCCGAACGCCGCGGCACAACTGAGGGCGCTCGACGAACACCAGGCCTCACAACCATCCGAGGCCAAGGTGGAACTGGCGCAGTATTACGTGCCGTACTACCATCATCATCATCATCATCATCATCACCATCACCACGCGTTCTATCCGAGATATTATGGGGGTGAGGGTGAGGTCGTGGTCGTGCCGGGCTACCGGCGCTACTATCACCACCATCACCACCATCATCATCACCACCACCACCACGGCTTCTATCGCTATTGAGCCGGCCGCATTCGCGGAAAAGAACTCAGGCCTTCACACAGGCTGCAAAAAAATAGGACTCCGGCGTGACGTTCCGGAGTCCTATGAGCGAGAACCGGCTCTCATGCTGCGGCGTGATCGTCTGATCGAATCGAGGCCGCGTCCGCGAATTCTCTGACCTCCCGTCAGCCTCAGCCCTGCCGGGCTTTCTCCTTCGCCGCGCGATGCAGGTGGCGATAGGTGCCGTCGAACACGGTGTCGGTCGACGAGGTCCACTCCGTCTCCGCCGAGAGCGTCGGCCGCGCGGCGTGAATGCGCCGTGCCTGCAACTCGCGCTCGGCGGCCTCCTCCTCGCCCATCGGTTCGAGTTCGAACTGCGCTTCTTCGGGTATGACGATGATTTGCGCGAACGGTTCGCCCGGCCGGAATATGTGCGTGCGGCCCTCATCCGGCGACTTGAACACGCAGAAAAACAGCATCGGCCACCAGTTGCGGATCAGCGCGGGAACCGCGATCGGCACCGTGCCGGTGCGGTCGGCGTAGAAGCGCGGATGCGGTTCGGTCCGGATCGCAGATCCCTTCTCGACCTTGACGTCGAGCAGGATCTGGTAGGTGTAGAAATTGTCGCCGAAATTGCGGAATGGCGGCCACTGCACGCCCTGGTCCGGCGGATCGCCCCAGTCGCCGGTCAAGACCACCCGGCCATCCCTGGTCGTGACATGCAGCTCGTTGTCATAGGGGTAAAACAGCTCGATGCCGTATTGCGCGCCTTCGGAGAACGGCACGCAATGCCAGACCTGCTCGCGTGATCCGCTGGTGCGCGGCTCACGTGTACCGGCCCAGCCGGGAATTTCGAGCCTGGTCCGGCGCGGCGCGAGCCGCGGGTCGTTGAGGCGATATTTGACCTTGTGCATGAAAACTCCGCATCGATGGCTGAAGCATGATCGTCGCGGCCTTCCGAACGATCACGCCCAAAACGAAAAGACAGAAGCGCGATGGCGATCCGACCGCGCGCTTCGGCAACGCAAACCGAGATTCCCGCAATCGGTTCCCGATGTTGCCGCACAAACTCCTCAAGCATGCGCGAAGGACGGTTTGACCCGATCCAGTCTAGTCTCTATAAAACTTAGAAACATTCTAAAAAATCACACAATCCGGGGCCTTGATGAAGAATTTCGCCGATTTGAGCGAGCGCGAAGTGCTGGCGATCGCAATCGCGGCCGAAGAGGAAGACAGCCGAATCTACACGACCTTCGCGGAAGACCTCGCGGAGCGCTTTCCCGATTCGGCAAAGCTGTTCGAGCAGATGGCCGAAGAGGAGAAGAGCCATCGGCACATGCTGCTGGAGATGTACGAGAAGCGCTTCGGACCCCATCTCCCGCCGATCCGCCGCGAGGACGTCAAGGGATTCTTTCGCCGCCGCCCGATCTGGCTGACCAAGAACCTGTCGCTCGACACCATCCGCCGCGAAGTCGGGACCATGGAATTCCAGGCCGAGCGCTTCTACACCAAGGCCGCCGAGCAGGCCAAGGACGTCGGGATGCGACGGCTGCTTGGCGATCTCGCCGAAGCCGAGCGCGGCCACGAGCGCTTCGCCGCCGATCTGACCGACAAGATCCTGAAGCCCGATGTGCGCGCCGCCGAAGATGAGACGCGACGCCGGATTTTTGTCCTGCAATACGTCCAGCCCGGCCTCGCCGGGTTGATGGACGGCTCGGTGTCGACGCTCGCGCCACTGTTTGCCGCGGCCTTCGCGACCCATCAGAACTGGCAGACGTTTCTCGTCGGGCTTGCTGCCTCGATCGGCGCCGGCGTCAGCATGGGCTTTGCCGAAGCTTTGTCCGACGACGGATCGCTCACCGGGCGCGGGTCACCGTGGCTGCGCGGGCTCACCTGCGGGCTGATGACCACCGTCGGCGGCCTCGGCCACACCGCGCCATATCTTGTTCCCGATTCCTGGGCCAACGCATTCTGGATCGCGACCGCGATCGCCGGCATCGTCGTGTTCTTCGAGTTGTGGGCGATCGCCTATATCCGCGCGCGCTACATGGACACCCCCTTCCTGCAGGCGGTATTCCAGATCGTGCTCGGCGGTGTCATCGTGCTCGGCATCGGGATCCTGATAGGCGCCGCTTGAAGGTCGCGCGCGACGAATTTTTTCTGGTGCAGCAATCACCATCAAGCACCCTTGCAACCCAGGGCTAAACTCTTCAACATCGGTATCGTTTGCAACGAAGAGATGTGGGAGTGCGCTTTGGGTCAGTCGAAATGGAGTTTCAAGACCGCGGTGGAATTGTCGGCCGCGCTCAAGGCAAGAGAGGTTTCCGCGGTCGAGCTCGCGCAGGACGCCATCGGCCGCATCGAGCGGCATGACGACCAGATCAACGCGATCTGCGTCCGCGATTTCGAGCGCGCGCTTGCGGCCGCGCGCGACGCCGACGCGCGGCTTGCGCGCGGCGAGACGAAACCGCTGCTCGGCATTCCGCTCACGGTGAAGGAATCCTACAACGTCGCCGGGCTGCCGACGACCTGGGGCATTCCGGCGCAAAAGGATTTCGTCGCCGCGGACGACGCGCTGTCGGTGTCGCGCGTCAAGGATGCGGGCGGCGTGATCCTCGGCAAGACCAACGTGCCACTCGGGCTCGGCGACTGGCAGAGCTACAACGAGATCTATGGCGTCACGAAAAACCCCTTCGACCTCTCCCGCACGCCCGGCGGCTCGTCTGGGGGATCGTCGGCGGCGCTGGCCGCGGGCTACGGGGCGCTGTCGCTCGGCTCCGATATCGGCGGCTCGCTGCGCGTGCCGGCGTTCCATTGCGGCGTCTATGCCCACAAGCCGACCTTCGCGCTGGCGCCGTCGCGCGGCCACACCCCGCCGCCATTCGAGCCGCTGCCGCTCGACCGCGACCTCGCCGTGATCGGGCCGATGGCGCGGTCCGCCGCTGATCTGTCCCTGCTGCTCGACGTCATCATAGGCCCCGATCCGCTGGAAGGCGGCAAGGCCTATCGGCTCGAACTGCCGGCGCCGCGCCACCAGGGCTTAAGGGATTTTCGCGTGCTCGTGGTCGACAGCGATCCAGTGCTGCCGACGGACGGCACCGTGCGCGGCGCGATCGAGAAGCTGGCCGGTGACCTTGCAAGGGCTGGCGTGACGATTGCGCGCAGCAGCCCGCTGTTGCCCGACTTCGCGGCCTCGAGCCGGCTTTACATGCGCATGCTGATGTCGTTCCTCGGCGCCACCTTCACACCGGAGGTCTATGCCGGCGCGCGGACCGGAGCCGCAAGTCTTCCGGCGAACGACCATAGCCTCGGTGCCGAGCGGCTGCGCGGCATCGTGCTCAGTCATCGTGACTGGGTGATCGCCGAAGGCGGCCGCGCGCGGCTCAAGGCGCAGTGGCGCAAGCTGTTCGAGACCTATGATGCCGTGATCTGCCCGATCATGCCGACGCCGGCCTATCCGCATGACCACTCGCCGGAACAGGAAAAGCGCCGCATCCGGATCGACGACACTGACTACGTCTATGCAGACCAGCTCGCCTGGCCGGGCATCGCGACCCTTCCCGGCCTGCCGGCCACGGCCATCCCGCTCGGCCTCTCGCCTCTGGGGTTGCCGGTCGGTGTGCAGATCGTCGGGCCCTTGCTCGAGGACCGTACGCCGCTGAAACTTGCCGAACTGATCGAGCGCGAGCTCGGCGGCTTCGTGCCGCCGTCGATGTTTGCGGATTGAATTCCCTCGTCATTGCGAGGAGCGTAAGCTCCGAAGCAATCCAGCCTGTCGCCTTGATCCTGGATTGCTTCGCGTGCGCTCGCAACGACGAAGCCGCAGTTTCGACAAGACGGAGAGAGCCCATGAACCGCGATCTCGACGAACTCACCGCGCTCAACCGCGACTACGTCGCCTCGGTGCAAAATTCCGACGTCAAGCGCTTCGACGAAATCCTCGCGCCCGAGTTCTACTGCACCAATCCCGACAAGACATTGGTCGACCGCGCCGGCTTCCTGAAGCAGACGGCACAGCCGGTCGCGATCAGAAATCTGACAGCCGACGACGTGAACATCCGTGTGATGGGCGATTTCGCGATCATCCACGGCGCTACCAGCTACACCACGCCCGACGGCAAGCAAGCCCGCGGCCGTTACACCGACTGCTGGGCGCGCCAGCATGGCAAGTGGCTCGCGGTGTCGGCGCATGTGAGCCGGTGAAGGCTCGGCGTCGTTCCGGGGCGCGCGTTCGCGCGGACCTCAGATGCGCAATTGCGCATCGGGCAATCTCCAGCCACAACGTCGAGAGTCCGGGTTCGATGCCATCCGGCCGCGCTCCGGGCCGACCGAGTGGCATCGTCCCGGAATGACGTCACGAGTTGAACACGATCACGCTGCGCACGGTCTTGCCCGCCTTCATGCTGGCAAAACCCTCGTTGATCTCATCCAGCTTCAGCTTCGCCGAAATCCAGTCCTCCAGATGCAGCTTGCCGCGCAGGTAGAATTCCACGAGCCGCGGCATGTCGACACGGAAATGGTTCGAGCCCATCGACGAGCCCTGAATCCGGCGCTCCCTGAGGAAATCGAAACCGTGCAGCTCGATCTTCTGGCCGAACGGGATCATGCCGACGATGGTCGCGGTCCCGCCGGGCGCCAGCATCGCAAAGGCCTGCTCCGCGGTCTCCTTGCGGCCCAGCACCTCGAAGGCGTGATGCACGCCGCCCTTGGTGAGCTCGCGCACTTGCTGCACCACGTCGCCATTGGCCGGATCGACGATGTCTGTCGCCCCGAGCTTGGTCGCAAGCTGCAGCTTGGCCGGATTGGTGTCGATCGCGATGATGCGGCCGGCGCCGGCGATCTCCGCTCCGTTGATCGCGGCCATGCCGACGCCGCCGCAGCCGATCACCGCGACCGTCTCGCCGGGCGCGACCTTCGCCGTGTTCGCCACCGCGCCATAGCCGGTGATGACGCCACAGCCGATCAAAGCGGCGAGATCGAGCGGCATGTCCTGACGGATTTTGACGATCGCGTTCTCATGCACCAGCATCTGCTCGGCAAAGGAGGAGAGATTGAGAAACTGGTTGAGCTTCTCGTCGCGCGACCAGGACAGGCGGTTGGAGGCGCCGGGCAGCATTTTGACCGTGGTGTCGGTGCACAGCACGGGGCGACCGGTGGTACAGTTGTCGCAGGTGCCGCAGAACACCGAGAGGCAGGTCACGACATGGTCGCCCGGCTTCACATAGGTGACGTCGGACCCGACCTGTTCGACGACGCCTGCCGACTCGTGGCCGAGCACGGCCGGCAGCGGATGCGGATAGAGCCCCTCCATGAAATGCAGGTCGGAATGGCACAGCCCTGCGACCGCGGTGCGGATCAGCACCTCGCGCGGACCCGGCCTCTGCAGACTGACGTCCTCAATGACCAGGGGCTTGTTGACTTCCATCAGGACGGCGGCCTTCATCGGGTGCTCCCTCGTTTTGTTCGTTGTTTGAAATCTCGGTCTCGACATCCTCGCTGCGCCACCTCTCCCCTGTGGAAGAGGTCGACCGAATGCGTGGCAAGAAGCCTACGCTGCAACGAGCCGGTCGCCAACCGGGCGAGTGCCGCCGCGCTTGCGGCATCAGAGAGCAGGCCGGTGCCTTTCCCGTACCCCGTTCGTTTCTACCCTGTCGTGACGTCTTGAGATGATGTAGATCATGTGTTCCGAATGAAGCGGCGGTCCATTTGCAGGGAGGCATGATCCGATGGCGGACCTTTATCGCATCTTCGGCGCCGAAATGTCGCCCTACTCGGTCAAGGTCCGCTCCTATTTTCGCTACAAGGAAATTCCGCATCAATGGATCCTGCGCAATGCGGACAGCCAGGCTGAATACGAGACGTCGGCGAAGCTGCCGATCATCCCGCTCGTGGTCACGCCGCAAGGCCAGGGCATCCAGGATTCCACCCCGATCATGGACCGCCTGGAGGAGTTCCATCCGGAGCCGTCGGTTCAGCCGGACGGCGAGGTGGTCCGGTTCGTCTCGGCGCTGATCGAGGAATTCGGCGACGAGTGGGGCAACAAGTGGATGTTCCATTTCCGCTGGACCCGCGAGGTCGACCAGGTCGCGTCCGCCGGCCGCATCGCGCGCATGCGCGCCCCCAAGGCCAGCGACGAAGAACTCGCCCACCTCATCGCGCAGGTGCGCAAACGCATGGTCGAGCGGCTCTGGTTCGTCGGCTCGAACGCGGTGACGTCGATGCAGATCGAGACCGGTTTTCGCGCGATGCTGGAGCTGTTGGAACGCCATCTCGACGGCCGACCCTATCTGTTCGGCGGACGACCGGCCTATGGCGATTTCGGACTGTGGGGCCAGATCTACCAATTGTGGACCGACCCGACCGCGGGCGCCCTGATCGAAGGCTCGGCGCCGCATGTGCTCGACTGGGTGCATCGCATGCTGTGGCCGCGGCCATCAGGCGCCTTCGAGAACTGGGCCACGCTCGCGCCGACCCTGATGCCGATCCTCAGGGACCAGGTCGGTGGCCAGTTCATGACCTGGACGCTCGCCAATGAGACCGCGCTGAAACATGGCGACGATGAATTTGCCGCAAGGCTCGGCGACAAGGTCTGGATCCAGAAGCCGCAGAAATATCATGCGCGCTCGCTTGCCATGCTGCGCAAGAAATATGCCGATGTGGCCGACAAGACACCACTCGATGCGGTGCTGGAGCAGGCCGGTTGCCTTGGCGGTTTGCGCGCATAGATAGATAGCCTGCATCAAACCGGGGATCACAAGCATGGACATGCCGAGCTACACCACAGCCCTGATCGTCGGCGCCGGCGAAGGCCTGAGCGCCTCGCTGGCACGGCTGTTCGCGCGGGAAAAGATCAAGGTCGCGCTCGCGGCGCGCAAGACCGAAAAACTCGGCGCGCTGTGCCACGAGACCGCGGCGCGTGCCTTCGCCTGCGACGCCACCAATGCCGAGGAGGTCGAGCGGCTGTTCGGCCTGGTCGAGCGCGAGATCGGCAACCCCGACATCGTGGTCTATAACGCCAGCGCGCGGGCGCGCGGCGGCTTGGTCGACCTGGTGCCTTCGGAGGTCGCCCAGTCGATCGCGGTCAGCGCCTTCGGCGGCTTCCTGGTGGCGCAGCAGGCCGCGATCCGCATGCTGCCCAACAAGCGCGGCGCCATCCTGTTCACGGGCGCCTCCGCCAGCGTCAAGGGCTATCCGCAGTCGGCGCCGTTCGCGATGGGCAAGTTTGCGCTGCGCGGGCTCGCCCAGAGCATGGCACGCGAGCTGTCGCCGCAGGGCATCCATGTCGCGCATTTCGTCATCGACGGCGGCATCCGCAGCGCGGCTCGCACTGAGGCGCCAGACCGGCCCGATTCGATGCTCGACCCCGACGCGATCGCGCTGAGCTACTGGAACGTGCTGCAGCAGCCGCGCAGCGCCTGGACCTGGGAACTGGAATTGCGGCCTTGGGTGGAGAAATTTTAGCCAGATGTTGTAGGGTGGGCCAGGCGACTTGTCCGCCGAAGCTCGGAGAGCGAAGGCGGAAGCGAGGTCACCTGGGCTGGTGGGCACGGCGCAAGTGCGCCTTTGCCCACCCTACGTAGTCTTGTATCGCCTCTGGAATGACGGTGCAGAACGGGAGATTTGCGATGAGCGACGCAGCGGCAGTCAAGCAGGCAGAAGGCGACATCAGCACCGAAACCAGGATCGACACCGGCACCGACGAACTCTTGTGCGTCGTCCGGGACCGCGTCGCCATCATCACGCTCAACCGGCCCGAGGTGCGCAACGCGCTGTCCGACACGCTGACGCCAGCGCTGCGCAGCATGATCAAAACCTGCGGCGAAGACCCGAATATTCATGCGCTCCTGATCACGGGCGCCGGCAGCGCCTTCTGCGCCGGCGGTAATGTCAAGGGCATGGGCGCGCACCGCGACCAGAACAAGGTTGCCATGTCCTTCGACGAGAAGGTCGCCGACCTGCAGGAGCGGCAACGGCTGCTGACCGGCGCGCTGGTCTCGGTGCGCAAGCCGACCATCGCCGCGCTCCCCGGCCCCGCTGTCGGCGCCGGGCTTGCCATCGCCATGGCCTGCGACATCCGCATTGCGGCGCAATCGGCATTCGTCGCGACCGGCTATCTGCGCGTCGGCTTGAGTGGCGATTACGGCATCGCCTGGCTGTTGACCCGGCTGATCGGCACCGCCCGCGCCCGCGAGCTGATGTTCACGGCCGAAAGGGTCGACGCCGCGCGAGCCGAGACGATCGGGCTGGTCAACCGCGTCGTGCCGGACGACAGATTGCAGGACGAGGCCTTTGCGCTGGCCCGGTCGCTCGCCGAGGGACCGACGCTGGCGCTGCGCTACATGAAGGACAATCTCGACGAGGCGCTGGCGTTCGACTTTCCCACCGCGCGCGACCACGAGGCCGAGCGGCTGGTCCGCCTGACCACGACGTCAGACCATCGCGAGGCGGTGCAGGCCTTCATCGACAAGCGCAAGCCGGTGTTTCGGGGGAAATGAAGGGCCTCTGTTCGAGGGTCGACACGAACGCGCCGAGCCGCGTCTTGGGACATGCAAGCCACGCTCTCAGGCCGTCATCACCCGCGAAAGCGGGTGATCCAGTACGCCGCGGCCCATCGGCTCATGCACTGGCGTCTCTGGAATACTGGATCGCCCGGTCCCGCCTACGCCAAAGGCTTCGGCGCGGCTACAAGCTCAAGGCGCGGGAGCTTTAGCGAAGCCGGCAAGCCGGGCGATGACAGCACAATGAGCGGCCGCTTGAGATTGATCAACTCACCAGCCGGGCGGCTTGCGCCCGCGAAGCCGCCGCGATGCGCCAGCTCGCGCATGGAATGTCGTCTGGCGCGACCGCAAGTGGCTGCTCGATCCGCACCAGCTTCCAGTCATGCGGATGCTGTGTCAGCTCAAACCCCGCCTTGCGCGCCGTGGTGATCATCGTGCTGTTGCTGCGGAGCGTGTCGCCGAACAGGCTCGTTGCCCCGAACGCGGCGGCACGGCACGCGAGATTTTTCAATAGCGCCGGCCCGATGCCATGCCCCTGCCAGCGATCGGCGACCGAGATTCCGAACTCGACGTCCCGACTCTCCTCGTGAAAAATGTACCGCAGCTCGCCGACGATGCTCTCGAAACCATCGATCTCCATGGTCGCGATCACCGTGAAGCCGCTGGCCTCGCTGACATGGATGAAGCGGTCGAGCAGCGCTTTCGGCAACTCGCTCATCGCGCCAAAAAACCGATTGTACCGGGAAGCGGAGGAGAGCCCGCGGTAGTAGCGCTGCAGCGCCTCGCCGTCGCCCGGTTCGACAAAGCGCAACGCAACGCGATCGCCGCGGCGGGTGTGGAAAATGTCAGAGTACTGGCCGAGATCGTCCAAACGCAGCGCGCTCATGACACCCTCCTCCGCCTCGAAGAATTTGGCCGGCGCCCTTCTTCGGAAGCGACGCCGGCAGCGCATGACCGGCCAGGGTTGGGAGGCCCTGGCACACGGTCCCTGCGGCTTTGTTCAGGCCCGCCAGAACGGCTTGTCGAGCTCCTCGGCGACGTCACTCCAGGACCGACCGATGTCGTGCAGGTCCCGCTCCGACCATCGCGCCAGTTCGCGCCGGCTCTGGTAGCGCTGGCGCCAGACATGAAGCGTCTCGCCGATCCGGCCGAGCACGCCCGCATCATGATGATTTGTCATCGAAATTTCAGAGCAGGTGGACATATTGAACTCCCGCAGCTAGTTTGTTGACGCGAATATCCGTCCTTTTCGGCACTGCCACAAACGACACTTTGTACCGCTTCGGATGACATAAAATCATGCGACTGGAGCCCGCCGGATGACCGCGAGACTGCCATCCCTGAATGGCCTGCGGGCGTTCGAGGCCGCAGCCCGGCACCTCAGCTTCACCCGCGCGGCCTCCGAGCTGAACGTCACGCAGACCGCGATCAGCCACCAGATCAAGCGGCTCGAGGAGGAGCTCGGCGTCCGCCTGTTCGTGCGGCAGAACCGGGCGCTGGAGCTGACCCGGGAGGCGCGCGACTATCTCCCCGGCATCCGCGCCGCGTTCAACGACCTCCGGCTTGCGACCGACCGCCTGCTGCAAAAGGGCGACGACAACGTGCTGACGATCTCGACGCTGGCCTCGTTCGCCGCCAAATGGCTGCTGCCCCGCCTGTCGGCGTTCCAGGCGGCGCATCCCGAGATCGACGTCCGCATCACGACCTCGACCAGCCTGGTCGATTTCGCCCGCGACAATGTCGATGCGGCGATCCGCTACGGCCGCGGCCAGTGGCCCGGCGTGCGTTCGATGTGGCTGATGGCGGACGAGGTCTTTCCGGTGTGCAGCCCTGAGCTGCTCGACGGCAAACACCCGCTGCGGCAACCCGAGGATCTCAGGCATCAAGTGCTGCTGAACACCTCGAGCTACGAGGACGACTGGCGGCAATGGCTCACGGCGGCCGGCCTGCCGCCTGACATCTCCGGGCGACGCGGCATCACCTTCGACCAGATTTTCATGACCGTGCAGGCGGCGATCGACGGAGCCGGCGTTGCCATGGGCCGGACCAGCTATGTCCGGGACGACATCGCCAACAGGCGACTGGTGGTTCCCTTCGACATCGCGCTGCCAGTGAACGCCGGCTTCTATCTGGTTTCACCGGAGGGCGGGATCGACCGGCCCAAACTCAGGGCGTTCAGGCAATGGCTGGCGGCCTCGGCCCAAGGTCAATCCTGAACGGCAATACCGATGGCACCGTCTTCACCAACCCCACCTTATTTTTCCGATCTGGTGCCGCGTTTTCGGGGTTGGTCCCGCCCGGCAGGCATGCAAGATACGACATAGAGAAACCTACAACAAACGAAGGCGGCCGGCTGCGACTTGGCTCGGCTGCGGCACAAACGGGGAGAACGCTCAAGTGTCACAGACGGCAACCCAGGGGACGCCGCAGATCAAGTCGCGCATCGGCGCCATCCTGCGCGCGACCAGCGGCAATTTCCTCGAACAATTCGATTTCTTCCTGTTCGGCTTCTATGCCCCCGTCATATCCAAGGCATTCTTCCCCTCGGAGAACGAGACCGCCGCGCTGCTCAACACCTTCGGCGTGTTCTGGCTCGGAGCGCTGATGCGTCCCGTCGGCGCGATCGTGCTTGGCGCCTATATCGACCGCATCGGACGCCGCCAAGGCTTGATCGTCACGTTGGCGATCATGGCGCTGGGGACCGTCATCATCACGATTTGCCCCACCTATGCCACGATCGGCGTCGCCGCCCCAATTCTTGTTCTGATCGGAAGACTGGTGCAGGGATTCTCCGCCGGAGTCGAACTCGGTGGCGTCTCTGTCTATCTTTCGGAGATCGCAACTCCCGGCAACAGGGGCTTCTACACCTCGTTCCAGTCCTCCAGCCAGCAGGTCGCCATCTTTCTCGCTTCGCTGCTCGGCCTTGTTCTCAGTGCCGCGATGCCTGAGACCGCAATCATGGCATGGGGCTGGCGCATTCCGTTCTTCGTCGGCTGCCTGATCATTCCTCTCATTTTCATCCTGCGACGGTCGCTGGAAGAGACGCCGGAATTCCTGGCCATGAAGAAGCATCCAACCGCAAACGAAGTATTTGCCTCGGCTTTGGCAAACTGGCGCATCGTGATTCTTGGAATGATGCTGGCGGTCATGACGACGGTGACATTTTATTTCGTGACCGTCTACACACCGTCGTTCGTCGAGAAGGTGCTGCAGCTTCCAAAAAGGGATGCCCTGCAGGTCACCATGATGGTTGCTGTCACCAACTTCATTTGGAACCCGATCGGAGGCGCCCTGTCTGACCGCATCGGTCGCAAGCCGGTGCTCCTGGCGATTACGGCTCTCTCCCTCGTCACAGCGTATCCAGCCCTGGCATGGCTGACAGCCGATCCGACTTTCGGAAAACTGGTTATCGTCGGGATGATGTTTTCGATGTACTTCGGCGTGTATAGCGGGACGATGCTGGGAGCGCTTGTCGAGATCGTGCCGGCCCACGTCCGTACCACCTGCTTCTCGCTCGCCTTCGCGCTCGCCGCCGGGCTGTTTGGAACGTTCACGCCATTCGCCGCAACGGGACTGGTCGCGTTGACCGGCAACAAGGCTTCTCCCGGATTCTGGCTGATGTGCGCCGCGGCCTGCGGCATGACCGCCGCTCTTGCGATCTACCGCGGCGGCAAGACCATCGCCGTGCAGGACGCGGTCGCTGCGTAACGTTCACTCGGCGCCGGCCGCATCAGCCCGGCGGCCGGTTCCGATGTCCATGCCACGACAATAGGCAAGACGACAAAGCCGCATGGTCGACCTCTCCCGAAAATTCGATGTGCTGGTGATCGGCGGCGGCAATGCGGCGCTGTGCGCGGCGATCAGCGCCAAGCGGTTGGGCGCCGACGTCCTCGTGCTGGAGGGCGCGCCAAAATTCTATCGCGGCGGCAACACCCGCCATACCCGCAACATGCGCTGCGCCCATGACGCGGCGACCGAGATTTTGACCGGGCCCTATAGCGAGGAGGAGTTCTTCGAGGACCTGCTGCGCGTCACCGAGGGCAACACCGATCAGGAGCTCGCGCGGCTGATGATCCGCGAGTCCAAGGACATCCTGACCTGGATCGTCGAGCAGGGCGTGCGCTGGCAACCGTCGCTCGGCGGCACACTGAGCCTCGGGCGCACCAACTCCTTCTTCCTCGGCGGCGGACGGGCGATGCTGAACGCGCTCTATCGGACCGCCGAACAGCTCGGCGTGGAAATCCTTTACGATGCCGAAGTCCTCGATCTCGACATCAAGGACGGCATGTTCCTGTCCGCGACCTTCAAGCAGGGCGATGGCCGCGGCAGCGCGAAAGCCGCGACGCTGGTGGCGGCGGCCGGCGGTTTCGAGGCCAACATCGAATGGCTCAAGGAGTCCTGGGGCGAGGCGGCGGACAATTTCCTGATCCGCGGCACGCCCTATAATCGCGGCGCGGTGCTGAAGATGCTGCTGGACAAGGGCGTCCAGGAGATCGGCGATCCCACGCAATGCCACGCGGTCGCGATCGATGCGCGGGCGCCGAAGTTCGACGGCGGCATCATCACGCGGCACGACTCGGTCGTGTTCGGTATCGTCGTCAACCGCGATGCACGGCGCTTCTACGACGAGGGCGAGGACATCTGGCCGAAGCGCTACGCGATCTGGGGAAGGCTGGTGGCCGCGCAGCCCGGCCAGATCGCCTACATCATTTTCGATGCCAGCGTGCGCAACAGCTTCATGCCGACGCTGTTTCCGCCGATCGAGGGCAACACCGTCGCTGAGCTCGCCGGAAAACTCGAACTCGACCCGGCGGCGCTGCAAAACACCATCACCGAATTCAACGCCGCCGTGCGTCCCGGCAGGTTTGACCACACCATCCTCGACGACTGCCGCACCGAGGGACTGGTGCCGCCGAAAACACATTGGGCGCGCAAGATCGAGACGCCGCCTTATCTCGCCTATCCGGTGCGGCCCGGCATCACCTTCACCTATCTTGCGACGCGCGTGAACAAGCAGGCGCGCATGCTGATGAAGGATGGCGGGCCCTCGGCCAACATGTTCGCCGCCGGCGAGATCATGGCCGGCAATGTGCTCGGCAAGGGCTATGCGGCCGGCATGGGCATGACCATCGGCAGCGTGTTCGGGCGCATCGCCGGACGGGAGGCAGCAAGACATGCGACGAACTAGGGTCAACGCTCCTAGGCCAAGTATCCTGCAGGCCTCGCCACGTGTCATTCCGAGGCGCGCTTGCGCCGAAGCAATCCAGGCCTTTTCCGTGGTGAGATTCCTGGATTGCTTCGCTTCGCTCGCAATGACGAGGTTTACGAGTCTTGGGAGCTTACGACTCTTTTTCACGTCGCTGGCGATCGCGCTGACGACCGCCGCGCTGCCGGCAAACGCCGACGAGCCGATCAGCCTCCGCGACATGGGTTCGTTCCATGTCGGCGGACGGCTGGTCGAGATCTCGGGCAAGCCGGTGAAGGAGGTCACCTTCACGCCGGGCGGCGTGCCGGCCAAGGTCGATCCCAACGGCACCTACCAGGTCGAGCAGATGTACGTGCAGTATTTTCTGCCCGCGAACGAAAAGGGGGCCTACCCGCTTCTGCTCTGGCATGGCGGCGGGCTGACCGGCGTCACCTATGAGACGACGCCGGACGGGCGCGAAGGCTGGCTGAACTATTTTTTGCGCAAGGGCTGGAGCGTCTACAATTCCGATGCGGTCGAGCGAGGCCGCGCCGGATGGGCGCAATATCCCGATATCTTCAAGGGCGAGCCGGTGTTTCTCACCACCGCCAATCCGTTCGAGCGCTTTCGCATCGGCGACGGTCCCGGCTCCTACGATCCCGATCCCGGCAAGCGCCGGCTGATGCCGGGCAGCCAGTTCCCCAACGAGGGCTACGAGAACTTCGTCAAGCAGAACGTGCCGCGCTGGACCACCACGGATGATGCGACGGTCGCGGCCTACGTCGCCGAGATCGACCGCGTCGGCCCCTGCATCATTCTGTTCCACAGCCAGGCGGGCACCTTCGGTTTCAAGGTGGCGCAGGCGCGGCCCGACAAGGTCAAGGCCCTGATCGCGATCGAGCCCGCCGGCGTCGGCGATCCGGCCAAGGTCGACGTGCTGAAGTCGATACCGACGCTGTTTGTCTACGGCGACTATATCGAACGCGACCAGCGCTGGCCCAAGATCCGCGCCACCGGCCTCGCCTTTGCCGACGCCATGAAGGCGGCCGGCGGCAGCGTCGACGTGGTCGACCTGCCGAAAGCCGGCATCCACGGCAATTCGCACGTGATGATGATGGACAAGAACAATCTCGAGGTCGCCGACCTCATCCAGACCTGGCTCACGGGCCAGGGACTGGTCAAGAAGCCCTGAGGGGACGGGCACGCGAGCATGCACGGAAGCAAAATCCTCACCGAGGCCGACCGCCTGATGACGGTCTGCAATTCCTGCCGCTATTGCGAGGGGCTTTGCGCGGTCTTCCCAGCGATGGAGATGCGCCGCGCCTTCTCCGACGGCGACCTCAACTATCTCGCCAATCTCTGCCACGCCTGCGGCGCCTGCTACACCGACTGCCAGTTCTCACCGCCGCACGAGTTCAACGTCAATGTGCCGCAGACGCTCGCGGTCGCGCGCACGGAGAGCTACGCCGCCTATGCCTGGCCGCGCGCGCTCTCCGGGCTGTTCGCGCGCAATGGTATTGCGATCAGCATGACAGCGGCGCTGTCGGTCGCAGCCTTCATTTTCGCCATTGCGGCGGCGAACGATGCCCGGACCATGCAGGGCGTCCACACGGGTCCCGGCGCGTTCTATGCGCTGATGCCGCACAACGTGATGGCCGCACTGTTTGGCGCCGCCTTCCTCTATGCGATCGCGGCGCTCATCATGGGGATGCGCGCGTTCTGGCGTGACATCGGCAACCCCGCCGCCATGACGACGGACGCGGTCTCGCTTTGGCAGGCGATCAAGGATGCCTGTACCTTACGCTATCTTGATGGCGGCGGGGTCGGTTGTTTCAATGAGGACGACCAGCCGACCGACCGGCGCCGCGTCTATCACCATTTCACCTTCTACGGCTTCCTGCTCTGCTTCGCAGCCACCTCGGCGGCGACACTGTATCATTATCTGTTGGCGCGCGAGGCGCCCTATCCCTGGTGGGACCTGCCGGTGGTGCTGGGCACGCTCGGCGGCATCGGACTCGTGATCGGGCCGCTGGGGCTTCTGATCGCGAAGTCGCAGCGCGATCCGGATCTGGTGGACCGAGCCAGCTCCGGCATGGATGTCGCGTTCATCCTGATGCTGTTTCTGACCAGCGTCACCGGGCTTGCGCTGCTGCTGCTGCGCGACACCGCCGCAATGGGCCCGCTGCTCGCGCTGCATCTCGGCGTCGTGTTCGCGCTGTTCATCACCCTGCCTCACGGCAAGTTCGTGCACGGGCTCTATCGCTTCGCAGCGCTGGTACGCTACGCAATGGAACGCCGCGCGATGGCAAAGGGCGCCGCGACCGAGTAGCTGCTACAACTCCACCACCACGTAGTCGCTCTCGACCGCGACCTTGATGGTCTCGGCCACGTAGGGCCCCTTCACCACGGCCGATCCCGGCTCGACATGCGCAGGGTACGCCTTGACGCGAAAGCGCCGGGGATCGCAATAGGACTGCCCGGTGCGGACGTCGAACTCCCAGCCGTGCCAGGGACAGCGGATGATCTCGCCGAGCCGGGTGTATTCGATCTCGCCGGGATTTTTGGATTGCGCGAGCCCGATCAGCGGCCCCTCGCACAGCGACGCGCCCTGATGCGGGCAGCGGTTCAACAGGCCGAAATATTCACCCTTGATGTTGAAGACCGCGATCGGCCGCCCGTCGATCTCGATGAATTTGCGGCTGCCCGGCGGCAGCTCATCGACGGATGCCACGACGTGGCGCGTCATTGGTTCTTTCGCAAGCTAGTATGCAACGATGTCGGGCTGACACGGTGCGGCATTGCAGGTGCGCCCCCTCTGCCCGCGAGCGGGGAGAGGTGACTAGCATCCGCGGCGAGGCTGTTCATCCTGCTTTAGTTCTTTTCGAGACCGTAGAGCTGCAGCGCGTTACCGAGATAGAAGGCTTCGCGGTGCGCATCGCTGACGCCGGCCGGCAGCACGCGCGACGGATCGTCGAAATCCCAATGCGGATAGTCGGTCGCAAACAACAGCCGATCCCAGCCGATCCAGTCGATCACCTCGAACAGATGATCACGGCGCTCCGGGTCTTCCATCGGCTGTGTCGTCCACCAGACATGCTCGCGGATATAGTCGGACGGCGGCCGCTTCAGGTGCGGCACCTCGCTCTGCAGTCGCTGCCACGCCTTGTCGAGCCGCCACATCAGCGACGGCGCCCAGCCGAAGCCGGCTTCGATCATGACGGCCTTCAGCTTCGGAAAGCGCTCGAACACGCCCTCCAGCACGAGGCTCGCCAGCACCGTCTGCTGGCACTGCGAATGGCCGACCATCTCCTCGATGTAATAGCTCGGCCAGCCCGAGGCCGTGATCGGATTGCCGCCATAGCCGAAGGCGTGGATGCCGACCGGCAGGCCGGCTTCTTGCGCCGCCTCGTAGACCGGCCAATAGCGGCGCTGGCCGAGCGGCTCGGTATTGCGGCTCAACAACAGCACCTGGACGAAATTCTTGTCGCCCGCGCGCTTGCGGATTTCGGCCGCGGCGGCCGGCCCGTCCTCATTGGCGACGACGACCGAGCCCTTGAGGCGCGAGTCCTTGGACGTCCACTTCTCGATCTGCCAGTCGTTGATCGCGGCGCAGATCGCGGTGGCGAGGTCGTGATTGCGCAACCCCTGGCCGGTGCCGAGCGGATTGAGCACGCCGAGCGCGACATTGTTCGGATCGAGATGCTGCTTCTGCATGAAGGACAGCGACGAGCCTTGCGGGCCGCCTTCCGGCGGGTAGGCATCGCGGCGCGACGCGTTCGGCTGCCCCTTCGGAAAGGGCGGCCCGATCATCATGCCGTGATAGGGGCCGGCGCCGAGGGTTTCCAGATGCGCATGCCAACGTTTGGCGAGAAACGGATAGAGCTCGGTCGGCGTCGCCCGCGACGGATGAACGTCGCAATCGGCGATCGCGGTCTTGACCGCGACGGAAGGCGCCTGTTCGGGACGCTCGCGAAGCTGGACGTTCATGGCGTCATCTCCTTCAAGGCGGATTCCTTCAGCCGAGGATAGGTCGCATGCGGATTGTCGATCATGATCTTGCGCACCAGATCGTCCGAGAGGCCGTCCGGCAGCGCCTTGTCGCCATCGAACTGCCAGTGCGGATAGTCGGTCGAGAATAGGAGCAATTCGTCGGACTGCATATGGTCGAACAGGCGGTTCAGCGTTGCAGGATCGGGCGGCGCATCGACCGGCTGCAGGGAAAAGCGGATGTTGCTCCGCACAATCTCCAGCGGAGCGCGGTCGACCCAAGGCGTTTCCATGCGCAGCCCACGCCAGAATTTATGCAGCCGCCACAGGAATGGCGGCAGCCAGGTGAAACCGCTCTCCAGCATCACCATGTTCAGATCAGGATATCGCGCGAACACGCCTTCGACGATCAGGCTGGTCAGCTGGGTTTGGAATGCCTGGGCCTGGGCGACGTAGTCTTCGATGTGGTACGAGGTCCAACCGACCGAACTCGGCGGGTTGTGATAGGCGCTGCCGGCGTGGACGCCGATCGGCAGGCCGAGCCGCTCGGCCGCGGCATAGATCGGCCAGTACGCCCGCTTGCCCAAGGGCATGTCACCCATCACCAGCATCAGCACCTGGACGAAGCGCTTGTCCTGCGCGCAGCGCTCGATCTCGGCGACCGCCTTCTCGACATTCTGGACCGGAATCACGATCGAGCCGCGCAGCCGCGGCTCGCGGTCGAGCCATTCCTTCGCGAGCCAGTCGTTCAGCGCGCGGCAGAACGCGTCCGCCATGTCTTCGCTGAAGACCATCTGCACGCCGTAGAGCGGATTGCAGATGCCATAACTGACCTTGAAACGATCGAGCGCATGCTCTCGCATGTCATCGAGTCGCGACCCCGGCTTGCCCTGTGCGGGGCGCCAGTCCGGCCGCGCCGAAATCGGCGAATTGAGCGGATAGGACTGCGAGACCAGGTCGGTCATGCCGCGCGTCGTGACCTGGTCGCGCCAATAATCGTTGAGATAGGGCAACAGGCTCGTCAGATGCGGAACGGCCGGGTGCAGGTCGCAGTCCACGCCGCCCGCGATTGGTTCCGTCATGACCTCGTCTCCTCGGAATTCGGGCGCTTCGCGCGCCGCTTGTTCCCGCCATTGAAGCAGGCTCGGCTACGCCGCGCAACTCGGTGTCTTGTGCGTAATCGTGCTAGGACGTCTGCCCAAACCTCTCGCCGGAGCAGAAAAGATGAAGGACCTCGTCGGCATTGCCGAGCAGATCGCAACGCGGCTGGTCGCGCGGAAAGAGACGATCGCGGTCGCGGAATCCTCGACCGGCGGATTGATCTCGGCGGCACTGCTGGCGGTGCCCGGCGCGTCAAACTATTTTCTCGGCTCCGCGGTGGTCTATACCCGCGATGCGCGGCGCATCCTGATGGGCATTGCCGATGAGGACATGAAAGGAATCCGCTCCGCCTCGGAGCCTTACGCAAAACTGCTGGCGAACCGCGTCCGCGACCGCTTCTCGACCGACTGGGGCCTGTCGGAAACCGGCGCGACCGGGCCGACCGGCAACCGCTATGGCGACGCCGCGGGCCATAGCTGCCTCGCGGTCGCGGGCGCGGCGACGAGCGTGATGACGCTGGAGACGGGGGGCAATGACCGGCTCTTGAACATGCATGTGTTTGCGTCGACGGCGCTGAACCTGCTGCTGCAGCGATTGTCTCAGTAGTTTGAGAGCGCTCGCTCCTTTCGTCGGCCGGCACCCCCAAGCCCCGTCATTGCGAGCGAAGCGAAGCAATCCAGAGCCACAAAGACGGGCTGGATTGCTTCGGGGCTAAAGCCCCTCGCAATGACGGAGATCAACAACATCCGCCGGTGGCAATCGCTCGGCCGAGTGCGCAATTGCGCACAACGCGGAGACCCGAGTTTTTGGCTACAGACGGGTCTTCTCGAGAGTGCGCGAGACGGCTCACTTCTCCCGGAACGCCCGCATCAACTGGTCGTGCAGCGGCTTCATCAGGTAAGACAGCATGGTGCGGTCGCCGGTCTGCACAAAAGCCTCGGCCGGCATGCCGGGGATCAGCTTGACGTCGCCGAGGCGGGCGATCTCCTCCGGCGGCATCGAGACGCGGATGGTGTAATAGCTCTGGCCGGTGCGCTGCTCGGTGGTGACGTCGGGCGACACCCGGCTGACGACGCCGTTGAGTTCCGGGGTGGTGCGCTGGTTGAAGGCCGAGAGCCGCAGCAGCGTCTTCTGGCCGACCTGCAGCTTGTCGATGTCATGCGGGTTGACCTTGGCCTCGACCTGCAGATCGTCGGTCTGCGGCACGATCAGCATGATGGTGTCGCCGGCGGTGATCACGCCGCCGACCGTGTGCACGTTGGACTGCTCGACCACGCCGTTCTGGGGCGCGCGGATGTCGATGCGGCGCAACTGGTCTTCGGCGGTGACCTTGCGCTCGACGAATTCGCCGATCTTGTCCTTGGTCTCACGCAGATCCTTGGAGACCTCGCTGACCACATCCTTGTCGACCTGGATGACCTGCAGCTCGGTTTCGGCGATCTTGCCCTTGGCCTGCGCCCGCGAGGCGACATATTGCGCACGCTCGCCGTTCAGCCTGGCCGCGTCGCGCTCCAGCGTGGTGAGGCGCGAGATCTGCACCAGATGCTGATCGTAGAGCTGGCGCACGCCGTCGAGCTCCTTCTCGACCAGCGCGATCTCCTGATCCTTGGCCTTCTCCTGGGCGACGAGGCCCGCGATCTCCTCGTTCAGCTGCGTGATCCGCTCGCGCAGCTGCGCCTTCTGCCCGGCCCGGCCGTTGACGCGAACCTCGAACAGCTTGATCTCGCTCTTCATCAGATTGTAGACGTCAGGATCGTTGGTCCGCTCCAATAGGTCCTGCGGAAACACGATGCCGTCGAGGCCCCTCTGCTCGGCCTCGAGCCGCGCCGCGCGGGCCCAGAGCGCGTCGAGATTCTTGGTGACGATCGCAAGGCTCGCTTTCGTCACCGTGTCGTCGAGGCGCACCACGATGTCGCCGGCCTTTACGACATCGCCGTCGTGGGCGCGCACCTCGCCGACCACGCCGCCGGTCGGATGCTGCACCTTCTTCACGTTGGACTCGACGACGATCTGGCCCGGCGCGATCAGGGCGCCGGAAATCTCCTGGGTCGAGGCCCAAGTGCCTAATCCGCCAGCGAGGAGCGCGACCACCGAGAGGCCGATGATCAGATGCAGCCGGATCGAGCGCCACACACCCTTCTCGTTCGCATCGCTCATGACTTTGCGCCGCCTGCCTCGGAGACGATCTTGATCGGATGCGGCGGCACCACGCGGGGCTGCAACACCTGCGCCAGCACGGTCTCCTTCGGGCCGAAGGCCTGCACGCGGCCGTCCCGGAGCACGAGGATCTGCTCGACGCCTTCGATCCCGATCGGCCGGTGTGCGACCACGATGACGATGGCGCCGCGCTCGCGGGCGCCCCGCACGGCGCGGGTCAAGGCCTCGTCGCCCTCGGTGTCGAGGTTGGAGTTCGGCTCGTCCAGCACGATCAGGAAGGGATTGCCATACAGCGCACGCGCCAGCCCCACGCGCTGGGCCTGGCCGGCCGACAGCGCCGCGCCCTGCTCGCCGACCTGGGTATCGTAGCCTTCGCGCATCTTGATGACCATCTCGTGCACGCCGGCTTCCTTCGCGGCCGCGATAATGTCGTCGGCGCTGGCGTCCGGATCGAATCGGCAGATGTTCTGGGCCACCGTGCCGGTGAACAGTTCGACGTCCTGCGGCAAATAGCCGACATGGCGGCCGAGCACGTCGGAGGACCATTGGTCGAGCGCCGCGCCGTCGAGCCGCACCTTGCCGCGCAACGGTTGCCAGACACCGACCAGCGCCCGCACCAGCGACGACTTGCCCGAGCCGCTCGGGCCGATGATGCCGAGCCCGTTGCCGGCCGTGAGCGCGAAGTTGATGTCCTGGACGATCGGCTTCTGGTCGCCCGGCGCCACGATGCTGACGCCCTCGACCGCCAGCCGGCTCGACGGGCTCTGCAGCAGGGTTTGTGCGGCCTGCACCGGCATCTGCTCGAACAGGCGGTTGAGCCGCGTCCAGCTCGTCCGCGCGGCGACAAAGCTCTTCCAATGCGCGATCGCCAGGTCAACCGGCGCCAGCGCCCGCGCGCTCAGGATGGAACCTGCAATGATGATGCCGGCGGTCGCCTCCTGGTAGATCACGAGATAGGCACCCACGGCCAGCACCGCCGACTGCAGCATCATGCGCATCACCTTGGCGATCGCGCCGAGCCCGCCGGCAACGTCGCTGGCGCGCTGGTTGCCCAACAAATATTTCTCGTTGGCTTCGCCCCAGCGCCGCGTCAGCCGGCCGGCCATGCCCATCGCGACCAGCACCTCGGCATTGCGCCGGCTGGATGAGGCGAGGTCGTTGCGGCGGGCCGCCAGGCCCATGGCTTCCCGGGCGGGCGCGCGCGACATGAACTCGGTGATCAGGGTCAAAGTCACCAGAACAACCGCGCCGACCAGCGCGGTGATGCCGATCATGACATGGAAGGCAAAGCAGATCGCCAGATACAGCGGCAGCCACGGCAAATCGAAGAAGGCGCTCGGCCCCATGCCGCCGAGAAAGGCGCGGACGTTGTCGAGGTCGCGCAGCGGCTGCAGGCCCTCGTTGCGGCCGCCCACCAAGAGCGGCAGCCGCACGACGGCATTGAAGACCCTGGCGTTGAGCGCCTCGTCCAGCGCCGTGCCAACCCGTCCGAGGATCCGCCCGCGGATCAGATCGAGAATGCCCTGGCAGATGTAGAGCCCGCTGACCAGGATGACCAGGCCGACCAGCGTCGGCACGCTGCGGCTGGGCAACACCCGGTCGTAGACTTCGAGCATGAAGATCGAACCGGTCAGATAAAGCAGGTTGATGACGCAGCTCATGACGGCGACGCCGATCAGAGCGCCGCGACAGGCACGCAAGGCGTCGCCGAGCTCAGAACGCCGGATACCGGGAGCGGCTGTCATCAATCCAGTTCTCTACTCACATCCACGGCCCTGACCCGCCGAGAATTCGGGGGAAAAATCAATGAACTATATCACACATGGCCGGCCGTCCCCTTTCCTAGCTTCGCATTAACCTAAACGAAGTGACAGGCAGGCCCCGAGCAACCTCGCAGATGAGGCAAAGCTGGCCGCCCTCGGGTTCAACGCTTGCGGCCAACTTTTTCAAGCGCACTGCGAAACAATCGTCACAGGCGGCCGCCGGTCCGGACCAGCCGCACCACCAGCAGCAGGATGACCGCGCCGATTGCGGAGTAGATGATCTCCGAGACCAGGCCGGTGCCGAGATGAATGCCGAGTTTTGGAAACAGCAGGCTCGCGACCAGCGCGCCGGCGATGCCGACCAGGATATCGCCGATGATACCAAAACCGGTGCCCCGCACGATCTTACCGGCGAGCCAGCCCGCGACCAGGCCGACGAACAGAATGATCAAAATGCCTTCGTTGGACAGCTGCATGAATCTCCCCCTTGGCGCGAGGTTGCTCCCTCCGCCCGAAATGACTGTAGCTTATGGCTCGGCGACGTGACGACCCCAAATCATGGGGTCCACGGGACGTGCGCCTCGGACGCCACGGCTTTCTCGGCGACCGTTACGTCACGGCAACACCACCCGCCGGGATGCAGCGTAGGTTGGTCATCGGAGCTGCGGCACCTTGTCGTGGAAATCGGTGGCGCGCTGGAACGCCGCGCCGATCCGAAGCACCGTCGCCTCGTCGAACGAGCGGCCGATCAGCTGCAGGCCGACCGGCAAACCGCTTGCGGTGAAGCCGGTGGGAATGGCGAGCGCGGGCAGGCCGAGATAGTTGATGGTGCGGGTGAAGCGCGTGATGCGCTGGATCACGGCTTCCGCGCCCTCGCTGCAGCCAACGTCGCTTTCGGCGATGGTCGGCGCCGGCATGGGAGCGACCGGCGCAATCAG
>Ga0210408_10000187_pt1 | contig 92186 bp, 90 predicted proteins | sample IncBWH4MmetaG_FD_155471 | JGI IMG/M metagenome (GOLD analysis project Ga0210408, IMG submission 155471) | Forest soil microbial communities from Barre Woods Harvard Forest LTER site, Petersham, Massachusetts, United States - Inc-BW-H-4-M | ecosystem: Environmental > Terrestrial > Soil >...
TCGCAAGCGTTTCGAGGTCGCCGGCGCCATAGCACTGCAGTGCCCGCCGTACGTGATCGGGGATCGGAGCCTTCTCCCCGAGACAGTCGGCGCGGACGAAGATATGCACGATGCGGCCGTCGGCGAGCGTATTCCCTTCCCGCACGATTCCGATCGCGGACACCATCGACGTGTTGCCGAGGTGCTTGATCTCGAGCGTGATCTCGAGTTCGTCGTCGAAGCGTGCCGGTGCGCGGAAACGTGCCCCGGTCTCGGCAACCACCAGGTCGAGGCCGTCCGCTGTGAGCGCTGTGTAAGAGCCGAGGGCCTCGCGCCAAAGCTCGGTTAGGGCGACATCGAAATAAACGAAATAGTGCGCGTTGAAGACATGGCCTTGGGCATCGCACTCGTTGTAGCGAACGCGCAGGTGGTGCACGAATGCGGGCATCGCTAGGCCGCAGCGTGCGGGCAGAAGGAGGCGATCGCGACAGGGCCGTCGGGGAAGGTCGGCCCTTCCCCGACGGCCAGGTTCCGACATCCGGTGTTGCTCCTGACAACATCTCGCGCTGCCATCAGATTCCCCTCACGTGGTCTGGATTTGGGCCGCTCAGTCGTTCTATAACCTTACCCTATCATCGGATCTATTGGTAAGATACGTCGTGCGTCACGGATGCCTGAGACGATCCATCTCTGGGGAGAGGCGCTCTGCCTGGACTACGCCAACACCGTCGACTGGTCGCCCGACGATGAGCACCTCCATCCCGAGCAGACAGACGTGTTGAGGACGCCGGACACGCTGGGCCGCTGGGGTCAGCGCCTTGACCTGCTCAGCGACGCGACGTTCGCGAGCACAGACGAGCTATGCCACGCTCGCGTGCTACGTGACGCCGTTCACTGCCTTTTCTCCTCGATCAGTCGAGACAAGGAGCCCTCCAAGAAGGACCTAGAGGTGCTGATGAGCAACTACACCCAGGCCGTCAAGCACGCCTCTTTGCTGGCCAGCGAGAACGTCTACAAGCTCGACTGGCTGGCACACGATCCCCGAAGAATCCGCTACGCCGTCGCGACCGACGCGGTCGCGTTGCTTGCGGACCCCCGCCGTCTGGCGCGCGTCAGCCGCTGCCCGGGCCGCGGCTGCGGCTGGCTGTTCCTCAATACCAGTGGGCGCCGCCGCTGGTGCTCGATGACCACCTGCGGCAGCCGCGACAAGATGCGACGCTTGCACCAGCGCCGCACACAACACACGGACTGAGCGCATCCGCGCACCCGCGTTCGCATTGAGCCTCGCGCATGGAGCCAACCCGACACAATGCGAACCGCTTTGCGCTGCTTCGTGGTGGGCGGATGGAACTCGACGGCAGCGAGTTGTGCCGGGCGAGGAAGCGGCCACGCCAGTAGCCCGGAGCGAGGCGACCCGCCGCCCCTGTTCCGTCCATTCTCCCTATGCCCCGACCCTTCGGTGCTTGGCGTAGATCTCTTGCACCCACTGATATCCGCGTCTGTTCGCCAGTGAGGCGCGTAGACGCTCGTAGCGCTCGGGCATCTCCTGTACTAGTTTTGGAGCTTGCTCTGGCTGCACGAGCGGGTAGAGCAGCGAGGCAGCGGTTAGATCGGCGACGCTGAAGTGATCGCTGGCCAGGTATTTGTGATCGCCGAGTTCCGCCTCCAGGCGATCGAGGACGGAGAGCATCCTCGACTTTGCTTGCTGCGCGGCGCGCTCGTTGACGGCGCCGTAGCGAAGGCCGGTACCGACGGAGAGAAGACGGGCGTAGGGAATGGCCATCCCGCCGGAGAAGACGGGCGCCGCCTGGGCGGCGATCGTCCCCAGGCGCTCGGGGTCGCGGCGAAGTTCGTGCCAGACCAGGCGGCGGATCGCGGGGCCGAGGCTGCGGTCGAAGAAGTCCTCCAGCGCAAGCGCGCGCTCACGCTCACGCGAATCGGCGGGGTAGAGCGGCGGATCTGGAAAGCGGTCCTCCAGCGAGGCGATGATCGTCGTGGAGTCGGCGAACCTCTGGCCGTCGATCTCAAGGATCGGCAGTGTGCCCGAGCCCCCGCGCGTCAGCCACAACGCGACGGGAATATGCAGGCCAGGCGGCGGCGCACGGCGCTCGTGTTCGACACCCTTGATCTGAAGCGCCCAGCGCGCCTTCTCGCTGAAGTGCGAGATCTCGATGTGCCAGAGGACGGGCTGCATGCCGCACGCCATCTTGGCAGCCGAGCCTGCTACGACGAGTCCATCCCAGCATAGGTGCGGAGTACGCGACCGTCCGTCACGAGCGATACGCGTCTTCACCTGGCACAGACGACTGTCTGGTGATGGGCGAAACTTGTCGGCGCGCAAACCAGGCGCTGATGGCAGCTCCGGCCCTCGTGGTTGCCTGAGACCGGCCTGCAGAGATTAGTAGCATGTTTTGTGCTACGCTTTCCGCGATATGAGCCGCTCTCTCCACGTGCGCTTGGACGACAGCTCTGTCGCTGCGCTTAGCGTGATCCGCAACGATGGGCTGAGTGACTCCGAGGCTGTACGGACGGCGCTGCGCGAGGCCGCCGCGAGACGCAGGGCTCGTTCATCGATTGCCGCGGAGGTGCGGGGGCTTGCAGCCGACGAGGGCGATCGAGAGGAGATGCGGATCGTCCGCGAGCAGATGGCGGAACTGGCACCGGAGCCCACCGACTGAGGTGGTCCGCGGCGAGATATTTCGTCTGCCGGCTCCACGCGCAACACGAGGCAGGGAGCAACGAGGCGCGCGCTATGCGGTTGTGGTTCAAGCTGACGAGTTTCTGGCGCTGAGCACTGTTCTCATTTCGCCGACCTCCATCAGCGCACGACCAGCGAGCTTTCGTCCAGCGATCACACTCAACGGTACTCCGACGTGCATTCTTGTCGAGCAGACGACCGTCGTCGATCCCGAGCGCCTGGGACACTCAGCAGGACGTCTTGATGCAAGCGAGTTGCAGTCCGTCGATGAAGCCCTCGCGCTCATCTTCGGCATTTAATTTGCGAACCCCGACGAAAATGGAGCCAGCCGGGATCGAACCGGCGACCTCCTGCTTGCAAAAAAGGAGCGCGGCGCGCAGAGAAGCGCCTGTTTTCCCTGCAAATTCGTGGTATTAAGATATCTGATCGATCTGCGGGAACCGGCTAGTTTGGGCTCAATTCGGCTGGGTTTAGGCCAACGGATGGGTCCATGGGTCTAAACGTTTCGGGGGTCTTCAGCTCTGTGGTGCGCCGTGTATGCGTGTTGCAGCCAGCGGCCGTCGATGGCTGCCCAGTCGAGGTCGATGGGCTCGAAGTAGGCGGCGAGGAAGCGGTTAAAGGTGACGGCGAGAACGTGGTGATCTTCGTGTTCGTAGTGGTGCTCGTGGCGGTCGGGGACGATGTCGCGGTCGTCGCTGATGAGGTAGTCCGCCTCGGCGAGCAGCGCGGTGTAGACGATCGGGTCATCCTGACGGTCTCGTGTGAGGATGGGCGCCTGTAGAGGGTCGAAGGGCGGCGATCCCGCGGCGCAGATGGCCTGCAGCTGGCGACGTAGGGGCCCGACATCAGTCTCGCGCACGTTGGGGTTCAGTCGTTTGCCGATCTCCCGAACCTTCCGCTCGTACTCCCGGAAGAGCACGGCCGAGCCGAGAGCCACCCAATGCTCTGGCGCATTGTCGGGCAGGAGATCGCGGAGGGTCGCACGCTGCTGTTCGGTAGCCTCCGCCTCCACGGCAGCTCGTTGAAGGCCTACTGCCTGCGCGCCGAGCGTCTCGGCCTCGGCGCGCAGCAGCTCGAGCTCTATGCGGTGCCACTCGGCGTGATGGTTGAGGGCCCCGTAGCCGAGCAGCACCCAGAGTTTGCGCGCCATCCCCGTTGGGCTGAGCGTCGCCGGAAGCGACACGCTGGTATCGACGACCACGCGGGGCACAGTGTGCCAGCGTAGAGATGACCACCGACGGGCCGGTACTACTCGCTGTCGGCGAGCGCCGCGCGGACCTGCCCCTCGGTCACCGAGGCGAAGCGCTCATCGAGCCCGGCCAGCTCGCCCGCGAGATCGTAGTTGCCGCGCAAGGACTCCAGGAGCTGCGCCTGGGGGATACGGTAGCCACCCCCAGGGAGCTTCAGATAGGGCACCTTCTCGGCCTCGATCCAACGGCGGATCGTGCGGTCGCTCACGCTGAGCAGCGCCGCGGCCTGCGCAACGGTCAAGAGCTGGGGTCGAGAGACGGTGAGTTCCATGAGAAGACCAAGATACGGACACCATGAGCATAGCGGACATTCCAGCTGGAAGTGGCATCCTGGACATTTAGGCCAAACCAGCCATTAGCGGCTCGCTCGTCATGCAGGTCAAGACTGTCCTTCGATGGCACGCCAGGGTGCCCGTGGCTGCCGCCAAGGCGATCGAGACGCTGTAAACATGAGGCTCAAAGGAAGGCCATCGTCGAGCCAACTGCCTCGCCCGGACCTCAGTCGTTCGGTCCAGGCATGGGCACGTCGCGCAGTGCCCGCACGGTCAGATGCCGGCATCGGATCCGCGCATCGAGCCAGGCACTGGTGGCGGGATCGGCGAGCACATCGAGAAGCTCCTCGCAAGAGGGTGCCCGCTCGTCGATGGGCTGGCAGATCAGCAGATGGTTCTCGACGAGCACCGGCTCGGCGCCTTCGATCAAGACGCCAAGAGCCCGCGGCTGGGTCTGGTCGGGACGAGAGGTTCGACGCACGGCAACAAAAGGCGGCTGGAAGCGTCGGCCCGGATGACGCCGGCGACGCGCGGCGTCAGAACCGAAGCAGCCGCCGAGCGGCAGATCGTGCGCTTCTATGTACGGCGACCGAGGGCCGGTGTCCGGATCCCGGTGAGGCACCACCGGGCCGACGCGGATCTCGAGCAAGTCGCCGAGACGAACACCGCTTGGAGCATCGCCGGGATGCCACTCTGCCAGCGACGAGCGCTCGGGCTCGACCGTGGCTCGCAGAATGAAAACATCGATATCCGTCCAGGTATCGAACTGACCGTGCTGGTCCGCCGCCTCGATTCGCAGCAGGCTGCTCATGTGGGCTCGCCAATTGCGGTAGTTCGAGCCGCTGCGCAGGACATCGGGCAAGATCGCCAGCAGCTTGCTATGGCGCGGCAACCGCTCCACCACACCGGCGGTGAAGACGGCAGCACGTCCGAGGCGCCCACGGCCCCAGCCGGTGTTGCCGGTCAGGGTCGACCCAAACGGTGGGTTGAGGAGCATTAGGGCTGGGCGATCAAGATCAATAGCCTGGCCGTCCCCGCTTCGGATGCCGGGCAGCAGACAGGCCAGTTCTTTTTCATCCAGGGTGGCCCTCCGTCCATGGCGTGCGCTAGCCAGCAACGCCAATCGCACGCGCGTCGTGCGCACCAGCTCGTCATCGAGATCCCGCCCGACCAGCATCTGCCCCCACGCCTGCAGGGTCGAGCGGACACCGCGTTGCAGCGACAGACCACGCGCGGCGGCTAGTAGCAGGTCGCCTGCGCCGCAGGCGGGGTCGGCGATTGTCGCCCAAGCCGCCGGATCTGTGCCTTCGAGGAGTCGGTCGGCCAACTCAGAGCCGGTGAAGAAGCACCCGGCATCGCGGCGTGACGTTAAGCTGACGGCCCTTCGCAGCAGCGTGGACGCCTCACCGTCGAGGGCGGCCATGACACCGTCGATACGGTTCTCATCATGGGGCGCCTGCAACAGCGCGCAGAGGCGCTGCGCGTAGTCGCCGAACGGCCCAGGCCGGGGCCACCCGGATCCAGTGGGACTTCGACCCGTACATCTCCGGCGCCACCGGGGTCCAGAAGCTTTGCTGCATCGACAACGGCTGTGGCATGACGCCCGAGGAAATGCGCCACTACATCAACCGGCTCTCCGCCTCAGGCCAACGTCAGGCCCTCGACGCGAACTACGGCGTCGGGGCGAAGGTGGCCGCAGCCACCCGCAATCCGGCCGGCGTCATCTACCAGTCCTGGAAGAACGGCAAGGGCGCCATGATCCAGCTCTGGCGCGATCCCGACACCGGCGAGTACGGGCTGCGCCGTTTCGAGATGGAGGACGGCCACTGGTCTTTCTGGATCCCACTCAACGATACCGCCAAGCCCGATGTGGTCAGCGACCACGGGACGAAGGTCATCCTGCTCGGTCGCGACGAGGATCACAACACTATGCAGCCCCCTGAGGGCATCGTAGTGGCCACCCCCTCGCGCTGGGTGAGCCGGTATCTGAACGCACGCTACCTCAACCTCTCCGAGAACGTAGAGATCAAGGCTCGCGAGGGCTGGGACGCGGATCCGGACGACAAGCGCAACCTGATGCGCGGTGTCCGCGGACAGGGCCGCTTCCTGGCTGATCATACGATCCAGTCCGGCGTGGCCGACCTGACCGACTGCGGCATCCACTGGTGGATCCTTGACGAGCCGGAGAAGCGGCGGACCGCCTCAGATCTCGTCAACACCGGCCACGCCGCGACGCTCTGGCAGAACGAGCTGTACGAGATGCGCACCGGCCGTGCCGGGGTTACGCGCCTGCACCAGTTCGGGATCATCTTCGGCTACGAGCGTGTGGTGCTCTACGTCGAGCCTCACAATGGCTCGAAGCAGCCGATCACCTCCAACACCGCCCGGACGCAGTTGCTTCTTCAAGGGCAGGCGCTGCCGTATGCCGACTGGGCTGCAGAGTTCCGCGACAACATGCCCCAGGAGTTGCGCGATTTCATGGACGCCGTCATCGCCGGCGCCAAGGGTGCCGATCATCAGGAGGCGATCGCCGAGCGCCTCAAGCACTACCGCAAGCTTTACAGGCTCTCACGCTACCGGCTGAGCCCACAAGGAAAGTTGACCCTCGCGGAGCCCGTTCTATCTCGACGCAAGCGGGCAGACGAGACGGGCGAGCCGACCGAGCGCGAGACAGAGCCGCGGCCGCCACGCCCGCGTGATCCGACGGGCCGGCTCCTCGCAGCGATGCTCGCAGCCGAGGGCGAGAGCGGTGACCCGGCTCCCCCGGCCGCGCAGGACCTTCCGAAGGTGACCTGGGTGTCGCTTGAGAACGGGCTGCGTGCCACCCCCGAGTACCTCGACGACCGTGCGGCGACCTACATCTCAGAGGTCAACGAGATCAACGCCAACGCCGACTTCCGCGCATTTACCGACATGGCCGACTACTGGTGCGACCAGTACGGCGTTGACCGCGGCAACAAGGCCATCACTGATGTCGTCCAAGAGTGGTTCGAGCAGGCGATCGTCGAGACGGTGCTCGGCTGTCAAGCGTTGCAGGGGGAGCGGCGCTGGCCACCCGACCAGGTGGAGAAGGCACTGTCCGAGGAGTCACTGACCGCGGCTGTCATGCAGCGCTACCACCTGGCCAACGCGATCAAGCGTACGCTCGGCGCTAAGCTCGGGTCGCTCAAGGAAAAGAGCGACGCGGCGTAGCAAGCGTCGTTGGTGCATCGTAAGCGCATTGGCGAAGTTCATTACTCACGCCCGCGCCCCAATGATCTTGGTCTCGTTCCGGATGAGTTCTTGCTATCTGGATCTTGGATTCGTAGAAGGCTCCCATTCGCACGACCAAAGAACCACCGGCCAATACATCCATATACGAGCTGAGGCACTTGTCCGCGACAGGGTCGCATGCGTCCCAAAGCTCATTTTGAGGGACTATCCGCGGCTCCCCCTGCTGAGAGGGCTCCTGCGAGTCAAGCAGGAGGTCAAGAGCAGCCTTCTGCAGTCAGCAAGACGTGCCGACAGTTGGCTGCGTTTAGGCCCATGAATGGGCCCATGGGAGCCGACGGACCCGCTTCAGAGTTCTGAACTTCTACGCCAGACGCGACAGAAACAGCCTATTTGCAGGCATTTCTGAATGGAGCCAACCGGGATCGAACCGGCGACCTCCTGCTTGCAAAGCAGGCGCTCTCCCAACTGAGCTATGGCCCCAGGACCACCGATCTTAGGGCAGCAATGCGGGGCGGGACGGCTATTTGTCGAAGTCGAAGTCCCGCGGGGGACGTTGCTCGAACCAGAGCCGCTCCTGCTCGGGAGTGTCGCGGAGGAAATCGGGAGTTTCCTCCAATACGTCCTCGACATCCTGGTCGTCTGACTCGGTGCTTGGCAGGTCGTCCTCATGGGGCTCGTGGGACCCCTCGGCGGCGCCATCTCCGGGCATCTCCCATTCGAGCGGGTCATCCGCGGCGCTGCGCTCTTGAGGGACATCGCTCGAAGGAGGCCTGGCTCCGACCGGCCCAGCGGTGGCAGGTCTGGCCGGAGCGACATCCTGATCGGCTGCATCGTCCAACACCGCCCGCATGTCCAGCTCGGCCGTCTCCTGCCCCACGTTCAAGAAGGCATCTGGATCGGGTCCAGCCGAGAGGGCGACCTCGGCGGCGAGGCTTTCGGGAGCGGCGATCTCGCCATCGTCGTCGGCTGGCTCTCCGCTCCGGACGGGTCCAAACACCTCGCTCTCCTCGCGGGAGACCATGTCCGGGCTGGCGCCTCGCAGGCGCTTGAGCTCCAAGTGCTCGCGTATAGCGTCATCGAGCAATCCCATGCGCTGGCAAACCATACTGCGCGAGGTCGCGACGCTTCGCTGCCGCCTCGCGACCTCGCCACTACACTTGTTGATCCCTGCCCGAGTCATAGCGCGGGCGCACGGGGCTATAGCTCAGTTGGGAGAGCGCCTGGATCGCACCCAGGAGGTCGCCGGTTCGAGTCCGGCTAGCTCCACTGAACTTGTCTGTGCGCAAACCACGGGCGCGCCGACCCGGTAGGTGGGCAGGATTTCGCGGCGGCTGTTGACGCGCAGGTCGGCGATGAGGATGCGCAGCAGCGCCTTGGTCTGGTCGGTGTCGCCGTCGGCGATGACGTGGGCGAGCTGGTCGGCGACTGCGTGAGCGCGGCCGTGTCGGGCGTTGTCGGCGTGTCTGCGGTGAGTTCGCGTGCGAGTGCTTGGTCTTGGGCTTGGAGGGCGGACGCGACCGCCGACGACCTCGCAGCGACCGGCGGCCTGGGCCGCTCGACCGCAAGCAAGACCCTCGCCCGGCTCGAGCAGACGGGCGAGGTCCGCCGCCACCTGGGCGGACGCGACGGCGCCCGCCGCCTACCCGACCGCTGGACCTCACCACCGCCACACCCGCGCCAGGCGCCACGGCCGAACAGGACGGCGAACCCGCCAAGAACGCCATACCGGCATCCAATCACGAGCGCCTGAACCCGGCCAGCTCGAGGGACTGATTCTCACCTACATGCAGGAGCACCCCGCCGAGCCCCTCGGACCCCGGCGCCGTCGCGAAGGCCCTACAGCGCTCATCAGGAGCGGTCGGGAATGGGCTTGCCCGACTCACGCGCGCCAAGAATGTACGCCAAGTCAACGACAAGCCCCGCCGCTACCAGATCGCGTCTTGACCGCACGGGCGCCGTGCAAGCCCGCAGACGCAGTCATCTCCAACATCCTGGCGTTCTCCGTTCTTACCCTTAAGGTTCATACCTTCCTCGATGGTGAGCGTCTCACCGGACGTCGACCCTGGAGAGGAGGTCCGAATCCGCAGCTGGGCGCGTCAGGCTCCGTGTGATTCGTTTAGGCGTTCGTAGGCGTCGCGGTCAAAGAACCACTGGGGCTCTCTGGGTACCCACCGCTGGACGGTCTCAAGCGGACCTAGAGGGCCTGGCGATCTCGTTGAGACTTTTTTCTCAACCAGTCTCGGGGGGCGCCCTCTCACTATCCAGGTACAGCCACACGCGCACTTCCATTTAGCGCCCAGTCGCCGTTCTTGCGGGGGATCGCACGGATGCGTCAGATGTGAGGGTCGACCCGCGTATGAAATCGACGGTTCACTGAGCAAGCTTGCTGCGGTGCGCCCGACCCTCTTGAGGGCAGCCCGACCTAGAAGGAACAACACTAGGAAGAACAGCCCGAACAGGACCGTACCACCCACATCGGTCCATGTGGCGTGTTCTTCGGTCGAAGCGAGCACGGCAACTGAGACATGCGTCGAGGCCCTCGCAGTCTCGGGCGCGAACGCGCTCCAAAGCGCTACTGCCAGCTCAATCGCACCGGCGCGCCCCGATAGGCCCCTCGACTGCAGATTAGCGACGCTCAAGACGCGACCTCAAGACGGCTGCTGGCCCCGGCGCTCCAGCAGATCCCGGCCCAGTACATCGAGAGCCTCGAGATTCCGGTGCGCGCCGATTCCGCGGGCGCCACGCACGGGCTGATCGACTACTGCCACGAGGCGAACATACGCTTCCGGTCGGCGATGAGCCGACCGGCCGATCCGTGCCGCGATCCTCGAACTACCCGCGAGAGCCCAGGCCGATCGTCCACCACTAACGCCCGCACCCTGGCACAGCTCTCATCCACCGATCATGACGGGCCGCTTCCAGGCGATCCTCACCGACCAGCCCGACAATGACATCGCGATGCTCGAGTACAGCCACCGCCAGCACGCCCACGTCGAAGACCGCACCCGCGACTACCATCCCTGGCCAGAAGGCGCATAGGGGCACCACTCGCCACAGACAGCGACACGTGCGATAGCCCCGGACCGGACCCCACCGGATCCCCTCACTACGCCTCCGCCCTTCGGGCTCCGGCTCCGTGAGGCATCTACAGAGGCATTCAGGACGCGAGGAATAACCCAGCTCCGCCAGTTGCTCGGCTCACCCGCACAGGACAGGTCCGCGAGACCGGCCAAGCCACGCCGTTACAGCCTCACGACCTGACCGATATTCCCCCGCGCTACTCGCCGTGGTTGCCGAGTAGCTCCTCGACTGGACGGTCGATGGGCCTGATACTGAGAGCGTCGGGGTCGATCTTGCTAGCCGACACGGTGATCGTCAGCGCCGGGAGCCGGTGTACGGCGACCCATCGCTCACCAACCGCGAGAAATGCAAACGACGTGGGCCGGCCGTCGAGCACCAGGGAGCGCTCGCTGACCTGAGCATGCGCCGCGAGCTTGCGACGCTCACGATCGACGGAGTGCCAAGCGATGGCTCGGCCGGCTTCAGAGCGCTCCACGGCGGGAGGAGGCATCTCTTCGTGCAGCCACCCCTCGAGCTCGCGCCGTGCGAGCGCCTGCTCACTGTCCTGGAATTCATCGTTCACTGCAGTCTCGATGATGAGCCGCGGTTCCGGCCCGTGTGCTTTGGTGGGCTGCGCGACACTGATTTGCGTCACGCGATGAACGTTGCCCGTGCCTGACGAGGGTCCGCCATGACCGGCGATACCGGCGGAGAATCCCTCGGCTGCGTAGATCGGGAACTCGACCTCCGTGAGGAGTGCTCGATGACGCTCCTGCTGCGCTTGTTCAAATGCGCGTCTCGCGCGCGCGGCGGCTTCTGGATCCGCATCGGGCCGCCGCTCGGCGATGACCCACGATCCGACGCTCTCCTCATAGCCGCAGCTCCGGCAGACGACCAGAGGGGTCGGCTCCATTCCGCCGCCAAGTGCTCCGCGGCTGCCGCGCGACCCGTCGTTCGGGCGAACCTCATCCCAACTCACCGCTCCGCATGCCGGGCAGGACTCCTCAGCATCGAGAACCGCCGTCCGCTCCCAGCTTGCGGGCAGACCCGGCGCAACAGGCGTGCCCTCGTCGTCCCTGCAGCAGACGGGGCAAGGCCTGCCTGTTGCCGGCTGGTCAAGCACCGTCACGTAAGCACCATTCGCTGCTGCTGCCACGTGGCGCTCCCCGGCGTCATCTACGACTTCCGCAGAGACCGCGCCCGGGGGCAGAAGCCCGCCGATCAACATGCGGTCGTCGGCGAGACCCACATGTTCAGGGCGCAAATCATCGAGCCTCGGTCCACAGACGCGCTCCGTCGAGTCCGACAACCACGCCACGCCCGCGCGGTCGCGAACGACGCCGACACTCTCCCCATCATGCTCGACGAATACCAAGAACGTGAGGTTCATGATGGCATTCTTCCAAGCCGCGCTCCTACCCAGAGTCACGATCTGATGGCTCTGTTTTCGCAATGCGGAGAATGGCCACTGTGCGCCGGGGCCGCGCATCGCCGCCCGCCGTCGTTACGCTGTGCCGATGCATGCCCGGGGGCTTGTGGCTGTAGCGGTCGCCGTCGTGTGCTCGCTGGCCGTCGTTCTCAGCTCCGGGTCGGCGGCCGGGAGTCGCGTGCGACGAATCCACAGGTGCATGGGGATCGTCGCGGTGCCGCTCTCGGCGCCACGGCCCGGTCCGCGACTGTTGTTCACAAAGCCGCCTGCTGCGCTCGGCTCGATCCTCGAAGTGCTCCGGCGTCCACGAACCAGCGCAGCCGAACTGCCGCCGGGCGGGATCCCGCGGTTCGGCTACTCGGTGGTGTGGTTCAACTACGTCCACTTCCTGACGAGAGGTCCGGATCAGACCCGCTACTACCTGATCCCCGGCATTAAAAGCATGCAGCTTCCCGCATCCTGTCTGCGATCGTTGCCACCGAGCGTGCGCCGCGAATACGAAGCCGAAGCGCGTGCGCAGCGAGCGGGCTCGGTGACGCTCGAGGCTTTCAGCGACCAAGCAATCGACAGCGAAGAAGCGCTGGGTACCGTCCCCTACACCGCACAGGCGATAGAGGCGGGCGACATTCTGCTGGCGATCCCCAGCCGTACGGTCCGCGGGCCGTCCACCTCGATGATCATCCTCGCTGGCGTGGTGCCCGACGGAGTCGCGTCGGTGACGATCACCGCGACAAACGGCAATACAGAGACAGCGCCGGTCACGAACAACCTGTTCCTTGCCGAACTGCCGGCGAGTGGATTGCAGTCTCTGATGATCAAGTGGTATGCGGCCAACGGATCGCTCACCAGGACCATCCCGTCCGGGCAGGCCCATGTTGTGTTGCTGGCGGGCAGATCGACCGAATCCAACATCGATATTTCACCGCCACCCGCAGTGGTCCAGTCCGGCGAGCACCAGGTCGCCGAGTTCGAACGGGGTCAGTTGGTGGTGGCCCAGTCAGGCTGCCTGGCGTGTCATCGCATCGGCCAAGCGGGCAACCGCGGCCCTGGCCCCAATCTCACCCACATCGGAGCCAAGCTCTCCCGCAGCGGCATCGAACACGCCATCATCGACCCCACCGCTCCAATGCCCTCGTTCAAGCACCTGCCGGCGGCGAAGTTCAAGGCCGTCGTCACGTTTCTGCACGACCTCCGGTGACGCGCCACGGCCATCAACAGCTGACGGTCTGTTCAGCAATGCGACCTCGAATCCTGAAGCTGTAGGCGCCATCGGGTATCGGGGCTTTGGGGGAGTTCTTTGGATGGGGTCCGATGATCCTGCAAATGCTCAAGCCGTACGAGCGTCCGGATGAGCGAGCCCTGATTCCCCGTCGACCCTCCGAAAAAGCTGCTCAAGCAAGCACTCGAACGCTTCTTCTCCGAGGCCACCGAAATCATCACCGCGCTCGGACTGCCGGTCCCACCACCAAACCCGGCGCCACTCCAACGCTTGTGACGGCCGTCACTGTATGGATGCGATCGACTCTCGTGCTTGCGCCGGCGACGGATCGCGTCCGGCGGACAGAGCCGCCGCGACTTCGTCGATCAGCGCAGCCGAGCGACGCCAACCACTTACCTTCCAGCTGAACGCCGCGGTTGGCTCGTTCGCGTGTCTGGCCTGAACGACCCACGGACGACCAAGCAGCCCACGCCCGACGATACCGGCCGCCACCAGCAAGCCGAGCAGGATCAGCTCGATCCCGAACAACAACAGCGGGATGACGATCACCGCGACCACCACCGCGCCCACCACCACAGCAAGCGTGAGCTCAAGACCGTCGGGACCGCCGATATCGGGAGCCCACAACGCTTCGGCCGCGGCTTTGCGGGCGGGCACTCGCCGCCAACGCGGACGCTCGCGCGTGACCCAGCGACGCACCACAAACCACTCGTCCCCTGACGGCGTACGCACCAACCTCGACCCCACGCGCATGAGCCTCGTCATATCACGGCGGCCGACTCGCCCGGCGCTCATGCCGAGACTCTCTCTCCCCGTGACTGATCGTGGGCGCGCACGAACTCGCCCTTGGCCTCGGTGTACGCCTCCCGATCGTCCCGGTAACGCTCAGCGAGCAGTCGCTTCATCGTCACGTACTCGCCCGCGAGAACCGGGTCCGCGCGCAGGCGATCACGGAAGCGCAGGCGCCGCTTGAGTTCCTCCCGCTCCTCCACGAGATGTAGATGATGGGTGCGCTGGGCGGCTGACGGGTAGCAGAGGAAGCGCCGGTGGGTCAGCGTCGCGTTGAACGCTTCGGGGAACTGGTAGCCCGCCTGCGCGACGAGCGCGGCGATCGGCGCATCGAGATCGGGGACAAGCGCGATCATGTCGATCACCGGCTTCGCCGCAAGGCCGGGCACGGCGGTGGAGCCGAAGTGGTGGATCTCCACCCCGTCGAGCAGCGGCGCGAGGCGCTGGCGCTCGACCTCGAAGGCCGCCGACCAGGCGGGGTCGTAGTCGACGATCTCGACAGGGGCGTTACGACCACCGGCTCGTGCGAGGTCTTCGGCGGCTGCGGCTCTGCGATTTTCTGTGGACGACATCTGCCGTAGTCTCACAGACGATCGTGGACTGGCGAGCGTGGCACGAGGACTACACCAACCCCGACTCGGCGCTTGCCCGGCGCCTGACGGTGGTGCAGGCACAGATCCGCGCCACCCTGGACAGGGTCGCATCCGGCCCAGTGCAAGCTATCGGCATCTGCGCCGGGCAAAGGCCACGATCTCATCGGCGCCCTCGCCGACCATCCGCGGCGAACGGACGTCACGGCTCGCCTGGTCGAGATCGACGCGCACAACGCGCTGGCCGCCAGCCACGCCGCTGCGGCAGCCGGGCTCGACGGAGTGCAGGTGACGGCCGGGGACGCGTCGATCACCGACGCCTACTCAGGCGCCGTCCCGGCCGATCTGATCCTGCTCTGCGGGGTGTTCGGGAACATCACTGCCGCTGACATCGCCAACACGGTCCGCCATCTCCCATCGCTCTGTGCGCCCGCAGCAACGGTGATCTGGACCCGTCACCGCCACCCACCCGATCTCACCCCATACATCCGCGAGACGTTCGCGCAGGGCGGCTTCGCCGAGCTCGCGTTCGAGGACTCGCCGCCCTTCGGTGTCGGCGTCAACCGCCTGGCGACCTCGCCACAACCTTTCAAAAGTGGCATCCGCCTCTTCGAGTTCATCGGTTACGACCTCCTTCAGCCCGACTTCCACGCAAGCCAGGGTGGCCGCGTACAGCCCAACAAAGACGCGCATCGGCACTGAGGGGATCACAGTGCGCCTGAACCACGTCACGCTCGCGGCTCGCGACGTCGAGTGCTCCGCGCGCTTCTACATCCAGCTCGGCCTCACCCTTGTGGTCGCCGACTACCCGGACTACGCACGCCTGCTCGCACCCCAAGGTGACACGACGCTTTCGCTTCACCGCATCGAGCACCATGCGCCCGAGTCATGCGCGAGTATTCACTTCGAGGTCGAGGATGTGGACGGGACGGTCCAGCGGCTAAAGCAGGCCGGCATCGTCTTCGCGTGCGATCCGGTCGATCAACCGTACCTATGGCGTGAGGCGATCCTGCTCGACCCCGACGGGCACCGCGTGTTCATCTATCATGCTGGTGAGAACCGGCTCGACCCGCCGTGGCGCGTCGACAAGAACACTGGCATCCAGAGGTATTGAACATCGGCACGCCCACGATTCACGCAACGGGCCGCCTGACTCGTAGCTGCTCTGCGTAGTCTACTGCGACGAGGCGCTCGTCGGCGATCGCGAGCGCGTCGCGCAGCTCAGCGATGAGACGGTGCTCGCGGGTGAGATCGGAGTCCGGCGGCGCCACGGCCTCCAGCTCGATGAACCTCCCGAGCCGCTCGACACTGTCGAAGTGGATGCGAACGTCGCGCCAAAGGAACAACCGCCGACGCTTGGTGACCACGACGCGAACCCCGATCGCAGCGGCGAGCGCGGCGCTGAGCATCGGCCCGTCCTCGACCTCGATGATCCTGTAGCGGCTCTCGCGCTGTTGTGGTTCGTCGGCGCGCTCGAACTGGATGAGGTGTGGTTTGCCAGGACGCTCCTCTCGGAGCTTCAAGCCACCGTTGGCCACCTCGAAGTAGGTGTCCCGTTGCCAGATCTCGCCGTGGTCCTCAGCCCCGATCTGCCGGCACACCTCAAGCGAGCGATCCGGTTCGGGATCGAGAGCCTTGCACTCGACATTCCGCCGCGGTTGCTGTGCTGGATCGACTGAGATGGATACTCGCGATCAGCTCGGCTGCAGCACGCGCGCTCTCACACGAACGGCCATTCCGCACAGGACGTAGAGGATCGCGATGCCGATGAGTGTGAACTTGATCGTCGAGCAGACCGCGGCGAACAGTGCAGCAAAGCTGCCTCCGTTGCCGGCGAGCGTGAGCAGCAACGCGACGTTTTCACTCGCATCGAACGCTGCGGCGGCGAGCGCGAAGAACGGGACGACGACGCCAACAGCGGCGAGGCGCCGCCAACCGTATGCCCGAGCCGTGTCGCGGATTGCGAAGCCCGCCAGGCAGAAGAAAAGGCCGTATGAGAGCATGTAGCCGTAATCGAGCACGAGCGAGAGGTGCGCGGCGCTGCGGCCCTTCGCTCCCCATTCGGCGATGATCTGCGCCGCGCGGGAATGGCTACCCGCGAACTCGAAGTCGAGGATCGTCGGCCCGTGCGAGACATGCGACGGGTCGATCAGTTCGAGGATCACCGTAAACGCAACGGTCGCTATGCCCAGCAGGATCAGTGCGTGCTTACGACTCATCGCGACTCTGGATGCCGATCAGATGGCGTGGCCGGCGCCGTGAGCGCCTGCCACGTCCGCTGCTCGTCATTGGCATAGCTCCATTGGTCGCTAGCGAACAGCTCGATGACGCCGGGCAGGTGCTTACGCTCAAACAGAACGATCTCCAAGTCGGATGGCACGAGCGAAATCTATGCGACCCGCGGAGCTATCGATCAATAGGTCAGTCGGGTGGCTGCTCGCCCTCGTAGTAGTCGATCGTGTCCGCCGCACGGAAGACCGCCCGCAGCCCACCTCCGTCTGACAGTCGCTCGTAGGCGCCGAGTGTGCCCGAGTCGGGGCGGATCACGATGTCCGGCTCGCCGTTGGTGCTGAACGCCAGGAAGCGCACGGTGTCTTGTGTTCGGTTGACGAGCTGGTGGGCGCCCTGCTCGCCGCGCAGGAATGGCACAACCTCTCCCTCTCGCAGCTCCTGCCACCCGTCGGGTGTGCGCAGGCTCGGCTGGCCGTCGAGGACGAGCACGAGCTCCTCCTCGGCAAGGTGGTAGTGGTACGGGTAGGCCGCCTCGCCGGGCGGCAGCTCCCACAGGCTCAACCCCAGCCGCTCGCTGCCGGCCTGGCGGCTGAGACGGGCGCGCAGGCAGCGAAATCCCGGGTGCTCGCGCGGCTCGTCGAAGATGGGGTCGTTGATGTTGGTCACAGGGCGGAGGGTATCTGTAGCTTGCTCGTCCCTGGCTTGCGGACTGTGCAGATGAAATAGATGCCGAGTCCGAACCACTCGCTACGTACCGTCTGGGAGAGGCTCGTGAGGTCTTCCCACGGTCGCGAATAGGGGTCCCCAGGGAAGATCGTCGCTATCGCCTCGCCGGCGGGTCCGAGCAGCCGGCCGAGCGGACTGGCTGGCAGACCGGCGTCCATAATCACGAGGCGTCCGTCGGGACGCAGCGCCTCCCACGCCTTTTGCAGCACCGTCTCGCGATCCGGGAGCACGGAGTAGCTGAGGCTGAACAGCGCCGCGTCGACTTGGCCGGGGAGGGCGAGCTCGGCGGCGTCCTGGTGGCGCAGGCGAACGTTCTGTTTGTGATGGCGGGTGACCCATCGCTGTGCGCGGGCGAGCATTCCGCTCGAGGCATCCACCCCTATCACCTGGCCGTCGTGGCCGACGGCGTCGCAGAGCAGCGGCAGGTTGCGGCCGGTGCCGCAACCAATCTCAAGGACCGTCTCGCCGGGCTCCAGGTCGAGTCGCTGCACTGCCTTCTTGCGGAGCCGGTGAGGGAGCAGGAGCGTGATCTCGGCAGTGCGATACCAGCGTGCCATGCGGTCGTAGCGCCGCGTTACCTGCGGGAGAGGCTGACGAACGAAGGTGGACCGGGCCATCAGCCGATCATCATGACGGACGTGCCTGGTGTCGCCATGCCGGTTGAGCAATGACGCGGTGATATAGCGTTCCATCGCGCTTATGCTGAGCGCCGTGACCGACGCCTCGCCTGATTTCGCCCGCACGGCCGATGACTACGCGCGTCACCGTGCCGGATTCCCGCAGGAGCTGCTCGACCGCCTCGCCGCGAGGGGCTTCGCGCGCGCGGGCACGCGTGTAGTCGATCTCGGCACGGGCACGGGAAGCCTCGCGCGACTGTTCGCACGGCATGGGTGCGAGGTCACGGGCGTTGACATCGCGGGGCCGCTGCTGGAGCAGGCCAGGCGGATGGACCGCGAAGCCGGGGTAGAGGTCGCCTATGTCGAGGAGCCGGCGGAGACAACCGGCCTACCCGACGGCGGGTTCGATGTGGTCAGCGCTGGACAGTGTTGGCACTGGTTCGACCGGCCCGTCGCCGCGCGCGAGGTCGCACGACTGCTCACCGATGGTGGGATGGTCGTGATCGCACACGTCAGGTCGTGTGTGACCGCACGGGGAACGCGATCTCTGAGAACACCGTCGAGCACCGATACGTGATCAGCGAGGGTTGGTCGAGCGCATGGACGTCTACGACCACTGGACGATCCGCAGCGCCATCGAGGAGGACATCCAGGCCGTGCTCGACTTGTGGGCCTCGGCGGGCAGCCCGCCGAGCGTCACTGACTCCCTCGACGGACTGACCCGACTGCTGGCTGCCGACCCCCAGGCGCTCCTGGTCGCCGAGCTCGATAGTGTCCTGGCCGGCTCGTTGATCGCCGCGTGGGACGGTTGGCGTGGGAGCTTCTACCGGCTGGCGGTCTCGCCGAAACATCGACGCAAGGGGCTCGCGACGATGCTGCTCAGAGAGGGCGAGCGGCGCCTGCGAGAGCGGGGCGCGGTCAGACTGACCGCGATCGTCGTCGCCGACGATCCGACCGCGATGAGCTTCTGGCGGGCCGCCGGCTATGAGCGTCAGCAGCACAGGGCGCGGTTTGTGCGGCACTGCGACGAGTAGCGCCAGGTATCTTGGTGCGGTGTCGCGGGCTTTGAGGAGACGGCGGGTGAGCCTCGGATGAAACATGCCTGTTGACCTTCCGCTTGGCGAGGAGCTTGACTGGAAGCCGGTCCCACGGCCGGTGCGCGCGTCGCTGCTCGGCGCGCATGTTCTGGTTCGCCCGGTCAACGCCGAGAGCGACGCAGTGCCGCTGTTCTCCGTCTCGCACCCGCCCGACGGTGACCCGGCGATCTGGACCTATCTGCCGGACGGCCCATATGAGAGCCCTGACCACCTGCGCCAGACGCTGGCATGGGCCGAGACCTCGACGGACCCGCTCTACTTCACGTTCGTGCGTATCGCCGACGAGCGGCCCCTCGGCCTCGCCTCCTACCTGCGCATCACGCCGGAACTCGGCGTCATCGAGATCGGGCACATCTGGTTCGGCGTGCCGTTGCAGCGCACGACGGCCGCCACCGAGGCGATCTATCTGCTGGTGGGCCATGCGTTCGACGACCTGGGGTACCGTCGTGTGGAGTGGAAGTGCAACGCGCTCAACGCCGCTTCGCGCCGTGCGGCGCAGCGCTTCGGCTTCACCTTCGAGGGCGTCTTCCGCAAGCACCAGGTGGTCAAGGGCCGCAACCGCGACACCGCCTGGTACGCGATCACCGACGATGAATGGCCGGCTATCCGGCGCGGGTTCGAGGCGTGGCTCGCCCCGGAGAACATGGACGGCGAGGGCCGTCAGAGACGGTCGCTCGGGGAGCTGCGAGGCCGCGGTCGATGTCATCCCAGTGCTGCATTGTGAAGACGCCCATCGTCGCGTCGACGCTCTTGTCCTCCAGCGGAAGGGACTCGGCGGTTCCCTGGATCGCTGGAGCGGCGTCCGCTGGGCGCTGCGCGATCATCACCGAGAGGGCTCAACCGCGATGACCTCGCGATCGCTCGGCTCGTAGGAGCCGGCTCCCGCCCCTATGTTGAGGACGCGCCTGGTGTCACCGAGCGCTCTGAGGATCGCGTGCTCGAAGCATGGGTCGGCGCAACGAACCTCGCTGTAGCTGAGGCCGATGCGGTCGTAGGCGGGAGCGCTCATCGCTTTGCGCTCGCACGGCGGCGAGGGGGGCTCTCCAAACGGCCCGCGCGCGTGATTGAAACCAGCAGTTCGACGAAGTCGCCGTAGAGGTCTTGGCGCACGGCGTCAGGACTGACCAGCGATTCGATTGCGAGGCCGATGCCGAGCGCACGCAGGACGAGGGCGAGGTCATCGACTGGCATCGCCAGCTCCACACCGGCCTCTTGCTGATAGTGGGCGATGTAGCGAGAGACCGCCTCGCGCATAGCCGCGGAGCGGGTGCCAAATCGCTTGGCGAGCTCGGCGTCTCGGTCGGCGTGAGCGATGAACTCCATGTGCAGGACGAAGGACTCGCGGTCCCGAGCGAGCCGGTCCATCCACTGGTCGGCCAGCGCACGGGCGCGAACCTCAAGGGGAGCATCCTCTGCAAGCGCGACTTGCGTCTCTGCCAACTCACGAACCCGCTGCGCCATGTAATCCTCGAACACGGCGAGGAACAGGTCGGCCTTGCCCTCGAAGTTGGAGTACACGGCGCCGTGGGAGTAGCCGGCCTCCTCGGCGATCTCCTCGACACTCGCTGCCTGAAAGCCACGCCGAGCAAACACCTTCGCTGCGGCGTCGATCAGCCGAGCACGGGTCTGAGCCTGCTGCTCGGCTCGCGTCAGTCGTCGTGCGCCGTCCATACTCGGATGATGATAACCACTCAGATTGTGGATATCATCCAGCCCGATGTCTCCCGCCCCTCCCTCCGATCCCGCACCCCGCAGAAGCCTTCGTGCTCCCCTCGCCGATCGCTTCGACGGCTTTGCCGGGACGCGTCTGCTCTGGCTGGCCGGTATCGCGATGCTCGCGTTCGGCGCGGCCGAGCTTCCGGCACTGGCGAGAATGAGCGCTCATGGCACCGGGGTCGTCGGGTTCGAGTTCGCCGCCAGTACCCATCGCATGCACGAGATCCTCACCCGCTGGGGACCGACCGGACATGCGGCCGCACGACAGCATGTCTTCATCGATCTCGGATTCATCCTCGGTTACGGTCTGCTGCTGATCGGCTTGTGCGCCCGGCTCGCTGGGCGCTTGCAGCGCGAGGGACATCCACGGGCAGCGAGGGCTGCGGCGCTGCTGGCGTGGGGCGCGCTCATCGCGGCCGTCGCCAATGCGCTACAGAAGATGGTCCTGTGGCTCGAGCTTCACGGGCACATCGCGCAGCCACTGCCCGTGCTCGCGGCGGTCTGCGCGACGATCACATTCACACTCGCGATCTCTGCGGCGCTGTTCGCCATCGGCGGGATGATCGCACTGCGCCGCTTGCCTGCCGTGACGGTGCCGGAAGGACAAACGCGATGAGCGAGCTCGAAAGCCTGCTCGCCGAGCAGACCCACTACTACCGCGAACGAGCCGGCGAGTACGAGGACTGGTGGTTTCGCCGCGGACGCTACGACCACGGCCATGAGACGAACGCCCGCTGGTTCGCCGACGCCGCCGAGGCGCAAGACGCCCTGGAGCGGTTCGATCCGTCCGGAGACGTCCTGGAGCTCGCGTGCGGGACCGGACTATGGACCCAGCGACTGGCCCCTCACGCCACCGGCATGACCGCGATCGACGGTTCGCTGGAGATGCTCAAACTGTGCCGCGCCCGCGTGAACGATCCGCGTGTCAGCTACGTCCACACGGACCTGTTCGCGTGGGAGCCCGACAGGACATACGACGTGTGCTTCTTCGGCTTCTGGCTCTCCCACGTCCCCGAGGAGCGCTTCAAGACGTTTTGGGAGAAAGTCAGGCGCGCTGTTGGATCGGAGGGCCGGGTGTTCTTCATCGACAGCCTGCGCACCGAGAAGGCTTCGGCCATCGACCACACGCTTCCCGACCAGGATGAGGAGACGATGCTCCGACGGCTCGCCGACGGACGCGAGTATCGCATCGTCAAGCGCTTCCACGAACCCGAGCCGCTGCGGCAGCGACTCGCCTCGCTCGGCTGGAACGCCGCGGTGCGGACGACGAGCGAGTTCTTCATCTACGGACAGGCGACCCCCAAGAGGACCTCGGGGTTCGCGCGCGCGTTGTAGAACCACGAAGGATTGTCGGCGCGGCCGGCTTGCGAGGCGATGATCGTGACTCGCTCGCCGTCGTGGAAATAGATGACGGCGTTGCGACGGGCGAGGCCGGTGCGCGCGCCGCGCGTCTGGAGCAGAGCGGTCGGGAGCAGGAGTCCTGTGCCGAGGCGGCCTCTGGTCAGTCGCAGCAGGTATGGGTCGATCTTCCACACGATCGCGCTCCAAATGGCCCTCTTCGACAGCCACGTCGCCGGGCGGCTGCTGGCGAGGCGGACGTAAGCACGGTAGATCGGGCCGCGAGGGGTGCTCGGTTCGACGTATCGGAGGGTTCCGTGTGCGGACATCGGCGAGAGGGCTTCGCTCGATTATCTCAGGCGACGCGGTCTGTGGCCTCGTATTCGACTTCGCTGGCGCGCACGGGCTCGCGGCAGTGCTCGCAGACCACGAGCGGCGCGAGTTCGGCGCCGCAGGCGCTATGGCGGATGTGCAGTCGGGGGTTCTTGGAGTCGAGCAGGTGTCGCTCGGCCCACGCCTTGATCGTGAGGATCGCCGGGAAGAGATCCAGGCCAGCCTCCGTGAGGCGGTACTCGTACCAGTCGGGGTCGGTGCGGTAGCGGACGCGTTCGAGCAGGCCGTGCTCCACCAGCGCGGCCAGGCGCGCCGCGAGGACGTTGCGACCGATGCCGAGGTTGCGCTGGAAGCAGCCGTAGCGCCGCACGCCGAAGAACGCCTCGCGCAGGATCAGGAACGTCCAGCGGTCTCCGAGCACCTCGAGTGAGCGCTTCACCGCGTCCGGGTCGGGGCGTGTGCCGGTCTGGTTCATCTGGAGAAACTAGTTCGCCACCCTCTATGGATCGTTTGGCGTACTAGTTCGTTGAGCGTACCATCTGCTGGGTGAGCGCTGTGACGTCGATCGACTCGCCCGCCGAGGTCTCCGAGACGCTCGTCGCCGCGATCAACGCCGGTGATTTGCCGGGCGCGCTCGGCCTCTACCGTGAGAACGCCGTGTTGCTCGCCCCCGACAATCAGTGTGCGCGGGGCGCCCAGGCGATCGAAGATCTGCTCCGCGGCCTGGTGACGATGCAAGTCGAGATGGAGACCCGGATCGAGAACGTGATCGAGGTGGGCGATATCGCCGTCGCATCAGAGGCGTGGACGATGCGCCTATACACCCCTGGCGGCGCGAGCAGCGAGCAGCATGGCCAGTCGATCGTCATCTTCACTCGCGGCCGTGACGGCTGGCGGTTTCTCATCGACGCGCCCTGGGGACTGCGAGCGCCGTCCAGCCATAGCGAACGAGCCGGAACCCAATGACCCAACCTCAAGAGGAGAGCGACGCAGGCGCGGTCCGGAGCGCCGTGGAGCTGCCGCGCATCGACGAGCACTTGACCACGATCCACGTGAGTGATCCCGGGCGGGTGTGGAGCGCGCTCGGGGATGTGCTTGCGGGCTCGCGCGTCCCTGGGTTCGGACGATCGCGCATTCCGAAAGCCATGAAGGTACATCCTGGAACGCGCTCGGGCGAGCCCCTCATCGCCGGTTCGACGCTCCCCGGGTTCACGGTCGTCCGTGCCGAGCCCAACAGAGAACTCGCGCTGCAGGGTCGCCACCGCTTCTCCTCATACGCCCTTATCTTCCGTCTGGCCAAAGGCGAGCGTCACACGACTCTCAGCGCAGAGACCCGTGCGGTGTTCCCGGGCGTCGGCGGTCGCGCCTACCGCGGCCTTGTGATCGGCACACGGGGCCACGTCCTGGTGGTTCGCGCACTCCTACGCGCGACTCGCACGCGAGCGGAGCGGCAGTGAGGATGATCCGCCGGCGTGAATCAGTCACCGCTCGCCGGCACCACGGCGATCTCGCGTGGGAACTCGCGCAGCAGCTCGAACATCAGCGCTGGATCGGGCGCTGCCTGCCGAGCGCCGTGTCCGTCGGATGCGAGCGCGAACATGCGCTCGACGAACACCTCCCAGCGAAGCGCCGGACTCATCTGGATACGCAGGTGCACGGGCTCCTCGGTCGAGTTCCAAGCCAGATGTCGCACACCCGGCGGGGCTATCACCACCTCGCCTGGTCCCGCGGTCCGTTCGGCGCCGCCGATGCGAAAGCAGGCGGTGCCGGCGAGGACCTCCCAGCGCTCCTGCATCTCGGGATGCACGTGCTCGGGCGCGCGGTGCCCCGGCTGAGTCCAGAAGTCATCCATCTCGAGCAGCCTCCCGGCGGTTTCGGCTGCCGTCTTGCGGAACACGATCCGCTCGCCGGTGATCGGGTTGACCAGCTCGTCTCCCGCGCGCGCCATCAAAGCGATCCTGCCACAGCCACGCCCCTGCTGTGAACGCTCCCGCCGGTTGACGGAGTCGAGCGTCGAGTTTTCGCCGTTGACCGGTCTCGCAGGCGACCGGCCACGCGGGTCATAGTCGGCGATCCCCAGGAGCATCGCGACCCCCGCTCGCGCCAAGTCCTCGGCTGCTGCGCCGCGACGGTCGGTACGCTGCATCTGTCGTAGGTACGCTGCATCTGTCGTAGTCTCACAGGCCGCGTGACCGGCAGACGTGGCGTGAGGCTGATGAGAATCCCCGAGCTCTCGGTCGATCGCGATGACGGTCGATCGCGATGACGGCCTCACGGTGTCTCAACGCGACACGACCCTAACGCGTCTACCCCACTCACTGGCGAGCATCGAGTAAACGACCTGACCCACGTAGCGCTCGCCCATCCGCTCGGCCTCGCGAGCTACGCCCTCTTGGGTGAACCCGAGGCGCTCGGAGATTGCGCGGCTTCGCGCGTTATCGACGGCCGCGCGGATCTCGACCCGATGAAGCCCCCATGTGCCAAACGCGTGATCGACGAGCGCCTCGACGGCGCGAGTCATGGTGCCGTGACCCTGCGCTGACTCGGCCAGCCAGTAGCCGATGCTGGTCGAGCGATGCTGCCAGGAGACACCGTGGAACCCGACCACACCGGCGATCCGGCCGCCCTCGACGACCGCGGTTTGAAACCCGTCGTTGTTCGCCAGCTGCTCACGCGTGCGCTGGATGAAGGTCAGGGTGTCCTCGAGCGTCTGCCCAGCCGCCCACGGCATCCAACGCGTCAGATTATCGCGGTTGGCCTCCACGACCGCGTACAGCTCCTGCGCATCTGATTCCTCGAGCAGACGCAGCCACCGCCCGTCGGCAACCTCGATGCGACACGTCTTATCACCGGCTTGGCCATCGTGCAGACGCATCGGCTCTCACACCCTACGCCCTGCTTATGCACCATTCGCGAATTTGCCGGCTCGTCGATCGACCAAACCTTGGCCGCCGCGTCCGCAACCTGTAAACCACCTCCTCATGCGGGCGGGAGCCGGCACCGGTAGCAAACCTCCTCGACCTTACTATGGAAGCCGGGCAGGCCGGTGAGCCGTTTCGTCCCTAGCGCAGGTCATCCTCGCCTGCGTCATCCACGCCTTTCCAGCCGACGCAAGCGCTTGGGGGAGTGCTGCGGTGGGCCCACGGCGTCGTATCCGCTCAGCAGGATCCGTGTTGCGAGCGCTGCATTCAGCGCACGCGATCGACCGCGGACACGATGCCGCGACCGATCTTCGATCGGCCGCTCTGCGACCGGTCTCGACGCCCCTCCCAAGTCCCGGCGTGCACTACCGAGACCTATACTCGCCATCGCCGTCGTAACGGCTCAATGGGACTGCACATCGAAATCTCCCAGCACTTCCTCGACGAACCGGGCCCGCGAGCCGGGTTCGTGCTGCTGGGGGCGTTTCTGGTCTCGTTCCTATTCATCCGCACGAGCGCCCGCCTGATCCGCAGCCCCCGCGTGACGTGGTGGCCCGGGAGCGTGAAGACCAAGGGAGGGCTGCACATCCACCACCTCGTCTGGGGAATCGTGCTCGTGCTCAGCGCCGGATTTTTGAGCTTCGCCCTGGAACCGGGCAGCCCCTGGAACGAGGTCCTGGCGGCCCTGTTCGGCGTCGGTGCGGGCCTTACGCTCGACGAGTTCGCGCTGTGGGTCCATCTCGAAGACGTCTACTGGACTCAGGAGGGACGGGCCTCCCTCGATGCCGTCGTGATCGCGACGCTGCTCGGTGGCCTCATCGTCCTCGGCCTCGCGCCCTTCGACCTCGCCAACCAGTCCTCCGCGGTGTCCTCGCTCGCGCTCCTCGTCGCCGTCGACATCCTGCTGTGCACGCTCGCGATTCTCAAGGGCAAGCCGCTCCTCGGCCTCACCGGCGTGTTCATCCCCTTCGCCTCGCTCGTCGGAGTCATCCGCCTGGCCTCCCCCAGCTCGCCTTGGGCGCGCCGGCGCTACCCATCCGACGGATCGAAGATGGCGCGCTCGCGCGCGCGTTTCGAGCGCATCCGCGCGCGCCGGCGTCGCGCGCTCGACGCGATCGGCGGGGCTCCCAGCCTGCCGGCGGCGAGCGTCGCCGACACCTCGCCCACGAGCGACTCCAAAGACGCCTGACCGTCTGACACGCTGTCCCCGACAAACGACCTACGTACGACGTGCCCTCCCAAGCCCTTGCCCTGGCGCTGGCCGCCTCGATCTACCCGCCCGCCGTGGCGGCCGTGATCGCGCTCGGCCGAGGCTCCGACGTGCGACCGCGGGTGTTCGCATTCGCGCTCGCGGCGTGGCTCGTGACGTATGCGATGGGCGTGCTGATCCTGTATGTGCTGGTCGAACTCGGCGCGACCGGATCCCACCACCTGACGCCTGGCGCCGCACTCGACCTGGCACTGGGCGTGCTGCTGCTCCTCCTCGCTCTCCGCCTGCACCGTCAACGCTCCGACCCGCCGGCGTCCAACTCGGGCGACACGGCGGCCAATGCGAGCGAAGCGCCCTCCAAAATCGAGCGCTACCTGGAGAGTCGTCGGTTGGCGTTCGTGCTCGGCGTCATCCTGTACGTGCTGCCGTCGCCAATCTACATCGGCGCCGTCAAGGCGATCGCCGACGCGAACCTATCGACCAGCGCAGAGCTGGCCTCGCTCGTGGCGACCGTCGCGGTGATGCTGTGGATGGTCGAGCTGCCGATGCTGATGCTGCTCGTCGTCCCCGCTCGCGCGGCGAGCACGCTCGAAGGCATCAACCTGTGGTTCGCCCGCCACGGCCGTACGCTCGCGATCGTCGCAGCCGTCGCGGTTGGGATCTATCTGATCGTCAAGGGCCTCGTCGACCTGATCGGATGATGCTCCACCGACACACAGGCGCCGGCGAATAGAGCTCGGCGTCATTGCGGTTTGGCGTGGAGGCTCCGGCGGCGCCCCTTCATGGCTCAGATCTCGGTGTCGGCGGGCACGCCCTCGTGGTGCTTGGACCCGCGCTTTGCCTGTCGCTTGGCCTGCCGCTTGGCCTTGCGAGCCGCCGACTGCTCGGCGCTCTTCTGGCGCGCTTCGGCGTATGACTGCTCGACGAGCGTCTTGCCCCCGCTCCAGCCGAACGCTCGCACGAGCAGCAGGATCGCCAGCAGGATGCTCCAGGCCGTGACCACGAGCTGCTGGGCCACCGAGTAAGCGGTCGCGTTGGCGGGAGTGGTGACGCCTCGCAGCGAGACGGCGTTGAACGCCTGCGTAACGCCCGCCCCGCCCGGCGTGACGGCTGTCGCGTTGGCGATCGAGTTGCTCGCCACCACGCGCATGATCGTGTGGAAGCTGACGGGGATGTCATACGCGCCCAGGAACACCGCGATGATTCCTAGCCCCGCAGCCCAGCTGATCGCCTGCGGCGCCACCACGCGCGTGAGGAACGCGCGGGGGCTGGCGAGGATCCTGCCCCCCGCCTTCGCCTGCTCCCACCACTTGTCGATCCGCTCGCGCAACATCTGCGCGACCAGGAACAGGAGCGCCGCGATGCCCACGAGCAGGACCGCGATCGCAACCGGATGGGCGCTGATGAAGCCCAGCTGCAGGCTGAACGATCCGCCGACGGTCAGGAACAGATACACGTAGCACGCCGTGCCGATCAGCGTGAAGAAGATCTTCTCCACCGCCAGCGAGCCCAGCACCCCCGCGAACGTAACGCCCGCGATGATCGTCGTGAACATCAGCAGCATCGCCCACGTCCCCAGATTCGCCGGCAGCACCCAGTTGAGCGCCACCGCCGCCGCATAGCAGGCGAGCACCTGCACGAACCGCACGCCCCCGCGCGGATACGCGCAGCGCAGGATCGAATACCACGAGAACCCCACCATCGTCGTCTGCAGCGTCACGAGCGCGAGCGCGCCGAGCAGGCTGGCGAGCGGCAGGCTCGTGATCGTGTCCCAGATGTGGCGGAACCAGGCTTCGACGTTCCAGCCGAACAGCGTCGCGCCGGCGCCGAGCACGACCAGCACGAGCGCGCCAATCAGCAGCCGTCTTGCGGGAAGGCGCCTCCCGATGGGCGCCGCCGGCCGATCGGCGATCCTCCGATCTCCCCGCGGCGGAGTGGGCGTGCCGCTGCTCTCAAGATACGCTCCCACATGCTTAGATTAGGCTCTCTTACCAGCCAACTCGATCGCAACTCCATCGCGCGCCCGTAGCTCAGTGGTCAACGGTTCTCTTCGGGGAGCCAAAGAGCAGCGGTCTTTCAAGCCGCAGGCCGCGGGTTCGATTCCCGCCGGGCGCACTTTGACAAGGCCTCAAATCCACGAGATTCGGAGGGATGGGCAGGTGGCGGGCGCCGGTCTTCAGGCGCCGGTCTTTAGTATCCGTGGATACCACTCGTGGATACCACTCATAGGTACCACCCCTAACCTAACCCTGCGCGCCTGACCTCGCTCTTCGCGCCCAACTCACGCCCAACCTCACCCCTCCGCAATCGCCCGCCAGGCCGCCCGCGCGCCCATGAATGGGGCGAGCGCGATGTAGACGACGTGGTCGGCCAGCTCGGGCAGGCGTCGCGACTGCCCGCGCAGGACGTAGTCGTGGAGCAGCTCGAACACGCCCCCGACGATCGCCTCCCCGACGACCGGCGAGGGCAGCAGCGAGGGCGCGTCGCGCGCCGTGCGCAGGTCGAGCAGCCCGGCGTAGAAGTCGTTGGCCTGCTGCACACGCTGGGCCATGTGCGGGTAGGCGATCATCACGTCCACGCACGCCAGGTGCGCGTAGGAGGGCTCGCAGGCGAGCAGCTCCAGCAGCGCCGCCGCCCCCGCGCGCACCGCGCCGATCCAGCTGGTCTGCCGCGCGAGCGTCTGGTTGACGACCGCCATCGCGCGCGCGTGACCGGTCTCGTAGGTGGCGACGAACGCCTCTTCCTTGCCGGCGAAGTGCGCGTAGAAGGTCTGCAGCGACACGGCCGCCTCGGTGGCGATCTCATCCAGGCCGAGGGCCGGATAGCCGCGCGCCGCCGTGAGGTTGGCGATCGCGTCGAAGATCCGCTCGCGCTGGTTGTGGGTGACGAACCCGCGCGGCAGGTTGTGCTCGCCGCGCGGCAGCCCGCGCTCGCCCGACAGCGCTCGCGCCGATAGCGTGCCGGGCACGCGTCCGCCGAGCTGCCCGCCTGCGACGCGCGCACGCCGTGCGCGCGGGCGCCGCGGCAGCCCCTCGGGCGAGGGGTAGTAGCAGGCGATCCACGCGAGCAGGTCGGGCACGACCTCGGCCAGGTCCGCCCGCAGCGACCTGCTGGAGCGGGCGCGCTGCACCCGCGTGTACAGGATCCGGCGCACCGCCCCTACGATCGCCCTCGCCACCGGGTCGGGCACCGTGCCCGGTCCCTCGGCCCGCGCGAACCCCGCGACGATGTAGCGCTGCAGGCGCTCGGCCCCGTCCGCCCAGCGCTGCACCCCGGCCGGGCCCGCGGCGCCCATCTCCACGCACACCAGCCGGGCCGCGTCGGGTCGGTCGCCGGCGGCGTCGAACAGGGTGCGGATGTACGCCTCGAGCTGCTCGTTCCAGTTCTCGGTGGGATCCAGGGCCTCCTCCAGGCGGCGCCTCAACCGCTCGACCACCGTGTCGTAGGTCGCCAGCAGGCACTCGTCCTTGTTGTGGAAGTGCTCGTAAAAGCTGCGCCTGGAGATGCGCGCTCGCGCAACCAGCTCGGAGATGGTCGTCGCGACGTAGCCGTGCTCCTCCACGCATTCCACCATCGCCTTGTAGAGCCGCTCGCGCTGGTGGGCGGCGACCTGCTCGCGCGGGAGCGCCTGCGGGCCGCGCGGCAGAGCCGCCCCGGAGCGGCGCTCGCCGGCCCCGTCCGGAGCCTCGGCGCGTGTGGCTGTGGCTCTGCGCCCGGCATCGGCATCAGCCCCGCCCTCCGCCGTGGCTCCGCCTCCCGCTGTGGCTTCGCGCCCCGCCGTGTCCCCGGCGCGTGGGCGCGCCGGCTCGCTGCCGGCGCCCGTCGCACCTGCGCGGCCCCCACGATTTGCTCGACCCCTTCCAGCAGCTCCCACGGAGTTCCTCTCCTCGTATGACTCGCTTGACAGACTAACGTGCCCTGAGGTTGACAGACTGAGTAAAACATGATTTATATGTCGGTGCGGGAAAGGACCTGCGCACGATCCGAGGAGGTTTGGTTAGGGTGGTGTGCGGGGTCAAAAGCGATTTGGGGGCCTGGGTATGGGTCAATGGTCAAGCAGGAGGCTGGGACCGGATAGGAGGGAGAGAGGGTGTGTCGCAGAATGGGCAAGTCTGCTCCCGTTCTGTAGGCGCCGTACTATTAGCTGGGACGTTCCGTCCCGTTGCAGGGATCTCTGTTGGCCGATTCGGCCGACGAGCCGCGCGCGAGGCGCCGCCGCCGATGGGCGCCGGCCGTGCACGCGCCCGGAACGAGCAGAGAGGGAGGGAGAGAGATAGATGAGACTGCCGACTTGCGAGGAGCAGCGGATGCTGCGCTCGCTGCACGACCGATGGCCGTATCGCCGCTCGCACTGCCGTCACGACCTGCACTGGCTCGTTCGCGTTCGTCCGCGCAGGCGCTGGTGCGCGTCCGGGCGGGTGCACTCGGTGGCGGGCCTGCGGGCCTGCCGGCGCCGCCCGCCCGCCGGTTAGGGCTGGAAGGCGAGGTCCGCGATCCTGGGGCTGCGTCGATGCGACGCAGCCTCTAGGATCGGGCCGTGCCCGCAGTCGATGCACCCGACATACAGCGGCTCTCGATCGACACGATCCGCGGCCTGGCGATGGACGCCGTCCAGCAGGCCGGCGCGGGGCACCCGGGCACGGCGATGGCGCTCGCGCCGCTGGGCTACACCCTGTACGAGCGCTTCCTGCGCGCGAACCCCCGGGACCCGCGGTGGCCCGAGCGCGACCGGTTCGTGCTCAGCTCCGGACACGCGTGCGTGCTGCAGTACTCGCTGCTGCATCTCACCGGCTATGAGCTGAGCCTCGACGATCTGAAGCAGTTCCGCCAGTGGGGCTCGCGCACGCCCGGTCACCCCGAGCGCGGGCACACGCCGGGCGTCGAGGTCACGACGGGCCCGCTCGGCCAGGGGTTCGCCAACGCCGTCGGCATGGCGATCGCCGAGCGCTTCCTCGCCGAGCGCTTCAACCGCCCCGGCAGCGAGATCGTCGACCACCACACGTACGCGATCTGCTCAGACGGCGACATGATGGAGGGGATCAGCCAGGAGGCGGCCTCGATCGCCGGGCACTTCGGCCTCGGCAAGCTGATCGTCTGCTACGACGACAACCGCATCACGATCGACGGCAGCACCGCGATCTCCTTCGACGGCGAGAACCACGCCGAGCGCCTCGCCGCCGACGGCTGGCACGTGCAGCGGGTGTCAGACGCCGAGGACCTCGACGCGCTCACAGCCGCGCTGAGCGCCGCGCGCGAAGAACGCGAGCGGCCGTCTTTCGTCGCGATCCGCTCGCACATCGCCTATCCGGCGCCGCACGCGGTCGACACCGCCAAAGCGCACGGCGCGCCGCTGGGCGAGGAGGAGGTGCGCGCCGCCAAGGCCGCGATGGGCTGGGAGGATCCCGAGCGCACTTTCTGGGTGGACGAGCGCGTACGCGAGCACATGTCGCTGCTGGACGCCGGCGCGCAGGCGCAGACGCGCTGGCAGGAGCGGTTCGATCAGTGGCGCCGTGCGCTGCCCGAGCTCGCCGCCGAGTGGGATCTCGTCTGGAACGGCAATGGCCTGCGCGAGGGTTGGCGCGAGGCATTATCGCTTCCCCACTTCGAGGCCGGCACGGAGATCGCCACGCGCGCGGCCGGGCAGAAGACGATGGCGGCGTTCTCCGAGTATGCGCCGACGATGATCGGGGGCGCCGCCGATCTGGTCGAGTCGACCAAGACGGCGTTTGCGGGCGCGGGCGCGTTCTCCCGGCCGCACGCCGGGCGCAACGTGCCGTTCGGCATCCGCGAGCACGCGATGGGCGCGATCGTCAACGGCGCCGCCGCGCACGGCGGGATCGTCAAGCCGTATGGCTCGACGTTCTTGATCTTCTCCGACTACATGCGCGCGTCGGTGCGACTGTCGGCGCTGATGGGGCTGCCGGTCGTGTGGGTGTGGACGCACGACTCGGTCGGCCTCGGCGAGGACGGGCCGACGCACCAGCCGGTCGAGCACTATGCGGCGCTGCGCGCGATCCCGAAGCTGTGGGTGATCCGCCCGGCCGATGCGAACGAGACCGCGCAGGCGTGGCGGGTCGCGCTGGAACGCACGGACGGCCCGGTGGCGCTGCTGCTCTCGCGGCAGAACATCCCCGTGCTCGACCGCGACGGCGATGGGCTCGGGCAGGCAAGCGAGCTGGAGCGCGGCGGGTACGTGCTGTGGGACTCCGCGCCGCCTGGCGAGGATAAGCCCGAGCTGATCCTGATCTCCACCGGCGCGGAGGTTCCGTTGACGCTGCGGGCCGCGCGGACGCTTGCGGCGGAGGGGACGCGGGTAAGAGTTGTTTCGATGCCCTGTATGGAGCTGTTCGAAGCCCAGCCGGCCGGCTACCGCGAGCAGGTGCTGGCGCCGAGCGTCGGCCCGCGCCTGGCGGTCGAGCCCGGCGCGAGCCTGAGCTGGTGGCGGTGGGTGGGCGATCGCGGCGGGGTGCTGGGGATCGATCGCTTCGGCGCGAGCGCGCCCGGGTCCAGGGTCCTCGAAGAGCTCGGCTTCACCGTCGAGAACATCGCCGCGCGCGCCCGCGCGCTGCTCGACGGAAAGGCACAGGAGGCGAGTCGATGAGCAAGAGTCCGATGGGCAAGAGTCCGTTGCATAAGCTCTCGGAGCTGGGGCAGAGCGTGTGGATCGACTCGCTCTCGCGCGCGTCGATCCGCGGCGGGCATCTGCAGAGCCTGATCGACGAGTGCGCGGTCGTCGGAGCGACGTCGAACCCGACGATCTTCCAGACGGCGATGGCAGAAGGCGACGCCTATGACGAGCAGCTGCGCGAGCTCGCCGACCGCGATCCGAGCGACGCGTTCTGGGCGCTCGCCGTGCGCGACATCAAGGACGCCTGCGACGTGTTCAGGGGAGCGTTCGACGCGACGGGCGGGCGCGACGGGTACGTCTCGCTGGAGGTCGACCCGACGCTGGCGTACGAGACGCTGCAGACCTTCCGCGAGGCGATCGAGCTGCACGAGACGGTGGACAGGCCGAATCTGCTCGTCAAGATCCCCGCGACCAAGCCGGGGCTGGCGGCGATCGAGGACGTGATCGCGTACGGCCGCTCGATCAACGTGACGCTGATCTTCTCGCTGCGTCGTTACGCCGAGGTCGCCGAGTCCTATATCCGCGGCATCGAGCGCCTGATCGCCGCCGGGGGCGACCCCACCAAGGTGGCGTCGGTGGCGAGCTTCTTCGTCTCGCGCATCGACGCCGAGGCCGACCGGCGACTGCAGGAGATCGGCGGGCACGACGAGCTCAAGGGCAAGCTCGCGATCGCCAACGCGCGGCTCGCCTACCAGCACTACAAGAGCGCGTTCGCGAGCGAGCGCTGGGAGTTTTTGGCCGGCAAGGGCGCCACGCCCCAGCGCGTGCTGTGGGCATCGACCTCGACGAAGAACCCGGCCTATCCGGACACGCTGTACGTGGAGGAGCTGCTCGGACAGGACACCGTCAACACGATGCCCCAGCAGACGATCGACGCCTATCAGGACCACGGCGATCCGCAGCCGCGCCTGGAGCAGCGGCTCGAGCAGGCGCACGCCCTGTTCGACGAACTGGCCGCGGCAGGCGTCAGCTACGAGGACATCACCGACACGTGCGAGCGCGAGGGAGTCGCCAAATTCTCCGACTCGTTCGCCAAGCTGCTGGAGGGACTGCGCGAGAAGCAGGCGTCGCTCACCCCTGCCTGAGGGCTGTGTGACCGGTGGCGGGTTATTGGGGGAAACCCATAGCCAGTTCAACTGCCACAGCTGTCGGCGCCGGTTACCGCACCCGCCGGCTGGGCGGAGGCAGACACGGCGCGGGCGATACCTCGGTCCACGTGCGAGACCGCGGCCGTGGCGATTCGCGGCGAGGGGTCTGATTCGCGGCGAGGGGTCTACGAGTAGGGGATCGGGATCAGCACCGCGATCCGCAGCGGACCCGACGGGAACGCCTCGGCGCGGAGCGTGTATACGCGGAACGTGCGCCCGCGGTAGCGATAGGACCCGCTCGCGGGAACCGCGCCCGGCGCCGGGCCGAGGCTGTTCTTGACCAGGCGCGAGCCCATGTACATCAGCACGTCCAGGCCGGCGAGCCGCCCCGCCAGGCGCTTGTAGCCCTCGTCGTCCTGGATCGACAGCACGACGCTGCCGATCCGCCGGCCGTGCAGGCGCAACGGCGCGTGCACCGGCCCGAGCACGTAGGGGCCGCCGACGTCCGACAGCAGCCGTGCGCCCGCGCTGACCCGCAGGCGCACGATGTGCTGGTTGAGCAGGCCTGCGATCGCCAATCGCGTGGCTGCCGCATCGCGCATAGCGACCGCGCGCAGCAGCGGCTGGTTGTGCTGCACGCGGTGGACCTGGACCCGCGCGCGCGCGCCCACCTCGCCGGCGTAGATCAGCCGCGCGACGCGGCCGATCGCGTTGACGACCGTATCCGTCGGCGTGTGCCCGCACAGCGGCGCGATCGAGGCGATCGACTTGAACAGGTAGATGCGCAGCGGCTGCCCGCTCGGATAGACGGCTGCCGGGAACGAGGTGTAGGCGTAGCTGACGCCCCCGACCGTGAGCGTTCCCCGCGCCGGCAGCGCGCCCGGTCCCAGCGCGATCGAGCCGGCGATGCTCTGCCCGCCGGCGCGCAGCGCGGTCGCGCCCTCCGCGATCCCGCTCGTCTCGGCGACGAGTCCGCTGTCGGTCCATACGCTGGTCACGAACGCGCCGATCGGCGCGCCGCCGGCGTCGAGGATGGGGCCATACAAGGGTGCGAGCGCGCCCTGACCGCCCACGTCGGCCAGCACCTGAGCGCCGCGCAGCACCCGCAGGTTGGTCATGTGCCCGGTCGCGATCAGCGCCTGCGCGGCGGCGCGCGCGGCCTGGGGATCGTCGCGTTCGACGGCTTCGCGCAGCGGAATCGAGTGCGTGATGAAGCCGATCGCCGATCCGGTGCGTTCGCTGGAGAGCCCCTCGTGATAGACGTGCATGGCGACGCTGCCGAGCGCGCCGAGCACCGCCGTCGAGCAGGCGCCCGGTACGGCCTGCGCGGAGGTGGTGGCGCTGGCACGTGCGCTGAGGCCGCCTCGCGTGCTCGACCCGCAGCCTGCCAGCGCGGCGAGGATCGCGCACGCGATCGCCGCGCGCGAGGCTGTCGAGGGCTTGCTCACGCGCGGAACCATCGAGCCGGATCCTAAGCGGTTGCTAACCATATTGTGAGATTGCTCACATGCGGTTGTGCCCGGCTGTGCCGGGAGGTGTCGCCGCGGCGCGGGGAGCATCGCTCGTGCGCCTCACCCGCACGGGCGCCGCCGGCAGGTTCTGTCCGCTAGGGTCGGCCTGTGCCCACCGCCCTGATCACCGGCGCCTCCACCGGCATCGGGCGCGCCACCGCGCTGCATCTGGCCGCCGGCGGCTGGACCGTCCTCGCCGGCGTAAGGGAGCGGGCGGCCGGCGAGCGCCTGCTCGCAGAGGCCGTGGCGGGGCAGGTGATTCCGCTGATCCTCGACGTGACCGACCCGGGGCAGATCGCGCGGGCGAGGGCGCTGGTTCAGGAGGAGACCGCGCGGGCCGGCGGTGCGTGCGGGGGAGGACTCGACGCGCTCGTCAACAACGCCGGCATCGGCGTGGGCGGGCCGCTGGAGCTCCTCTCGCCCGAGGATCTGCGGATGCAGTTCGAGGTCAACGTGTTCGGTCAGCTCGCGGTCACTGCTTCCAGCGCTGCGAGCCGCGCGGGGGCGGATCGTGTTCCTCTCTTCGATCGGCGGGCTTGTCTCGGTGCCGTTCAACGGGCCCTATGCCGCGTCCAAGCACGCGCTCGAGGCGCTCGGCGACGCCCTGCGCGGGGAGCTGCACAGCTCGCACGTCCACGTCTCGCTGATCGAGCCGGGATCGGTGAAAACGCCGATCTGGAGCAAGGCCCGTGACACCGCGGACGGATTGGAGATTCCGCCTGAGCTTCAACATGAGTACGGCCGCGTGCCGGCCGCGTTCGCCAAGGTCCTGAACGACACCGAGCGTCGCGGTGTCTCACCCGAGCAGGTGGCCGCCACGATCGAGCGGGCGCTCACCGCGCGCCGTCCGCGCGCCCGCTATCTGGTCGGGCGCGATGCCCGCGGCATGGTCCTCGCTCACGCGTTGCTGCCCTCCGGCGCGTTCGATCGGGTGCTCCGTCGCGTGCTGGGGATCTGACGGACACACCTGCTCTTTAACCGCTCCCGCTACCGTGCAGTGCAGGGGTTATGGGTGAGAGGACGATCACGCTCGTGCGCCGCCTGCGCTTCTTCGCAGGAAATCGCCCCGTGCCCGCGTTCGAGCACGTGCCGTCGCCGCCCTCCGAACGCGGCCACTGGTTACTGGCCGGCACGATCGCCGCACTCGGCGCCGCGGTGCTGGTCGCAGTCCTCACGGGACTCGTCGGGCGCTCGGCGGGCGTGCCGCCGGCCTCGCCTGTGCCGGTGCTGATCACCGCGGCCACTGCGGCTCCCGCCGCGGCCTCGGCGGACGTGTCCGCGACAGGGTCGCCCGGGGCGATCGTCGCGCACCCCTCGACCGCCGCGCAGACACAGTCGCTGGCCCGTCTCGACAGTCCGCTGCAGATGCTCGTCTCCAGCCGTTGGATGGAAGGGTTCTACCCGATCTACTCCGTCGCCCAGACCACGTTCGGCGTCAACTGGCTGCTGATCGCTTCGATCCACGAGCAGGAGTCGGCGTTCTCGACCGCCCCCACCACTTATCGCGGTCTCAACTTTGCCGGCTGCTGTGGGGGGCCGATGCAGTTCAACGTCACCAACGGCCCCGTCTCGACGTGGGATCTCGTCAGCAACTCCTTCCGGTACGGGCGCCGCCCGGCGGCCTACGACCATCCGACGGTGCGGCACCCGTCGATCTATGACGACTTCGACGCGATCATGGCGGCCGCGCACCTGCTGTCCACGGATGGCGCCACGCTCGCGCTCGGCGCCGGCGCGTGGAACGCGGCGTATGACTACTACGGTCACGACGCCGCCGGCGTCGCCTACGCCGATCAGGTGCTCGCCCGCGCGATCGGCTGGTCTCAGCACGGGTTCTGCATCAACTGCGGTCTCGACACTTCGATGGCCGCCGCCGTGCACGCCGCCTATGGCGCTCCCGTGCTGGCGGCGCTGGAAGCCGAAGCGGCGGCGGCGAGGCAGAGGGCGACGACGACCCGCAATACGACGACCTTGTCTGCCGGAGTCAGACCGTCGAAGCACGACAGAGCGCGGCCGGGCCATACCTAAGAGTCCTGACGGTCGGAGGGCAAGCGATGAAAGGACGCACCGAGCGAAGTGTGCCGATGGACGGGATCGCCGATCGGCCAGCGCCGCCATCCGACCGTCAGGTCAGGCCGCGTCGGCCTGCGCGATCAGCTCGCCCGCTACCCGGTCGGTCGCTGCGCCAGTCCCGCCGAGCAGGCGTCGGGAGAGCTGGGCGCGGCGGAAATACAACGGCGCGTCGTGCTCCCAGGTCGCGCCGATGCCGCCGTGCACCGAGATCATCGTGCGCGCCGCGTGGTCGAGCGCGCGCCCGGCCACCGAGCGCGCGGCTGCGGCCGCGAGCGGGAACTCCTCCGGCGCGCCGCGCCGCGCCCAGCCCGCGTAGTACAGCAGCGAGCGCCCGTTCTCCAGCTGGCGCAGCACCTCGGTGAGCGAGTGCTTTACCGCCTGGTAGGAGCCGATCGCGCGACCGAACGTGTGGCGCTCCTTGGCATACTGCACGGATACCTCCAGCGCGGTTTCGACGCTGCCCAGCGACTCCGCGGCGATCAGCGCCTGCGCGAGATGCCATGCCGCGGCGAGCGTCTCCGTCGATGCGTCCAGCACGGTCGCCGGGGCGTCTTTCAGCGTGACGTGCCCCAGCGAGCGGGTCGCGTCATAGCGCGTGATCGCCTCGACGCTCACTCCCATGGCGTCGGCCTCGATCGCCACGCCCACGGGCGTCCCCACCAACCCCTCCGCGGTCGGCGCCGGCAGCGCCACGCCGACGAGCACGTCCGCGCCGGGGGCGTCGGGCACGAACGCCAGCTCGCCGCTGACCTTCGCCGTGGAGCCCTCCGCGGCGGTGGCGGTCGGCGCCGGCGCGCGCGCGGCGCCGTGGCGGGGGTCGACGCTCCAGCGGTCCTCGACGTCGCTGGGCGGGCTCGCGGGCAGGTAGGCCGCGCGGCGCTCGCCGCTCGCCAGCGGCCCCAGCAGGGATGCGGCGTCCGCGGAGTCGTTCAGGATCGCGCTCGCCGGCAGGTGCCCGAGCAAAGGGATGCCCGCGAGCACGCGGCCGCACTCGCCGAGCACGAGCATCGCGTCGAACGCGTCCAGCCCGGCGCCGCCGTGGGCTTCGTCGATCAACAGGCCCGGCCAGCCGGCCTCGCACGCGGCGGGCCACATGTCGGGCAGCGCATCCTCGTCGCCGTCGAGCGCCTCGCGAGCGGCCTGCAGCGTCTGAAAGCGCGACAGCGCTCCGCGGGCCGCCTCGCGCAGGAACACCTGCTCGTCTGACAGCGCGAGGTTCATCGTGGGATCTCCTCGGCCGGGGTGACGCCGGCGCTGCGGCGGCGGGCGTCGTGAACGGGCGTCTGCGGTGGTGCGCTCATCATGCCGCCGTCGCTTCCTTGGAGCGCAGCTCCGAGAAGGGGATGCCCTTGTCCAGCCGCGGCTCGGGCGGCAGGCCGAGCACGCGCTCGCCGATCGTGTTGCGCAGGATCTCTTCGGTGCCGCCCGCCGACTTCAGGCCGGGCAGGAAGGAGATCATGTAGGCCCACTCGCTGTCCTTCTCGAGCGCGTCGGGGCCCTGCACGTCGGCGATCAGCTCGCCGGCCCTGATCGCGCCGTTGACGATCGTGACCTTCGCGAGGCCCGCCTCCGGGCCCGGGATCTGGCCTTTCTGCAGCGCGGTCAGCGTGCGGTAGCCGGTGAACCTGACGGCCAGCAGCTCGCTCGAGATCTCGCCGAGCCGGTGTCTGACATCCGGGTCGCGGCGGGCGTGCGCGTCGCCGGCGATCGCCGCGGCGAAGCGGGTCGAGTTGTACCCGAGCCCCTCGCCGCCGAGGCCGATCGTGACGCGCTCGTACATCAGCGTCGTCAGCGCCGTGCCCCAGCCGTTGCCGACCCCGCCGACGACCGCGCCGGCATCGAGCGGCACGTCGTCGAAGAACACCTCGTTGAACTCCGCCTCGCCGGAGATCTGGCGCAGCCCGCGCACGGTCACACCGGGCGCGTCCATCGGCACGACGAACATCGTCATGCCCTTGTGCTTGGGCACGTCGGCGTCGGTGCGCGCCAGCAGCAGGCCGTAGGCGGCGAACTGGGCGTTGGTCGTCCACACCTTCTGCCCCGTCAGCCGCCAGCTGCCGTCATCCTGCAGGCGCGCGCGCGTCTGCACCGCCGCGAGGTCCGAGCCGGCGGCGGGCTCGGAGAACAGCTGGCACCAGACCTCGTCGCCGTGCAGCATCGGGCCGAGATAGCGGCCCTTCTGCTCCTCGTCGCCGTGGGCGATGATCGTCGGGCCGAGCATGCCCACGCCGATCGCGTCGAGGATGCCCGGCACTTTCGCGCGCGCGATCTCCTGGTTGCAGATCACCTGCTCGATCGGGCCGCGGCCCTGGCCGCCGTACTCCTTCGGCCACACCACGCCCGCGAGGCCGCCCTCGGCGAGCCTGCCCTGCCACACGCGCCGGGCGGCGATGATCTCGTCCTCGTCCTCGATCGCGCCGGGACCCTGCAGGACGGGCGCTTCCGAGACGTGCTGCTCGAGCCATGCTCGCGCCTCGACGCGGTATGCGGCCTGCTCGGGTGTGTCGTCGAGATCCACGGCTCCTCCTTCGGGCTACGCTCAGGGCGGCTGACTGACTGACCAGTCAATCGACTGCACGTAACGGTACTCCCTCTTGGACGACGGTGTCGTCGCAGGGCGCGAGCGGGAGCCCGTCGCAGACGTGGGTGGGTGTCGTCGCGAGGCGCGAGCGGGAGCCGTCGTTTGGGCGGGCGCGCCCACGCCCGCCACGCCCGTGCTCAGGCCCCCGGGGGGAGCGGCGGCTCGGGGACGCGCGGCTGGTGGTAGACGCCCTCGAATCCGCGGTTGAGCAGGTAGCTCGCCTGGGTGCCCGGGTCGGGAGAGCGCAGCAGCACGACCCCCAGGCGCACGCCGTCGCGCTCGGCGGTCGCCACCAGGCAGCGACCGGCCGCGAGCGTGTAGCCGGTCTTCAGACCCGTCAGCCCGGGGTAGTGGTAGATCAGCAGCGGGTTGTTGTTGTACAGGTACAGGTAGCCGCCGTGGATCGGGAACGGCAGCCTCGCCGTGTAGGTGCGCGCGACGCGCGCGATGCGGGGCTGGGAGAGATCGACGTGCGCGAGCAGCGCCAGGTCGGCGGCGCAGGAGAAGTTGTACCGGTCGACATAGCCCGACGGCGAGGAGTAGCGGGTGCAGCCCATCCCGAGCTGCGCCGCCCGGGCGTTCATGCGCGTGACGAAGGCGCTCGAGCTCCCGGAGATGTGTTCGGCGAGCGCGACCGCGGCGTCGTTGCCCGAGGGGAGCATCAGGCCGTAGAGCATGCTCTCCAGGCGCACGCGCCTGCCCAGCGGCAGCACGCCGACCTTCGACCCGGCCGCCATGATCGCCTGCCGTGTCACGAGCACGGGCGCGCCGGGCGGCGAGGATTCGACCGCCAGGAGCGCGGTCATCATCTTCGTCAGGCTGGCGATGTGCAGACGCGTGTAGGGGTTTGACTGCCACAGCGCCCGGCCGGTGTCGAGGTTGAACAGCAGCCCGGCGCGCGGCGGGGTGTGGAAGGCGACGTGCACCGAGTCGCGCCGGGGGTCTCCGATGCCCGTCAGCGCGAACGGTGGGGCGCCCAGCGGCAGGCCGAGCGGCGAGCGGGTCGGACGTGCCGCGATCGGGGCGCGCGCGTGCGCGCGCGAATGCGCACGGGCGCCCGAGGCTGACGCCGACCCGTGGGTGTCCGACCTTGCCAGGGCCATCATGACCGCCACCGCGGCGCCGATCGCCAGCGCCAGCGCGCCGATTGCCAGCGCCCGCCTGCGCGCACGGCGCCGCCGCCGGGCGGTCTCGCGCCGCCGGCGACTCCGGTCGGGGGTCATGAAAGGAGAGTCGTACATCGTCATCGTCGCGGAGGGTTCAGCATCGCGCCGACGATCCCGATCCCGAGCAGCACGAGCACGAAGATCGAGACGGCGCTCAGCAGCGTAAACCCTTGCTGGGACACCGCGCTGAGGGTCAGGAACGCGAAGCCGGCGATGAACAGCAGCGCGGCGGCGAGGACGAGCCGGCGGCGGGTCATGCGAACATGGGTCCGGTGAGGCCGGAGCTGAGCTGCGGCGCGAGCCACGCGTCGAGCAGCAGCGCGGCCGAGATCTCGGCGATCGTCGTCGGGAAGCGATCTCGCTGGATGTCGGCCATGAGCGGCAGGATCGCGTGAGCCTATCCGCGCGACGCCGGCCGCCGGCACGGTCCGCCTGAAAGCGGCCGACGGCGCGGTGCGCCCGAAAGCAGCCGATGGGCCCGATGCGTCCCCGAAAGCGGCCGATGAGCGCGATGCGCTCCGAGGGAGCTACGCGCTCGCGGCGAGCGGCCCGACGCCCCCGCGTCGCTGGGGAACGTGCTGGTCGGCGTGGTAGGAGGAGCGCACGAGCGGTCCGGCGGCGACGTGGTCGAAGCCGAGCTCGTACGCGGCGCGCTCCAGCGCGGCGAACTCGTCGGGATGCCAGTAGCGCACGACCGGCAGATGGCGCTCGGAGGGGCGCAGGTACTGTCCGACCGTGAGCACCCGCACGCCATGAGCGCGCAGGGCGGCGAACGTCTGCACCAGCTCCTCGTGGGTCTCGCCGAGACCCACCATCAGCCCGGACTTGGTCACGACCTCGCCCTCGCCGAGCTCGCCTGCGAGCGCCAGCACGCGGCAGGAGCGGGCGAACTCCGAGCCGCGGCGCGCCAGCGGATACAGCCGCGGGACGACCTCGACGTTGTGGTTGAACACATCCGGGCGCTCGGCGATCACCTTCGCCAGGGGCATCTCCTGACCCTGGAAGTCGGGCGTCAGCACCTCCACCCGGCAGTCGGGCGCCTGGCGGCGGACCTGGCGGATCACGCCGACGAACGCCGCGGCGCCCTTGTCGGGCAGGTCGTCGCGATCGACCGACGTGATGACGGCGTGGCGCAGGCCCATACGCGCGATCGAGCGCGCGACCCGCGCGGGCTCGAGCGGATCGTTCCAGGTGGGCTTGCCGGTCTTGACGTTGCAGAACCCGCAGCGGCGCGTGCAGGTGTCGCCGAGGATCATGAACGTCGCGGTGCCCCGCTCCCAGCACTCGCCGACGTTCGGGCAGGCCGCCTCCTGGCAGACGGTGTGCAGGTTCTCCGAGCGGATCAGCTCGGTCAGCTCGCGGTAGCGCTCGCCGCCGGGCGGGGGCACCTTGAACCACGGAGGCTTGCGCTCGCGCAGCGGGCGGACGTTCGAGCCGAGCACGCTCAGCACGTCCATGCCTCCGGGGTTCGCGCGCGAACGGGTGGCGCTCATACGGGGGCTCCGTGGCCGGTTACGGGGGTGAGGGCGTCAGGGGCGGTCGGGCTTTGACCGATCAAAGATCGGCCAGCATCCGCGCAGGCGGTTCCCGCTCGGCGCGGGTTGGCGCTGGCCGATCGGAGATCCCGTCGATCTCCGATCGGTATCCGGCCCCGCATCAGCTCGGATCGCGAGACAGCCCGCGGGCGCCGGTGACAGGCGTCGGCGAAGTGGTCCGCCATGCGTGTCCGAAAGCCGTCCGGATCGATCGTGCGTCCGGAAGGAAGCTCGCGGGCGATCGAGGTCATCGTCACGTCCGGGAGACCGCAGGCGATCACCCACGAGAACGGCGCGAGATCGACGTCGACGTTGACGGCGAATCCATGGGTGGCGATGCCGCGCGAGACGTGCACGCCGATCGAGGCGATCTTGCGGTCCTCCACCCACACGCCGGTATAGTCGGGTCCCTCTTCGCAACGCGAACGCGCCTTTACGCCGTAGCCGGCCAGCGCGGCAATGATCGCGGCTTCCATCGTGCGCAGATGCGCGCCGATGTCATCGACGCGCATGATCGGATAGCCGACCAGCTGGCCGGGACCGTGGTAGGTGACGCGCCCGCCGCGGTCTGTCTCGACGACCTCGATGCCACGCGCGCGGTAGAGGTCCTCGCCGAGCGTCAGCTCCCCCGGCGCCGAGCGCCGTCCGCGCGTGTAGACGGGCGGATGTTCGAGCAGCAGCAGCGTGTCTGGCAGCTCCCCGGTCAGCCGGAGTTCGCGGATGTGCAGTTGCAGGGCGAGCGCGTCGCGGTAGGAGGCCGTGCCCAGGTGGTGCACCCATAGCTCCGGTGAGGACGGTTTGGCTTCGATCATCGGCTGCAGTCTCAGGTTAGCGTCGGCCGAAGCGCTCGAAGACCTGGTGCGTTTTCGTCGTCCCATCATACGTTCGATACACTATGACCTGCCAAGATGAGCGCTATTGAGTTGCTCATTCCGGGGTCCGGTTCGCCGGGCCCCGTCTTTGTTAAACGTGCGTTCCGGCGGGCATCGGGCCCGACTCCCGCCGGAGCTGGGTTTGGCGCTACGTCTGGTTGCGGATGACCGCGACCAAAGCGCAATCGTCGCGTTTGCGTCCCGTCATGCGTCCGGTACACTGGACGAGCCAAGATGAACTCAATGGAGTCGTTTATTCCATTGCCTCGGGGTCCGGCATGCCGGACCCCGGCTTCGTTTAAAGGGCGCCCCGGCGGGCCCGAGGCCGACTCCCGCCGGAGCTTGGGTGGCGCTATCTCAGGCTGCGGATGACCGCGACCATGAGCGTAATCGCCAGAATGAACTCAACGGAGTAGTCCATCCCATCACCTCCTTTCCTGGGCCGGTCGGCCTCGGGCCGGCATGATCGGGCGGTGGGTGATAACCCGCCGACGAACCTACAGATCGCTTCGGGGATTCCTCCGAGGCTTACAGCGTTAGCGAGGCGGGCTGTTCGAGCAGCTCGCGGATGCGCGCCAGGAAGCGCGCGGCGTCGGCGCCGTAGAGGATGCGGTGGTCGCAGGCCAGTGTGACCGTCATCGTCTGACGCGCGGCGATCTCACCGTCCTCGCGCACGACGGGGCGGGGGCCGACAGAGCCAACCGCCAGGATCGCCGCCTGTGGCGGATTGACGATCGCGGTGAACGCGCTGACGCCGAACATGCCGAGGTTGGAGACCGTGAACGTGCCGCCGCCGAGCTCGGGTGGCGTGATCGAGTGCTCGCGCACGCGCGAGGCCAGGGCGCGCGTCTCGCGGGCGATCTCGCCGAGCGACTTGGCGTCGGCGTCGAACACGGTCGGCACGATCAGCACGCCGCCGCTCGAGGGTCCGTCGGCCTCCACCGCGACGGCGATGCCGACGTTGACGCGCCCGTGCAACTGCAGACGCCCGTCGCGATAGCTGGAGTTCGCGCGCGGGTGCTCGCGCAGGGCCAGCGCGCAGGCCTTGACGACCATGTCGTTGTAGGTGGGTGCGTCCGCTTGGCCGAGGCGCTTGAGCTCGGAGCGCAGCGCGACGCACTCCTCCATGTCGATGTCGGCCTGGAGTGAGAAGTGGGGGATCGTGGCCTTCGACTCGGCCATGCGCCGGGCGATCGTCTGCTGGGTGCGCGAGAGCTCGATCTCGGTCGTCTCGCCGCGGGCCGTTGTCACACCCGCGAGCGCCGCTCCGGGCGACGAGCCGGCGGCCGCACCGGTGGTGGCCGTGTCTGCTACGCCGGATGGCCCGTCTGCGGCGTCGGCGGTCGTGCGGGGTGTCTCGGTGTGGACCGTCGAGGCGACCGCCTGGACGTCGGCCTTGACGATGCGCCCGCCCGGGCCCGTGCCGGTGAGCGCGTGCAGATCCACGTCGTTCTCCCGCGCGATGCGCCGCGCCAGCGGCGACGCCTTGACGCGCTTCTGGTTTGCCGTGGGGCTCGTCTCCGCCACCGGGCCCGGGATGGCCTCGCGGACGGCCTCGGCAGGTGTGGAGGGAGTAGCCGCACCAGACTGGCCGGCTGCAGCGACGGCGCCCTCGTTCGCATCCCCGCCGCCGGAGGTCACGTGCGCGTCCTGACCGCCCACGCCGGTCCCGTCGCCCGAGCCCACCTGCGCGATCACCGCGCCGACCGGCAGCGTGTCGCCCTCGGCGGCGACGATCTGAAGGACGCCGTCGAGGTCTGACTCGTAGGTCATGGTCGCCTTGTCGGTCTCGATCTCGACGATCTCCTGCCCGCGCCGCACCGGCTCGCCGTCGGCGGCGAGCCAGCGCAGGATCGTGCCCTCCTCCATCGTGTCGGACAGGCGCGGCATGACGATCTCGGCCATCAGCGCGTCTCTCCCGGAGTGAGACACGCGCCCACGTAAAGGCCTGTGCGTCCGGCCATCAGAGCCCCTCCTGCGCGGCGACGGGCGTGTCGGAGCCCTCGCCCCGCCCGAGTGTGGCCAGCGCGGCGGCCACCACCTGAGGCTCATGTGGAAATGCGATTTCCTCCAGCGGCTTGGAGTAGGGCATCGGCACGTCCGCGCCCGACACGCGTGCGACCGGGGCGTCGAGGTCATCGAAGGCGTGCTCGGCGATCAGCGCGGCGAGGTTCGCGCCGACGCCTCCGTGCGGCCAGCCCTCCTCGACGACGACGCAGCGGTTGGTGGTGTGCACGGAGGCGAGGATCGTGTCCAGGTCCAGCGGGCGCAGCGTACGCGGGTCGATCACCTCCGCCTGCACCCCGTGCTCGTCGGCGAGCGTGGTGGCCGCCCGTTCGGCGGTGAGCGCCATCCGCGAGACGCCGACGATCGTCACGTCCGAGCCCTCGCGGCAGACGCGCGCGCGGCCGAACTCGACGAGCGCGTCCTCGTCGTCTGCCACCTCTCCGCGGACGCCGTACAGCGACTCGTGCTCGATGAAGATGACCGGGTTCTCGTCGCGGATCGCCGTCTTCAACATGCCCTTGGCGTCGGCGGGCGTGGCGGGCACGGCGACGAGCAGGCCGGGGACGTGCAGGAACATCGCCTCCAGGCAGTGCGAGTGGGTCGGCCCGAGCTGGTGGCCGGCGCCCTGGGGCATGCGGATGACCAGCGGCACCGATACCTGGCCGCCGAACATGTAGCGGATGTGCGCGGCGTGGTTGACGATCTGGTCGAACGCGAGCAGCGAGAAGTTGATCGTCATCAGCTCGACCACGGGGCGCAGGCCGGTCATCGCCGCGCCGACGCCGATGCCGACGATCGTGTTCTCCGAGATCGGCGTGTCGCGCACGCGCCGCTCCCCGAACTGCTCGAGCAGACCCTCGGTGACTTTGAACGCGCCCCCGAACACGCCGATGTCCTCGCCGAGCAGCACCACGCGCTCGTCGCGGCGCAGCTCCTCGCGCAGCGCCGCGTTCAGGGCTTCGCGATAGCGCAGCTCGCTCACCGGCGCCTCCCGCCGAGCGGCGGAGTGGCCGGCGGCGCGGCCACGTGCGGGGATGTCCAGGGCGTGGATGTGGGCGTGGATGTCGGCGACACCGATGCCCGCGCGGACGAAGGGCGACCGGATGCAGGGCGGCGGGCGCTCATGCGTGGTACCGCCCGTGGGGCTGCTCCCCAAGCACGTATACGTCCTCATACAGCGACTCGGGCGTGGGAAACGGCGAGTTCTCGGCGAACTCCACGGCGCGCTCGACCTGCTCGGCCGCCTCGCGCTCGATCAGCTCGCGCGCCGCTGTGTCGAGAACGCCCTCGCGCTGCAGCCGCTCGCCGAACTGGGGGATCGGGTCGCGCTCGCGCCACTGAGCGACCTCCTCCCTCGTGCGGTACTCCTCGGGGTCGGCCATCGAGTGGCCGCGAAAGCGATAGGTGACGGCCTCCACCAGCAGCGGGCGGCGGTCCTCGCGCACGCGCCGGATGGCCTCGTCGACGACGGTGTAGGTGTCGAGCACGTCCATCCCGTCGCAGCGCACGCCGGCGACGCCGAGCGACTCGCCCTTGCGGCGCAGGTCGGTCACCGCCGAGTGGCGCTCGATCGAGGTGCCCATGCCGAACTGGTTGTTGACGACCATGAACACGACCGGCAACCGCCACAACGCGGCGAGGTTGAGCGTTTCACCGAACGTGCCCTGGTTGGTGGCGCCGTCGCCGAACGCGCACAGCGTGACCTCGTCGCGGGCGAGATAGTCGCTGCTCAGGCCGATGCCCGCCCCGATCGGCAGGTTGCCGCCGACGATCCCGTAGCCGCCCATGAAGCGGCGCTCGAAGTCGAACATGTGCATCGAACCGCCGTGCCCGCCACAACAGCCGTCGGCGCGCCCGAACAGCTCGGCCATGACCCGCTCGGGCGGGGTGCCGCGCGCGATCGCGTTGCCGTGCGAACGGTAGGTCGAGATCAGGTAGTCCTCGTCACGCAACGCGCGCGCGGCGCCGACGATCGTCGCCTCCTCGCCGATCGACAGGTGCAGGAACCCGCCGATCTTCGCCCGCGCGTACATCTCCCCTGCCCGCTCCTCGAAGCGGCGGATGAGCGTCATGGTTGCAAGCCACTCGCGGGCGACAGCGGGCTCCGGCAGGGGCGCGTGCGGGGGCGCCGGGCCCTCGCCGGTGGCAGCCGAAGCGCGCTCCTGAGCCATCCAGGCAACCTTAGAACACGCATGGCCGGCCCGGTGACTACGCTTCGACGGCGCTCCAGCGCGCGAGGAACTCCTCGGCCTGCAGCTGCGACAGATCGGCGCGCAGCGCCCGGGCCGTACGCGAGGCGGTCTGCGGCGGGAGATCCCAGAACAGCACGACCTCGCCGGAGTCGATCTCGACGACCTCGATGTGGTCTACCCGGGTCGCGTCGGCGAGCAGCGCAGGGGTCAACCCGCCGCGGGTGACGATCAGGCGATACGCGCGGTTGGCTCTCATGTCACGGCCGTCCGCCCGAGTGCGCCGGTCCTGCCGAGTGCGCTCGCGCGCTTGAGGGCGTCCTCGCCGACGAACACGTGTGTGCCGATGCGAACCGCGGGAACGTCGCTCACGCCGGCTTGCGCGGCCGCCGCCGTCGTGGCGTCCAGCTGCGCGCGCACGGAGATGAGCTCGGCGCCCTTCAACACCGCGGCCGGATGCATCTCGCACGCCGCGGCGGCGATCAGCACGTTGTCGGGCTCGCCGAGCGAGCGCCCTCCGGCGAACGCCTGGCGGAACGCGGCCTGCGCAAACGGCACGGTGCGGCCGATCGACTTGGCGTACGTCGCGGCGCGCATCGCGAGCGTGCTGTCGAACGGGAACTCCGCCGGCCAGCGCAGTGGCTGCAGTGCGAGCGAGCGCGCGCGACGGGCGACGTCCACGCGAAAGACGTCTTCGTCCTCATGGCAGCGGAACGCGTCGAACGTCTCCGCTCCCGGCAGGTCGCGGGCGAGCACCGGCTGCCACTGCACCGGACCCGGCAGCACATGCAGGATGCGCTCCGCGGCGAGGTAGGCCAGCGGGCTGGCCAGGTCGAAGTAGAAAGCGGCGTCCGGTGCGGTCATCGGCATCGAGGTTCAAGGCCCCGTGCCGGTGGGCGGGAGGTGGAGGTCTGGCAGGCGATCGGGTCTGCGCCGCGCCCGGCAGGAGGCGGGGGGATCGTTATCTTTTTAAAACTTTGTTTACCATAGTATGGCGGCATATACGAAAGTAGAACCTAAAGTATAAATAATAGTATATACCCTACTACTATGGCACACCAACGGATAACAACACAACACACCACCACCCAGGTCTCCGCGAACATACTCTCAGCCGTGAATCAGCCACCCATCCGCCGCGCGTCCCGCCTCCATGACCGCCTCCGATAGCGTCGGGTGGCCGTGGATGATGCGCGCGACCTCGGCATAACCGCCCTCCAGCGCGCGCACGTTGACGAGCTCCTGGATCAACTCGGTCGCGCGCGAGCCGACGATATGTCCGCCGAGCAACTCGCCGTAGCGCGACTCCCCCACGAGCTTGACCAGCCCGGTGCGATCGCCATAGACGGTGCCCCCGCCGACCGCGCCGTAGGGGACCTTGCCGACCACGACGTCGTAGCCCTGCTCGCGCGCCTGTGCCTCGGTCAGCCCGAACGAGCCGACGTTGGGCGTGCAGAACGTCGCGCGCGGGATGTCCACGTAGGACAGCGGGTGAGTCTGCAGGCCGGCCGAGTCCTCGACGGCGATAATGCCCTCGTCGGAGGCCTTGTGCGCGAGCGCGGGACCGGCGACGAGGTCGCCGATCGCATACACGCCCGGCGCTGAGGTGCGCAGCGCGCCGTCGACCCTGACGAGGCCACGCGCGTCCAGCTGCACGCCGGCTGCCTCCAGGCCGAGCGCATCGACGTCGGGACCGCGGCCGGCGGCGATCGCCAGATAGTCGACTTCGGTCTCCTCGCCGCCGTAGGTGAACGTCACGCCGGAGTCCGACGGCTGCACCGACTCGATGGGAGTGCCCGTGTGCACGCCGATCGACTGGCGCTTCAGCCCACGCTCCACCAGGCGCGAGATGTCGGCGTCCTCGCTGGGGAGCACGCGCTCGAGCGCCTCCAGCAGCAGCACCTCGCTGCCGAGTCGCGCGAACCCCGAGGCGATCTCCGCGCCCGAGGCGCCGGCGCCGACGACCGCGAGGCGCGCGGGCAGATCGGACAATGCCCAGGCCTCCTCGGTGCCGAGCACCCGTCCCCCGAGCTCGACTCCGGGGATGGCGCGCGCAACCGAGCCGGCGGCGAGGATCACGGTCGCGGCGCTCAACTCGCGCTGGCCCACCCGCACCGGGACGGCGCCCGTGGCGCTGCCGCCTGGACCGAGCGAGGCCTTGCCCTCTATCAGCTCGATCCCACCTTTCTTGAACAGCCCCCCGACCCCGCCGGTCAGCGTCGAGACGACCTTTTCGCGCCGCGCCTGCACGGCCGGATAGTCGACCTCGACGCCCGACACCCTCAGCCCGAACTCCTCGGCGTCGCGGATCTCCGACAGCAGGTCGGCCGAGCGCAGCACGGCCTTGGCGGGGATGCACGCGTAGTTCAGACAGCGCCCGCCGACCCTGTCCTGCTCGACGACGGCGGTCTTTTTTCCGAGCTGGGCGGCACGGATCGCGGCCACGTAACCACCCGGCCCGGAGCCGATCACGATGCAGTCGTAGGAGGTCTCTGCCATGGCTGCTCGGAGCCTATCGAAGCCGGGCATGCGGCCAGAGCCGTCTCGCAAGGCTCTTGGCGATCACCGCGTTGCGCCGAGGCCGTCGAGAGTCGAGCGCCACCAGACGCAGGGAGCGCGGCGTGCCGGCCGATCGGAGATCCAGTCCGATCGGTAAGGACGCCGTAACGCGAGGCTATCGGCGGTCCCGGGCCTGAATGCGTCCCATCACCCGCACCAGCTTCCAGAACAGCCACCCCGCGAGCCCGATCGACACCAGGCACAAACCGGCGGCGAGCGGCGTGGAGGCGACCACCAGCGCGAGCGAGGTCACGAGGATCTGAAACGCGAGCAGCGCCTCGAACGCGAGCACCGCCCAGTAGCGGCGCCGGTACATCCCGAGCGCGAGCAGCGCGAGCACGCATGCCAGGAACACTCCGCCCGCCGGCGACCCCCCGTGGCGGCTGAGGCCGTGGACCGTGAGTGTGCCGACGACCACTCCCAGCGCGAGCAGCACGGCGACGACCACGGCGACGAGCAGGGCCGGCGAGCGCTCGCCGGGTCCGAGCGGTGTCAGCGAAGCCCGCGCCTGCGCATCGCGCGTCACAGCAGTGCGCGCAGTTCGCGCGCCGCGCGCGCGGGGTTCTCGGCCTCGGCGACGGCGCGGAGAACACACACACGGGTAGCCCCCGCCGCGGTGGCCTCGCCGACGTTGCCGGCACCCAGGCCGCCGATCGCGAAAAACGGCACGCGGGCGTGGGCCGCCGCATAGCGCACGAGCTCGAGCCCGACGGCGCGGCGGCCCGGCTTCGTCGGCGTTGTGTGAACGGGGCCGACGCCGATGTAGTCGACGAGGGCAGGATCGGCCGCGTCGATCTCTTCCGGTGAGTGCGTCGAAAGGCCGACCAGCATGTCCGCACCGACGATGGCGCGCACCTCGGCCACCGCCATGTCGTCTTGCCCCACGTGCACGCCATCGGCACGGACTTCCCGGGCGATCTCGGGATAGTCGTTGACGACGAACAGCGCGCCGTGTTCTTCGCACAGCTCGGCCGCGTGACCGGCCGCTTCGAGCATGAACCGCCGCTCGTAGGGATCCTCGCGCCAAGCGCTGTTCTTCTCGCGCAGCTGCACGATTTCCACGCCTCCGGCGATCGTCGCAGGCAGGAAGTCCCGCAGACTGTGGCCGCCGGGCATGGCATCGCACACGAGATACAGCCGCGCGGCGGCGAGACGTGCACGACGGTCGTCACCGATCGGGTTGGGCACGACACGCAGGTGGGACATCGCGCAAGTCTGACACCGGACTAGCATCAACCGTATGTCCGAGCACACCGAGTCGGCCGATGTCGCGATCGTCGGCGGTGGGATCGTCGGGCTCGCCTGCGCCTGGCGTGCCCGCCTGCAGGGGATGTCGGTGACGCTGCTGGAGCGCGATCGCGTCGGGCGAGGCGCCTCGCACGTGGCGGCGGGGATGCTGGCGCCGGTGTCCGAGGTCGAGTTCGGCACGGCGGGCAGAAGGCTGTTGGAGCTGGGGCTGCGCTCGGCCGAGATGTGGCCGGGGTTCGCGCGCGCGCTGGAAGAGACGGCGGGCACCGGTGTGGGGCTGCTGAGGACGGGCACGCTCGTGCTCGCCCGCGACGAGGACGAGGCGCGCGAGCTCGAGCGCCGGCTCGTGTTTCGCCGCTCGCTGGGCTTGCACACCGAGCGGTTGCGCGCGAGCGAGGCGCGCGAGCGCGAGCCGGGGCTGGCGCCGGCCGTACGGCTGGCGATCGAAGCGCCGGACGACCACTCGGTCGATCCGCGGCTGGCGCTCGCGGCGCTGCGCCGTGTCTGCGAGATCGCCGGGGTCACCGTCCGTGAGCACGCCACGGTCGAGTCGGTCGAGCTGGATGAGCACCACGAGCGCGCGATCGGCCTGCTGCTGCGTGGAGGCGAGCGTGTCAGGGCCGCTGACTTCGTGCTCGCCGCCGGCCCGTGGAGCGGGCAGATCGAGGGGTTGCCCGCTGCCGCGCAGGTGCGCGTGCGTCCGGTCAAGGGCCAGATCCTGCGTCTGCGCGATCCGGCGGGCGCGGGTCTGCTGAGCCGCGTCGTGCGCTTCGAGGGCGGCTATCTCGTGCCGCGCGCGGACGGCCGGTACGCGCTCGGCGCGACGGTCGAGGAGCAGGGCTTCGATCTGAGCCCGACCGCCGGCGGAGTGTATGAGCTGCTGCGTGATGCCAGCGAGCTCGTGCCGGGGATCGACGAGCTGCGAATCGAGGAGCTGTCCGTCGGGCTGCGCCCCGGCACCCCTGATAACGCCCCGGTGATCGGCCGCGGCGCGCTGACGGGGCTCGTGTGGGCGACGGGCCACCACCGCAACGGGATCCTGCTCGCGCCGCTCACCGCCGAGCTGGTTGCCGCTGCCCTCGCCGGCGAGCCCCCCGGGCCGCTCGCCGAGTCCTGCCGGCCGGATCGCTTCGAGGCGGTGCCCGCATGATCGTCAATGGCGAGAGCTCTGAGATACCAGCGGGGGAGACGGTGGCAACCGTGCTGCTGCGGCTCGGCCTGGATACGAACGCAAGAGGTGTCGCGGTGGCGGTCGACGGCGAGGTCTTGCCGCGCGCGTGTTGGGAGGCGTTCGCGCTCCCGGAGGACGCGCGCGTGGAGGTGCTGACCGCGATGCAGGGAGGATGAGCGTCGCGTGCCCGATCTGAGCGAGCCGGTCGCGACGACATCCACACCGGGCGAGCGCAACGGCGCTGCGTCAGAGGCGCCCCTCGCCTCGCCCGAGGACGCCCTGACGATCGCCGGTCAGACGCTGCGCTCGCGGCTGCTGCTCGGCACCGGCGGGTTCCCCTCGCTGGAGCTGCTGGCGACCGCGATCGCGGCCAGCGGCAGCGAGCTGGTGACGGTCGCGCTGCGTCGGGTGGATCCCGCCGCCAGAGGCTCGCTGATCGACGTGCTCGCCGACGCCGGCGTGCGGCTGCTGCCGAACACGGCCGGCTGTCGCACCGCTCGCGACGCTGTGCTCACAGCCAAGCTCGCCCGCGAGGCGTTTGACAGCGACTGGATCAAGCTCGAGGTGATCGGCGACGAGGACACGCTGCTCCCCGACGCGCCCGAGCTCTTGCGCGCCGCCGAGGAGCTCGTCGACGAGGGGTTCGTCGTGCTCCCCTACACGACCGACGACCCGGTGCTCGCCCGCCGCCTGGTCGACGTCGGCTGCGCCGCGGTGATGCCCCTGGGCTCGCCCATCGGCAGCGGCATGGGCATCCGCAACCCCTACAACATCGCCCTCATCCGCGAGGCGGTGTCCGTGCCCGTCGTGCTCGACGCGGGCGTCGGCACCGCCTCCGACGCGACGCTCGCGATGGAGCTCGGCTGCGACGCGGTGATGGCCGCCTCGGCGATCGCCCGCGCTCAGGACCCCGTGCGCATGGCGAGCGCGATGCGCCACGCGGTCGAGGCTGGGCGCCTGGCGCATACCGCGGGACGGATCCCCCGCCGCCACTACGCGCGGGCATCGACACCCGACGAGGGCCTGGCGGACTTCTCTACTTGACGACTTCGATCGTCCCGTTCATCGACGTCGGATGAATCGTGCACCTGTAGTGGATGACCCCCGGCCTGGTCACCCTGACTTCGTACGTCCCGCCTTCGCTGAAGTTTTTCGAGGCGAACTTTGCCACGCCGCCTTCGCTGGTGACGTTGTGTTCGACCGAGTCGTAGTTCGTCCACTTGATCGTGCTGCCGACCTTCACCCGCAGCGTGTCCGGGTCGATCGCGATGTTGCGGTAGGCGACCTGAACCACTCCGCTCTGGATCGGCGAGGAGGGGGCCGGAGAGGCGTACTTCGGCGTCGTGTTCGCTTTCAGCCCCCCCGACGTCGGGGTGCTCGAGGTCGTAGAGGTCGTGGCGGTGGAGGCGCTCGAGCTCGAGCTCGAGCTCGATTCGCTCGCTCCGCAGCCGGCCGCAAACGCAAGCGCGGCGCAGGCGATCATGATGGTGGGTAGGCCGCTTCTCATGGCGTCATCCTAGACTGCCGGGTCCATGCCTCGCCACTTCCTCACCGGGGCCGAGCTGACCGCCGCCGAGCTGCACGCGCTACTCGACCGCGCGCTCGAGCTGAAGGCCGCCCCGCTGTCCTCCCAGGCGCTCGCCGGGCGCAGCGTCGCGCTGATCTTCCAGAGGCCCTCCACGCGCACACGGCTGTCGTTCGAGGTGGGGGTGCGCGAGCTCGGCGGCCATTCCGTCGTGCTGCGCGCCGAGGAGCTGCAGCTCTCGCGCGGGGAGGCGCTGCGCGACACCGCCTACGTCCTCTCCCGGCACGTCGTCGCGGTGGGGGTGCGCACCGGACCCGACGCGATGCTCAGCGAGCTGGCCGAGCACAGCGGCGTGCCGATCGTGAACATGCTCACCGCGCTGCACCACCCCTGCCAGGCGCTGGCCGACCTGCTCACGCTGCGCGAGGCGTATGGCTCGCTGGAGGGCGTACGCGTGGCGTATGTAGGCGACGGCAACAACGTCGCGCGCTCGCTCGCGCTGCTCGGCACCCTCGCGGGGATGCACGTGGCGATCGCCTCGCCCGCCGGCTACACGCTCGACGAGCAGGCTACGCCGCTGCCCGCGCCCGCTGGCGCGACGGGAACGCTCGAGCTGCACACCGACCCCCGCGCGGCGGTGCAGGGCGCGCAGGCGGTGTATGCGGACGTGTGGGTGAGCATGGGCGACGAGGACACCGCCACCGATCGGCGATCGATGGGATCGCCGATCGACCGGCGCCGCGCCGCGCTCGCCTCCTACCGGCTCGACGACGCGCTGCTGGACGCGGCCGCGCCGGGCGCGTTCGCGATGCACGACCTGCCCGCGCATCCCGGCGAGGAGATCGCCGCCGAGGTCCTCTACGGCGAGCGCCAGCGCATCTGGGACCAGGCCGAGAACCGCCGCCACGCGCAGAAGGCGCTGCTGGAGCTCTTGGTCGCGCCCGCGGCCGGCCCCGCGTCGCGATGACCTCCCGGTCCGGGACTCTGCCCGCTGCGACGCCCGGCGACGAGCGTCCGGCGCGCCCGCGCCCCGGCGACGAGCTGGAGCTGCGGATCGACTCGCTCGCCTTCGGCGGCGAGGGCGTCGCGCGGCTCGGCGCGGAGGGCTATGTCGTGTTCGTCGCCGGTGGCATTCCCGGCGATCGCGTGCGCGCGCTCGTCTACAAGCGCAAGCGCTCCTACGCGCACGCCCGCGCGATCGAGGTGCTCGAGCCGAGCCCGGAGCGCATTCCCCCGACCGCCGACCATCCCGGCGTGCCCTGGCAGGTGCTGCCCTACGAGCGCCAGCTGCAGATCAAGCGCGACCAGGTCGGCGAGGCACTGCAACGGATCGGGCGGCTGGACGGCTTCGAGCTCGAACCCATCGTGCCCGCCATCGAACAATGGCGCTACCGCAACAAGCTCGAGTACTCGTTCGGCGAAACCGAGGACGGCGGCCTCGTGTGCGGCTTCCATGTGCCCGCCGGCGCCAAGCGGGTGACCGCCATGGGCGACTGTCTGCTCGCCTCGGAGGTCGGCAACCGCGCGCGCCAGCTCGTGCTCGACTGGTGTCGAGCGCAGGGACTGTCGGCTTGGGATCGTGGCCGCAGGCGCGGACGCCTGCCGCCCGCTGTCCAGGGCGAGCGCGCCCAGCCGCCGGCGCCCGCGCCAGACGGGCGCATACGCCTGCGCAACCTGGTTGTGCGCGAAGGGCGCAAAACGGACAAGCTGCAAATCCGCCTCGTCACGACCGACGGGACGCTCGAGCCGGACGGGCTCGCCGCCGTGCTGCAGCGTGCGCTCGGCGAGCATCTCAGCGGCGTCCTGTGGACGCGCTCACGCTCTCTCGCCGAGACCACGGCGGGCGGGCAGACCGAGCTCGTGTGGGGCGAGGCCGAGCTGCCCGAGACCCTCGGCGAGCTGGATCTGCGCATCTCCGCCGAGGCGTTCATGCAGACGAACACCGAGATGGCCGAGCTGCTGTACGGCGTCGTCGCCGAGTACGCCGCCCTTGAGGGCTGGGAGCGGGTGTACGACCTCTACAGTGGCATCGGCACGATCGCGCTGACGCTGGCGCCGCGCGCGGGCGAGCTGTGGGGGATCGAGCTCGTCGAGCAGGCCGTCGCCGACGCGATCGCGTCGGCGCGACGCAACGAGGTGACGAACGCGCACTTCTTCGCCGGCGACACCCGCCTCGCGCTGCCCGAGCTGGTGCAACGCGCCGGGCGCCCCGACGTGCTCGTCGTGGACCCGCCCCGCGCTGGGCTGTCCAAGAAAGTGGTGCGGCGGATCGTCGAGGCCTCGCCCAAGCGGATCGTGTACGTCTCCTGCAACCCCACCACCCTCGCGCCCAACGCGGCCGAGCTGGTGCAGGCGGGATGGATGCTGAGGAAGGTGCGCCCCGTGGACATGTTTCCGCAGACACATCACATCGAGTGCGTGGCTTTGTTCGAGCGAGGATAGGCTTCGCCGATGCGCGCCGCCACCATCCGCGAGCAGGAGATCGTGATCGAGGAGCACCCGGACCCGGTGCCGGGCGCGGGTGAGGTGCTCGTGCGTGTGCATGCGGCGGGCCTCAACGGCGCGGACATGATGCAGCGGCGCGGCCTCTACCCGGCGCCGCCCGGCTCGCCCCAGGACATCCCCGGCTTGGAGCTGGCTGGGGAGGTGGTCGCGCTCGGTCCGGGCGCCGCGCGGTTCGCCGCGGGCGAGCGCGTGATGGCGGTCGTCGGCGGCGGCGCTCAGGCCGAGCTGGCCGTCGTGCACGAGCGCCAGCTGATGCCCGTGCCCGCGTCGCTTGGCTGGCCCGCGGCGGGCGGGCTGCCCGAGGCGTTTACGACCGCTCACGACGCGATCTTCGTCCAGGCCGGGCTGCGCCCGGGTGAGCGCCTGCTCGTGCACGGCGGCGCCGGCGGCGTGGGCACGGCGGCGATCCAGCTCGGCCGGGCGGCCGGGGCGCGCGTGATCGCGACCGTGCGCAACGAGTCCTCGCGCGGGCAGGTCGCCGCGCTGGGCGCGCATGCGATCGCGCCCGAGGATGTCGCGCAGCATGGACCGTTCGACGTGATCCTGGAGCTCGTGGGCGCGCCCAACATGCCCGAGAACCTGAACGCGCTGGAGACCGGCGGGCGGATCGTCGTGATCGGCGTCTCCGCGGGCGTCAAGACCGAGCTGAACCTGCTCGCGCTGATGGGCAAGCGCGCGCGCATCCACGGCTCCACGCTGCGCTCCCGCCCGCTGGAGGAGAAAGCGATCACTGCCCGCCTCTTGGAGCGCGAGGTGCTGCCGCTCCTCGACACGGGCGCGCTGGGCGTGCCGATCGCCGCGACGTTCCCGCTGTCGGAGGCCGCCGCCGCCTACGAGCGCTTCGCGGCGGGCGGCAAGCTGGGGAAGATCGTGCTCACGCTGTGAACGATCAGTTGTGTCGATATTCCGCGAGCCAGTCCGCGATGACGGCTTTCGCCCAACGAAGCCGATTGCCGAAGAGGGTGCGAGGCCGGGCTTCGAAAGCAGCCAGGTGCTCGGTAGACGCCATGGGTTGAGCTAACAGGCCTCTCAGTACGGCGGCTGCGCCGCCCACCAGTCTCCGAGTGCCCGGAACGCCGCCCAGAACGCGCGCTTTGAGTCGGTCTCGTCGAGGGAGTCGTCGATGTTGGGGACGTACAGCGCGTCGATCGTGGGGGTCAGTTGCTGGATCTCGCCGAGGCGCGGCTCGAGCTCGCGCGCGAGCGGGATCTCCAGCTCGCCCAGCGCGGTGAGCGCGCCTGCGCCCATCACGACGACGATCCGCGGCTGCACGATCGCGATCTCCTCGACGACACGCGCGACACAGGCAAAATCGGCGAGCGAAGCGTCGCTGAGCGGGCACTTGACGCACAGCGTGCCGTACACCGCCAGCGGGTCGATCGACAGGCGCTTGAGCGACTTCATCAGCGCGCCGCCGGCGCGGCCGTAGAAGGCGACGCCCTCCTCGATCTCCGACGGCTGGGGGGCGTACTTGAGCAGCATCACGTCGGCCTGGGGATGCCCGGAGCCGAGCACCGGCATCAGGTTGCCGCGCGGACAGTGCGGGCAGGCCTGTAGCTCGCGCGTGAGCGTGTTCAGCTCGCGGATGGCGCGCTCCAGGTACTTCTCGCGGATCTCGTCGTCGGTCACGGGCATCGACCCCGAGGGTTTTGACGGACCCACGATGTCTCCCTGCCCCTGCACTCTTACTTGCGGCTGCCGCCCATCGCGCGCTTGACTCGTCGCGCGCGGCTGGCGCGGCGCGCGGAGGGGGGGGTGGCGCGGGTCTGCAGGAACTTGAGCGCCTGCACGTACAGCAGGCTGGTGGGGCGCGTGAGGATCTCGGCGTCGCGCAGGGATTGCAGGAACTCGGCCGGGCCGTCGAAGTCGCGCATGCGGTTGCGGACCGAGCCGAGGCCCTGGGCGACGTGCGAGTCCGAGCCCGCCGCGGCGACGATCCGGTACTTGGCGGCGAAGCGGGCGGCCTCGTCGTTGAACGCGCCGATCGCCACGCGCGGGTTGAACACCTCGAGCGCGTCGATCTCGCCCACGATCTGAAGCAGGTGCTCGTAGTCGGGGACCGCGTGCAGCCGGTCGAACGGGTGCGGCACGTACACGACCCCGCCCTGGCGGCGGATCTCCGCGACGGTCTCCTGCAGGGTCATGCCGCGCGGGATCAGCTCCTCGACGAACAGCCCGATCACCTCGCCCTCCTCGGCGGTCTTGACCTCCTCGCCGACGATCACCCGCACGCCGATGTCCGCTTCCCGCGCGTGTTCGCGGGCGGCGATCGCGCCGGAGATCTCGTTGTGGTCGGTCACCGCGATCGCCCCCAGGCCGCGCTCGCGCGCGGTCGCGAGCAGCACCTCGACGGGGGTGGCGCAGTCGTGGGAGTGGTCGGTGTGCATGTGCAGGTCCACGTCGATCCGCCGCCGCCCGGCCAGGCGCTCGCGCAGCGCGGGGTCGCCGTCGGGGTCGTGCCGGCGGGCCGCCAGCTCGCGGTAGATCGACTCCAGCTCCGCGGCGGCGCCGCCTGAGTCGGGCACGAGGCGGTAGTCGCCGGGGAACTGGCGCGCCATCAGCTCCGCCGCCGCGGGCGCGCTCGCGGTGCGCGCGTCGAGCCGGCCGAAGAAGCTCTCCACGAACCGGCGCGCCACGAGCGTGGACAGCACGTAGCGCTCGGAGGCGGAGTGAAACGAGCCGACGTTCAGCGCGCGCGAGTGGCGCAGCGCCGCACCGGAGGCGCTCGGGGCGAACGGCTCGTGCACGTGCACGACGTCCAGCGGCACGGTGCTCAGCAGTTCCTCGATCGTGCGCGCCACGTCGATCGGCAGCGCGGGCGTGCGCCGTCGCGAGGAGCCGGGTGGCCCAGCGCCGTCGTGGTGGGCGGCGACCGGCAGGTCGAGCACCTCGCCGACCGCGATGACCCTGGGGATGCCGCCGTCGGTTCCCGCGAGCAGAGATCCGGGCCCGTCCGCCCGGGCGCGCGCGGCGCGCAGCTCCCGCCGCGAGGCCCGCACCCGCTCCTGTGAGCGCGAGGGGGCGAGGATCAGCACGCGGTGCCCGCGCCGCGAGAGCTCCTCACAGACCGCGCGGACGTGGGCGTTGACCTCGTTGTCCTGCGCCTCCCACGGATAGGGAGTCACATGGGCGATCGAGAATCGCGACGAGGCCATCGTTCCCATTATCAAGCCACTCGCTCGGTGGCGTGGAGCGTCATCGGCGCCTGCGCCTCGCGGCCCGCTAGGCGGCGCTCGCCTTCGCGGCGGGCTCGGCCCCGGCTCGCGCCGTCGCCGGCTTCATCGCCCGCGCGGTCTTCTCCACCCGCCTGGTCGTTCCGGGTGCGCCGGCGTACTTGGCGATGAACTTCTCCGTCGCCTCGCGCGCCTGGTCGTCGGGGCGCTGGTTGTGCGGCGACTTCATCAGGTACGACGACGGCCCGTCGAGCTGGCCGCCGACGCCGTGGTTGAGCGCGAGCTTGCAGCAGCGCACGGCGTCGATCACGATGCCGGCCGAGTTGGGCGAGTCCCACACCTCGAGCTTCAGCTCGACGTTCAAGGGCACGTCGCCGAACGCCTGGCCCTCGACGCGGATGTGCGCCCACTTGCGGTCGGTCAGCCACGGCACGTAGTCGGACGGTCCGACGTGGACGTCGTTCGCCGGCAGTTCGTGGTCCATGATCGAGGTGACGGCGTTGGTCTTGGAGATTTTCTTGGACTCCAGCCGCTCGCGCTCGAGCATGTTGTAGAAGTCCATGTTGCCGCCGACGTTCAGCTGCGAGGTGCGCAGCATCTTCACGCCGCGGTCGGCGAACAGGCGCGCGAGCGTGCGATGCACGATCGTGGCGCCGACCTGAGACTTGATGTCGTCGCCGACGATCGGCAGACCGGCCTTTTTGAAGCGTCGGTCCCAGTAGTCCTCGCGGGCGATGAACACGGGGATGCAGTTGACGAACCCGCAGCCGGCCTCGAGCACCTGCTCGACGTACCACTTGGTCGCTTGCTCGGAGCCGACCGGCAGGTAGGAGACGACGACGTCTGTGTGCGTGTCCTCGAGGACCTTGACGATGTCCGCCGTCTCGCCGGGGGCCTTCGCGATCTTCTCCTTGAGATACTTGCCGAGGCCGTCGTGCGTCATCCCGCGGTGCACGGGCACGCCGAGCTTCTTCGGCACCTTGGCGAACTTCATCGTGTTGTTCTGCCCCGCCCAGATCGCCTCGCCCAGGTCCCTGCCGACCTTCGTGCGGTCGATGTCGAACGCGGCGGTGAACTCGATGTCGCGCACGTGATAGCCGCCGAGATCGACGTGCATCAGGCCGGGCACTTCCGCGGCTGGATCGGCGTCGCGGTAGTGGTGCACGCCCTGCACGAACGCCGAGGCGCAGTTGCCGACGCCGACGATCGCCACACGGACCTTCTCGCGCTGATAGCGCGCAGCGCCGTTGGACGAAGCGCCGTTATTGCTCATGGGAGTCAAATCCAGTTTTTCCTTCCTAAAGATTTCGATAACTGCCCCGTCGGCCGGAAAACAACTTTCCTTCCGATATCTCCACCATTACCCCGCCGGACGCGCCAGGTCACACGGACGAGGAGGCGGGCGCCGCCAGCTCGCGCCTTACGTGGGCGATGCGCTGGGCGACGGTGATCAGGCTGAGCGCCGCCAGCACGTACACCGCGGGGGCCAGCAGCTGAAAGTCTCCGAGCGAAGCTCCGCGGGCGAAGATCAGGCCGATCGAGAGGATCACGACGCGCACGGGGCGGGTGGCGATGCCGACCTTGCACTCCACGCCGAGCGCCTCGGCGCGGGCGCGGGTGTAGGAGACCATCAGCGAGGCGAGCACCGCGACGACGACCGCGGCCGCCGCGACGCGATCGCCCTGCAGCGCGAAGTAGGCGGCGACGGCGGTCAGCACTATGCCCTCCTCGATGCGGTCGAGCGTCGAGTCCAGGAACGCGCCGAAGGGGGTGCCCTTGCCCGACATGCGCGAGTAGCGCCCGTCGAGCGTGTCCATGATCGAGCCGACGACGAACGCGACGCCGCCGAGGAAGAACAGCTGCTCCCACACGAGCACGGCGGCAACCAGGTTCAGCATCAGACCGGTGAGCGAGATCGCGTTGGGGGTCAGCCGCGACTCGATCAGGGCGTTGCGCACGAGCTCGCGCCGAACGCCGGAGCCGATCGGCGCGCGCCGGCGGCGGGCACGGGTGCGGTAGGCGCCGCGGCGCAGGCGTCGCGGGGGAGTGTCGCGGCGGCGGGGGGTCATGGTCCACAGACGCCGGTGGAGCCATCGTCGTCGTCATCGCCGGCGGCGCCCGACCTGTCCGGCTCGCTCACGTTCGCGACGTCCCTTCGCGAGCGCTCGCAAACGCCGCCGCCGGGCCGCCGGTCGCGCTCCATCCGCCCACGCCGGCGGGGACCGGCGACACCGCTCCAGAGAAGCGCCAGACAGCGGGTCGAGTCCGCGCGAGCCACATCGCGCCGTAGGCGGAGGCGCCGGCGGTGAGCGCGCCGAGGAGCGCGTCGACGATGAAGTGGTTGGCGGTGACGACGATCACGAACACCATCAGGAACGGGTAGAGCAGCCACAGCACCCTGACGACGCGCCGGCGGGCCAGGCGCGCGAGCGGCCAGCCGATCATCAGCGCGAACGCGACGTGCATCGAGGGGACGGCGGCGTACGGGTTGAACAGCGCGCTCATCGAGGCGCTGGTGTGGGAGACGTTCACGGGTGTGAAGTCGGAGACCGAGTCGATGAAGCCCCACTCGGGCATGAAGCGTGGGGGGGCGGTGGGGAAGACTATGTAGCCGACGAGCGCGATCGCCATGGCGATCATGAACATGTTGCGCACGAAGTAGAAGTTGCGGTTGTGGCGCAGGTAGAGGTAGAGCAGCGCGGCGATCGTCACCGTCCCCTGCGCGTTCACGTACAGCCAGCTGGCGAGCGCCATCACGAAGTGGCTGCCCGACGCCCACGCCTGCACCGAGGGCTCGACGAACAGGTGGGTCGCGCGCTCGAGCGAGATCAGGTCGCGCGCGTGGGCGAACGCGGCGTTGGCGTTCCCCTCGACCAGCCCGCGCACGAGCCGGTAGGCGAGGTAGGCGAGGGCGAACAGGGCGACCTGGCGCAGCACGTCCAGCCATCCCTGAGGCAGGAGGCGTGCCTGCAGGGCACGAACGCGGGCGAGGGCGGACCCGGGCATCTGGTGCAGAAGCCTAGCGTGAGGGCGGGTCGAAGGCGTACAGCCGCCAGTGCTCCGAACGCCAGAGTTCGCGCAAATAGGGCAGTCCGCTGGCTATCAGCGCGCCCTCGGCCCGACCGGCGTCGTCCAGGCGCACGTCGGGCAGCGCGACGTAGGCGACGCGGTTGGCGCGCAGCCACGCCGCGTACTGCGAGGCGCTCAGGCGCGGCTCATAGAACAGGCGGGCGTAGCGCGTGTCGAGCTGGCGCTCCCAGCCGCGGGCCAGGGCGACGCCGCCGTGCCCGGCGAGGTCGGCGGCCTCCCAGTGCGAGCCGGTCAGGGGCACCTCGACGATCGTGCGCCGCCCGCCGGTGAGGGTGCGCAGCTCCGCGCGTAGGGGGGCGTAGTAGGCGGCGTGCACGGAGGGGTCGCCGGCGAGCGCGGCCTGGTCGTTGATCGGCGTCTCGAGCTGCCAGTACAAGAGCACAGGGGCGAGCAGGCACAGGATCAGGCGGTGGCGATCCCACAGCGCGCCCGCCAGCAGCGGGCCGGCCAGCAGCGCGCCCAGGCGCGCGGAGTTGCCGCCGACGGGAGTGTGCAGCGCGAACGAGCCGATCAGCGCCAGCGCGTACAGGGCGGCGCCCACACGCACGACACGATGCGCGCGCTGGGTGAGCGAGCCCCGGGGCAGCAGCAGGGCGATCAGCAGGACGCCGGCGAGCGCCGGCCAGAAGGCGGACGGCGCGAACGGCTCCCAGCCGCCTTCGGGGAAGATGATCACCAAGACCGCGATCGGGGTTAGCGCTGCCGCGGCATGCGCCAGCCCGCGCCCTGCCTGCCTGCGACGCCTATCGCTCTCGCCGAGGCCGGGCTCCGCCCGCCGGGTGGGGGGGTCGAGGTCGCTGGGCTCGGCCCGCGTCCCCCGATCGGCGTGGGCTTTACGCAGGATGGCGGCCAGTGCGTCGGCCACGCCCGCGAGCGCGAGGAACGCGCCGGCCACTGGACTCGCGAGGCTCGTCAGGACTGCGAGCGCCAGCGCGAGCGCGAAGCGATCGCACAGCAGCGCGAGCACGGAGGCGAGGCCGATGACGAAGCCGAGGTCGTAGGGGACGCGCCCGGACAGCAGGCCGACGCCGAAGCCGAGCGCGAACCAGCCGGTGGCGACGCGCGCGCCGGCGGGGGAGAAGACGCGCTTCGCGATCAGCCCGAACAGCGCGGCGGCCGCGACAGCGGAGAGCGCGAGGAGGGTGTAGACGCCGAGCCACGCCCCCAGCTCGGGGGAGAGCAGCGAGTAGCCCGGCAGGTAGTGGCCGTGGACGGCGTACCAGCCGTCGTCGCGCAGCTGAAAGCCGGCGCGGGCGAAGAGGTCGCCGCGGTAGGTGGCGGCGGCGAGGTCGCCGGCGGGGGGCTGGACGATCAGGTAGGCCAGCGCGAGCGGGACGGCGACGGCGAGGGCTACGGCCCAGGGCGGAACGTCGCGGCGCGCGCGCGCCGCGGAGGGCGCCGGCGGGGTGGGTGCGGCCACGGCCGGCGAGGCCAATCGGATCACCCCGCGGCGGCGACGCCCGGGACCTCGGCGCCCAGGAAGTCGGCCACGCGCTCGACGACGTCGGGCCGGTCGAACCACGGCCAGTGGCCGGCGTCTGGGAGCTCGAGCAGCTCGGCGTGCGGGAGCGCCTGCGCGTAGGCGCGGGCGAAGCGCGCGGGGATGTACGGGTCGGCCTGGCCCCAGAGGACGAGCGCGGGCATCGTCAGCGTCGCAAGGCGCGCGCCCGCGGCGGCGAGCACGTCGGAGGGCGAGCTGCGGTACAGGCGCAGGATCGCGCGCTGGGTGCCCTGGTCGAAGTGGTCGAAGACGGTGTCCAGCCACGTGTCGGGCATGGGCCGCCGGCCGGGGCGCGCCTCGCGCGTGGAGAAGCGCATGACGGCGCGCGTGGTGGCGCCCATCGCCAGCTCGCCCAGCAGGGGGGTGCGCCAGATGCGCGCGGTGCGGTGCCAGCGGTAGCCGGGCAGGAGGGGGACGGCGTTGATGACGATCAGGCGCGCGACGCGCTCGGGGTGGCGCTGGGCGAAGGCGAGCCCGACGGCGCCCCAGTCGTGGACGAGCAGGCTGACGCGATCGACACAGACGAGGTCGAGGTAGCGCTCGAGGAAGTCGGCGTAGCCGTCGATCGTGTAGTCGAGGTTGGCGGCCTTGCCGGTGCGCCCGAAGCCGGGCAGGTCGGGCGCCAGGCCGCCGGTGCGCGCCAGGAACGGGAGCCAGTCGTCGGAGTTGGTCGGGACTCCGTGCACGTACAGGGGCGTGGGTGCGCCCTCGTCCGTCACCGGCGCCTGGCGCCAGAACACGGGCATCGTGTCGATCGTGGCGGTCTGATCGCTGACGGAGGGCATGCGGCGAACGATCATAGGGTCGCGCGGAACGTTTCGGGCTTTGGGTGGTAGGCAACTTTGGTCGTTACCTAAAGTCGTAGCGTCCCCGGCCACATACGGGCGGCCCGGACAGGCGGTCCGGTGGTTAGGGTCATGCAGATGCGGACGGTGAAGACAGAGCTGGATGGCGAGTCGCAGGTCTGGAAGCCACCGACGCGCGCGCGGGTGCTACGGGTCAGGGAACGGCTGCGCGAGGTGTATGGCGTACCGCTGATGCGGCCGCACGGTCATCCGCTCGCGGAGCTGGTGCTGACGGTGCTGTCGCAGAGCACGAACGACCGCAACCGCGACGTGGCGTACCTGCGGTTGCGCGAGCGACTGCCGAGCTGGGAGGCGGTGATGCGCGCGCCGGTGGAGGAGGTCGAGGAGGCGATCCGCCCGGGCGGGATATCGAAGGTGAAGTCGGCCCGCATCCAGGCGATCCTGCGCGCGATCGCGGAGAGCCCGAGGGACGCGGACCACGAGCTGTCGCTGGACTGGCTGAGGGACGCGCCGATCGAGGAGGCCCGCGACTACCTGACCGCGCTGCCGGGCGTGGGCCGCAAGACGGCGGCGTGCGTGCTGCTGTTCGCGTATGGAAGGAGGGACGTGCCGGTGGACACGCACGTATCGCGGGTAGGTATGCGCTTGGAGCTGCTGGAGCCGGGCGCGCCGTTCGAGCGGCTGCACGGGCAGATGCTCGCGCTGACGCCGCCGGGAGAGGAGCTGGAGCTGCACGTGAACCTGTTGCGCCACGGCCGGCGGACGTGTCACGCGCGCAAACCGGCGTGTGGGGAGTGCGCGCTGGCGCGGATGTGCCCGAGTCGCGGGATGTTCGCCTGAGCGCATATTTCCCTCCACAGAGCCAGCTTGCGCTCCTGACGTCAACCCATGCGCAGTTGGGGACTTGACAAGCCGTGCCGTGTGTGCTTATGATTGGTAGGTCAGGTGCTCTCGATCGAGGGGGCACGGGGAAATAGATCGGGTTTGGGTCGGTCTTCTGGATCGAGTTCAAGCGCTTTTGCAGAGGGATTAAGCAGTTCGGGGAGAGGAAGCCGGATCGCATGAAGAGGGGTTGTACACACGTGAGTCCGTTGGGGACAGATGTGAAGAGGGTCGTTGCGCGGCGATGCGCGCCCGTAGGTAGATGCGTCAGCAGCGCTGACTCATCTCTCTCTCTCTCTCTCTCTCTTGTTCCAGTAGCACCCCGCTTCTAGCCGCCGATTTCCCCTGTTCCGAGCGGCGCTCGCGGGGACGGGCCACTCGCGGGCATGAGTCCGCTCTCGTCTCAGGCGTTCAGTCGCCGGTGGGCGATCTCGTAGACGGTCGGCGCGTGGGACCCCACGGGGTGGTGGCGCACGCCAAAGGCGAGAAACTCCAGTCGCAGTCGACCGTCGACGTCGATGACCTTGAAGACCATGCCGAACTTTCCGGCCGGCCGGGGCACGTAGATCTTGACGCAGCCCGTGAGTCGTGTCCCGTCTCTGCTTTCGGCTTGGCAGCCCTTCAACCAGGATTTGGGGACGCCGGTGTTCTTGAGCCGACCGATGAGTGGAGCTACGGCAGCGCGTCCGGCCGCGGTTGTGTGTGCGAGGTCTTCATCGAACAGGATGTCGTCAACCCCGACCGTGAAGCGTCGCTCCGGCCCGTCATATGTGGGCATCGGTCAGCCCTCGTCGTCGGTGGGCAGGTCTCCGAAGTGTCGCTCGAACTCCTCTGCGGTCAACTCGCGACCGCCGGAGCGCTCGAGGATTTCAGCCCAGGTGATCTTGGGATAGAGATCGTTGGGGTCAGGCGCGAGCACGAGGCGCCCGTCGGGGCGTTCCTCCTCGATCACGTACTCGCCGGCACGGTCGCCGCTGAGCGTTACATGGGGTGGTGCTGCCACGGGGTTCATGATGCCAGATCCTCCTTTGTTCGTGAGGCGCTTGGGGTTCGGAGCACCGCTTCTTCCTGTTCCGACGGGATCCTGAGATCGGGACAGGCGTCAGCCGGTCGTCGCCCTCGCCATCCTCATCTGGCGGCGGCGCGCGGGGAGGCCCCGGGGCGTGCTGGCCGATCGGAGATCCGTCGATCTCCGATCGGTACACGCGGGGGCTGTTGTTCAGGACGCCGCGGTCTTGACCCGAGGCCGCGGCGTCCAGGTCTTTGCAGTGCTCAACACGCGTGCGCAGCGCCGGGCGCTCACACGTCCAACTCCATGGAGGAGGGATAACCGATCATGATGTTGCTCTCAGCAATACGTAAACGTCTCACTTATGCCAATGTCGCGGTGACGCTCGTGCTCGTGTTCGCGATGAGCGGTGGCGCGTATGCCGCGAGCAAGTATGTGATCACCTCGACGAAGCAGATCAAGCCCAGCGTGCTCGCGCAGCTGCGCGGCAAGCCGGGAGCGAGCGGCGCTCCCGGTCCAGCTGGGGCGGCGGGAGCCGCAGGTCCGCAGGGCGCCGCCGGGGCGGGTGGCTCCCAGGGACCCCAGGGCCCGCAGGGGCCCAAAGGCGAAACCGGAGGTAAAGGCGAAAAGGGCGAAAAAGGCCTGAAAGGCGAAAATGGGACGACCGGCTTTACGGAAACCCTTCCGTCCGGGAAGACCGAGACCGGTAGCTGGGCCGCCCACCCAGCTGAAGGCGCGGAAGAATTCATACCCATCTCGTTCGCGATCCCGATTGCATCCGAAATGGAATTCCAGAATGGTCACCCGGAAGCGCATGGTGTCCATATCGGGCCGGGCCCGGAGTGCCCCGGCAGTGCGAAAGAACCGAAGGCCCTGCCGGGAAGTCTGTGTGTCTATGTAGGCGAAAACTTCTTGGAACACGTGGAAGTCATCGCTGTCCAAAAGCCCTATGCATTTGAAACGGGCGCGGGCACCGCCGGTGGGGCTCTCAAAGTAAGGGGCCTTGGCGCCCCTGCCCTCGCGCTCGGCACGTGGGCAGTGACCGCAGAATGATCCGCCGGTCGCAATCTGGCGGCCGCCCGCGTTGTGCCGTTGTGCACGGCGAGAAGCGCGGTCTGCCTCGGCTCCTCGCCGTCTTGCCGGCGGTCGCCGCGGCAACGTTCGTCGTCGTCTCGTTCGCCGGCGCGGCGACCGGCCCGCCCAAGTTTGAAGTGCTAAGCAACAGTGTCCACGCGTTTTCGACCCGCGCGATCGTGCGCACAGAACTAATCGAACCTCCACCGAAAACCAGTTACCGCGCGGAATATTCGACCAGCGAAACCGGCCCTTGGACGTTTGTCAACGGCGGTGGCACGGAAGGAGGAGTCGCTCATCTCCTCTTCTACCTCGGAACCGAATGGGAATACCCCTTAATAAAAACTAATGGCACCTGCGATACTTGTGTGCTTCGACATCTCGCCCCTAGCACCCAGTATTATGCAAGGTTCTCGGTGAGAGACGAAGCGGGCGAATCGAGCGAGATCGTGCCGTTCAAGACGACGCCGATCGCCAAGCCGGAACTCCGCACTGAATTCGGCAGCACATTCCGGGGTACAGGTGAATTCACCACCAACGCGGCGGGATTCACGGCGCGGATCGAGACGAATGGCGCCGAAGCGACATACGCATTCGCCTATTCCACCTCGCAGTCGGGCCCGTGGACGCCGTGTGGCGCGGGCGGGGCGATAACGGTGGCCGAAGACTTCGCGGAACCTACCGGCGCGTGCACGGGCCTGAAACCCGAAACGAGCTATTTTGCTCGGGTCGCGGCGTCGAACGAAAAGGGCGCGGTCGAAGAACTGAAGGCGTTCGAAACGCCGTCGGTCAAGGCCACGGTCAACCCCCTCCAGAGCAGTGACGTTTATAACGTCACGGCGGTCTCCGTCCGCCCGCGCGGGGCGGTCTCCCCTCATGGTTCGAAGACGAGTTGGCGGTTTGAATCGGCGCCGTCGGCTTCGGGCCCGTGGTCGCCGATCCCGGGCGCGTCGGGCACGATCTCCCGGGCCCGCGCCGAAGAACTCGGCGTTAGTCACAGCGAACCAATCGACGCCGCCCTCACGGGTCTGAGGCCTTCGACCACATACTACATGCGGCTGTTCGCGGAAAACGACGCGGGTGAAGCTCTGTGCAGCCAGGGTGGCTCGCCGATTTCCGAAGGGAAGTGCGTGACGTCGTTCGAAACCTCTGGTCCCCCGTCTGCGGCGACGTTTGCGACGCACGGGGTCCATGGTGAAGCCGCGCGCGTGATGGGAGCGGTGGATCCGCGGAGCACGCCGACGTCGGCTGAGCAGCAGGTCAGGATCGAAGGCGCCCCGACGGGCGGAACGTTCACGCTCTCCTATGAAGGGCGGACGACCCCGCCGATCCCGATCAACGCCCCTGGCGAAGCTGGCCCGGAAGGGCAAGAAACGGTCAGCGGTGCGCTTGAGAAGCTTCCTGGCGGTGCGCCTGGGCTCGTGTTCGTCGATGGTCCTCCGGGCGGCCCGTACGATGTGATGTTCGCCGGTGGTGGGGCGCAGCCGCTGCTGCAAGGGGATGGTTCGGGTTTGACGCCGTCGGGTTCGGTGAACGTGACGACGATCCAGGCGGGTGGCGAAGCGTACGACGCGCACTACCACTTCGAATATGAACCGGTGGAACCTGGCGTCGAACCGTTCTCGCGTGCGCTCTCGACGCCGTCGAACGATGGGGGCTCGGGCGCGCAACCGCAGATCCGCGGCGTCGACCTCCCGGGTGTGTCGCCTGGCGCGAGCTATCGTTACCGTCTGGCGGCGTCGAGCACGGCTCCGGGTAATCCGGTTGTGCATGGCCAGGAACAGACGCTCACGGCACCGGTGCCCTCGACTGCCTCGAGTGAACCGTGTCCGAATGAAGCCCTTCGGACCGGGCCGTCGGCGAATCTCCCGGACTGCCGCGCCTACGAGCAGGTGACCCCGGTGGAAAAGGGCGACGCGCAGGAACCGTTCAACTACGGTGTCAGCTTGGAAGCGGAAGCGCCGGTCGGGGTGGACGGGGAACATGTGCTCGTGAACTCCCCGGCCGCGTGGGGCGCTGGGCCGCACGCCGGCCACGGCCCGTACCTGTTCTCGCGCACCGCCGGCGGCTGGCAGATGACCGCCGCGGCGCCGGAGCCAGAGTTCGGGGTCAACAGGCTCGAACCGCGGGGGCTCACGCCCGATCTCACCTCGATGCTGTTGAAGTCGTTCGCGGAAACGGTGCCCGGGGAACGCGGCGAACAGGTCGAATACCGCTTCGGCCCTACCGGCGGCCCGTACACGACGGTCGCTACGGTCCCGGCGAAGCAGGCCGGGCTTGGGTTCGTGTCTGCGACCCCGGACTACTCGAAGGTGATCCTCGCCGTCGAAGACCGCAACCTCGTCGAACCGCACTCCACGACCAAATCGGGGGAGGACCTCTACGAATACTCCGGCGGAGAACTGCGTCAGGTCAACGTGGGTGTCGGCACGTGCGGCGCGACCAGCAAGGGCGTCTCCCCCGACGGGTCCCGTGTGAGCTTCGAAGCGGTCCCCGGCGGCAACTGCAGCGCGCCGCGCCACCTCTACGTGCGGGTCGACGGCACCGAAACTCAGGACCTCGGCGTCGCCTCGGCGACCGACACGGTCCGCGGCTCAAACGAAGCCGGCACCGAGCGGCTGCTCGAACGCACCACCGGCGAAGAACACGAGCTCCTGCTCGAAGAACCCGAAACCGGGCACACCACGCACCTGCTCACCCTCCACGGCCAATTCGAACTCGCCCCATCGCGGAACCTCGGCGCGTTCTATCTGACCACGGGGCAGGCGCTCACCACGGAAGCGCCGGAAGGGTCCGTCGCTCCCGAATCGCCGACACCAAACGGCAGCCCGTCGGTATCCGTCTACCGTTACGACATCCCCCTCCGGAGCTTGCGGTTCCTGTTCGTCGCGAGCAACAACGCGAAGTCGCCTCTCCCCGTTCCGGCCGATCCGGAAGGCCGCTACGCCTACTTCCAGGCGCGCACCGTCGCCGGGCTGCCGGGCGGCGCAGAGGAAATCATCAAAAAACATATACCGCAACCGATCGAAACACCGGCCATGCAGGTGTACCGCTACGACAGCGAGACGGACGCGGTTGAGTGTGTTTCGTGTGCGTCGCCGTCGGATCCGGAACCGCGGTTCGGCTCCTACGCGCTGATCACACAGATCAAACCCAACGTTGGCCCGGGGTTGACGTCGGCGTCCGCGAACGGGGAGTTCGCGTTCTTCTCGACCCCCGCCGCGCTCTTGCCCGCAGACGTCGACGGCGAAATCGAACCCGAACCAAACGACACCCCTCCCGACACTCACCCTAGTCTCGGCGGCGAGACGTCGCTCTCGAGCGACGTGTATGAGTGGCGTGCGGATGGCGTGTATGGCTGTGCCCGCGTCCAGGGTTGCTTGTCGTTGATCACGAATGGCCGCGGGGGTTATCTGAACCTGCCGCTTGGGAGTGCCCATGAAGGCCGTGACGTCTTCATCTACACGCGCTCGCAGCTCGCGTCGTCTGACCGGGACAACGCGGGGGATGTCTATGATGTGCGGATCGGTGGGGGTTTCCCGCCGCCGCCGCCCGGTCCGGTGGAATGCGAAGGCGACGCGTGCTCGACCCCGGCGAGCGCGCCGAACGACGCGACCCCTTCAAGCTTCACGTTCCAGGGCACTGGCAACCTCGTTGCGCCGCTTGCGACAGCGGCGCCACCCCCGCCGCAGTCGCACAGGTGCCGGAAGGGTACGCGCTTGGTGCGTCACAGGTGTGTGAGGGTGAGGGCGAGGCACGCGAAGGCGAGGACCCGCCGCACCAGCTCAGGGTATCGTCGGCGGGGCGGCTCGCGATGAGAGCTCGGATTACCCGCTCGCTTGTGATCTGTGTCGTGGCCGTAGCGCTGACCCCGGCGGTGGCGCTGGCGAAGCCGAGCGCGGAACCGTTTGAAATTGTCCCTGGCTCGTTTCGTTTCGTGCCGTCGTCTTTGCAGGCGGGTGCGCACGCGGATTGGGTGACGTCGTTCGATTTCGCGCATGACCCGAATGGGGCGACCCATAACGATGTGCGCAACATCCTCGTGAACGTGCCGGCTGGTTTCGTGGGTAGCAGCACGGCGGTGCCGACGTGCACCGACGCCCAGCTGCTGGCACGGACGGGCCTGGAAAAGGAAGTGCCGGAGTGTCCGGTGGCGAGCCAGGTCGGTCAGGTGAGGGTGGCGATCACCCCGTCCAACGAAGGGGGGAGTGGGGGTGTGCGTCTGGTTACGGTGCCGTTGTATAGCATGCAGGTGGCGAGTTTTGGTGTGGCGGCGGAGCTGGGGTTCAGGACGGCGCTGTTCACGGGGCTGCTTCAGATTGTGGTGCGACCGGGGGATACGGGTTTGAGCTCGACGACTCCGAATGTCCCGCGGACGGGTGAAGCGCATGACATCACGGTGACGGTGTGGGGTGACCCGGCCTCCTCGGAACATGACGCGCAGCGCGGCGAAGTTTGTGAGAGCGAAGGGTTTTGCAAAAACGAACTTGGTGGCCCGCAGCCCGCGGGTATCCAGAGCAAGCCGTTTCTCTCGAACCCGACGAGTTGCGGGATGTTTTTGGCGTCGATGGAAGCGTTTTCGTGGGAGACGCCGGACTCGCCGTCGTTTGCGAGCTCGGAAGTGGGGCCGGTGACGGGTTGTGAGCGTGTGCCGTTCGAGCCGTCGATCGAAGTGCAGCCGACGACGCGGGCGGCGGAATCCCCGTCGGGGTTGAACGTGTCGCTGGTGGTGCCGCAGGAATACGACAATCCGCTCTCGTTGGCGTCGGCGAACTTGAAGGACACGCGGGTGACGTTGCCGGAAGGTATGACGATCAACCCGTCCGCCGGCTCCGGGCTGGGGGCCTGCTCGCCGCAGCAGTACGAAGCGGAGACGTCGTCTTCGCCGCCGGGGGCTGGTTGCCCGGAAGAATCGAAGATCGGCTCGATCGAGATCGAAACGCCGTTGCTTGAAGAAAAGGTCGATGGGGCGGTGTTTGTCGCGACGCCGTATGACAACCCGTTCCCGGAACCCGCACACCCGGGCGGGTCGTTGTTGGCGCTGTATATCGTCGCGAAGGACCCGGGGCGGGGGATCGTGATCAAGGTCGCGGGCCGGGTGTCGCCTGACCCGGTGACGGGCCGGTTGACGACGACGTTCGATAACACGCCGCAGCAGCCGTTCAGCAGGTTCACGCTGAAGTTCCGCCCGGGCGCGACCGCGCCGCTCGTGTCCCCGCCGGCGTGCGGGACGTTCGCCGCGCAGGCTGCTTTGACGCCGTGGTCAGCGCCCACGGAACCCAGGCTCTTGGAAAGCCCGGGGTTCCTGCTCACCGAAGGCGTCCACGGCGGCCCCTGCCCGTCGGGCGGCGTGCCCCCCTTCAACCCCCGTGTGGTCGGTGGCACGCAGAACAACGCGGCGGGCACCTACAGCGCCTTCTACCTGCGCCTGATCCGCGAAGACGGCGAACAGGAGCTCACCCGCTTCTCGACCGTCATGCCGCCGGGCCTCACCGGCAACCTCACCGGGATCCCGTTCTGCCCCGACGCGGCGGTCGAAGCAGCGCGATCGCAGACAGGCGCGCAGGCGGAAACCGAACCGTCGTGTCCCGCGGCGAGCCAGATCGGGCACACGATCGTCGGCGCCGGCGTCGGCACCGTGCTCGCGCAGACCCCCGGCCGGCTCTACCTCGCGGGCCCTTACCACGGCGCCCCGCTGTCCCTGATCTCGATCACGAGCGCGAAGGTCGGCCCGTTCGATTTGGGAACGGTCGTGATCCGCTTCGCTTTGCGGATCAACCCGATCACGGCCCAGGTTGAAGTGGACGCGACCGGGTCGGATCCGATCCCGCACATCATTCGGGGGATCGTGGTGCATGTGCGTGATATCCGCGCGTACGTCGACCGGCCCGGGTTCATCAAGAACCCCACGAGCTGCGAGCGTATGCAGATCGCTAACACGGTTACGGGGGCTGGGGCCGACCCGTCTAACCCCGCCGGCCAGCAGGCCGTGAACGTTACGAGCCCTTTCCAGGCCGCGGACTGTCAGAGCCTTGCCTTCAAACCGTCCTTCATGGTCACGACCAGCGGGAGGACCAGCAAAGCGGATGGGGCAAGCCTGTCCGTGAAGCTCGCCTACCCGAACGCGCCGCAGGGCTCGCAGGCGAACATCCACCAGGTCAAAGTGGAACTCCCCGTCCAGCTTCCCTCACGGTTGACGACGCTGCAGAAGGCGTGCACCGCCGCGCAATTCCACACCAACCCGGCAGGTTGTCCCGCCCCGTCGGTCGTGGGTTACGCCCGCGCGATCACACCGATCCTGCCCGTCCCTCTGGAAGGCCCCGCGTACTTCGTCTCCAACGGCGGGGAAGCGTTCCCGAACCTCATCGTCGTGCTGCAGGGGTACGGCATCACGATCGACCTCGTCGGCGACACGTTCATCAGCAAACAGGGCATCACCAGCAGCACGTTCAAGGCGGTCCCGGATCAGCCCGTCACGAGCTTCGAACTGACCCTCCCCCAGGGCCCGTTCTCCGCACTGACAGCCAACGGCAACCTCTGCGCGCTAACCCGCACCGTGCTGGTCAAGAAGAAGGTCACGGTCAGAACCAGGGGTCGCAGGCGCACGATCGTGCGCAGGGTCAGGCAGACACTCCCCGCCTCCCTGTCGATGCCGACCGAATTCGTGGCTCAGAACGGCATGACCCTCCACCAGAAAACCCTCGTCAGCGTCACCAACTGCGCCAAGGCCAAACCGGCAAAGAAGCGCAAGCACTCCAAAAAGGCTTCCAAGAAGAAGGGCTGATTCCGTCATGGCCTCCGCTCGCGTTCGCCGACCGGACCGCTCGCGGCCCCCAGCGCGTCCCCGGGAGGGCGCTGTGCAGGTCTCAGAGGTGCAGCGCGCGCGGATCCTCGCGGCGATGGTGCACGTCGTGGCCGAGCATGGTGTCGGCTCTGCGACGGTCGCGCGTGTCGTGGCGCGTGCGGGTGTGTCGCGGCGCACGTTCTATGAGCAGTTCACGGGTTGCGAGGAGTGCTTCCTGGCGGTGTTCGAGGACGCCCTGGCGCGCGCGGGCCGGAGCGCGAGCGAGGCGGCCGCGGGCGCACCGCCGGCTTGGCGCGAGCAGCTAAGGGTCGGCCTGGGCGCGCTGCTGGCGTTCTTCGACGAGGAGCCGGCGCTGGGGAGGCTGCTGGTCGTGGACGCGCTGGGCGCCGGTCCGCTCGTCCTGGAGCGTCGCACACGGGTGCTGCAGGCCCTTGCCACGGTCGTTGACCGGGGGCGCGCGCAGGCCAGGCACGGGCGCAGGACCCCAGCTCCCTCTTCGCCGCCGGAGCTGACCGCCGAGGGAGTCGTCGGCGCGGTGTTCAGCGTGGTCCATGCGCGCATGCTCGAAGCGGGCGCGGATCATCCGGTCAACGGGTCCTCGCGTTCCGGTTCGCGTCATGCCGCCGCGCCGCTCAGCGGCCTGCTGAACCCCCTGATGGGAATGATCGTGCTGCCCTATCTCGGCCAGGCCGCCGCTCAGAAGGAGCTCGTTCGTCCCACGCCGAAGGCTCCTCGTCCGCGTGGGTCCTCCCTCGCGCCACGCGAGCCTTCCGGGGACCCGTTGCGTGGCCTGAACATGCGCCTGACCTACCGCACCCTCGTAGTCCTCTCAGCCGTCGCGACCGACCCCGGCGCCAGCAACCGCCAGATCGCCGACCACTCAGGCGTCCACGACCAGGGCCAGATCTCAAAGCTCCTCACCCGCCTGCAAAAACTCGGCCTGATCGACAACACCGGGCACGGACAAGCCCACGGCGAACCCAACGCCTGGACCCTCACCCCCCACGGAACAGAAGTCCAACACGCACTCACAACCGGTCGCTGACCGCGCGCCGAGGCCTCTCGACACCTCGGTCGTGATCGACCTCGAGCTGCTCAGCCCGGAGGTCCTGCCGATCGAGCTGGCGGTTTCGGCGATCACGATGGCCGAGCTGGCGACCGGCCCGGAGGCCGCCGCCGATCCGGATGAGCGCGCGCGCCGGATCGCGCTCATCCAGCCCGCCCTGGATCGTGCCGGCCGGATTAAGGAACTGCTCGGTCGCGCTGAACGCCACCTCGATCGCCCCGCGGAGCAGCCATCTGCACATGATCGATACCCACCACGCTCATCACCTGCAACCTAGTGTCGTGAGTCGGAGATTCGTTGGCAGTATCGGGTGAGGCTGTCGAAAATCTGGTCTGCGGTCTTGGCCCAGACGTAGGGCGGGGGTTTTCGTTCCAGTGGGCGATCCAGTCGCGGACGAAAGGCCGGTCGGCGGGAAGGTCAAGCGTGCGGCGAGCGCCAAACGAACCCAAGGGCGGCAAGCTCAGTCGCGCCGGTATCAGTTGTTTAGTCGTCCCAGGTCCAGCCGAACCATTCGTTCAGCGTACTGCGCAAGGCGGCCAGCCTCGTCCACCGGAAGCGGCGAATCAACTCGCCCACAGTCGCGTCGGCCTCGGCCTTTCTGTTCACGCTTTCAAGTGCCTCGGACTTGTATTTCAGGGCGAGGACTACCTTTTCCAACACCTCAGGATTGCTGCTTGTGACAGAGTGGGATACGAGGTCATCGAATGCTTGAATCCCCTCATCGAAACGGTGCACGTCTACGCACAGGATGAGCCCTCGGTTTACGATGCTGTCGGCGACCAAAGCTTGGACCTGCTCGGCTGGCTCGTCGGCACAGATCGAGATCAGCTCCTCTTGTGCGGCGAGGGCCTCTTCGCACCTGTCGCGTCCCCAGAGCGCACCCATCTTTTTCAGCAAGGCCAGCGCGATCGCATTGCGGAATTCCCAGTGTTCCTCACTCCGGAACTGCGCCGCGGTTTCATCCCACACTGCGAGCGCCTCGGCCTCGCGCTCGACCGCCAGCAGGCGCTCGCCCTTCATCACCATCGCCATCGCAGCTCGTGCGCGGAGTCGCTCGTCCGGCTCCCGCGAGTAGAGCCCGACCGACTCGTCCAGAAGCTCGATCGCGCGCGCCATGTCGGCAATCTCGGCTGCCATTAGGCCACGCGCTCGGGCGACCATGACGCGCAACTCGATGTAATCCGCGTCGCCGAACCGCCGGATGACCTCGTTGTAAACGTCTACCGCGTCGCGGCTGTGGCCTTGTTCGCTGAGCATAGCCGCCTTGTTCAACAGTCCGCGGGCGACCTCGGTGTCGACGAGTGGATCGCCGCTGGAGGCATACCGGGCGGCGAGGTCATCGATGACCTTCATCGCGTCAGCGTCGCAACGAGCGAACTTTTTCAGCGCCATGTTCACACCGGCGTGGACCACGGAAGCCGTTATATCAGCCCCACCTACCCCTTCGTAACGCTTCACCATCGCAGCATTTACGTCGATCGACTCATCCTCTCGGCCCAGTTCTCCGAGGGTCGCCGCCTTTTCGACAAGCGCAGTGACGACGCTCTCCTGCACACGCAAGTCGTCATCCGCGCCGAACCTTGAGATCACATCGTCGTAAGCCGCGAGAGCGGCGTCCGGTTCACCGAGCACGATCGCCCGCCCGGCAGCGTAGAGCTCCATCGAAGCCACCTCCGCACGGACGAGTGGGTCCCGGTCTCGGCTGAACCGCATCACCATTTCGTCGACCTCGTTGAAGTCGTCCGCGAGGAGATCGAGCTTTCCCTTCGTGACCCCGTCGACTACATACGACGACGGCGATGTCCTGCCTTCCAGGACGTCCCGCCACACATCGGCCGCTTCCGAGCTTCGCTCCGCAGAGCCCCTCATTTTGTAGAAGAAATCCGCGCTTTTGACGGCGATGCCGAGGTGGTGTGGAAGTGCGCCGGACGCCCTCACGAGAAGCGACTGCTTCCCCCAAGGTTTTATCCCGGTGAAATGCACGAGGCGTGGCTCGCCGGCGACGCGTATTTCCATACACGTGTGTCGAAGCCGGTCGACCTTGTGTGCCGTGCCAGCGGCCATGTAAGCAAGAAAGGCTCGCGAAACCGGCTGGGGATGGCCAAGTTCGGCAACCGTGCCTACCCAGTTCTCGTCTTTGAACCCTTTGCGCCCCGCATAGAGGACGTGGCCATCCGCGCACAGTGCCAGGTCTGCAGGCCGGCCCGTGAGGTTTGGAGGCACGGCGCTGTGTGCGGGGAAGATTTCGACGCGATCAATGCGTACGACGTGTTCGAGATACGGCTCGAAGCCAGGCGTCGCCGCTTGTGTCCTTCCCGTGATCGATGGGGTCGCCGTCGTAGACGCCGCAGGCGCACGCGGCACTCCGTCAACAATAGTCGCTGCATCGTCGTCGGTACGTTCCTCCTGCCTGGCTGGGCGGTGAATAGTCTCGGGCGACCCGCCCCCGACCGACGCTGGGTCGAACCCGAGCAGCGTCCCGTCCATGTGGGAAACCCACACGGTGTCGTCCCACACCTCGATCGAACGTGGCTTCTCGCCCACCTCAATTAGTTCGCCTGAGATCTCGCTGGCGCGGGCGTCAAGGCGCGTGATCGTGTTCGAGTTGATGTTAGCGGTCCAAGCGCTGCCCTCACCGAAAGCGATCGCGTACGGGCCGGTGTCGATGGCATCAAGCGTCCCGAGAACCTCGCCGGTAGTTGAGTTAAGTCGAACGATCCGTTGTTGCACCCAGTCGCAGGCCCACACGCTACCCTCGCCCACCACGACCGCCATCGGGTCTGAAGCCATCTCGATTGGGTCGCCGATGACTTGCATCGAGGTGGGGTCGATGCGGCGGAGCGTGCGAAATGTGCCGACCCACACGGCTCCTTCACCGACCGCTATAGCTTCGGGCTGTTTGTCGAGTAGGAGAGGCTTTCCCACAGGTCGTCCGCGTCCTGAATCGAGGTGTATAACAGCGCCCGCCTTTGCGGCGCTGTCGGTGAGTGAAGTGGTGATTACCCAGACTCCCTCGTCGCCGATAGCAATCCCCTCGATCTTGTCACCGACTTGATCGCGCGTCCTGTGTATTCGCGCTTCGGTGCGCTTGAAGAGGGCGGACAGCCCGCTTCCGCCGACAACTATCCAGCCAACTCGCCCGTCATCGCCTGCCACCCATACGCGGTCGTCGCCGACGGCGAGCGCGACAGGCCGTGCGCCAACCGGAATCGAGGCTCCGAGCTTCTCTCCAGTCCCTGGATCCACGCGCGCAATCGATGGCCCGTGATATGGATAGTCTTCGACCCAGATCCCACCCCCTCCGATGCCGAAGACTCCTACGGCGCCTGGCTTAATCGGCCCACAGGTGATACGCGGTTTCGTTGGCCGTGACGGGTTGCTTATGTCCCTGGCCTCACACGTGCTTGCCACAACGCAGCCACGATACACCGTGGGTCGAACGTGACTCGAATCTCCGACATCCTTCCGGCCGCGCGAGTAGTCAGCGACCTGACCCCATAGCTAGCCGCGGGCCGCCACCGAGTGCGCGGCGATCGGCGGGTGTAGGATGGAGTGCCCGACTGGGAGGTGAGCATGGAGTCCAAGACGCTTGATTCCGCCGAGTTTCGAGACGGACAGCGGCAACAGTGGAACATAGCTGCGACTGGCTGGCGCAGATGGTCGGAGCTGATCGACGGGGCGGCGAGCGGAATCAGTGAGCGCTTGGTCGAGCTGGCCGGCGTCGAGCCCGGCAGCCGAGTGTTGGACGTGGCCGCCGGCTACGGCGAGCCGTCGCTGACCGCAGCCAGAGCGGCTGGGCCCGAGGGTGCCGTGCTGGCTACCGATATCTCCGCCGAGATGATCGCTTTCGGCCGTGAGCGCGCGGCTGCCACCGGGCTCGAAAACATCGAGTTCGTTCAATCGGATGCGGCATCCCTGGACTTCCCCGCAGCTAGCTTCGACGCCGCGCTCTCACGCTGGGGGATCATCTTCGAGCCCGATGCAGAGGCCGCCGCGGCGCGTATTCGTAGCTTCCTAAAGCCCGGCGGACGGATGGCGATCAGCTCGTGGGGATCGCCGGACCGTGTCCCGTTCCTCGCGATTCCCATGCGGACCGCGATGCAGCGCCTCGGGGTTCCGCCCCCGCCGCCCGGAACACCCGGTCCGCTCTCGCGTCCGACGCCGCAGGCGCTGGGCGGCCTGCTGGAAGCGGCCGGCTTTTCCGACGTGGAGGTGCAGGAGGCCGAGGTCACGTTCGAGTGGCAATCGCCCGAGGAGTTCACCATCTTCATCAGGGAGATCGCCCCGCCGATCACCGCGATGATGGCTTCGCACCCACAGGGGGTGCAGGATGAGACCTGGGTCGCCATAACTGAGGCGATCCGGGAGACGGCCGGAGATGGCGGAGCGGTGAGGCTTTCGAACCTGGTCCTGCTCGCAGCCGGACGAGCGTAGCCGAGGACCGTCACCGCATCCACACGCGCCTGCGTAAGCGAGCGCGCCAGCCTCTCCGCTCATCTGGGAAGGCGGCGGTGCGCCGCGCGATCTCGGCTGTCGGCATCCCGCCCCGTTTGAGCGCCCAGGCGCCAAGCGCCAGGCCACCGGCGCCGCCGGTGGGCAGGAGCGCGTTCGCGCCCAGCTCCGACATCCCGATCTGGTAGCTGACGCGCCAGCTCATGCGCCTGCAGAACACCATCCGAAAGATCGCCACATACCCCAGGCCCGAGAGCACCTTCAGCCCCGCTCCAAGCACGAGCCACACCGGGTCGGCGTACGAGAGCCGCGTGCGCAACCCCTCGAGGCCCGGAAGCAGCGTCACGACCGCAACGACGGCGAGGACGACCCCAGTCAAGAACAGCAACTGCTTGCGCACCTTGCGACGGCTCAGCTCCGCGGGAACCCGCAGATCGTCTGGAAGAACGCTCGCCGTCATGCGCCACCCCCGCAGCCCGTCCTGGCGCGGGTGTCCTGACCTTTACATCTCACAAGACGACCGTAACGCGGGGATAGCGCTCTCAGGAAACAACACCGGATCGAGTGGTGAGCCGGGCCAGTCGCTCGTGTGCGAACTGGACCACGGCGGCGCCCTCGCCGACCGCGGTCGCGCAGCGCTTGATCGAGCCTGCGCGCACGTCGCCAGCTGCATAGACACCGGGCACGCTCGTCTCCAGAAGGCCCTCTGCGCCAGCGTCCGTGCCGGTCAGGATGAAACCGTCGGCGTCACGCGCCAGCACCTCGTCGAGCCACTCAGTGCACGGTGTAGCGCCCAGGAACAGGAACACAAAAGAGAACGGCAGCTGCTCTCCGTCGGCGAGCGTGACCGCTCGCAATCGCCCGTGCTCGCCTTGGAGGTCGGTGATTTCAGAGCGATCGCGCACGGCGACCCCGTAGCGGTGGAGCTCTTCGATCAGATACCGCGACATCGTCTCGCGCAGGGCGCCGCGGCGGTGCAGGAGTGTGACGAGCGCCCCCCCGCGCGCCAGCCAGACGGCGGCCTGGCCCGCCGAGTTGCCCCCGCCGACGACCGCCACACGCTGGGCTGTGCAGAGCTGACCCTCTGACGGCCCAGCGGCATAGAACACGCTCAGCCCCTCGTACGCTTCGAGTCCCGCGACGGGCAGACGCCGGTATTCGGCGCCGGTGGCGAGCAGCACCGCGCGTGCGGCGATCTCGTTGCCGTCCTCGAGCTTCACGAGGTGGCGTTCGGTGCCGGGCCTCAGTTCCTGGGCACGGTAGGGCGAGGCCATGCGCGCGCCAAACTTGCGCGCCTGGGTGGCAGCACGGCTGATCAGTTCGCTGCCGCTGATACCGGCCGGAAAGCCCAGGTAGTTCTCGATCCTGCGCGAGGTGCCTGCCTGGCCGCCGATGCCGCTGCTCTCCAGGATCAGCGTGTCCAATCCCTCGGAGGCACCGTACACGGCTGCACCGAGTCCCGCAGGGCCTCCGCCGACGATCAGAAGATCGACCTCCTCGCGCGGCGCGAGCTCCAGACCTATGCCGAGCGTCCGTGAGAGCTCGCCGTTACTCGGGTTCAGAAGCTCCACGCCGCCAGGCAGTCGCACCAGTGGCATGGCGGACACGGAGGGCTCCGTCGCCGGGTCAGCACCATCGGTCGTCTCGGTGGGATCGATCCACGTGTGGGGGAGCCGCTGGGCTCGCGCGAACTCGAGCAGCCGGCGGGTGTCGGGCGAGTCGCGCGGGCCGATGATCTCTGGTCCGATGCCTTGGCGCTGCTGAAGCAGCTCGCGGCGCTCCACCAAGGCGCCCAGGATCAGATCTGAGAGCGAGGGGTCATCGAACAGCAGGGCTCGCAGCTTCTCGCGTGGGAGGGCGATGTAGCGCATCGGCTGGGTGACGACCGCGGTGACGAACACCGCCTGCCCACTGAGAAGGTTGACCTCGCCGAGAAACCCCGACGCGCCGTGGCGCACGATTTCGTTCCCTGCGCCATCCAAGATTGCCGCCTCACCGTCGATGATCGCGATGAACGGATAGGTCGCGTCGCCGATCTCATACAGCTTCTCGCCCACCCCGGCTACGTGCTCCTCGCCGTGCTCGGCAAGCAGCTCAAGCTGAGTGCTCGAAAGCACTCTGGCGGCCGGAACCGCCATCTGATCGTCATCGTGGGAAGTCACTAGAGGCAAGCGTAGCTGGCCTACGATGGCCGCCAGGCGGCCGCGGGGCCGCCCGCTGTCGCAACAGACCACACGAATTGCCTGCAAACGTGTCGACTTTCGACGAGCCACATGGCTGGTCGGGCAGGTCTACCCACCACTGAAAATCGTGGTGTCCCCAGTTCGAATCTGGGTCTGGCCATCCAGGTTTTGCCTGCTATTTCGCGGGGTTTCAACTCTTTCTGGCAAGGCTGCGTTCGGGCCCAAGGGTTTGCGAACGCGACGCTTCCCCCTCCGCACACTGGGGGATGCGGGCGCTCGGCGAGTACGTCCTCGACTGGGACGATCTCGGGCCGCTTCGGCGGCACTCGGCGTGGTGCTCCGTGTGGTTCAGGAGTCAGCTGGCGGGCGGCGCTCGCGCTTGCGTTCGGAGGCCCGGCGCTTGGCCGCCAGGCGCCGCTCACGCGACGCCGCGGTGGGACGGGTGGCGCGGCGGCGCTTGGGGGTGGCGAGCGCGCTCGCCAGCCGGGCGCTCAGGCGAGTCACAGCCAGCTCGCGGTTACGCGCCTGCGATCGCTCGTCCTGCGCTATCGCCACCAGGCGCGGCCCGGCGCGCGCCAGCACCCGCCTGCGCTGCGCATCGGTCAGCGACCGCGAAGCGAACACGTCGAAGCTCGCTTCCACACGCGAGGCCGTGACATTGGCATGCTGTCCCCCCGGGCCAGAGGAGCGGCTTACGCGCACCGTGACCTCCGAGAGGGGAATCGTCAACTCGCCGGTGATCCGCAACCGTTGATGAGCGCCCTCTTCAGATTCCATCGATGGTGTCACCGCGCCGCAGGGATCAGTCGAGGTTCTCGAGAATCTCGTTCGCGCGCGACCACTGGCCGGGAGCGACGAGGAGGTAGATGTCGCCACGCCCATGCCGATCCAGCGGATGATCGGCGACACACCCCGCGTCGATCCCGAATGCGCGCAGTTGGTCGCGCCACGCCACCGCTGTGCTCTGATCCTCGAAGGCGCCGACCGTCTCCCAACCGTCAAAGCGAGGGTCACCGATCGCGACCGGCGGGTCCTTGGCCGCACCACCGAACAGGCGAAGAGCACGCATCGAAATGAGCCTACACCGCGGCCGGCTCGATCACTCTTGCTCCCGTGAGCGGAACGCAGACAGAACCGCCGCTGACAGTCGACGATTGCGCGGATGTCGTCGTGCCGGCCGGCTGACCGGCAGATCAGACCGCCGTTCCCCAGCAGGGCCAGACTCAGTGCGAACCATTGCGCATAGCTCCCTGGCGGGAGGATGTCGCTTGACGAGGCCTGGGCAAGGAGCTTCGCGGGATCTTGTCGTGGTCCTTGACGTTTCATCGCGATTACTTCTGCGTGCGGATTAGCCGTGGGTTGTAGAGGATCTCCCATAGGTGCCCATCTGGATCGCGAAAGTAGCCGGAGTAGATTCCCCATGGACGGTCGTGGGGTGGGTCGGTGAGCGTGGCTCCGGCGGCTTGGGCTTGGGTTAGCAGTGCGTCGACCTCGGCTTTGCTTGCGACCGCGTGTCCGATGCTGAACTCGCCGGTTTTCGGTGGGCCGAGCGGGACGTTTGCGTCCTTCGCCAGCTCTGTGCGGGGGTAGAGCGACAGGATCAGCCCGTCTCGGAGCTCGAACATTGCGATGGCCCCGGCCGGGTTGACGTCGTCGCCGACGAACTCGGTGCCGATCACCCCGCGCGACTGCAATCCGAGGCCGTCTCGGTAGAAGTCGAGCGCCCGCTCCAGATCGGCGACGGCGAGCGTGATTATGTCGATTCGGGCTTGCATCTTCCACCTTTCTTCACGACGGATCGTATTCGTCGAGCAACTCGCGGCAAAAGTTGGCTGTGCGCGCATGGCGTCCGCGCGCGCCTTGCTCCAGAAGCCCTGGGTGTGAGAGCGAAGCGCACGGGCTCTCCGAACCGCGCTTAAGCAGCCGGCACGGCAAATCCTTCTCTATAACAGTCCGATACCTGGAGTCGCTCATCATCGCGGAGAAATCACACGCAGCGATGCCCCGTTCCAGAGGGATTGAGCGGCATCGTTTTCGCCCTTCCGACTAAAGCGTTCGACACTGCCGTTGCCCCATGTGGCGGTAACAGAAATGTGTGTACCGTCTGTGATTAACGATCTTCCGGCGGGCGTGAGCGGAACGTCAAAACCGTAGTTTGGGTAGGGAGTGGTTGAGTGAAAGTTGCCTGCGGCGACAACGACGCGGCGACCATGGTTCTTGACTGTCTCGACTATCCGGACTGTGCACGGACAGGACGAGACGGTGAACTCCTCGAGCCGGTCATTGTCTTCGAGGACCTTCTCCAGCTGGAGGCTGCCGTCGGAGGCAGCCACGATGCGAAATCTGGCGTGGGACACGAACTCGACGCAAGAGGCAGAGGGCCTTGGGCATACCCAGTCGAGGCGCACACGAGCGGTCGCCCATCCTGGACCCCGTCTAATCGAGGCCGTGTGGATCCGCGGGACTAGCCGCAAATGGGCGCTCGCTTCTGGAATCGCGGATACGGCTTCTTCGCGTGGCGACGTGGATTGGTAGACGAAATCGCTAGCGAGCGATGTCGTATGGCCATGCACGGTAACGTCATGGGCATACGCGGTGAGCAGGTGTCTGATTTCGCTGACTGCGGGGACGGGAAGCGGCGGGGTTGGGGCCGGTGAGGGGGCAGTGGGGGAGGCGGACTGACTGGAGGGTTTCGGGTTACTCGAGTGGCCCCCACGCAGTACAAACCCAATAATCAGCGCAAGGCAAACCCCGACGGCGAGCAAGGCGCGGGCCGGCATTTCCTTGCGGCGTCTCTCCCGCTTCGCCCTTGCCTCGGCCGCCCGTCGAGCCTGCTCTGAAGCCTCCCGCGTAGCCTGCCGCGAAGCGTTCCGTCGAGCCTGCTCTGAAGCCTCCCGGGTGGCCGTCAATACGTCCCGGCGGCGCACCGTCTGTTCATCGAGCCGGACGCGAAGCTTCGACTGACGGCCCCTGTTCGCCGCGATCCCAGAGACCCCTTCTGGGCGACCGGCGGCGGGCGTCTGCCCGGGCCTCGCCTCAAGGATCGGCTCCTCTGCCTGCAACTGGCGCAGAGCCGGTGTGGCGTCTGCGAGTTTGGTCAGAGTAGCGGTCAAGGCGGTGGCTATCTGGCGTAGTGACTTGTGGTCGCTCTCGCTCCACGCTAGAAGGGCCGGCGACCTCAGTGGATCGCGTAGATCAGCGGCACTTAGGAGGAGCTTGTCGTCCCCCCCGTCGTAGCGCTCCCACGACTCAGGATCATGAGCGCAGAGCAGGATCGAGCCGTAGATGACCCAGGCGGCGTACCGATCCATCTCGGGACCGTAGAGGTCGAGCTGGCCCGAGATGCGCGAGGGGTGCTGGTAGTTGGGGTGTCCAGCCTCGCGGCTGGGCGTACCTGCGAGCTGTGGCACGTACATGCCGTCGTAGTCGACGAGCTTGAGCCGCCCGTCCGCCAAGACGAGAATGTTGCCATGTTGGAGGTCGCCGTGCGCCCAGCCACAGCGACCGAGGTCGTCGACGATGCTGCGGAAGCGCTGCGCCAGAGTTATGAGCTGCTGCGAATCGCCCAGGTGGTCGGCGATGTACTCGTCCAGGCTCGCGCCGTCAATCCATTGCATCTTGACGATCGGGAACTCTCCTCCGTCGACGCGGATCCCCGGATCCTGGAAGTCAAACGGCACGTACCAGTCGCGCGCCTGCGAGCCGAGCACGTGGCTCAGCCACCGGCTGCGCTCCTCGCGTCCAGTCTGGTTGCGCACGAAGCACTTGATTGCAAACGGGGTCGCGGCTGTCGCGACGTGAAATACGGAAGAGAACTGCCCACTACGCATGAGCGGCAGTCCGCTCGTGCCGTTCGTGGCCGTGGCCCCGTCCTGTAGATCGGAATCGAGGAAGCAGGTCGCGGGAACCCGGATGGCCGCGGAGTACTCAATCCGGGCGGGCCATCGGCGCAGGTTTTCGCTCCCCATCACACCCCTTCACATCGGGACGATGCGCATCACCGACACGTCGTCATTGTGAATCGCCCTCTGCTCGACGCGGCGCTCGAGCCAGCGAGCCATAACTTCGCTATCGCTGCTCGCCAACAGATCGTCGAGCTCGCTCCAGGGAGTTCCCCCGTCGCTGCTGGAGCGAAGGAACCATTCGGCGAGCGCGTCGGTGCAGAGATAGAAGCGATCGCCCGGATCCCAGTGCCACCACCAGTCGGCCAGGCTGTTGAGCGATCGCTCGACATCGGGGAGGGCTCGCCGGCTGGTCGGCACGAGTTCTGGGCGCGTGCCAAACTGCTCGGGTCGGCGCAACGGATGCGCCCAGTACACGTCCACCTCGCCGGCTGGGATCTGGAACACGCAGGAATCGCCAACCGCGCGTCCGAGCCACAGGCCGCATTGGATGTCCTCGCGGTAGGGCAGCAGGTCGAGGACCAGGAGCGTCGAGAACGCGCCATGGCGGAGGTTCTTCTGCTCGAACCACTGCAACGGTTCTCTCCTAGTCTCGCGGTCCACGACGTAGTTTTCGATGTCGAGCTCCCAAGCGTCGACCGATGCCGACAGCAGCCCATCGACGTCAAAGGGATCGGCAGCGCAGGCCTCTCGCGCGAGGATCTGCGCCCACTGGCCACAGCGATAGCCATAGCTCGCGCCGTCAGCTATCGCGCACCGCAGCGCCCGCATGTTGCGGTCGCCGACGTAGGTGCCGTTGGGCGGGAAGACCGCGTCCCGGCACTGCTCCCTGCGAGCGTCGAGCTTCGGCGCCGAGATGCTCGACACCAGCGGCCGCAGCGGCGTCTCGATATCCACCGCAGTGTGGCCGTCGGGGGTTACCGGCAGAGGGCGGATCCACGTTTTCAACCGCCGGCTGGGAGGCGAGCGGAGCAGCCAGTTCACAGGACGCATACGCGGCCGCGACGCTGGCTAGCGGAGCGCGCCCGGATTGGGTCTGGTGCCGATGTCAATGAACTTAATGAGAGCCGTCATATCGGCGTTGTAGACGAAGCCACGGCTGTTTCCGGTGATCTCGCCGAAACCCTCGTTTGCGGCAAGCCTACGCATCGGTGGGGGCAGAACGCTGGAAAGCGCGAAGAGCTGCATCGCAAAGCGAGCGTTGAGGCGGTCGGGGGAATCGGGGAACATCACAGGGTTTCCGCTGTCCTCGGACAGGTGAAGGTTAAAGAGTAGGATGTTCCCGTTGCCCGTCGCCAGATCCGTCAGGCGGCGTGCGTGCCCGTCAGGCTGATCGTCTTGGTTTGCCTCACCATCCGTGATGTTCATGACGATCGGCGGGAAGTCCATATCGGTTGGGTGCTCGGCGACCCACCGGGACGCGACGTCGATCGCTTGCCGCATGGCCGATCCCATCGGCGTGCCTCCCTCCGCTACTGGCTCGAACCAAACCGGGAAGCTGCCCGATCGGCTGAGCGACGCGTAGTTGACCGCGACCTCGCTGATTGGCAGCAGATCCCTGTCCGCGAGGGCCCCGCCGAAGGCTGGGCCGACGCGGGCGCCGTAGCCGATAACCGAGACATAGACGCGGTCGATGATCTCGGCGTCTAGGGAGTTCTGCGCGATCAGCTCAGCAAGAAGACGGTTGATCTGATCGGCTACGCCGTCGGCCTTCGATTGCTTGGGCTTGCTGCCGGCCATCCGATCCCGCATCGAGGCTGATTGATCGATGAGGAATATGAAGCAGGCTGGGTGGCGACGATTGATCTCGGCTGTGTAGTGCGTCGGATCCTCAGACCGCGAGGGCGCCGGGGTGACCGTTGGCTGGGGGTCGGGTTGCGGCGACGTCGCCTTGGGAACAGACTGGGGCGTCTGCAATAGCGCGGCGCCGCACTTCTTACAGAATTTGGCGCTAAGACGATTGTCGTGGTCGCAGACGGGACATCGCATGAGTCTGACTCCTTAAGATGTGTCGCAGGCTTGGCGGATTGTAGCGATAGAGGCCCTGACACGGCTATCGGCTATCAATGGACCGAGGTCGAAAAGCCGGACCTTCGACAAGCCCAGTTCCCCAAGCTCAGCCGGACAACCTAGACTTAGCGTCGCGGTGAGTGGGGTGCCTCGGGCTGGTCAGTTCAAGCCGCCGACCGATTCGCGTCTCACGGATCACATCTCGATCGGGGTGTTTCTGGCATCACGCTTCACCTCGTGGCAGTTTTCGCGGCCGGTACAAACGCCTGCGGGCAGTCGTCGTCGATGCGGTGAAGTGACCTTTCATGTAGCATGCCCCCGTCGAAATTCGAGGAGGCTCGTGGCGGCAGCGCCCAACCAGCGGCGGTGGGTACAGGTCCTGGAGGGGAGCCGTGTCGAGGACCCTGCACGCGTCGTCGGCGTCGATTTCACCGACGGGGTGCCCCCTCGCGCGGTCGTCCAGGGCATCGACAGCGCCTTTCGGTTCAACGACGAGCTGCTCAGCAAGCACGTTCTGTTCCTGGGGAGTATCGGCTCGGGCAAGACGAACGCGATGCAAGCGCTGTTCTGGTCGCTGCGAGAAAACAGCAGACCGGACGACGTATTCGTCATATTCGACACCAAGGGCGACTTCTTGGAGGGGTTCTACCAGGATGGCGATGCCGTTATCACCAACGACCGTGACCTCGCCGACGGCTGCGTCACGTGGAACATCTTCGACGATCTCCATGGGGTCGGCAAAGAGCGCATCGACGATGCTTTTGAGATCGCATCGACGATCTTCAGCGAGACATTGGCGCAGGCATCGAACAATTACTTCTTCGCGGCCGGCGCGAGGGACATCTTTGCCGCCGTCCTCGAGGCGATGGCCCGCGGCGACGGTAGTCGTCCATCGAATCAAGAGCTGCGCCAGGCACTCGAAGGCTCACCCCAACAGCTGTTGGAGTTGCTCGAGCCGCACCCCGACCTGGCCAGCAGTCGTGCGTATCTGACGGGCGAGGTGATCGCAAGATCTACACTGGCCTACCTCCAGCAGGCGGTACGGACCGCCTTTTCGGGTGCGTTCCAAGACCCGGGGAGCTTCTCGGTGCGAGGGTACGTGCGGGAAAAGGGGGGGCGGGCTCTATTCGTCGAGTACGACATAGCCAAAGGTGCTGTCCTCCTTCCGATCTACCGGGTCCTGCTCGACCTGGCGATTAAGGAGTCGCTCGGACGCTCACGCGCGCCCGGCAGCGTGTTTTTCCTGCTGGACGAGTTCGCGCTCCTCCCGGAGCTCCGGCACATCTCAGATGGAATCAACTTCGGGCGCTCGCTGGGCCTGAAGTTCATCGTCGGCAGCCAGAACGTCTCACAGGTGTATCACTCATATGGCGAAAACATCGGCACCAGCATTCTCAGCGGTTTCGGCACGGTGTTCGCCTTTCGGCTGATGGACGCGCCGAGCCGTTCGTTCGTGTCTGACCGCTTCGGACACAATCGCAAGCGCATAACGATCGAGCAGTCGGTCAGAGCCGAAGGCGTGCATGACAGCGTGCACGAAGGCAAGGTCATCGAGGACTGGGATCTGTCCTCACTGACGATCGGCAGGACGATCGCGTCGAAGCCGGACGGGCCCCCGTTCTTCTTCGCGTTTGGCGAGTGGAGGCAAGGTGAGCACCACGCAAGGTGATATCGAGAACGCTGCGCCACCGACCCTAGGCGACATCCCCGACGGTGGGCTTCTCCTAGCCGTGGGGTTGCCGAAGGGCGTCGTGCTCGCCCTCGACGATCGGGAAGCCGACCCCACCGCGTGGGTGCGCGCAGGCGGAAAGAACTGCCCACTGCTTCCGGCGGTGTGGGCGCTGTGGTTGGTCGCCCTGCGGCCTCAGACCGAGTCCGAGCTCGTCGCAATGGCTGCAGAGGTGGGTCTCGCCGATGGGAACGACGCGGTCCACTCGCTTGAGGACGCGGGCCTGTTGCTTCGCATGGATCCCGCAACCTCAGGGTCCAGTCTCGGCGAAGTTCGTGTTATCCCGCTGGCCTTCGGCGCCGGTACGGCGCCGGAACGAAGGTCGGTCTATCGCGTGACGGATACCCAGACGGTGGTGGAGATGGACTCCGTGTCCTTTGGTCTATGGAGTGAGTTCGACGGTGCGACGCTCGTTGGGCATGCCGCTCGGGCGGTGACGGAGAGGCTCAAAGGAGAGGCTGCCGCCGCCATCGACGAAGCCGCGGTCTCGGCCCGCTTGCCGCCGCTCCTCGTTGCACTGATGAGAGCACGGTACGTGTTCATCGACCAACCGATTACCCATGGACCTTTCGCCTAAGAAAGCTTCCGACTGGACGCGAGCGGCAGGCGCCGCCGGCGCTGGCGCCGGGTGGGGTATGGGCGAGTGGCTGAGCGAGCAGGTCCAAACCGTTACCGGTGCGTCACACGGCGTAGCGATGGTGTTGGGCAGCGTGGCGTTTGGTTCGGTGTTCCTCGCCATCGGCGCGACCTTCCAGGGCGTGCAAGGACCCGGCAGAGCACCGGCTGCCCCAAGCATGGGCACCGGCGAGGCCGGCGCCGAGACTCCCGAACCCGAAGCCGAAGCGCCGGAAGCTGTAGCGGAAGTACCGGAACCCGAAGCCGACGGACCGGAACCGGAAGCGCCGGAACAGGAACCAGAAGTACCCGAAGCTGAAGCACCGAAACCCGAAGCGCCGGAACCGGAACCCGAAGTACCCGAAGCTGAAGCACCGGAACCGGAAGCGCCGGAACCGGAACCTGAAGCGCCGGAAGCTGTAGCGGAAGTACGGGAGCCCGAAGTCGACGGGCCGGAGCCCGAAGCGCCGGAACCGGAACCCGAAGCACCCGAACCTGAAGCACCCGAACCTGAAGCGCCGGAACCGGAACCCGAAGCGCCG